>Ga0228535_1000029_pt1 | contig 454934 bp, 457 predicted proteins | sample SJ1metagenome_FD_168457 | JGI IMG/M metagenome (GOLD analysis project Ga0228535, IMG submission 168457) | Enriched culture of PCE-dechlorinating microbial communities from Ithaca, New York, USA - SJ1 | ecosystem: Engineered > Modeled > Simulated communities (microbial... > Unclassified... | reverse complement strand
GAAATGGATTTATTTAAGATTGGAAAGAAAAAACGTTCCTCTGAACACTCGGATGAACCCGTCGCTTAAGGTTACGAAACGTAAAAATTGTTAGAAAAAACTGCAGAATTTAACTCCGCGCTTGACACCTAAGGGGAGGGAAGTGCCTATCATAGTGGGGACTAGTCCCTACTATGATATATAAATGCAGATATCCCTAAGCTACTCTTTTCCGCTATTTTTTGAGAAGGCTATTCCCGGATCCTGATTTGAAAATCTTTTCCCGATAGATCAATCTACTCCTCTCCTTAACACCATATCAAACCGGCGTACTTGTATCAAGGAACGGGGCTCTTATCCTCATTGCATTGCGGTATTCCCCTTTGCGCTGCTACGCGCTCATCCTTGACACACGTCCTCAATGCCGGTTTGATACGGCACAGTCAAGGCGTGATTGACTCGGGAGAAAGACTTTCAGGAACCGGAAATTTCCTTCTCAAAGCTTCAAAGAGGCTTCGGGAAGGGGAATCAGGCGGATCCCTCAAGAGAAAGGGTTTTTCTAAAAGTCAAAAAAAACATTAAACCGTTCATTCGGACTAAGGAGCAACTCATGACAATGTTTATAGGAATTATCTTGTTTTTTGCATGGCCTCTTGCAATTGGAGCTGCCGGCTCATTGTATGCTTGGATGTTTTGGATCCCACTATGGCCAATATTCAAATTGTTTGGAAAAGGTGAAGTCTGGAGCAGATGGCACATGAATACACATAAGGCAATATGGTATTTACCAAAAGTGTTTATCGGTGCATTAGGAAAGAATTAAATAACTTTAACACGAGGTGGGAAATAGGTGGGAAGAAGATTTTTTTCAAAACCTTAAAAAGACTCTTTTAAGTGCTATTTTTATTGGTTGCGGAAACAGGATTTGAACCTATGACCTCGAGGTTATGAGCCTCGCGAGCTACCGTGCTGCTCTATTCCGCGACATTTTAATTAAATCAAAAGAAGAGTTTTAAATATTAGAAGAGATAATATCTAGTTTTGGTTGCGGAAACAGGATTTGAACCTGTGACCTTCGGGTTATGAGCCCGACGAGCTACCGGGCTGCTCTACTCCGCGATCCCGAATTAAATGTGTGACAATGGTGGATGGGGTAGAGGGATTCGAACCCCCGGATGACTGGACCAAAACCAGTTGCCTTACCGCTTGGCGATACCCCAATATCTCGCTTGGAGGCCGAAATTATAGACATTTTTTTCTCTTTTGTCAAGCCTTTCGCCGCATGCGGAGAAAAAAAAGACGAATCGGCAGGATGTGATAGATTTTTAATCCTTTTTGCTTATAATTCCCCAACTATATTTATAACTAAAGAGTCTTTATGTCAGCAGTGCAACGCGTATTGGACGCCATCGAAGAGTTTAAAAAAGGGAAAATGGTCATTATGGTCGACGACGAAGACCGCGAAAACGAGGGAGATCTCGTTTACGCTTCCGTTTTTTCAACGCCCGACCACGTCAATTTTATGGCGACGCACGCCAAAGGGCTCATCTGCGTCGCGGTCAATCCCTCGATCGCCAAACGGCTCAATCTCGAACCGATGGTCAAATCGAATACCTCGATGCACGAGACCGCGTTTACGATTTCCGTCGATGCGGCCGCGGCAACGACGGGGATTTCGACGGCTGAGCGGGATATGACGATCAAAATCCTTGCCAACCCGCTCTCGCATCCTTCGGAACTGGTAATGCCGGGACACATTTTCCCTCTGGTGGCCAAAGAAGGGGGGACGCTGGTGCGGATCGGCCATACCGAAGGTTCCGTCGACCTGTGCCGTCTGGCGGGATTGGCCGAATCGGCGGTTATCTGCGAGATCATGAAAGAGGACGGGACGATGGCGCGCCGCGACGACCTGGACGTTTTCGCCGCCAAACACGATCTGAAAATCGTCTACATTTCCGACATCGTCGAATACCGTCTCGCGAACGAAATGCTGGTCAAGGCGGTGAGTGAGGAGGAGATCGAATTTTTCGGCGTCCAGGTCAAAAAATACGAATTCGCCGACCACGAAGATAACCGTCACACCGCAATCGTCTTTTATCGCGCGGGAGAGACGGCCAACGTCAAAGTCCATAATGTCGTTCCCGACATCGATCTGCTGCTCAACCAGGGGAAATACACGCAGCTTATCGACGCGATCAACTACCTCAAACACAACAGCGGGGTGTTGCTTTTCATCAACAAACCGCCGCATCAGCAGGTAAACATGAAAGAATACGGGATCGGAGCACAGATTCTAAAATCGCTGGGGGTCAAGCACATGCGGCTGATTGCGGAGTCGAAGATTTCGGATTTTTCAGGCCTGAGCGGCTTCGGTCTGGACGTGACCGAAATCATCAGCGCCCACGAAGGACACTGAGCCTTTACCACCCGACGGTGGATTTGGAGGTCACTTTGCGGATCTCTTTTTCATCGGCCCAGACGATCTCTCCCGTCTGCGGATTGACCAACTCCAGAGAAATATTGTAGTAAACGTCTTTGACGTCGTCACTGGCTTTTTTGATCGCCCTGACGTTACCGGTGATGATGTAGTCGGCATCGGTCATGAGTTTGATCGCCTTGTTGTCGGTGATCGTGGTGGTGAGATTACGTTCGTCGTACACTTCGCCAAGGTTGGCTTTGTCGGCAAGGAAACGGACCTGGCCTGATTTGAGCAGTTTGATCCGGATCTTATCGGTGATCGCTTTGGTGTCGATGTGCTCGTAGGTGAGGTTGTTGACGGTACGCAGACGCACTTTCGGCGGTTGTGCGGCTCCGGCGATGTAACGCGACTGCAGCAGCGACTGGGTAAGGGTCTCTGCACTGCTTTGCAGGTCGGTCGATCCGAAGGCGTCGGTCAGCGTTTCAACCGCTTTGGCGTCACCGTATTTGACGTTCGAGTCGTAACCGACCATTCCCGCTCCCCCTTTGGTACTGCTGCACCCGGTTCCGAGGATTGTTGCGGCGGCGAGTATTGCAAAAAGCGACAGTTTGTTCATGATTACTCCTTATTTTTCCGGTACGGAAACGATGATTTTATAGTCGACCACATCCGGTACGTTCGTCATTTCGACGATCTGGACTTTCTGGTTTTTGTGAATCGTGATCGGTTTCCAGGGGGTTGAGTCTTTGAGTATCCCGTTTTTGTCGTACCATTCGATCTGGTAGACGAATCCCTCGGTTTCGTCGTTGTCGTCGTTTTCGAGCTCGGCCATCACTTTGAGGAAGGCACCTTCCTGAAAACTTTTGTGTTTGTTGATCTCGACACGCTCTTCCCCGATAATATCGACTTTGGAAGCGCATCCGGCGATCAGAGCCAGCGCGGCGGCCGCCGCACAGAGGCGTAAAACGGTTTTAGTAATCGGCATAATCGATCCTTACATTGTCTGGTGTGAGATAGGAGACAAGAACGAAAACCCCTTTCCCGTTTTTGGGAAGGGCAATCGATTCCTGACGGTCATTTAACATGATACTGAGTGTTTCCCCTTTTTTCGCTTCAAAAGAGAGCAGATAACCCGAATTGGGGAGGGTTTCCCAGTTCCGGAACCCCGAATCGGCGATGGAACTTCCGACGTCGAAAAGCAGCGACGCGAGTAATCCTCCCAGGTCCCCGAAATGGTCGTTCGCCTGTTTTGCCGCGATTCCGCGGGTCGTCGCGCGGACGGCGGCTTTGGCCAGTTCGCCGGGGAACTCGTCGCTGAGGGTTTTATAGGCCATCATGTCGCTTTTGAGGAGACGGGGCGGGGTGAACGTCCGTCCGCCGGCGGTGCTGATGGAGAGGCGGGCGAGATCGTTTCGGGGCGGGGCGTAAGAGGGGAGGTCGATACTGGTGTATTCGGCCGCGTGAAAGATCGGAAAACGGATTTTTTCGATTTTCATTGACGGGGCCACTCCTGAGAGGACGACCACCGTGACGCTCATCGTATCCCCTTTTTTAGGATTTTTGGAGGGGACGAGGGCATTTTTGGCTTCAGTATTGAGGGCGATGGCCCGTTTGAGGTAGAGTCCTCCTTCATCGCCTGTTGCGTAAGAGAGCCCCGACATCTCGGCGATCACATAACCGAGCGTATAGGAAAAAGGGTCCTGGTAATTGTTGAGCAGCGCGCGGACGTCAGGGTTGTTGAGGAGTGATGCCATCGAATAATTCTGCGGGATTGTATCGGTGCTGGTATTGCGTGCTTCGGCGGTTGCTTTGTCCTTGGCCGCCTGTTTGATTTTTTCATCCGATTCGAGGAGCCAGAACTCCTGGCGCTTCTCCATCCGGCGTATCTCGACCGCCGCCCCCTGGAAATCGCCGAGCATGATGTAATTGATCGCGTTGAGGGTATGCATGAGGGTCCGTTCGTACCCTTTGCCGTAATAGCTTTCCGATCCCTTGGAGAGGAGCGAGGAACCTACGAACGAACTGATGTTGCGGACGCTGTAGGTTGCGCGGTTTTCGTACTCGTCGAGAATGGCGTACGCTTTTTCGAACGAACGGACGGAAGCGTTGTAATCGCCTCCCGATTGCTGGAGCCGCGCGAGATCGAGCCAGTACCAGTATTCGTCGTCGTCCGAATCGTCGCCTGCAAGCGCGGAGAGGGTCTGATCGAAAGAATGCGCGCCCAAACCGCCCCGCAGCTGTTCGGAGGTGAGCGAAGCGCCGTAAACAACGGCGGAAACGGACAGAAAAAGAAAAAGGAAAAATCGTGGCACCGAGTTATGTCCGAATCGAAAGATGGGACAATTATACCACCGTTTGTTAATGCTTCATCGCCTTGATGAACGATTCGTAGATGTTTTCGAGCTGGAGATCCTGTTCAAGGATCTCTTTGTTGTCCTGTACCATGTAGTGTTCGAGGACGGCGACCCGTTTGAGGAGGTATTCGAACATCTCTTTGTTGATGTCGGGGAGTTTGTTGTGGCTGAAAGGGTCTTTGTCCCGTCCTTTCTGGATGACATGGGCGGGAATGCCGATTGCCGTACTGTTTTCGGGAACTTCACGCACAACGACCGAATTGGCCCCGATCTTGCTGTTCGCGCCGATGGTGATGTTACCGAGTACTTTCGCCCCAGCGCCGATGACGACCCCGCTTTTGATCGTCGGATGGCGTTTGCCGGGGGTGAGGCTCACTCCGCCCAGCGTCACACCCTGATAGATCAGGACGTCGTCTTCGACGATCGCCGTCTGGCCGATGACGACGCCGAACCCGTGGTCGATGAAAACGCGGCGGCCGATGGTCGCGCCGGGGTGGATGTCGATGTTGGTAAGAATCTGGTTAATCCCCATCAGGAAACGGGCGAACGATTTAAAGCCGCGGCGATAGAGACGGTTGGCTATCCGGTACCAGAAGATGGCCCAGACGCCGGGATAGTTGAAGAAGAGTTCGATTCGGGAGCTGATGGCGGGATCATTTTTGTAAACGTTCGAAAAATCTTCGGCAATCTCGGAAAACAGTCCCAAATTCTATCCCTTAACGCGTGGTTCGGAGGTATCCGTTTTGATACAGATACATTTCGAGTTTTTGAAGTGTATCACTTTTTTCTTCTTCTGTGCTAAATTCGCTTACGGCGAGTTTATTTTTAAGGTTGGTGAGAAGTTTGGACTTGTCATAACCGATGTCCTCGAGGATGTTGAGAACGTTGTCCGACTCGGTGAAATTTTCGATTTCATACCCCGTGTCGTTGATGAGAATCGTACACTCGCTGGGGTGGGTGAAGAGGTTATGGTTCATCCCCAGCGTCTCCTGATACGCCCCGACGTTGAAAAAGGCGAGGAAATACTCCTCTTCATCCAGATCGATGTCGTGGAGGTAGAGGGGCGCTTCGGGTTTGAAACGGATTTCCCCGTCGCTGTCGCAGGTGATGTCCCACAAGCTGGCGGCGCGGATGGCCGGAACGTCGAGCCGATCGAGCGGCATGATCGGGAACTGCTGCTGCAATCCCCAGTAGTCGGGGATGCTCTGGAAAATGGAGCTGTTGATCAGGTAGCGTTCCTGCAGTTTCACCTGGAGCCGTTCGATGTCGGGCAACGGGTTGTCCTGCGAGAGGTAGAGCGATTTTTTGATGATCTGATGCACCAGGATCTCGGCATTGGAGCGGTCCTGGAGGTCGATATGGCCGAGGTTGAACAACGTCAGCAGGGACTCCATATGATCGAGCGCGTCGTGCATGTATTCGATGCAGGTGCGCGGCGAGAGGAGCGAGTTGAGCTCACGAAGCTCTTCGATCAGCGGCGGATTTTTCTCTTTGAGTTTGAGCGATTTGGTCTGGTAGTCGTGGCTGAAAAGCTCGAGGACCGGTGCGATCAGCACCGAGTGCGACGCGACGATGAATCGGCCCGATTCGGTGAAGATGTCGGGGTGTTCGACCCCTTTGGCGTTCATGATTTCACGCAGCAGGTAGACGACGCTGTTGGAGAACTCTTCGAGGGTATAGTTACGCATACGGGTGGAAGGGTGCTGCGAATACTCGACCGCCAGACCGCCCCCGATGTTGATGGCGCGGAGGTTGTCGGCCCCCATTTTTTTGAGTTCGGCGTAGATGTTCCCCGCTTCGCGCAGCACCCGTTTGAGCGTTGCGATCTCCTGCATCTGGCTGCCGACGTGGAAATGGATCATCGTAAAGTGCTCGAGCATGTTGCTCTCCCGCAGCATCGCGATCGCTTCGATCAGCTCGGTGGAGGTGAGGCCGAATTTCGCGCTCAGGCCGCTGGATTTGGCCCAGATCCCGCTCCCCTCGCTTTGGAGACGGACGCGGATCCCGACGTTGGGAACTTTCAGGTTGCACTGCTGCGCGACGTCGATGATCCATTCAAGCTCTCCGAGCCCCTCGATCGTGATTGTGATGTCGTGTCCCATGTGGGCGGCCATAAAGCCCAGTGTCACCATCTCCTCGTCTTTGAAACCGTTGACGGTGATGGGGGAACCGATGGGGGTTTTGGCCATCGCAAGGGCAAGCTCGGCTTTCGAACCCGCTTCGAGGCCGTAGCTGTATTTTTCGCCATGCTCGACGATCGCGTCGACCGCTTCGGGGAACTGGTTGACTTTGAGGGGGAAAACGGCGTGGAATTTGCCGTTGTAGTCGTTTTCGAAGATCGCGCGGCGGAAGTTGGAATAGAGCATGTCGATCTGTTTGCCGATCAGGTGGGGGAAACGGAGGATCAGCGGCCCGCGCAGGTTGGTTTTACGCACCTGCTGCGTGATTTCGAGCAGCGAGGGGGAACTTTTGTAGTTGACCTTCACTTTCCCCTGGTCGATGATAAAGTTGTTTTCGCCCCAAATGTCTATACCGTACGTTTTCACCGCTGTTTCCTCCCCGCTGGAATTTGTTTTCAAATAAATTGGCTCATCGGAATCTGCGTTTCCGATTTTTGTTCGAGATCTTTGACCCACACCGTATCGGTATTCCGTTCGTTTTCACCGATGACCGCGCAGTAGCGGGCGTTGATTCGGTCGGCCCCTTTGAGGTGGTTCTGGAGCTTTTTGGGATCGTACTCTACGACCGCTTTTTGGGTTTTACGAAGCGCCTCGGCCACTTTGAGAACCAGCGGGAGCGATTCGGCGTCCATGGCCCCCAGGTAATATCCCTCACGCTTCGGTTCTGGCATGACGATCAGTTCCAAAAGCCGTTCGATCCCGATCGCGAATCCGACCGCCGGGGTCGGTTTGCCGTCGAGAAATTCGACAAGACGGTCGTAACGTCCGCCGCCGGCGATCGCGCTCTGGCTTCCGATGTTGTCGCTGACGAATTCGAATGCCGTTTTGGAATAGTAATCCAGCCCGCGTACGAGGTTCGTATCGATTTCATACGCGATGGCGTGCTGGTCGAGGATCGTTTTGAGGGTGGCGAAATCGCTTTCGCACCCTTCACACAGGTTGTCGATCAGTTTGGGAGCGTTGACGTAGAGGCTCTGGCACTTTTCGTTTTTACAGTCGAGGACGCGGATGGGGTTCGTCGACTTGCGGCGGACGCAGTCTTCGCAGATCGCGTCGCCGCAGCTCTCGATGAACGCGACCAGTTTCTCGCGGTAAGGGGGCATGCAGTGCTGATCCCCCAGCGAGTTAAGCTTGAGGCGGTAGCCGATCCCGAGCGCTTTTAAAATATCGGCGATCATCATGATCATCAGGGCGTCTTCGTAGACGCTCTCCACCCCGAAACTCTCGACACCGAACTGGTGGAACTCTCTCAGGCGTCCTTTTTGAGGGCGTTCGTAACGGAACATCGGACCGTGGTAGTAGAAACGGTGGATACCGCCTTTTTTGTCGAGTTTGTGCTGGATGAAGGCACGCACGACCCCCGCGGTTCCTTCGGGACGCAGACAGACGTCGTTCTCCCCTTTGTCGATAAACTGGTACATCTCTTTGCCGACGATGTCGCTGGATTCGCCGACGGAGCGTTTGAAGAGGGCGGTCTCTTCAAGCAGCGGGGTTTCGATGTAGTGGAAACCGTACAGTTTGGCGATGCGCGAAGCGGTTTCGAGGAAATACTCGAACCGCTCGTAGTCGGGGCTGAGGATGTCGTTCATGCCGCGAAGGGATTGGATCATAAGGCTCCTTTGATGAGATCGGATATCTCTTGTGTAATGGTATCAATCGATTGTGTCGCATCGATTACATGCGTTTGGATTCCCAGCGCGTAAGCCGAGGCGATGAGTGCTTCTTGGATCTCCAGCAGATAGGCGATCCCGCGTGCTTCGATCGCATCGTGCTCTTTTTGGCCCAGGCGGTGGGAGAGCTCTTCGGGGGTGAGTCGAAGGATGAAAACGCGATCGGGGAGGGTTCCTCCGGTGGCGAGGCGGTTGAGCAGCACGAGGGTGGACTCGTCGCACAGCTGCTGTACCGCCGCGTACGCCATCCCCGATACGGCGGAACGGTCACTGATGATGAGACGGTTAATATTGGGTAATATGATCTCTTCGGTATGTTCGGCCCGATCGGCGAGAAACAACAGCATTTCGGCCGTTTTGCTGCTAAGCTCTCCCCCCAGAACCATCGAACGGATCCGTGCTCCCGCTTCGGTTCCGCCCGGTTCTTTGGTAATGAGCGCATCGGGGTAGAGTGTACGGAGCCGTTCGATCTGGGTGCTTTTTCCGGCGGTGTCGATCCCCTCAATCGCGACGTACATCAGTTCTGCCTCGGTAGCGTGCACGACTTCATCCCGCGGATCACGTCCTGTACCGCGGGAGGGAGGAGATGATCGGTCTTGCCGTTGAATTTGAGTAGATTGCGGACGATGGAGGAGCTGACGAACGCGTGCTGGAGTTTGGGCATCAGGTAGACCGTTTCGATTTTCGGGTCGAGCGATTTGTTCAGGTACCCAAGCTGGAGTTCAAACTCGAAATCGCTCACCGCCCGCAGTCCCCGGATAAGGACGGTTGCCCCCAGCGAGTTGGCCAGTTCGACGGTGAGGTTGTCGAAGCCCACCACCCGTACCCGTCCCAGGTGCGCCGTGGAGAGGCGGGCCATCTCGACCCGTTCGTCCAGGGAGAACATCGGCCGTTTGTCCCGCGATTCGGCGACGGCGACGATCACTTCGTCAAAGAGCCGGAGCGCCCGCTCGATGATGTCGTAATGACCGTTGGTGATCGGGTCGAAAGTCCCCGGGTAAAGGGCGATTTTATGCACGGTCATCCCACCTTTTGTAAAGATTGTTGTCGATGCCGAGGAGGTCGAACCATTTGCCGATCATGAAGTTTTCCATCTCTTCGAGCGTGTTTTGTTCCCCGTAATAGGCCAGAACGGGAGGGGCGATGATGACCCCCATCATGGAGAGCTTGTGCATGTTTTCCAGCGCTATGGGGGAAAACGGGATCTCACGGGGCGCGAGGATCAGCGTACGGCGTTCCTTGATCATCACCGCGGCGGCGCGGGTGATCAGATTGTCGGCGATGCCGCAGGCGATTTTGGCGAGGGTATTCATGCTACAGGGGGTGATCAGCATCGCATCCGCTCCGTACGAACCCGAGGCGACGGAGGCCCAGATTTCGTCGTTTCGATGGAGGGTGAGGTTTTCCTCTTTTTCGAGGACGATTTGCGCGTGTTCGGAGACGATCAGGTGTTTTTGAACCGTGTCGGGGAGGGCGCGCAGCGTCTTGAGACCCAGTGCCGCGCCGCTGGCGCCGCTGATGCCGATCACGATTTTCATTGCAGTTCCACCCGTTTCTCTCCGATTACTTTGGCCCGGGAGCGTTTGCCGTCCCTTTTTTGAATCGTAATAATATCATAGAGTCCCCCTTCTTGCGTCGCTGTTGCGATCAATTCGAGGACGACCGTGCCGTTTCGGACTTCGACGACGATGTTGTCGTTTTTTAGGACCAGGGGCATTTTTTCGATATGGCGTATCGTCAGGGGAGTGTAGGGTTTGAGCGAGGCGCGGAAACGCTGGGCGTTTTGGGGCATCGAACTTAGCGGCACATCACGGAACGAATCGAAAGGGATCGCTTTTTGGACCGTGTTCATGCCGTTTAGGACCTCTTTGCGCGAGACTTTGCGGGTCGTATGCAGCACCGGGAGGGTGGCTTCGACGCTGTAATCGAAATAGCGCCGCAGGCCGTTGGCGTCCACCACGTAAAACGTCCCTGATCCGTTCAGGGCGCACGAAGCGTCGAATACGGCGTTGGCTTCGGGGGGGAGAGCTTCCACGTAGCCCCGGGGAATGACCGAGATCCCTTCGATTTCGATCGCGGGGTAGCGTTCGGTGAGGAAGCGGGCGAGCTGGATTTTGAGCGACGTGACGTCAATGGGACTTTTTTTTACAAACGTGACGAAGCGCACTTTTCCCGTTTCGATTTTGACACCGTTGAGCTCGAAGGTTTTGGCGACGACGTTGGCATCGAGCCGGAAGAGCAGTTTGTCCGAAGGGATCCGCACCAGCTCGAAACGTTTGCCGATTTGCGGGAACACGTCGGTGGAAACGATTGTGTGATCGGTAAAAAAATACTCTTTTTGCAATTCGTACGAAAGTGCCGAAGTGCCGAGAAAGAGAAGAAAAATCCATTTAATCATTCCATGATTGTAACACATTGCACGCGGATGGGCCCTGAGGGAGTCCCTGCGATTACGTCGCAGCGCCGGCGTGCCCGAGAAGAATCGGTATCAGCCCTCTTTGGGCATCAGAAAGACGGAGGCTCTGAGGATGGCCTTGTCGATATGGTCGACGATGTTTTCAGAACCGATTTTGACGTTCAAATCCGAGAGGGCGATGAACCGTCTTACCTGCGGGTTGACCCCAGAGAGGATAAGTCGGGTGCCGTGGTGGCTGAGCCGCTCCTGAACCACTTCGAGCGCATGCAGTCCCGCCGCATCGATAAGGGGGACGTGGCGCATCCGGAGGATGAACACTTTCGGCGGCTTTTCGAACAGCAGTAGGGTATCGACCAGTTTTTCGGCGACGCCGAAGAAAAGAGGGCCGTCGATTTCATAGACTTCGACGCCGGGGGGGATCGTTTTGTTGGCCGTGGAATCGGGGTCGTCCTCCTCGTTCCGGACTGCTTTGATCTGGGTCGATTTCATCATCGAATCGATGAACAGAATCGATGCGAGGGCGATTCCAGCCTGGATCGCGAAATTCAGATCGACGAGTACCGTCAGCGCAAAGGTGGTGATCAGGACGATCCGATCGGCTTTCGGGGCTTTCATGATCTCCCGGACGTGTTTGATCTCGGACATGTTCCATGCGACGACCATGAGGATCGCGGCGAGGGCCGCAAGGGGAACCTTCACGATCAGCGGGGCGAGCAGCAGCATGAACGCAAAAAGCCATACCGCGTGCATCATCCCCGCAACCGGGCTTTTGGCCCCCGCTTTGATATTGGTCGCGGTACGGGCGATTGCTCCCGTGGCGGGGAGGCCGCCGAAGATCCCGGATGCGACGTTGGCCACCCCCTGTCCAAGGAGCTCGGCATTGGGTTTGTGACGGGTACCGGTCATTCCGTCGGCGACGACGGCCGAGAGAAGCGATTCGATGGCCGCAAGCGTCGCGATCGTGATCGCATCGGGGAGGAGCAACCGGAGCTTTTCAAAGGTGATGTCGGGCCATACGGGGCTTGGCAGCATCGAGGGGATCGAACCGAACCGGCTTTCGATCGTTTCGACGGGGATGTTCAGCGCCCAGACGGCCAAGGCCGAGAGGATGACGACGAGGATGGGACCGGGGATGCGGGGCGTATAACGCTTGGCAAGAAAAATCACCCCGATCGATGCCGTCGCAAGGAGTACCGCCGCGAGGTTGGTTTCGTGCAGATGGGCAAGATAGAGGGTGAGTTTGTCGATGAAATCGGGTGGTACGGTGTCGACGTGCAGACCGAAAAAATCGCGGATCTGCGAAAAAGCGATGAGAAGGGCAATCCCCGAAGTAAATCCTACGATGACGGGATAGGGGATGAATTTGATCAGTTCTCCGGCCCGTAAAAAAGCCATCAGCGCAAGGATACCCCCCGCCATGATGGTTGCGAGTACCAGCCCCTCGTAGCCGTGTTTCATCGCGACGGTGGCGACGGTGACGATGAATGCGGCCGTCGGCCCGCCGATCTGGTAGCGGCTGCCGCCGTGTGCCGAGATCAAAAAACCGGCGACGATGGCGGTAAAGAGACCCCGTTCGGGGGGAAGATTCGAAGCGATTGCGATCGCCATGGCCAGCGGGAGGGCGACAATGGCAACCGCGAGTCCCGCGATCGCATCGGCGACGAAATCGGAGCGGCTGTAGCCCTGCCGCTTGAAGAGGGTGACGAGTTTCGGCTCCAGTGAGTCGTGGATAGAGCGCAACATGAAAAAATGGTCCTTGGGAAAAACGATGGGGGTAGTGTAGCACTTTTTGCGCCGAAACGCTATTTCGAAACGGCGGAGGTGATGGCGTACCCGGTTCGGGCCACGGCGGTTTGCATTGCATTGAGAGTGACGCTTTCATCGGTGTCGACAAGGGCGGTTTCGTTTTTGAACGTGACTTTGGCGTTTCGGACTCCGGGGATCTCCATCAGTGCCTTTTTGACCGCAAGGGTGCAGGCAATGCAGTGCATCCCCCCGATCCGCAGCGTCCATTCGCGCGCCTGGAGGAAAACGGCGCAGAGGGAGAGTACGAGGATTATTCTTGCCATATCCATCCTTCGTAGTAGGGATAGAACAATACGGCCACAGTGAGGAGGAACAACACCCAAAAAAGCCCTTTCAGGACTTTGGATGCGGCGCTGGGCTCGCAGTCGCATTCGATCTGCTTGCGGATCACCATACGGTAAAAGCCAAACGAGAGCATCCCCAGTGCCGACAGGGTGAAAATCCATCGGTACGGCTCGAGTACGGCGACGTTGACAACCCCCGCGAAGGAGACGCCGAAGAGGACGAACAGGGTCGGAACGAGGCAGCACGAGGCCGAGAGCAATGCGGCGGCGAAAGCGCCCGATAACACGAGAACCGAATTTTGGCGTTCCCGCACGATCATCGCTTCTACCGGGTTATCGACGTCGGGGCCGGAAACATAGCCTTTCCCTTTGACGATGACGAGGCGCGTCGCACCGTCGGGTAGTTGCTCTTCGCTATAGCTGCAGTGTTGGGAGAGGGCGAACCGCTTGCAGTTTTCGCGTCCCGAGAGGGTATTGACCTCCACGATCAGCGTCGCATCGTCCGGGAGGGAATCGAGTGCCTTTTTCGTCGCCAGCACCGGGCGGGGGCACTCCATGTCGCGGCAATCGAGAATCACAGGGTCCCTTTGGTCGAGCGGATTGCGTAGCGGTACGAGGCGGGACCGAACGGATCGAGGTATTCCCCCTCAACCTCGCCGTAGGGGTAGCCGAACGTATCGAGGACCCCCTGTGCGTTGGCGGGATAGAGGTCGAAATCCCGGGCGTGGTTGAACGCCATCCAGTTGTTTTCCCAGAAACCGAAAAAGAGATCCGTGAGTTCACGCGCACGGGGAGAGGTTTTTTCTATCCCCTCTTTGAGGACGAGTTTGGTGATGTCGGCGGGGTCGCAGGGGATCCAGCCGTGCTGCGGGGTGAAAAACTCCACTTTGCAGTGTTGGGCCTTCGTGATTTCCTCCCCCGCGCCGAATGCGCTTGAAAAACGCGAAGGGCCCACGCGGACTCCGGTCACCTCGCGGGCGGGGACCCCCGAAGCGCGCATCAGCGCGACGCACAGCGCCGACATGTCCAGGCATTTGCCCCCCATCCGCCCCTCTTTTTCGAGTGCGGCGAGCATCGCGTTGGGGCTTCCGATGCCGCATCCCATGACGCTTTCGTCGCGGTAGCTGTTTGCCACGATCCAGTCGTAGATGCGGCGGGCTTTTGTGAGGGGCTCTTTTTCACGCGCGACGATGGCGGCGGCAACGCTGGCGACGGCACCGTCGGTGGGGAGGTGCGCCGAAGGGGCCAAGAAGGCTTGGGCCTCCTTTATGGCTTCGGAGCAGATTCGCCGGGGGCGAAAGTCGCAGCGGCGGTCGCGCAGCGCGACGGTGAAGCGGAGGTCGAGGGTTTTGGCGGCGGCGCTTTTCTCCCAGAGGGCATAGAGGGTTCTTGCACCGTCACGGTTTCGGGCGGTTTCGAAACACTCGGACGCATCGCTGTTCCAGCCCAGTTTGACAACGTGCTGGAACCCCTCGATATCGGAAGGAATCGGAATCCACAGGGACGTTTGGCCGGCGTGGTGCGAGAGATCGAATCGCCAGGTGATGTCGTAGAGGGCGTATCTCGTAGAGGGAACGGCCGGTTCTTCCGTGTGCGCGGGAAGGAACCCTAAAGCACCGATGGTTGCTGTATGTGTGATGAAAGTGCGTCGGGTCATGGGCTATCCTACGAAAATATCGGTATCGCGTTTGGCAACGACCTGTGCCACGATGGCGGCGCTCATCCCCTCGTTACGGCACCGCTCCTCAATCCTGCGGGCGTTTTCAGGGGAAGCGGCGATCAGCAGTCCCCCGGAGGTCTGGGCATCGAAAAGGACCATTTCCAGATCGCTGCCGATGTCGTGCGTAAAGCGGACTTTTCCGTGCAGGTACTCCCGGTTCGCATAGCTTCCGGCGGGGATGATTCCCATCGAGGCCATCGAAAGCGCCTCCGGGAAAAAGGGGACGGAGGAACCCTCGACCTCGATCGAGGTCGAGGGGGTGCACATCTCGTACAGGTGGCCCAGGAAGCCGAAACCCGTCACGTCGGTGCAGGCGCGTGCGTCGAATTCGCGGGCGATCAGGGAGGCTTTGTAGTTGAGGGTGCGCATCGATTCGGCCACCTTCATCATCGTCGGAGCGTCCAGCAGATCGGCTTTGATCGCGGTGACGAGGATTCCCACCCCCAGCGGCTTGGTCAGGACGATCATATCCCCTTCGCGGGCGGCATTGTTGCGCAGGATCTTCTGCGGGTGGACGAACCCCGTGCACGAGAGGCCGTAGATCATTTCAGGGGTTTCGATCGTATGCCCTCCGACGATGACCGCGCCGCATTCGGCGACTTTGCTCTGGCCGCCGCGCAGGATCTCGGTCAGGACCTCGGTCGTGTGGTTCTTGCCGTCGAATCCGACGATGTTGAGAGCCGTTTTGGGATCGCCCCCCATCGCAAAAACGTCGCTGAGAGAGTTTGCCGCCGCGATCTGCCCGTAGATAAAGGGATCGTCGACGACGGGGGTGATGAAATCAAGCGTCTGCACTATCGCGTTTGTATCGTCGATACGGAAGACCCCCGCATCTTCGTTTCCTTCGAAACCCACAATAAGGTCTTTGTGAAACGACACGAGACGACAGGTGACGTCGCCCAGTGAACCGGGGGAGAGTTTGGCGGCACAGCCCGAGGCGCGGACGAATTTGGTCAGTTTGGCGTCGGTGTTCATCATGGGTGCTTCTCCAGTTCGCGCTGCAGCTCCGCAAGAGTTGCGGCGGTCTGCGCCGGATCGTCGTTGTGAAGCGTGAGATCGGGCGTGTGCGATCTTTTGTAAACTTTATCGTAATACTGCACCAAAAGGATTTCGGCGACATGCTCAAGATCACCGTTGTCGAAGGCGCACAGTGCGGCTGTTTTGTCCTCGCGACTGATGTACGGAGATATCCGCTCCATCCGCTCGCTAAAAAAAGCCCCGTCCATCCGGTCATACATCCGTATAATCCGCGACACGCGCTGTTCGAGCGGAGCGGTGATTTCAACGCGGAACCCCTGCATCATCTGATCGTGTATGGCGGCAGAGAGGGTAAGCCGTCCGATCCGTTTGCTTTCGGACTCGACAAAAGCGCGTCGGCGGGGATCGAGGGCGCGGTAGCCGTGTACGATGCGGTTTTGAAACTCTTTCTGGCTCGGCTGGAGGCCCCCGACGTCACCGAAAACGGAGCCGTAATGGTTGGCCATTTTTTCGAGATCAAGGACATTGTCGAGGTGTTCGAGCAGTTCACTTTTTCCGCATCCCGTATGTCCCGAGAGGGTGATGAAACGGATGGAGGGTAGGGAGTCGAGATAGTCGACGACGTACCGGCGGTATTGCTTGTAACCGCCATGGATACGGTCGATCCGGTAGCCGATACTCGAAAAAATGGTTGAGAGAGAAGAAGAGCGCATCCCTCCGCGGGCGCAATAGATCGCGATCTTGGAATTCGGGGTGAAGGCGGGGTAAAGCGCTTTGATATGGTTGGACGCATTGACGCAGACGTACGAGGCCCCCTGTACCCGTGCTTCGAAAGGGGAAACCTGTTTGTACAGGGTCCCGACGATACGGTGCTCTTCATCGTTGAGTGCATAGAAGTTTCGGGCGCCGGGGATATGGGACTCTTCGTATTCGCGCGGGCTTCGGGCATCGATGACGAGATCGTAGGTATGGAGCGTATCCAGGAAAGTTTCAATCGGTATGGTTTGCATGATGCGCAATTGTAGCACCTGGGGGCTGATGGTTCCATGAGTGCAACGGGTAATTAACCTCTGCTTAACCGGCACTGTATTACAATTCGCGATATTTTTCCGCAAAACTCTTCCCGTTCTCCTCCACTGCGAATTTCTTGCTTTTCGTTCGGGCTTGTCCAAATCGGGAGAGGTTTTCGTGTGCATGCCATCAAGGAGTTTTCATGTTATTGCTATCCCCGAGGCAGGAGTGGTTCGGCAATATCCGTGCCGATATCCTCGCCGGTATCGTCGTCGCGCTGGCGCTCATCCCCGAATCGATCGCCTTTTCGATCATCGCCGGGGTCGATCCGAAGGTGGGGCTTTACGCCTCGTTTTGTATCGCGACGGTGATCGCGTTCGTCGGCGGACGCGCCGGGATGATCTCGGCGGCTACGGGGGCGATGGCCCTGCTCATGGTGACGCTGGTCAAGGAGCACGGCCTGCAGTATCTTCTGGCCGCGACGATCCTTACCGGGGTGTTGCAGATCCTTGCGGGGTACCTGAAGCTGGGAGTGCTGATGAGCTTCGTCTCCCGCACCGTCGTGATAGGCTTTGTGAACGCGCTGGCGATTTTGATCTTCATGGCGCAGCTCCCCGAAATCACCGACGTCACGTGGCACGTCTATGCCCTCACCGCGGCGGGGCTGGCGATCATCTACCTCTTCCCCTACGTCCCAAAACTGGGGCAGCTGATCCCCTCGCCGCTGGTGACGATCGTCGTCCTCACCGCCGTTGTCGTGTATATGGGGATCGACGTGCGCACCGTCGGGGACATGGGGCAGCTCCCCGATACGCTGCCGATCTTTCTATGGCCCGAAGTGCCGCTGAACCTTGAGACCCTCGCGATCATTTTTCCCTATTCCGCGGCGCTGGCGGCGGTGGGGCTGCTCGAATCGTTCATGACGGCGACGATCGTCGATGACATGACCGACACCGACAGCGACAAAAACCGCGAGGCCAAAGGGCAGGGGATCGCTAATATCGCCAGCGGGTGCGTCGGCGGGATGGCGGGATGCGCGATGATCGGGCAGTCGGTCATCAACATCAAATCGGGCGGCCGGGGCCGCCTCTCGACCCTCGTTGCCGGGGTACTGCTGCTCGTCATGGTCGTCTTTATGTCCGATTTGATCTCCATCATCCCGATGGCGGCGCTGGTGGCGGTGATGATCATGGTCTCCATCGGGACGTTCAACTGGGCCTCGATCAAAGGGCTGAAAACGCTTCCGCTCTCCACGAACGTCGTGATGCTCTCGACCGTCATCGTCGTCGTCTGGACCCACAACCTCGCGCTGGGGGTATTTACCGGGGTGCTGCTGGCGTCGCTCTTTTTTGCGAACAAGATCAGCCATTTCCTCTACTGGGAAAAATCGTTCGAGGAGACGAGCTCCACCCGTGTCTACAAGTTCGTCGGGCAGGTGTTTTTCAACTCGGCCGACCGCTTCGCCGACGCGTTCGATTACCGCGAAGATGTCAGACACGTCATCATCGACGTCACGCGCGCCCACTTCTGGGACATTTCGGCCGTTCATGCCCTCGACAAGGCTGTTATCAAGCTCCGCAAGATGGGCAAAGAGGTCGAGGTGGTCGGTCAGAACGAAGCGACCAAGACGATCATCGACCGCTTCGGCATCCACGACAAACCCGCCGAAATCGAGAAGGTGATGGGAGGGCATTGATTTTCGTCAATACCTCTTTTCTCCGAAACCGCTATCATCCCTCTCAAAAAAGGAACTGAATGAGAATAGCGTCATTGCTCGCCGTTTCGGCCCTCTACGCGTGGGGAGCGGAGGGATACGCCGTGTATCAGAAACATTGTGCCTCCTGCCACGTCGAGATGATGGAGAAAAAAGAGGTGATCCGTACCCTTCACACCCTCAAAGCTCCTCCGATGGTCGAAGTATCGCATAGGTTAAAAGAAAACGTGATCATTGCAGATGAGGACAATGACGTTAAACGCCGTGTCATTATCGCGTTTGTCAAGGACTACATCGAAAACCCTGATATACAGTACAGCATGTGCCATCCGATGGCGATCGAGAAATTCGGGATCATGCCCTCACTGAAAGGGAAACTCTCCGAAAAAGAGCGTCAGGCCGTTGCCGAATGGGTGTATGACCGCTATGAGGGGACATTATTTCGCTGATCGGCGAGGATAAAACGTTTGCGACACGCGTATAAAATCGCGGCAAGCACTGCCGCGGAGATCCCCGCGACCCAAAAGGGGACCGTACTGCCGAAACGATCCCACAGCCATCCCGCCATCACGAGCGATGCGAGCGTGGAGAGGCCGACCGAGGTGTAATAGACGCCGTATGCCGTCGCTTTGAGCTCCTGGGGCGCCGTGTCGGAGATGATCGCCTTGGCCAGCGCGTTGAACCCTCCGGCAAAAAAACCGTATATGCCGAATCCGATCCACGCTCCCCATACTCCTCCCCAAGCCATCGCCATCGCTCCCAGACCGAATGCGAGATAGACAAAGGCCAGAAGCGTCGCTTTGCCGAAGCGGTCGGCAAGACGGCCGATGGGGATCGCGAAAAATGCCTGGGTGAGGTTGTAGAGGGCGTAGGCAAGCGGTATCATCGCCAGCGCGACGCCGTTGTCGCCCGCCTTGAGGATCATGAACGAATAGTTCATCGCAAAGAGGGAAAAAAGAGTCTGGAAAAAGACGAGGGTGTAAAACGCTGCGGGCAGGGCATCGGGACGAAATTGTTTGGCGGGTGAGGGGGTGAAGGGGGCATCGGTGATGACGAACACTAAAATCGCCATCGAGATAAGCCCCGGAATGAGGCTGAGGGCAAAGATCGTGCGAAACGTCTCTTCGCTCTCTCCCAGCGCCCAGAGCAGGGCGAAGGTTGCCAACGACCCCGCCAGCGCCCCCGCACCGTCCATCATTTTGTGAAAACCGAACACAAAACCGCTCGTGCCGTTGGGGGTTGAGGCGCTGATCAGCGCGTCACGGGGAGCGACACGGATCCCTTTGGCCAGACGGTCGCCGATCCGGATCATGGCGACCATCCCCGCGCTCTGGGCGAAGAAAGCGAGGGGTTTGATGAGATTGGAGAGGCCGTATCCGAAGACAACGATCCCCTTGCGCCGCCCGAGGCGGTCGGAGTAGAACCCCGATAGGGCGATAAGGAGGGCGACGGAGAGCTCGGCAAGCCCCTCGATCAGGCCGATTTGCGTTTTCGTCGCGTGCAGGAACCGCTCCAGAAAGATGGGCAGCAACGGCAGGATCATCTCGGTCGAAAAATCGGTAAAAAAACTGTTGGCCCCGAGGCCGACGATGTTTTTATTGAGCGGATTAGGTTTAATGATCTGTTCGTGATCGTTTACCGGATGACTCATCCGATCAGCACCCGCATCCGGGGAGCACTTTCGATTTTGCCAGCGCGGCTTCGACTTCTTCTTTGGTGATTTGCCCGCCGAGTGTCAACTCGACGTTTCCGTCTTCTCCGCCTACTTCCATCGAGGCGATTTTCGCTTTCGTTTCGTCGCTCATACAATCGCATTGGCCGTTCTGGCAGTTCTGGACCATTGTAAAGACGGTGTTTTTGGCAATGCCTCCCGTAAAGTTGATTTTGACTCCCTCAGCGGTAGCGGAGATGGCCTTTTCGACCGGGTTGAAAAAGCCGTCGATTGCGGGCAAAAGGGACGATTCGAGCTCTCGGTAGGTCTCTTCGAACGCTTCGTACCCTTTTCCGTCTGGGTCTTCGAAACCGACGTGGATTTTCGGTACGGGACGGGGGAACATCGGACATGTTTCGTGGGCATGGTCGCAAACGGTGACGATGAGATCGTATTCTTTATCCATCATCGTGTCAAGGGTTTTGGAGTGGTATTCGTCTCGCCAGATCCCTTTTTCGGTGAGGATCTTTTGGGCGTTGGGATTGACCCGTCCGCTGGCGCGAACGCCGGAACTGTAGGCACGGTAACGATCTCCCATTTTGGCGTTGATGAGCGCTTCGGCCATGATGGAGCGGCAGCTGTTGCCGGTGCAGAGGATAAGGACGTTTTTCATAATTTACAGTCTCCGGTTTCTGATAGTTTTTTGAGTGGAGGGAGTTCAATCCCCAGACAGCGGATTTCACAGAGCGCTTCGCTGCGGAAGCGGTCCAGCGGTGCTCTTATGGAGTAATAGGCCCACGTACCGCACCGATCGACCCGCAAAAAACCCCCGTCTTTGAGGATTTTGAGGTGGCGAGAGAGGCGCGACTGGATCATACCGAAGCTCTCCTGCAGGTCGCAGACGCACAGCGGCCCGTGCTGATCCAGAAACGCCAGCAGTTTCACCCGCGTTTCGTCGTTCAGTGCCGATACGGTTTCTAAAAATACGTCCATAAGTACCTCCGATGGGTGACAGTGTAACGAAATAAAAATAATATATCAAGATATGTTGATATTATGATACAATGCTTGACTCAATTTTCGGCAAAGGTTCATTTCATGGCATTGGCAATTGCTCTCTTTTTGGTTACTCTGGTTTTTATTATCGCTCAGCCGCGCGGGCTTCAGATCGGGACGACGGCGGTCGTCGGAGCTCTTGCAGCCCTCATCCTCGGTGTCGTAAGCGTTTCGGACGTATGGACGGTGACGGGAATCGTATGGGATGCGACCCTCGCGTTTATCGGGATCATTTTGCTCTCGATGGTGCTCGATGAGATCGGCTTTTTCGAGTGGTCGGCGCTGAAAATGGCGCGCCTCTCCCGCGGGAACGGCCATTTGATGTTTGTCTACATGATGATCCTCGGTGCACTCGTGGCGGCCTTTTTCGCCAACGACGGGGCGGCGCTGATCCTCACCCCGATCATTCTGGCGAAGATGAAGTACCTCAAGATGAACCCCGTCGCGATGTTCGCGTTTCTGATGGCGGGGGGATTCATCGGCGACAGCGCCTCCAACCCGCTCGTGATCTCCAACCTCACCAACATCGTAACGGCGGGATACTTCAACATCGGCTTCTGGGAATACGCCCGCGCGATGTTTCTCCCCAACCTCCTCAGCATCCTCGCCTCCATCGCCGTACTGTGGCTCTTTTTCCGCAAGGACATTCCGACCCATATCGACGTCGAAAACCTCGCTACGCCAGAGAGTGCGATCCGCAACATGACGATGTTCCGCCTCAGCTGGCCGTTTCTGGCGCTGCTGATGGTCGGCTATTTCATCGGCGACGCGTACCATCTCCCGGTTTCGGTGTTCGCCCTCGGCGGCGCTTTGGTATTCCTCGCCATAGCGACGTACTTCAAAGCCACCAAGCCGATCATGACGATCAAGGCCGCGCCGTGGCAGGTGGTGTGGTTCAGCATCGGCCTCTACGTCGTCGTCTACGGCCTCAAAAACGGAGGACTGACGGCGTACCTCGCCGACTGGATCGTCCAGCTGCAAACGATGGGGAACGCCTATGCCGTAATCGGCACCGGCTTCCTCGCCGCCATCCTGAGCTCGGTCATGAACAACATGCCCACCGTCATGATCATGGACATCGCGATTGCCGAAGCGGGGAACAGTGCTTTAGCATATGCGAACATCATAGGGTGCAATCTGGGGCCGAAAATGACCCCGATCGGGTCACTGGCAACCTTGCTGTGGCTGCATGTGCTAGCGCAAAAAGGTGTCAAGATTGGATGGGGCGAATACATGAAAGTAGGGCTGATTGTTACCCCGCCGGTGCTGTTGGTGGCATTGATTGGGTTGGTTTAGTTGTTCTCGAAAAACTCTTTTAAATGTTCAAAAAAAGTATCTGAAAAAGGGGTTTTGAGAAAATTAATTTTTAATTGCGCTTCTTCTACTATCGAGCCACCATCAAATGCACCAATATCAGCAATTATTCCTATACTTTTATATTTATTGAGTGATGTAATATAGTGTTCATTTTCAGGTGAGGTAGTTGTTTCAAACATATTTTGTCTGTTTTGATAAAATGAAATATTACGAAATGAATCATAAAAAACTTCAAAATCATGTACAGTTAATGTGTTGATATTTGAAAATAATGACGATTCATAGTAATTCAGTGCCCCGTTTCTCATCTTCTGCACCCAGAGTTTGGCCAATAAAAAAGTGGTGATTCGATTATCGGCATGAAGATTTTTTAGAATGAGATTTGAAATGAACTCTTTATTGCTCTCGGATTGAGAATGAATAAACGCTATAAGTTCATCTTCACGTATATCATTCGAAAGTACATCAAGCACTAGATTATTGAATTTTGCTTCTAAAAACCCTTGAAATGTTTGGGCAATACCTTGTTTGATAAGTGAAAGGCTCCCTCCACTCGCAATATCCAGTGCATTGCAGACAGCAATAGTATCGGCTTTTCTGCTGTTGAATATTTTTTTAATTTGTGTATTGATCCATCTTAAAATATTATTCATTTAAATCCTTTGCAAATGCAGCCAATTCACTATCAAACATTTCGAGGATGAAATATATTTCTTCATCGATCGTTTCATAATGATTTTTGTGAATGACTTTTTCATAATGGAAGACTCGGTTACGAAAGCGTCGGATATGATCGAGCTTTTTGTATATTTCCTCGCGGTTAATAATGCGTTCTGCTTTTGAGGGCATATTCGGAAAAATATGGCGAAGGTCTTTTATCCGCAGATGGTTTTGATACGGTTTTTGGAAAAGATTGACCCAAAACCCAAAGTTCAGTTCAGCTATGATTTTCTCTTTACTAATAGCTTCTTTACGAGCATTTAGTGTATCGATAGCTTCTGCAACCTTTTTTTGTGTGCCATGCGTTAAAAAGGTATTGTCGAGATGCCATTCCTCTCCGACTTTCAAGCTGAAATAACTATCTAAAGCATTGCGAAGAGCAATTTCTAAAATAGAGAGGGGAATATAAGCATTTTTTGAGATCAGAAGATTTTGGCAGTATTCATTAAAATCAATATAGGCGGATAAACGTGTCGGTGAAATATATTTTAATTTTAAGCTTTCTTTCACACTGCTTCGCCTATAATTTTTATGTAATTCCCCAGTCAGCCTATGGACTTGAGCCATAGCTTGGGGTGATCATCAACTTTCTGCATTATAACCAAATCCGTTTTCATTTATTTAAAATCATCACAAAAACTGTATAAGAGTATTGACTAGATTTCTGTTCCTATTTTCTGGCGCAGAAAGGGGTCAAGATCGGATGGGGTGAATACATGAAAGTAGGACTGATCGTCACCCCGCCGGTGTTGCTGGCGGCGTTGATCGGATTGCTCTAAAACCGGAACCTGACCCCCGCCGAAACGCTCTGGTTTTTCGTTTCGCTGTCGGGTTCGTAGTATCCTCCGACGTTGTCCGAAGCGCCGATGTTCCAATATTCGTAATTGTAGAGCAAAAAGAGCCCAAGCCGGTTATCGACGTTCCATTCAAGCGGAATACCGATTTTATAGCCGTAGACGTTTTTGAGACGGTACGTGTAACCGTGCCAGTTTTCGTACATTTCGGCGTTGAAGGCTTTGCGGTAGTCGGCGTCGATCCCCATCGATACGGTCGGCGACAAAGCCGTATGCCATCCGGCCCCGATGTTGAAATATCCCCACTCGTACAATTCGTCGTAACCGTACACCGTCGCGGTGCTTCCGATCTGCCGGAGCCATCCGCGGTATCCTATCCCAAGCCGGAACGGGACGGTGTTGTCGCGGTCGATGCGGGCGGTCATCTGATAGCCGGCGTCGTATTGGAAAAGGCGGTTGTGGGTGGTGGTGCGATGGGAGCCGTAGGTCGGATTAGCGGTCGTTCCGCCGATGTAATCGGTATCTCCCTCTGCGTAGCTCATGCCCAGGTAAAAGCCGTTCATGCGCGGTTCATAGCGCATGCTGATACCCACGATATCGCCGAAATCGCTGGTTTCGGTGTCCAAAAGGCTTCCCGTACGGGACGTTTCGGCGTAGTCGAAACGGGTCGTATCGACACTGAGCGACAGGGAATAATCCGACGACCAGGCAAAAGGGGCGGCAGTTGCGAGAGCCAGCCATAAAGGAATCTGCTTCATTTTTATACTTTGTAAGTGGTATGGTGGCAGCTATTATGGTGTGCCGAAGCTAAAAGAGAGATTTTATCGGCATATTAGAAGGTATAAAACGGGTAACGCGGGTTTGTTTTTATGATAAAATTTCTCAATTTCAAAATGCAGGTCTGTTTTCATACATGGAACATCATCACCACCACCATCATCACGGGGAGATCAGCGGAGGCAAACTGCTCTTTAGCGTTGTTCTGAATCTGGTTATCACCGTTGCCCAGTTTATCGGGGGGATTTTTTCGGGATCCCTGGCACTCCTCAGCGACGCGTTGCACAATTTCAGCGACGTGATGAGCCTCATCATCAGTTATTATGCCCACCGTCTTTCGCATCGTCCCCAGAACCTGCGTCAAACCTTCGGGTTCAAGCGGGCCGAGATTCTTGCCGCACTTTTCAACGCATCGGTACTGATCGCCGTTTCGGTATACCTGATCGTCGAAGCGTTCAACCGCCTGATCGAGCCGCAGCCGGTCGCGTCGACGTGGGTGATGGTGCTGGCCGCTTTGGGTATCGTCGTCAACGGCCTCTCGGCATGGCTGCTTCACCGCGATGCGGACCGAAATATCAATATCCGTTCGGCGTACCTGCACCTGATGGGCGACTTGATGACGTCGTTCGCCGTTCTTGCGGGCGGAGCGCTGATCTATCTTTACGGGTGGTACTGGATCGATCCGATCCTCTCGCTGCTCATTTCGGTGTATCTGATCCGTTCTTCCTTTTCCATCGTCCGCGCCTCGACGGGAATGCTGATGCAGTTTGCCCCCTCAGACGTCTCGGTCGATGCGGTAATGGAGACGGTAGAGCGGTTCCCCTCGATCGAGAGCATCCACCATATTCATCTGTGGCAGCTTGACGACGAGAGCGTATTTCTCGAAGCACGGCTCAATTTTCATGATGATTTGAAGCTGAGCGAAGTATCCGAAATCGTACACGATCTGGGGCATGCGCTTGAAGAGATCGGGATCGCCCACACGACGTTTCAGTGTGAGACGGGGAAAACGGGACGCGAAGCGGTAAGCGCTTCGTGTCATCACCATTAACCCTTGAGTATATCGTAATCGGCGGGAACGAGCGGTTTGAAGCGGGAAGGTTCGATCGGTTTGTTCTGCTTTTGATCGTTGAACAAAATCACGACGTTGTTGTCGAAACCGTCGGTATAGCTGATTGAAGCGAGAACGTCGTTTTTGAACGTAACGGTGTACTTTTGCCCTTTGAGTGTCGCGGCATAGCGGCCCTCACCGAGCGGTTGGGCTTTTTGGACGATGGCGAGAAAATCGATTTCGTTGTCAAGCGTCCGCAGCGTCACCTGCTCGATGGCGGGTTCGATGACGGTGACTTTCTGGGCGTTGACGTAAACGCTTTTACGGATCGGTTTATGGTAGACCCAGAGGGCGTTTTGAGGCTTTGCGGCCCACAGCTCGCCGCTGTAACGGATCGTTTTGCCGTTGTCGTCGGTGATCGTCTGGACAAATTTGGCGTTGAACGAAGAGAGGTCTTTGGGGGCGGCAAACAGGGAGAGCGAAGCGCTCAGGGCGATGAGAAAACGGCGCACGACGAAATCCTTGGTGAATTGAAATATGCGTATTGTAGCGAATGCCCATTAACCAAACAAATAGATTTCCTGTGGTAGAATCAGCGACTTTTTAAATATTGCGCACAATAAGGCCAGTTATGCTTCAAACGTTTCTCGGAAAAATTTTCGGTACCAAAAACGATCGTGAAATCAAAAAATATCTCAGGAAAGTAGCTCGGATCAACGCCCTCGAAAGCCATTATGCCGCCATGAGCGACGAAGCGCTTCAAGAAGCGTTCAATGCTCTTAAAACGGCCGTACGAAACGGCGAAAAAACGCTCGACGACGTTCTGGTCGATTCGTTCGCCATCACGCGCGAAGCGGGAAAACGGGTGCTGGGAATGCGCCATTTCGACGTTCAGCTGATCGGAGGAATGGTTCTGCACGAGGGGCGTATCGCCGAGATGAAAACGGGGGAAGGGAAAACGCTTGTCGCAACGCTGCCGGTTGTCCTCAATGCGATGAACGGTCTCGGCGTCCACGTCGTGACCGTGAACGATTACCTCGCGGAGCGCGACGGAACCCAGATGTCGGCTCTTTACGCTTTCTTGGGGTATACGACGGGGATCATACTGGAGGGGGGATACAACCCCGCGGACAAACGGTTCCAGTACGGGTGCGACATTACTTACGGCACGAATAACGAGTTCGGGTTCGATTACCTCCGCGACAACATGACCTATTCGCGCGAGCACATGGTACAGCGGGGACACGAATTCGTCATCGTCGACGAGGTCGATTCGATTCTTATCGACGAAGCGCGTACGCCGCTCATTATTTCCGGCCCTACCAACCGTGCGCTTGAGAACTATACCCGTGCCGACGCGGTAGCCAAAGCGCTGGTGCGCGACGAGCATTTTACGGTGGATGAAAAAGACCGCCTCGTCCTTATCACCGAAGAGGGGATCGCCCGTGCTGAAGAGCTTTTCGGCGTTGACAACCTTTACAGTATCGAAAATTCAGGGCTCTCGCATTACCTCGACCAGTCGCTCAAAGCCAACTACATCTTCGAACGCGACGTCGATTACGTCGTCCGTGACAACCAGGTCGTCATCGTCGACGAATTTACCGGACGCCTGAGTGAAGGGCGCCGTTACTCCGAGGGGCTTCATCAGGCACTCGAAGCCAAAGAGGGGGTTGTCATCAAGGAAGAGACCCAGACGCTCGCCGACATCACCTACCAGAACTATTTCCGCATGTACAAAAAAATCGGGGGGATGACCGGTACGGCACAGACCGAGGCCACCGAATTCGCCCAGATTTACAGCCTCGACGTCATCTCGATTCCGACAAACGTGCCGGTCATGCGTAAAGATCTCAACGACCTGATCTACAAAACCGAAAGTGAAAAATTCGCCGCCGTCATCGCAAAAGTTAAAGAGCTGCACGCCAAAGGGCAGCCGATCCTGATCGGGACGGCATCGATCGAAAAATCCGAAAAGCTCCATCAGCTGATCAAAGCCGAGAAAATCCCCCACACCGTACTGAACGCGAAAAATCACGCGCAGGAAGGGGAAATCATCAAGCACGCGGGCGAAAAAGGGGCGGTTACGATCGCGACCAATATGGCCGGACGCGGGGTCGACATCAAAATCGACGACGAGATCAAAGCGCTTGGGGGCCTCTACATCATCGGTACCGAACGGCATGAAAACCGCCGTATCGATAACCAGTTGCGCGGCCGTGCGGGACGCCAGGGGGATCCGGGGACGTCGCAGTTCTACCTGAGCCTTGAAGACAACCTCCTTCGGATTTTCGGTTCGGATAAAATCAAAGCGATCATGGAACGTCTCGGCGTCGAGGACGGCGAATACATCGAATCGACGATGGTGACCCGCGCGGTGGAAAAAGCGCAGAAAAAAGTCGAGAACATGCACTTCGAAGGGCGTAAACACATCGTCGAATACGACGACGTCGCGAACGAACAGCGCAAAATCGTCTACCGTTTCCGCGGCGAGCTTCTCGATCCCGAATACAACATCGGCGACAAAATCGACGCCAACCGTGCCGAATATATCGACCGTACGCTTTCATACTGCGGAATTTTCCCCGGAATTCCCGAAGAAGAGGTCGATCTCGAGCGGTTCTTGCTGACCCTCAAAGAAGAGCTCAACACCGAGCTCGATGCATCCTCGTTTGCGGAGAAAAATCCCGAGTCGATCCGTGAGACGGCATTGCGGCTTCTGAGCGACGAGTACAACGAAAAAATGTCGGTTGTCGATGCCAAAGTGCGCAGTGAGATCGAACGTGAAATCTATCTCAAAACCCTCGATACCGCGTGGCGTGAACATCTCTATCAGATGGATAGCATGAAAACGGGTATCCGTCTGCGGGCCTACAACCAAAAAGACCCGCTGGTGGAGTATAAAAAAGAGAGTTTCAACCTGTTCAGCGAACTGGTCGAGACAATCAAATACGATACGGTCAAAACGCTTCACGTGGTCCGCTTCAAAGTCGAAACGGCCGAAGAAGAAGCCGAAGCGCTCGCCCGTGCCATGGAACTCGAAAAACGCCAGGAAGAGATGCGTATGGCGCTGAACCAGACCAAGCACGAACGGGAAGAGAAAAAGATCGCGCGCAATGACGACTGTCCGTGCGGCAGCGGACTTAAATACAAAAATTGCTGCGGCAAAAGCGGTCCGAAAAAAGGGGTATTCGCCTCTTGAGTATCGTCTCCTATCTCGTCAAGCGGTTTTTGCGCTTCGATAAAGAGCAGCCTTTCATCTTCCTCTCGGCCCTGCTGGCCTTTTCGGGAATCGCGCTGGGGGTGATGGTCCTGATTATCGCGATGGCCCTCATGAACGGGTTCGACAACGAGTTCAAGAAAAAACTCACCGTCATGAACTATCCCCTCACCATCCAGTCCAAATTCTTCGGCAGCGTCGATGCCCAGCTCGTCGATAACCTGCGTACGCAGTTCCCCGATCTTGCTTTCAGCCCTTATGTCACTTCGGCCGTGTTATCGCGCAGCGGTGACCAGATGGAGGGGGGATACCTCTTCGGCGTCGATTTCGCACAGGAGGCGAAAGTCAACCGTATTCTTGCCGAGGGGCTCAAACATCGCGTTCCCGGCGAATTCGAAGTGATGATCGGCAAGACCCTCAAAGAGCAGTTCATGCTCGCCGAAGGGGACAAACTCACCTATATCTTTACACAGATGGAACCCGGCGGACTGGCGTTGACGCCGAAAATCAAACGGTTCGAAAACGTCACGACGTTCGATTCGGGGCTCAGCGCGTACGATAAGGGATTTTCGTATACGACGCTTTCGTCGCTTCAAAAGGTGCTCGGAGTTCCCGAAAATCTCTACGACGGGATCCACGTCCATTCCGAGAATCCCGAAGCGGATATCATCCGCATCGCCGCAGCTCTTCCCGAAACGGTCGCGGTTCGCGGTTGGTGGGAAGACAACGGCAACTTTTTTGCCGCCCTGGAAATGGAAAAAACGGCCCTGTTTATCGTGCTGATGCTTATCATCCTCATCGCGGCGATCAACATCATCTCGTCGCTTCTGATGACGGTGATGAACCGGCGCAGCGAGATCGCGCTCTTGATCTCACTCGGGGCATCCAAACAAGAGGTCAAGAAGGTATTCTTGATCCTCGGGATCGTGATCGGCGCGCTGGGTATTCTGACGGGGACGATTCTGGGCTTTTTGGGGATGTGGATACTCGGAACGTTCGAGATCATCTCGCTGCCGGCAGACGTCTATCCCACCTCGACGCTTCCGCTTGATTTGAGCGTGATCGATTTCTTCTCGATCATCGTCGGCGCGTTCGTGATCGTTCTGCTTTCGTCGTGGTATCCGGCGAAAAAAGCGAGCGAGGTCGACGTTCTCACGGTCCTTCGAAACGAATAAAACCTACTTTTTCTTGTCGTCGTCGAGCATCCACAAAAACGGGTAGACCAGCGTCCGTTTGAGGATGTTGAACGGCGCGGTCACGATCTCCTTGGCAATCGCCGTTTCGATCTTGGGGTCTTCGAGACTTCCGCTGAGCATCAGAGTGGTCGACACCGAGCCGTCGTCTCCGAGTAGAATGTACCCGACCATCGGCACTTTCCCCAGTTTTGATCCCAGATCCGTTTTCAGCGTCAACGCCCCCTCAATCGTGTTCGTGTTCAGATCGGCTTTTCCTTCGCCGAGAATTTTCATTTCGGGTGAGTTGAGGGTAAAGTTATCGACTTTCAGTACCCCCTTGCGGTAATTGAAATGGGCGTAGCCCTCTTTGACGGGGAGTCCTTTACTGTGGTAATTCGGCAACGAAAACGTCGCCAATGAAGGGACCGTGTTGACAAACGCCAGAACGTTGTTGAGGACTTTGTAGTCTTTGAGCACGGTATTCTCAACCCGCATCAGGCCGTCAAATGCTTCGGCCGTCCCCTTGGCTTCAAACGAAAAAGAGCCGCCGTCGAAATCGCTGAGGGCGAAAAGGTGTTTCATAAAAGTGTCGTTGAACCCTTTTCCTTCGATCAGAAAAGCTCCTTCCCGGATCTGAAGCGATGCCAGACCCGATTCGTGGCCGAGCGATGCTTCGAATCCGTTTTCATCCATCGTCGCATCCAGCGTGTCGGCGACGATCTTGCGCCCTTTCATCAGATGCAGGTAGGTGTGGGTCGCATGGATACGTACCGGAGCGGTTTGGCTCTTTGCGTCGCCGGTCCCCTCGCTATCGGTGAACGCCGAGAGGAATTTGAACAGTGCGGGGACGTTGATCCCCGCGTTGTTGGCTCGGACGTACGTACGCTCTTGGGTATGGTTGATCACGAGACGGTCGCTGACGCGGATGGAAGAATCGCCGTCTTTGTACGAGCCGCTGAAGCGGTAGTGCGAGAGCGGAACGTCGTTTACGAGTACGAGCGGGTAGGGGTATCGGATCGAACCGCTAAAGCGGTACTGGGAACGCTCTCCGGTGTAATAAAGCTGAAGGTTGCCGTTATGAATATGATAGCGGCGCAAGAGCGGGGAGCGGCGCGAGAGGCGCGATATGTCGTCCAGCGAGACCTGCCATCCCTCCGGAATAGTGGTGAAACGCGCTTTGAGAGCCGGAACTTCCATGAGCAGCTCATCGCCACCGGCATTGACGAACAGCTCCACCGATTCCTCAGGACTGATGAAGGGGGTTAGTTTCGGGTTGAGCGGGAGGGCTCGATGGAGTTTAAGCGATCCTTTTTTGTTCAGGGTGTGATACGATCCTGAAAGGGTCGCCTTAAACCAGTCTCCCGCGACCGTTTCGATCTCGTTGAAGGTTAACTGGTCGTGTTTCCATACCGCGTTAAAAGCCGAAACAAGTATCGGCAGACGGTTGATTGACCAGGACGAAGGGGCAGCAGAGGAGAGTTTCAGCGTACTGCCGTCGTAATCGGCCGAGATGACGAAGGGCTTGTGCACCAGCAGCGCACCGTGAAGGTTCAAATCGTCGATTTGTAATCTTATCCCCGTGCGCTCTTTGGCGCCGTCGAATCGGGCCGTAACGCTTCCCTTGAGTTTACCGGGTACCTGAAACGGCAACGGTGCGAGAGCAAGGCGCATATTGGCATAGTCAAACGGTGCGCGGAAACCCGAAACCAGGAGCGTTTCGCCGAAGAGGTTCCATGTGGAGGGATGTACGTCGATCGAGTCGCCCGAGGGTGCGATACGATAGTCAACACGCAGAGGCTTGGTGGAATCGGCAAGTCGCAGATAACCGTCGTTCCCCAGCGGCGACACCCGGTAGGCTTCGATCGAGACATTCCCTTCCTCGCGGTCGGCGTCATAGACCCCGCTGATGCGCGCATGGGCGGTGTTGTCTCCGTATAGGGCATTGAAGCGCTCGAAACGGACCTTGGTCGTATCGAGCCGGACGATTCCGCCCGTCGTGCGCAGGCGGGTGCCGCCCAGCTGAAGTTCCGAAGCGGTAGGAATAAAGGTTCCTCGGGCGGTAGTGTCGAGGGTGTGCAGATCGATATTGAGAGCGAGGTCGACGGCACACTCTCCCGCGAGCTGTTTGATGGGAAGATCGATCTCATAAAAGCGCAGCAGGTTGAGGATCGGATCGCCCAGTTTCGCACGGTCGGTTTTGATCAGTGCGTTCAACGTCGTATTCGGGGTCGTAAAATCGATCCACAACCGGCTTTTTTGCGTCGGCATGGTGTAGAAGCTCCCCTGCAGCGGAACGATATGCAGTTTGCCGTGTTCGAACGCGAGGCGTATGGTGGGGGCTTTGATCGGTTCAAACCCTTGAGCGAAGGTGTATTCACCATCATAAAGGGTTGCACGGGCACGCAGAGATCTCACGAGGTCGCCCGGTTCATCGTAGCGGAAGTTTCCTTCCAGCGCATGGAGGCGGATTGAAGAGGCTTTAGCGTAGTCGGCGATCCACGGGGCTACTTCGGGATCGATACCGAAAAAAGCGACGAGGGGACGGAGCGTATGCAGCGGGGCATCCGCCGCAGCTCTGAACCGAAGTGTCTTCGAGTCGCCGTGTGCATTCAGAGCGATCGCGGGCGTTTGGGGAAGGGCGAGTCGCATCTGCGCATTCAGAAGCTGTCGGGGCAGATCGATGGCCAGAGAAAAGGAGACGTTCGCGTCACCCATGGAACATTCCGGCAGCGCGAGGCGGAAACGACGTTCGTCGAGACGAAAATTCCCCCTGCACGATGCCCCGCCGTTTTTGAAGACGACGGTACCGACCCTGTCGCGGTCATAGCGCAGGGATGCGCTTAGTCGGTTGTAGCGTATCTCATCGATTTGGATCGATTCCACCCAGTCATTCCCCCACCGCACGATACGCGGAAGACGTTCGAGAGGTTTGAGGGTAAGGGGCTCTCCGTCGCCGCGGTATCCGCTAAGGTCGACACGGGACGCTTTGATAAGGAGGGCATTGTTCCATTTGAGATATAATTTCTCGATTTTTACCCCTCCCAGCGTGAGGCGGTCGATCCCAAATCCCTCCAGTAAAGCGATAAACGTGAAAAAGCCGAGAAAAAAGAGCGTAAAGAAGAAAAGAACAATTCTCTTGTGGATAGTGGGGATCACTTTTGTGATAATCGCGTCTTTCATGAGCTACCTGTTCTCTACTGTCACATCCCCCAAAATCGTCTATATTCCGAAAGGTTCCGTATTTAAAAGTATATCACACCTCCAAAACGAGGGGGTCAACGTCTATAAATTCGATGCGTTTATCCTCCGACTGCTCGGACATCCCCAGCAGGGATGGATCGATCTTAAAGAGGAGAAAATGAGCCGTATCACCTATCTGCACCGTCTCACGACCGCTAAAGCCGCCACGCGCCAGATTACGTTGATCCCGGGGGAGACAACCGAAATTTTCCTTTCCCAGCTCGCAGAGGAACTCTCGCTGGATAAAAAAGCGCTTATCGAGGCTTATGAACGCCATGCCCCCTATAAAGAGGGAAATTTTGTCCCTGAAACCTACAGTATCCCCAACGAAATCGACGAGGAGCGGCTGATTCTTCATCTGCTCGGTGAATCCGAAAAGACGATGAAAGCATGGGCAGAGCATTACAATATAGCATATTCGCGGGATAAATGGTTACCTATAGTAACAAAAGCATCGGTAATCCAAAAAGAAGCTTCTTCTTTGGCTGATATGCCTTATGTGAGCTCCGTTATTGATAACCGGATAAAAAAAGGGATGCGTTTGCAGATGGACGGCACGCTCAATTACGGAGAATTTTCGCATCAAAAAGTAACCGCACGCAGAATCAGAACTGACAGAACTCCCTATAATACGTATAAAAACAAAGGTCTCCCCCGGTACCCGGTATGCAACGTATCACGTGAGGCAATAGAGGCCGCACTGCGTCCGGCACAGACGGATTACCTCTATTTCGTCCGGGGTAAAGACGGGGAGCATGTTTATAGTAGTTACTTTTCTACACATAGGCAAAACATAGCAAATGCTACAAAATGAAACATTTTTTAAACTTTTTGGCCTTGGGGGAGTTACAAAACGTCAAATCAGCGCAGTAAGTGTTATGATGCTCGTATAAAAATACAAACAGGAGAACCCGATGGCAAAAATCATTTGGTCAAAAATCGATGAAGCCCCGGCTTTGGCAACCTATTCATTCTTCCCGATTGCATCTAAATTTTGTGCAGCGGGCGGCGTTGAACTGGAGCAGAGTGACATTTCACTTGCTGGGCGTGTTCTTTCAGCAATGGGTCTTGCTGAAGACGAGCTTTCAAAACTGGGTGAGCTTTGTGTCAAGCCTGAAGGTAACATCATCAAGCTTCCGAATATTTCAGCATCAGTAGGTCAGCTTAAAGATTGTATCGCTGAGCTTCAGTCTCAGGGATACGATATTCCCAACTATCCTGAAAACCCTGCGAACGATGCGGAAAAAGAGATTCAGGCGAAATACGCGACATGCCTCGGTTCAGCGGTTAACCCGGTTCTTCGTGAAGGTAACTCTGATCGTCGTGCGGCGAAAGCGGTTAAAAACTTTGCTCAGAAAAACCCGCACAAATTGCGCGCTTACTCTGAGAATTCTAAAGCGGCCGTCATGCACATGGGCGGAAAAGGGGATTTCTACGGTAACGAGAAATCGGTTACGATGGACAAAGCCCAAAAAGTAACGATCGCCCTTAACGGTAAAGAGCTCAAAACGATCGATGCTATGGAAGGCGAAGTCCTTGACGGTACCTTCATGTCGGTCAAAGCACTGCGTGCGTTCTATAAAGCGTCTATCGAAGAGGCTAAAAAGAAAGGTGTCATCTGGTCGCTGCACCTTAAAGCGACGATGATGAAAATCTCTGACCCGATCATGTTCGGTCACGCGTTCGAGATCTTCTTTGAAGACGTATTCGCGAAATACGCTTCTACGTTCAAAGAAGTGGGCGTCAATCCGAACCTCGGTATGTCTGACCTTGAGAAAAAAATCAAAGGTCACCCTCTTGAAGCCGAGATCAAAGCGGCTTTCCAGGCAGTTGTCGATTCAGACGCTCCGAAAATCGCGATGGTTGACTCGGATAAAGGGACGACAAACTTCAACGCTCCGAACGATGTCATCATCGATGCTTCGATGCCGGTTGTCGTCCGTGAGGGCGGTAAGCAGTGGGATCGTACCGGTGCGGCGCTTGAAACGCTGGCGGTTATCCCTGATTCAACGTATGCTATGTTCCACGCCGAGATGGTCGCAGACTGTGTTAAAAACGGCCAGTACGATGTCGCAACCATGGGTACGATGCAAAATATCGGTCTGATGGCTCAAAAAGCGGAAGAATACGGTTCGCACCCGACAACGTTCGAACTCCCCGAAGCAGGTAAAGTAACCGTGACTGCGGCTGACGGCACCGAGCTCATGAGCTTCGAGTGTGAAGCGGGTGATATCTGGCGTATGTCCCGTGCAAAAGACATCCCGATCAAAGACTGGATCCGTCTTGCGTTCGAACGCGGCCAGATCGAGAAAATCCCGGTTGTATTCTGGTTGGATGAAAACCGTGCACATGATGCTCAGATGATCGCCAAAGTGAAAAAATACATGCCGGAATTCAACACCGAAGGTCTTGAGATTCACATCCTCGACATCACGGCGGCGACACGTTTCACCAACGAGCGGATCCGTAAAGGTCTGAACACGATCGCGGTAACGGGTAACGTTCTTCGTGACCACCTGACCGACATGTATCCGATCCTTGAGCTGGGAACATCTGCTAAAATGCTCTCTATCGTTCCATTGCTCGCAGGCGGCGGATTGTTCGAAACGGGTGCGGGCGGATCGGCTCCGAAACACGTAGAGCAGTTCCTGAAAGAAGGGCACCTCCGTTGGGATTCACTCGGTGAGTTCCTGGCGTTGGCCGAATCACTCCGTATGATCGAGCAAAAAAATCCGAATGCGGAACTGGCTGCCGTCACTGCGGCTCTTGACGTTGCCAACCAGGCTTACCTGGACAACAACAAAGCCCCGGGACGTAAAGCGGGTGAGCCTGACAACAAAGCGTCTCACTTCTACGTGGCGCAATACTGGGCGCGTGCGCTTGCCAACAGCAACAACGCCGCACTGGCGGCTAAATTCGCTCCGGTAGCCGACGCGTTGGAAGCAAACGAAGCAAAAATCATGGAAGAGCTGATGGCAGCATCCGGCAAACCGCAGGATATCGGCGGTTACTTCCACCCGAACGATGCGAAAGCGGAAGCAGCAATGCGTCCGTCTAAAACGCTCAACGCTATCATCGACGCGATCTGATTTGCTGCCAGAAGGCAGACTTCGGAACCGCGCTCACGGAGAGGCGTTCTCTCCGCTTATTCGATAGCATTTTCCGGCTTTTGCCGGGAATCGTTTTTTATCTGGGGAGAGAGCTCTCTTTAGATAAAAGACGATAAAACGTCTTTCATTGTTCCCTTGACCGGTATGCTTCCGAGTACTTTCGACAGTCGAAAGTAGTGATGAGTATATTGTGGAACCGGAACGATGCTGATATGACACAAGGAGTACTATTATGGTAAAAGGTAAACGTGTCGGAATCGTAGGAGCGGGTAACGTCGGTTCCACCATCGCTTATTCGCTCGCTATGCTCGGCTCTTGCCACGAGATCATCTTGCGTGACAACAAAATTGAAATCGCGAAAGGGAAGGCTCTGGACATGTCACAGGCCGCCGCTGCGGTCCGCAGCCACTCGGTAGTCAGTGTCGCCGAGTCGATGGCCGATCTGACCGACTGCGACGTCGTCGTCATTACGGCGGGCAGTCCCCGTCTTCCGGGGATGAGCCGCGACGATCTTCTGATGATCAACGCCAAAGTGACCCGCGAAGTGATCGAAGGGGTCGCCAAATATTCTCCGAACGCAATCGTAATCATGGTTTCCAACCCGCTGGATGCGATGACCTACGTCGCCCTCAAAGACAGCGGCTTCGACCGTAACCGTGTTATCGGCATGGCGGGTGTACTCGACAGCGCCCGTATGGCGGCATTTATCCATGAAAAACTCGGATACGGCGGCGGACAGATCCGTGCGTCGGTCATGGGCGGTCACGGGGACGACATGGTTCCGCTTCCCCGTTATTCGACGGTTGCGGGCGTGCCCCTCTCGGACGTTCTGAGCAAAGAAGAGATCGAGGAGATCGTTCAGCGCACCCGTAAAGGGGGTGCGGAGATCGTAGCCCTTCTACAGACGGGATCAGCATACTATGCGCCGGCAAAAGCGACCGCTATCATGGTCGAGGCGATTCTTAAAGATACCAAGCAGATCCACCCGTGTGCGGTTTACCTTGAAGGCGAATACGGCTATCACGACGTCGTCAGCGGCGTTCCCGTAATGCTCGGGGCCAACGGTGCGGAAAAGATCATCGAAGTAACTCTCAACGATGCGGAAAAAGAGATGTTCGCCCGTTCGTGCGCATCGGTACAGTCGCTGATCGACACGCTCAATGCCAATAAATTTTTTGAAGGAGCCAAATAATGAGTTTTCGCATCGAAAAAGATACGATGGGTGAAGTTCGCGTACCGAACGACACTTACTGGGGAGCGCAGACACAGCGTTCGCTCGAAAATTTCCAGATCGGCGAAGAGAAAATGCCCTACGAGATTACCCGGGCCTTTTCGTTTTTGAAGAAAGCGGTTGCCCTTGTTAACTGCGATCTTGGGATGCTTTCGAAAGAAAAAGCCGATGCGATTGCTCAGGCGGCCGATGAAATGCTTGCGGGAAAACTCGACGCTCATTATCCTCTTGTGGTATGGCAGACAGGATCGGGTACGCAGTCGAACATGAACAACAATGAAGTTCTGGCGGCACGTGCGACCGAGATCCTCGGCGGCGATTTCCGTACCCAGAAACTGGTTCACCCAAACGACGACGTCAACAAGTCGCAAAGTTCGAACGATACCTATCCGACGGCGCTGCATGTAGCGGCGGTCATCGCGGTCGAGACGCGCCTGCTGCCGGCAATCGATCATCTGCGTAAAACGCTTATCGCCAAATCAGAGGCGTTCAGCGACATCGTCAAAATCGGGCGCACGCATCTACAGGACGCGACCCCGTTGACACTGGGTCAGGAGATCAGCGGCTGGGTCGAAATGCTCAACAAATGCGAAAAAATGGCCAAGGACTCTCTCGAATCGGTCCGCGAACTTGCCCTCGGCGGTACGGCGGTCGGTACGGGACTCAACGCCCATCCCGAACTCGGGACACGCGTAGCGGCGAAACTGACCGAACTCACGGGACATAAATTTGTTACGGCTCCGAACAAATTCCACGCCCTCACCAGCCACGATGCGCTGGTTTATGCCCACGGTGCTCTCAAAGCGCTCGCGGCGGATATGATGAAAATCGCTAACGACGTACGCTGGCTCGCTTCGGGTCCGCGCTGCGGCATCGGGGAGATCACGATTCCCGAGAACGAGCCGGGTTCGTCGATCATGCCGGGTAAAGTAAACCCGACTCAAAGCGAAGCGGTTACGATGGTCGCCTGCCAGGTGATGGGGAACGATGCGTGCATCGGTTTTGCCGCCAGCCAGGGGAATTTCGAACTAAACGTATTCAAACCGGTCATTGCGTACAACTTTTTGCAGTCGGTACGCCTTCTGGCCGATTCGATCGTGTCGTTCAACGACAACTGCGCGATCGGCATCGAGCCGGTGCGTGAGCAGATCGATGCGTATCTGAACAACTCGCTGATGCTCATCACGGCGCTCAACCCGTACATCGGGTACGAAAATGCGGCGAAAATCGCCAAAACGGCCCACAAAGAAAATTCCACGCTCAAAGAGACGGCGGTAAAACTCGGCCTTCTCACGGCCGAAGAGTTTGACAAATACGTCGTCCCCGAAGAGATGACAAAACCAATAGCGTAAATCTAAACAGGAGGAATCGGATGAATATTCACGAATATCAGGCAAAAGAACTATTCAAAAAATACAACGTGCCCACCCCGCGCGGGCACATCGCTTTCACACCGGATGAAGCGGTCAAAGCGGCCCAGGAACTGGGCGGCAACATTTGGGTTGTCAAAGCGCAGATCCATGCCGGCGGACGCGGTCTCGGCGGCGGTGTCAAGCTGGCAAAGTCGACATCCGAAGTGCGTGATCTGGCCAGCCAGATCCTCGGGATGACTCTTGTGACCCACCAAACGGGTCCTGAGGGGAAACTGGTTCAGAAAGTCTACATCGAAGAGGGTGCGGACATCAAAAAAGAGTACTACCTCGGTATGGTACTCGACCGCGCGTCGGAAATGCCGATCATGATGGCTTCGACTGAGGGCGGCATGGAGATCGAAGAGGTTGCTCACAAATCTCCCGAGAAAATCATCAAAGTAGCTATCGATCCGTTGACGGGTTTCCAAAGCTTTCACGGACGTAAACTGGCGTTCGGGCTTGGGCTGCCGGTTGAAGAGATCAATACGTTCATCAAATTCGCGTCCGCCCTGTACAAAGTGTACATGGACCACGATGCGGAGATGATCGAGATCAACCCGCTGATAAAAACGGGTGACGGGCGCTTCCTCGCGCTGGATGCGAAAATGGGCTTTGACAACAACGCCCTCTACCGCCAGAGCCAGGTTAACGAAATGCGTGACCTCTCCGAAGAAGAGCCGACCGAGATTGAAGCGGGCAAATACGGCCTGAGCTACATCAAACTCGACGGCGACGTCGGATGTATGGTTAACGGTGCCGGTCTTGCGATGGGTACGATGGATACGATCAACTACGAGGGCGGCAAACCTGCCAACTTCCTCGACGTGGGCGGCGGAGCGTCTGCCGAGACGGTTGCCAAAGGGTTCGAGATCATCCTCAAAGACCCGAACGTCAAAGCGATTTTCGTCAACATCTTCGGCGGTATTGTCCGTTGTGACCGTGTCGCGAACGGTATCCTTGAAGCGACCAAGCTGACCAAGGTCGACGTACCGGTCATCGTCCGTCTGGACGGAACCAACGCCGAAGAGGCAGCCGATATTCTCAACAACGCCGGAATCTCGAACATCGTCGCGGCAACGGACCTTGCCGACGGTGCGCGTAAAGCCGTAGCAGCAGCGAAAGGAGCTTAATTTATGTCAATTTTGGTCAATAAAGATACAAAAGTAATCGTACAGGGTTTCACCGGTAAGGAAGGAAGTTTCCACGCCGAGCAGTGTATGGCCTACGGAACCAAAATCGTCGGTGGGGTCACTCCGGGCAAAGGGGGCCAGCACCACCTCGGTCAGCCGGTTTTCAATACCGTTGACGAAGCTGTCCGCGCTACCGGCGCAACCGTTTCGATGATCTTCGTTCCACCCGCTTTCGTCGCCGATGCGGTCATGGAAGCCGCCGATGCCGGAATCGAACTCGCCGTTATCATCACCGAAGGGGCACCCGTCAAAGACATGATGTACGCTAAAGCGTACGCCGTGAAGAAAAACATGATGACCATCGGGCCCAACTGCCCGGGTATCATCACAGCCGACGAGTGCAAAATCGGGATTATGCCGGGCTTCATCTTCAAAAAAGGGAACGTCGGTCTGATCTCCAAATCAGGGACGTTAACGTATGAGTCGGCCAACCAGGTTGTCAAAGAGGGATTCGGTATCACCACAGCCGTCGGTATCGGCGGAGACCCGATTATCGGTCTTAGCTACAAACAGCTTCTTCCGATGTTCGAAGCCGATCCCGAGACCAAAGCGATCGTCATGATCGGTGAAATCGGCGGAGACCTGGAAATCCAGGCGGCTGAGTTCATCAAACAGCACATCACCAAGCCTGTCGTCGCGTTCATCGCGGGCCAGACGGCTCCTAAAGGCAAACGTATGGGGCACGCCGGAGCAATCATCTCCGGAAGTGCCGGTACGGCGCAGGAAAAAATGGCAGCCCTCGAAGCCGCAGGCGTCAAAGTCGTCGTCTCTCCGGCCGACATCGGCAAAGCCGTTGCGGAAGTAATGGGAAAGTAACGATGAAACAGGTCTTCGAGGTAGCCAATATTCGTTGCGGCGGCTGCGCCAACACGATTACGAAAGCACTCGAAGAAGCCGGATTCATCGGGGTCGAAGTCGACCTTTCGTGCGAGCCTCGCAAAGTAACAGCCGACATCGCTGACGAGGCGCAATTAGCACATTTTAAGGCAATATTAAGAAGCCTCGGCTATCCTCTGTCCCATGAGGCAAGAGGATTTACGGAAGACACGATTCTCAAAGCGAAAAGCTTTGTTTCGTGTGCCGTCGGTAAGATAAATTAGTTTAACTCAATCAAGGAGAAGGAATGTCAATAATTAAAGCGCCAGAAAACACTCCGGTGTGGGTCGATGAAGCACGATGTAAAGCGTGTGATATCTGTGTATCGGTTTGTCCGGCAGGGGTTTTGGCAATGAGACTCGAACCTACGTCGACATTGGGAGCAATGATTGAGATCGTAGCGGCGGATGCCTGTATCGGATGTAACGACTGCGAATTGAATTGCCCTGACTTTGCTATCTTCGTAGCGGATAAATCCGAGTACAAGTTTGCAAAACTTTCGGATCAGGCAAAAGAGAGAGCTGAAGCTATCAAGAAAAACAAATACATGAAGCTTAGCGCTTAAAGGGGGAAACATATGGAATTGAGAGAAGTAATTTCAACCGGAAACGATTTGGCGGCTGAAGCGGCGGTAGATGCGGGATGTATGTTTTTCGGAGGGTATCCGATTACACCGTCATCCGAAGTTATGCACACCATCTCTGACCTGCTTCCGGCAGTCGGCGGTGTCGCGATTCAAATGGAAGACGAAATCGCCGGTGTTGCCTGTGCGGTAGGTGCAGGTATGGCCGGTCACAGAACTATGACCGCTACTTCAGGTCCCGGTATTTCTTTGAAAGCGGAAAACCTCGGACTTGCGCAAATGGCGGAAGTTCCGTTGGTCGTTGTTAACGTAATGCGTGGCGGTCCTTCAACCGGTCTGCCGACCCGTGTATCCCAGGGGGACGTTCGCCAGGCGAAAAACCCTTCACACGGTGACTATCGTTCAATCACCCTTTGTGCGGGTAACCTCGCGGAGTGTTATACTGAGACGGTTCGTGCGTTCAACCTCGCAGACCGTTTCATGCAGCCGGTATTCGTTCTCTTGGACGAGACTATCGGACACATGCACGGTAAAGCGATGATTCCGACGGTCGAAGAGGTCAAAAAAGGGATTGTTCCGCGTAAAAAATTCACCGGGGCACCTGAAGATTACCGCCCTTACGGCGTAGGTCCGGACGAGCCAGCGGTACTTAACCCCATGTTCCAGGGGTATCGTTACCACTTTACGGGTCTTCACCACGATGCGAAAGGGTTTCCGACCGAAGAGATCGAAACCTGCCGCAAACTGATCCAGCGCCTTGAAGACAAAGTCATGATGCACACCGACGAACTTGAGTACAACGAAGAGTTCATGTGTGACGATCTTGAAGAAAACGACGTATTGATCATCGCGTACGGTTCGGTTTCACTCGCGGCTAAAGAGGCGATCCGTCACCTCCGCGCAGCAGGTATCAAAGCCGGTCTTTTCCGCCCGATCACGTTGTGGCCAAGCCCGGCAAAACGTATCAAACACTTTACCGATAAAGTGAAAAACGTATTGTGTGTTGAACTCAACATCCGCCAATACACCGAAGAAGTAGAGCGTGTTTCAAGCCGTCTTGATATCCACGGTTTGTACAAAGTTAACGGACGGGCGATTTCTCCGTACGAGATCGTTAATAAAGTGAAGGAGATCATCTAACATGGCTTTCAATTACGACCAATATTTACGTTTAGAAAAAATGCCGACACTTTGGTGTTGGGGATGTGGTGACGGTGTTATCCTCAAAGCCGTTATTCGTGCAATCGAAACCTGCGGTTGGAAACAAGACGACGTCTGTGTCGTTTCAGGGATCGGATGTTCGGGACGTTTCTCATCGTACGTTGATTTCAATACCGTTCACACGACGCACGGCCGTACCGTAGCGTTTGCGACGGGGATCAAACTGATGCACCCTGACAAACACGTCATCTGTGTCGCGGGGGACGGTGACGCGCTGGCGATCGGCGGTAACCACACGATTCACGGATGCCGCCGCAACATCGACATCAAATTCATCATGATCAACAACTTCATTTACGGGTTGACCAACTCGCAAACCTCTCCGACTACCCCTCAGGGTATGTGGACGGTGAGCCAGAAATCGGGGAACATCGACCCTACGTTCAACGCGTGTGACCTTGCAATCGCTGCAGGTGCTTCATTCGTAGCGCGCGAGACGATGCTTGATCCTAAAAAACTGGAAAAAGTACTGGTAAAAGGGTTCCAGCACCGCGGTTTCGCGTTCTTTGACGTTATGTCAAACTGCCACATCAACCTCGGGCGTAAAAATAAAATGCAAAGTGCGATGGAAAACCTCGAGTGGATCGACAGCATCACGACACCGCTCAAAAAATGGGAAGCACTCTCCGATGAAGAGAAACTGAACAAATTCCCGACGGGTATTTTGAAACACGACGAAAACGCTCGCGAATACTGCGATATGTACGAAGACGTCAAAGCATATCACCAAGGTAAACGCAAAGCGATTACCCAAGACGATTTCGCGAAGAAAATTTAAGGAGAAAGACACATGGCTAGAACATTAATGAGATTTACCGGTGTCGGCGGACAGGGTGTTCTTCTTGCGGGAGAAATTTTCGCTGCGGCAAAAATCAAAGAGGGGGGACACGGTCTTAAAACCGCTACCTATACCTCGCAGGTTCGCGGCGGTCCGACTGTCGTTGACATCACGCTCGATGACGAAGAGATCTTCTATCCGTACGCAAACGACGGCGAGATCGATTTCATGCTCTCGGTTGCGCAGGCTAGCTATAACCTGTTCAAAAACGGGGTAACTCCGGGCGGAACGATTGTTATCGAGCCGAACCTGGTTCACCCGACCGAAGAAGACCGTAAAAAATGGAACATCGTGGAGATCCCCATCATTACGATCGCAAAAGATGAAATCGGTAACGTTATTACCCAGTCGGTCGTAGCGTTGGCGATTGCAAACACTTACATGAAAGCATTGGACGACGAACTTCTGCGCGGCGTTATGCTCTCGAAAGTACCGGCAAAAGTACACGATGTCAACAACAAAGCGTACGACCTCGGTAAAAAATACGCGCTTGAGGCAATGGCTAAAAAAGCGTCGTAATGTTTCCGCTTCGGCGGAAATCCCCACTTTCTCTTAAAAAAATCAATCTATCCTACAATATCTAACTGCGATTAATCAACGATTCGCTACTCTACGATAACTATGAACAGGAGATAAACATGTCGAAATACGATGTATTATTTGAAGACGAAGACGATATTTTCGGCGGCTCTCCGCAATCCAAATATTGGGATATCGCCACACAGGTGAGCGAAGATTTGTACCGCTACGATTTTGACGAAATCATGACCAAAATCGCCGTCATGGAAAAGATGCTGATGCAGCAGCACGGGGAAGAGGAACTTGATCGCATCGTAGAGTCCTACGCGATCATGAACCAGTCTGAAATCGAAAATCATAAAAAAAGCCTTTACATGGAATATGCGGGACGACTTATTTATAAAATCTCCGATTGATTTCCCCCGATTTCCTGCCGGTCGCGCACACTCGTGCGGGCCGTGTTTCATCCTTTTTCTGCACCCGTTTTATCCTCTTTTGCAAGTGATACTTTCTTAGCAGCTCCGAACACTTTTTAGTTTTTTTAGTTTGAATAAAGTTATAATCAAATAGAATATAACAAAATAACCGTTTCGAATAATCCCGACTCTGTTTTGAAAGGACGATGATGCGCGAATTTCCCCACATGAATTCCGTTGTCGATGCATTACGCTACGATACGGGTCTTGTGGATTTTTTCGAAGAACAACGCGAACATATTCTCCAAAAATGGCTGGATTACCCCGTGCTGGGGAACATCGTCGATACGTTGGGGTATACGCTCGAGGAATACCGCAGCAAAATCGCGACGGGCGTGATGAACAATTTTCTCAAAGTCCTCAACGGGGACCGTCAGCCCGGCGACTGTCCCGTCATGCGCTCCATCATCAATGAATTTTACGAAATGGGCCTCACCGTCGAAGACGTTTTCATGAGCTGTACGGCACTGAAAAACGTGCTGGTGCAGTTTCTGGAAGAGTGCGGTGTCTTTGAGATGAAAAAGCACGCCCATAACGTCATGATGGTTCTTGATCACAACCTCTACGGGGTACTGTCGATCTACAGCGAGATGAAATGCGCGAGTGAAGTCGAACTTGATTTTCGCAACCGCATCATCCAAGAAAACGTCCTTTATTCACGGACGGGAACCGACGGGGTCATCCTGGAAACCACCGAAGCGTTTTGCAAGCTCAGCGGCTACGAGAAAGAGGAGTTGATCGGCAAAACCCACGCGATGCTCCGTCATCCCGAATCGGATCCCGATATCTATCGCGAGCTGTGGGAGACGATCACCGCAGGGGAAATCTGGAACGGCAGCCTCGCCAACGTACGAAAAAACGGGAGTACCTTCATTACCAAAACGCGGATCGTCCCGGTCTACGATGAAGGAGGAGAGATAACGGAGTACATGGCGTTCCGCAACGACATCACCGCCGACGAACTGGCCAAGGTCGATCCCCTCACCGGACTCTACAACCGCCGCGAACTCGATACCATTTTCCGCAATCTCCATTTCAACGCGGTGGCCAAAACCGAAGCCCTCTCGGTGATCCTTGCCGACATCGACCATTTCAAATCGATTAACGACACTTACGGGCACTACGAAGGGGACGACGTGATCGTCCGTTTTGCGGGAATACTCCGTACCTGTACCCGCAGCAGCGACGTATGCGCGCGGTGGGGAGGGGAAGAGTTTATCATCCTCCTGCCTGGAACCGACCTCGCGACCGCCCGCGGGGTAGCCGAGCGGATACGCCAGTCGGTGCAGAACTGCCTGCAGGTCCGGGATCGGAAAATCACCTGCTCGTTCGGGATAGCCCAGATGCAAAAGGGGGAGGGGACGAAGGAACTGTTTAAACGGGCCGATGGATACCTCTACCGTGCCAAGGAAAACGGGCGCAATCAGAGTGTGAGCGAATGATCTTAGGCACGCCTAATCGAAATTAGCCTATAATGCGCCCAGGTACAACAGGCGATAGCTTGAGTCACAGCTCAAGAGGTAAAGTCCGGGCTGCCGTAGGACACGGTTCCATCTAACGGATGGCCACGGTAACGTGAGGGACAGTGCAACAGAGAGTAGACCGCCCCGCAAGGGGTAAGGGTGAAACGGCGGGGTAAGAGCCCACCAGTCCTTTGGGCAACCAGAGGAGCTATGTAAACCCAACCGCGCAGCAAGAAACAGATGGTTAGCGTCCTACATCGCTATTGTTTCGCTAGAGGCCATGAGCGATCATGGCAGTAGATTAATTATCGCTTCATCCAGAACCCGGCTTACGTTGTACCTGCTTTCTATTGCTTTTTATCAATCAATGCTACAATGTAAAAAGACATGACGGAGGATACGAGAATGCATACCGTTCGACTGACCATCCATGACGCGATTTATGATAAACTAATGGGATTATTGGAGATTTTGCCGAAAGATAAGATCGAAATTATCGAAGAGAGTGATGAATATCCCGCAATTTCGTTTGAAGAAGCTAAAAGCAAAGTTGAGCGCGCGATCAACAACCTCCATAAAAATGAAGGTGTTGATTTATCGACTGCCATCGAAAAAGTGGTTCGTTCGTAAATGTACTCTATAATTGTTGAGCCTGAAGCTCTGCAAGACCTTTTCTCTATACATACTTTTATCGCTTCCAAAGATTCCAAAACAAAAGCAGACCGTTTTGTCCGTGAGCTTGAGAATGCTATTTCAGCGTTATCGGATATGCCGTTACGATGTCGAAAAAGCTATTATGCGGATAATGAAATGACCAGAGATCTGATCTATAAAGGTTATACCATCGTTTTTCATGTTGTTCGGAACAATGTACACATATTGACGGTATTTAGACAAAGAGCTTTTGAAAAGTAGCCTCTTGATTTTTATTACATGAAAAGTTTATATCTAGTGGAAAGCTCTTTTTTGCTTCTAAAAATAGCTCATCTAGAAAAAGATATTGTTTTGTTTAGGAACAAAATATACTTTGGGAAAGAAGGTGATACAATGGCTAAAAATACTGGCAACGGATACCGTAGAGGGAGTGTAGATGATCGTACGCAAATATATAATCCAAGAATTGAGATGTGGGACTATTACTGGCAGATTCATAGATATTAAATCCGATGGCACCCCGTTTAAGGGCATAGCTAAGGAAACTGATGGCAGACGTTCGTAATTGAACGCGATTATTGCAATATAATCTCCAAAGTTGTTCCTCCCTAAAAATTTTTCGTATAATCCTTTTCCTACATATAATATTAGTACGTCATAATATCCGCATATTATTTTGACGGATAACTCCATGAACCTTTGTCGGGCGAGGCGGTCGAGCTCCATCCCGAGGCCCTCGGCGTCGGCCCGCTCGAAGAGCAGGGCGGGGGAAATCGGCGTTCCGTCGGCCGAAACGCCGCGAATGAGGGCCTCTACTCCGAAAAAAGTGCGTCCACGCACCGAGAGGATGGGCTGAAAATGGATGATGAAACGGCGTTCGTCGATCATCTGTCGTACCGTTACCATCCCTCTCCTTGTGCGAATATGATTGCAGGGATGAGATGATACACCGTTCGCGGATGCGAAACGGTGAAAAGATGATTAAAAAAAAGGCAGTTTGCCCCCGATTATGATGCTTCTTTGAGCATTGTATCCATCAGGACGAAGAGTTCGCGCGAGGACTCTTCCATGTTGGCGAACCGCTCGATGATTTCGGTTTTGTTGTCGCCGATCGTGTCGACGTCGGTGAGGAATTCGAGGATCCGCAGGGCGTTGGTATGGACCTCTTTATGCGGCTGGTCGAGCCGTCCGAACGACGGGAATCGTCCGAATTTGGAGCGTCCTACCTCCCCTTCGTACCATTTACCGAACCGGCAGCTGTGGTGGTCGAAGAACGTCCCCGCGGCCTTACGGGTATAAACCGAATCGTAGGTGCGCCCTTTAAAGAGGATGTGGTCGATTTTGGCAAGGGTGACAAAAGAGGTAAGCTCGATGTTTCCGACCAGATCGGCGGTTGTCCGGGCGTTTTCGTTAAAACGGAGGATTGTTTCGGAAAAGGTCTGCATCATCGCGTTCGATTGGATCGCGATGTCGTTCATCGAGGCGGAGCTCGTCTCGAGGTCATGGGTGTCTTGCTGGAGGGTCTGGATCGCGATCGAGATCTCTCCCGTCGCTTTCTGGGTCCGTTCGGCCAGTTTTCGGACCTCATCGGCGACAACCGCGAAACCCCGTCCGTGTTCGCCGGCCCGTGCGGCTTCGATGGCGGCATTGAGGGCGAGGAGATTGGTCTGGTCGGCGATGTCTTTGATCAGGTTGACGACCGAGTTGATGTCGTTGGCCCGCGTTCCCAGGGCGATGATCGCGTCGTTGGAGCGTTGAACGAGGTCGGTGAGGGAACACAGATCGGACGAGACGTTTTCGACTTCGCCGACGGTCTGGGTGGAGAGCTCCGCGGTGGCAAGCGAGAGTTTGGCGATGTCCGAGAGGCGCTCGATGGTGGTGGCAAGGTCTTGCTGGATGACGTCGAGTCCCCCCGTCGAACGGCTGATTTCGGCAAGTTTGGCATCAAGGTCGAAGAGTTTGAGCGCTTCGTGGCTGTTGCGCATTTTGATCACGTTTTGGTTGATGCTCTCGGCGGATCGGCGCAGGGAGCCTTTGAGCCCCGAACTCTGTACGGTGCGGTAGTAGCGGTCGCGGCTGATGGCGTCGATGACCGCATCGGTGTCGCGCAGATAGACTTCGAGCTGGTCGATCATGTTGTTGGTGTTCCAGCACAGCGTTCTGAGCTCGCCGTGGTCGTCGATGTTCGTGATCCGCGTCTCCATGTGTCCTTGTTCGATCTCTTTCATAACATCGGCGACGGTATGGATCGTGGACTGAACTTTTCGGATATTGACGAATATTGCCCAGGCGATGGCAAAATTGAGCAGATTGAGCACCCGTATCCAGTCGAAACCCATCGTGACGATCTCAAAAACGAGCGCAACCGAGAAAACGGCAATCGAGATGATGTTGAGATATTGGAGTTTAGAGAGAGAGGACAAATTCGTCATACGAGACCTTGTATTGTTGTAATGTCGATTTGAGCATCGCTTCGCCCGCCGCAATGCCTCCCTTGCGTTCGGCTTCGAGGAGGCTTCGGTAGAGCGGTTTGATGGCAGCGACGGCCTGCGCGGAAGGTTTGCGCCGGACCGAGTGATAACCGATGACGGTGCCGTTTTCGTCCAGGCTGGCGGTGACGTGGGCCATTACCCAGTAATAGTCGCCGTTTTTGGTTCGGTTGACGACGTAGGCGAATACCTCCTCTTTTTTCCGGATTGTCTGCCAGAGGTATTTATATACGGTAGCGGGCATATCGGGGTGACGCAGAATGTTATGGGGTGCACCCAGAAGTTCATGCTCGGTATACCCCGACATTTTGATGAAAAGTTCGTTACCGTAGACGATTTTCCCCGAAGTGTCTGTTTTGGAGACGATGAATTCGTGCTCACCGAAGGTCAGTTCCTGTCCTGACATGGCTGCTCCTGATTGTGGATGCGAAATTATCCGCAAATACTGTTGCAATTGCGTGGCAAACGCCGGGGCGAAGCGGACATCGCTAGCGCGTCATGCACGGATTTTGGTATAATGGGAAACTAACTATATGTGCCGAGGATACGATATGGAATGCCAATTTCCCACCGTCAATGCAACCAATGACGAAATCAAAGCGATTTTAGAGGACGTCAAAACGATCGCGGTTCTGGGACTCTCTCCCGATTCGACCAAAGACAGCTACCGCGTCGCCAAGTATCTCAAAAACGCCGGATATACGATCATCCCCGTCTATCCGAAAGAAGAGACCATTTTGGGAGAAAAGGTATACCGTTCGCTCGCCGAGATCCCCTGTGCGGTCGATATGGTCAATATCTTCCGTAAACCCGATGCCCTGGACGCGGTTGCCGACGAGTGCATCAAACGCGGCGACGTCAAAGTGTTCTGGGCCCAGAAAGGGATCGTCAATAACGATGCCGCGCAAAAAGCGCGCAATGCGGGGATGAAAGTGGTGCAAAACCACTGCTCGATGGTCGAGCACCGCATGATCCACGCCTAAAGGGAACCATTGATCGATTTAGCCACTATCCACGAAGCCGCCCGGCGGATCCGGGGAACCGTTGTTGAAACCCCGTTTGCGTACGCCCCCAGACTCAGCGAAGAGAGCGGATGCGAAATTTATCTCAAAAAAGAGAACCTTCAGGTCACCGGTGCATTCAAGATCCGAGGCGCCTACAACAAAATCGCGACCCTGAGCGATGAAGAACGCTCCCGCGGCGTCATCGCCGCCAGCGCTGGGAACCATGCTCAGGGCGTCGCCATGGCGGCGCAGATATTCGGAATCCGCGCCCTGATCATCATGCCCGAGTCTACCCCGCTTACCAAGATTAACGGGGTACGCTATTACGGTGCGGAAGTTATCCTTGCGGGGAGCAATTACGACGAAGCCTATGCCTACGCTTCGACCTACGGCCGCGAGCACGGCATGGTTTTCGTCCACCCCTTCGCGGACGAGGCGGTCATGGCCGGGCAGGGAACCATCGCGCTGGAGATGATCGGAACGATCGCCGATCTGGACGCGGTCGTGATCCCCGTCGGCGGCGGCGGACTCATCTCGGGGATGGCGTCGGCAATCAAGGCGCTCGACCCGCGCATACGGGTGATCGGGGTGAGCGCGCAGGGGGCTCCCGCGATGAAAGAGTCGTTTGACGCCAAAAAAGCGATCGACAGCACCGCGGTGCGTACTATTGCCGACGGGATTGCCGTGCGCGACACGTCCGAAGTGACGCTGGGGCATATCCTGGAAACGGTGGATCAGATCGTTACGGTCGATGACGAAGAGATCGCCAATGCGATCTTGTTCCTGCTCGAACGTCAGAAACTGGTCGTCGAAGGAGCCGGGGCGGCCGGTGTCGCAGCATTGCTGCACGGCAAACTTCCCGAGCTCAAGGGGAAAAAAGTGGGGACCGTTCTGAGCGGCGGAAACATGGATGTCACGCTGCTCTCGGTCATTATCGAAAAAGGTCTCATCAAATCGGGACGGAAAATGAAAGTGACCGTCACCCTCGTCGACAAACCCGGGGCGCTGATGCAACTGACCGAAATGCTCCAGTCGCTGAACGCGAATATCGTCCATATCGCCTACGACCGAACCTCGACGACTCTCGCGTACGGAGATGCGAACGTCACGATCCACCTCGAAACCAAAGGGAAAGAGCACCAGGAAAACATCCGATCGATGCTCAAGGAATACCGCTATCTCAGCAGTGAAGAGCATTAGGAGGTAGCGGGGTATGGAGATTTTAAAATTATTTAATATTAAACAGCCCATACTCCTGCTTAAAACCCTCTCCGACGGCAATTTGGGCATGATCGATGCCCAAAACTCGCTTCGTATCGCTTCGGCCGAAACCTACGCCCTTCTGGGCGGTTTCAAAACGAATATACAGCATGAACGCATCTTCGGATCGCATGTCGACATCTCGATGAACGGCGAATATTCGTTTTCGGTCGTTCCGGGGGCGAACCAGGCCGCTCTTTTCAACATCCCCGCCAAAGCTCTCGTCAACAAGTTCGGCCGTCACAAAGGAGAGGTCGAAAGCGTCGCCATCGACCCTAAAAACCGCTATTGCGTTACCTGCGGACAAGACGGCAAAGCGTACGTGTGGGTTATCAAGACGGGGCGGCTTGCGTTTGTGATGCCGCCGCATGCCGATTACGTCACTACGGTGGCTTTTAACCCAAAGGGGCAATGGATCGCGACGGGAAGCTACGACCGCAGTATCCAGGTTCTGAATCTGGGTATCATGAAGCAACCCATCAAGCTGCGAGGGCATAACAGTCCCATCGTGAGGATCGTATTCCTGTCCGAAGGGCGGCTGCTCTCAGTCGAAAAAGAGGGATCGATCGTCCTGTGGGACATGCACAATGCCCAGGTGATCAAGCGGTTCCAGAAGATGAACGACGAGGTTACCGCGATGTGTACCAGTCCGGACGGGCGTTTCGTTTTCGTCGGGACGAAGCTCGGATACGTAGGCCTTTACGATACTCTCCGTCAAGACGCCCTGACCCAGCGATACGTCAAAGAGAGCGAAGCGGTGACGTCGCTGGCGTTTATGACCGATCCTTACCGCCTCGCCGTCGGGACGGCGGAAGGAAACGTTCGGGTTTATTCGCTCTTCGGAGATGAGGAAGAGTACGTGCAGATGCTGAGGGAACGCCGTTTCAAAGCGTTTTACGATGCGCTGGAGATCAACCCGATGCTGGGCTATTCCAAGGCTTACGAAACGGCCGAGCGGATATGGGACGATGCGGTCAATAAAGCGCGTACTTTCCTCGAAAACAGCGAACGCGACAAGGCCAAAGAACTTCTCGAAATTTTCAGTTCGATACCGGGCAAAAACGCGTTTATCAACCAGCTGCTGCGCGACTACGAAAAATACACCCTGTTCAAGAAAAACGTTCTCGAAGAGCGGTATGCACTGGCGTATTCGCTCGCCACGCAATATCCGGCGTTTCAGGATTCCGAACCGTACCGCAGTATGGAACTGCGGTGGCAGAAAGCGTTTACCAAGGCTCAGGAGCTGATTATGACCCCGAACGGAGAAGAGCAGGCGCGCGCCGTACTGTCCCCGTATCGGGGGATTTCGGCGAAACGGTTCTGATCCAGCAGCTGTTCGAAAAACGGAAAATGTACGATTATTTCATACAGGTGATACGCCAGGCCGATTACGTCCGTTTCCACGACCTGGTCAAACGTCATCCGTTTCTCAAGGAATTCGCCGAGTATACGGCCGTCATGGAGTACGCCGACAGGCTTTACATCCAGGCGAACAAAGCATACGATGCGGGCGACTACGCTACTGCCCAAAAAGGGTGTGAGGTGCTGGTCTATTTCCCCGATTACGCTTACGAAATGCAGAAAATGGCCGATACGATCCGCATCAAACATCTTTTCTGGAATGCGGTCCATACCCAGAACATGGTCAACGCTTTTTCGTACCTGAGCCAGTTTCCGTTCCTCTACGATACACCAGAGGCGCAGGAACTCGAGGAGATGTGGAATAAAGCGGTGGATGAAGCGCAGCACCAGGCGGCTCTTGGAGATCCGCACGCAACGCTCGCGGCACTCGAAGCCTATCGGACCGTCCGGGACAAACATGCCGCCATCGGTATCGTGATGCAGCAGGCGTACTGCGTCCAGCTCGAACACAAGATTGCCGCCAAAGCCCCGCAAAAAGCGATTGAAAACGGTATCCGCCAATACGTCAGGTTTTTCGGCGTCGAAGAGGGGATCGAAGGAGTCTACGAAGACTTTCTCAGAGCCTACAAAAGTGAACTCGTACTGAACGACCTTCCCCAAGGATCGCTGGAGACCTGGAGCCCTCTGGTACGGGTTGACGACATAACGGTGAATGCATGATCGCGATCGATCTGGGGTCGAACACGATCCGTTTTGTGGAGTTTGACGGATGCGAGTGGGGACGGAGTTTTGAAAAAATCGTCCGTACCGCCGAGGGATTGAATGAAAGCGGCCTCATCGGCGAAAACGCACAGCGGCGGATCGTCGAGGCCATTGCCGAAGCGCGGGAACGGCTGGAATGGGAAAACCGTAGCATCGTCGCCTATACCACCGCCGCCATGCGCCGCGCCCGCAACGCTTCGGATGTGCTTGCGCGGATCGAACGCGAATCAGGGCTCCGGTTCGAGATTATCGATCCGATGAGGGAAGCGTCGTTGACGCTTCTGGCGGTGCAATACCGTCTGAAAAAACTGGGGATCGGTACCGAGGCGTTCGTACTCGCCGACATCGGCGGAGGATCGACCGAACTGATACGCATCGAAGGGGGCAAAAGTAATGCGCTCAGCATCGAAAAAGGGATCGTAACCCTCTCCGAGAGTGTTCGCCGCGCAGCCGAGCTCGGTGAAAAAATCGCCGAATTCGCGGCGTGCGTCCGCAATGCATTTCCCGACCCCTCAGGAATGTTGGTACTGACGGCCGGAACCCCGACGACGATCGCGGCCTACGTCAACGGTATGGATTATGAAACCTATGATCCTGCGAGGATCAACGGCTATGTTCTTTCCCTCCGCGAATGTTACCGCGCTTACGATGAGCTGCTCGCAATGGACGAAGATCGTCGCACCCGCTATGTCGGGGTAGGGAGGGAAAACCTTATCATTGCCGGGATATTGATGGTGACGGCATTGTACGAAGCACTCGGACATGAAGAAGCGATTGTCGTAGACGACGGTTTGCGCGAGGGGATCGCGCTTGATTATTTCAACCGAAAATCGGATACATCTGCGCTTTGAAGGTGTATAATAAACCCAGTTCCGCAATGCGAGGTGTCGGTATGAAGCCGGTATGGGAAATGATACTCAACAAAAAAACGCTGGCCTATGCCATTCTGGTCGCGGGAATCGCATTGAGCATTGCGGCTTTTCGATACGAGCAGGAGAATGCCAAAGAGAAAGAACGGCTCCGTTTCGAAACGGTGACCAAACAAGCGACCCTGCTGATCACGACGCGAATGGATGCTTACCGTCATATTTTGTATGCCGGGGCGGGGCTTTACAGCGCGTCGGACAAGGTTGAACGGAGTGAATGGCGTACGTTTGTCGACATGCTTCGAATCGAGCGTTCTTTTCCGGGGATTCAGGGGTTGGGCTACGCCGCCGTGATCGATCCTTTCGAGCTTAAACGGCACGAAGCGGCGATGCGTAAGGAAGGATTCGTCGACTACGCCCTTCGTCCGGCGGGCAAACGGGAATCGTATACCGCCATCGTCTATCTCGAGCCGCTGGACGAACGCAACCGCCGGGCGATCGGGTATGACATGTTTTCGGAAAAAACACGCCGGCAAGCAATGGTCCGCGCAGCGGAAAGCGGGGTTGCGGCGGCAAGCGGAAAAGTGCGCCTGATGCAGGAGAACCAGATCGACGAACAGGCCGGTTTTTTGATGTATGTTCCGGTGTACGCCAAAGGGGCGCGTCTGGAAACAAAGGCTCAGAGACTGGCGGCATTGCAGGGATTCATCTATGCACCGTTCCGGGTCAAAGACCTGATGCGCGGCGTTTTGGGGGAACGTTACAGGGATCTTGCATTTGAAATTTACGACGGTGCCCCGACCCAAGCGAATCTGCTGCTTTCCCGGAATATGGGCTCGGTCGTGAAAGATGCTCCCAGCATTGAAAAACGGATCGACATCGACGGAAGGGTATGGACCTTGCGTTACAGGCCGTTGCACGGTTTCGTCCAGGAGGCGCAGACGAGCTTTCCGTGGCTGGTGTTGCTGCTGGGGACGCTATTGTCGTTTACCCTCTTTACCGTCATCCGTTCTCTCATCCGTACCAAGGAAAGGGCCCAGCAGCTGGCCGAGAAGATTACCGCGAAACTTTCGATATCCGAGGAACGTCTGCGTTATGTACTTGAGGGATCGGGTGACGGGATCTGGGACTGGAATATGGAGACCAACGAAGTTTTTTTCTCCAAACGGTGGAAAGAGATGCTCGGTTTTCGCGACGAGGAGATTTCAAACAATCTTTTTGAATGGGAAAAACGGGTTCATCCGGGCGATATCGACCGCGTTTATAAAGATTTGCAGCTGCATCTTGACGGCAAAACCGAAGTCTATACGAACGAACACCGGGTCATGTGCAAAGACGGCACCTACAAGTGGATATTCGATCGCGGGATCGTCGTCGGACGTGATCGTCACGGACGTCCGGCGCGCATGGTCGGGTCGCATGCCGATATCACGGAACGCAGGGAGATGGAAGAGTCGCTGAAAGCCGAACGGGACTATTCGGCCAATATTATCAAGGAAACCCCGATCTTCGTCGTAGGGCTCGCGCCGGACGGAACGTGCAATTTCGTCAATCCGGCGGGGGAACGGATAAGCGGTTACAGCGCCGCGGAACTGATCGGCAGAAACTGGTGGGAAACGTTTCATCCGGGCGAATCGTATGCCCACATCGAATCGCTGCTGCACAAACTCTCCACCCATGCCGACGTGCGCGATTACGAGATGGCGTTGACCCGAAAAGACGGTGAAGAGAGGATTATTGCCTGGAATTCTCTGATCCGTTCGGATGCGAACGGCGAGTGCGTCGAATACATCGGATTCGGCTACGATATCACCGAACGCAAAAGGGTCGAAGCCGAACTGACGGTGGCCAAAGAGCAGGCCGAAACCGCCAACATCGCCAAAAGCCAGTTCCTCGCCAACATGAGCCATGAGATACGCACCCCGATGAATGCGGTACTGGGACTCAGCCAGCTGATGTTTGACAGCGATCTGAACCCCAAACAGCGCGACTGTATCCAAAAAATCTACCGTTCGTCGAAAATGTTGCTGGAAATCATCAACGATATTCTGGATTATTCGAAAATCGAGGCCGACAAGCTTGAACTGGAAGAAAAAAGTTTTGCCCTCGAAAACGTCTTGTCCCAACTTAACGCGATATTCGCACAGCGTGCCGAAGAGCAGGGGATAACGCTTGATTTCGGGATGGAGGAAAACGTTCCGGGGATCATCGTCGGCGATGAACTCAGACTGGATCAGATTTTGACGAACCTGTTGAGCAACGCTTTGAAATTTACCCACAAAGGAAAAGTGTCTTTGAATATTTCATTGCTGGAACGGCGGGGAGATCGGGCTCTGATCCGTTTCAGCGTCGCCGACACGGGGATAGGAATGAACGAATCGCATATCGCCAAACTCTTCATCCCCTTCAGCCAGGCGGATACTTCGATCACCCGAAAATACGGGGGAACGGGGCTTGGACTGACAATTTCCAGACGCCTGGTCAACGCGATGGGAGGCGATCTGAGCGTAGAGAGCCGCAAGGGGGCGGGATCAACCTTTTCGTTCGATATCGACGTCGCGGTAACGGCATGGGAGCGTGAAGCTGCCTTCATAACGGAACGTGAAGCGCCACTGGGGCTTGGTTTGGCATCCGTGCATGAAAAACGAAATCTTTCGGAATTGGGCGGATTGCACGTACTGCTGGCAGAGGACAACCTGCTCAACCAGGAAGTGGTGACGATGATGCTCGGCAGGGTCGGAATAGTCCCTACCATTGCCCGAAACGGAAAAGAAGCGGTCGAACTTTTCCTTTCCGATCCGCACCGTTACGATCTGCTGCTGATGGATCTTCAGATGCCGATCATGAGCGGGTACGAAGCGACGGGGATCATCCGGCAATACGATGCACAGATCCCGATTATCGCTCTGACCGCCGCGGCGATGATCGAGGACCGTGAAAAAGTACTGGAAGCAGGTATGAACGACCATTTGGGCAAACCGATCGACATGAACGATCTGTATGCCACGATCGCCAAATGGAGCCGGGCATCCGAGGGAGTCTCGTCGTCGGCCGAGCGGCTGTACAAAAAGGTTTCGGAGGACGAATCGGTTTTGGATGAGGAGTATCTGCAGACCGTTTCGAGTGGAAAAGCAGAGCGGATACACCAGCTTTTGTCGATGTTTCTGGCTCAGCTCGAGGGGGAATTTGCCGATCTGGGTGAAAAGGTCCGACATAACGACTGGGAGGCCCGGGCGGGCATCCATGCCCTCAAAGGAGTCAGCGGCAATATCGGTGCCGAAGCGCTGTGCGGCGTCTGCACCCGCATCGACGCCAAATACAAACGCTCCGAAAATACGGCGGATGCCGACGCCGACGCCTTGCAAGATGCCATGGCTGTTTTGCGCGAGCGGATTCGCCTATACCTGCAAAACAGTGTTGCCGATCCCGTTGCTTCGTCGATGGACACCGAAACGTTTAACGTTCTGTTTGCTAAAATCAGCGATTCCCTTAAAGAAAGAAACCTGGTTTCGCCGGACGAACAGCGCTCCTTGGCCGATGCACTCAAGGGCCGGGTCGATAAAAACGAGCTCGAGGAGTGGAGAGACGCAATGGACAATTTCGAACTGCAAAGGGCATATGAGATCATGCAAGGGTGGAAAGTGTGAATTCGACAGACAAACGCCCGATAATACTTATCGTGGACGATATGGCAACCAATATTGCCGTTCTTTACGATCTTCTGCGGGACGAGTACCGGATCAAAGCGGCCAAAAGCGGTTTCGAAGCGCTTGAGATCGCACGCGGAAAAGAGAAGCCCGATTTGATATTGCTTGACATCGAGATGCCCGGAATGGACGGATACGAAGTGTGCAAAGCGCTCAAAAGCAGCGAAGAGACCAACCACATACCGATCATTTTCGTCACCGCAAAAAGCGGGATCAAAGACGAAGAATACGGCCTTAACCTAGGTGCGCTCGACTACATTGCCAAGCCGTTTCACCCCACCATCGTCAAAATCCGGGTTCGAAACCATATCGCGCTCAAACTCAAAAGCGATCTGCTCGAAGAGCTCTCGATGTACGACGGTCTGACCCATATTCCCAACCGCCGCTTTTTCGAAGAAGTGTATGAAAAATACTACAAAAAGTCGCTCAGGGAAGGGCGGTCGATGGGCGTGTTGATGATCGACGTCGACCATTTCAAAAATTACAACGATTACTACGGCCACGGAAAAGGGGACGAGTGCCTGGTCAAGATTGCCGAAACGCTCAAAAATACCCTCAAACGTCCGGGAGATATCGTTGCCCGTTACGGCGGAGAGGAGTTTGTCATTCTCTTATACGACGTTGACGCCGATGGGGTCAAAACGGTGGCGCACAACCTGGTCGATTCGGTGGCGCAGCTGAACATCGTCCACGAATTTTCCTCTGCGGCCCGGCAGGTGACGATCAGTGTGGGAGCGGCACTCTCAAAGGGAGTGGAAGAGGGGAAAAAAGAGCTGCTTGAACGTGCCGATGAAGCTTTGTACCGTTCGAAACAAAACGGCAGAAACCGGTGCGCCTGTTAGGAGAGCGGTAGCGGCTTGAGGATGTAACCGAATCCTTTGAGGGTTTCGATCCAGTCTCCGCACAGTTTTTTCCTCAGCCGGCTTATGACCGAGCGCACCCCGATCATAGTGATCTCTTTTTCTTTCCAGACCGACCGGCGTATCTCCTCTTGGGTGACAAGTTCGCCCCGCCGTTGAATCAACAGAAGCAGAACGTCGTATTCGTTTTTGGTGAGTTTGATCCGTTTTCCGTTGCAGTCGATGATCCGTGCGGTCGTATCGAAAAGGCACTCTCTGCTTAGCCGGACCTGGCCGTCCGGTGCAATGGGACGGGGATGCGTGTGCCGGCTTAGCCATCGGATACGGATGTCGATCTCTTCAAGGTCGAACGGTTTTTTGATGAAGTCGTTGGTCCCCATCTCAAAAGCATGGGCGATGTTTTTGATGTCATGGTCCCCGCTGATCATGAACACGATCGGCTCGGGCTGGTCGCGGCGGATCGCTTCGAGGCAGGCGAACCCGTTGAAATCGGGGACGTTGACGTCGAGGAGATAGATATCGTAGGGAGCGCTTCCGATCGCTTTCAAAGCCGCTTTGCCGCTCAGACAGTGTTCAACCGCATCCCCTTTCTCGGTAAAAAATTCGACGACGAGTTTTCCCAGCAGCGGATCGTCTTCGAGCAGTAAAATGTTCATCTCCCTTGTCTCCTTGTGTGCATATCGCTTCGGTCGGAAGAATTATCGCACGTTAGTGTGGCAAGTATCATGCAAATCCGATTTAAGCGGTGTGAATGTTGAGGGGTTGTATGGCAGATTGTCGCGGTATTTTGACCTGTTAACGAAGTTGGCTATAATAGAAGCAAAAAAAAGACGGCGGCATACTTTGAAATTAACTAATATTAAAAGTGTCGGTATCCTTCTTCGCCCCTCCACCCCCGAGCTTCGCGAGATATTTTACGAAGCGAAGCGCATTTTCGAATCGCACGGCATCGAAGTGATCGTCGATCACGTCAGCGGCGGGATGATCGGCGTTATGGGGCAGCCGTTTGATCTCATGTGCAAGAAAGCCGATTTCCTGGTGACGATAGGAGGAGACGGAACGCTGATTTCGGCGGTGCGGCGTTCGTACCGCTTTCAGTTGCCCGTTTTGGGGATCCACGCGGGGAAACTCGGTTTTCTCGCCGATCTTGACATGGCCGAACTCGAGACGTTTGTCGCGCAGATGCTCGAGGGGGAATTCCGTATTGACGAGAGGGCGATGCTGCAGGCAACCATCACCGGCCGCAACGGCGATACCCACGTCGTGGCGTTTAACGACATCGTCCTCACCCGTCCGTCGATTTCGAAAATGATCCGGCTCGAAACCTATGTCGACGGCAGAAGCTTCAATACCTATTACGGGGACGGGGTCGTCGTATCCACCCCGACGGGATCGACGGCGTACAATCTCTCCGCTGGCGGGCCCGTATTGTTCCCCCTTACGCAGGTGTTTGCTCTGACCCCGATTTGCCCCCATTCGCTGACGCAGCGTCCGGTCGTCCTGCCGGGACATTTTGAAATCGAGATGAAAACGCCCGACGCGAGCGCACTCGTCATCATCGACGGGCAGGATATGATCGAAATCACCGAAAACGACACCGTCCATATCAAACTCGCCGGAGCGGGCGCCCATCTGATCCACCGCAAAGAGTTCAACTATTTCGAGGTTCTCAAAGAGAAACTGGGATGGGGAGAATAATCCGAGTATGATCGAACGGTTTTATTTAAAGGAATTTCTGACGTTCAAAGAGGCCGAAATGGAGTTTCATCCGGGCCTCGTCGTGTTTACCGGCCCCAGCGGAAGCGGAAAATCGATCCTGATGCGCTCCATCCTCTCTTCGGTCGGCCTGGATAACGTCGATGCGCAGATTTGCGAATCGAACGTGTGCTGGCAGATCGCCGAAGAGGAGTACGGGATTGCCAATGAGCCGTCCAACGTTTTTCGGCAGGTCAAAAAAGAAAAAACCCGCTATTTCATCAATTCCCAGAGCACTTCGCGCTCGTCGATGGAAGCGATCAGCGGAGAGTATCTGCGTCATCTGAGTCTCAAAGATTACAGCGATTTCGAGCCTTCCGCGCTATTGCGACGGATCGACGAGAGAATCGCGGCCCGTGATCCGGCGTATCGCGGAATCGTCGAAACGTACGCCGCCCGCTACGCCGAGCACAAAAAGCTGTCCGACGAACTGCGGGTGATCGAAGAACAGGAAAAGCGTCTCTCGGAGCTTAAAGAGTTCGCCGCCTACGAGATTTCCAAAATCGATGCGATCGCGCCGCGGATCGGCGAAGACGAGGAACTCTCCCTGATCAAAAAACAGCTCTCGAAAAAAGAGAAGATCGAAAAAGCGATTGCGCAGGCAGAGGCTATTTTTGCACACGAGGGGCACGTCAGCGCCGCATTGGCACTGCTCGAAGCCGACAGTGCATTTTTCGACGATGCGATGAACGAACTGCGCCATGTTTTCGAAACGTCGATGGAACGGATGGTCGAGCTCGAAGAGGTCGACGTCGAGCAGGTGCTTGACAGGATCGAGCAGATCGCTGAAATCAGACGCCGTTACGGCAGCGTCGAAGAGGCGCTCTCGTATCGTGATCAAAAGGCGCGTGAGCTTGAGTCGTACGAAACGATCGAACACTCCAAGGAAGAGCTGGTCCGCGCCGTTGCGTCGCTGAAAAGCCAGATGGATGAAACGGCCGCTCTGCTGTCGAATGCGAGGCACGCGGAGCTTCCGTCTATGCGCGAAAGCCTCAACGGCTATCTTTCGATGCTCTATCTTCGCGAAGCGACGTTGGAGCTTGAAGCGGCCGAACCCCATCCGCTGGGGAGGGACAAAGCCCTTCTCGGACTTTCGGGGACGAAACTCGATAAGCTCAGTTCGGGGGAATTCAACCGCCTCCGCCTCGCGCTGCTGGCCCTCGGAGTCGAAACGATGCAGGAAAAAGGGGGTGTGCTGATGCTCGATGAGATCGACGCCAACCTCAGCGGGGAGGAATCGATGAGTGTTGCCAAAGTGCTGCGCCATCTCTCGAAAAAATACCAGATTTTCGTCATTTCGCATCAGCCGCAGCTCACGTCGATGGGGGAACAGCATTTTCTCGTGTACAAAGACGGCGACAGCCGCGTACGGGAACTTTCGGCCGAGGAGAGGATCGAAGAGATCGCCCGGATCATCAGCGGCGAGAGCATCAGCGAAGAGGCGACCCGTTTCGCCCGTGAACTTTTTGAACGATCGCAGGGGAACGCATGATAATCGATACCCACGTCCATCTCGACGATGAACGCTATCGCGAGGATTTTGACGCCATGATCGTGCGGGCCCGCAACGCCGGTGTCGAGGCCTTTATCATCCCCGGAGCCCATCCTTCCACTCTCGATCGTGCGGTCGAACTCTCCGAAGCGTACGATGACGTCTATTTCGCCGTCGGGGTTCACCCCTACGATATGGAGACGTTCGAATCGGTCGATTTTGACCGTTATGCGGCGCATCCCAAATGCGTCGCGATCGGCGAATGCGGGCTAGATTATTTCCGCCTGGAAGGTTCAGAGGAGGAAAAACACTCCGAAAAAGTGCGGCAGGCGCACGTATTCCGGGAGCAGATCCGTTTCGCCCGAAAAGTCGGCAAACCGCTGATCGTCCACATCCGTGACGCCAGCCATGACGCGAAAGTGCTTCTTCTGGAAGAGAATGCCGGGAAAGTAGGAGGTGTTTTGCACTGCTATAACGCCGACGAAGAGCTCCTTAGCCTCTCGAAGGAGGGGTTTTATTTCGGAATCGGCGGGGTGGTGACGTTTCAAAACGCCAAAAAACTTCTCCATGTCCTGCCGAAAATCCCGCGCGACAAGCTGCTTATCGAAACTGACGGCCCGTATCTCACTCCCCATCCGCACCGGGGGACGCGTAACGAGAGCGCCTATACCCGATACGTTGCCGACAAGATGGCCGAACTTCTGGGGATACCGCCCGGCGAGGTCGAAGCACTGACCACTGCCAACGCGAAACTGCTGTTTCGGACGTTGTAGCGATGAGGAGGGGACGCATGAGAACAATCCTGGTGATGGCGCTGTTCGTTCCCCTCTGGCTTTATGGAATCGGATTCGATCCTGCCGACCGGGAGAAGATCGAAGTACTCAAACGCTTCGACCTTCCCGCCTCTTTTCTCCGCGATCCCTACCTGCACGATATTTACGATCAAAAACGACGTGAATGCCGCATGAACGGATTTGCCGATTCGACCGAAAACGCGGGGACGTTCATCCCGATGCTGACGTCGCTGATCGCGCAGTCTGATCTCCCCAAAGAATTCGTATTCATCGCGCTTGCCGAATCGCGGTTGGAGGTCAGCACCTCTTCGCCGCGCGGAGCGGCGGGATTGTGGCAGTTTATGGAGGGGACGGGGAAGCTGCACGGGCTGGCGGTCAACCAGTTCGTCGACGAGCGGCGCGACCACATCAAATCGACCCGTGCGGCGATCGCTTATCTCAGTGCGCTGAAAAAAATGTTCGGGAAATGGTATCTCGCCCTGATAGCCTACAATTGCGGGGAAGGGAAACTGTATAAAGCGATACGGCAGGCGGGCACTTCGGACGTACACGTCCTGGCGGACCCAAAACGCGCCTACATCCCACCCGAAAGCCGCCGTTATCTCCGCAAAGTACTCGCACTTGCCCTTCTGGCGACCGACGAGGTGTTTTTGTCCGAAATCGAGTACGATTCCCTGATCGGCAAGGAACACGATAACCCGATCGCCACGGTTTATCTGCCCGAGGGGGAAGAGATCGACCGGATCGCGGCGGTGCTTGAAATGCCCAAAAAAAATCTGGTCCGTCTCAATACCCATCTCAAAAAAGGGGTGACTCCCCCCGACCAGCAGGCCTATCCAATCTATATTCCAAAAGAGAAACTTCCCGTTTTCCGCGAGCGGTTCCGTACGCGCGACCTCAAAGGTTATTTCGTGATGCACCGGGTCAAATCAGGCGAAACGGTGGCGCAGCTGTCCAAACGTTACAATGTTCCCAGCGGAGCTATTATGCGTGAAAACATGATCGGATCGGATGCCGATATCGGAAAAAATCGGAACGTCCGGATACCGATCAATAAACCGTACCTCAAAAATACGAAATTTCACAAAGCGAAACTCGGTGAAACCGTCGATTCAGTCGCCGAACTGTATAATATGACGATAGATCAGATCAGAGCAAAAAACCCGTTTGTGTCGAATGTGCTGAAAGAGGGTGAGGAGATAAAGGTTGATGATTAAAGTTTTGCTGTTTGGACTGGCGCTGCTGATCGGCGGCTGTACCACCCATACGGGCTCTTACAGCTACCAGCCCCGGCCTTCTCAGAAATATCCTTCCGAAAAGCTTGCGATGAGTTCGTCGAACATCTACAAGAAAAACGGCGAATTGCATGCGACGATGCGCCCCTATACCGTGATGGGAAAAGAGTATTATCCCACCGTCGTACGGGTAGGGGACACTTTCAGCGGCGTAGCCAGCTGGTACGGTCCCGATTTTCACGGCAAATCGACTTCCAACGGTGAAGCGTACGACATGTATGCGATGACCGCCGCCCACAAAACCCTTCCGATGAACACCGTCGTGCGGGTGACGAATACCCGAACCGACGCGCAGACGGTGGTACGGATCAACGACCGCGGTCCGTTCGTCGAAACGCGCATCATCGACCTCTCGTTTGCCGCGGCGCAACAGATCGGCGTGGATAAAACGGGAACGGCACCCGTCACCCTCGAAGTGCTCGGGTTCGAGCCCTCAGGAATGCGGACGATCGACATGGCACGCGTAGCCAAAGGGCCGCGCGAATCGGTACTCACCTCCTTTTTCGTTCAGATCGGGTCGTTCGAACGGTTTGAAGGGGCAACGGCGACCAAGCAAAAGTATGCGAGTTACAACGGCTACAGCGCAATTATCAAAGATACAGAGTATAATAACAAACGACTATTTCGCGTTTGGCTCGGCGGGTTCAAAAGTGAGGCCGAAGCGCGCGATTTCATTTCACGCGGCTATTTCGAAGGCGCGTTTATCATAAGGGAATAGGATGATCCAAAAAAAGCGTACCACCAAAGAGACCGATATCACCCTTTCGCTCGCGATCCGCGGGGAAGGCAAAAGTGCCGTATCGACCAAAGTCGGTTTTTTGGATCATATGCTCGAGAGTTTTGCCAAACACGCGCAGTTTGATCTGAACGTGACGTGCGTCGGCGATGTCCATATCGATGACCACCACAGTGTCGAGGACATCGGGATCGTTCTGGGGCAGGCACTGCGCGAAGCGATCTACCCGATCGAAAAAGTGGAGCGGTTCGGAAGCGCGGTCGTCGTCATGGACGAAGCGGCGGTGAGTTGCGACATCGATCTGAGCAACCGTCCCTATCTCGTCTACGAGGTTGACGTGAGTGGGAAAATCGGCGGGTTCGACGCCGAACTGGCCGAAGAGTTTTTTCGCGCGGTCGTGTTCAACGCAGGCATTACGGCACACATCGTGATGCAGCGGGGGAAAAACAAACACCACATAATCGAAGCGGCGTTCAAATCGCTGGCGGTGGCCCTGCGCCGCGCACTTAGCGTCAACGAACGTGCCGGTATCCCCAGTACCAAAGGGGTGCTGTGATACGGCTTCTGATTCTCGACGTTGACGGTTGTCTGAGCGAGGGAAAAATCATCTACACCTCCGAGGGTGTCGAACTGAAAAATTTCAACGTCAAAGACGGGTTCGCGATCAAAGCATGGCAGAAACTCGGCCACCATGCCGCCATCATTACGGGGCGTGATTCGACGATCGTCGCCCACCGTGCGAAAGAACTGGGGATTGAACATTTTTACCAGGGGGTCAAGGACAAACTCGCGGTTGCCCGTGAATTGTGCGACAAACTGGGGATTTCATCCGAAGAGGTCGCCGCGATCGGCGACGATCTGAACGATTACCGATTGCTGCGCTGGGTGGCCCAGCCCTATACCCCAAGCGACGGATCCGAATATATTCGATCATTCGCGAACGTGCTTGAACGGCGCGGAGGCGATGCGTGCGTGCGCGAAATGATCGAAAAGACGATCCGCCTTAACGGCGAAGAGGAAAAATTCCTGGAGCCGTGGCTGTAAATGTCGATCAACCTTTTTTTCGTGTTGGTGTTGGGGCTGCTGATGGGAATGTACGGCTATTTTTCCCCTACGGCGCAGGGGGAGAAGAACAATACCGAAGTCCCCAAAATACACCTTTTTTCATTCTCGCTTTACGAGATTTCCCATCGCGGTGTCGATCATATCCTCGAAGGTAAAGAGGGGAAAAAATTCGACGATCGTTATGAGATAACGCAAGCAAATTTTAGCGATAATACGAAAACACAGTTCCAGACGATCCGTTCGGATACCGCCCTTTACCGCGACGACGTTCTTGTTGTCGAGGGGAACGTCCATTATCGGCGCGCCGACGGGCTCGAATTCCGCTCTCAGGAAGGAAAATACGACGCGAAACAATCCCGGATCAGTACGGAAGGTTCTTTCGTCATCACCCAAAACGCCAACCGTGTTGACGGGCGCCGACTCAATTACGATACCGAACGTAAAACCGTATCCGCCAATGCGGTGCAGGGAATTTACCAATTAGACTAGGAATTTATCGATGATCAAACTTTTTTCTTTTTTACTTCCGTTCTCATTGCTCGCCCTGTGCGCCGAGGAGCTCAAAGTCGTTTCGGAAAACTTCAAAGGTGACCAGCAAAAGGGGATTTCCGTTTTTACGGGGAACGTCAAGGTGACCAAAGGCCAGGACGACCTCAACGCGTCGAAAGTGACCATTTATACCGACGCGCAGCGCAAACCGATCAAATACGTCGCGGAAGGGGATGTCTCGTTTTATATCGTCACCGAGCTCAAAGAGATTTACAAAGGAAAATCGCAGACGGCGGTTTATTATCCCAACGAAAGCGAATACCATTTTTACAAAAAAGTCGATTTGATCCGCATCGACGATTTCCGTCGCGTGCAGGGGGATAAAGTCGTCGTTAACACGATCAAAGGGGAAGCCGTCGCCGAAAGTACCAAAGGCGAGCCGGTCATCATGGTATTCACCCTCGAAGAGAAAGAGAAAAAACCGAAGGCGAAGGCGAAATGATCGAAATCATTGACGCTTCGTTCCTGACGTCGGCGCCGAATATCAAGCTCGCACCTCCCAACGAGGAACAAAACGAAGTCGCCTTTATGGCGCGTTCGAATACGGGGAAAAGTTCGCTCCTTAACACCCTTACCAATCGAAAGTCTCTGGCGAAGGTATCGGCCACGCCCGGAAAAACCCGCTTGATCAACTATTTCGATGTCGTGTTTATCGACCGCGATACGCAGGAGCGCCTTAACGCCAAATTCGTAGACCTTCCCGGATTCGGATACGCGAAGGTGGCCAAAAGCCTCAAAAACGACTGGGAAAGCAATCTCACCGCTTATATCTCCGAGCGGGAACAGATCAAGGTTTTCGTCCACCTCATCGACTGCCGCCATCCCGATTTGGAGATCGATGCGTCGGTCAGCGAATACCTTGACCAGATTTGCGCCCCGGAACAGACGATTCTGAGAGTCTTCACCAAAATCGATAAACTCAACCAAAAAGAACTTTCCGAACTCAAAAAACGGTTTCCCGGGGCGTTGATGGTCTCCAATTCCAAGCGGCGCGGGGTCGGCACGGTGGTTGAAACCCTCTACGCCATTCTCAAAAAAGAGAACATATGAGTCCAATCGTCTATCAAAAGCCGACTTTGAGGGATATTCCGGCAATGCAGAACCTGGTCGCGCCCGAAATCGAATCGGGGGTGATTCTTCCGCGCAGCAACGATGAAATCGCGACGAACATCCGTTCGTACTGGCTGGCGATGGACGAGGGGAAAATCGTCGGATTCTGCGCTTTGCATATCCACTCTCCCAATCTCGCCGAGCTGCGTTCGATGATTATCGAACCCAATTATCGCGGTCGCAACATCGGCAGTGAACTGGTCGAAAAAGCGTGCGAAGAGGGACGCAAACTCGGCCTGAAAGAAGTTTTGGCGCTGACTTACCAGCAGCGTTTTTTCGAGCGTCTGGGATTTGTCGAAATCCCCAAAGAGTCGATTCCTGAGCACAAAATCTGGGCCGACTGCATCAAATGCAAACATTTTCCGGTATGCAACGAAGTTTCCCTTATCAAGACATTGTAAACCGCTTTGTGCTGGTGGCGGTCTTTTTGGTCTACATCAGCCTTAGCAGCATGTACCTGTTTCTTCCGCCGATGCTTGCGGTCTTGTTTTTCGCTTATTACCAGGCACTCAGCCGTCACGATCTGCTCGCATTGATTTTCGCGGCTGCGTTGTTGCTGATTTTCGAAGCCGAAAAAGGGTTCTGGTTCGGAAGTACGCTGCTGTTTTTTGCGTTGCTGATACGCTACCTGATACCGAAAATAGAACAGGTGGTTCAGTGCCGGCTGTGCCGTGCGGCGATTTTCGTCGCTTTGGCGTATCCGGGTTACTGGCTTTTTGTCTGGATCGCCGATAGCGTGTTGCTGATGAGCGTTCCCGCAGCGGACTGGCATATGGTGCTGTACATGGTGGTTGAATTTCTGATCCTGGCGGCCCTTATATGAGAATCAAAATCCTTTTCGCTCTTTTCGCGGTTGTCTGGCTGGGACTGTTGGTACGGGTATTTCACCTCTCGATCCAGTCAAACGAGTACTATGAAACCCTTTCCGAACGCAACAGCATTAAGAGCGAATTGACCGCTCCCGTGCGCGGAGAGATCCTGGACCGTAACAACGAGCCCATTGCGATCAATGAACTCGGATTCAAAATCGCCCTTGCCCCGCACCTTACCAAAGGGAAGGATACGGCGGCTCTGGAACGTGAAATCGCTTACCTTAACGCAATGATACCGGGGCTGGATACAAAAAAAATCGCCAAAACCTACAAACAGCAGGATTCGTATTACAACCACTCGTTCATTGACGTCGTCGATTTTATCCCGCACGAAAAGATCATTCCGATCTATGCGCTGATGAACCTGCGCGAGACGATCAAAATATCGCCTTCTCCCAAGCGGTTGTATCCCTACGGTTCGGTCGGCGCACATTTGATCGGTTACGTGGCCAAGGCAAATCAAAAAGAGATCGATGCCGATCCGGCCCTCAAGCTTATCGGGCACGTCGGAAAAAACGGTATCGAAAAATATTACAATGACTACCTTCAGGGGGTTGCCGGGGAACGGCGGATCAAAGTCAACGCCCAGAATATTGAGATCGAGGAACTGGGGCGTACCCCGACGAAAGAAAACCGTAATCTCGTGCTCAACATCGACATGCGGCTCCAAAACTACATCGGCGAACTCTTTGCCGGGAAAGTGGGTTCCATCATCGTCATGGATGTTTACGGGGCGGTCTATGCGGCGGGAAGCTATCCCGAGTACGATCTTAACGCGTTTGTTTCGGGGATCAGTTCAGCGGAGTGGAACGCGTTGATGACGAGCGTGGACGCGCCGTTTACCAACAAAATGATCAATGGCCTCTATCCTCCCGGATCCACGATCAAAACGGGGATGGGAATGATTTATGCGACGTCAGGGTTGCTGGACGAACACAGCGAGGTCTACTGCACCGGTTCTATGAAACTGGGTAACCGCGCGTTTCGCTGTTGGAAGCACAGCGGCCACGGCAGCACCGACATGGCTAAAGCGATTACCCAAAGCTGCGACGATTATTTTTACAAGGGAAGTCTGCAGGTCGGGATCGAGCGGATGAGTAAAGGGCTCAACCGGATGGGACTTGGGAAGAAAACGGGGATCGATTTGCCGAATGAATTTATCGGAACCGTTCCCAGCCGCGAGTGGAAGCGCAAGAAATTCAACAAGCCCTGGTATCAGGGGGAGACGCTCAACACGTCGATCGGGCAGGGGGATTTTCTCGTGACACCGATGCAGATCGCCCAGTTCACGGCTTTGATGGCGACCGGCAAACTGCCGATACCCCATATCGCCAAAACGATTTCGGACAATCCCTACACCCCCAAACCGATTGATGTCCTCACCCCGTCAGAAAAAAAGATTCTTCCGATCGTTCAAAGTGCCATGAGGGGGGTATGTAACGATCCGGGCGGAACGGCCAAGCCGTACCTTTACACCCGTTTCCCGATTGCGGGAAAAACGGGTACCGCCCAGACGACGGGAATCGCCCAAGGGGTAAAGCAGCGCGAGAGCGAGCATTCGATGGAGTATTTCAGACGTTCTCACGCATGGTTTACGACCTATGGCCCGGCCGATACCCCGCAGTTCATCGTCACGGTCATGGTTGAACACGGCGGGCACGGGGGCGAAGCGACCGGCGGGATTGTTTCGGCGATCTACAACAAGCTCGACGAACTGGGATACATTAAAAAACAGCCCGCGATTCCCTAATAGCGCTGTTTATTCTTCGAGCGTCCGGACGATCAGGCTTTTTGGAAGGGCGAAACGTTCGATCAGCTCTTCTTCTTTGGCGCGCATTTGGCCCTCATCAACTTCGTGATCGTATCCCATCAGATGCAGCACTCCGTGGATAAATAAAAGTGCCAGTTCTTCTTCTTCGCCATGGCCTAGCTCCGCAGCTACCGAAGCGACTTTATCGACGCTGATAACGATGCTTCCCAGCGGCGCGCCCGGAAAAGGGTCACTGGGAAAGCTCAGGACGTCGGTTGCTTTGTCGATGCCACGGAATTCGCGGTTTATCTGCGCAATCTCGTCGTTGTCGGTGAGGATCAGTTCGATTTCGCGGTCGCTAAGACTCGCGACAATCGTTTCCAATCGGCTGAATTCGTAGTGTTTTTCGGTTCGGTTGTCGAGTTCTATCATGCAGGGATTGTAGCATAACGCTGCCGTGCTTGGGCTTTGAAAAAAACCGAAAAAAATATGCGAAATATCTAGAATTAAACTTGCACTGTATGTTATAATCCTTACAATTTTGTAAGAAAGTGAGTCTAAATGCCGTACGTAAAAGAAGTCTTCGATTACCTCAAAAGAACCAGCCCCTCCCAGACCGAGTTTTATCAGGCCGCCGAAGAGGTCCTCGAATCGCTCCGTCCTTTGATGGAAAAATACCCCAAATACCGCGAGCATAAAATCATTGAACGGATCGTCGAACCCGAGCGCCAGATTCTTTTCCGCGTTAACTGGGTCGATGACAAAGGCGAAATCCAGGTCAACAAGGGATTCCGCATCGAATTCAATTCCGCCCTTGGACCCTACAAAGGGGGATTGCGCTTTCACCCGAGCGTCAATGCGGGGGTTATCAAGTTCCTCGGATTCGAGCAGATCTTTAAAAATGCGCTGACGGGACTGCAGATCGGCGGCGGCAAAGGGGGAAGCGACTTCGATCCCAAAGGTAAATCGAACCGTGAAATCATGCGCTTTTGCCAGGCGTTTATGAGCGAACTGTTCCGCCACATCGGCGCGACGACCGACGTTCCTGCCGGTGATATCGGGGTCGGTGCCCGCGAAATCGGCTATATGTTCGGTATGTACAAAAAGTTGGCCAACAGCTACGAAGGGGTTCTGACAGGGAAATCGCTCAACTGGGGCGGTTCACTCGGGCGAACCGAAGCGACGGGGTACGGTTCGGTTTACTTTGCCAAATACATGCTTGAAGACCGCAACGAGACGCTCGAAGGGAAAATCTGTACGGTATCGGGCTCGGGCAACGTCGCGATCTACACGATTGAAAAACTCTACCATCTCGGTGCGAAACCTGTCACGTGCAGCGATTCGAACGGAATGATCTACGATCCCGAGGGGATCGACCTTGCATTGCTCAAAGACCTCAAAGAGGTTAAACGTGAGCGCTTGAGCGAATACGTCAAACAGCGCCCGAACGCGAAATACACGCCGGTTTCGGAATACCCGGCCGGACGCAACGCCGTATGGTCGGTTCCTTGTTTTGCGGCATTCCCGAGTGCAACCCAAAACGAACTCAACCTCGCCGATGCGCAGGAATTGCTCAAAAACGGATGCTTTTGCGTCAGCGAAGGGGCAAACATGCCCTCGACGCTTGAAGCGGTTCATGCGTTTATCGATGCAAAAATCTGCTACGGTCCCGGAAAAGCGGCCAATGCGGGCGGCGTAGCGACGTCACAGCTGGAAATGGCGCAGAATGCATCGATGGTGAGCTGGACGTTCGAGGAAGTCGACGCCAAACTGGCCCAGATCATGAAGAATATTTACGTGAGCGCCAGCCAGACGGCAGCCGAATTCGGTCAGCCGACCAACCTGGTCCTAGGTGCCAACATCGCCGGTTTCCGTAAAGTCGCCGATGCTATGATCGAGCAGGGGATCGTCTGATTCTCGCTTTCACGGGCCGTGTCGACGGCCCGTTTTTCTTCCTCCGGTTTTTCCCATTGCTCCCTAAGGATACCCCTGCTACAATCTGCGTATGAGAAAAAAAGCGTTGTGCATTATGAGCGGGGGGATGGATTCGACCCTTGCGGCGTATATGATGAGGGACGAAGGGTATGAAGTCGTCGCGCTCCATTTCAACTACGGGCAACGGACCGTCCGTAAAGAACTCGAAGCGTTCCGCGCTATCTGCGGCGACTTGGGTGTCGAACATACGTACGAAATCGATCTGGATTTTTTTACCGCGATCGGGGCGTCGGCATTGACCGACCATACCATTAAGGTGCCTACGGGCGGACTTGAACCGGGGGTTCCGGTGACATACGTGCCGTTCCGCAACGGAATTTTCCTTTCGATCGCAACGGCCGTTGCGGAAAAAGAGGGATGCGAAGCGATCAGTATCGGTGTCGTCGAAGAAGACAGCAGCGGTTATCCCGACTGCACAGGGGATTTCATCGGTGCATTCGAGAACGCGGCAAACCTCGGAACCAAAGAATCGACCCGGATTTCGATCAAAATGCCCCTGGTTCGGCTGAAAAAATCGCAAATCGTCGCGGAAGCCGTCGCACGGAACGTTCCGTTGCATCTGACGTGGAGCTGTTACAAAGACGAAGACGAAGCGTGCGGCGTGTGCGACAGTTGCCGCCTGAGATTGCGCGGCTTCGATGCTGCCGGAGTAACCGATCCGATCTCCTACCGGCCATGATTTTTTGCGCCCGTACGTCCGATATCGTCTATCAGTACCGTCCCCGCAACTGTAATACCTACATCACGGTGACCAAAGAGGGAGAGGTCTGCGTCCGTTCACCGATACGCGACGAGAAGAAAATCCGCGAACTGCTGTATAAAAAAGAGGAGTGGATACGTACCCATCTGCTGCGAATGCAAAACCGTGCGGGGGAGGTTCACCGATTGGGCGAAACGATCCGTTTCCGGGGAGAAAATCTATCGCTTGAACATTTTCCGGCATTGAAAAAAAAGCTTGAAAAGTGCCGAAATTCGGTTGATATTGAAAAATATTACCACCGTTTTTACCGTGACGAAGCGATTTTGACCCTACCTTCGCGTATCGAGCACTACGTGCGAAAAACGGGGCTGAAACCCAGTGAAATCCGCTTCAAAAAAATGCGGCGCCGTTGGGGAAGCTGCGATTCAAAAGGGGTCGTGACATTCAATACGATGATGATGCAGCTCTCATACGAGCACATCGATTACATCGTCGTCCATGAACTGGCCCATCTGGAGCACATGAACCATTCGCGCGACTTCCACGAGCTCGTTCGCCGCTTCCTTCCCGAGGAAAAACGGCTTCGACGCGAATTGCGCGCCATTTCTCCTCATTGATGTGCCGGCAGACTAAAAAAAGTCGAGTTCAAGCTGTTTCATCGACGAGCGCGAGGGGCGTAGAACGCTCTTATCCACCCCGGCGACGAGGGCGAAATGGAAATCCCTGCTTTGCAGCAGTGCGATGATCTCTTCAGGATAGCGGTAAAAGAGGATGTTATCGACGCCTATGGTAAGCGCCGAGCGCATCGATTCGGGAAGAAGGCAGATGATTTTCGCCCATGACGCCTGCGCGTCGAGAAAATCGATCTGTTCGTCGATGAGCTCGAGCAACGGTTCGAAAATAACGACCCGCTCGCTCGTTCCGAACTCTTTGATCTCCATCCGCGCATTAGTGAAAACGGGGATGAAATGGCCCATTTTGCTGAATCCGCGAATTTGAAACGGAATACGTAAAAACGTGTAAAAAAAGAGCAGGTGTTCAAGATAGGGGATGAAAAACGGCGAGAGCATCTGACGCTCGTAAAACGTATCGTTGTGGATGAAAGAGGTCTCAAAAAGGGTCTGCTCGATGATGGTGATTGTATTCTCCTGCGCCCGGATCAGTTGCGAGTGCTCGATGAAAATATCGGGATCGGTCAGCGTCGGCGAGAACAGCACGATCGCTTTTTTCTCCAGCGGCCAGAGTTTTTCCCATACTTCGCGCATGCTTCCCTCTACGTTGCAAAACGAGGGGGGAGTGGTGATCATCGTCGAGAGGTGCAGCGTGATGGGATCGCAGGCGTAGACTTGCAGCTCTTTTTCGAGGAGATAGAATCGGAGCAGTTTTTTGAGCGCCGCATCGATATTTTCGACTTTGATCCACGCGACTTCGCTGTCGGTTATCTGGGTCGGACGCTCAAACAAGACACCGTACGCGCCGTGCAGGAGCGCCTCGGGAATATCGTCGGCCGAATAGGCGACGAAGAGCGATCCCCGCTTCACTTTGGAAGGGTCGAATACGACATTCTCAAAGATGCTGACGGTCGGTTCCCCCAGAAGGTTCCCCTGCGTCAGTGCGAGGATGTTTTCAAGCCTCATCCAATCGAACTTCCGCTTAGGCGTGGTTTTTCTGGGCGTACGAGGCAGAGCCCTTCGCTGTCTTTGGCGGCGAGGATCATCCCTTCCGAGAGCATTCCCATCAGTTTGGCAGGTTTGAGGTTGGCGACGACGCATACCTGCGTTCCTACCAGCGATTCGGCCGAATAGTATTCGCGAATCCCCGCGATGATCTGCCGCGGCGAGTCTTCACCCAGATCGACCTGAAGTTTCAGGAGTTTCGAACTTTTGGGGACTTCCTCGGCTTCGAGAACGGTTCCGACTTTCAGCGACGTCTGGAAAAACTGGTCGATCGTGATCAGCCCTTCGCCGGATACGGTACTCTCTTTTTTCTCCTCTTTTTTCGGTTCGGCCGCTTTGGGCGCTTCCTCGATCATCGCTTTGGGGGCTTCGGGCATCAGAGGTTCTTCGACGCGCGGGAAAAGGGGAGGGATTTTTTTGATCGTAAACGGGGCCAGCAGCTTTTTGTTTTTAATCAGGTCGTTGTAGCTTTGGGTATTGATCGCAAATCCGAGCGCATCGGCAATGGTTGTCGTAGTGTTGGGCATGATGCCGTGCAGCATCACCGAGGCTTTGGCAAGGAGGTTGGCGACGAGTGCGACGGTGGCAAGCGCTTCATCGGTACGCCCCTCTTTGATTTTGGCCCACGGAGCGTGTTCTTCGATCGCTTTGTTTCCGATCGTGAATACTTTCCACAGTTCTTCAAGATAGCGGTGCAGCTGAAGTTCTTCCAGGTACGGCGGCAGGGAATCGAGGATTGCGTGCGCATCGTTCAACTCCCGTGCGTGGTATTTTTCGACGTCGACGCTGTCGATGCGGAAATCGGAATATTTTTCACTCATTCCGATGATGCGGTTGAGCAGGTTCCCAAGGTCGTTGGAAAGATCGGAGTTGAGGCGGTCGATGAGGGCGCGCTGGGAGAAATCGCCGTCTTGCCCGAACGGGACTTCGCGCATCATGAAATAACGGAAGTTTTCGGCACCGTAGTGCTTGGCCACTTCACGCGGATCGACGACGTTCCCTTTGGATTTGGACATTTTTTCGCCGTCGCGGGTCCACCATCCGTGCGCTCCGATATGCTTGGGTAGCGGAAGCCCGAGGCTCATCAAAAACGCCGGCCAGTAGATCGCATGGAAGCGGAGGATGTCTTTTCCGACCAGCTGGACATTGGCGGGCCAGAACGACATTTTCGCCTCGTCGGTGCCGTATCCCAGCGCCGTTACGTAGTTCATCAGCGCGTCGAGCCAGACGTACATGACGTGTTTGGGTTCGTTAAGCGATTCGGGGAGTGGAACCCCCCAACTAAAGCTCGTACGGGTGACGGAGAGGTCGTTCAGACCGCTTTTGACGAAACTCATCACCTCGTTGCGGCGGGATTTTGGGAGGATGAATTCGGGATGGGCTTCGTAATATTCCAGCAACGGCTTTTCGTACTTGCTGAGGCGGAAGAAATAGCTCTCTTCCTTGACGATGGTGGTTGCCCGTCCGCAGTCGGGGCAGCATCCGCCGTCCATGAGCTGCGATTCGGGGAAAAACGTCTCGCAGCTGACGCAGTAATTCCCCTCGTAAAAATCTTTGTATACATCGCCGTTTTCGACCATTTTCGCGAATGCGGCCTGAACCCCTTTTTTGTGGGCGGCGTCGGTCGTACGGATAAACTGGTCGTAGCTGACGCCGAATTCGTCCCAGAGGTTGCGGAAGGTTGCGCTGATCTCGTCGGCGAACTGCTGTGTCGGCTTATTCTGTTTTTTCGCCGATTCTTCGATTTTCTGGCCGTGTTCGTCGGTTCCGGTGAGAAAATAGGTCTCGTTACCGATGAGGCGTGAGTGGCGGGCGAGGGCATCGGCGATAAACGTGGTGTAGGCGTGGCCGATATGGGCTTCGCCGTTGACGTAGTAGATGGGGGTGGTAATATAGTTTTTCATTAACGTTACATTCTCCTTTTTTCTGTCTCGCAAGAGACAAGCTTTAGTGCCATAGCGGCCAGCACTGCCAAAGGGGTTTTTGTTCCTTTGGCGTTCAAATTAAAAGTCGAACCCGCCGGTTTCGCCCTTGGACATGCTTTCGTACACGCTCCGGACGTATTTGCCACGTATGTCGCACCCGATGCATTTGGGGCAGTCGTAACAGCTGTCAAGTTTTTTCTCTTCCTGACATGCCCGAAGGGTTCGGGTCGCCTCTTCGAGCCGCTGCTCGAAAACGTCACTGTTCTCGTGCATAGACACTCAAAACCTCGTCGACTTCCTCGGACGAGCCGAAGAAACACGGACTTGTGTCGTGGACGTGTGCATGGACTTTCTCCAGCACCCGTCCTTTGCCGTCCACCGCTTTTCCGCCGGCCGTTTCGAAGACGAAGGCAAAGGGGAACACCTCGAACAGCATCCGCAGCTTCCCTTCGGGTTTGTCGGCCGCGCCGGGATAGCTGAAAAGGCCGCCACCCTTGAGGAGAATCTGGTGCAGATCCGGAACCATCCCGCCCGAATAGCGCAGGCGGTAGCCGCGGGTGAAGAACGAATCGATCATCGCCTTGTGGTAGGGCGTCCAGTGCTGTTGCGTGCCGCCGGGAGCCATGATTTTACCTTTGGCGTTCAGGCGGATCTCCTTGACGTATTCGAACTCACCGTTTTGGAGAAGATAGAGTGAAACTTTGCCGTCCTGGGCAAAGACAAGCTCCACGCGGGGGCCGTATACGACGTAACAGGAGGCAACCATCCGTTTACCGGAAAATTCCCCGTCGTAAATGCCGAAGATCGATCCGACGCTGAGATTGACGTCTACGAGCGAAGAACCGTCCAGCGGATCGAACGCGATGAAATAACGCCCCCCTTCGTTGAGGGTCATCGGGTGCTCTTTTTCTTCGCTGGCGATGGTGTGGACACTCGCGATGCGGCTGAGCTCCTCTTCGATTATGAGGTCGCTTTGGATATCGAGTTGCAGCTGTGTTTCGCCCGAGCTGTTCTGCTCTTGCGAATAACCGATGTCTTTGACGTCGATGGCGTGTTTGATGCGGATCGCGCTTTTCTGGATCGCTTCTAAAATCGTGTTCATTCAAGTACCTTTGCGTTGTCTAAAATCCATCCGATCACCTGATCGGGGTTGTTGAGATCGAGCAGATCGATCCCATCGGGAATCGAATAGCGGGCGGTGTCGACGGTATGGTCCACCGCCAGGGCGTTCATATAGGGGAAATAGTCGGTGTCGATCGATCCCCGGAAAATGCTGATGCGCGGTAGGGGCAGGTTTTTGAGCCCCTCGACCAGCAGTACGTCAAACTCACCGAACAGGGCAATCAGTTCGTCGAGCTCCTTGTGGCGTTTGGAAAAATAGGTGGTGCGCGTCGGGGAGGTGACGATCACTTCAGCCCCGGTATCGCTGAACTTGTAGCTGTCTTTTCCGGGAACGTCGAACTGTGCCTTGTCTTTGGGATCGTTTTTGACGATGGCGACCTCTAGGCCGTGTTCGTGGATCAGTTTTCGGGCCACTTTGAGAATCAGGGTCGTTTTGCCGCTGTTGGAAGGGCCGGTAAACGCAACCGCTAGTCGTTTTTTCAAAAATCGTACCTCGAGTAAAAATAGGGGATATTATAGTCAACTATCCCTAAATGCCCAATATAACGTGGCTCCAAGCACCTATTTTCGTAGGTTGCCATGGGGTTGCCACGCTTATATGGCTATTCTTGAAATTTTACCGAGATCAACTTTAAGATGTCCCGTGTAGTGATTGCGATTAACTTTATCGTCTACGTGGCCCATGATGTCGAGGATAAAGTCAATCGGATAGCCGTACTGTTTCAACAAAGTGTTGAACGAGCGTCTAAGATCATGGATGGTTCCGCTTTTAAGATTATGCTTTTGAATCATTCTCTTAAAAGCTGTATTCATTCTCTCGGTACTAGACATACAACCGCCGTTTTTGCCGATGAAGACAAATTCTCTCAGCCCGCTTCTAAGCTGTTGAGCCTTTAGCGCTTCTCTCGCCTGATCGAACATGGGGATGAACCGTGTCTTTCCCGATTTTGTTTTGTCCTCGACGCCGTAACTGATGCGAGTGTCAACCCGAATTACGCCCTTCTCAAAGTCGATATCGTCTTTCCATCGAAGAGCCAGAAGCTCAGACCCGCGCATACCTGTAAAACAACACAGTTGTATGTAGTTCTTCAGTTGTCCTTGGGCATGAGCTATAAGAGCCTTCATGTCCTCTTCGTCGTAGAACGTTTTTTCTCTTTGCTCTGATTTCTTCGGCAGTTTGACCATCGAAACCGGATTTTTCCGTATCAGATCATCATTGACGGCCGATTGAAGCACAAGATTCAAATAGCCTCGATAATTGACGAGCGTGTAATACGCATATCCGCTCTCTTTTTGCCATTTCATGATATGCATCATCTTAATATCATTTAATAGAAATTCTCCGAATTTCTGATTATCCGACATCTTGAAATCGCATATTTTCTGAAATATGCTTACTACTTTATCATGGACGTATTTACGTCTATTCTCGCTGGTAAGGTCGATTATCAGCTCTCCATACTTGCGGAGAGTGATTGTTGAAAAATCTTCCTTTTCCTCCTTGAACTTCCGATTATAAAGCGTTTTATATTCTGTATCGAAGTTCTTTTCGTACCAAGCAATCAGCCTTTTATCGGATTTTTTGCCCGTAGAAATTCGTTTCCGACTGCCGAACATATCGCTGTCTAGTGTAATAATGCCGTGTTGATTTGCGTAAACTCGACGTATCATTGATCTCTCCTTGATATGTCGGTCACTGACAGTCATATTTTACATTCAGAATGCTTTTATTTTGACTAGCGGTAATGATTTGATGTTGATGTACCACAGCTTGCCTCGCTTCACAAAATCCTCGGGATTGAGGTTGTTATAACACCATTTCCGTAATCCGTCTATCGTCTTGTATCCGCACTCGGCAGCGAATTCCCGTGTGATCGGATACCAAGTCGGTAATGATCGGTGAATGGTTAAAATCGTATCGAGCTTAGTGTTAAGCTCTTGGAATTTTTCATCAAGCATCCACCCCTCCTAAAACGCCTCAGGCAACAGTTTACGCCGTTGCATTTCATTGGTCAGGGCGATGTAGCGATACGACAGATCATCATACAAGGGCGAATCCTGATCCAGTCCGTCCATCTCGATTGAAAGTCTTGTATCCAGATTCCATAGCCCCTCATCACTGTACGTTTTCAATTCATCCTCAAACGTCGGTTGATCCTGACCCTCGGTGTGTTCCTCGTGGAGGTTTTTCATCCGTTGCCGCATGTCGAACTCTGCCTTTGCTTTTTGAAGCACATCGAGAAAAAAGAGCAGGGTAGGATCGTTCTTGTGTACGAGCAGGCGGGTAATGACTTTCTTGATCGATTTCTCCGCATCCTGCAACGAATAGCGAAAGCTGATCTTTTCGATCTTTTCCAGTGGGGTATCGATTTGCATGAACTCTGTGATGTCGTAGTGGTACTTGATATGATCCCAGACGGGGAGGGTATTAGCCCGTTTACGGTTAGAGCTTTGCAGGGTCTTTTCGCTCACACTGTTCGGATCGATCAGCCTGATCTGATCGCAGGCGTTTTTAAACAGCACTCTTGCACGTTTGAGTGCATCATCAATCGTATCAATTCCGTATTGCTTCAGATACTCTCGGTGCATCTCGAATTCGACGTTAAAGATCGGCTTTTCCAAATCCATCCCGTGAATCCCGAAATGGTTGTGCATGATCTCCCTCTTGATCGGCGTCGCGGTTGTAAGCTCTTTGTGCTTGTTGTAGATACGGAGCAAAAAGGGTTTCTTCCCCACATAGTACGTTTCAAGCTCATAAGCATTGGAACGCTCACCAATGTTCGCAGAATGATTTTGCTTTTTGGACAAAATCATTTCTTTTCTCAGATAGCTGAAATCGTGTTGGATGAACATGTTCAGATCGATCCGCGTGATCGGGAATACTTTCATGGTGTATTCGCCCAAGAATTTAGTGTTAACGTACTCCAGAAGCGATTTAATTCCTAATGTATAGATTCCTTGATTATTGAGCTGTATTCGTATATTATGAATGTTGGTGGCTTTCTCAGGATCTTTAAAACCTGATCTGAAAAAGTCGTGGTTGAACCAATGAAAGCCATCACGACCCATACCGCTATAGACGACATCGATTCCATTGATCGTTACGATGATGTCATTGTCGGCATACTGGTAATTGATGCTTTTGAAATAGGCTTTCCGATCCTCGATCTGGTTGATGATGTCCTCATACAACCGATCATAGAAAGCACCTGATTGTGCAAAGTAATACAATGCGTCAATACCGCTTGCATAGGGCAATTTTTCGGCAATAGAAGATTGCATAGGTTTTTCCTTTCGACGCTAAAGCGTCATTTTTTATTTTTAAATTCGATTGGGGAGAATGTTTAATGACTTATGTCAGGGGGTGTTACTAGAACCCCCTGAACTTAGAGTGCTTTGCTCGGATAGCCCACCAAGTGGGCACCCAATCCGACTCAAAGCACTCAGATACCGAAGAAGGTGCATTGTCCGAAGTACGAGACATCGACCTCGATTTGTTTGCCTTCCATGCCCACATATTTAGAGGCTTTTTCAGCGGGGATCGTAAGATCGACAAGCTCGCTTTTGGAACCAGTTTTGACAGCCTTTTCGATCAAGACCTGAATACGTTGTTTGATGACAGGAAGCGATGTTTCTTTATCGATAAATGTCGTTTGATATTGCCCAATAAGGGTACCTTTGAGTTTTAGTGACATGATTAATCCTTTAGGAATGAATTAACCAAAGCGCTTTGGGATATATTTACAACGTTGTAGGGGAATTTTAAAATACAAGCGAGGACTTCTCTAAATTACTGAAGATGAAAAAATCATCCTTTATCAAGACTGAATTAATCTGATTCTTGAATCGGCAGGCTTTGTAAAAATTTAAACATTTTTAGCCCTATTCTTGTGAGATCATCTTCAATCAGATTATCATTGTCGACCTTTTCGTCTAACTCATTCATCTCTTGGATGAACGATTCTAATGATTTAATCAAAAAATTTGGACGTCTCGGATTGTCGTATGTGTAGATTATAGTTTGATGTAAAACAGTTTTGATAACGATATCCTTTGCAAGATGTTTTTCCGTAAAAGGCAATTTGTCTTTTTTGCCTTGCTGAGCTTTGACAAAAATATCATTAAAGAAGAACCGAGTGATCTTTAGAATATGCTCCGCTGTTTCTTCTTTGCTCAAAGTGCATCTGTCGAAGACCATACTTGCATACAACATAACACTCCGAACCAATTCATGGGGCTGTGTCTTCATACCGTTGTAGAAACTTGATATTTGATCGAGGGCTTTAATTTCTTGCTCACTTAGTCCTAAAATGTTTACATTGATACCGACTATGACTCTTAATAAATTGATGAGTTCGTAAAAATCCCTCTGTTCATCGTGTTTATATAAATCAAGAAATTTAATTAAAAGTTTGGTGTGTTCTATCTCGTCAGGGGATTGAAGGTTAAAGTATGAGCCATTCAAGCGTTCGGAAAGCATCTTTATTTGACTCTTGATGAGTGTTTTTAACGAACTATTTAAATGAGCTGTGCCTCGGCTGTCACTGCATGGTTTTTTGTAGAGATCAAGAAGATACTGGATGTTTTTAACATAGGATAAGAAGTTAATAACTTCCAGATATACTGGGATCTGATTCTCTAGCAATTCATAGACTCGACACCCCGACAACAGCGGTAATAGCTCTAAAGACAGTTCGGATATATCATCGTAAGATAAGTCATAAATAGTATACTGAATCGAATGTTCGATTATTTGCGAAACAGAGAGGTTGCGATCGGCCAGATACGCTTCCTCAGAAGGATAACCAAGTGTGGAATTTGGAAATAATGTTGCAAAAAAGTTTTCCCAATTTTGCACTTTCGGAGAATCTGATAGTACTTCAAGAAATGTTGGAATTAGACCGTTTTGAAGTTTTTTTATAGCTTCGAATGCAATCTGATCCATTTCCATTTCTATATTAAAAAAATCTATTGATTCAGATAATTTTTACACGATTCTATGATTTTATCACGATACATAAACAAATCATTAACGCCTGTTATAGGGAGCTTTTCTTCCTTTTTATCAGCATCGAATACAGCAAGATACTTTTTCCCACCATTGAAATAAAGTCGTGCAATAGGCTTACGATTATTATCATCAAGCAAGATACCAAAATAAGATTGAGTATCTCGATGTACAACACGTTCCAAGTCGACCATACCAGCCAACATAGACTTAACAGCATAGTAGCCTTCTTTTTCCTCTTCAGTCGTGACTATTAATTTGTCAGTATCAGGCTCAGCTTGTTGTTCTGCTGCTGCAGGTTCCACATGAACTTCTTCATGAACAGTACTAACCATTGCACTTTTGAGACGATCATTCACTTTATCGTTGATCAATTGAATAAATGCTCTTTTGAGTATGGGGGTAAACTGCTCTTTTACCTGGGCTGTAACACGTCCTGAATAGACATTTTTCAAAACATGTTGAATAAATTCTTCAGAAGGACTTGCCAACTGCTCATTAATATATGATTTGATTGATCTTGTAAATTTCATTTCATTTGCTGACGCGAGAATCTGATCTATATCAAAGGATTGCTTTGTAAACTTTTTGATCTCATTGATAATTGATTCGTCAAGCTGATTGAGTGAAAACTCTAAAAACGGCTTATTATCCATCTTGTTTGGTTCTTCCAAATCGGTATAAAACTTATATACTAGTCCATCCGTCAATATACCAACACGGGCATGCGTCGCATGAAAATAACGATGTAATTGATTTTCAACATTAGCATCAAGTTTTGTTCCAATCATCTTACATTCAATAAGCATAATGATTTTACCATTAAGAGAAATGGCATAATCGACTTTCTCGCCTTTCTTGATGCCGATGTCAGCTGTAAATTCAGGAATTACTTCCGTTGCATCAAAAACGTCGTATCCGAGTTCTTTGATAAATGGCATAATGAAGGACGTCTTCGTAGCTTCTTCAGTCCCTAAAGTTCCTTTTTGATTTTCAATTTTTGCAGACAATAGAGCCAGACGTTCAATTAAATCCATTGTGATTCCTTGTTTAAAAAAAATTCGTAAATAATGTACTTCAAAATATAAAAAAGTTTGCTGAATAATAGGAAGAGAATTATTAAATAGACAAATAGAATAGAATATTTGTAGTAACTGTTACCAGAGCTTTTTGACATGATAGTAAAACGAAGTGTGAAATTTTTCCCATGGCAACCGTTGCCATATCAGTACGTTTTCGGTATGTCAGTGACCGATTTTTGATTTTTTAGATGTCTATGCAAGTCCCTAATTTAGGGATTTTGGTCTTTTTGAACCGCATATAGTCAACTATCATTGAAATTTTGTTAAGATAGTGCATCTGAACCACTTTTAAGGACGATTATGCGATTTTCACTTGTAGCGCTGGCGGCCGTTCTGGCACTCGGCGGATGTTCCCAGAAAGGGGCGTTCGATCTGTTCACGATGGACGAGGCCCACGAGCGCTCGGTCGAGCAGCTCCGCACCGCCAGCATCGTCAAATCGATGGAGACCAAGGCGATCGTCTCCGCCGTGTACCTCAATCCCGTTTATCCCGGGCAATACCGCGACGGCGAATATTTCATGGCCGCTTTTTATTTCGAAAAGCGCAACCAGGATGTCAAAAAATGGTCGCTGGAAGATCACGGCTACACGCTGACGCTCAATGTCGCCGACGTCGATCCAAAAACGAAAAAGCCCGTTACCCGATCACTGACACCCGTCTCAATGGAAGAGATCAAAGAAAACGATCCGCGCCGTTCGCTGATCCCGATCCAGAACAACTGGAACCGCTATTTCCTGATCCGCTTCGATCCGGTCAACGGACCGGGGCTTGCGTTGCGGCTCGAAAACAATCAGACAGGGACGGCTGTGTTAAATTATCAAAAATCTGAGTGATCGAAACGTTCTCTCCGAGGATCTTTTTATAGATCACGTAATTGGCAAGAACTTTCTTGCCGTATTCCCTGCTTTCCGCGTTCCAGACGAGTTCCATGCTCATAAACGGCTCGTGTTCCCCGCTTAGAAATACCCCTTCCGCCGTAATCAGCCGCTTGGTAAACCCGATGCCGCCGTTGTAGGCGTAGGCTTTGAATACGGGATTGTAGAGGGTGCTGTCGATGTGTTTTAGGTGCTCGATCGCATAGGGGATGTTGAACTGGGGATTAAACATATCCTGATAGGAAGTGACTTTGAGCGGGTGGATTTTGGAGATCGAATCGACGTTGAACGGCATGATCTGCATCAGTCCTAGAGCGAACGACCGCGAGATCAACCCCGGAATCAGACGGGTCTCCTGGCGCATCAGTGCATAAAGAAACGCTTTTTGGTCGTTGCCGAGCCCTTGCAGGTAACGTTCGTAGGGCATGGTGAAATTGTGGACGTAGGGCTGGTACACCCGCTCGATCATATATGCCTGCACGGCGAGGGAATCGTCCCCCTCGTAGCGTTCGACGAGGCGGTAGAGCTCTTCGGGCGGCGTGGCGACCATTTCGCGGTGAAGGCGGTTCCATTCGAACGGATCGTCTCCCTTGAACCCTCCCGGGCCGCTGGTCGGAAGGGTTGTAAAATAGTTTTCGGTCGGAACGCCCAGCTGCTCTCTGGCCCACAGGACATACATGTTGATGTCCAGACTCTCGGAGAGTTCCCGGAGCATCTGGGCATCGGAGGTGACGCGGTAGAGCCAGAAGCTACATTTGTCCCGTTCCATCGGTGAGGGGGCTTTGCGTTTCGCTTCATTCAAGTGAAAAAGCGCGTTGTCGCCGCGTCCGTAGCGAAGGGCGTTGATCCCGAGGTAAAAATGGGTTTGGAAGCCGTAAACACCGCCGCTGACGTTGGCCAGCGAGGCGTGCAGCTCGCCCAGTTTTGGATCGGTAACGCTCCAGTAGACCAGTTGGGCGAATCCGTTCATGGCGGTCAGCGCGGCAAGGCTTTCAAGATCGATCGGATGGTTGAAATGTTCATGCCGGTACTGCGGGGAGGAGAGATTGAAGAGCTTGAGCGAAGCTTCAAGATCGCTGTAGGGGGCAAAATGGTTGTTATGGTTCATCGTCCGCAGCCACTGTACGTCGCCGAAACGATCGCCGAGCCGCGTTGCGATCAGTTCGCGCTCGTAGCTTTCGAGCATCTGCGCTTTTTGCGGGGTGAGGGCGAGATAGAGGCAGTCGTCTTGTTCGATCGCCATCAGCTGCGTCGATACTTTCTGCATGCAATCGGCGGTGTAGCGGATCTCGGCTTCATCCGTTTTGGCCGCGTAATCGAACAAGAATCGCTGGTTGACGGTATCGACCTGGTAAAACGCCTCGCTGGCCTGGGAAGCGTTGATGTCTTGCTTGAGAAACTGCCAGATCAGAAAGTTTTTTTCACGTGAAGGAGGTTTCGAAGCGATCTCTTCGAGGGTGACGGCGGATGCCGCACACGTCAACAGTGCCCCGAGCAGCAGAGAACGGCCGATCATCCGACAACCATTCCGTTTATGATATTAACCAATATTACGTCGATCACGTTCAGCAGGACGATCAAAATGATCGGTGCCATGTCGATGCCGTTGAAAACGGTCGGCATGATGCGGCGGATGCCGCGATACGCCGGTTCGGTCAAACGGTAGATGATCTGAACGATCGGGTTGTAGGGGTCGGGACGGACCCAGCTGAGTAGAGCGCCGATAATGACGACCCAGATATAGACGGTTAGCAGCGAATGGACGATCCCGCCCAATCCCGCGATAATGCCGCTCATCATTTTGCCACCTCTTTAATATAGTTTTTTAGATACGGATACAGGTCGGCCAGTTCGGGGCCGTTATCGGTGCCGCTGAGTAGAATACGCAGCGGCTTGAACAGATTTTTCTCTTTGAGTCCGCTATGTTCTGCCAGATAGGCTTCGTAAGCTTCGAAATCGTCGAAATGGGGCGCTTTGAGCGTCAGGTCGCGAAGCAGGTTGAACTCCTCTCGGCATTCGTCGGGGGCGATTTTCGGAGCGAACACCGCGCCGATTTTTTCACGCAGTTCCTTGAGCGTTCCGGCTTCTTCGAGGAAGACTTTGGCGAGGTTGCCGATCTCTTCGTCGGCGAACCCTACGTAACGCGACAGCTCCTTGGGGTCAAGCCCTTTGAGGTGTTCGCGGTTGATGTGTTTGAGTCTGTCGATGTCGAAGCGCTCAGGGGCTTTGGAAAGGGTGCTCAGGTCGAACCATTTGATTGCTTCTTTGAGGGTGAAAATTTCCGTAGGTGTAGTGTTCCCCATCAAAATCAGGTAGTTGGCAATCGCTTCGGGAAGATACCCCTCTCCCAGCAGCCATTTGACGCTTGAAGCATCGTCATGCATGGACATTTTCTTCCCTTCGCGATCCAGAATGAGTGGGAGATGGGCGTACTCGATCGTTTTGGTGTATCCCAGGGCGTGGTGGATAGCGATTTGTTTTGGAGTGTCCGAAAGATGCTCTTCTCCCCGGACGATCAGCGAGATGTCGGAAAGCATGTCATCGACCGCACAGGCGAAGTTATAGGTCGGATACTTGTCGGCGTCCATCAGGACAAAGCAGTCGATCTCTTCGGGCGTAAAGACCGATTCGCCTTTGATGATGTCCTGGACGGTGATCGGCTCGGAAGGTTTTTTCAGGCGGATCGTAAAAGGATTGGGGTTGTCGATGACCGCTTCGGCAGGGAGATTCTCGCATGCGCCGTCATAGCGGTAGAGTACGTGGGCTTTTTTGGCCGCTTCGCGTTTTGCTTCCAGCGTTTCGGGGGTACAGAAGCAGTTAAACGCTTTTTTGTCCTGGAGAAGCTGAAGCGCCATGGCGCGATGGAACCGGAGATTGTTGCTCTGGAGCTGTTGCTCTTGATATCCGATCCCGAACAGGGCGAGGATCTCGAAAATCTCTTTCTCTTTCCCGGGGATAAAGCGTTCTTTATCGGTGTCTTCGATGCGTATGAGAAGAGGTTCTTCGCGCTGTACGGCGCATATGTAGTTGAACAGGGCTACACGAAGATGGCCGATGTGCATATCGCCGGTCGGGCTTGGGGCAATACGAAGCATAAATATTTTCCTGATTTTTTTCTTTATATTCTATCAGAAACTCGGTTTACCGGAGCTTTGAGCACTTTTAAGCGGACTCATCCGCACGATTCGATACAATCGTTACAGTAAATAATTTATATCGCCGGGTGAATGAGTGTCCAAGGAAAAAATCGCAAAATACGCCAGACATTTCGATCTGGCCGTGATACAGGAAGAGGGGAGCGAAATCCCTTTTGCCAAAGCGGCGGCGGCTCTGTTCCGCAACGTTACGTTTATCACCCCCTCGCAGGCGGCAAAAGCTCACGGCGAATACCACCTGATGATCGTATGCCTGCCGACACCGCGCCTGATATCTCCTTCGCTGGGCAATGTTCTCGCCTCAATACATCGCCTTGAAACCCTCGTTATGGCCCCTGACTGCAATTATAACGACGTCCTGCGGGGGGCGATGAGGCTGCGCGCGTGGGGTGTCGTCCCCTTTGCTGCCGACGCCGAAGAATTCCATAGCGCCCTCGCGGGAATTTTCCCCGTTCTTGTCCGTGCTTACAACGATGCGGTGATCCACGGTTTCCAGCGCCATATAACCGAACATTCCAATACGTTGTTCTGTATCTGCAAAAACGGTAAAAGCGCATACGTGAATGAACTGCTCAAACACCACTTCGGCATCAGCCGCCTTGACGAATTCGACCGTTTCATCGCCGACAGCGATCTTGCCGTAATGATGGCTCAGCCCGGATCGAACCAGAAAGTAGTGGAGATCGAGAGCGTTCTGGAAGGGCAAAAAGCCTATTTCGTCAATACCCATCCGCTTAAAGGGAATGAAACGCTCATTGCGATGATTCCGCTCAAAGCTCCCTTGCAAAGCTGCGAACAGCGGATTCACAACCGGATGGAGTTTATCGAACGGCTCAAAGACGCCTTTGTCGTCCACAAAAAAGAAAACGAATCGATCCCGGTCATCATGGTGCATGTCGAAAACAGCGATAAAATCATCGCGCTCAACGGCGAGCATCTCTACCACGAACTGTACAAAGAGATCCTCGCCCGGGCGAAAAGCTATTTCGGTCGCGATGCCCAGATCGCACAGTGGCATAAAAATGTTTTTACGGTTATGCACGAGCGCGCCGGACTCGATGAACTCAAAGAGACGCTGGAGCGGTTCCACCACGACGTCAGCGCCCACGTGAACATCGAGGGGAATGTCCCCGTGCTCAATTCGTTCGTGATCGACATGAAAGGTTCGGAACTGGACAAAGCAATCCGCATCATCGACAACATTCATCAAAAAAACCTCCTCTCCGCCGATATCGCGAACCTTGTACATCACGAAATCAGCGTGGGAGAAGGGGTTTTGGACGATACCGAAGAGGCGCTGTATTATCTCGAGAAACTGATGCTGAACAAAACTCCCATCAAGCTTTTGAATTTTTACAAAGGGATCCGGATCAGCACCCCTGCACGACTGGTCAAACTATCCGAGGGATTGGCGTACCTTGCGATCGAAAAAATACAGGGATATGCGATGAAGCTCGAAGGGCATACCGTCATCCAGTCCCCCGGTTTCCCTTTCGACCTCCAATCCGACATCAAAATCGTCGACGTCGGCAAAAAAATCGCCGTCCTCTCCCAGTTTCAGCCGCTCGAGGCTTCCGCCAACAACCGGCAGTACATCCGCATCCAGAGCGACCACCGGATGCATGTAACGCTGACTTCACCCAAAAACGTGAGTGCTGGGACGATTCTGGATATTTCGATCAAATCGATTGCGTGCCGTATCGGGAGCGGTAAGACTCCGCCGGATGTAGGGACGTCGGTTATGCTGCAGTTTAACCTGCCGATTGCCCGTTTTGAGGGGGGGATGGTCCCGATGGCCGTATCGGGGAAAATACAGTATCTCCAAAAAGAGGACGATTTTACGAAGCTCGTCGTTATCCTCGATCTCGAAGAACCTTACGAGAGTTATCTCATCGAATACATCTACAACCGTCAGCAGGCGCTGGTCAACGAAATCAAAACGATCGTCAACAAGCTCTAGCACGGTCAGAGGAGGAGTGTCTCCAGCGGCTCGGGCTCGTGCAGGTGGTATCCCTGCATGAATTCGATTCCCAGCGATACGACGCGTTCCATGACGCTTTGCGAATGGACGAATTCGGCCACGATTTCGATACCCATCGCCTGAGCCAGCGACACGATCGCTTTGACCGTGATGAAAGCATTGGGATCGGTATCGATATTTTGGATAAGGCTTCCGTCGATTTTCAAGTAATCAACCCCGATGCTTACGAGGTAATTGAAATTGGAATAGCCGCTTCCGAAATCGTCAATCGAGATGCGGCATCCTAACGCTTTTGCCCGTTCGATAAAACGGCCGGTTTCGCTGTGTGCCGCATCGATTTGTTCAGTTTCAACCAGCTCGATGATGATTCTTCCCTGCAGGGCGTATTTTTCGATGGAGTTGAAGAAAAACGCCGTCACGTCGTTGTTGACGATATCCTCAAAGGTGAGGTTGACCGAAAAAACGGCCTGATTGCCTTTGAAATAATCGAATACGTACGCGAGCATCTGCAGGGTCATTTTTTCGTACAGTCCGGCAATTTTGGACTGTTCCAAAAATCGGTATGGGGTTAGTATTTCCCCCGAAGGGGTGACGAGGCGCATGAGCGTCTCGATTTTGAAGCTGTTGTCGCGGGTGTTGAAGATTTTCTGTCCGAAAGCGATAATCCGTTTGTGTTTGATCGCGTGCTGGATCAAGGCCGTTGTCTCTTTGGCCTGTTTGAGTTCGTTTTCGATTTCGACGTTGCGGTTGAAGTCGATAAAAGAGAGATGGTTGACTTTGGCATAATGCAACGCCATATCGCATTTCATCCGCAGATTGTTCTCGCTGCGGGCATAGGCCACGAGCAGATCGACGTTCAGGCTGGTTCCGGAGAGGTCGAACGGTTCGCTTTCGAGGTGGTTGATAATGCGGCCAAGCTCCGATCGGACGTCACTTTCGGACCCCTCATCAAACAACAGCGCGAATTCGTCTCCCGATACCCGGTAGATTTTTGCTGTGGAGACCAGCGTATTGAGCTTATGGGCAAACTGCCGCAGCAGCATGTCGCCCGTTTCATAGCCGTAGGATTCGTTGATGGCACGGAAGCGCTTGATGTTGAGAAGCGCAAGCGACTGTACCCCTTCGACGGCGAGGTCTTCGGTAAGCTGCTGGCGGTTCGGAAGCCCCGTAAGGGAATCGGTCGTTTGGCGGGCGATCTGTTCCATCCGGAGAAACAGTTCGGTGACGTCGATCGCGATCGAGATGTATTCCACCGATTCGCGGGCGGGGGAATGGATGGGGGCGATTACCGAACGCAGATAATAGGTACTTCCGTCCTTGGCCCTGTTTTTGATGATGCCTATGTATACGTCGCCGTTCAAAAGGGTCGACCACAGCCGCGTGTAAAATTCGCGCGGCAAATCGGGGTGTTTCGTAATGTTGTGTTTGTTTCCGATCAGTTCGCCAGCGGAGAAACCGCTGATGGTTTCAAACGCTTTGTTGGTATAGGTAATGTAGCCGTCGCGGTCGGTTTTCGAGACGATGTACCCCAGATCGATTACCGTTTTGTAGTTTTCCAGTACCGCCGTATTGTAAAATAGTCACTTACCGCACGGGCGATGTTCCCCATTTCGTCATGCTGTGAGGGGAGACGGCCGAGTATGCGCGGATCTTTTGCCCGGATCGATTCGGCTATCTGTTTTAGCGGTTTTGTGACGAGGCGCAACAGGATCAGGGACAAGAGCGCGACGAAAATTATTCCCACCGCGAGGATAAACACGAGCTGCGTTTTGAAAATCGAATCGACGATTTCACCTGTGGCGGTAGTGAGCCGGACACCCAGATGGGCAACCGCTTTTCCTTCATGTGAGGCCAACGGATAAAGGAAGTCGTACGTTTTGCCATTTTTGGCCAGTTCGACGCTTTGTTTGGTGATTTTGGCGAGATCGGCGATATAACGCGGTGACCATACTTTGGCGATGACAAAATACCCTTTCGGAGGCGATTGGCGCATGAAATCCGATGATGGCTGGATGGGGGAGGAAAAGACCTGGATCAGATAGCCGTTTTCGACGATAAAATAATATGAAAACAGCGGAACGGCGGAGCTGAGTGTCGATAGCGGGAGCCGTTTTCTCAGATCGGGAAGAGCGGAGGAGGACTGGTCGTAATGGACTACCTGACCGCGGGTATCGTAAACGGCGCAGTAGTCGATGTGATTGACGTGCATCGGCTCTTTGAGGTTGACCTCCGCCCAACGGTGGTTTTTACTCTCCACGAATGAAACCATTTCGTCCCAGTAGGAGTAATCGTAATTCATGGTTTGGAATTTGTCGCCGTGAAGGTCGAGCAGTTCGCCGAAGGTTGCCTGAAATTCCTGTACCCGGATGTTTTGAAGCTCGTCGATTTTTTGGGCGTTGTATTTCCAGAAATAGAGAAACGAGAGGATGAAAAGCGACAATGCCGATACGATCAGCAACAAAATCTTATTGTTCAGGCTCACGCATCAGACCTTTAGGCAAAGTAGTATATGGGATCCGTAATGCAACGTTGCAAGTTTAATGCAAGGAAGCTTAAAACGGTTCAATACAGGCATTATTAACTCTCTTTTACTATAATATTCAGAATAAATTTTGCATCAGTAGAGTGCAAAGTCTTGTAATTTACACAAAGAGGTTTCTTGGAATCGGATTTACAATCCGCTGCAATGCTTGTTGCAGCACTGTTTTTAGTTCTCCTGAACGGATTTTTCGTCCTCTCGGAGTTTGCCATCGTCAAAGTAAGACGAACCAAGCTTGAAGAGATGGCCAAACACGGAAAACCCAACGCTTCGCTGGCGCTCAAAATGTCCAACTCCCTGGATACCTACCTGAGCGCTACTCAATTGGGGATTACCCTCTCGTCACTGGCACTTGGATGGATCGGTGAACCGGCGCTTGCGAGACTGATCGAACCGACGTTTACCCATTTTTTCGGTGACAATCCCGTCTTGCTGCATACCGTCAGCTTTGCAATCGCGTTTACCGTCATTACCTTTTTGCACGTCGTATTCGGGGAACTGGTTCCCAAATCGGTTGCTATCGCCAAAGCCGAAACGATGGCGCTTGTTATCGCCAGACCACTGTACCTGTTCTGGATCTTGTTTTATCCGCTGATCCGTTTTTTCGATGTCGTTGCTGCCTTTTTTCTCAAAAAAATCGGTATCGCGCCCTCGTCCGAACATGAAATGGCCCATTCCGAAGAAGAAATCCGCATTATCGTTAATGAGAGTTTCAAAGGGGGGTATATTGATTCGGTAGAGAGTGAAATCATCAAAAATGCGGTCGATTTTTCTGAAACCGTTGCCAAAGAGATCATGACTCCCCGTAAAGACATGGTATGCATCAATTCCGAAAAGTCATTTGAGGAAAATGTCGCCCTTATCACGACGACACGCTACACCCGCTATCCGTACTGTCACGGCGGCAAAGACAATATCAGCGGAATGATTCATACGCGAGATCTGCTTAATAACGCTTTGAATCGGCAGATCGTCGATATGTCGCAGTTTGTCAGACCGATCATCATGGTTCCTGAAAACGCTTCGGTTGCCGATATTCTCAGCAAAATGAACAAGGAACGGATTCATATCGCTTTGGTTGTAGACGAATACGGCGGAACGTCGGGATTGCTGACCATGGAAGATATTCTTGAAGAGATCATCGGCGATACGAGCGACGAACACGATTCCAAAAATGAAATGATTCGACGGATCGACGAAAATACGTACGAATTTGACGGCATGGTGAATCTTGAAAAGGTCGAAGAAATTTTGGATATAAGCTTCGACGAAGCGGAACATTCGGTTACGATAGGAGGACGGGTTTTTAATCTGATCGGACGATTGCCTGAAGTCGGGGATTTCGTGGAGGACGGCTTGTGCTCCTATGAAATTTTGGAGATCAACAACAAACGGGTCAAAAAGCTCCTCTGCAAAAAAATCGCTTAGAACTTTTTCAACCTTTGAGGGTCCTATCTTCCAAAGATAGGGCTAACTCTGCTTTTTATAGACCAGATAGGTGAGATAAACAAGCAATACTACTTCAATAATATCGATCAAATCACGGATATTGTCGGACAACATTTTGTTCCTCTTCAGATTTCAGTACACAAAATTCTATCATAACAAGCTATAAACGTGCAAAAGCGGACACCGAAACGGTCACCTGTAAAATCTTAAAGTGCTTGAAAGTACGTAAAGTAGGGAGTTTAAAGTGGTGACCCCAAGGGGATTCGAACCCCTATGGCCAGAATGAAAATCTGGAATCCTAACCATTAGATGATGGGGCCACTTTAAAAAGAAGAAGCAGGATGAACCTGAGCCGAAATTATAGTTTTTTAATTCTGAAAAAAAGCTAAATTTTGTGGTAATTTCCCCGAACAAGGGGAAGAGGGGAATGAAAATCAGTTGTTGTAGAAAGAGCGAAGCGCGCGGATGATGACGGCGTTTTTCGAGATGCTTTCGGCTTTCGCGTTTTCGTCAACCAGCTCGTAGATATCCAGCGGAAGTGAGATCGAGAACGTTTTGGTCTCGATTTTTTTCCGTTTGGAAACAAGCGATGCGATGTTCTGGAGCATTTCGAGGATTTTTTTGGTGTCGATCGGTTTTTGGATAAAGCTGTTGACTCCGACTTCGATTGATTCGGAGATTTTCTGGATGTCGTTGCTGGCCGAAATGACAATGATAATCTGGTTTGGGTTGATCGCACGGATACGGCGGGCCAGTTCGATACCGTCGATTTCAGGCATGATGATGTCGACAAATACGATATCAGGGTTTACTTTTTCGTACATGCGCAGCGCTTCTACACCGTTGTAGGCCGAAGTCACTTCGCCGAAAAAGTTTTTAAAAGTAGAACTTAGCAGATCATTGGCTACTACTTCGTCTTCGACGACGAGTGCGGTCAGTTTTTTGGTTTGTTCGGTCAGTTGGATCAAATCGACGTTAGAGGACATGAAATCTCCTTGGATTATGATATGTTAAAAAATATCATTGTGTTTTATTGTTGGTATTATAGATAATATTTTTTAGCATTGCCTTAAAAAAACTTTTAATACTTTTTAAATTGTTCCAGCCATTCACGATTCGTTTCATTCGTTTTTTCCTGCTGGCGCAGCAGGGAATCGATAATGTGGAGCAGGGTGGTTTCGTCCATGAAGTGAAGCAGTTTCGGGTCGATGTGGGTAGGTCTGATCCCCTCGTAGCGGTTGAGAAGGTTTTCAATGTCGCTGATCAGCTGTTGTTTACGTGTATCCATAAACGGAAGTTTACCCTAACGTGTTTGAAAGAAGGGCCTCCATCTCGTTTGTTGGGAGAGGTTTGGAATAGAGGTATCCCTGTATATGGGCGCATCCGTTTTCGATCAAGAACGCCTGCTGTTCGGGGGTTTCGACCCCTTCGGCAAGGATGGAAAGATTCAGGTTCCGCGCGAGGGCGACGATTGCTTTTGTGATTGCGGCATCCTCTTCGTCATGCGGCAGATCCTGCACAAAAGTACGGTCGATTTTAAGTTTGTTGATCGGGAATTTTTTGAGATAGGAGAGGGACGAATACCCCGTTCCAAAGTCGTCTACCGCCAGGCGTACCCCGATGTCACTGAGACGGGAGAGGATTTGAATCGCCTCTTCGGGGTGGATCATGATCTGGCTTTCGGTCACTTCGAGTTCGATCCATTCGGGTTTGCATCCCGTTTCGGCAATCAGTTTTTCGAGATAGTCGATGAAATCTTTTTGCTGGAGCTGTTTGGCCGCAAGATTCATCGCCATGACGCCCGGATTGAACCCTGCCGCGTACCAGCGTTCTATCTGGATCATCGCCGTTTTCATCACGTGACGGTCCAGATCGACGATCAGGCCGCTCGATTCGGCGATGGGGATGAATTTGGCCGGAGATACGAGTCCGTATTCGGGGCTTTGCCATCGTACAAGCGCTTCCATACCGACGATCGTGCCGTTACGGCCGTCTACCTGAGGCTGGTAATGGACGACGATTTCTCCTTTTTTCAGCCCTTCGCGCAGGCTGGTTTCCATCACGACGCGTTCGAGTGCGCGCTCGGTCATATCGGTGCTGTAGTACTGAAACGTATTGCGCCCTTCGTTTTTGGCGTTGTACATCGCCGCATCGGCGTATTTGAGGAGGTCATCGGGCAAATCGCCGTTGTCGGGATAGAGGCTGATGCCGATACTGCAGCCGCTGTAAAAAATGCGGTTCTCGATCGTCATCGGCTCGGAGAGGGCTTTGAGGATTTTTTCGGCCAGCACTGACGCGTCCTGCGGTTCGTGTATACCTTCGAGAATGACGGTAAATTCGTCTCCTCCCAGCCTGGCGAGGGTGTCTTCTTCCCGGATTGTTTTTTCAAGCCTGCGCGTGACGATTTTGAGCGCTTTGTCCCCGACTTTATGCCCCATCGAGTCGTTGATCTCTTTGAAGTGGTCAAGATCGATGAAGAGCAGGGCGAGACGGGTCCGATTGCGTTTGGCTTTGAGTATTCCCTGCTCGAGACGGTCATCGAAGAGGGTACGGTTGGCAAGCCCGGTCAGTGTATCGTGGGTTGCCTGATGTTCAAGGGCTTTTTGGGAATCCTTGATGGTATTGATCATCCGGTTCATCTTGTCCGCCAGGGCGAAAATTTCACGGGATCCTTCTCCGGGGACCGGTTTGAGCGGGATCCCCTGCGCATTGCCCTCATCGATGGTCGCAACGATGTCAGAAAGGGGTTTGAGAACGAATAGCCGGATCGTAATGAAAAGCAGAACGATCAGAAAAACCGAAATGACGAGGGTATTGATGAGCGTATCGACGATAAGTTGACGGAAAGCTTCGTTGAGGGTACGGTCGGAAAGATAGACGGTGATGGTACCGATTTTTTTGCCCTGAGGTGTCAGAATGTCGTGGCTTTCGGATGAATAGGCTTCAGTGAGGGCTTTGACGTGTTCGGGATTGTCGGAATCGAAATCGATGGCGTTCCATGCACCGTCGCGGATCTGCCCCGTGCGATAACTCTCCTGTCCCAGGATTTTTCCCATGTTATAGTCTTCCACGATCACCGCATAGTTGTCACGGCGATCCATTTCATTGCGCAGCAGGGTTTCATAATCATTGACGGCATAGGCCGCCATCATACCCGCGACGTTTTTGTGGAGAGCGGCGACGGTGAGGCGTGAGTTCTCGTGCATGTCGGCGATTTTGCCGTTTTTGATCGTGCGGTAGTTGTAGGCCGCGTGAATCGACATGACGGTGACAACCGTGGAAACGATGATTATTCCTAAAATAACGTAGAATGAGTAACGGGAAAAATGGAGTTTCAGCCGGTTCATTCGGACTTTCCTTCAATTCCAAGGACGTTACGCCGGATGGTAGGGAGTTCTTGGGCGATGTTTTCGGCCGACACGGCGAGGACGGGAAGAAGGCGGTTTTTTTCGACCGGGAAGCCGCGCAGATGCCGGTCGAGGGTGGCAACGGCTTCCTGTCCCATCAGGTAGGGCTGCTGCATCGCCGAGCCGAGCAATACCCCTTCGGGGATCAACCGGAGAAATTCGGGTTCTGCGTCGAATGTCACGAGCAGAATATCGTTTTTCTTTCCTGCATCGGCGATCGCGTCGAGAGCACCGCGGTAACGATCCGAACCCTGCAGCCAGATTGCGTGCAGATCGGGCGTTTCGGCGATAAGTTCCCGCGTATAATCGTAGGTTTCCCGATACGAAAAACTCGACTGCTGCTTGATTCCGGCACCTTTGAACCCCGCTTCTTCGAGCGCCTGCAAGAACCCTGCCGTACGTGCCTGGCCGTTAAGCCTTTTTTGGGGGATGGCGATGATACCGACGCGTCCGCTGTGACGGCCAGTATCTTTAAGCGCGCGGGTCAGAACCTGTCCGATACGGTATGCGCCGTCCTTGTTATCCGAGGCGATGTAAGAGACGTAATCGCCTCCGTCGGTACCGATATCGGCGATAACGACAGGTATGTTCGCTTTTTTCGCCAGTTTGAGAATTGTTGCACAGGCCGAGGAGGTAGTAGGGGAGACGACGATCCCCGTTGGATTTTCGCGAATTGCCTGAACGGCGTGTTCGAGCTCTTTTTTGGGATCGTTACCGGAATCGTAGATACTCAGGGCATATCCGTACGTTTCGGCAGCATTTTCTATACCGCGCCCCATAATCCGCCAATACGGGATACGCGTATCCGAAACCAGGTATATTAGATGATTTGAACGGTTATGACCGGGATTGGAAGATACGGGGACGGCAGAAACGGAAGAAACCGATGAACCCCGGACATCCCGTTCGGGGGCTGTAATATAAAAAATCGCACCGACAAGAAAAGCGATCACAGTGGCGAACAAAATTTTCGGTCCGGCTGGCCCCATCTAAATCCTCGGCGTGCTGTACGTAAAAGTGCCGTATCATTGCACAGGTTAACTTAATCGATTTCATCACTCTTAAAAAGAATGCAACATGGTTAACATAATATATATTATATTGAAAATCTTTTTTGTACGAAAAGCCGTATAGCGGTCTCTTCTGATCATTCGGCGGGGGAATTGCGTGTTATACAGCAATCGTTGATGCCGAGGATCGATCCCGCCACGAATGAGGGACTGATACGGTATTTGCAACCGTATTCGACATCGCCGCGTTTTTCAGTGGCCATGGCTCGGGCGACCTCTTCGGTGTATTGGCCCAGTTCGACGATCGCTTCGATCACCTCGTCAAAATATTCGGACAGATTGTTGCGCATGTTTTCCCCTTTTAACCGCATCGACGTCTGAATAGTGCAATGCACAAGTGTAGCATGTTTACAGGAACGTGCATGCATTGCTATGTTGGTGCTGCCCTTCCCTGCGCAGAAATTATGTTTCAGTCACGAACCGAAAATGCATCATTGGAAACGAACGGACAAAAAACGGGTACGAATCGATCGCATAATCAACTAAACTATATACATTAAATATGCAACAAGAAAGAGTGAAAATGGAATATACGCTTGCCGACACCGACTTTCTGGTGTCTCAGACCGATTCGAAAGGGATTATTCTTTTTGCAAATGAGGATTTTTGCAAAATCGCAGGTTATAAGCTCGAAGAGCTGATCGGAAAGCCGCACAATATCGTGCGCCATCCGGATATGCCCAAAGCGGCGTTCAAGGATTTGTGGGACACCGTTAAAAGCGGTCGTGTTTGGAAAGGGTACGTTAAAAACGCCACCAAAAACGGGGGGTATTACTGGGTCTTCGCGACCGTCTATCCGAACATCGCCTGCGGCGAAAGCGATCACGGCTACATGTCGTGCCGCCGGAAAGCCTCCCCTGCCGAGATCAAAGCGGCAGAAGAACTGTACAAAACAATGCGCTAAAGGGCCCATGAATTATGAATAAAACGACAAAAAACATTGTAATTGCCGCTGTCGCCCTGCTGGGCCTGATTATTGTCTTTACCGTGGGTTCGACATGGGCAAGTGCCGCCGCAATCGCCGTTCTGGCTCTGACTGCGGTATGGGCACTCTCTTCGTCACAGGGAGATGGCATGTTTGCACAGCATCTCAACGATTTCGAAGAACTGCTGCAGTTTAAACGCAACCAGTTTGATACGGTCCAGGCCGATCCGGGAAGCCTCGAAGACAAACTGAACCACATTGCTAAAACGCATGAGAGTATTCTCGAGCAGGATACGAAAGTCGCCGGAGAAATGGTATTGCTCGCCGATAAAGTCCGCCGCGGCCACTTCGCCTGCCGTGTAGCCAGTGACAGCAAGACTCCCCACGTTCACCTGCTGCGAAAAACGATGAACGCAATGCTTGATGCGACCGAAAACAACCTCGATCAGGCGATTCGGGTGTTGCAGGCGCTGAGTGAGGGGCATTTCGCAACCCGCGCGAACGTACAGGTAGAAGGGAAAATGGCGCAGATGCTCGAGAAGATCAACGAACTCGCGGTTGCGCTTCAGTCGATGGAACAGCAAAACAACGAAGCCAAAGAGGTGCTGCACAATAATACTCTTCAACTGCGCGATACGATCGAAAGCCTCCGCTCGAACCAGTTCGTCGAGCTTAACGGCATGATCAACACCACCGTTGAACGGATTCATACCGTAGCGAACAAAGAACACGAGCTCTCGATCAACCTTCAGTCACTTGCCGGTAACGCCCAGGAGACTAAACAGATCCTCATCACGATCGGGGACATCGCCGACCAGACCAACCTCCTCGCCCTCAATGCCGCGATCGAAGCCGCGCGGGCGGGAGAACACGGACGCGGATTCGCCGTTGTTGCCGACGAAGTGCGCAAACTGGCCGAACGAACCCAGAAAAGCCTTGCCGAAACGGCGGCGACGATCAATATTTTGATTCAGGCGATCAACGACAACAGCGAATCGCTCAACCAGAACATGGACGAAATGATGGATCTCACCAAATACGTTGGAAACGTCGACAACAAAATGGAAGAACTCCTCGCCACTATGGACCGCCTCAGCTGACCCCCTGCGGTCAGCTCCCTCTCATTGAACCCGTATTTTTCGCATTATCCGCTGCAAACCCAGTCCGACCACCATCAGTAAAATGAGCCCGGCGAATAGAGGCCAGATCAGAAAAAAAGACAGATGCCCCTGCGTAACGATCAGGAAATTCGCACCTGCCGGCGGATGAACCACCCTGAAAAAATGCATGAGCGCGATGGTCATACCCAATCCGATTCCGATGCTGAGCCAGTCGCCCGATGTGTAGTGCAGTATGGCGATTCCCAGCAGAGTAGAGATGAAATAGCCGCCGAAGATATTGATAGGTCTGGAAAAAGGGCTGCCGGGGGCGCTGAAAAGAAGGACCGCTGTCGCCCCGAACGGGGCGATGACCATCATGGTTCCCGCTTTTTGGGCGATGATGCCGATCAGCGAGAGCCCTAAAAAGGCTCCCAGACCCGCTATGAAGCTTTCAAGGCGATGGGGCGTATGGTCAGTTTTGTTGTGCATACAGCTGCCGTTCGCGCTGCATCAGGATACCGGCCAGAAAGGTATAGCCTTCGATCCATGCGCTTTTGCGTTCGTCGGTAAAAGCATCGCCCAAAACATCTCCCATTGCCGTAATCAATGCATCGGCAACCATCGGATAGTGATCGGGTTTAACTTCGGTGGCGACGTGAGCCGTAGCCATTTTTTCCACTGCGGCCGAGAGCATCGGGAGGTTGTCGACGTTGCCGGCAAAGGCCGCAATCGCTCCGGCAAGCTTTTTATGCTGATCAGAAGTCGCGTTGGCAAACAGCGGCTTTGTCTGAGGATATTTGGTAAAGAGGATCTCGTACATTCGTGTGGTTACGTTTTCAGCCTGGGCCCTGATCAACGGGACGGTTTCTTTAATCGATTGGATGCTCTGGGGGGTAAGGTTCATGTTAATCTCCTGGATAAATATGGCGGTATTGTATAATTACTATCTTCGAATAGTATTTATTTGCGGATTTAATTGGATGGATTCAAAGACGGTGTTATGCAAATAAGAAGCAAACTTGGATTAGAATCGTTTTAGCGCATTGAAAGAGGATGGACCATGAGTATGCATTTTTCCAAAACCGCCGAATACGCGATCCGCGTTTTGATTTATCTGCACCGTAATGAGGGCGTTTTGCAGCCGGTCAGCGTATTGCATCGCGAACTCGGTCTCCCCTACAAGTACCTCACACGTCTCATGACGCGGCTGGTGAAAGAAGGATTGGTGCATGCCGCGCGCGGCAGAGACGGGGGATTGAGCCTGGCAAAAAAAGGCGAGGAGATCCGATTATGCGATATTCTCGGCGCGATCGGCGAAACGTCGGAGTCTTCGCGCTGTATCCTGGGATTCGACTCGTGCGATGCCGCGAATCCGTGTGCCCTTCACGATCAGTGGACGGCACCCAAAGGGATGATTGATACGATGATTCATTCGACAACCCTCGCCTCGCTGAGCGGGAACGTCTATACGCGAATCTAGCGTTTCTAATATACCCTCTGACAATCGTCTCCGGAAGCGCTATAATTGCGCCGTTAAAAGGAGATGCATGGGAAGTGAAAAAGGGGCGGCGAAAGCCCGCAAAATCCGCGAAAAGCAGGTAAAAGCGAAAATCCAGGCCGCCATCGGGATACATCTGCTTTACGGAAAAAAACCGACCGTGCGCTCCGTCGCCGAAGAGGCCCAGATCAGTACGGCCACCGCCGCCAAATACCTCAGGGAGATCAATACCAAACCCTGAAACGGCGGTTGTATTAGATAGATTATCTATCTGATACGCACTAAAACAGCCTGCCTATTTTGCGAAATCCGATCCAGTACATGATCCCTCCCACGGCAATCACCCCTCCGAAGTAAGGAAGAAGGTCGATCCATCCGCTGCCGCGGTAGAAGATGCTCTCCGTCCCTTCGATGTAATACCGCAACGGTGAAGCCAGCGACACCGTCTGCAATACGGGATGCATCGCATAGATCGGCGTCCAGGCACCGCTGAGGAAGATGAGGGGCATCATCACGATGATCGAGAGCTGTGCGACCTGCATCACATCGCGGGCAATCGCCGCTATAAACAAACCGATCCCAGCGCTGGCGCAGACATAAAAGAAGCTCAACAGTGCAAATGCGGCAAACGAACCGTTCAGCGGTGTCTGGAACGCGCCGAGCACGATGAATCCGAGGGATATGACGATTCCCGCCATTACGATCAGCACCTGTGAAAACGATTTGGCCAGAATGATCAGCTTTGGATCGACGGGCATGAGGAGCATGATGTCCCAGGTCCCCTGCTCTTTTTCTTTGACGAAGACCACGGCCGTCAGGATTACGGTCAGCATCGTTATGATCGAGAGCATTTCGGTCAGTGCCATGAACGTGTGGTTGTCGGCATTTTCATTAAATAGCTTGTGGCTGGCGACATCGATAGGCAGATCTGGTGCGGCAATGTCGAGAAGGATGCTCTGCAGATACCCCATCGTCGTGTAGGCCTGGGATGCTGCAGTGGCATCAAGCAAGACGTTAAGCTGAGCATTTCGCCCCTGCCGGAGGTTCTTTTCGAAGTCGGCATCGAAGACGATTCCGACGATAATCTCTTTATCGAAAATCGCGCGGCTGAGTTCTTCTTGGGATTTGAAGCGGTGCGGCGGCAGGAATTCGGGCCCATGCAGGCGGGCGAGGATCTTTTGGCTGATCCCTCCTCCTGTATCGTCGACGTAGCCGACCGCTACGTTGCGGGGGTTGATTTCGATTCCGCTGCCGGCAATGTAGACTTCGACCGTGAAAGAATACAAAACGACGAGGACGAGCTGCCATGATCGTATAAATGACAGAAGCTCTTTGCCCACGATAGCCCAGAACGTCCGGCTCATTTGAGTTCCTTGCGCAAAAACAGCCGGCCCAGGCCAAGCAGGATCGCCGAATAGACAATCATAATCCCCAGGTAACGCGCCGTTTTTTCCGATTCGATCCCCTCCCCGATCAAAAAGACGTCGTAAAGAATGTGGTTGTAGTACATGACCGGAAAGATGTGAGCCTCGATCTGGGAAGGTCCGCTCATGGACGAGATGGGCATGATGATCCCTGAATACATGAATCCAGGGATGATCGTGATGATGATGGTCAGGACCACCGCGACGATCTGGGTGCGTGTAACGACGGAGATGAGCATGCCGATCGAGATACTGATGAGCAAATAGATTTCCGATGCGATCCAATAGAGCCAGAAGCTCCCCCGGAACGGAACGTCGAAAACGTAAACCGCCCACAGGAAAAGGACGAAAATATTGAGCGAATGGAGCAAGAACGCGGGAATCAGTTTTGCGGTGATGAATTCCCATTTAGAAAGCGGTGAAGCGTAAAAATTGAAAATAGTCCCCCGCTCTTTTTCCTTGACGATCAGCAGTGCCCCCAGGATAGCCGGAGAGACGAGCAAAACCAGGCCGATCAGCCCCGGAACGATGGCATCTTCGTCACGCATCGCCTGGTTGAATAGCGTCCGCTGGTTAATGGCGATCAGGTTTGCACTCCGTTCTTTCCCCAAATCGGATGCGGCATCGAGGATCACCCCGCGTACATAGGTTTCCATGGTTACGCCCCGGCTGGGGAAAGCCGCATCCACGAATACCCCTATTCCGGTGCGTTGATGGTGGAGTACCCTTTTTTCGAACGATTCGGGAATCACGACGATGACGTCGGCTCTGGCTTGTTTGATACGCCGAAGCGCCTGTGCTTCGCTGATCGGTTCTACCTGTGTGCGGAAATAGCGGGAGTGTTCGAATTTGGCGATAAGGCGCTGGGAAAGAACGCTGTTGTCGTTGTCGATGATGAGCGTTCGTGCCCCCGTCACCTCCATCCGTATTCCGTAACCGAAAAGCAGCAGCAGCATCGTCGGTAGTAAAAAAACCATAACGATAAAGCGCGAACGGACCAGTTCGACGAGTTCCTTGTAAATGTAAGCCCTGATGATACGAAGCCTCATCGGTAGTACTCCATGAAGATCTCTTCGAAAGTTCCGGCACCCGGATGCAGCGCATACAGTTCTGCGATGCTGTTGTCGGCTACCTTTTTACCGTCGCGCAAGAGGACGATACGATCGCAAAATTCGGCTTCGCTCATGTAATGGGTCGTGATGAGAATCGCAATTCCCCATTTTTCTTTCAGCGTGGTGAGGAGTTGCCAGAACTGGGTGCGCGCAATCGCATCGACACCGGAAGTAGGTTCGTCCAGGAAGAGCACCAGTGGGTCGTGCAGGAGCGCCGCCGCAAGCGAAAAACGCTGGTTGATCCCCAGCGGGAGATTCGAAGGTATCTCGTCGAGATACGCTTTAAATCCGAGTTCTTCGGCGTAGAGAGAGGTTTTTTCAAGTGACTTGGCCAACGGAATCCCGCGCATCGCGGCGAAATACAGCAGGTTCTCGCGGACGGTCATGTCATTGTACAGGGCGAAATGCTGGCTGACGTAGCCGATCGATGCTTTGAGCGCCTGCCGGTCGGATGCGTTTTGAATCGGGCGGCCCAGAAGTTCGAGTGTTCCGCCGTCGATCGGCAAAAGGCCGAGGAGCATTTTGATAAACGTCGTTTTACCTGCGCCGTTTGCCCCCAGAAGCCCTAATATTTCACCCCGATTAAGGCGAATGTCGACGGAATCGTTCGCGATGAACCCGTCAAAGCGCTTGGTGAGGGCATGGGCTTCCATGACCGTCAATGCGTGATCGTATTCTTCGGGTCGCGACGTAATCGTAATCGGCGGAAGCATCCGCTCTTTTCGGAGTGCGTTGACGAAAAAGAGCGCTTCGAGCGTCGGTTCCGGGTGCGGCAAGTCCAGCGGATCGAGCGAGTATAGGGCATCGAACGTTTTAAGACCCGGGGAGGCGGTATCGGGAACATAGGTCATCGGGCGGACCGATTCGATCAGTTCGGATGCCGTTCCGCCCGCGATGATCTCCCCTTCGTCAAAAAGGAGTATTTTATCCATGCCTGCCGCTTCTTGCATGTAGGCGGTGCTCACAAGGATGATCGTCCCCTCTTCGCGCCGTATCCGGTCGAGGATATTCCACAGTTCAATCCGGCTGAGAGGATCAACCCCCGTCGTCGGCTCGTCGAGGATCAGCAGTTTCGGGCGGTGTAACAGGGTACAGATGAGCGAAAGTTTTTGCATCATGCCGCCGCTGAGGTTCCCCGCCCGCCGATCCTCGAAGCGCTCCAGCCCGGCCATCGCGAGCAGGCGGTGTTTGTAATCGCGGTAGCCGCTATCAAGAGGAAGATTACGAACGTCGGCAAAAAAATCGAGATGTTCCCCGACGCTGAGCATTTCGTAGAGTACCAGTCCGATTCCCTGCGGCATGAACGCGGTATCGGCTTTTATGGGTTCGGCTTCGGCGGGAGAACGGTAGAGAACATCTTTAAAGCGGATTTGCCCTTCGAACGCCCCGACACCCGCAACGGCGTGCATCAGAGAACTTTTCCCGGCGCCGTCGGCACCGATAAAGCCGATTATTTCGCCCTCCCTGGCCGTGAAGGAGGCGTTACGTATACCGATGTGCTCTTTGTAGCGGACGGTGACGTTTTCGACGCTGAGCATTAGGGCTTTCCCCTTTATTCGGGGACTTCCCGAAGCGTGACGGGAAGATTTTTGCCGTCCAAAGAGACCACACCCACCGCCGGAAGACCCAGTTTGAGAAGCGGATCGGGTTTGAGGGGTTTGAGGTGGACGGCATATACACGCTGAATCCTGTCACTGGCGACGGAGACCTCTTTGGGGGTAAATTCAGCTTTTTGTTCGATACGGACTACTTTTGCCGCTATCGGATGATCGGGATAAGCGTCGACGAAGATGACGGCGCGGTCTGCAATTTTGATCTTGCCGTTTTGGAGCGTATCGACGAAAATTTTCAGGTACAATGAAGAGGGATCGATCAGCGTAACGACGGGATTTCCGGCTCCGACAACCTCTCCGCCGTGTGCGATTCTCTCGACCACGAAACCGTTCACCGGAGAACGCAGCTCCATTTCATCGAGGACCGCCTGGCTTTGGGCCTGTGTCGCTTCCATTGCTTTGATTCCCGCGGAAAGTGCGTTGTTGGCCTCCTGCATCGCATCGATTTTACGCTGTGCCAACAATGCTTCGACACGCGAACTTTGTGCGATCGAGATCGTCTCGTCCAGCTGTTTGCGTTTGTACATGAGTGCGGATAGCTGCTCGCGGTCGGTTTTGAGCTTGAGTTCGGCGGTTTCGAGCTGGCGCGATTCGACAAGCCGTTTGCCCACCAGGTCGTGCATCCGTTCGAAATCTTTTTCGCTTTGGGCAACGATGTTTTTTTGCATGCTCACGGTTCGATCGAGTTCGTCGCGGGAACGCTGCGAGAGTGCGAGATTCGCGTCGGCTTTTAAAAGGGTCTGGGGGAGAGTCCGGCGCAGAATCTCCAGTTCGATTTCCCGAGAGCGGAATTCGCGCCGTGCCGCATCGAGCCTGGCGACTACCTGATCGTGCTGGGCGCGCGACTCTTGGCTGTCGATCACGGCGACTGTCTGAAAACGGCGTACCTGTTCCCCTTCTTCGACGTCGATGCGGCTGATCCTGCCGGCGTACTTCGCATTGAGATTGATCAAATCACCGTCTATCCGCCCCGTCCCCTGAATTAGGTTTTCGGCCAGCTGCGGCGGATGAAGCCTTACATAGATCAAAACGGCGCCCGTACCGAACAAAAGCGCAATAAGAGCACCCAACCAGTATTTTTTCAGGGTAGAAAACATATTCGACTGCCCTATTTCTAGATTTAGACCATCTTATAGCGTTGTAGCTTAATTCAGTATCAATTAATCGTATCGTGACTATATTGACGGATAGAAAAGGAGAGCGCATGAAGCGGTTGCTTCCGTTTATTTTGCCGACACTGGTATTGGCTCAGAGCTATCCTGAAGTAATCGCGCGCATCGACGCTTCGTACGCGGTGCAAAGTGCCCGTGCGATCGAACACTCGGCATACGAAGCGTATCTGGCGGCGGAGGGTAAGCATCTTCCCTCGCTCGATGCCCGCCTCAGCGCTCTCAAATTGAACCGGACGCCCACTGCGGTATTGGCGTCATCGAAAATGCAGACCGCCTCACGCAACAATGTAGAGGGAGAAGTCACCCTTACTTATCCGCTGTTCAGCGGGTTTGCCCTCTCCGCTTCGGCAGAAAAAGCCAGGCTCCATCATGAAAAAGCATTACTTGAAACCTCCGATCTCAAACGTAACCTTTATCTGGATGCCACCCGGCTATATGCCGCAGCTGCGGGCTATGAGGCGGTAATTGCGGCTCAGAAGGAAGCCAAAATCGCAATCGACGCATCGTACGCAAAAGCGAGGGGAATGTATGCCAACGGCCTGCTCGCCCCCGCCGAGCTCTATGCCATCGAAGCAAAGGGATACGAAATCGAAGCGCAAATCGCCGAGAGCCAAAGCGCGCGCCTTCAGGCGCTCAACACCCTTTCCTACCTCACGGGGGAACGTGTCGAGAAGGTTGAACTCCCCTCGGTACGGGAATGGACATCGGAACCGACAAAGGTCGAAGCTGCCGCGCAGGCGAACCGTGAAGACCTGCTCGCCCTGGCAAAAGCGCTCGGAATCGCACGAAGCGACATCGCTATGGCCGAAAGTCGGTGGTATCCTCAAATAGCGCTTGTCGCTTCCCTTAAACGTCACGGTGACACGTTCGATCTTAACGGCGACGGATACACGAACGCCGATAAAAGTTACGGCGGGGTTGTCGCTTCGTGGAATCTCTTTTCGGGGATGAGCGACTATCATGCGCTTCAAGCCTCAAAGGCATCCGAATTGGCCGCATACGCCGCGATCGAAGATTATAAAAGCCGTATCATTTCAGAAATACGCAATACGGCTTTGAAGATCGAAGCGACCCATACTAAACTGCTGAGCGCACGTATGCGGATCAAGGCCGCCGAAGAGTATGCCAAACTCACCCGGGGGAGATTTGACAACCAGCTTTCGAGTGCGGACGAATTGAGCCGTGCCATTGCCGACCTTGCGTCGGCGAAAGCAGCTGCGGCAACGCTGGAAAGCGAGCTTTTCACCCTGGATGTTTCGCTTCTGCTGCAGGGCGGTTTGGAAATGTTCCGCGTAAAAACGGCGATTCACTGAGTATTCGGCCCCGTTTTGACTATAATAAAGCATTTGTTTAAAGGAGGAGGCGATATGCGTTTCCAAGCCGCTCTTGCCGTCGCGTTGGCCGTGTTTGTTTCGGGGTGCAGCATGCGGACGCCGCATGAGTCCCTGAATGCGGCGCTCGAAAAAAGTTTCCGTGCGCAAGGTTACGATTATACCTCCTCGACCCGGATCACAAAACTGTCGGTCTCGCATGACAAAACCGACGAAACCGACAGGAGCGCCGTGTACGTCGACAAAGGTTTGAGCATCCTGCGGTCGCTCAGCCTCCAGGCCAAAGGTTCCGTGGACATCCGGCAGGCAAGGTCCGAAGCGCTCTACGATCTGCGATACGCACAGAACAACGTCGAAGTTTCGGTTAGGGTACCGCTGATGGCCGACTATGAAAACCGGGTGCTCTATATCGGCAATTCGTTTCTCAACACCCTATTTCCGATGCGGCCCGAAGATGAGAAAAAACTGATCCGTTTCGATCTTAACGATACCATGATGCAAAGCTTTTTTCCCGAGGATGCTTTTAACGCTTCGGCGTTCCGGAGTATGAATCGGGCGATTCAAGAAGGGACCCTCAAAGGGTTTGCGGAGATGAACGGATCGCTCGCGTATTACGATGCGGCAAGCGGAAACATACGGGTTCGGCTCGATCATGACGATTCGGTCGGGTGGTTCGTCCGCTTTAGCGATGCCGCAATCGTCCGCCTTTTTCAAGACGGCGTTTTGAGCAAAGAAGAATACGGGGCGTATATGATACTAAGCGACCAGAAACGCATCTCCGCTTTGTTTGAGCGATTCGTCCTCGCGACCGATTTTGAAATCGCCCTGAACCGCTCCGGCCGCGTTGAACGCGTTACCGTACGCCTGGATATTAGCGATGCCGAGGGATCGTTCACGGCGGGAATCGAAAATACAACGTCGATAGAACATTACGACGATCCCCACTTTACGCTCGATCCTGAAAAAGCCGGAACGGTCCATTTTCACGACGTTGTCAAAAATTTCGAAATGTTGATGGAACCCGTCAACACGCTGGATAAAATATTTCAGGAACCGGCCGATGTCAATGACGCGCTGGGCGTTCTACCCTCCGCTCTAAAAACCCATCGGGTTTTGTGACGGACCAAATGATCGTTACTCCATGCCGATGAGGATGCGCCCTTTTTTGTTCAAATAAAAAGTTTCGTATCCATCGTCCCCTATACTCATGCATTCTCCCAAAAAGCCTTCGTCATATAGCTCTCGTATAATCCGGTGTACCGTATCGGCATCCATCTGTGCATATTCGGCGATATCGTCAGCTTCGTAAATGTTGTATTCGATTTCGTCGCTCAGCGAAAAAATCGATCGCATGACGCGCAGTCTCTCGGCTGTCGTGTTCATGATGCGCTCGCTTCGGCAACAAGGCAGGAGAAACAGTGCTCGCGGTCGTTGCATCCGGCACAGGCGGGAGCCACTTTCCCGATGGCGTCGTAGAGGAATTTTTTCCAAAGTTTCTCTTTGGGTTTCATTTCGGCGAGACGGGGAAAGTGGCGTGCCATGAACTGGCCCATCTCGATGCGGTTTTTAAACCCCAGGTCCTGGTACAAATGGTTCATCTCGAGCGATTTGAGCGCAATAAGCGGAGCGAGATCGTATCTGGCCTCATCGTTCGCGGCGTATTTTTTCAGGTGGTTTTCAATCTCGCGGCGCATGACGTCGTGTTCGTGCATAGCTTCCCTCCCCTATGGGTCTTCATGGAGAGATGCAATTTTTATGCGCGTACTTTTGCGCTTCTAATGGTGCCCTTTATACTTCATGCCGTGGGCATGGGCCACCGCTTCGTTCATCAGATAGCCGTCATAGGTGTTGAGCGCGGAACTCAAGACGTCGTTTCCGACGACATGTGTAATCGGGGTAGCGGCTATTTGCTTGATATAAGGCAGCGTAGCGTGTGTTAGTGCGCTCGTAGAGGTATGCGGGTACATGCCGGGCATATTGGCGACGCAATAGTGGATGATCCCTTCGACTTCGAAGGTGGGGTCGGAATGGGTCGTCGGACGGGAAGTTTCAAAACATCCCCCCTGATCGATGGAAACATCCACCAACACCGAACCCTTCGGGATCAGTTCCAACATCTCCCGCGTAATCAGTCTCGGAGCTTTCGCACCGGGAATCAATACCGTACCGATGATCAGGTCGGCTTCTTTGATGCTGTTGACAATCGCGTCGTGGGAGGAATAGTGCATCGTCACCCGCGGACTCATGACGTCACGCAGATACGCCAGCCGTTCGGTATTGATATCAAACAGTATGACTTCGGCACCGAGTCCGGCGGCGGCGTCGGCGGCTGCCTTACCCGCCACCCCGGCTCCGAATACGACGACGCGCCCGGGTGCAGTACCGACGGCACCGCCGACGAGCTGCCCTTTTCCTCCGTACTAGCGTCCCAAATGTACGCTCCCGAACAGCGTAGCCATACGTCCGGCGATTTCGCTCATCGGTTCTAGCAGCGGGAGACGACGGCCGCTGCGGAGCGTTTCGTACGCGTAGGCGGTCACTTTTTTCTCACACAGTAATTCGGTGAGTACTTTATCGGCCGCGAGGTGGAGGTAAGTAAAGAGTATCAGCCCTTCGCGAAGCCTCGGATATTCGGCTTCAATCGGTTCTTTGACCTTGACGATCATATCGCTCGAACGCCAGATCTGGTCGGGATCGTCGAGGAGGACGCCGCCCGCAGCCGCGTAGGATGCGTCCTCAAACCCGCTCCCTTTTCCCGCACCGGACTGAACGTATACGGTATGCCCGCTACGGACCAGCTCTTCGACCCCCGAAGGGGTAAGAGCGACTCTGAATTCATCGGTTTTGATCTCTTTGGGTAGCCCTATGATCATCGTTTTCTCCCTATTGCCGCAGTGCGCAGGCGGTTCATGGAACGGAAAAAGTCAGCCTGGGTCAATGATACCACATTTGGAACGAAAGCGAAAACGCGTTTGCACCGTTTGAGGATCAGGCCCCCATCCAGTTCTCGTGTTCGTGCCCTTTTTGTTTGATATTCACCGCCTTTTCCACCGCTTCGATACAGCGGGAATAATCGACTTCATCGGTGATTTCCGGGACGATTTCGAGATAGCTGATGAGCCCTTCTCGATCGATGACGAATACGGCCCGAGCCAGCCGATCCTTTAGTTTACCTTCCGAAATCAGGATGCCGTACTTTTTCGCAAACTCGCGCGATGTGTCGATCACCATTTCCGAGCGGTCGATCCCCTCCCGCTCGACATAATCGCGGACGAAATCGATATCGTCGGTCGTAACCATGACGGTTTTGAGTTTGTCGAATCGTCGGATAAGCTCATTGAATGTTTTCGCCCCAAGGGAACATACCTCGGTTTTAAGCGAGGGAATCGCGATCAACAGCTGCGCCGTCGGAGCGATCATTCCGATCACGTTTGGGGTGCCGTCCAGAAGCGTTACGCGTGCCGCCGGGGCCTCGCGCCATATCGTCATCTGTTTTCCTTCGAGCGTCGTCGGGGTGCCGTGTACGGTGATTTGCATGTATACTCCTTATCGTAAAAAAATAAGAGTGCAAAAGAGATTCCATAAACTGCCTATTTTTTATCCATTTGAACAATGATTCGTTGCTTTTTTTTGTACTACAATTTCCCATATCCTAAAAAAGAATGCGCCATGATGACTTTTGATGCCAATATTCCGAACCGTGAAGAGTGCCATACCTGTTCGCTCACGTTCGCGTACAAAGAGATCAATCTTCTTTATGAAGTGGCGGTGATGCTGACCAGCACGACCGATATCCACGAAAGCGTCGAAAAAGCGATGCGCCGACTCAAACAGCACGGCTATCTCGAACGGTGCGCGCTGTTCCGCAAAAAAGAGGACGCGGACGAACTTGAACTGCTGATTTCAATCGACCTCGAACCGTATCAGAAAAAAATGGCCACATACCGCTTCGGCGAGGGAGCAACGGGGCTTGCCGCCCAAAGCCGTGAACCGATCGTCATCGAAAACATCCACAATAACATCAATTATCTCAACAAAATGGGCAACATTTCGACCCAAATGGTCTCTTACGTAGCCGTTCCGCTGATGCAAGACGATGAAGTGATCGGCGTCATATCGGCCAATATAGGGAAAAACAGCCCGCTCAATTTTGACGAAATCGTCCGGATGCTCACGATTGTCGGATCGCTTTTTGTCGGTGCGCTCAAGGTACAGCAAACCATAACAAAAGAGAAAGAATCGCTAAGCGAACTCAAAACGTACTACAAAGAAGAAATGCAAAAAGATTATAAATTCGAAAATATAGTCGGGCGTTCGACGCGGATGCAGCAGGTGTTTTCGATGATCAATACCGTTGCCCCCACCGATGCGACGATTCTTATCCGCGGAGAAACGGGAACGGGAAAAGAACTCATCGCCACCGCGATACACAACCTGAGCCGACGCCAAAACGGCCCTTTCATCAAACTAAACTGCGCCGCCATCAGCGAAACGCTGCTGGAAAGCGAACTTTTCGGACACGAGAAAGGGGCTTTTACCGACGCACGGGAAATGCGCAAAGGGCGCTTTGAACTTGCTGACGGCGGAACCTTGTTTCTCGATGAGATCGGCGATATTACTCCTGCTTTACAGGTGAAACTGCTGCGTATACTGCAAGAACAGGAATTCGAACGGGTCGGCGGCACAAAAACGATCCGTACCAATGTCCGGCTTGTCGCGGCAACAAACCGAAACCTCGAAGAGATGGTGCGTAAAGGGGAATTCCGCGAAGACCTTTTTTATCGTCTGAATGTCATCCCGATCAACCTCCCCCCGCTGCGGGAGCGCTACGAAGACGTCAAACTGCTGATCGAGCACTATTTGCAGAAATTTATGAAAGAGCACCGCAAGACGATGCATTTCACCAAGCCGGCGATGGAGCTGCTGCTTGATTATCCGTGGCCGGGAAATATCCGTGAGCTGCAAAATACTATGGAGCGGATCGTGCTCATCTGTCCGGACGGGGAGATACAGCCCGAAATGCTGAGCCACGTTCTGCCGTTCAATTACCAAAAGCTCTACATGCAAAACGACATCCCTGTATCTCCGTCCGCTTCGGCGGTGCCGGCAAAAGAGCTTCCCAGCGGCCCGATAACCAAAAAGACGCTACAGGAACTTGAGAAAGAATCGATCATCCAGGCGTTGATCGACTCGCACGGAATTCAGACCAAAGCGGCTCGTTCATTGGGGATGACCGCCCGCCAGATCGGCTATAAAATCAAACAGTACGGGATTGAGGTATAAGTTTTAGCCCATGTCGATACGGACGCAGTTTTTACCGTCCGATTTTGCACGGTAAAGGGCTTTGTCGGCACGCTCGAACACGCTTTCGAGGTCTTCTTCCGGACGAACCGATGCAAGACCGAAACTGCAGGTTACGTGCACGATCGTCTCGAAACTGTGCTCGTCTATTTTTTTGCGTATCTGTTCGGCCACTTTCATCACGGCCATCGGATCGGAGTAGCGCTGCAAGATGGCAAATTCTTCCCCTCCCCAGCGTACGAACGTATCGGTTTTCCGGATCGAAGCGCCGATGAGTCCGGCAAGTTGCTTGAGCACCGAGTCTCCGACATTGTGTCCGAACGTGTCGTTGATGCTTTTGAAGTTGTCGACGTCGAGCAGCAGCAGATAGAGCGAATAATCCTGCGTTTTCGAATGTTTTTGATACGACTGAAACACCTCTTCAAACAGTCTGCGGTTGCCGATCCCCGTCAGCGTGTCGGTCGTTGCCATTTTCAACAGCCCCTTCTCGCCCTCTCCGACGAGTCCCATCAGTGAATCGATCACCGTGTAGTCGTGTTTGACCATCGGGGTGATTTGCCGGTAACAAAGTGACATCAGGCGGTGTTTGTCGATAATTCCCAGAACGTTTTTGCCTTTTGCCGCGACAATTTTGTCGTAGGGCAGCTCTTCGATCGCTTCGATTACGTCGGATATCTGGGTATCGGCATCAAAAGTTTCGACGGGAGAGGTCATGAAATCGCGGATCGGAAGCCCGAGGTTGTCGCTGTCATGTATGACGCGGACGATATCCCTGAGGGTGACGATCCCGACATGGGCCGACCGACGGGTTACGATGACCGCATCGTCGTCGTTGCGCGAGAAAAATTCCAGCAGGTTTTGGACGATCGTATCCCCCTCGAATCTCGGACAATCCGCCGAAGAGGGAAAAAGGTCTCCGATCCGCGTAGATGGGGTAATGGCCGATAATTCAGGATTCATTCAATCTCTTTCGACGCTCTTTACGTAATATTTTAGGTTAATATCGGTGAATTGCTGTCATTATATCAGAGATTTGGCAACATGCGCTGAAATCGGTCGAAATGACCGGATGCAATGAAAAGAACGGGATCGGCAGAGGTGCCGAATCACTCCCCGAGGCGCTTGGCGACGACTTCGGAAGGGAATTTTTTGACGCAGGGCTCAATGTACCAGGTTTCGCCGTTACTGAGTTTAACTTCGCCGCCCCAGCGCTCCTCGCTATCGAATTCGGATTTGACAATCGTCTCTTCCATGTCTTTTTTGGCGACGTAAAACGAAATCGCCCCCATTGAATCGTAACGCAGCATAACCTTGGCCATTGCAGCTCCTTTATATTCTATAATATTAATCTGCGCCGGACGCAAACCGAGTCTTTACATGCATTTATTGTGCATGGAAAAAACGGCGGATCCGATGCCACCACTCTGCCGATACGGTCCCTTCGAACGTGATTCGCAAAAATGTTCCGGCGAGACGGCGAAGGATCGTATCGACTTTGTAATGTCTGTCGTCCCGGACAGGGAAATCGCTGCGATAGTGGGCTCCCCTGCTCTCTTCGCGCGCCATTGCCGCCATCACCATCGCTTCGGCTACGCTTAGCGAGTTGCGAAATTCGAGTATGGAGAGAAGTTCGACGTTGTCGGAGCGTTCTTTGTTGACGCAGCACACTCCTGAAGACATTTTCATCAGGTAGTGGATGTACTCAAGTGCGTCGGCCAACGAGTCGTGCGTTCGGAATATTCCCGCATTAACGTACAAATTATTCCCCAGATTGCGCCGCATCGTATTGATGTTGAACCGGTTCTCCCCGTCAAGTATCATACCTATGTAGCGTGATTCCCGATCCACCTGCGCGTAGTCGATGGGCTGAAATTCATGTTTGCGGGCCACCCTGGCCGCTTCAATCCCTGCAACCCTTCCGAAATAGGCCGCTTCGAGAAGACTGTTCCCGCCGAGCCTGTTGGCACCGTGTACCCCGTTATAGGCGCATTCCCCGCAGGCGAAAACACCCGGAATATCGGTCGACGTGTCGGCGCGGCTCCAGATCCCTCCCATAGTATAATGGGCTGCGGGGGTAATCGGAAGAAGTTCGGTCGTGATGTCGATTCCCGCACCGTTGAGGGCGTGTTTGCGGGCGGATGGGAGTTTTTTCTCGATCAATTCCTCCCCAAGATGGCGGAAGTCGAGATAAACGCTGTGCCCTGCGTTCCGGTGCTCCATTATGGCGCGTGAGAGTCGGTCGCGCGTTGCGAGCTCGTCGGTAAAACGGGTTCCCGTTTCATCAACGATATGGGCCCCCTCTCCTCTGGCCGCTTCGCTGATAAGGATACCGTTGAGCGTCGTGGGATGGAACTGTACGAACTCCATGTTCGCCAGCCTCATTTTTGCCCGTAATGCGACGGCAAGTGCATCCCCGCTCGATTCTTGCGAATTTGTCGAGTGACCGCGGTAGATACCGGCATACCCTCCGGCCGCAAGCACCAGTGATTTGCACGCAAACGCGATCACCTGGGAATCGCGGCGCCGCAGAAGAATGACGCCGGAGAGCTTTTCCTTGAACGTCGCGATCGAGAGCATGACGTGACCGGGGAAAATATTGACCCCTTCCTTGCGACACTGCATCAGCAGCGTCTGGGTAATCGCCGCTCCGGTTTTATCGGCGATATAGCAGGTGCGCGACGCATTGGTCCCCCCGAACGGTCTTTGCGCGATTTCACCGTCTTCACGGCGATCGAAATTGACCCCCATCTCCGAGAGCTCCCGCATCACCTCTTCCGCCCCCGTAACCATCGGGCTTACGACGCTAAAACGCCCCAATTCGTCGGCCCCTCTGAGCGTATCGGCGATGTGGTCGCGGTACGAATCGCGGCGGGTTGAGTGCAATACGGCATTGATACCCCCCGACGCTACGGCTGAATTCGACCGCAGGGGACTGCTTTTGCAAATCAATGCAACGCTCAATCCCGAACGACGGGCATACAGCGCGGCATAGAGCCCTGAAATGCCGCTTCCGACAACGACGACGTCATAAAGCATACGAATCCTTTATCAGACTTTGCATAGCGATTGCCGGTGCGGCGCCCAGATAACCGAGTACCGCGTTGTCGCTGACGTGCGAGGGATCTACCGCACCGAACACCGTACTGATCGCTCCGGCGCTGCGGGCAAACTGCAACGCACTGGCGACATCGGTTAGGGGGACCGTATTGAGTAGCTCGGCGATTTTCGGCGTGAACGGGCGTTTGAACAGATTTTTCTGTAGCAAAGGCGATGACCCGATCATGCTTATCTCGAATCGAGCACAGGCGTGCATCAGAGGATAGTAGAGTCCGTCATCGCACCGTTGGTTCGCATAGGCCATGGCGTGAGGCTTGGCAAGGTTGAAAGGAGATTGCAGGTATTTAAAACCGTGGTTGTCCCCTCCGACCCGGTGGGCGATTTCGATTAACGCATACAGCGATACGTATTCAGTGTGATTTTCTTCGTACAAAAAACCGTTCCACGACGCAACGCCGTACGAGACGATTTTACCCTCCGATCGCAGCGCTTCGAATTCGCGGAATGCCTCTTCGCATCGGTAGTAAAACGTATCGCGGTCGATGTAGCCGAGCTGGGTTTCGGGATTGTGAAGATAGAAAATGTCTATAGTGTCCATTTCAAGATTTTTAAGCGACTGTTCGCAACTCCAGCGCAGATAGGCCCGGCTCATGCAGTGCTGATCGATAATGATTTCGTCTTTCTCCGCCAATCCCGCATCCACGATATGACTCTGGATCCATCCGTAAGGATTGTCCGGAAACGGGAAATCAAGAGGTATGAATCCCGCTTTGGAAGCGATTATGATCTCGTCGCGTTTGATTTCCCCGGCTTGAAACATCGGAGCGACCGCTTCGGCGATTTCGCGCTCGCTGATCTGGTAGCGGTAGTTGATCGCCGTGTCGATCAGGTTGATTCCGTTTCGGAGTGCCGTCTGGACCGCCGCTGCGAAATTGATGATGTAGTTGTCCTCTTTGTAGGGTTCGGGTTTATAGGTTCCCAGCCCCAGCGAAGGGAAAAAGAGTTCGCCGTTGAACCGGTAAAAATCTTTTGAATACTTCCCGAATTTCTTGAGGTATCTGAACGTCCCCTCTTTGGTTGCATGGTTCATCAGATCACCAGGACTCTTAGATTGGCTTTTAGCTTGAATTTGAGCATGTCTTCGATTCCCGCTAGCGTGGTGGTGGTGTTCATCGAACAGCTCATGCATTCCCCTTTGTATTTAATATACAGCTCGTATCCGCCCTCGATTTCTTTAAGATCGACGAGTTCGACGTCCCCGCCGTCGGCTTTGAGGGTCGGTCGAATGTACTCTTCGAGAATCGACTCGATCGTCTTGATTTTCTGAACGAGGCTCATTGCGTTGAAATCGCCGTCGGCTTTAGCTTCTTTGATCTTTTTGCTGATCGCTTCTTTTTCGAGTTCCTCTTTCACTTCGGCGAGAAGATCGACGAGATAGAGATCTTTTTTCTCGTGCCCTCCGGGTTTGACGCACGATTTGCAAAAGCCCCCGGCCTTGGTGTAATCGACGATTTGTTCGATAGAATCGAGTTTGTTGAGGCGGATTACCTCTTTGAGTGTGTCCAGGCTCACACGGGCGCATTCACAGACGATGAATTCGGTCTCGAACTCACTCATATCAACCCCCTTGTACAGGGATGCCGCTTTTTTTATCACGTCATACGCCATAACCGAACAGTGCATTTTTTGCCCCGGTACCGCCGGGATATCCGGGTCGTCGCGCAACGCTTTTTCGACGTCTATGTTGGTAATTTTCAGAGCCTCGTCCACCGTTTTTTCCATGCACAGCTCGGCCATCATGTCCGAACTGGCGATCGCCGTGCCGCACCCGAAGCTTTTGAAACGGCTTTTCACGATGACGTCGTTCTTGGGATCGATGAGCCAATACAGCCGTACCGCATCGCCGCAGCTTTCCGCTCCGAAATCGGCGATAATGAGCTGTTTGGATTCTTTGTCGGCCTCTTCCTGGGTGATCTCGCCCATGTTTACCGGGTCGTTCATCCGCCGCTGCACTTCCGATGAATATTCTTCCCATAACGCTCCGCCGATCAGTGTATCGCGTGCCATGTGGTTGCTCCTTGCTAGTAACGATGTTGTGCAAAAGAGGTTGCAAACCCCGTTCTTGTATTTATAAGACATTTTTGTCGCATCCATTCCCTGGAACGGCTTATGCAGCATGATGATCCGGTTACGTTGTTTCGAATGAATCGATTGCCTATTTAATCATCAGCGGATGGATCAATGGGGAAGCGTATTCGAAATATAATGACGAAACATTTTATTCAAAGGGGTCCGCCATGGTCCAGATTACCGCCGTATTTAACAAACACTGTCTTAATGACGTTCTGCGTGAACTGTTCGACAACCTGATCGAAGGAGTCACCGTTATGGATGTGATCGGAAAAGGCTCGCTTGGCATTGCCGAAAAAAACAATGCACCCGATCTTTATCCCAAAGTGATGATCATCATCGTCGTTTCCGACGACAAACACAAAGAGATCGCAATGGAGTGCATCCGTTCCCATACACAGGATTTGGGGCACGGCGCGGGCAAAATGTGGATCACTCCGGTTTTGGAAGTCGAACGGATCCGTACGGGAGAGAAAGATGAAACCGCATTGACACAGCCGACACCGCGCGCCACCAGCAAAAGTAACACGTTCTTCACTGCCGTCGATACCCCCTCGAGCTGATTTCCTTCCGCAGGAGACGCGCTTCGCGTCTTCGCCGCGCTATTATCAAACCGCAAGTTTAAGCGCGCTATAATTGCAAAAAATTTTGAGCAAGGACTTTGTTTTGAGAAGTCATTTTTGTACCGAACTATCAGACGCCGATATCGGCCAGGAGGTCGTACTGTGCGGCTGGGCTAACAGCTATCGTGACCACGGGGGGATCGTATTCATCGACCTTCGCGACAAAAGCGGGCTGATCCAGCTCGTTTGTGACCCTGCCGACAACGCACATGCCCACAAAGTGGCGAGCGAAGTACGAGACGAATTCGTCCTCATCGCCAAAGGGCGCGTCCGTGCCCGTGGCGAAGGGCTGGCCAATCCGCGTCTCAAAACCGGATCGATCGAAGTCGTCGTAGAGGATCTGGTGATCGAAAACCGTTCCGAGCCGGTCCCGTTCGTCATCGGCGACAACAGCGTCGGCGAAGAGACCCGCCTTAAATACCGTTACCTTGACCTGCGCAATCCGAATGCGTTCGAAACGTTTAAAATGCGTTCCAAAGCGGCGATTGCCGCACGCAATGTACTCGATTCGCTTGGATTCTTGGAGGTCGAAACCCCGATCCTCACCAAATCGACTCCGGAAGGTGCGCGTGACTACCTCGTTCCCAGCCGTGTTCACGAGGGTGAGTTCTACGCCCTTCCCCAGTCTCCACAGCTGTTCAAGCAGCTGCTGATGGTCGGCGGCTTCGACCGTTACTTCCAGATCGCCAAATGTTTCCGCGACGAAGACCTGCGCGCCGATCGCCAGCCCGAGTTTACCCAGATCGACGTTGAGATGAGTTTCTGTAACCAAGAAGACGTCATCCGCGTCGCCGAAGAGCTGATCAAAGGGATGTTCGCTGCGGCGGGGCATGAAGTCCACATCCCTTTCAACCGCATCAAATACAACGATGCGATGGAACTTTACGGTTCGGACAAACCCGATCTGCGCTATGACCTCAAAATGGTCGACGTCATCGACATTTTCGCCCGCTGCGACAACGAGATCTTCACGAGTATCGCCGCCAACCCGAAAATGAACCGGATCAAAGCACTCCGCGTACCGGGTGCCGATCTTGTCTTTTCCAAGCGCGAAATGAAAAGCTTCGAGGATTTCGTCCGCAAATTCGGAGCAAAAGGGCTCGGATATTTCCAGATGAAAGAAGACGGTCTCAAAGGGCCGCTGGAGAAATTCTTCACTCCTGAAGATCTCCAACTCCTCGTAGAACGTACCGGCATGGAAGTGGGCGACGTCGTCTTCTTCGGTGCGGGGGACAAAAAAACCGTCTGGGATTACATGGGGCGCTTCCGTATCTTTATCGCCGAGCACGAGAAGATGAACCTGATCGACAAAGACCGCTTCGAATTTGTGTGGGTCGTCGATTTCCCGATGTTCGAGATCGAAGACGGCCGTGTAAAAGCCCTTCACCACCCGTTCACGATGCCGCGTGACCTGAACCACGAACATATCGAGGATATCGAGTCGATCGCGTACGACATCGTCCTCAACGGTACCGAACTCGGCGGCGGATCGATCCGTATCCATAAACAGGCACTGCAGGAAGAGATTTTCAAGCTTCTCGGCATCGGCGAAGAAGAGGCCCAGGAAAAATTCGGCTTCCTCCTCGACGCGCTCAAATTCGGAGCGCCTCCGCACGGCGGATTTGCGATCGGTTTTGACCGCTTCATGATGCTCTTGTCGAAAAAAGACTCTATCCGTGACGTCATCGCATTCCCGAAAACCCAAAAAGCGTCGTGCATCATGACCGACGCACCAAGCCCGGTAGAAATCACGCAGCTGCGTGAACTGCACATTCGCCTCCGCGAAAGCGCCAAATAAGCATGAAAAAACTTTTTCTCATCATCGGCGCTCCGGGTTCGGGAAAAACGACCGATGCGGCGATGATCGCCGAGCGCAACACCCAGACCGTGGCCCACTACTCGACCGGCGATCTGCTACGCGCCGAAGTCTCCAGCGGAAGCGAACGGGGACGCGTTATCGACAGTTTCATCAGCAAAGGGCTGATCGTCCCGATCGATATCGCCATCGAGACGATCACGGGCGCGATCAAGGCTTCTGCGGCTGATGTCATCCTCTTCGACGGCTATCCCCGTTCATTTGAGCAGATGAGTGAATTGGACAAGTTTCTCTCTTCCGATGACTCTATCGAACTCGTCAGCGTCATCGAGGTCGTCGTCAGCGAAACGGTTGCGCGAGACCGCGTTCTCGGTCGCGCACGCGGTGCGGATGACGATGAAAAAGTGTTCAACAACCGGATGAAAGTCTATACCGATCCCCTGCCGGAGATTCAACGCTTCTACGAAGCCAAAGGTGTGCTCCGCAAGATTGACGGCGAACGCGGTATCGAAGCTATCGTCGACGATATGGAAACTTTCATCAAATCAAAAATCTAAATTAATAGGAAATAATATGAAAATTATTCTTTTGGGAGCGCCGGGTGCCGGCAAAGGTACTCAGGCACAGTTTTTGACCAAAGCGTTCGATATCCCCCAGATTTCGACGGGCGACATGCTCCGCGCGGCTATCAAAGCGGGAACGGAACTTGGAGTTCTGGCCAAATCGTTCATGGATGCGGGCAAACTGGTTACCGACGACATTATCATCGGACTGGTCAAAGAACGGATCAAAGAGGAAGATTGCCGCAACGGCTTTTTGCTTGACGGTTTCCCCCGCACCGTTCCCCAGGCAGACGCACTCAAAGAAGCCGGCGTAGCCATCGATGCGGTCATCGAAATCGACGTTCCCGATAACGTTATCGTCGAACGTATGTCGGGGCGTCGCGCACACCTTGCATCCGGGCGTACTTACCATGTCGTCTACAACCCTCCAAAAGTAGAAGGCAAAGACGACGTTACAGGTGAAGACCTGGTTCAGCGCGACGACGACAAAGCCGAAGTGGTTCTTGACCGTCTGCGCGTTTATCATGAGCAGACCGCGCCGCTGGTCGGATACTACAAAACCCTGTCCGCCGCCGACTCCTCGGTGAAATACATCACGATCGACGGAACGCAGCCCATCGATACGGTCGAAAAAGAGATCCTCGAGCGCCTCAAATAATTCCTCCTTTCCCGCCTTGCGGGAATCTCATGTTATAATCGCTTCATGAAAACACCCCATTTTTACGCCGTCATCATCGGATCGGAGATTCTCAACGCCCGCCGTATCGACAAACATTTCACCTTCGTTCGCGATGCCCTTCTCGCACGCGGTCACGCACTCTTCGCATCGATGATCATCAAAGACGATTCCCGCCTCATCCGCGATACGTTCACGATGGTTCGCAACGATCCCGATGCTGTCATGTTCAGCTTCGGAGGGATCGGTTCGACCCCCGATGACCTGACGCGCGCGATCGCCGCAGAGGTGTTCGGCGACGGTAAACTCTACCCTCACGATAAGTTTCGTTCGGATATTGTCGAGCGCTTCGGCGATGCGGCCTATCCCCACCGGATTCACATGGCGGACCTTCCGCGAGACGCAGGCCTGCTGCACAACGTCATCAACAACATGTCGGGATTTTTTTTGCAGGAGCGTTATTTTTTCATGCCGGGTTTTCCCGAAATGTCCCATCCCATGGTGAACGAGGCGCTCGATCGCTTCTATCCCCGCTCCCAACCGACCTTCCGTAAAACGCTGATTGCCCAGACGAGCGAAAACACGCTGATCGATGTGATGAAGCGGTTGCCCGAATCGGTCGATTTCTCCTCGCTTCCGATGCTCAAAGAGGGAAAGGCGAGTGTAGAAATTTCGGTAGCTTCGAGTGACGAAGAGGAGAGCCGGCACTGCCTCGAGCTTTTTGTCACGTTTCTCGAAAACCAAAAAATAGATTACGAATTAATCTAAACAATAAAAAATAAATTATATTTTTGTTATGCCGATATATGCTTAAAGAGTCCCTGAGCGTCCGAAAAAGGGGGAAAGCATGGGTATATTGGAATATTTGCTCGTTACGTTAAGCCTGATAGCGGCCGTATACGGTTTTTATCGGCACACTTTTCTGAAGCGGCCGAAGCATAAACCGCCGCTTAAACCGCATTTTACGCTTAAAATCGAGGGAGATCAGACGTAATGACGCTCATAAAGTTTATTGCGTCCGTTTCTATCCGCCGATACTTCTGACTTCAGCTTCTCAAGTCTTTCAAGCCGCTGATCCGTAGTGGGATGAGTGCGAAATAAATTGGCAAACGAAAAATTTTTCCCGTCAAAGGGACTGATGATGAACATGTGGGCATTTTCAGGTGTCGCACCGTGTACTTCGCCTCTTGCATTGTAATTGGAAAGTTTCACCAGTGCGCTTTGCAGCCATTCGGGATGCCCGGTTAACCGCGCGGCCCCTTCATCCGCCATGAACTCGCGCGAACGGCTGATCGTCATCTGGATCACCGTTGCCGCAATCGGAAGCAAAACGGCCATCAGCAGCATCAAAATCGGGTTTCCACCACGGCTGTCCCGACTGCCGAACATGGCACCGAACTGCAGCATGTTGGCGATAAACGCTACGGCTCCGGCAATCGTCGCCGCAATCGTAGCCACCAGGATATCGCGATGGGCGACATGCGAAAGCTCGTGTGCCATGACCGCTTCGACTTCATCTTCGTTCAGGAGTTCCAGCAATCCGGTTGTAATCGCTACTGCCGCGTTCTGCGGATTTCTACCGGTAGCAAAGGCGTTTGGAATACGATCATGGATGATATAGACTTTGGGCATCGGCATGTCGGAGCGTTCGACGAGCCGTTCGACGACCCGGTAAAGCATCGGCGCTTCTCTGGGATCAACTTCCTGGGCATTATAGTGTTTGAGAATCATCGTATCGGAAAAATAATAGGCGTAAAAATTCATACCGCCTGCCATCAGCAACGCAATAAGCATGCCGCCCTGCCCTCCGAAGTAGCCTCCGATGAAAACGAGCAGAACGCTCAGGCTTCCCAGGAGTAAAAAGGTCTTAATCTGTTCCATTCGTTCCTCCTTCCAAAAGGGCTAAAATCGATTTTTTATGCATTTTACGGGCAAAATCGAGTGCACTGAGCCCATGGCGGTCACGCGCGCTGACATCAACGCCCATCTCCAGGAGTTTGCGTATGATCTCCGTGCGCCCGTAACACACCGCGCCCATGAGCGGGGTAAACCCGCTGTTGCGGGTGGGACGGTTAACGTCAAACCCCTCCCGAATCAGCCGCTCGATCAGCGGAAGATTATTGTAGGTTACCGCAACGTCGAAAACGCTGACCCCTTCATGATCGGTATGAAAAAGATCGGCTCCGCTGTCTGCGAGCAGTTCGATGATCTCTTCGTCGCAGTGGTACCGCATCGCAAAACAGATCACCGATTCCCCGTTCTCTTCCTCATCGTTGGGATTGGCACCGTTTTTGAGATATTGTTTGATCCCGAGATAATTGTTGGCTTTTAAAAGTTCGATCCACTGTTCCATCTGTTTCGCTTTGCATCCGTAAAATTAATCAGCAGTATAACATGCAAGATTCAACTGAAGTCTAGTCTCTTATGCTAAAATTCCCCATTAATTTTGCCAAAAGTGAGAGAATATGGAAGTTTTAGAGACAGAAGCGGCATTTAAAGCGTGCGTACAGGAGATTCAAAGCGCAGCAGGGTACAAAAACCCACTGGCATTCGGGATCTGCCGCGTCGATTTGGGTCAGCTCAACAGTGATAAAGTCCTTCAGGCGACCTATCCGCATATCAACTGGAACGAAAACTTCGGCAGTGCTGCCATTTTTATCAAAAACGCCCGGGAACAGGGATTTGAGATCGATTTCACCGCGGATGAAGTGATTGTTCCTGTTACCCTGAAATTCCTGGAAGGGTGTCTGAACGCGTTTACTCCCTATGCAGACGAGGCATACGGCGACGCCCATAAAAATATTCAGGTCGTTTCGACGCTCTATTCCCTGATCAAAGAAAACGGCATGCGTGACGGCGAGTTCCGTCTGGTTATTCTTTTTAATGATGTGCCGTGCACAAGCGTCGAGGGGACGTACCTCAAACTCTACGCCCTGTCGCTGGCGAAGGTTCCGCTGCGTTCGATCAACCTGAACGGTGCGTTCGGAGCCCTGCACAATGTTGCCTGGTCCGAAGGGCAGCCGATCGAACTCGAATGGCTCCGTGCGAACGAAATCGAACTCAAATTCGCCAACGAGTATCCGAAAATCGACTTCGTTGATAAATTCCCACGCTTTTTGCAGCATATCATTCCGGCCAACAACACCCGCATCCTTGACGACTCTAAAGTCCGTTTCGGCGCACAGCTCCACCCTGGTACGACGATCATGCCCGGAGCGAGTTACGTGAACTTCAATGCCGGTACAACCGGCGTCAGCATGGTAGAAGGACGCATCTCGAGCTCGGCCGTCGTCGGTGACGGCTCCGACGTCGGCGGCGGCGCGTCGATTCTGGGTGTCCTCAGCGGCACTGACGGTATCCCCGTCACTATCGGCAAAAATACCCTGTTGGGAGCCAACTCTGTCACCGGTATCGCTTTGGGAGACGGATGTATCGTCGATGCGGGAATCGCCGTACTGGCCGGAACGAAATTTGCGGTCACCGCAGAAGAGCTTGCCAAAATCAATGAAGCCAATCCTTCCGCAAAACTCAGCGGCACTTCGTTCAAAGGGAAAGACCTGGTGGGGCTCAACGGTATCCACTACCGCCAGGATTCGACAACGGGTCAACTGATGATCCGTCGTTCGACGCGTGAAGTTAAACTCAACGCAGACCTTCACTGAATTTATCTCCGAAAGTTTCCCCATTCCGGGGAAATTCTTTTCCGAATCTAATTTTTTGCCCCTAGAACCGTTTAAGGCGACCGGACTTATACTTTCATTATCTGAATGAAAAGGAGCTTTCCATGATAAGCTCGAATGTTTCGTCCATGATGTCAAATCAGACGTACATGAACAACAACGCCCAAAACGTCGCAAATGTTAATAGCGATCGGTACATACCACGCGAAACGACGATCAGCGAAACGCAAAACGGCGGAACAAAAGCCAATACTGCAGCTGCAACCGATAACGGGAGCCAGCGTTCACAGACCGATTTGGCCAAAGAGCTGACCGATCAGGTTACGATTCAAAACGTCAGCGAAGCCAATGCCCGTTCCATCCGTGCACAGGATGAAATGAGAGGTTCTCTGCTCGATATAAAAGCGTAGTTTAAAGCGCTTTCTTTTTCTTTACCCCTTTGCTCTCCTTAGAGAGTATAAGAGGTACACGGGTGAAAATATTCATGCTGCACGCCCGGCTCAGCAATCGGTTTTCCGGATCGAACTCTTCCATTTCACTTCCAAGGTCAAGCGTGCTGATAACCGCTTTACCCACGATGCGGCGTCCTTTGTTTCCCGTTTTATCGATCGTTCGAATCCCCCAGACGTTGTGCATCATCAAAACATTGTCCTGATACGTTCCGACGTAAAGCAGAACGTGGCCTTTGAGATAGACAATCGTCTCAAAAGGGACCCCTTTTTCTTTGATGAGGGAGAGTTTTTCGTCGTTAGAAAGCCCTTCAAACGAAATAACCTCCCCTTTGCGAGCCTGTGAAGCCGAGTTTCTGGGAAGCCAAATCCCAAAGGGGGTATACATGTCGCGGATCATCGACGAGCAGTCCCGTTCTCCGAACATCCCTCCCCAACCATACGTGTTTTTGAGCATCTGTTCCCCCAATCGGGCCAGATCGCTTTTGTTGATTTTCGAAATACCGATTCGTGCCGCAGGCTTTGGGATTGAGAGCGATTTGAACGAACCGTCGGTATCGTATACCATCGCATAGTATTCGTTTTGCTGCTCTTTTTCGAGCGGCAGGACCATACCGATGCGTGAATAGGCGACAAAGCGGTTCATGCTGTCATACAAAGGGACGTTGTCTTCCATCACGAACAGCTTTTCTTGTTTGCGCATCGTTTCTGCGGCGGCATCTTCGATCGCGACGACGCCCTCCGATTTAACCCATCCCGACGCACTGTTGGTAAACACATAAGTCCAGGCACCGTCGATCGAGGTGTGGGAAATATAGAGCGGTTCGTGATAATTGACGCTGCTGTTTTGAAGCATGTCGAACGGATACCCTTCTCCCGGCTGAGACGGGTTACGGTAGAGCGGTTTTTCGGTGGGAAGTGCACGCAGATCGAGCCATTTGACTGCTATCCCCTTACGGTTGAGCGATCCGAAAGCGGCAAAATTCGCCTGCGCTTCGATCTCTTTGAACCATGACGGCGGCAGTGGACGCAGATTACTGCCGTATCCGCCGCGAAAGGCGCGCAACGGCCAGGAGGCTTCCTGTACGCTTGCAGGAGGGGCACTGTAGGTCCAAGGGGAATAATACGCTTTTTCAAACCCTTTTTGGACTTCGAAAAAATCGTCCCGGTCTATCCCGTTTTGTTCGACATAAGGGAGGATAGATTGATCAAACCGCTCCAGGTCGTTGATTTTGGGACCAAGCTGGGGAAGCGCCACATCCAGTTCCTGCGGAAGTGTACAGCAATACGGGGAATCCGAAGGTGCGGGGGGAAGTTCGGTTTTGGCTTTGCTGAGAGGTTTTTCGGGGACCGATTCGGGGGCAATGGTATGGGTACTGCACCCTCCCAGTACGAAAATCATACTGCCGATCCAGAATGTCGATTTCATCGTCTCTCCGCTTTATTCCACCCCTCCGAAACGTCCGACGACTCTGCCGATGATTTCGACTTCGTCACGGCGTGCGACGTAGGTGGGATAGTCTTTGTTATCCGAAATAATATCGAGTTTTCCATCAAGACGAACTTGTATTCTCTTGATAAAAAGGCCGTGTTCGGTGCGAATCGTAAAGATGCCCCCGCGACTGACGTCGGTTTTGGAGCGGTTGATGAAAACGATATCGTTGTAACTGAAAGAGGGTTCCATCGAATCGCCCGTTACGTTGATCGCTTCGATATGACGCAACTCCCCTTCTCCGCCGAGCGACATGACGAAATTTTCTTCCAGCATCAGCGGTTCGAAATCGAGTTCCTCGTTTTCGGCGCCTCCGCCGGCCGAAGCGTTCACCGAAGAAAAATAACGGACCATGTAAAAACGGTTCGTCGGTTCGATCAGGCTTTCGGGAGATTGATTGTACAGAAGCCAGTTGATCGCAATCGAACGCTTTGCGCAAAAATCGAGCAGCTCGTTAAAGGGGATTTTGTTGCGCTTTTTCATGGTCGCAAAATTCATCTGCGAAATTTCCAGCAGCTCGGCGATGTCTTTGTCAAAAACCTTTTTGTCCGGAAATTCGGACGAGACGATGTCTTTGATCGTTTCGACGATTTCATTAAATGTTTTCATGACGATATCCTTTTATCGTAATTGATACGATATTCTAGGAATTATGCCATCTTTTTTGAAATAATATGACAAAATGAAATATTTTAAAAAGGAGTTTCACGTTTTTTATACTATTTTGCCATATCAATCCGATTCAAAGGAACTTTCATGGCACAGGTTATTCGTAAGGCAAGCGGCTGGATGGATCGTTTCGAAATGCAGATGGGAATCTGGGCGGAAAAGCTTTTTTAATACGGGGTCCGAATCAATCGCCCCCGTCACCGTCTTCGCCCTGTTGCGACTTTTCGTTTTGTTCTTCCCGTTCGAGACGTGAAAGATGGTAGCCCCGAAAAATATAGATCAGGAATAGGACAAAAAGGGCCACCATAACGGTGTCGAGAATTTGCATCATCACATCAGCTCCTTATACGCGTCAAAATTCTGCTTGATCGCTTCGTATAATATGATGCCCGTACTGATCGCCAGATTCAGGCTGCGCCCCTCTTTCGCCATCGGGATGGTGAGCGTCTGTTCCCCAAAAGATTCGAGCATCTTCGCCGGCAGCCCCGAAGTCTCGCTTCCGAAGATCAAATAATCCCCCTGGCGGAATTGAATATCGAAATAAGGGCGGTCGGTCTTCGTCGTCGCCAGGAAAAAGCGTTCACGGTTCGGGTGGGCTTCGAGAAAATCATCAAGAGATTCCCATACTTGAAGATCAAGTTTGTGCCAGTAGTCCATTCCCGCCCGCCGGAGCGCCTTTTCGCCGATATCGAATCCCAACGGTTTGACCAGATGAAGCGTGGAAGCGGTATTGACGCATAAACGCCCGATAGCGCCGGTATTATTCGGGATTTGCGGAGTTACGAGGACGATATTGAACATTTAGAAAATAATCGTTTTGTTGGCGTGGACGAAAATACGGTCTTCGAGTGCCAGCTTCAGGGCGCGGGAAAGGACAATTTTTTCGACGTCGCGACCGGCACGTTGCATATCTTCCCATCCGTAGGCGTGGTTGACGTGGATAACGTCCTGCGCGATGATGGGTCCTTCGTCGAGATTGTTGTTGACGAAGTGGGCCGTGGCACCGATGATTTTTACCCCGCGTTCGTACGCCTGTTTGTATGGATTGGCGCCGATAAACGCCGGGAGAAACGAGTGGTGGATGTTAATGATCTTGTCCTCGTACGCTTCGACGAAACGGGGCGTCAGAATGCGCATGTATTTGGCCAGTACGATGTAATCTATCTCGCCGAAAGAGGCAAGCTGCGAGAGAACCCTCCGTTCGTGTTCGTCCCGGTCGCACCCTTCGTGCGAAACGGTGTAAAAGGGTATGTCGAATTTGGAGACGAGCGGTTCGAGCAGATCGTAATTGGAGACGACCCCTACGATCTGGGCATCCAGTTCCCCCGCTTCGTATCGGATCAATATGTCCCCCAGCGCGTGGGATTCTTTGGTCGCCATCAATACAATCCGTTTTTTACGCGGAGCGACAACGTCGATATGCGCATGCGAAGGAAGTGCCGCAGCCAGTTCGTTCTGAAGCGCGGCGGGATCGATTTCACCGGCGACGACGCTGCGCATGAAAAATTTATTTTGTGCCTTGTCGACGAATTCATTGTTGGAAATAATGTTCAGCTGACGATGGAAAAAAATGCTCGAAACTTTATAGACCAGCCCCTTCTCGTCGTTACAATGGATTAATACGCGGTATTGCTGATTCATGGATGGTGTCCTGGGCAGAAAAAATTAGGATTGTTTGAGATTGTCCAAACGGTTATCGATGGTGGCGAGGAGGTATTCAAGGAAATTGAGCGTCAGATCCACTTTGGCTTCGATCTGAACGTTGTTCGGCGACTGGAAGCCTTCGAACAAGACCAAAAGCCGTTCGCGGATCCCTTCGAGCCATCGGGCTTCGTCCTCACGCAAAGAAGGCGTCACGTTCCCTACCGACGGTTCCGGCGCGGAAACCGTTTTGGCGGGTGCGACAGAGGGGGTTTCTTCTTTGTTCGGTTCGACTTCTTCAGGCATTTCGGGAACGCCGGAGAGCTCTTCGATCTCAGCTAATGTGGAGAGAATGACGTCTTTTAGTTCCATGCTTTGAGCAGCCACCTTTCAAACTGGATAAATTCAGCCTCTTCGTCCATCTGGACGAAAAAAGATTTCATTTCGCTGTTGACCCCGAGAAATTTCTTCCGCATACCCGAAAGGCGGCGTATCGCGATCTTCGCGTCGGAATTGCCGGGATCTTTTTTTAAAATCTCTTTGTAAATTTCAAGGGCGTCTTCTTTGAGCCCCTGAAGCTCGTAAATGTTTGCGAGCGTCAGCGTTTGCATTTGGCCGCAAAATTCGCGATGATGGAACCCATCTCGCTGGTTGAACAGATCTCTTTGGCATCGAAGCTCGCGAGGTCTTTGGTGCGATATCCCTGTGCGAGCGCCTGCTTGATTCCGTAATCGATGCGGTCGGCGGCCGCATTTTCGTTCAATGCGTAACGCAGCATCATCGCCGCACTCGCAATCGTGGCGATCGGATTGGCAATCCCCTGCCCCGCGATATCGGGAGCCGAGCCGTGGATCGGTTCGTACACGCCGATTTTTGCTCCCACCGACGCAGAAGGGAGCAAGCCGATGGATCCGGAGAGCATGCTCGCTTCGTCGCTGAGAATATCGCCGAAGATGTTACCCGTCAAAATGACGTCGAACTGTCTCGGGTCACGGATCAGCTGCATCGCGGCATTATCGACGTACATATGGGAAAGCTCGACTTCGGGATACTCTTTGGCAACCTCTTCGACCACTTCGCGCCAGAGCTGGCTGACGTCGAGGACGTTGGCTTTATCGACCGAGCACACTTTCTTGGATCGTTCCATCGCGATTTTGAACGCAACGTGGGCGATACGCTCGATCTCGGGACGGGTGTAAACCATCGTATTCCATCCGCGGTTTTCATCGCGCCCTTTGGGTTCGCCGAAATAGATCCCCCCGATCAGCTCGCGGACGACCATCAGATCGACCCCTTTTACTATCTCGGGTTTGAGGGAGCTGGCGTTGACCAGTTCGTCGTAGACGGTAGCGGGGCGAAGGTTGGCAAATACACCGAGTTCTTTACGGAACCGCAGCAGCCCGCTTTCGGGGCGTTTTTCGCGAGGAAGATTATCCCATTTCTGCCCTCCGATAGCGCCGAAGAGAACGGCGTCGCTGGAGAGGGAGACATCGATCGTTTCCTGGGGAAGCGGATCGCCGGTGACGTCGTAGGCGCATCCGCCCATGAGTACTTCGCGGTAATTGAACTCGATCTCTTCGCATGCGGCGACGGCATCTAGGACTTTGACCGCTTCGTCGATAATTTCAGGACCGATACCGTCCCCTTTGATCAGTGCGATATTGTATGACTTCATTGATTATTTCTCCTGGGCGGCAATTTCGGCTTGCGCGTAGTTCATCAGCCCTCCGGCGGCAATCAGTTCTTGCATGAACGGCGGGATGGGGATGAAATTGTAGACTTTGCCGGTTGTACAGTTCGTAATCGTTCCGGCGTCCATATCGATGGTAACCGATTCTCCCTCTTTGATCTCCATGCTCTCGGGAAGTTCGAAAATCGGAAGCCCCATGTTGAAAGCGTTGCGGTAAAAAATACGGGCGAAAGTCGGAGCGATGACGGCGGCGACACCGGCTGCTTTGAGCGCTATTGGGGCATGCTCGCGCGACGATCCGCATCCGAAATTTTCATCGGCGACGATGATATCACCCGGCGTCATTTTGGTAACGAACGCCGGATCGGCGTCTTCCATCACGTGCTTGGCCAGTTCTTTGGGATCCGATGTATTGAGATAGCGGGCGGCGATAATAAGGTCGGTATCGATGTCTTTACCGAAATTCCAAACTTTCCCTTCAATTTTTTGCATTGAAAATCCTGTACTAAATATCGTAAAAATTTGGAGGGATTATAACTTATCTGACTTTAAAGATGCCTCTTTTCGTTTTTTTTCCCGCATCAGCGGGCCGGAATGAAGCGGATCGAGGTGTAATTGACGCAATGACGGGTGTCTTTGGGCGTCATCCGTTCCCCGATAAAAACATGTCCAAGGTGGCCGCCGCATGCGGCGCAGACAATCTCGGTCCGGCGGCCGTCGGCATCGGGGACCCGCTTCACCGCGCCGGGGATCTCGTCATCAAAGCTTGGCCAGCCGCAGTGCGAGTCGAATTTATCATCGGTACGATAAAGCGGCGTGTTGCATCGGCGGCAGACATAGGTACCCTTTCCTTCTTCCAGAAAACGGCGGTAATTTTCTCCAAAGGGGCGTTCGGTCCCTTTGTGCAGGATAATGTATTCTTCTTCGGGTGTGAGCGGATTGTAATTCATGGACGGTTTTTTCAGCCTTATGGTCGGTTCAGATGCGGCTGTCAGGGCTAAAAGCGACAGCACGATAAAGGATAGTACACTCTGTTTCATGGCAAATCCATTGCGATTTCAATCTAGAACCATTCTACAAGCTTTTTGTAAATTCGGGGGCGTATAACGGAGTTTTGAACTCCGTCAGGCGGCATAAAAGATATTAATACTGATTAATATTAACGTTTGAGGCTGTTGGTCGTCGCGAGCATTTCGTCGCTGGTTGTAATTACTTTGGAGTTGGCATCGTAGGCACGCTGTCCCGTAATCAGGTCGGTCAGCTCGACAACCAGCTGAACGTTCGAAAGCTCGACAAATCCCTGACGGATCGTTCCCAATCCCTCTTCGCCCGGCGTTCCTTCGATCGGCTGGCCCGAACTGTCGGTCTCGACGAAGAGGTTGTCTCCCATCGCATGCAGCCCCGCAGGATTGATAAAGTTTGTCAGAGAAATCTGCCCCACCTGAGTCGCCTGTGCCTGCCCCGACTGGGTTACGCTGACGATACCGTCGACCCCGATACTGATGTTCGTCGCATCTTCGGGAACGACGATCTCGGGGACCAGGCGGTATCCGTCGGAATTGACGATCGTACCGTTCTCATCAAGCTTGAAGGATCCGTTACGGGTATAAACTTCCGTTCCGTTGGGAAGTTCAAGCTTGAAAAAACCTTTTCCGGCGATCGCTACGTCAAGCGTGTTGTCGGTCTGTTTCAGGCTCCCCTCGCTGAAAATTTTGTTGATGGCGGTCGGCCGGACCCCAAGGCCCACTTCGATCCCCGTCGGTGATTTGGTCGTATCGCTGGTGGACGTTCCGGCGTAAGTCATGACTTTGTACATCAGATCGGCGAATTCGGCGCGCGATTTTTTGTACCCCATCGTGTTAACGTTGGCGATATTGTTCGCCGTCGTATCGATCTGGGTCTGCATCGCGAGCATCCCCGTTGAGCTGGTATAGAGTGATTGCATCATGATTCAAATCTCCTTGGGTTATCGGCGTGTCGCGCCGAGTTTTTCGATGGCGTCGCGGTTGAGGTCGTTCATCTGCGAATCCATCGCTTTTTGATACATTCCGACCAAACGGTTGGCTTCGACGAGCGCGATCATCTCATTGACCGCATTGACGTTACTTTTTTCGACAAATCCCTGCATGACGCTGCCGCTGTCGTTAAGCGGGTTTAAGGGATCGGCCGCATCGGGGATGTAGAGGTTCTCTCCCTCTTTGTTCAGCATCCGGATATTCTGCGGCTCGGCGATCAGCAACCGCTTGGCGGGGATCATTTCGGTCGTGCCTGCGATATTCGCGGCGATCTGGCCGTTTTTGTCGATCGTTACGACCGAACTTTGGGGATTTATCGTAATCGGGGTTTTATCGGCGGCCAGGACTTCAAATCCCTGCTTGGTCAGGAGTTTCCCTTCTTCGTTGAGGGTAAACGTACCGTTACGCGTCAAACGTATCCCCTGCGGAGTGTTGACCGCAAAGAACTGCCCTTCCTTGCCCAGTGCGAGGTCGAACGTGTTTTCGGTACGCTGCATCGCACCCAGCGAAAAATCGGTATAGGCATCGGTGATCTGCGGAACACGGCTCATCGAACGGTTGAAATACTGTGCCGCTTCCATTGTATGGTTTGGGATCGGCAGTTCGTCTTGGGCTTCCTTGAGCAGTCGGACGAAATCGCCCGTAATCAGCTGATCGCGTTTGTATCCCGCCGTATTGACGTTGGCCAGGTTGTTGGCGATCGTATCCATGCGGTTGAACTGAGCCACCATCCCGCCGGTCGCCGCGTAATATCCGGTCTGCATTCTCGTACGTCCTTGGTCGATTTGAGGACATGAAGCAACTGCCGTTCCACTTTTTGTTTGCACCGTTTTATCCCAATATGTTAAGGATGGTTTATAAAAATTTGGGTATAATCCAAATCTTTTTAAACGACAAGGGAGCCCTCCTCGTATGAGCGTCAAAGATTTAAACAAGCATATCGAAACCCTCTTTTCCGAACACAAATCCAAAAACTGTCTGACATACGAAGCGATTGTCGAACCTTTCGACAAACAGCCTACCCTCGCGCAGGCCAAAACGGTTTTAAAACTCGCCCAAAAACATAAAATCTGCCTGTTCACCTCTTCCGAACACGCCAAAATGCTCAACCAGCAAGAAGCCGCCGCAAAACGTGCCGCGCAGCTCAAGTACATCGAAGAAGCCAGCGGGGACGAATTCGACATCCTCAAGCAGCATGAACTGCTCGAATGGTCGCGTTCGGATTCTCCCGTGCGGATGTATCTGCGCGAAATGGGGCAGATTCCCCTTTTAACCAAAGACGAAGAGATCGAAATCTCCAAACGGATGGAGATGGGGGAAGGGATCATCATCGATGCGATCTGCTCGGTTCCCTACCTGATCGATTTCATTCTCGATTACAAAGATCCGCTCATCAACCGCGAACGCCGTGTCAAAGAACTCTTCAAAAGCTTTGAGGAAGACGGCGAAGACGATGATGACAATGAAAATGACGACGAAAACGACGATGAAGAAACGAGTGAAAAAGCCCCTTCGGCCAAAGACAAAAAACGGGTCGAAAAAGTCGTCACGTCCTTTAAAGCGCTCGAAAAAGCGAAAAAAGAGTGGGTGAAAGCGACCGAAAAAGTACTCGACGAATGTCCGGTCGAAGAGATGGATCCCGAGTATGTTCTCCATTTCCTCAACGTCAGTTTCAAGAAAAAAAGCCTCAAAGAAGCTCTGCTTGACCTGGGGCCCACCTCAAAGCTTATCAACGAACTGGTCCGCTCGATGGAGACGGCGCTGCGCAGCGACGAAGGGTTTGAACGCGAACTCAAACGCCTCGAGTACAAACTTCCCCTTTTTAACGATCAGCTCAAGAAAAACCACCAGGCGATTCTGGCCAAAATCTGTGACCTCTCGAAGGAGGACATCGCGGCCAAGGTTCCCGAGGCAACGATGGTAAGCACCTATATGGAGATCAAAAAACTGATCCAGACCAAAGAGGCCTCCAAGGGTGGCTTCAACATGGAACCCGAAAAGCTGGCCGACATCCTCGAACAGATCAAACGGGGTAAAAGCATCTCCGAGACGGCCAAAACACGGATGGCAAAATCGAACCTCCGTCTGGTTGTCTCGATCGCCAAACGTTATACCAACCGCGGCCTCCCCTTCCTCGACCTGATCCAGGAAGGAAACATCGGATTGATGAAAGCCGTCGACAAGTTCGAGTACCAGAAAGGGTATAAATTCTCGACCTACGCAACGTGGTGGATCCGTCAGGCGATCAGCCGCGCCATCGCCGACCAGGCACGAACGATCCGTATCCCGATCCATATGATCGAAACGATCAACCGGATCAATAAGATCATGCGCAAACATCTCCAGGAACACGGAAAAGAACCCGATGTCGAAACCATCGCGGAAGAAGTGGGTCTGTCGGTCGAGAAAGTCAAGAACGTCATTAAGATCACCAAAGAGCCGATCTCCCTCGAAGCACCGATCGGGAACGAGGAGGACGGCCGTTTCGGGGATTTCATCGAAGACAAGATGTCCATTTCCCCTTCCGATGCGATTCTCAAAGACGATCTGAAAGTCCAGATCGAAAGCGTCCTCGAACAGCTCAACGAGCGGGAAAAAGCGGTCATCAAGATGCGTTTTGGGATCATGGACGACGAAAGCGACCGTACCCTCGAAGAGATCGGGAAAGAGCTCAACGTCACCCGCGAGCGGGTACGCCAGATCGAGTCCAGCGCGATCAAAAAGCTCAAACACCCAAAAGTTGGGCGTAAACTTAAAAACTACATCGAGGACTGATGACGTTCGATCAGCAATGGATTGAATTTGATTTCAATCCGTTTATTCTTTTCAATGCAAGCGGAAAAATTGTATCGCTCAATACAGAAGCGCAATACCTTCTGGGGGCGGTGGAGTCTTCCGCCATCTATAAAATCGCCACGACCTATGCCAGCTCCTCGTTTGGATTCAAAACTACCTTTTTAGAGCTTGAATTCGGACGTTTCAAATTTTTCGGCATTACGGTCGGGTATGAAGACGAAGAGCACATCGGAATCCGCCTCTATCAACTCCCCTCTTTCCAGTTTACCAAACAAAAACCCGAAGGGCAGCTCGTCAACGTCTATACCCTTATCGATCTGTGCATCAGCTCCAATTCGATCGGAAGTCAGACCCGTTTTGTGAAAGAGGTCGATCCCACTATTCCTGAAATACGCCTGCAGACGGAACTTTTTATCAAGCTTTTGAACAAAATCTACATGTCAATGGCCGGAAACGAGAAAGTGACCACGCGGCTCTTTTTCCGCGTCGGGGAACACATCAAGTTCGAAGGGGAAAAATACTCTCTCTTTTCGATCGAGATCTCTGCCGATACGATTGCCCGGAAATACCTTTCGGACATTTCCCACCTCGCCGAAGAGAACAACCTCTTCACCGACATCAAAGAACAGCGTATAACGATCAACGTCCCGATGATCGTGAAGTAAACGCCGCTTCTTCGAAGATTTTCTCTCCTTTTTCCCGTATCAGTTTAACCGCAACGTCGACGACGGCAGGATCATAAAGAATGCCTCGATTGCGTGTAATCTCCTCAAGCGCTTTGTCCAACCCCAATGAGGGGCGATACGGGCGGTGCGAGCTCATCGCTTCGACGACATCGGCGACCGCAATGATTCTCGCTTCGATACGGATCTCTTCCCCTTGCAGCCCGTCCGGGTATCCTGAACCGTCGTAGCGTTCATGGTGCTGACGGATCGTTTCGTCGATCGGCCAGGGAAATTCGATGCCCGTGATGATATCGCTGCCGTTCACCGGATGGGTTTTGATAAGCGAGTATTCCAGTTCGGTCAACGGCCGCGGCATGACCAGCAGTTCTACCGGAACGGAGAGTTTGCCGATGTCATGGATCAAGGCGCTAATGCGAACCGAGGTGAGTTGTTCGTCCGAAAGGCCCATGAGCCTCCCGATCGATTCGGCAAAAATCGAGACACGGTGCTGATGGCCGTTCGTGTACGGATCACGCTGTTCGATCGCGCGCGACAACGCACCGACAATCTGGGTAAGGGCTTTGATTGTCGCGTTTTTGGCTTTGGCCAGCTGAACGTCCTGAAAGCGGCTATAGGTGGCTTTCAAGGTTTGTGCGATCAACTGCTCGGTGTCAATCGGCTTTTTGACGTATCCGTCGACGCCGAGTTCGATCGCTTTGATGAAATAGTCGGTGTCGGTAAACGCGGTGACGATGACAATCGGCATCCCGTCGCGAAGGTTCCGTATCCGTTCCGCCATCGAGAGACCGTCCATCACGGGCATTTTAATATCGGTGATGACGATATCGTAGACGTTTTTCTCGAACAGCTCGAGTCCCTCCGCACCGTTTTTGGCTTCGTCGACACGCGCGAAACGGCGGCGCAGGAAACGGCTTACCTCTTCGCGCACCATATCTTCATCTTCGACATACAGTACGCTGAGGGTTTTGAGAAATGCTTCCATTAGCCATCCTTTTGTGTTTTCATCTGGGCATGATGCGGTATCCGAATCGTGAACTCGGCCCCTTCGCCCGTGTTGACGGCACTGATCGTACCCCCGTGATTGTGTTCGACAATCATGCGGGCCATATACAGCCCGATTCCGCTTCCCGATTCCTTCGTCGTGAAATAGGGATCGAAAATTTTGCCGATAATGGCTTCATCTATCCCGCCGGCATTGTCGGATATATCGATACGTACCTCGCCGTTTTCGGCAAATGCCCGGATAACGATTTTTCCGCTTCCGCTTTTGCGTTCTTTGACCGCATCCTTGGCATTCGTCAACAGGTTCAAAATCACCTGCGAAAGCTGGTTGGGATAACCGTATCCGGGCAGAGGGCGCTCGTATTCTTTGACGATTTCTATGTTGTTGTTTTTAAGAGCCGCATCGATAACGACCAGCGATTCTTCGATGATGTCGACCGTATCGAACGGTTTGGCTTCTTTGTCGGAGCGGAAAAAATTACGGAAATCATCGATCGTCTGCGACATCTGATTAAGAATTTTACGCGATTTTGCAACCGCGTTTGAGAGCGATTCTTCGCTCAACTCGTTGTATTTGTAGTCATCCTGGATGTTTGCCAGAATCACCGCCAGGGTATTGAGCGGCTGGCGCCACTGGTGGGCGATGTTGTGAATCATTTCGCCCATCGACGCCAGTCGCGACTGCTGAATAAGCAGAAGATCTTTCTGGCGGCTCTTGGCCACTTCGTCGCGTACCTTGGCTTCGAGCGTCTCGTTCAGCTCCATAACGGTTTGTTTTGCATTTTCCGATTCGTTCAGGGCATTTTGGAGTAGTTTTTCATTCCTGACAATACGGCTGAAGGCGAACCAGATTCCCAGAATTCCGAAAAGACCGATCAGAAGATGCCAGAGGGCAAGACTGATCTTTTGCTCGTCAGCAACATCCTGAAATGGCTGAAAAGGGATTGAGAAACTGACACCGCCCCGTATATCACCGACTTTGTAACCCTGATGGCCATGGCATTTCAGGCACCCCTCTTTGGCAACCATAGGCCGCATGTATCGCATGTTAAGCGTGCCGTTGATTTCAGAGAGTCCCCAAACTTCTTCTTTCCCTTTTTCAAAAGCTTTCAGTGCCTCGATTTCCCATGCATCCGGTTTATTTTCAGGGCGCAGCGGATTGAGCGACGTAATATGTTCTGTCGGTGCACCGGGTAAAATGGTTATTTCATGAACCTGCCGAATCATATACGCGGGATTGATTAAAGTCAGAGACTTTCCGCTTGTCGTATTCACGTCACGATCCGGAATATGGGACAAATAGGGATTGGGAGGATATTTTTCAGTCGGAACGGCATACACCCCTCCTTTATCCGTTACCCACTGTCGGTAAGCCTGATCTTTTGTCCAGCTTGCACGCCCTTCGGCAACTGCCATTTGCTGTGCCGTTTCATCTATTTGCATAAAATTGAACCATACTGAACCCGCTACGATCGCGATCCAGGCGGATGACAATGACCATTTTAAAGTGGGAGTGAGCATCTGTTTCGTATCCTCTCCGCACCGAAGCGCGATTAAGGATTAATTATATTACTTTCGCAAAGTTTTTACAAGTTTTAGCGTGCGATAAACAGTTCCTTGGCCATCAGGTAGCCGACGGGAATGCCGGCTGCAAGCCCGACAAGATACGGAAGGACGTTCAATGCGCCGTTGTTTTCCAGTGCGATAAATCCGAGGATGAGAAACGCATAGGGGACAAGCCGGTAGACCGATACCCAGGCCGAAGCGTTTTGGGTCGTGTTTTTGACGATATCGGCACGTTGACGGGCTTTTTCTTCTTTGATCATCCGTTTAATGTCGGCCACCTCCGCTTCACGCTCCTCTTCGTAGAGATCGTAAGGGTCGTCCATCATATCGATCACGTCTTTGTTGTCTTCGGGGTCGACATCGGGGACACGGCGATGGATCATGTTGCGGTACGAATAAAGCGATCCCATCACGATCAACGTGGTCGTCGTCATGGCAACGGCGAAATTGGCATAAACCGTCAGCGAATATGCAGCCAGTGTCGCCGCTCCGATCTGGGAAACGGCAAAAACGGCCAGAGGTTTTTTAATCCTCGTCATCGTCATCATCGTCCTTGCGCTCTTTGCCCATGTTGTATCGCGGATCACGGGCCAGTTTTTCGAATTCTTTGTACTGCTTGCTGTACGCTTTGAAAACATTCAGAAACGCCGCCGCTATTCCGATCCCGACGCCCACCCACAGCAGCCACGAGATACCGGTTATTTTTTTCAGTCCCAGACCGATGGCTACCCCGATGAGGACGGCAACCACCATAGAAATCCCCAGTGAGAGGGTTTCGGCCCCTTCGATGATCGGTTTGAGGCGTGGTTTGTGTTCTTCGTTTTCCATTACATCTCTCCGAAAATTTTATCGGCGGCGGCAATCGTCTCTTCGATCATGGCGTCGGTAATCGCGGTTGCTATAAATCCCGTCTCAAATTGCGAGCAGGCGAAATAGAACCCGTTCTCAAGCATCGCGGCGTGGAAACGGGCGAAGCGCGCGGTATCGCTTTTCAGTGCATCGGCGAAATTTGCCACATGCGCCTCGTTGAAGAAAAAGCCGAACATCGAACCGCGAACGTCGGTCTGAAGCGCTATACCGTGCTTGGCCGCCGCGTCGGCAAAGCCGCGCATAAGCCGTTTGGCCCGTTCTTCAAGGACGGAGAAAACACGAGCGTTCTCTTTGAGTTTTCGGATCGACGCTAGCCCCGCAGCCATCGCTACGGGATTTCCGCTGAGCGTGCCCGCCTGGTAAACGCCCCCTTCGGGTGAAAGATGGGCCATGATATCGCGGCGTCCGCCGAATGCGCCGACGGGCATGCCGCCTCCGATTACTTTTCCCAGCGTCACGAGGTCGGGTTTGGTTCCGGTGATACTCTCGGCCCCATGCAGGCAGGCGCGGAATCCGCTCATCACTTCGTCAAAAATCAAAAGCGTTCCGTGCTCATCGCACAAAGCGCGCAATTCGGCGAGAAACTCTTTGGTCGCAGGGACGAGCCCCATATTTCCTGCAATCGGTTCTATGATGACGCAGGCGATGCCGGGGCTGTCTTTAAAGCACTGGCGAACTGATTCGATGTTGTTGTATTCAGCCAAAAGTGTGTGCTTCGTGAAGTCGGCCGGAACACCCGGCGAACTCGGCGTTCCGAACGTCACCGCTCCCGATCCCGCCTGAACCAGCAGCGCATCACTGTGTCCGTGGTAGCATCCGGTGAATTTGACGATATCGTCACGTCCGGTGAAACCGCGCGCGAGACGGATCGCGCTCATGACCGCTTCGGTACCGCTGCTGACGAAGCGGATTTTTTCGATGGAATCATAGATCGAGATGATCAGCTCGGCGAGTTCGCTTTCAGCCTCCGTCGGCGCCCCGAAACTCAGGCCGTGTTTGACCGCCTCGATGACGGCGTTTTCGATGCTTTCGTCGCGATGGCCGAAAATCAGCGGCCCCCAGCTCTGGACGTAGTCGACATAACGGTTGTTGTCGACATCGATCAGGTAGGCGCCCTCCCCGCCGGCGATAAAGCGGGGAATGCCGCCGACACTTTTAAATGCGCGGACGGGGGAATTAACCCCTCCGGGGATCAGGGTTTGTGCTTTTTCGAATGCGGAAATAGAGTGCTCGATGCTCATCTGGATAATCCTGAAGAAGTTGTTTTGGCGTGATTATACCGTAACGGGTTGTTCAAATCCCCGTCGATACGATAAAATAACGAAAAAAATCAAGGTTTTTAATGCAATTTCACGTCGACGCCACCTGCGGCAACGCCCGTGCCTGCACCATCACCACGGCCCATTCTACGATACAGACCCCTATTTTCATGCCCGTGGGAACGGTTGGCAGCGTCAAAGCGCTCGATATGACCGACATGACCGACATCCTCGGAACCCAGATCATTCTCGCCAACACCTACCATATGTATCTGCGCCCCGGCGATGAAACGGTAAAACAGTTCGGCGGACTGCACGGTTATACCACCTATCCGAACAGCTTTCTCACCGACAGCGGCGGCTTCCAGGCATTCAGTCTAAGCGATATTTCCAAACCCACCGAAAGCGGAATCGAATTTCGCAGCCACATCGACGGCAGCAAACATTTTTTTACCCCCGAAAAAGTCATCGACATCCAAAACAACCTCGGCAGCGATATCATGATGATTCTCGACGATCTGGTCGCGCTCCCCGCAACCCAGGAGAGGATCAGAACCTCGATCGAGCGGACCACCCAGTGGGCCCGCCAGTCGATCGAATACCACCGTCACAACCAATCCAGGGGTATCGGGATCGATCAGAACATATTCGCCATTATCCAAGGCGGTACCGACCTTGATTTCCGGACCCGATCGGCCGAGGAACTCTGCGCAATGGATTTCGACGGGTTCGCGATCGGGGGGCTCTCGGTCGGTGAAGCGAACCAGCTGATGTACGATACGGTCGAGCATACCGCGCCGCTCATGCCCGCCGATAAACCCCGCTACCTCATGGGTGTCGGTACGCCCGAAGACCTTGTCGAAAACATCGAGCGCGGCGTCGACATGTTCGACTGCGTCATGCCGACCCGGAATGCACGCAACGGTACCCTCTTCACGACGTTCGGAAAAGTCAACATAAAAGGGGCTGCCTACAAATTCGATTCGGCTCCGATCGATCCCGAATGCGACTGCTACACCTGCCGCCGCTACAGCCGTGCCTATCTTCATCACCTCTTCCGCTCTCGGGAAATCACATTTTTCCGTCTCGCCTCTTTGCACAACCTGCATTATTATCTGAGCCTCGTGCGCCAGGCGCGCGAAGCGATCATAGCCGGTACTTTCGGCGCATTCAAAAAGGAGTTTTATGCACGCAGACAATCTTAAACTCGGCGTCAACATCGACCACATCGCGGTCCTGCGCGAAGCCCGCAAAATCAACGATCCCGATCCGCTGATGGCACTGGGTATCTGTGCCCAAAACGGCGCAGACCAGATTACGATCCACTTGCGCGAAGACCGCCGCCATATACATGACGAAGATGCCCGCCGCATTATCGCGGCTTCACCGTTGCCCGTAAATTTGGAATGTTCGATCGATCCCGAAATAATCCGCATCGTTACCCGATTGCGCCCTCACCGCGCGACGCTCGTCCCAGAAAAACGGGAAGAAGTGACGACGGAAGGCGGACTCGACGTCATCGGGAAATACGATATGATATTAAATGCTATTAAAATGCTGCGTGAAGCCCAGATCGAAGTTTCCCTCTTCATCGATCCCACACATGAAGCCATCGAAGCTTCCGAACGTCTGGGAGCCGAATGGGTCGAACTTCATACCGGGAGCTATGCCAATATCTACGCCATGCGTTACAGTGCCCTTCCCCACTCTCATCATGCGATTCCCGAACTGCATCTTTCACGCAAAGAACTCGACAACCGTCTCGAAATGGCATACAGCGACATCGTCGACGCGGCCAATGCGGCACGGTCGGCGGGGATGAAAGTGGCCGCCGGACACGGTCTGAATTACCATAACGTCTCCGCCATCGTCTCTATCGAAACAATCGAGGAACTCAACATCGGCCAAAGTATTATCGCCCGTTCCGTATTCACGGGGCTCGCTTCCGCCGTCAGCGAGATGAAAGCGCTATGCCGCCGCTAAAAACGCTGGCGATCAGCGTCGGCGATCTCAACGGCGTCGGTTTTGAAATCATCCTCAAAGCACATGTGCGGATCCGGACTCTGTGCCGTCCTCTTTACTGTATCGACCGGCTTATGGCGGAACGCGCCGCCGCTTTGCTTGGGAACACTCTGCCTGATGATTTTGAATGCCACAGTGTCGGTGAGTCTTTCGAAATCCGCCCCGGATGCGTGGACGCGACCAGCGGGCATTACAGCTACAATTCGTTCAAAGAGGCCGTCGAGCTGGCCAAAACAGGTACAGCCGATGCAGTTGTCACCCTTCCGATCCACAAAGAAGCATGGATGAGGGCGGGAATCGCCTATAAAGGGCATACCGACGCATTGAGAGATTTTTTCTCGCAGGATGCTATAATGATGCTCGGATGCGAGCAGCTTTACGTTGCCCTTTTTACCGAGCACATCCCGTTGCGCGAAGTTTCGGATCGTCTCGATGCCGAAAGCCTGATCGCGTTTCTGATCCGGTTTTACCACAGTACCAAAGCACAGAAAGCGGGTGTGCTCGGCCTAAATCCGCATGCGGGCGACCACGGGGTTTTAGGAGATGAAGAAAGCTTTATCGAAGAAGCGATCGAAGAGGCCAACCGCCGGATCGGACATGAGGTGTTCGAAGGACCGATTGTCCCTGATATCGCATTTACGCCCCGCTTCCGCGAACGTTACGGCTTTATCGTCGCCATGTATCACGATCAGGGACTCGGGCCGCTCAAAGCCCTTTATTTTGATGAAAGCATCAACGTTTCCCTGGGACTGCCGATTGTCCGCACCTCGGTCGATCACGGGACGGCTTTCGACATCGCCTACCAAAACCGCGCGTCGGTAACCAGTTATCTCAATGCCGTCAAGGCGGCGACCACCCTGCAAAGGTACCAGGAAAACGAATGAAGCACCGGATCGTCGCCGATATCGCCGCATTGCTGGATGAAATGCTCCCGCGCGACCTGTATGCTCACGATTTTACCGATGAACACTATCGAGCCCTTCTGAAAAAAATCGGGATCGATGAGAGCCTTGAGCAATTCAACGACAAAAAAGCGGCGATCCGCAAAGGGATCATTGAACACTTCGCCCGTACTTTTCAGCATGTAGACGTCGAGCTGACGCAACACACCTTCATTCTAAAAAAACAATACGCCGACCCTTCCCTGCCCGAATCGTTCGACCGGCTTGCCCATCGCAGCAATCTTCGCATCATCGATGTTTTCCGGAACAAATCGCGGTTTCTCCCGGTTCCGTATCTCCTGTCGATCCCCGAAGAGATACGTCAGGAAATCATGCAGGAGTACCTGGACAAAAACGTTCCGATCGATACGGCCAGGGCCATTATCCGGCGGCAGATCACTTCGGTGTTCGACCTGTATGACCGTGACATCATCTTCTTCCTGCGCGGACGCATTTCGGTACGCTATTTCACCCCTCCCAAAAAACTCGCCGACGGGGCGGACAAACGTTTTGCCGGGGAGTCAGTCGAGGAAATGGAAGCATTGTACCAGACCTATTTTCGCGACGGGGCATGGAAAGATATCGAGCCGATTCTGGGTGAAGCGATCTCTGAAAAACTGAATTTCTCGGTGATCGACAATGCTACGTTCACGCGTAACTTCATCCCCGTATTCCGGTCCATGATCGAAATTCTTCTGCTGGAGATTTTACCGGCCGAACATCGCGGAAAAATCGAAGGTTTTACCGGGTACGTCCTGCGCCAGACATTTCATCCGATTCTTCTGTACACTGCCAAAGTACTGCTTGAATTTGTCGAAAACAGGGATAAAAACGCCGAACAGTTCATCAAATATTTTTCCGAAGAGGTAGTTATCGACGCCAGCGGCAAAAAGATCCAGAAATACGCGATCGTTGACAGCAAACAACAACGATGGAACTATACGTCAATCCTCTCGATCATGATGCAGTATAAGCAGGCCAAACTCAAACTCGCCTCGCAAAAAGAGGCGATCACGGCCGCACAGGAGCGGATTGCCGAATGCGAAGCCGAAATCACCGTGGAGCGGAACCAGCGTTACAGCGTAATGGACCGGATCGCGGAACTCGAATCGATCATTGCCGACGGCGATTCACGGATCATGCAGCTAAAAAACAAGCTGGCCGACAACACCTCTACGGCAAAAACCGACATTGCCCGCCTCAACGCGCAGCAAGACGAACTCCAAAAACGGAAAAAGAACGAAACGTCGCACCTCGAACTGGCCAACAGCAAATTGGCGAACAAAATGAACGAGCTGACCCGCCGCCAGAAAAAACTTGCAGATGAAAAGAAAGTGTTTCAAACCATCCTGGAACAGACGGCGAAACTGCGCGATACGTACGAAATGCTGGCTGAAGCTCTTTCGGTGGTCCTGGCGAAACGCTGAGACTTTAATCAGGAGAGACGGTTTCGGTAATCCTCGTAGCCGAATTCGTGCACGATCTTGAGTTCTCCCGTTTTCGTCCATATGGCCAGAGAAGGGAGCTTGATCCCGTTGAAGGTCGTATTTTTGACAAACGTATAGTGGATCTGGTCTTCAAATACGATTTTATCCCCTACCTTCAACGGTTCATCAAACGAGTAATCCCCCATGATGTCCCCTGCCAGGCAGGTATTCCCGCCGAAACGGTAGGTGTAGGCTTTCTCGCCCGCTTCGCCCGAACCGCGCACCATAGCCCGGTAAGGCATTGCCAATGTATCGGGCATATGCGCTTCGGCCGAGGTATCGAGGATGGCAATATCCATACCGTTACGGACGATATCCAAAACCGAAGCCACCAGCGGCCCCGTCTGCCAGCCCACTGCTTCGCCGGGTTCAAGATAGACGGTAATGCCGTTGTGGCGCTCTCGGAACGAGCGAATCACTTCGATCAGCCGATCAACATCGTAATCAACACGCGTAATGTGGTGCCCGCCCCCGAAATTGACGTATTGCAAGCCGTCGATGAACGAGCCGAATTTCGATTCGAACGCTTCGAGCACCCCTTCGAGTGCATCGACGTTCTGTTCGCACAACGCATGAAAATTGAGCCCGTCAAGTTTGCTGAGGATACTCTCGTCGAAATTGGCAAGGGTCGTCCCCAACCGGCTGTACAGACCGCAGGGATTGTACAGGTCTACGGGACTTGAAGAGTATTCGGGGTTAACCCTGAGCGATACCTTGATTGAAGGATTGATCCGTTTGACACGTTCGTAATAGCGATGGAACTGCGAGGGAGAGTTGAAAACGATGTCGTCGCTGATGCGGGCAATCTCGTCGATATCCTCGTCTTTGAACGCCGGCGAATAGGTATGTACCTCCTTGTTCATCTTTTCTCGGGCAAGCTTGGCTTCATGAAGCCCGCTGGCCGTACATCCGTGAAGGTATTGTCCCACCTGATCGAACGTCGACCACATCGCAAAGCCCTTGAGCGCCAGAATAATTTTTGCACCCGACTCGCGCTGGACTCGATCGAGGGTCAAAAGGTTCCGTTCAAGGAGTTCCTCTTCGCAGATGTAACAGGGGGTATGGGGGAGGAGGGAAAAATCGATCGCCATCGCCAGATCCTTAAAAAAAGTGCGCAATTGTAGCATATCACACGTAAGCCGCATAGATTGGATTCCCACGGAGAGGGGGTATATACCGATTCGCCGCCATACGCTCGAAATTGATGTACAATGTAAAAACGGATTGACTTTCAAGAGGAGGCGCATCATGAGTTCCTCGATCTATGTACACGTTGCGCGCGCAGCGATCCAATCGCGACTTGAAGGGTCGCATCTCGATAAAAACGTTTTTCTCTCCGATGAGCCGGCATTGGCACACAACGGTGCTTGCTTCGTCACACTCAACCTCCGCGGACGGCTGCGCGGATGCATCGGTTCGCTGATCGCCTACAGGCCTTTGATCGACGATTTGATCGCCAATGCAGAGGCCGCCGCGTTCCGCGATCCAAGGTTTCCCCCTCTTTCATCGGCCGAATTCGATGAAACGGATGTCGAAGTTTCCCTTTTGAGTGAACCCCGGCAAATCTATTATCGCGATGCCAACGATCTCAAAGCGATGATCCGTCCGCACATTGACGGGGTTATCCTGCGAAGCGGAAGCCATCAGGCGACTTTTTTGCCCCAGGTATGGGATGAACTGAATGATTTCAAGCGTTTTTTCGCTCAGCTGGGGCGTAAAGCCGCGCTGGGCGACAATCCCCTCTCCTACCATCCCGAAGTCTATGTCTATCAGGTCCGTAAATTCGCAGAGGAGGGTTGAAATGCAGTATTATCTCCCTAAAGACGGGCGTATTACCTGCCTGTTATGCCGACATTACTGTACCCTCAGCGAAGGGCAGATCGGCATGTGTCACGTCGAAAAAAATGTGGGCGGTCGCCTCGAATGCCTGGTTTACGGTCATCCGGCGGCGGTTCATATCGACCCGATCGAAAAAAAGCCCCTCTTTCACTTCCTGCCCCGCTCGTCAAGTTTTTCGCTCGGAACAATCGGATGCAATCTGCGTTGCCCGTTTTGCCAAAATTGGCAGATATCCCAAAGCGGCGACATCGATACTTCAATTACCCTTCCCCCCGAAGAAGCGGCACGTCTGGCCGCCGAGCGGGGTTGTGAATCGGTCAGCTACACTTACAACGAACCGGCCGTATGGTACCCTTATGCCAAAGATATCGGTACGGAAGCGAAAAAACGGGGGCTCAGAAACGTTTTTGTCTCCAGCGGATTCGAGTCCGATGAGGTTAGCCACGACCTCAAAGGGTGGCTGGATGCAACCAATATCGATCTCAAAAGTTTCGATCCGCTCTATTATCGAAAAACCCTAAAAGCATCTCTTGAAGGGGTTCAGGAGACCCTCAAGACAATGGTTCGGCTGGGGATCTGGGTCGAAGTCACCACACTGATCGTTCCGGGGCATAACGACAAAGAACACGAATTGCGCGGCATCGCCCGTTTTATCGCCGAAGAACTCGGCCCCCACGTCCCGTGGCACATCAGTGCTTTTCATCCCGACTACAAAATGAACGATACACCGCCCACATCCGTTTCTTTGATGGAAAAGGTACGGCAGTGGGGAAAAGAAGCGGGTCTGTATTACGTCTATCTGGGAAACGTCCCTCGCGCCGCCCAGACGCGATGCCCCGAATGCGATACACTGCTGATCGAGCGGTTCGGATTCGATACGACCTATTTTGCTTTGGATGACGGGCATTGTCCGCACTGCCGTCGCGCTATTGAGGGGGTATGGAAATGAAACTTCGCACCATGAGCGTCTCGGGAAGCTTTTACCCCTCTTCAGCCGGGGAAATCGTTGCAATGATCGACCGGTTCAACGCCATTGTAGCCGAACATCCCGAAATCGAAGAACGTTATAATGCATTGACCGGGCGTGCCGTGATCGTACCGCATGCGGGATGGGTCTATTCGGGTTTCACCGCCAACATCGCCCATCGCATTCTCGCACAATCGGGTATCGACACCCTCCTCGTCATCGGTCCTTCCCATCGGGTCGGATTTGAAGGGGCCAGCCTTTGTACGTATGAGCACTATCAGACGCCGCTGGGCGAGTTGAACATGGATACCGCACTGATCGACGCTTTACGCGGGAAATTTTCCCTTGCCTGTTTACCGGAGGCACACCGCGAGCACAGTACCGAAGTACAGATGCCGTTTATCAAACACTATCTGCCTCATGTACGTATCGCCGAACTCGTCTACGGGCATGCCCATCCCTCAGCGATCGTTCCGGTGATCGAATACGTCCTTGGGGTGAAAAACAGCGGTGTCGTTATCAGTACCGATCTAAGCCACTACTACACCCTCGAACATGCCAAACAGCTTGATGCAGTATGCCTTGAAGCGATCCGGAGCGAAAATCCGTCGCTGCTTCATCGCGGATGCGAAGCATGCGGAATCGTCGGCGTCGAAGCGATGCTCGACGTCGCTCGGCGGAAAGGTCTTGAAAGCGTCCTGCTCGATTATCGTACCAGCGCCGACGCGAGCGGCGACCGCTCGCGTGTCGTCGGTTACGCCAGCGCCCTTTTCCGTGGCGTTTAAGCGCTTAAGCACGAAAACAAATCTTCGCTTAAAGTACTTTTCCCTACAATCTATCACAAAAAAATATAATAAAACGGATCGGACGGATGGATACTTACATTGGCAGACAGCCGATTTTCGACACGGACGGCAGATGCATCGCATACGAGCTGCTTTACCGCAACGCGATCGATTCGGCAGGAGCCCATTTCAGCGACGACGGCAAGGCGACCGCGCGGGTGATGATCAATCTTGTCCACAACATCGGCCTTTCAGCGATCATCGGTGAGCGGCTGGGCTTTATCAACGTGGACGAAAACATCGTCATGAGCGACCTGATGCATTCGCTGCCCAAGGAGAAATTCGTTTTCGAAATTCTCGAATACACCCGTGTCACTCCCGAGTTCATCGATAAAGTTGCCGATCTGCACGCGATGGGATACCGTTTTGCGCTGGACGATTTCAGCTGCGCGAACGAAAACATCGACTATTTCCGGCGTTTGTTCCCCTACGTCGAGATTGTCAAAATAGACCTTCTGGCAACCGATTACGATCATATCGAAACAATCGTCGAAAAATTCCGCGACTATAACGTCAAACTGCTGGCCGAAAAAGTAGAGGACATCGATGTGTTCGAACGGTGTTCAAAAGCGGGATTTGACTATTTTCAGGGCTATTTTTTCGAAAAACCGACAGTTATCGCGGGCAAAAAAATCGAACCTTCGGTGGCCAACGCGCTGGATCTGATCAATACCCTCCATGCGAGCGACGACATTCACAAGGTATGCGAAAAATTCGCGCTGTGTCCCGAGCTGACCTATAACCTTCTGCGCTACATCAATTCGGCGGAATTTAATTTTCACCAGGAGATCACGAGCGTCCGCCAGATTCTGCAGATGCTTGGTCCCTCACGGCTTCGTTCATGGCTGGGTCTCTTTTTATATTCGGATGCCGAAGACCGGCGTTTCAGCGAAGCGATCATCGAAGCGGCGAAATTCCGGGCCAACCTGATGTATCGCCTCGTCCATGCCCACGGGCGTCCGGAAATGGCGGATGAAGCGTTTTTGACCGATAGCCTCTCCCTGATCGATACGTTCTTGCAAATGAGCATGGAAGAGGTGATCGACAATATCCAGTTACGCGAATCGACCACCGACGCTCTGCTCAAACGCGAAGGGTACCTCGGAAAATTTCTCTCCATCGCCGAAAAACTGGAGACGAGTGAAAAAATTCATACGCTGATCGACAACCTGGCACCGAAAATCAACCTGACACCCGGCCGTCTGTACGCAATTTACACTGAAGCGCTGAACAATAATACTTTTGAAAAATGATCCGGCACCACGCCGCGTGAGAGCGTATCAGATAGATAATCTATCTGATACATGAAGCGGAAGAAAAATTAAACGTCCATCTCGATAACGTTCCAGGGGAGTCCCTGGGTGTTCATCTCGTCCATGAACGGATCGGGATCGAGCTGTTCCATGTTAAAGACGCCTTTCCCGCTCCAGATCCCCTGGACCATCAGTTTTGCACCGATAACCGCAGGAACGCCGGTCGTATACGACACGCCTTGCGATTTAACCTCACGATAGCACTCTTCGTGGTCTTTGACCTGATAAATGTAGATTTTCCGTTTTTTGCCGTCTTTGAGGCCTTCGGCGACAATACCGATATTGGTTTTTCCTTTGGTGCGCGGTCCGAGCGACGCAGGGTCGGGAAGCAACGTTTTCAAAAACTCGATCGGTACGATCTTCATTCCCTGGTGTTCGACCGGCTCGATCCCCAGCATCCCGACGTTTTCAAGGCAGCGCATGTGGGTAAGGTAGCTTTGGCCGAACGTCATGAAAAAGCGGATCCGCTTGAGCCCTTTAATGTGTTTGACGAGCGATTCCATCTCTTCGTGATAGAGGAGATAGCTGTCTTTCGGGCCCACTTCGGGGTAATCCCATACCTGCATGATCTCCATCGGTGCGGTTTCGATCCACTCGCCGTTCTCCCAGTAACGCCCTTTTGCACTCACTTCGCGCAGGTTGATCTCGGGGTTGAAGTTGGTCGCGAACGGATAGCCGTGATCGCCCGCGTTACAGTCGAGGATGTCGATGGTGTGGATCTCGTCGAAATAGTGTTTCTGGGCATACGCACAAAAAACGTTGGTCGCACCAGGGTCGAATCCGCTGCCCAACAACCCCATGATTCCCGCTTCTTTAAACTTTTCATCGCGGGCCCACTGGAGTTTATACTCGAATTTGGCCTCGTCCGGGTGCTCATAGTTGGCGGTGTCGAGATAAGGAGTTTTGGTCGCGATACACGCATCCATGATTGCCAGATCCTGATACGGAAGCGCAACGTTGATAAGGATGGCCGGATTGTATTTTTGGATGAGAGCGATCACTTCGTCGGTCTTGTCCGCATCGACGGTATCGATTTCGATCGCACCCGCGGGGAGTTCGCTTTGGATCTCTTCACACCGCTTGAGAGTACGGCTTGCCAAAATGATCCGATCGAAAATGTGGTTGTTCATGACACATTTGTGTGCCACTACGCGCCCTACTCCGCCGGCGCCGATAATAAGTGCTGTTGCCACGGCTTATCCCTTTGTAAAAAAATATCGAAAATTATAGAGAACAATCACTTACGATTGGGTTACGGACGGCTTAGAGGCAAAATGCGTCCAGCAAAACGAGCCCCCAAACGAATCCGAGCATCGCCAGCGACAAAAAAACCAGCGCTGCTCCGGCGTCTTTGGCTCTCTTGGCCAGTTCATGGTGCTCGAACGTCACCAGGTCCACGGTACGCTCGATAGCGCTGTTGATGATCTCGGCGATGAGCGGAATGAAGAGCGAGACGCTCAGGATCGCGCTGTGGACAAACGAAAGGGGTAAAAACCATGCGACAGCCATCCCCCATCCGAACAACAGGAGCTGGAGACGGAACGATTTTTCATTTCGGGTCACTTCGGCGAGACCGCTCAATGCGTAACGCGTATTTTTGAACAGGGTGTATTCAGGCTTGTTGAGTGCCATAATTCTCCTTTAATCGTGCAAGAGCATTATACACCGTATGCGGATCGGTATCAATCGGCAGCGGCTCTCCGTATATGATCCGGACGTTACGGCGGAACCATCCGGCCGAAGGGACATGCCGCCCTTTGCTGCGCGAAAAGAGACTGCCGTAGATGCCGTCGATATAAAACGGAACTATTACGCCCCCTTCGGCAGAGGCAATGGCACGGTAGCCCGGGTATATGGTCCCGATCTCTCCGTCAGGGCTGATCGAACCTTCGGGAAATATCCCGACAATTTCGCCGTTTTGAAGACGCTTCCTGGCATTTTTAAACGCTTCTTTCGCCCCGTTTTGGGAGACGGGGATCACTTCCCCCAGTTCCATGATCGGCCGAATGAACCGTTTTCGGTAGATCGAGCGTTCCATCAGGTAGCGGATGCGGCGTTCCACCCCAATCTGGACCAGAATCCAGTCGATCCAGCTGACATGGTTCCCCAGCAGCAGCACGGCCCCGTTTTTGGGTATGTTGTGGGTATGAACGGGAATGACGTTGTAACGCAGGGCCAGGAGATTTTCAAAAATAAGCCATAGAAAATAGTCTTTGTAACGCCCCATTACCGCATAGGTCAAAACGGCCGACACGCCGAACATCGCGTAAAAAAGAGTCACTGAATCCCATCCGGCATAGGCGAACAGGGTCGTCAGAATCAAAAACGAGGTCATAAACAGGTTCTGAACCCAGTTATTTCCGGAGAGAATATAGGCCAGGTGGGGCTGCGGAGCCTTCATCTGGATCAGCGAGTTTAGTGAAACGATCATCATCGCACCTCCGACTCCGAATCCGAAAAAGACCGCCCCGATAATAAAAAGATTATGGGTCAGCGGCAAAATTGCCAGCATAACCGTCATTTTGAGCGCCCCGGCGACGATCAGCCCTTTGTGCAGATAATGACGTGACATTCTCGAAGCGAAAAAAGAGCCTGCGATGATCCCGAATGCGGCGAGTGCCATCAGCCCCTGCACCACGATCGTATTGTCTATCCCCAGCGTCCGCTTGGCGTACGCGCCGAACGCGGCGAGAATAACCTGCGAAATCGACCAGAACAGTGAAAGATAGACGATCGCGTCGAAAATCTCCCGTTTGCGCCGCATCAGCCGCCAGTTCTTGCGAAGGTAGTAGCCGTTTAGATATTTTTTAATATCAAACCGTGTGCCAGAAGATATGCCCTTATTTACCAAGCGCGCCGTCATCCAAAACTCGATCATGCTTCCCGCGACGAGCAACCATCCAAGAGGGGCTATCTGGCGCAGTATGTCGGCTTCGTCCCGATACGGAGAGCTCAGCGAGGTCTCAAACAAAACGGTGTACGCCATGATCCCCGAGAGGATCGCAACGGTCGTGGAGGACTGTACGAGCGCGTTAAGCGGGGCGAACCCCTTCTCTCCGGCAATCTCCTTTATATAGCCGTATTTAGCGGGAGAATAGATCGCACTTTGTGCGGCCAGGATGAGGGTAAGGACAAACGATGCCCAAAACCACCCCTGATAATAGCTGTACGTAATGAGCAAAGTGATAAAAACCGCAGCGAGCGCACCGTAACGCATCACCGATACTTTTGAAAAACGGTGCGAAATGTAGCCTGATGGGGTATAAAGAAAAATGAACGGCAGAAGAATCAGCGCATTGAGAATCGCCGTATAGACGATTTGCGTCTGGTCGTCGTATATTTTGAAAACGGTGTTTTGGATGATAATTTTGTGCCCGAGGTCGGTGAAGGCATTGAGAAACAGTGCCAGGGTATAGGGAAATACCCCGGGGGTTTTCCATATTCCCCTCATTGGGCGAGTACCGTGCTCCATCCCTCGTAATAGCCGTGTTGTTCGAGTGCGGCGTCAAACAATACCGCGGTCGTCTCTTCGACCTGTTCGGGAGTCACGGGCTCGGTTTTAGCCAGTACGGCGCCGTAGGCGTAATCGCTCTCGTTATCGCCGACCTCCTCCTTGAGTGAAAACCCGTGCGACGACAGAGACGAAACCACCCGCTCCAGAGCGCTTTTCGTCTGAAAAAAGAGATAATGTTCGACTTCACGCGCGATCGCGTGGTCGTCCCCGGCTTCTTCGAGGGCTTCGAGGGTATGGCGGTTCTGAATCCGCAACAGTGCATAGGCATCGGGATAGAGGCGTTCGAGATACATTTCCCACTTCGTATCCCTCGATGCCCCCCGTTCGTAGGCAAATCCGCCGTGTGCGCTCATAACCTCCGAACTTAGGTTTTCGAACCGCTTGGCATCCGGAGCGTAAAAATAGAGTTCGATCCACCCTTCCTTACTCAACGAACCGGCGAAAACGGCGTCAAGTTCCGTTTCCAGCTTGTTTGCCAGTTCTTCGCGGAAACGGACGAAACCCTCTTCTGCGGGATCGGAAGCTTTGACAAAAAGCCATAGGAGCCAGCTTCTCTCAGGTTGCGGGGCGCTTTCGGAGAGTTCCATGTTGACGTCGCAGCGGAATGGGATCTCCTCTTCGTCGGTAAGTTCGTAAAATTCGATCATCGATAACCTGTCTGTTTTTTCGCCATTATAGAGTCTTTATTCTTGATTTTCACCGACGTAGCTTTTGTGCAGCTTCACTTTTCCGGCGAGTTCTTGAATGTTTCGCGTATCTACCGGAGCCGATTTGTATTGTTCGAGCGACTGGGACAGCAGTTTCAGCCCTGCGGTGACTTCGGATGAGAGGTTTTCGAGGTGTTCGCGCGTAAATCGGCTGTCGCTGCGGGAGTACGATTCGAGTGTGACGATCAACTCGGCGAGTTTTCCTTTGGCAGCCACGAACTCTTCGTAGAGCGAATGTGCCGATACGAAAAGCGACGATAGCGGTTTGAACGAATCGGAAAGTTCTTTGGACTGCTGCGTGATCTCGCGTAACTGTTTGGATGAAAGGACCATTTGCTGCATGATCAGCTCGCTTTGTTCGCGGGAGCCCTTGAGGACGGCATCGTTTTCCATGAGCGCGGTGGCGATCGATTCGCTTTTGATCCCAAGGGCATGGATCTGCCGGCCGAACTCGTGAACGATTTTTTCAAGCTCGCGCCGCAGCACCCCGATAGCGTATTCGTCCGGTCCCGAAGACGCGATGCGTTCCAACCGGGCATGGACCTCTTCGAGCGATGCAGAAACCTCTTTGTGAGCGTCGCAGTTGATACCCAGCGCATTTTTGAGCTGGTTGAAATGGTCCTGCTCCGCGATTCGGAGCAGATCGATATGGCGATGAATGATATTGTCCAGCCCCGGCAGCTCGGTCAGGGTAAACTCTTCAAATTTTTCAAGCGTCGTATGTTGCTGAGCCAAAAGCGTCTCGAGTTTCGATACAAAAAGCTTCTGATTGGCCTGGATCACGTTCAGCGCTTCGATCTCTTCTTTAAAAAGGATGCGCAACTGTTCGTGAGTCGAGTCTTCCATCCGTGCAACCGTTTCGAGGCGGCGCGAAGAATCGTCCAGAGAGCGTCTGAGGCTGTCGACCTCCTGGCTGAGGGTGTATATGCGCAGTGCATTTTCGCGTTCCGACGCTGCGGCGGAGCTGCGGCTCAGAACGCTCATGACTGCCGACAAGAGAATACCGACACCCACCAAAAGAAGCGATTCTTTGAGAACGTCCAAAGCGTTCGGCACCGTCGCATAGACGATGAAATGAAACATCGCCCCCGCGGCACCCAGCCCTAATACGACGGGTGTATAATTGATTTTATGGCCGTCTTTGTAAATCGCCGTATGCCGCAAAAACAACAGGGAAATCAAACCGATCGTAATGATGATGTCGATATCTGCCATACTATCCCCTTTTTAGCCGATCAAACGCAAAATTTCCGAAGGTTCACGCGCGATCGGATGCGCATCGGCGATCGCGGCAAATCCCCAGGCTGCGAATACCGCTTCGATTCCCGCATTGCAGGCCGCTTCCATGTCTTTTGCATTGTCTCCGATCATCCAAGCACGATCCGTACCCGGACGGTATCCGCAATGATCGAGATGCCGGCGGATCATCTGCGGATGAGGTTTTGGCTGCTCTACGTCGTCCGCGCCGACGATCAGTTCAAAATACCCCTCTAGTCCCAGATGGGAGAGCATACGGCGCGCGAACATCCCAGGGGCGTTGGTTGCCACCCCCATCCGCGCATTTGCCCCGCGCAGGGTTTCGAGGACCTCGATGATCCCGTTGTAAGCGCTGACGTTCTTGATGCACTGATCGTAATAATGGCTTTCGAAAAGTTCTTTCGCTTCAGGCTCATAGAGGACGGTACCGTAAAAAATCTCGGCCAGGTTCCGGCTCGGGGCGTTGATCGCATCGACCACGGCCTGTACGCTCATCGGTGAGAGCGCATAACGTTCCTGCCGGACGTAATTGACCGAATGGGTGATGTCATTCCCCGAATCGATAAGCGTTCCGTCCATGTCGAAGATAACGATTTTCTGCATTTACTTCATTTTTTCGTACAGTTCGACGAGCGCCTGAACGAACAGGGGATGATCGTTGGGGCAGCGGGATACGCGGTACTCTTCAAACCCCAACTCGTGTGCGATTTCGGCATATTCGATCGAAAGTTCGAAATCGGTTTCGGAATTGTCGATCGTGAAAGCGATAGGAACGATCAGCACTTTTTTGTTCTCCATCGATTCGAGCATTTCACCCAGGGAAGGTTCGAGCCATTTCATGGGGCCGACTTTTGACTGATAGGCCAGGCGGACGTTTCTAAAATCAAGACCTTCCGTCTCCATCAACTCCCTGATCAGTTTGACGTGTGCGATAACATGGCGCTGGTAGGGATCACCCTCGTCCACCACTTTTTGGGGCAGCCCGTGCGCCGAAAAGACGATGTCGTACTCGCGGGGATCCGATCCCGCCAGCGCTTCGCGGATCCGCTCGACAACGCAGCGGTTATAGGTCGCATGGGCGAAAAAATGTTTGATCTCGCTGAAAATGACGTTCCAGCCGATCCGGTGGGCCGTACGTTCGAAATCTTCAAGCGAAGAGAGGGTCGTCGTCGTCGAATACTGCGGATAAAGGGGGATGAGATATGTTTTTTCAACCCCGGCCGATTTGAGCCGTTCGCATACCTCTTCGGCCAGCGGCGGTGTATAGCGCATCGCGAAATCGACAATCACGTCATTGCCTACGGCCTGTTGCAGTTTCTCGCACAATGAACGCGTGTGCCCTACCAACGGTGACTTCCCGCCGATACGACGGTAAATTTCCTGGGATTTTTCGGTACGGGTCAGCGTAATCATCCCCGCTATGAATTTTCGGAGAAGCGTGCTTTTCGTCCGTATGATGTTCGGATCGTTGAACATGTTTCGTAAAAACATCTCCACTTCTCCAAGGTTATTGGGGCCGCCCATATTAAGCAGTACGATTGCTTCTTTCATCCGTTTTCCGTCTGTTTTTGAAGAAAGTGTACCATAACGGCATGCTGATTTTCGGGATCTATAAAAAAAATAAAGAATTTTGGTTTATAATGGTCTCAGCACACAACGCAGCAGGAGGTTGGATGCTCGGTAAATGGACCCTTTTATCGCTTGCAGTATTGACTTTTACAGCACATGCCGAATCGCAACGGCGTGAACCTTCCCTCTTTTTGGGATACGAAAGAGACCTCAAAAAGTCGATCGAATCCGAAAAAGAGGAAACAACTGCTTTCATCAAAAATCCGCTGCCTCCCGTATCGGTGGTCAAACCCGCCGTCCCTGCCGTTCCCGTCGTTAAAGCCGTAGTAGCGCAGGATGTATCGATGCCGATACTCAAAAATGCCAAAATCGAAACCGACGAAATCGGACATGAGGAGAAACCTTTCCTCGTCGTTTCAAAACCTGCCCCCGCAACCTCCCCGAACCTTTGCCCCGACGAGAAAAAACCTGCTGCCGTTTCCTCCAAAGAAGGAGGGTCGATCGTCAAAAATCTTAAAAATGCAAAAGAGAAAGTTCTCTCCAAAGCCAAAGAATTTCTCGGGACGCCCTACGGCTTCGGCAACAAATCGGGGATGCAGACCGATTGCTCGGGATTCACGCAGCAAGTTTACAGCCAGTTCGGGATTTCGCTTCCGCGGAGTGCGGCCGAGCAGGCCCAGCTGGGAATGAACGTCGATCCTTCCGATTTGCAGGTGGGAGATCTTCTCTTTTACCGTACCTACAAATCCGATCCCTCGCACGTGGCGATCTACGCCGGCGACGGCAAGATCATCCATGCCTCCTATACGGCCAAAAAAGTGCAGTACGACTCGATCGACAAAGATTATTACAAACAGCGGTTCCTCTACGCCAGACGTCTGGCCTTCAACGAATCGCAGTCGAAGTAAACGCATGTCATCTCTCTATTCCACCCTCGAAAAACACTGGCTCTGGAAAGAGATTCATACCAAACTCGCGATCTCTTCCCCCGCCTATTCGTACTGGAACGACACCCGTCATATCAAGCTTGGGCGTTATGTCTTCATTGAAAAAAACACCCTTCCTGCCAGATATGCCCACATCCAAGAGGAACTGACCGACCTCTCGGGATACCTTCCGACCCAGTATGCGGCAACGCAGCTGGGGATCGACAACCACATCTTCGCCTACAAAAAAATGCGTTTGTACAACCAATTCGAATACACGTTCGTCAACGGGATCAAATTCGTCAACATCAAACGCTTTTTTCTCGAGAACGGGATCAAAATAACCAAAAACAGCTACGTCCATCTCGCCCGGCTCGATGATCTGATCATCACTCCCGACTGCCGCTTTTACCGCGTTGACGATGCCTACGGCGTCGTCGTTTACGACTGACGTTTCATACGACGCAGAAAAAAACGGGCGGGAGAAAGCGAAGGGTCGATTTCACGCCCCGAAACGATACGCTCGCATATCCGTCTGGCCAGGTACGGCGCAAGAACGAACCCGTATCCTCCCGATCCGTTAATCATCCACACATTCGGATAAAAGACGCACGTTTGGACATTCGGTTTTTCTCCGCTCTTTTCGCAAACGCTCGACGATTCATCCACCAATTCTCCGGCGATCGGGTAGTAATCGTGCGTTCCCGAACGCAGCCCCGTGTAGTCTCTCACAACCCGGACGTTATCCAATTTCAATGTCCGGGCCGCTTTCTCCATCAAAGCGGCCCTTCCCGCCTCGATATCGTATGTTTCTTTTCCGAAAGGGTCAAAATGGACGTCGTGCGTAGCGCCGATGGCAACCGTTCCCGACGACAAAGTCGGTGAAATCGATACATGATGGTGGAGAATGCACGGAACCTCGGTGTCGGTTTGCACGTCGATACGATGTCCCCATATCCCCCTCAGTTTGATCGAATCGCCGCCCAGGATTTTAGGATAGGCTCCGGTGGAAAGTATCATGTGTACCCCCCGCAATTCACCGATATGCCACAGCCCGTCCTGATAAACCGGATCGCTTGCCTCAAGAGAATAAAAATCACTCCCCTCTGCCATGGCACGGCATACCCCCTGCGCATCGACGACGGCTCCGCGTTCGAGATAAATCGCTTCATTTTCCAGCGCTTCAGGAACCACCATCCGGCGCAATGCATCGGGAACCTCCGTGAAAGAAAGTGCGGTCGTACTTTTATAGGCGGCAAGCTTTTCGGATTCGGATGCTGAATTGGCAATGTGGAGCAAGGGACGCATAAGGGTCTGCTGCGGAAAGTGTTGAGAATAAAAATCGAGAGCTTCGACATGTGCGGCGGCGACGATCTCTTTGAGAAGGCCGCTTTTCGAAAACTTCGGGGAGATAAAGGCCCCTGCCGCCCCGCTCCCCCCCTGCGCGATCCCGCTGCGGTCGATCAGGGCAACCCGCAATCCGGCACGGTTCAAAAACCAGGCACAGCTGCAGCCGTTGATGCCCGCCCCGACGATCAGAACGTCATAGGGTGATTTGTTTGAAATCTGCAAATTTATCAAATTCAGCATAGATCATGCTGAGAAGCTGTTTACGGTTGATCCGCAGTTTTTCATCTGTATCATTAACCATAACATTGTCAAAAAAATCATCTAACTGTTTTTTAATCTCAAATTGAACCTCTAAACTGGTTCCAAGTTCATTGATAATTTGAAAATGTTTCTCGTACAGCGCTTGCTCGTATTCGCCAAATAAATCATTGTTAGGAAGCCCACCCTCATAACCGTCTTTGAGAATATTGGCAAGACGTTTGATAAGAGAAAATGACTCTTTAGCATCACTACTTTTAGCCATTTCGTTGACTTCTTTTATTCGATTGTTAACTGCTAAAATATCTAAAAATGCACCGTTTTCTCGATTCACAACCGCTTGTATGATTGATGTGTTGACCATAGGGTAAACACCACTCAAACGCTCAATGATAAATTGATCTATTTTCAAAACATAATCATTTTGGGCTGGATAAAGAACTTGTACGGATGGTCTTCTAATAAATTCGGAAATATCAAGAGGTATATTATGCTTAAGAGCAATTGAAATAATACCATTTACTGCCCGACGCAATGCGAAAGGATCGCGCGAACCGGTCGGGATCTCGCCGATACTGAACATCCCGATCAGGGTATCAAGTTTCATGGCGATATTGACGATGGCGCTGAGCGGAGTAGTGATCTCTTCTCCGCTAAAACGGTACTGTTCCTTGATCGCATCGGCGATTTCGGCATTGTCGTTCGGATAGAGGCTGCGATAGTAATACGATCCCATCAGTCCCTGAAGCTCTGTAAATTCGTACACCATTTCAGACATCAGATCGGTTTTGGCGAATTCGACCGCTCGTACCAGTGACGTTTCATCTACGGCGACGCCGTGTGCCGAACACGTCTGCGCGAGCTCGGATACGATTTTTTTCTCACGCTCGATCTTGTCGGCAAGCGTTCCCAGGCCGTTCATAAAAACGACTTTCTCCAGCCCTGCCGTACTCAGCCCTTTTTTGAGGTCGTTACGGTAGAAAAACAATGCGTCCGACAAACGGGGGCGGAGGACCCGTTCGTTCCCTTCGACCACTTTGCTGAAATCCTCGGTCAGCGCGTTGGAGACGACGACGAAAGCGTTGATGAGTTTTCCGTCTTTGAACACCGGAAAATAGCGCTGGTGTTCTTTCATCGACGTAATGATGACTTCAGGCGGCAGTTCGAGGAAGTTTTCATCGAATTTTCCGACGAGCGGGGTCGGATATTCGGTGATCGCGACCACTTCGTCAAGCAGATCGGCGTCTACTTCGATCGAGATGCCGTGCATTTTTTCGAGTTGCGCGAACTGGTCAAGAATCCGTTTGCGGCGCTCTTCGGGAAACAACAGGACGGATCCCGATTTGAGAATATCGAAATACGACTGGATCGAAGCGACCGGTTTGGGTTCGAAGTGGCTGATACGGTGGACATGGGTGAACGGTGCGGAACGAACGCCGAAAAGTTCGGCTTTCACCTGCTCTTCACCGAGCATGACGTTGAGCCAGCGGATCGGGCGGATAAAACTTTCGGTATTGCTTCCCCAGCGCATCGATTTTCCGAAGCTGAGGCTTTTGATCCATGTCTCGATCATCGACCCGAGAATCTGGGCACTAGGACGTCCCTGCAACGTCCGAGCGTAATACAGCACCTCTTTCCCCCCTTTCTCGGCACGCGAAAGCTGATCGAATTCGACGCCGCATTTTTTCGCAAATCCCAGAGCCGCAGGCGTCGGGACACCGTCTTTGAGTGCGATTTCGACCGGTGCGCCGAAAAACTCTTCGGTCCGGTCATCCTGGGCCGTCTTGAACTCGCGGTGCCACAGCACGAGGCGACGGGGCGTATAGTAAAATTCAAACTCGCCCATCAGCGCGTTTTTTTCGAGCACGGCAGCCCATTTTTTTTCGATTTCGTTCAGTTCTTTCAGAAGGGGAACCGCCGGGAGCTCCTCGACACCGATTTCAATCAAAAGAGGTTTTAGCATTGTTGTAGTCCGTCATCATTTTTAAAAGGTCGATTTTACCGCCCCGATGGTTAAAAACCGCTGTTGCTTTGGTAAAAATTAATTCAGAGATAAAGTATCCGATTTAGGGAGGTTTAAAAGTTTAGGGATGTACAATGCCTCCATTCAATCAATACCAGAAGGAATCATTCATGCCAACAATTAACCGTTACGTTGATATCAGTACCGTAGACCGCGAAGCGAAAAAAGACTATATCGATCGCCATTCTCCGTTTATCCACTGTGCCGCCACGGCGAAAAAAGGGGAAAAATTCGCCGTTACCGTCAAAATGGGGAACGAATACTCGCATCCTGACGATTTCGATCACTACATCGCCAACATCGCCCTCTACAACGGAGAGACTCTTCTCGCCCGTGCCGATTTCGTCCCCGGAACGCTCGGAAACGAAAAAAATCACGCCGAAGTGACGTTCAACATCGTCCCGACGGGTAAAAAACTCACCCTCGTAGCCCACGGCTACTGCACCAAACACGGTGTGTGGGAATCTACTCCGGTCGAAGTCGAAGTGGAAGAAGCTTCTTCATGCTGCGGCGGCGGACACTGTTCATAAGCCATCATTAGGGAGCTGATCTTTTAGCTCCCTTTAACCCCCTTTCCTTTATACTCTTCCAAAACGTGAAAGTATCAACGCCGTGGACTCCTATCAAAATCTTGCACTGCTCGAAAATCTCTATCGCCTCAAAGCGCTCGGATACCGTTACGTCGATCCTCTCATCCCCAATTTCCAGACTCCCGCAAATACCCTGCCGGATTCTCTTTCGACCCTCAAAGGAACCGTCGAGCGCTGTTTCCTGTGCGATCTGAGCAAATCCCGCCGTCAGAGCATGAGCGGTTTCGGAAATGACCGGGCACGTGTCATGTTTGTCGATGCTTACGTTTCGGCTGCCGAAGACGAATCGGGGGAATACTATACGGGACGCTCGGGCGCGATGTTGCGGGACATGATCGAAAAGGTTCTGATGCTGAACACCGAAGAGGTCTATTTTACCCATGCGGTCAAATGCAAACCGTTCGGCTTCCAGCAGCCCTCCCAGAGCGAATGCAACAGCTGCCTCCCCTATCTTGCCAGACAGATCGAGATCATACGTCCTCGCGTTGTCGTCGCACTGGGCCCCGATGCCTACGAGCTCGTCACCCGCGAAAGCAAAGATTTCGAACGGGTACGGGGGACTACCGTCGACATGGGCGGCTATTCGGTCATTCCGATGTATCACCCTTCTTTCCTGATCCGGAACCCTTCGATGAAAAAAGAGGCCCTGCGCGATCTGCAAACCATCAAGGCACAGCTTTCATGAGAACTATCCGCCTCGTCATCGTCTGGTTTTTCGTATCGATCGCCGCCTATGCTCAACCGCTCACCATCGCCAAAACACTTGAAATTTCCCCCTCTTCGCCGAGTGCCGAGCACCCGCCTCCCTCCGTCGCCAAAATTGCCGTCCTCACCGCTCCCAAAGTTATCGGCCGCTATTCGCAATCGATATTCAACGTCGCCCTGGCGACTACCCTTGGCATCACCCCTTCGGGATGCGAAATACGCCATTTTACCGTTCCCGACGAATCACCCGAGTCCCTGCGAAAGGCTCTCGATGAGATCCGGGCGGAAGGTACCCGCGCCGTTCTGGCACCGCTCACCTCGACGGGGACGAAAAACCTGCTGAGTTTGAATACCGATCTGAATATCTTTGTCCCGACCGTCCACAAACGCGACTTTCCCGATGCCCCCGCAAACATCGTATTCGGCTCGATCGACTATGTCCGCCAGATTGAAGCGCTCCTCCCGCACATGTCCGATTCGATCGCCGTGTTTTACGACGATTCCGCCGTTGGAAAACAGCTCAAGGCTTCGACCGAAGAGGTCTTTGTCACCTATAAGGGGGCCAAGAAAACCTTTACCGCCTACGCCGTCGATCCCAAGGGGGACAACATCGTCTCCCATCTTTCCAAACCGGCCCAATTCAACAAAAAAAGCGTCATATTTCATGTCCCCGTCGTGAAAAGCTCGCTGTTGGCGGCCCATATGACCTTCACCGGGGTCAAGGAGCGAAATATCCTCTCGACGCAGATCAATATCGACCCAAACCTTCTTCATCTGACCCAGTATCATGATCGCAAAAACATGATTATCGCCAATTCTCTTGTCGAGTTTCCCCCCGAAATCTACGCTTCCAACGCCTTGATGAACAACGATATCGCCTTTGACTGGGTCCATTACGCTTCGAGCGTAGGGATCGATTGCCTGGTTTCGGAACTTAACGGCACGCCGCGCTCCTATACGATGCGCATCGTCAACAACCAGGTGATCTATCCGATCGAACTTTTACGCCCGAAGGAGTCCGGATTTGAGCCGCTTCGACCCTAGTCTGCTGCAAGGAGGGATCTTCAGCCACCTCTCACCGCAGCAGATCGAGATGATTGCAACCATCAGTTCTCTCAAACGCTACGATAACGGTGAGATCATTTTTTATGAAGGTGACGAAAGCCGCCATTTCCATCTTCTGCTCGAAGGAGAAGCCAGCGTATTCAAAACCTCCGCTTCGACCGAAACGATCGTCGTTCACCGCTTTCGCGCCCCATCGCTGATCGCCGAAGTCGCAACCCTCAAACAGGTCCCTTTTCCCGCATCAGCAGAAGCGATCGGCACGGCGACCGTACTCAAAATCGATCGGGAGCGTTTTCTCTCCCTCCTGCGCGAAGATCCCTCGTTAAGCATTACCATGATCGCATCCCTGACGCAAAAGATCGGAGCGCTGGAAGCATCACTGCAACGTCACAGCGCCCCGAACGCCTCGGCTAAAGTGGCGCGGCTGCTGCTGGAAGATTCCGACGCATTCCGACGCCTCAAAGGGATCGAAATCGCCGCTCTGCTCGCCATCACCCCCGAAACGCTCTCCCGTACCCTTAAAAAGTTCAAAACCCTTTCGCTCATCTCGTACCAGAAAGACAAACGGCTGTTCATTGAAAACGCTGACGCGCTTCAGGGGATCGCGGATAATAATTTTCCTTTAAGAGAATCGCTGATAAAGTAGACCTATCTGCTTTTAAAAGGATCTTCCATGGCAAAAAGAGGTATTTCTCTCCTGAAGGGAATCGAGGCGCAAACCGTTTACGAACTGCTCAACAAAGCCTACTGTGACGAGTGGCTTGCCTATTACCAGTATTTCATCGAAGCCAAAGTGGTCAAAGGGCTGATGAAAGACGCCGCCATCACCGAACTGACGCAACACGCCGCCGATGAGCTGCGCCACGCCACAATGGTGTGCGACCGTATCATTCAGTTGGGAGGCACCCCGGCCCTCCACCCTTCAGAGTGGCTCAAAAACAGCAACTGCGGCTACGACGCTCCCGAGAATCCCGATGTCCGCAACGTTTTACAGCAGGCTATCAAAGGGGAGCAGTGTGCGATCAGCGTCTATTCGAATATTCTCGATCTGACGCGCGAAAAGGATATTGTCACGTACGATATGGTCTCGCAGATTCTTGCCGACGAAGTCGAGCACGAAGAGGATCTGCAGGCACTGTTTGATGACATTCAGGATTTTATTTCCGAGTTCAAAAGCTAAACGATGCGGGGATTGTTTTTCTCTCTAATTGCCCTCGTTACGCTTGCGCAGGGGGGTGATATACTCCAGCTCGTCGCCCTGCTAGACCGCAACGATACCCAAACGTTCAAAACGAACGTGCAGACGCTTCAGGATGCCAATGCCATGCGCAGCGACAACAACAAAACGGTTTTGATGTACGCATGCTGGGTAGGCAACGGCGAAGCGGTCAAACATCTGGTCGAGAAAGGGGCTGACGTCAACGCCCACGACGCGGGCGGAGTAAGCGCTCTTCATCTGGCGGCATGGAAAAACCGTACCGACATTGCCCTCTACCTCCTCGAACGCGGGGCGTCCGGCAGCGCGATCAGCAAAGACGGCATGACCCCTTTGGATATCGCGACGATGCGCGGCAACCGCTCCATCGCCGAAGCCATCGAAAAAGCCGCTCCCAAACTCAAACCGCTTCTAAAGCGCTAAGAAAAATTCCCTCTCCATGGGCGGAATTTTGGACATTTTCCCCGCAAAATCGATAAACACCAAAACGATCGTCATCTCAAAGAGCTTTTCATCTTCCCTGTAAACCTGCTGCAACAGTGTCAAAGAGGCATTTTTCATCTCGACCAGCGAGGTTTTGACGTCGAGAACGTCCCCCAGCTTGGCACTTTTGATATAGTCGGCTTCAAGATGTTTGGCCACAAAGTGCCCCTCTTCGAGGATCGGAGAACGCCCCGCATCGAAAAAAAGATGGCTCCGGGCCCGTTCACAGAAATTGAGGTAGTTGGAGTGATAAACAATCCCTCCCGCATCGGTATCTTCGTAATAAACACGTATTTTCATCAAAAATCCATCCAGCCGTGCCGCCTCTATAATAGCGGGTTGTATATTTCGACTCTGTTACGGCCTTTCTTTTTCGCTTCGTACAAGGCCGCATCCGCCTTTTGAAAAAGGGTTTTTTTATCGTCGTTTTCATCGAGTTGGGCGATGCCGAAGCTGAGGGTTATTTTCTCGTCGAGACCGTTAAAACGGTGCGACTGCACCAGCATCCTGAGATTTTCAGCCAGGTTGGAAGCTCCCGCAATATCGGTGGAAGGGGTCAGGATAACGAATTCCTCTCCGCCCCATCGTGCGAATACATCCCCTTTTTTGAGATTTCTGGCAACGAGCTCGACCATGTCTCTCAAAATAAGATCTCCCATCTGATGGCCGTAGGTGTCGTTGACGGCTTTGAAATGGTCCACGTCGAAAATGATGAGGCTGAGCGGCTGGGAATATTGATGGGCATTGGTGATCTGGATACCGAAGATGTCCTCGAAATTTTCACGGTTGTTGATCCCGGTCAGGGTATCCTTGGACGCTTTTTCTTCCAGGGCGTTTGTCATCGAATAGAGTTCGTCTACTTTGTATTTCATCGCCTGATTGATATTGCGCAGCTGCTGTTTGGTCTGCTCCAGTTCGGTAATATCGTGACGTATCGCGATGTATTCGACGATATCGCCGTCCACATCGAGGATAGGGATTACGGTCGTATCGACGATGTATGTCCCACCGTCTTTTTTCATATTGGTAACGACCCCGCTCCAGCTTTGTTTCGCCTTGATCGTATCCCAGAGGTTTTTGAACGCTTCTCGGGACATTTCGGGATGGCGGATTATGTTGTGCGGCTTTCCGATCAGCTCTTCGCGGCTGTATCCCGAGATTTCGCAAAATTTATCGTTGACGTAGGTAATGACCCCTTTGGGGTTGGTTTTGGAAACGATATTGCTCAGATCGACCGCTTTTTTGTATTCGGCCAGCAGATTGGAATTTTCACTTTTGTAATTTTGGTTGCTGTGAATGATGGTTTCGAAGTTCGACGCCAGGTCGTTCGCCATCTGAAGGGTCAGCGAATCGATCTCGCTTTGCAGGGCATACGAGAGGTTGCCGTTTTCGAAAATAACCTCTTCGATCGCATTTTTAAGCTTGAAGATGAGGGTAAACAGATCCGCGGTCGTGACGTTGTAGTTGTTCAGCAATTGCAGAAAATCGATTTTCGCATGGCAGTCCGACACCGTCGCACGCCATTCGATGACGCTGATGTAACAGTCGCAGAAACGGTAGAAAAGATGGGTGTTTTTTTCGATGGCCGGAAGGGAATGGCGGTGAAGGACGTTTTGCACCTCGCTTTTTCCCATCCATCGCTTAATGATTTCGTTCCGGTTGATGCGCAAAAAATGCGAAAATTCTTCACTATCGATGATTTTGATCACGCCGCCCCACTTTTTCGATTTAATATTTATTAAATTATACCTTCCGATTCTGAAAAAACATTCATCTACAACTCTAAAAATTGTGCATATCAGTGTGCATGGTCAAGTCTGTTTTTTGCCTCTTTTTCCTGCTGTTCCAGGCGCGAAAGTTCCTGGGCGGTCCGTTCTCTATCCGCTTTGGCTTTCGCCAGCGCTTCGCGTGCGCGTTTGAGCGCGTCACTCTCCCCTTTTGGGAGCTTCGTATCGGGTGTTTTCATCTCTTTTTGGGAGACCTCTTTTTCCAAAGCCCTGATTGCGCTATCCTGCTTCGACAGCGACTCCCGCACACTCGTAACGCGCTGATGCAGCGCTTCGATGAATTGTCCGAGCGCATGGGGATCGGCAAGTGTCGTTCCGGCGGCTTCGACCGGTGTCCCCGGTTCGGGTACGTTCGGAATGACGGGGGTACAGTTCGGCGCACGCAGTTCCCAGCTCCGGTTTGCTTCGTTGTTTGCGATACAGTCGAGCTGGGAACGCGCCGGAGGAATAGGTTTCAGGACAATCTGATTCGAAGGAAAGGATGCGGATACCCCCTTCATACTTCCCAGCAGTCCCTCTTTTTCGCTGTTAAACTGCTTTTGCTGAAACGCTTTTTTAAGCGCATCTTGTTGCTGCTGCTTTTGGAGGGCCGCTTTTTGTGCCGCCGCGGAAGCCCCGTCATCGCTTTTTTGACTTTTCGCCGCCCCGGTTTTAGGATACATTCCGGGTTTGAAATAGCACGGACCGGCGCAGTCGTTTTTGTAGTTGGAATTCATGCAACGGGAAAAATAATAGGCGTTGCATTCCGATTCGCTCGGCCAGCAATGGCCCGATTGCCCCGTATATTTCTGGAGCCACGATTTCCAGTCGATACAGTACTCGGCATGGACGGGTAAAACCGCAATCATTCCCCCGATTATGGCCGCGACGGTTCTAGTGCGAGTCATCATTGCCGTTCCGAAGTTCATTGAGTTTTTTAACCGGCTGAATCCCTTCTGCGGTCAAAATTTCGCACCACTCTCCCCCATGCACTTCCACCCCCTCGTCCTTTGAGGAGGAACGGACCGTGACCGTCCCTTCCAGTACTTCAAGCCGGCTTCCGTGGAGATGATGCCGAAGGGTAAATTCGGTTCCCCTCACCGCACACACCGCAGCGGGTGTTCTTACTTCGAACTTTCTGCCGAAATAGTGCTTCAGTTTTGCCCGGACATGGGCGAACCCTTGTGAAAGCATAGCTTCGAGCCCTTCCTCTCCTTCGCTGCTGATGCTGAAACTGCTGTTTTCACCGAGATCAATCTCACCGTCACCTCTACCGATGAAAAGCTTCGCCGAAGCGCCGGAACCGACATCGACCCGTTCTCCGGCACGCAATGGCGTGCATGTATCCGAAACCGATGCGGCACCGTTGAGAGTGCGTCTTACCTCACCGCCCAGCGGTATAAGAATACCCTTGGCATCTTTGGCGGACGAAACGGTTTCACGTACCGATGCAAGAAGGCGTTCTTTATGACGTACCAGAGCCTTAGAGCGTTCCAATAATATTTCCGCTTCGCGCAATCCCTGCAGACTGACCGTTACCGCTTCTCGGGCAACGGCCGCCGCATCGGGATCTTTAAGAATTTGAGTGTCATTTTGCATCTCTTTGGCGATCCTGAGGTCGCTTTGCGCCGCTTCAACCCTTTTTTCCGCCGACGACACGGACTCACGGGCGGCATTTATTTCGGCCTGTGCCCACTCGATTGCGCGCGTACCCGCTTCTGCGGCGAAGATTTCGACCCATGCCGCTAAAAGCAGTAGAAACAAAACCCGTTTCATCGATTCATCCTTACACCCATTTTACTCCGAGATATGTATAATAGCCTAAGTAACAGAAAAACGGACATCCCTCCGCAAAGGATTAAGAATGAATATGATGTTGAAAACCGCTTTACTCTCGGCATTTTTGCTCGGAGCCTCACTTGCCGACGAGCGTTCCGAAGAGGGACGACGCTACCTGATACGCGGAATTGCGGCGATTGAAATGGCCAAATCGGAAAAAGAGCTCGCCGGAGCCGCCGAACAATTCGCCAAAGCGACGCAAATAGCACCTGAGCTTTCGGCGGCATGGTACAATCTGGGATCCGTCCAAGCCAAACTGGGACGCTACAAAGAGGCGATGGACAGCTATCAGCACTACCTTAATCTCAATCCGAAAGCCGAAGACGCACCGAAAATCAGGGATGAAATCATCAAGCTCGAATACCGGATGGAACAGGCTGCGAAGGTCTCAGCCCTTGCCGGGACATGGGTTGATAATTACGGCCGGTATTTCAAACTCGATATCTCCGGAAGCCGTATAACCCTCACCTCCCGCAGAAATCCCGATGATAACGACGTCATATCGACCTACTCCCTGGTAGGCAAAGTACCGGTGCACAATGCTATCAACGAAACATTTCAGCTGGAAATGTCGGGGCAGGAACTGAGCGGAAAATGGAGTAAAGACGGGTATCAGGCAGATAAATGCACCATTCCGCCGCTTGCAAGCAATGCCGCCGGCGAGGTTTCGCTCGAAGAGAATAAAATCGTATTACGCCATATCGACACCAAATATTCCGCCGCTACCCAGATCAACATTTTTGACGATTTTTGTATCGGCGTCAAAGTGACCGAACAAAAAGAGGTCGAGCGGGTATTCAAAAAATACGTCGAGCAACCCGTTCCCTAAACGTTCGGAAGGATTGCGATTTGACGCTGAGGGAACGGAATCGTGATCCCTTCATGCCGCAGAGCGTTGTAAACCAAAAGGTTGACTTCATACTGAAATCTGAAAAAGTTGCGCGTCGGAACCCAGTAGCGCATCCCGATAACCAGGGCGCTATCCCCGAAACTTTCGATACCGACAATCGCGGCATGTTCGGTTGAGACGAAATCGCACGCGCCGATGACGCTTTTGATAAGAGCGATTGCTTTTTCGGCATCGTCGGCGTACGATATACCCACTCTAGACTCCACGATGCGATACTTCGAAGAGTTTACGATCACCTCTCCGATCATGTTCTTGTTTGGAACGGTGATGAGCTCTTCGTCTTCCGTTCGCAGCGTCGTATAGGCGAGTTTGATCTCTTCGACCTCGCCGTAAACACTGTTGACGAGGATCGTATCCCCGATCCGAAACGGCCGGGTGATGATAAGCGATATTCCTGCGGCGTAGTTGGCCACACTCCCCTGTATCGCTAGTCCGGCAGTCAGAAAAACCGCTCCGACGGCGGCAACGAACGGAGCGATTGAAATCCCCAGTTTTCCTATCGCGACGACAACCATCGCACCGAAAACCAGTAACCGTGCCACGTTTGCGGCAAACTTTCCAAGCGTCGGATCAAAATCGTGATTCTGAAAAAACCGGATCAGCATCCGGTAGACATATTTGGACAAAAACCATCCGAGTAGGACGATAATGACCGCCCCGATGATCTGAAAACTGTAATTAGCCAGAAAATCGATCGTTTTAAGATAAAACTGTTGGATAAAAGCCAACTCCCGGTGCATACCGCGCTCCTCGTTAATGACAATCAGCGATTATACACCGAAATCTCTGACCCCCGCTTTACTCCGGGCCGGGACATACGCGGTTTCGCCCCTGCGCTTTGGCCTCGTAGAGCATTGCGTCGGCACGGTTGATGAGGCTTTCGTGGGTATCGTCCTCTTCGAGTTCGGCGACTCCGAAACTGCAGCTCATATAGCCGTGTTCGAACGGATAGGCGCCGATGAGTATCCGAATCTCTTCGGCCAGCATGATCGCATCGTGTAATTTCGTATGCGGAAGTAGAATGATGAATTCCTCCCCACCCCATCGGCCGACGATATCGTTTTCACGAATCCGCTTTTTTACGAGAGTGCTGACATCGACGAGCGCCTTATCCCCCATCCGGTGTCCGTGGGCATCGTTGATCTGCTTGAAATGGTCGATGTCGAAAAAGATTACCGATAGCGGCGTACGTCCCCGACGCGCGTTTTTGATCATGAAACCGATTTGGTACAGCAGTGATGCACGGTTGGCAATCCGCGTCAGCCGGTCGGTATTGGCGTGACGGATCAGCAGCTTGTGGTGCTGACGAAGCCGGTAGAGGAAATAGACGATCATCACTGTCGGCGGCACGCCTAGGATCAGGGCAAACATGATGACCGTTTTGAAGTTGCTTTCCAGATTGATCAGATGCTGGTCCGGCAGATACGCAACGATGTACCCGACGTGCTTACGGTCAAAACTCTCCAGCGGGTTTAGCAGCATCAGATACCCTTTACCGTCCATAACCGCGGGGATGATACGGGGTGTACGCTGATCTTCAAAATCTTCAAAGGACTCTGAAAACACGGCATTAAGGCGGCTGAGCCGCTCTTTGGTAAACAGATAGCGCCCCCTCTCATGAAGTCGGTTGTCGACAAGATAATCAGGGCTTAACGCCGAAGTAGAATAATTGGAGCGTTCATCGCTGAAAACTTTGTTTTCCACGACACTACGGCGCAAGATCAGTGTGTAATACGCCGGATAGAGGTTTTGGGCCAACCGTTTGATCGCATCAAAAGAATACGACAGTTCGACCGTCCCTACGAACCGACCTTCATGAAATAGCGGAAATACATGGCGGAATCCGTTAAAGATACGCCCTTCCTCGAATCCGCTGACGCTTCGGCGCGTGCGGTTTACCGCATCAATCGCCGGTCGTATACCCTGCAACGAGTCTCCGAATTTTTCGGGGCGGTGAAACCGCAGAAAACTGACCGAACCGGGCAGGTGAAAATGGAGCTGGCGGACATTGTGTTCTTCGAGCGATCGGTACAAACGGCTAAAATGGCCGTGAAGCTGATGGCGTATCCGCTCTTTTTGCTCATCGTCCCCGTCCGCGGCGCGGGCCATCATTTCAGTAACGCAGGGGGTGCTGATCGACGAATCGAACATCGTCCGCGCGATGGTGTCGTAGGTCAGCTTCAGCGTTTCGATTTCAACCGATGCGGTCTCGAGCCGTTTTTGCAGATAGAGTTTTTTTTCTCGTTCGTACCGATCGAGGAAAAAAAGGCTGACCATGACGATCAAAAACAGATACAGGCCGATGGCGGCAATGATATAGGGCAGAATCCTGCGGATTTTTTCTTTCATGATACGGTATATCTTCTGGTTATAGGTTAGGGAGAATGCAACATTCAGAGAAATTATAATCGATTAGAGTTTGTAAATTGTTTTGATAGACTTAATTTTTATTTAATATTTTATTCTTTATCATGGATTTATCCATTGTATCAGAATGAGGCAACCATGCAGCGCCATCAACCCCATTTCCACCGAATATCCCTTCATCAAGATACGTATTACGATACAAAAGGAAAACTGGTCGTCGACGGAGACAAACGTGTTTTTCTCTCCCATTCCGAAATCACCGTACTGGAACTGTTGCTCTATTACCGCGGCGAAACGCTGCTCTACGAAACACTTGAATACGCTTTCCTTTCGTCTGAAAACAAAAGCCGAAATGCCCTTAAAATCATCGTCAGCAATCTGCGCAGAAAGATCCCGGGGCTCCCCATCCGCTCAATACCTAAAATCGGCTACATTCTCCTGTAAACGGGTGTTTGACACCCTAACAGAAACCATTAGAATTTACGATTGCGCATTGAATACCGCGTAATAGCGTTGTACCTTGAGGCATTCTTGTTATCCCGTAATTGTAAATTGGCTTATTTCCGCGACTTATAATTCAAATATGCTACAAACGGATCGGCGAACATGCTACAATCGCCTCAGACGATTTACCGACACATTACTTTCAAGAGCAAACGAGCATGGGCAAAAAGACCGTATACGAAAAAATATTCGCCATCCACGACCGGACGATAGAAGCATTGCGCGAACAACATATCCCGCCCTATCCTTCCCATTATAAAAAGCATTTCGATGCTATTTTCCTTCAACAGGCGGATCAGAGCCTCCTCAAAAACCACAAGCCCGACGATTCGTACAGCGATGAGCACCACGAAGAGCTGACCCGTTACCTTGACATTGCCCACCGCTCGCTTAACGCCTTTGCCGAAACCCATTCGGATATTTCCCACGTCGCGGAGCTGCAGGAACAGTACCTTAAAAAAGTAGAGGGAAGCCATCTCGAACGTTGCGTCACTTTTGTCGAAGGGCTCAGCGAACTGGGCAAAAACATGACCGAAGAGCTGAAAAAAGCACAGCAAAAAATCGATTCCCTCAACGCGGAACTTAAAAATGCAGTCGAAAGCCTCAGTACCGATACCCTCACGCAGGTCGGCAATCGTAAGGCATTCGTCGAAGATCTGAGCCGGATTATCGAGGCAGGCAAAGACAAACCGTTACCCATCGTCTTGATGATGATCGATGCCGATAATTTCAAGCTTTTAAACGACGAATACGGCCATCTGGCGGGGGACAAAGTCCTCTATTTCCTCGCCCAGAGCATCAAATCAATCATCCGTTCGGGCGATAAGGTTTATCGCTACGGCGGCGAAGAGTTCGCCGTTATCCTCAATCGATGCGACCTGGATCATGCATTTCCGATCGCCGATAAGATCCGTTCCAAAATCGAGCACAGCCATCTGATCTATGCGGGTAAAACCATTCACGTCACCGTCAGCATCGGGGTGACCCTCCACCGCCACGGCGATACCCACGATACGCTGATCGAACGTGCCGACGATGCGCTTTACCGCGCCAAAAAAGCCCGTAAAAACTGTACCGTCATTTTCGACACGCCCCAATCTTAAACACCGAGTGTTACCCTGTGTCTCTTTAACCCTGCACAGGGTTTCGGTTCGTTACATCCGTGATGATTATTCTCATTCCGAAGACAAAAATTTAATCCTATCCATGCTACAATTTCAAAATTTTTTATAAGGGCCTTCCCATGTTAACCGATCGCGTCAACACACTCTCCGAATCGATTACCATCGCAATCTCAACCTTAGCGCAGGAACTCAAAGCTCAGGGGAAAAATATCCTCAGCTTCTCCGCCGGCGAACCCGATTTCGATACCCCTCAGGTGATCAAAGACGCCGCGATCAAAGCGATCAATGACGGCTTTACGAAATACACCGCGGTAGACGGGATCCCCGAGCTCAAAGCCGCCGTTGCCCTGAAACTCAAACGCGACAACGGACTGGAGTACAAACCCAACCAGATCATCGTCAACAACGGGGCCAAACACTCCCTCTACAACCTTTTCGCGTGTACGATCCAGTCAGGCGACGAAGTGATCATCCCCGCTCCCTACTGGGTAACCTACCCCGAGCTGGTGATGTATTGCGGCGGAACGGTAGTCGAGATCATGACCGACGATGCGAGCGGATTCAAAATCACTCCCGAGCAGCTCAAAGCGGCACTCACGCCAAAGACAAAAATGCTCATCCTCACTTCCCCCTCCAATCCGACGGGTGCGGTGTATACCCGCGACGAACTCGTAGCACTGGGCAAAGTGCTCGAGGGGACCGACGTCATCGTCGCAAGCGACGAGATGTACGAAAAACTGATTTACGACGGCGAGTTTACCTCGGCCGCAGCGGTCAGCGACGATATGTTCAAACGTACGGTCACCATCAACGGCCTGTCAAAATCGGTCGCGATGACGGGTTGGCGCTTCGGGTACATGGCCGCAGCCAATACTGAAATCGTCCAGGCGACGAAAAAACTCCAGAGCCAAAGTACTTCGAACATCAACTCGATCACTCAGAAAGCCGCCATCGTCGGACTCAACGGTGAAGCGGACGCCGACATCGAAGCGATGCGTGTCCAGTTCAAAGCGCGCCGCGACGAAGCGGTCAAGCTCTTCAACGAAATCGACGGCCTGAGCGTCCTCTCCCCTGCGGGAGCGTTTTACCTGTTCGTCAACATCAAAGAGGTGAGCAACGATTCGATGGAATTTTGTAAAGGGCTTCTGGAAGATCAGGGAGTCGCCGTCGTTCCGGGCGTCGGGTTCGGTTCGGAAGGATATTTCCGCTTCAGCTTTGCAACGGATATCGAAAGCATCCGCGAAGGAATCAAACGGATCGCCGCATTTGTAGCAACGAAACGTTCTTAACTTCACTCCCTTTCGGGAGTCTCATTTTCAGCGCTTATTTAATACTTTTCAACGCTTCAACGACCGCGTCGATGTTCCCCATAGGGATGTGGACTTTCCATTCGGGGTTTTTGGCATCTCCGGAGAGCGATACTCCGATACTCGCGACGCTGTCGCTCCCCTCACCGTAAGGCTCATCGATTTTACTGATACTGATGACCCCTTTTTTCGTACCGTCGAGAGGAATTTCACTGATAATCGTTGCACCTGAGCTCATACAATCTCCTAATCGATAATGATATGAGAAAGAGTTTAGCCGATTTTGGCTAAAGCAACCTTAAATTCAGTCGGTTCCTTCGCCTTTGAAGCCGTTGCCGTAGATATAGGCGTACATTTTACGGTAGTAGCGGGCGTTGCGCGCCGGATCGGTGGGCGCATGATGGTAACGCCCCAGCGTTTCCCACGAATAGCCGAAGCTTTTGACCAGTCGCGTCAGGATGCCGTTGGCCTTTTCGCGGGCGGTCGGTTCGTCGAAATATTCATGAACGAAAGGATTGGGGTGGTATTTGTAGTTGATCTGGTAGGGTCCGAGGTCGAGGTTCGTGATTCCGCCGTCGATCAGCGCCTGAGCCTGCATTGCACACTCCTGCGTCGAACCGCAGCGGATCAGGTGGCCGTTGACGGCGAATCCTGCCGCTGCCGCACGCTGGGCGTCCTCAATCGCATTGATTCGGATAACGTGGGGATTACACGCACCGTTTTCCTGGAGGCATTCGCAATGTTTGATCGCATCGAGGACGATGTCGGGCATCCGGAACTCACCCGGTGCGTCCGCGGCGTTGAGCAGTGCCGCACTCATCACAATTCCCGCCATCCATCTCTTCATCCGCGAATCCTCCGACTTTAAGATTCGATCATTTTAGCCAATTTTGCCTGCAATTTCAGCCACAATTTATGCTCCATGAGCGGAAAGCCGCTGTAAACGCCACCTTTTGCAACATTTTTTGTTACTCCGGCACGGGCGGCCAGGGTGGTGAAGGGGGCGATACTCAGATGTCCGGCGGTCGCGCTCTGGCCGCCCATTACAACATTGCGCCCCAGCGTCGTCGATCCCGCAAGCCCCACCTGCGAGACGAGAATCGAATATTCCCCGATCACGCAGTTGTGGCCGATCTGGACCAGATTGTCGATTTTCGAACCTTTTTTGATGAGGGTCGAACCGAATACCGCGCAATCTATCGTGCAGTTTGCTCCGATCTCGACGTCGTCCTCGATCACTACGTTGCCGTTTTGATACAGTTTGACGTGCTCACCCGTTTTGGTATGGGCGTATCCGAAACCGTCGCTTCCTACCACGGTTCCGGCATGAATAATTACGCCGTTGCCGATGATGCAGTCGCGGTATACGCAGACATTGGGATACAACGTGACGTCATCCCCGATAACCGCTTCGGCCCCGACGTAAACTCCGCTCATGATCGTGCAGTTTTTCCCGATACGGGCGCCGTTTTCAATGTGTGCGGTGGGATAAAGCGTCGTCCCTTCGCCGATGAGAGGCGCTTCGTCGCTGCTTTGGATCGGCTTGGCGAAATATTTTGAAAGCTTCGCCACCGCCATGTAGGGTTCGTCGCTTGGAAGCGCAATCACCCCTTCGGGCAACAGCGATGCTTTGGAAGCGGGAAGGATGACCGCAGAGGCTTTCGTATCGGCCAGCTCTTTTTCGTATTTCCCGTCGGAGAGAAACGATATTTCTCCCTTTCGGGCATTTTGGAGAGTATTCATCGACGTAATTTCGATGCCGCCGTTTTCGGTGCCGCATCCGATAATCGATGCGATTTCGCTCAATGTCATCTTATCTCTCCAGCGCGACGGAGCCGCTGCGGACGATTTCTTTTGGATGGAAGCGTTTGATCGCTTCGAGGAAATGGCCGACGCGGGACGGCTCGTCCGCCACCATTGCGATCAGCGTGTCGCTGCCGACGTTGACGATGCGGCCGTTGTAGGCGTGGGCCAGTGCTTCGATGTCGCTGAGCGATTCGTTCAGGGGAATCTTGACCATCGCCATCTCTTTTTCGACCAGGTCGGCATGTTCGTAGACCTTCAGAACCGGAATCAGCTTGTGCAGCTGCTTGGTGATCTGTTCGATCACCCGTACCGAGCCGGCGGTGACGATCGTGATCCGCGAATACTTCGAATCGGGGATCGGCGCGACGGTGAGCGACTCGATGTTGTAGCCGCGGCCTGAAAACAACCCGACGATCCGGGAGAGGACGCTCGCCTCGTTCAGTACGATAACGGAAATGACTCTGCGTGCGTTTTCCATTATTTCTCCTTGTATTCGAGCATCATGTTAAAGAGCGATCCGCCGGCAGGAACCATCGGCAGGACGTTTTCGAAACGGTTGACGACGACGTCGATGATCGCGACGACGTTTTTCTCCACCGCGTCTTTAAGGGCGGCGTCAAATTCCTCTTTGGTATTGACACGGTACCCTACCCCTCCGAACGCTTCGGCGAGTTTGACGAAATCGGGCTGCATCGACAGATCGGTCTGTGAATGGCGTTTGTCGTAGAACAGTGTCTGCCACTGCCGCACCATCCCCAGGAAGTTGTTGTTGAGAATGACGTTGATGACGGGAAGTTTGTATTCGACCGCCGTCATCAGCTCCTGAATGTTCATCAGGATCGAACCGTCCCCGGTAACGTTGATGCTGACCCGCTCTGGATCGGCCCGTTTGACCCCCAGTGCGGCGGGGAAACCGAATCCCATCGTCCCCAGACCGCCCGAACTGATCCACTGGCGCGGGCGGGAGAAGGGATAAAACTGCGCCGTCCACATCTGGTGCTGTCCGACGTCGGTGGAAATGTTGGCGTTTTCCCCCAGCAGCTGACCGATCCGCTCGATAACCCACTGCGGCTTGAGTCGATCCCCCTCTTCCTTGTACGAAAGAGGGTGGAGCTTGTTGAAGTTGGCGATCGTGTTGTGCCACGGGGCGTAACGGGCCGGATCAACCTGCTCTTTGGCCAGCGGCATCATCTGTTCGAGGACGTTTTTTACGTCGCCGACGATCGGATAATGGGCATGGACGAGTTTCGAAACCGATGCCGGATCGATGTCGACGTGGATGATCTGGGCGTTTTTGGCGAATTCGGAGAGTTTTCCCGTGACACGGTCGTCGAAACGCGCACCCAGCCCGATAACAAGATCGGTCTCGCTCATCGCCATGTTCGCCGCGTATGAACCGTGCATCCCGAGCATCGAGATCAGAAGCGGATCATCAAAACGGAGCGTTCCGCGCGCCATAAAGGTTTCGACCGCTGGGATCTGTGTCATCTGCGCGAACTCGCGGACCAGGTCGGCCGCACCGGAGCTGACAACTCCGCCGCCGAGGTAAAGGAGCGGGCGTTTGGCCGCGGCGATCGCCTCGATCGCTTTTTTGATCTGGCGGGCGTTCCCTTTGGTGGTCGGTTTGTAGGTTTCGAGTTCGACTTCTTTGGAATAATCGAAATGGGCGATCTGCGCCGTCACGTCTTTGGGGATGTCGACGTGAACCGGGCCCGGACGTCCCGTGCGGGCGATGTAGAACGCTTCTTTAAGGACACGCGGCAAATCGGCCGCGTCGGTAACGAGGTAGTTGTGTTTCGTACACGGACGGCTGATCCCGACCGCGTCGATCTCCTGGAACGCGTCGGTTCCGATCAGCGACATGGGAACCTGGCCGCTGATGACGACGAGGGGAATCGAGTCCATATATGCATCGGCCAGTCCCGTTACGCCGTTGGTAAACCCCGGGCCTGAAGTGATCATGGCGACGCCGACTTTGCCCGTGGCTTTGGCGTACCCTTCGGCCGCGTGGACCGCCGCTTGTTCGTGGCGGGTCAGAATGTGCTGAAAAGAGCGCTGTTTGTAGATCTCATCATAGACGTTCATGATCGCTCCGCCGGGGTATCCGAACACCACGTCGACGCCCTCGGCGATAAGTGCTTCGATAACCATCTGCGCACCGCTGATTTGCATGTCGTCTCCTTTTTACTGTTTAGTTTAAATACGCTGACCGCTATGGCATTAAAGCCTGCCGCATGAATGAGGCGGGCAATAATCGTGCCGGGAATATAACGGAAAAAAATTGGGCCATTATAAAAGAAAGAAGCTATAAATTACGTTAAGGCTGGGAAAAGGAAGCTTTCAAGCCCCTAGAGGAGCTCGAGTTTATACAAAAAATGGCGCTCTTTGTAGGATGGAATGTCGAGTTCCTGGCGGTATTTGGCGATGACGCGACGGACCATTTTGACGCGGAAACGCTCTTCGATCATCTCATGGAGCGTTTTGTCGCTGTAGGGGTCGTCTTTGTTTTCGCTCTGCACCAGGCGCTGCAGAAAATGCTTGATCTCGGAGGTCGACACCTCTCCGATGGAGTTGGAAAAGAAATCCTTGAACGCATAAAGCCCCCGCTCGGTCTGGATGTATTTGTCGGCGATGGCACGGGAGATCGTCGATTCGTTGAATCCCAGTTCGTCGGCGACGTCCTGAAGGCGCAGCGGCTTGAGCTCACCCCCCATGAAAAAAGCGTACTGTTTTTCGATCAGGACCAGTGCGACGTTGTAAAGCGTCGCTTTGCGCAGGTCGAGGAGTTTGACGAGTTCGCGTGCCTCTTTGAATTTCTGTTTGGCGAAATGGTCGTATTTGTCGATCTGGTTGACCTGCAAATCGGGGTAAAAGGCATGGTTAATCCGGATGTTGAGCTCGGAGCCAGAAAACTCGACGAACAGATCCGGGGTGATCTGCGCCTCGGGTTCCATGTATTCCAGCGCCGGAGGGTTTTTCAGATGCTGCAGAACATGCTTGGCATCCGATAGGCGGGGATGCTTGATAAACTTTTCCATTTTGTCGAACTGCAAAATCATCGCACTGAGCAAAATGCTCAGTTCGTCGTCGAGATCGTAATCGGCCAGCTGGAACAAAAAGGACTCTTTGTAATCGCGCGCACCGACTCCCGAAGGCTCCAAATGGGCAAAACGCTGACGCACCCGCTCAACCGTCTGGGGATCGGTATCGCACTGGCGGGCAACTTCTTCGACGCTCCCCTCGAAATACCCCTCTTCGTTGATGTAGTAGACGATCTGGCGGGCGATCTTCTGCGAAATAGGCGTCGGGAAAAGCGGTGCAACGATCTGTTCGTCGAGTTTTTCATACAGGGATGACGAAGCGATGCTGAGCCATTCTATCTGATCGGACGAGGCGTTGGAGACGTAGTTCTGGAACGCCCCGTATGCCGATGAACCCCCCGAAGAGGCATTGGACTGTTCAAAGCCCGATTTGACCTCTAGACAGGGATTTTCGTTGGTAATGACCTGCAAATGCTTTTCGAGGTCGTTCAAGGAGCATTGCAGCAACGGCAGCCATGTCTGCATCGACAATCTCGGCAGTTGTTTCTGTTTGAAAGATAGGGTTGTGTGCATCGTCTTCACCTGATACGAATCGTTTGATCGCCTTATGGATTGCATATTTCGTTCTTGTTCATTATAGGGAGAGTTTCGGCGGGAATTCGGGGATAGCTGATTAAAAAACAATCAATTATACCGGGACGGAGCAACTCCGTCCGCAAGGGCGATACGACGACGCGTATCAGTATTTGAGGCGAACCAATCCGTTCGGTGCGACGACTTTCATCTGGCACGCAAGACGCGCTTTGGGGTTGCTTTCGTTCAACGTTTTGAGTACCGCTTTTTCTTTGTCGTTGATTTCGCTCATGTACTCCATCCCCGACTCGACCGATACGACACAGGTACCGCATTCGCCGTCACGGCATCCGAAAGGCAAAGCGCTCCCCGATGCTTCGACGATATCCTGGATCGTTTTGCCCGGGCGGACGTTGATCGCCAGAAAGTCATTCATAATTTCTACACGTGTTGTCATCCCAACTCCTTTTTATTATGATGATGCACTAAACGAACGGGTCGTTTAGGATTAACCCTTGCGGGCACACTGTCCGGAACCGATTCCCGGACTCTCCTAATCCCAAAAAAAGCGCGATGCTACTCCCCCTTTTCCTGAGATTGCGCGGCATTGGCCGCGGCGCGTTCGGCACGGTGGCGTTTGATCCATGCCAACTCTTCGGCCACTTCGTCGTAACCGTCTTCCTCTTCGGCAGCTTCGAGTTCGGCTTCGCGGCAGCCGAAGATGACCCCCTCTTCGAAAAAATTCACTTCATAGATTCGGATCGTCTGCAAAAAATCGCCGATTTTGCGGACGTACCCTTCCGCCCCCGCATCGACGAGAAACTCACCGGGAGCGGCGTAAGGATAGGTTCCGTCGTTACGGATCGCCTTGATGAGGCGGACTCTCTGGCCGATACGGAATACCGGGAGGATTTCGTCTTTTGCCGACATTTTGTACAAATTGGTACGGCGCGCATCTTCGCTGATCGGCATCTCTTCAGAAGTTGACGCTGTTGTTGCTGGTGCAGGCATGGGCTCCATTGCTCACCTCCGTTATCTCGTTGCAGCTTCCTGCGGTGGAACAGGTGCCGCAGGCGCTTGGTTTGTCGAACATCGACCACACATCCGCCGCCGAAGGACTGTAGCCGTTTTCGAAATTTTTGTAGACGCTCAGGAGGGCGAATTTGTAGTATTCGAGCAATTTCGCGTCACTTCCCATATCGTGGCCTTTGGCCTTCTCCACGAGTTCCCCGAACTTTTTCATGATGTGGAACCGTTTTACCTGAACAAGACGCTCATCGTAGTTAATATCAAAGAATTCAAAGAACTCTTCGGCATCGGTTATTTTTTCGAATTCGGCCAGTGTGCCCATCGTTTCCTCCTTTTAGAGTCCCATCTCGTCTTTGAGCTGGGACGCCCACGCGCTGACGCGCGATTCGGTCAGTTCCTCCTGGTTAACGTTGTCAAACGCCAGTCCGCAGAACTTCCCGTCCTTCTCGGCAAGCGAATATTCGTATTCGAACCCTACCGTCGGGGTAAAGCCGTAGGCCTCGGCCCCCAGCGAAGTAAACAGCTCGTGCATTTTTCCCAGCGCGCTGACGAAATGTTCGCCATGGGTTTTCTGATCCCCCGCACCGAAGAACGCCACTTTTTTACCGCCCAGGTCGGGACGGTCGTTGGAGAGTTCGTAAAGGGGGTCGACCCAGTCGCGCTGCGGGTCTCCCTGCCCCCACGTCGACGATCCGATCAACAGGACGTCAAACTCGTCAAACTGATCGATCCCCTCAAAGTCCTCTTCCATATCGATGAGCTCGGAGCCTTTGAACTCCCCGGCGAGTTGTTCCGCCGCCTCCCGCGTGGCTCCCGTGCTGCTGCCAAAAAAAATCCCTATTTTTGCCATGATGTTCTCCTTATCCTTGTTTTACACACGGTTTGTATTGCTCGTAGATCGCGACCGCCGTTTCGAGCATCTTGTCCCCGTCCTCGAAAAGCGAGTCCAGCGTCCTGTAGCTGAATCGGTGGGCGTCCTTGAAGTACTTGTTGACGATGCAGATACGGTCCGCGATAACCGCACAGCGGCCGAATCCTTCGTGACTCATCTCCATGATGACGTTGCAGACGACGCCCGTTTTGCGTTCGAACGACAACGCTACCGCTTTGTAGATCATCTTGATGTCGTTAATCATCATCTCGTCGATGTCGGCGATCAAAGGGATCTGTTTGAGTTCCTCTTTGGTCTTGACGTACTTTTTGACGAGCAGCTCCTCGTCAGGGATTTTGGCCCAGTTGCCGAACTGGTCCATCGCCCGCAGCTGCCGTACGATCTCGATCCCGAAATCGCTCAGTTTTGTTTCCGTTTCCATAATAATTATTCCCCCTCTGCCCATCGGTCTTGCCGAATATCGTGTTCGGTCTGCATGTGGATGATCCGCTTGATCCACGGCGGCGGATTGGAGTTGATCATCGCCACGAGCGATTTGAGGATATCTTCGATCAACGTCGGTTCGTTCACTTTCATCGGATGGATCCCCGCACGGATCACCTTGGCCGCCGCCGTACCGCCGATACTCTCGCAATACATGATGTTAACCCCGCGCAGCGCACGGACGCGAAAGTCGGTCTTGTCGTCGTCCTCTATTCCCGTGGTATCGGTCTTGATAACCTCACAGAGCGAAAACCCGTCTTTTGAGACGTTGTAGACGACAAATTCCCTGGCTCCGCCGAAATGGGCGTTGATCTCTTCCATGTCCTTGGTTGCAAAGGCAACTTTCATCGCGTCGTTCATCGACCGATCCCCTTCAACCGTAATTTTCGTATTCATCTTCTCCCCCTTTAGGCGTGATGTTTGACGTGACGAAGCGCATTGGCGATCTCGAACAAAAAGTAGGTGCTACCCTCGTACAGCTGATCGTTTTTAAGCTGGTTTCCGAGCTCTTCGTAATTCGGGAATCCCCGGATGACAAGTGCCGTATGGGGATAGCTGTGCAAGATCCGTTCTGCATGAAAGTTACTGATGAGCAGGTCGGCGTTTTCGATATAGGATTCCGCGTCTTCGAGATCGCCGACGATCACCCGATCGGCTTCCACACTCTCCAGTACGGGGCTTGGCACCGTCGAAACCGCCAGATCGACCGTCCCCCCGACGCTGCAAAGCAGCGCGCAGATTCCGCTGAGCATGTCCGGCTCTCCCGTGACGACGAAATGGGACGTTCCGATCAGGAAATGGGTGTCGAGCATGGCATCTTGCAGACGGGACCGCCACCGTTTGATCGACGGTTTGGGTTCGGAGTGTCGCAGTTTCATCAGCGCGCCGACAAAATTGTCGCACCCTTCCAGCCCCATCACATGCTCGAAATGCAGGTGAAGGATGGAAGGATTTTTAGCTAGGAGCGCCGCCGCCGGTTTTTGCATCGACGCTCCTATCGATACGACGACCGACGCGGTGGCGAGGTCGCGCACCTCATCGACCGTTATCCCCCCGTTGGCGAGTTTCCCCTGACCCTCTTCCCAGTAGCCGTCCAGCGACGTCGAGATATCGGGCAGCGCACAGGTTTCGAATCCGAAGTCCCAGCAGAGGCATTTGAGCTTTTCGACCTCGATGGGCTGCATACTGACGTGGGGCAACAGGACGAGCTTGTTTGGTTTTACTTCGGTAGCGGATCGGGTGAGCTGTTCGACGATGGCGGTCGCGGTCAAAGCCCAGCCGCTCTCCATGCCACCCTCGTAATCGGGAGTGTTGACAAAGACGTAGGGGATCTCGATATGCGTCCCGACTCCGCGCACATCGTCCCCCTTGGTCTCGGTAAGCCCCGTCGTGTGCAAGCCGATCATGCTGGGGCGGAGGTTCTTCTCTTTTTCCGTAATGTTCTCGATCGCCATCAGGATCGAATAATCCCCTCCGTCGAGTACGGCGGTGATGTCGCTGACCGAGGTGTTGCGCACGGCGATGGGTTCGTTGAAATGGCGGGTGAAAAAGACCTTGGTGTACGAAGCGCACCCCTGCGCGGCGTGCATCAGGGGCATACAGTCCTTGACCCCCAGAAACGCCAGGGTAGCGCCCATCGGTTGGGAGTGTTTGATCGGGTTGACCTGCAATGGCTTGGAAGATGGAGGACTAATGCGGTGCGGTTCCATGACGACTCCTTGTGTCATGGAAAATGCAAGTTTTGTGCGAGAAGAGGGTTTAGGCTTCCTTTAGCGTATAATAAACTCCTCTCCCACTCCCGTTACTTTCTAAAATACCGTAATCACACAGCTCTTTGAGATCCCTTGCGGCGGTCGGTTTGGAGGTTTTGGCGATCGAGGCGTATTTGGCGGTTTTCATCCCCCCCTCGAACGCTTCGGGCAAAACATCGAGCATTTTGGTCAACACTTTGCGCTGACGCTCGTTGAGGCTGATGTCACGGATACGCTCCCAAAAACGGCTTTTGAATTTGACCGCTTCGACTCTCGCTAGAGCTTCGGAAAGGGCCGAATCCACCATCAAAACAAACCACTCCATCCAAGCGGTGACGTCACCTTCAGAATAAACACAGGCGTTGTCGAGCTGTGTATAGTATTCCTTTCTTTGTCGGTTGATCTGGGAAGCTATACTAAAAAGGGTCGAAGGGATAGCGGGGGAACGGGAGAGGACGAAATCGCTGATCGCGCGCGCCAGCCGTCCGTTGCCGTCGTCGAAAGGGTGGATGAGCAAAAACCACAGATGGGCGACGGCGGCTTTGATGAGGGGGTCGAGAGTCTCTTCAGTATTGAGCCACAGTAAAAAGCGGTTCATCTCCGTTTCTATCGTGTGTGCCGGCGGTGCGACGTAATGGACTTTTTCTTTTTCCCACGGACCCGAGACGATTTTCATCTCACCCTCGCGATCATCACGATATTCCCCCGTCCGGATTTTTCTCAACCCCGATTGGCCTGTCGGAAAAAGGGCTTTATGCCATCGGCAAAGACGCTCGGTACTTAATGTCCCTTCTCCTTTTTTCGCATCGACCAATACCTCGACGAGGGCATCGGTCTGAACGGTCGCGTGGAGTTCATCGCTGCTTTGGAGCGAGAGGGCCTTGTGTACCGACGCACGGACGGATGAGCGTTGCAGTACCTCCCCTTCGATAAGCGACGTGGCTATCGCTTCATCTTCATATGCGGAGGCGATCATCTCCTCACTCAATGCATTTTGCATCAGATTTTCGACCATCATCAGTTGCCCGAAACGGTGATAGGCCAGCGTGACATCAGGGAGTGTGTAGGTAAAGTTCGGCCAGCATTCGCTCTGCCAAATCCATTTTTGATACGTTTTCATGGGACAATCATATCATAAATTGATATGATTAATGAAAAACGCCTCACAAATTGATACGATTTTTCTAAATGGCGGATCATTCCCTGATAAGTCGATCAAAAAAAATTACAATCAAATTACTTATAATCATTATTGAAATAGTATATAATTAGTGATTTTCGATGCCGACCTATGCGGATGTCTTAATTCTATGGATGAAGCCGTATCGTTGGAATCGTACTTTTACGTCATAAAGGATATGAATGTTTTTTTCCAAAGAAACGGATCGACTGAGAAACGAGCTCGAAGAGCTTAAACGACAAAACAGCGCACTGGAACAAGAGAAACGAGTATTGAACGAACTGGTCCATTTTTCGATGGATGAGAAACTGATGGTGATCAAAGACGGGAACATAGTGACGGTCAACGACGGTCTGGACGAATCGAAAGTCGATCCTCATCGCATCAAGGCGGAGCTTCTTAAAAGAAACGAAACGATCCATCTTGACGATTGCGAAGCCAAGGTCGTTGCGAAACAGCTCAGTGACGGCTCTATCGCGTTTCGGTTTGTCAAAACCAACGTCAAGACGGCAGGGAATCTGATGGCCAAACATCAGCAGTCGATCGGATCGTCTTTCAAGGAAAACCAGTCGATGTTTGCCATGCTACTCAACGAGCTGGGTCAAATGGAGAAAGAGGCCGAAGCGACGGTCAAAAATGCCGACAGCGGACTTGAACTCATCAAAGAAAGCGTCGAAAAAGTCGACTTGGTGGCCCACAGCATGCAAGACGCCACCGCGCGGACTGACAGCCTGTACGAGCGGGCGGCGGAAATTTCAAACGTCATCAGCCTGATTACCGATATCGCCGACCAGACGAATCTGCTGGCGCTCAATGCCGCTATCGAAGCGGCACGGGCAGGTGAGCACGGGCGCGGTTTCGCCGTCGTCGCCGATGAAGTGCGCAAACTAGCCGAACGAACCCAAAAAGCGACTAGCGAAATATCGGTCGTCGTCAAAACGATGCAGCAGGAAACCGACGATATCAAAAGCACCACCGAAGTCCTGAACGCGGAGACGGACAACCTTAAAACGTTCATCTACAAAACGGCCGAAAAAATCGAAACGTTCAAATCCAATGCGATCCGCACCACCCATGAAGCCGACGCGATCGGATCCCAGGTATTCGTAGCCCTGGCGAAACTCGACCATGTCATCTACAAGAACAACGTTTACGCTCTCATCTTCGGCGAAGAAAACGACTTTACCGCTGCTTCACACCAGGAGTGCCGTCTTGGAAAATGGTACGCTAACGTCAACAACAAATTCCGCTCCACTGCTGCGTTCAAAACGCTCGAAATACCGCATAAAGCGGTACACGACAAAGCCAACTGGCTGGCCCAAAAATGCAGCGGTGTGTCGGTCATGTGTTCGAAAAACGAAATCGAGAACATGGTCGACGAGATCGAAACAGCCAGCCTGGACGTCTTCCGCGTACTCGATGAAATCCTGCGCGAATACACCGAAAAACTGCACGTCACCTTCAAACTTTAATCCTATCGTTTCGCTTATCCGTTTGTCTCTTCCTCCGCCTCCCACGGTGCGGGACGCCCGACGTTGGCAAATACCGGGTTGCGAAACGCGTATTTGAGCTCTTCGGCGAGGTTTAGAAGTCCCCCGTATCCTCCGTAACTCGTTTTTTTCTCCTGGTTGACGTCGATGAAACTGATTTTCTTCTTGATAGCCGTATAGAGGCTCCGTCCCCCGGCGAGGAGGATATGGGCCCCCGTAGAGTCGATCACCCTGGCCTGTTCGGCGGCGGGTTTGGTCATCAGTATCCCATCGGGCCCCAGGTATTCGCGCGCCTTGTCGATGTCGTCCTGAGTCGATTTGGCGATGCTCGTCGCGACTACTTCGATCCCCAAATCCTGAAGCCCCGACGCGATCGACCACGCCTTGTTACCCCCGGTGTTCAGAACCGCCTTTTTCCCGGCGAACAGTTCACGATACGGGCGAAGTTTCGTTTCGAGTTCGGCTTCGGCCTGAGCAATCACCTCTTCGGCACGGGCGATGAGTTCGGGGTTTCCCAGCGCACGGACGATTTCGCGGATCGCGAACGTCGTGTCCCGTTTTCCGTAAAAGGAGACGGAGATCCAGGGGATGCCGTAACGCTCCTCCATTTTCCGCGTGAGGGTGATAAGCGACTTGGCGCAGACGATAACGTTGAGGCGGGCGCGGTGGGCACATCGTATGTCTCCCACCCTCCCGTCGCCGCTTAGCGAGCTCAAAACCCGTATGCCGATTTTCTCGAAGAGAGGGAGATACTGCCACATATCCCCCGTGACGTTATAGTCGCCGATGAGGTTGATGTCGTAAGGGGTTGTAGTGTCAGGTTCTCTGGTGCCGATGAGGTGTTCGAGTACCGCTTCGCCCGCCAGCCGCGACCCGAGATTTTTACTCCCCACAAATCCGGGTGCATGGACAGGAACGATTGGGATGCCGTGACGCTCAGACCCTTTTTTGCAGGTCATGTCGATGTCATCACCGACCAGCGCCGTTACACAGGTCGAATAAACGAAAATCGCCTCGGGACTGTAGTGCTGCACGATATAGTCGATCGAATCGCCCAGTCGTTTGTCACCGCCGAAGATGACGTCGTTGGTCGTGATCCCCGTCGTAAACGCCATCTGGGTATGGTCGCGTCCCGTGTACGACGTTTTTGTCTCGCGGGTCTCCCACGACGCCCCGAGGCACGTCTGGGGACCGTGGACGAGATGGACGGCGTCGGCGTAAGGAAAGAGCGATATCTGCGCACCGTCGAAGGCGCATCCGCCTGCGGCAAGTCCCGGTTTTGGCTTGTCGCACCCTTCTCCTGGTTTTTTGTTCTTGCTGTGGGAACAGGCGCTCTCGTTCATGAGTTCTTTGATCTTGGCACGGCTGACCATGGTAGGCTCCTTGCGTGAAGTCTTTACCGTATGCAAATTTCATGCGATCTCAACGTTTCTTTAAGGATCGGGGAGTACCATTTATTTGTTTCGATAATTTTCGTATCGCAGGAGGGCGCAGATGGAACACGCAGGGAAACGGATCATTGCCGCCGATATGGGCGGCCTTAAAAGCTACAGAGTCGATTATATTTCCGAAACGGGGCGTTATCATATAGAAGCGCTGGAAGATATCGATTACATCGAAGGGCGCAAAAAAACCGGGGATCTTCTGAGTGACGACCGCGGTAATTTCCAGCACTCGAGCGGAGAGAACCACACACTGGAGCATCACGTCGAACAAGAACTGGTGCGTACCGTTGCCGGAGACATTTCGAAACTCCTCGCCGACGCTGAACCGGGATCGTGTTATCTGGCGTTTCCTGCCAGACACCATGACGAACTTGTCGCAGCCCTCTCCGAAACGGCCCGCAAGGCGGTTGGCAAATCCGTAAGCGCCGATTTGCGCAAATGTCCCGCAGGAGAGCTGTTAAAGCATTTTTCCTGATAATCAGAGTTTCGTAGCGGTCATCAGAAAAACGGGATAGTTTTTCCCCTCTTTCTCGACCGTACAGGCGGTATGGAACCGTACATTTGAAAATCCCGCTTCTTCAGCCGTTTCGCGCAGTTTTTCACGGTCAAATCCCAGATGAAACACCCCTTCGTTGCCGTGCGAATGGAACGTCCCGTCTTCGGCATCGAGATCGGCGATCGCAACAAACCCGTCTCGCTTGAGGTGTTTGCGAAATGCACGGAATAGCGCTGCGGTATCCTCGACATGGTGCATCGCCATCGAGCTTACGATCCCCTCGAACGTCCGATCCAGCGGTTCGTTGAGCAGATCGGCGCATACGGTTTCCATCCGTAATTGCGGCGTATTTTTGGCGGCGGCCTGTTCGAGCATTTTTTCGGAAAGGTCGACTCCGGTCACCGATCGCACCTGCGGGGCGATGCGAAATCCCAGCAGTCCCGTGCCGCAGCCGAAATCGAGAATATCCATGTGCCCTAACAACGCGATGCGGCTTGCGATGGTCTGAAAAACCGATTCGGCGATGAATCGGCGCATATCCCCTTTATCCCAGTTTTCCGCCGCACGGTCGAAACGCTCCGTCATCGTATCCCCCCTCTTTTTACTCGCCGCATTATGAACCAAAAAGATGAAAAAATCAACGCCGCCCGCCGCCGAAATTGCAACACAGTTGCGACACTATAGTGGCACAATGCCTTCCATGATCCGTATTATTTTCAATTATCAAGGAATGGCCGAATGGATTACAGCTTTGTAGCCAAACATCTCAAAGAGATCGGATTTGAGATGCGACTGCTGCTTGTAGAGGACGATCCCCTACTCCAAAAACAACTGCAATCTTTTTTACAGCGTTTTTTTAAAACCATCGACATCGCCTCCGACGGCGTCGAAGCGATCATGCTTTATCAGGCCAATCCCTACGATCTGGTCGTGACCGATTTGACAATGCCCGTCATGAGCGGAACCGAACTGGCCGCAAACATCCGCGAGCTGAACCCACGCCAGCGTATCGTCATCATATCCGGGGATTCGGGAACCGAACGGCTGCTGGAACTCATCAACATCGGGATCGACGCGTTTATCGTCAAACCGCTGAAGATGAATGAAGTCCTGATCCATCTGGAAAGAACGTGCCAGGCGGTATACGATCAGAAAATGCTCGATTATTTCAGCACGATGCTCGAAGAATCGAACCGCGAACTGCGCGAAGCGAATCTCGAACTCAGCTGCGCTCTCGACGAATACAAGCGCGATAAGCGCAACGCTTCCAAGGAACCCCGCACCGAAACCGCTCAGACCTTCATTCCCCCGCAGACGTGCGAGCTTTACAACGATCTCGGAGCCGGTCGGGAACTCAACGAAAGCGAAAAGGTGATGCTCTACACCCGCAACGAAAAGACAAGTGCCGAAGAGTTTCACAGCGCCTACCCGCTTGAACTGGACAAAACCGACGAAGAGCTGGAGCTGCTCGAAGACAGTTTTCACCTCCTGCTTACCAATGCCGAGCGCAACGCCACACAAGAAACCCTCTCGAAGCTAACCGATATTTTACGCGATTACGCGCGGGAAATCGAACTTATCCCCCAGTTCGGAGCCCTCTCCTACGGGATCCAGCAACTGGCCAGAACGTTTGAATCGGTGGACGATCCGGGAAAACTCCCCGGGATCATGCCGATGCTCTCCTCGCTCTTCGACAACCTCGAGCGATGGCGCAAAGAGGTGCTGCATTACCGGCGTGCCGAGGACATTCACTATCTGGACAATTCGCTCATCAGCGACGCTCTTAGCCTTGAGGGGCTTTTGAGCAACCAGCACGCGGTCTCTTCGGATAACGACATCGAATTATTCTAACACAAGGATTCGGCAATGAAACAATGGCTCACCGGGATACCGGTCTCGAAAAAACTCGGCTTCATCATGGTACTCGCCTCTGCGGTCGTGATTTTCGAAACACTGATTTTCCTGCTCGCGACCAATTCGCTCAACAAAGAGTTCGAAAGCTTCGACCAGAGGAGTTTCGAAGGGGTCAAAGCGGTACTGGAGACCGAAAAGGAACTGAACTATTTCAGCCGTATTACCCGTGAGATAATGCTCGGCGGCGACCTGAACGAAAACCTGAACAAACTCGACGATACCTACGAAAAAATCGAAATCCTCTTTAAACGGATGGAACAGACGACCAGCGACGCGGCACAACGCGGCATCTGTAAAAAAGCGAAAAACGACGCGATGGTCTTTATAACGTCGTCGCGCGATCTGATGCGCACCCTTCAAAACGGGCCGCATGACCTGGGAGCGACCTACCGGTTCTACCATGCCAATTTCTCGCCGCTGGCCAAAGCGTCGCGCGAATCGATGAAGAGTCTCGTGGCATCCAAAATGGATGAAGCGGCCCGAATGAAAGAGACGTTTAAAAACGATATCCTCATGTGGGGAATCGTCGCCGGAATCGGCGGAGCGATCGGGATCGCCGCGATGATCGTCATCATGCTTATGATCGCCTCACAGATCAAAGAATCGCTCTCCCTGGCACAAAACGGCCTGCTGGGATTTTTCCGTTTTCTGGGGGGAGAAGAGAAACACGCCCAGCCCCTGCCTGATCTGGGTAGCGACGAATTCGGGAAAATGGGAGCCATGATCAACCGCAATATCAAAGAAGCGGAAGCGAAGTTCAACGAACAGCAGCAGGCGATCCTCGATTTCGAAACCATCTGTTCAAACGCCAGCAAAGGATTTCTCCACCACCGTATCGCCACCCGGTACAGCGATCCCAATCTCCAGCAGCTCTCCCGCACGCTCAATACGTTCCTTGACGAAATCGAGCTCACCTTCGGAAAACTGGTGGCCATTTTCGTCGATTTCGCACAGGGCGACTACAGTAAATCGGGAGAATCGCGCGACGCGAAAGGATCGTTTGCGTCGATTGACCAGGCGGTCAGCGCCGTGGCGGCTTCCAACAGCGAGATTTTTTCACTGATTTCGCGGTTCTCGCGCGAATTTACCCGTGACGCCCATCATCTCGCCTCTTCGGGCGACGAACTGAGTGCGAGCGCCAACCAGCAGGCTTCGAGCCTCGAAGAGACCGCGGCGGCTATCGAAGAGCTCACCTCGAACGTCGCATCCAATACCTCGAAAGCCGAAACGATGGCCCGTACGGCCCAGGAAGCGATGCATGCCGCCGAGCGGGGTAACACCGTCGCGGGCGAAAGCCTCGAAGCGATGCATGAAATCGTCCGCGCGACCGAAGCGATCAACCAGGCGGTCGACATCATCGACAACATCGCGTTCCAGACCAACATTCTCTCGCTGAACGCCGCCGTCGAAGCGGCCACCGCCGGGGAAGCTGGCAAAGGATTCGCCGTCGTCGCACAGGAAGTGCGCAACCTCGCCAACCGCAGCGCCGACGCCGCAGCGCAGATCCAGCAGCTCGCCCGCAGCGCGCGCGAAAAATCGCAAGGCGGTCTGGAAACCTCCCAGAACATGATGGAAAGTTTCTCGATGATCGCCCGCAAGATCACCGAAACTGACGCGATGGTGCGCGACGTCGCGAGTGCGAGCCGCGAACAGATGGCGGGTATAAACCAGATCAACGATGCCGTCAGCCAGCTCGACCAGATGACGCAGCAAAACGCCAAAACCGCCAACAATGTCGCCCAGATAGCCAACGAAATCCTCGATAAAACCGAGCAGTTCGAACACATGCTCTCGCGCGTCCGCTTCGATGAGAGCGTGGAGCACCGCAACTGTGACGTGCAGATGATTTTCGACACGGCGAAACTCAAAATCGATCACATCAATTTCAAAGAGAACAACTACAAAAAACTCAAAAGCGAACACAGCGTCTGGCGGGTGAGCAACCACCACGAGTGCAATCTTGGCAAATGGATCGACGAACACGCTTCGGCGCCGTTTGCCCAGGGGGAAGCGTGGAATGCGCTGCTCAGCGCCCATGAAAAAGTCCACAGCGGGGTGCAGTCCTACATCGAAGCCGATCTCTCCCGTGCCTCTTCCCAGACTCTCGAGCGGATCACGCGCGATCTCGAAGAGGCGACGCGCGGCGTCTTCAACGGACTCGATGCCATCAAATCCCTCAACTGCGGCGGGAATCTCTAACCCGCCTCCCCGCGCGCCCGCGCGTTTGCAACACACTTGCCACACTAACGTCATACAATTCCCCAATTTACTTCAAGGAGCATGCATGCGCGTTAACGTCTTGCTTTCACTCGCACTCTTATCCCTCTCCCTTTCGGCTTCGACTCCCATCGACAAAATCGTTTTCGAAGGTAACGAAAAAATCCCGACCAAGAAACTCAATGCGCTGGTTCAGCCCTATCTGGGCAAAACGCTTGACGCTTCCACCGCTGAGCGGATCGCAGGAGACGTCGAGTCGTTTTACCGTAAAAACAATTTCAGCCTCGCCTACGCTTCGGTCGCCTCCATCGACGAAAAAAACCGCACCGTGACCGTCAGTATCAAAAAATATACCGATTTCAACCGGCGTTCCATCGGTGAAATGGAGCGGCGGCCGTTGCACAAAGGGCTGATCAACCGCGTCTTTTTCACCGGAAACGAAAAGATTTCAACCTACCGTCTGATGAAAGAGATCGAACCGCTGCTGGGGACCGAGCACAACGACGACGCACTCGCGAAACTGGTTAAAACGGTCGAAGATTATTACCGTTCCCGCCGCTACGAACTCGCCTACGCCGAAATCGCGCAGGCCGACGACAACGGCATCGTCACCGTCGCGATCAAAAAATACCCATCTTTCAAAGCCCGCTACGCCCGCGAAGGGAAAAACTGATCCCCCCTCTTGTTTCGCCACGCCGCACGTATGAGGGAAAGTTTCTCCTCCGGCGGCGCTAAAATCGTTTTGCCACAAAGTTGCAACATTAAAGCGTTACGATACCCCTGATTACAATGTAATAAAAATGTAACCGAAAGGGGGAACCTCATGAACACGTCTTTGTTCGAACGGCTCTCCATCCGACAGCGGATGACCTATCTCGTCCTCAGCGTCACGGCGGCGGTCGTCTTCGCTGCGGTATTCGTCTTTTTCGCCCTGAGCAAAATCGAATCCGACTATACCCAGCTGCAGCAAAACGCCACGGCCGGAGCGCTGTATACCCTAGAAATCGAAAAAGACCTCAATTACGTCAGCCGCACCAGCCGCGACATCATGCTCGGCAACAGCTATGACAAAAACATGGTGAAACTCCAGGAGCGATCCGAAAAAATCAAAAAGAACTTCGCCGAACTCGAAAAACTGGCCGACTCGGAGTCCGAATCGCTGATCGCAGAAGCCAAGCGGACGACGTTCGCGTTTCTGGACAACACGATGGCGCTGATGCAGACCCTCGGCAAAATGGATAAAACCCTCATTTCGGCCAACACGATCCCCATTTACGGCCAGTACAAAAAAGAGCTGACCCCCTATGCCGAAGCCTCACGCGAAAGTTTCGAAAAAGTGGTCAAAATGAAGCGGGACCGCTTCGTCGCCGCCACCGATGAGATGCACGACAACATCCTCTTTTTCAAAACGGCGGTCATGGTCTCGGGGATCGCGGTTGCGGTGATGATTTTCGCGTTTGCCAATCTCGTCCAGCGTTCCATCGTTTCGGCACTCGAATCGTTTACCCTCGTCATACGCCGCGTCGCCGAAGGTAATTTTGCCCAGACCCGCATCGAGGCCGCTCCTGGGACCGAACTCGGCCTCATGGGGCATTCGCTCGAACAGCTCATCAGCCAGATAGAGACTTTTATCCACCGGATCAATCTCACCATCGGCAACGCGACGCGCGGGGATTTTAGCGTACCGCTGAGTTCGCAAGGGATGCACGGCGAGTTCATCGACGCGACCGAACTGGTCCGCAATTCGATCCGTGTAATGGAAGAGCAGGAAGGGAAAAAGCAGCGCGACGCGCTCAATTCGGAGCTGAGCAAGCTCTCGGTCGAAGTGACCGAATCGCTCGCGGTCATCCAGCACAATCTCGAGCACAACATCGCCAATCTCAAAGAGGTGACCCGATCGACGAAAGAGGCCGCCAACCTCTCCGACGACAGCCGTCAAACGATCGAAATGATCGTACGTGAACTCGAAACGATGAAACAAAGCGTCAACGAAAACAACGAGGCGATCATCCATATGGCTTCGCGCACGCAGGAGATCAATTCGATCATCCGGCTCATCACCGACATCGCCGAGCAGACCAACCTCCTCGCGCTCAATGCCGCGATCGAAGCCGCACGGGCCGGCGAGCACGGACGCGGTTTCGCGGTCGTCGCCGACGAAGTGCGCAAACTGGCCGAGCGGACGCACAAAGCCACGGGTGAAATCGCCGTCTCGATCAACTCGCTCAAACAGGATATGAGCGACATCGAAAAAAGTGCCGAAGAGATGAACCAGGTGGTCGAATCCTCGACCGAGCACATCCACGATTTTGAAAAAACCCTGATCCGGCTCAACGAGACGTCGACAAGCATCGTCAATTCGTCGTACATGATGGAAAACAGCGTCTTCATCGTCCTGGCGAAAATCGACCACATCATCTACAAATCGCGCGCCTACAACAGCCTCATGCGCTGTGAGCCCCGTCTTGAGGTGCTGACGACGCAGCAGTGCAGCATCGGCCAATGGTATAACGAAGAGGGGCGGCGGCGCTTCGGCAAAACGGCGAGCTTCGCGCAGATGACCCGGCCGCACGAAATCGTCCATGACCGCGTCAATAAAAATCTCGCTTTCATCAAAGACCCCTCCGGGCAGCTCTGCCTGAGCCACGCAAGCGAGATTATCGCCAACTTCCGCGATATGGAAGAGGCAAGTACCGAACTATTCGTCCTTATGGACAATCTGACCAAGGAGACAGCATAAATGAGAGAAATTGAGATGGATGAAACGTCGCTGATCATTTCGGAGACCGACGCGCGGGGTGTCATCACCTTTGCCAACGACGATTTTCTGCGATACAGCGGATACGGTTGGGAAGAGCTTTTGGGCAAACCCCACAACATCCTCCGCCATCCCGACATGCCCAAGGCCGCCTTCAAAGACCTTTGGGACACGATCAAGAAGGGAGCGACCTGGAACGGTTTTGTCAAAAACCGCACCAAACACGGCGAATACTACTGGGTCTACGCCACCGTTTCACCGATCACTTTCGAAAACGGCGAGACACGCTACCTCTCGCTTCGGCGCAAGCCGACCCGGCAGGAGATCGCCAAATACGACGCGCTTTACAAAACGATGCATTAAGGAGCATTATGTTCGATATCAGTAAAAAAGACTACCTGATCCTCAAACAGGCCATTAACGACTGCCGCCATTTCGTCCTCGAAAAAGTGAACGAAGTGGACAGCCGTTTCACCAGCGGCAGCCACCGCATTAACGATCTGCTCGAAGATCTCCACCGTTTCGCCGCCGAATACAAAGCGGTCCGCGACGCCAATTACATCCAGGCAGGAATGCTCGCCATGTCGGTTTTTCGGGCCAAAACCGGGGAACTGAGCAACGTCAGCATGGCGCAGTGCACCCATAACGGAAGCGGGGTTCTCAAAGAGACGACCAACTTTTACAACGGGCTCATGAGCCGTCTCAAAGAGCTGTTCAGCGAGATCGAATCGGGATTCACCCGGATCAGCAACAACGACCTGCGGGTTCCGTTCAAATCCGACGGGTGGCATCACGACATCCGCACCCTCAACGAACACATCAACGAGCTTCAGGAAATCATCGCCGAACAGTACCGTCAGCAGCTCGGCGACGCCCTCGCCCTCCGGCGCAATACCTCGGAGCTTTCCCGCTACTCCGAAGAGCTCAGCGCCAGTGCGAGCCTGCAGGCTTCCAGTCTCGAAGAGACCGCCGCCGCCGTCGAGGAACTCACCTCGAACGTTTCGTCCAACGCCGAAAAAGCCGAAGCGATGAGTCGCGTCGCACGCGAAGCGAAAACCGCCGCACGGCACGGCAACGACATCGCGCAGGAAAGTTTTGCGGCGATGAACGAGATCGTCCGCGCGACCGAAGCGATCAACCAGGCCGTATCGACCATCGAAAACATCGCGTTCCAGACCAATATCCTCTCGCTCAACGCCGCCGTCGAAGCGGCCACCGCAGGCGAAGCGGGCAAAGGGTTCGCCGTCGTCGCCCAGGAAGTGCGCAACCTCGCCAACCGCAGCGCCGACGCCGCCCGCCAGATACAGGAAGTCGCCCGCCTCGCACGCGAAAAATCGCAGGGAGGTCTGGAAACTTCCAAAAACATGATGGAAAGCTTTTCGACGATCGCCGACAAAATCTCGGAGACCGACGAGCTGGTACGCGACGTCACCCTCGCCGGGCGCGAACAGATGGCCGGAATCGCGCAGATCAACCATGCGATCACGCAGCTCGACCAGATCACCCAGCAAAACGCCAAAACGGCCAATAACGTCGCTACCCTCTCAGGCATCGTCCAAAACCTCTCAGACCACATGTACACCGAAATCTCCCAAAAAGAGTTCAGGGGAAAAGAGCAGCTTCTCGCTTCGGCGAACTGACTCTCCCGCCTCCCCCTCTTTTCTCCCCTGCGGGTGTGATAAAAACGTTATTTTTTTGCGACGCACTTGCAACACTAAAACCGCATAATTTCCTTACCAAACCATGAGGAATCAACGACATGCAAATCTTTACCTCGAACGGTGCCGAACGCGTTTTGACCGACAAGGCGTTTTTGGTTTCCGAAACCGACGAAAAAGGGATTATCGTCTTCGCCAACGACGACTTCTGCACCATTGCCGATTACCGGGTCAGCGACCTGATCGGCCGGCCTCACAATATCGTGCGCCACCCCGATATGCCGAAGGCGGCGTTTAAAAGCCTCTGGGACACCGTACACGAGGGAAAAATATGGACCGGATTCGTCAAAAACAAAACCCGCAGCGGGTCGGAGTATTACTGGGTGTATGCGACCGTCTTTCCGATCATCCGCAACGGTAGACGCCACTACATCTCCTGCCGCCGCAAACCTACCCGCGATGAAATCGCGCAAGCCGAAGCGCTTTACCAAACCCTCTAAGGAAAACTGATATGTTCGGAACCAAACCTGCCGACGCCCAACTGCTCGAAGCGATGATCGAAGACATTTTCGATATCGCCGAAGGAAAACGCAACCGCTACCGCTATTCGGGGGCCGAATTCGCCGACCGTAAACTCGAAAAAGTCTCGAACGCGATCCATCGCCGCCTTGCTTCGCTCATCGAGAGCAAGCAAAAAGACATGCTCGCGATGGGCGAGCTGATACTCGCGCTCGACCAGATGAAATCGGGAATCTTCAAACCGTCCGAAATCGACGCGCACGGCAGCGAAATGAGTGTGATAGCTTCGTCGTTCAACGCCTTTACCCTTCTGCTCTCGGAGCGGTTTGTGCAGATCGTCCAGACCCTCTCTACCTACTCCACCAACGATTTTACCCCGCGCCTGAGCGAAGGGGAACTTCAAGGCGAACTCGCATCGCTGATCCGAGGCGTCAACAACCTGGCCGACGAAATCACGCAGATGCTCTCTGATAGTCTTCGAAACGGGCTGGACCTGCAAAACGAAGCCGCGATGCTGCGCGAGGCAATGGATCGCCTCTCGAATGCCAGCAACGAGCAGGCCGCCAATCTCGAAGAGACCGCCGCCGCGATGGAGGAGATGACAGGGAACGTCCAGGGGAATGCCCAAAAAGCCAACGACATGGCCCGCATGGCGGCACAAACCGACGATAGCGCCAAACAAGGAGCCGCACTGGCCGACAAAACGGCGCAGGCCATGACCGAGATCCAGGAGGCGACCCGCTCGATCAACAATGCCGTCGCCATCATCGAAAACATCGCGTTCCAGACGAACATCCTCTCGCTCAACGCCGCCGTCGAAGCGGCCACCGCAGGCGAAGCGGGCAAAGGGTTCGCCGTCGTCGCCCAGGAAGTGCGCAACCTCGCCAACCGCAGTGCCGACGCCGCCAAAGAGATAAAATCCCTCGCCGAACAGGCCGCCGCCAAATCGGACGAGGGAATGAACATCGCCGGCGATCTCACCAAAGGATTCGAAGTGATCGCCGAAAAGATCGAGCAGACCACGATGCTCGTCCAGGACGTCAGCAACGCGAGCCGTGAACAGATGCAGGGGATCGGACAGATCAACACCGCGATTACGCAACTCGATCAAATGACCCAGGAAAACGCCAAAATCGCCGCCAACGTCACCCGGACCGCCGAAACGGTGCAGATTCTCTCCGACGATATTTACCGCCATATCGAATCCAAACAGTTTCGGGGAAAACACGAGCTGCTCGGCGGACGCCGGGGATCCTGAGTGAATTAACATTCATTTTGTCTGCGTCCCACGTATAGGGCGCGGTTATAATGCAACATAGTTGCAACTTTTCCTTTCTACACTTCCATCATTGCACACAACCAAAAGGAGTTCAACGTGTTTAACAACCTCACCATTAGAGAGAGGCTGCGACTATTCCCGATTTTTGCCGTCATCATGACGGCGGGGGCCGGTATTTTCATTTTTATGTCCAAAAGCACCGGAACCGATACGTTTATCGCCGAAACGCTGATTATCGCAGGCGGATTGGCGTTCATCGCCCTCTCGAGCGCGGTATCGAAAACAATCCTCAATTCGGTCGAAAACCTCACGCACGGCTTTGAAGCGATCACCCGCACCAACGATACGGGCATCCGGCTCGAGATTTCGGGCAACGACGAAATCTGCGAAGCGGCACGCCACTTCAATGCCTATATGGAGCGTCTCGACGCGGTTGCGCACAAAGACCAAGAAGCGATCGCCGACATCGCAAACGTCGCCAAACTTATGGCCGTCGGGTTCGTCTCGGTCCGGATCAAAGCGCAGGCCGGCAGCCCCGCACTGCAACAGACGATCAACGGATTCAACACCGCCCTGGCCGAAATGGAAAAAGCGACCGCCGAAATCTCGCGCGTCATGTCGGCTCTGGGGACCAGCGATTTCGCCGTCGAATTCGAGACGGGCAAATACTCCGGCGAACTCGGCGGGATGATGACGAGCCTGCAGGGGCTCAGCGAAAGCATCGGCGACTTCATGGCCCTCCTCTCCAAAAACGGCATCGCCCTCAACCAGGGTGCCACCACCCTCTCGGGTGCCAGCAACGATCTGTCCGGTTCGAGCAATACCCAGGCTTCGAGCCTCGAAGAGACAGCCGCCGCGATCGAAGAGCTCACCAGCAATATCTCGGCCAACAGCCAGAAAGCCTCCGAAATGGCGTCGCTGGCGCGTGAAACCGAACAGGCCGCCAGCGAAGGTAAAGCCCTCGCCGATACGACGGTCATGTCGATGAACGAGATCAGCAAAGCGACCCAGGCGATCAACGAAGCGGTTGCCATCATCGAAAACATCGCCTTCCAGACCAATATCCTCTCGCTCAATGCCGCCGTCGAAGCGGCCACCGCAGGCGAAGCGGGCAAAGGGTTCGCCGTCGTCGCCCAGGAAGTGCGCAACCTCGCCAACCGCAGCGCCGACGCCGCCTCGCAGATCAAAGAACTCGCCGAACTGGCCAACGCCAAATCCAAAGACGGTCTGGCCGTGAGCGAAAACATGATGAAAGGGTTCGACGTCATCAACCAGAAAATCTCCCACACGACCCAGCTGGTCCAGGACGTCGCCAACGGCAGCCGCGAACAGATGGCGGGGATCAACCAGATCAATTCCGCCGTCGCGCAGCTCGATCAGATGACGCAGCAAAACGCGTCACTTGCGGGCGAAGTGAGCAAGCTCAGCGAAGAGATTCTGGGTATGTCGCAAACCCTCAGCGCGACCGCGGCAAAGACCAAATACCGAAAAGAGTCCGAAAACCGCGTCTGCCGAATCGACATGATGTTCGAAACGAACAAACTCAAATTCGACCACGTCAATTTCAAAAACAACAACTTCGGCAAACTCAAAGAGAGCGTCACCGCATGGACGGTCACCAACGAACATCAGTGCGATCTGGGCAAATGGATTCAGGCCCACAGCAACGAGAGTTATGCCAAAGGCTCCGAATGGAACGAACTCCTCTCCAACCATGCCCACGTCCACCAGAAGGTTCAGGAGTACATCAACCGCGAAAAAGCGGGAGCCAGACCCGAAGAGCTCGAACGGATCGCCAAAGAGATCGAAACCGACACCACCAAAGTGTTTGCATCACTCAACAAGGTGCGCGTAGCCGCATGCGGTCAGTCGCATCCGGCTCCCGAACCCGTTCGCCCCGCACATCGTACTCCGCGCCCTTCCGCCGCGCCCGTACGTCCCGCGGTACGGGTATCCGAACCCGCTTACGCCAAACCTGCCTATACGGCTCCCAAGCCGCCGGTCAAACATGACGATGACGATATCTGGGAGAGTTTTTAACCACGTGAATCGCCTTAGGCGTTTCACCCCCGCCAGCCCTTTTTTCACGGACGGCGAAACGACCGTTTTGCCACAATATTGCAACACTAATACGGAATACTGACAGCGTAGTTTTAAAAGGATACGGTAATGAATACCCTCTGGAATTTGTTAGAAGACGAAGATCGCTTCCCCTCGCTCGAAGGGAGCGGTTTTGGTCTGGTCGACGCGCGGGAAAAGGGATGCGACGTTTTGGTATGCGGGCTTGAACACGTCGAGTACGCAGGCGCTTTCGTCGATCCCAAAGAGTGCTTTTTCATCGTCGCGCTGAGCGATCCCGAGCTGGAACGGCGGCTGGTACCGGATTCGTTCAGCGCATGGATCGACCGCAAACGGCTCGAACGTCTTCCCGCGATGCTCGAAGCCTACCGGCCCCATATCGAACAGCGGGCCCGGACACGGCGTCTGCGGGAGATGCTCAGCCGCTTCAGCGTCGATACGGGGGTCCATCAGGCGAACCTCGAGGGGATCAAACAGAGCATGCGCGAAAGCACGCGCGAAATCGAAACGATCTTCGAAGAGCGGGTCGAAGAGATGCGCGCCATCCATAAAGACGCCGCGGTCGCCCACGAAAAACTGACCGCCCTCAAGGCCCAGATCGTCCCAGAAGAGTTCAACGATCTTGAAGAGTCTTGGAACATGACCCACTCGATCCTCTCGCGTACCGACGACGTCATCAAGGCGATGTTCGGCTTCATCATGGTGCTCCAGTGCGAAGACCGGATCACCCAGATGATCGACGGGATCAGCAAGATCATGGAAGACGACATCGTCCATGCACGCGAAAACGGCTGCGGCGTCAGCATGGCCGAACAAAACGAACTCAAAGCCAGACTCGTGCCGTTTTACACGATCCAAGAACAGCGCGATTACGCGATGGGCCATGAGGATGCCATGCAAGGGTGCAAGCCCGAGCAGGTTGATATCGACGACTTTACGTTGTTTTAATACCAAATACGGAGAAAAATATGCCAAAGATTTTGATTGTTGACGATTCCAATATGCTGCGCGACATGGTCAAATACGCCCTGAACGAAGGGGGATACCCCGAGGTTACCGAAGCGATCGACGGTGCCGACGGCCTCGAAAAAGCCAAGGCGACGGTATTCGACCTGATCGTTACCGACATCAACATGCCCAACATGAACGGGTTTGACCTGATCGTGGAACTGCGTAAGCTCCCCTCTTACGCGAAAACCCCGATTCTCACCCTCACTACCGAAAAGAACGATGACATGAAAGCCAAAGGAAAGGCGGTCGGGGCAACCGGATGGATCGTCAAGCCGTTCGTCCCCGAGCAGCTTCTCAAGGCGGTCGGAATCGTCCTCAGCCGCTAAGGAAGGTTATGGCAGTTTTTGATATTAACAAATATCGGCAGATGTTCCTCGAAGAGGCCGAAGATATTTTCGAGACGATCGATACGCTGCTGCTCGAAGCCGAAGAGAGCGGCGACATGGACGGCGAGACGATCAATTCGCTCTTCCGCTCGGTCCATACCCTCAAAGGGAACTCCGCTTCGGTCGAGCTTGCGATGTTCGCGGCCCTCGCCCATGAACTCGAATTTTTCATGGACCGCCTGCGCAACGGCGAGCTCTCGTTCGAAGAGAGCATGGCGGGGTTGCTGATCGAAGGTATCGACACCCTCAAAGAGGTGCTCGAACTCGAACTGGCAAGCGAACTGGCAGAGGAGCGTTTCGCCGATATCAAGGCGCTTCTTCTGCGCAAGATCGACGCTTTTAACGAAGACTCGCGCGAGCTGGAAATGCTCATGGCCTCCGCCGGCAGCGATGAGGATTTCGGGCTGCTTCTTCCCCTCGATGATGAAGAAGGGTTCGGCCCTCTGGGCCAGGAGCCCTCGGAAGAGACGGAACTGCCGCAGGGGATGGACGAATACTTCGGCTTGTTCGACGATCATGCACACTCCCCGCAAGAGCAGGAAGTTCCCCCGTTCGAAGAGATTTTCGGATTTTTCGACGATCTGGAACAAGAGGCTTTCCGCCGGGCGGGAGACGAACTATCCTCGGGTTCCGAAGGGTTCGGCTTTTTCGACGATGCCCCGTCGGCTCCGATCGCCCTCGAGGAGGATTTCGGGTTTTTCGACGACATCCCGGTGCGCGCGGTCCAAACAGCCGACACCGCAGTCTCCAAACCCGCAACGCCCAAAGAAGCCTTTACAGCGGAAAACAAGGAAGCCAAGAAGTTCAAAGCCGACAGCACCTCGAATTCGATCCGTGTGGATCTGTCGAAAATCGACGGTTTGATGAACAACATCGGCGAGCTGGTCATTGCACACTCGATGCTCTCGCAGTACACCTACACGATGGAAGACCAGAAGATAAAAGCCGAACTCTCCGAACGGCTCGATCTGATCGACCGCCATATCAGAGAGCTCCAAGAATCGGTCATGAGCGTGCGGATGGTGCCGATGGAGACCGTTTTTTCGAAGTTTCCCAAAGTGATCCGCGATACCGCCAAAAAACTCGATAAAAAAATCGATTTCAAACATTTCGGCGAAAGCGTCGAAATCGACAAAGCGATGATCGAAGGGCTCACCGATCCGCTGATGCACATCGTCCGCAACGGCCTGGACCACGGGATCGAGTCGCCCGAAAAACGGCGCTCTCTCGGTAAACCCGAAACGGGGACGCTGATGATGAGCGCGGAACAGGCGAACGGCCAGATGATTATCAAAATCCAAGACGACGGCGGCGGGATCAACGTCGCCAAAGTAACGGCCAAAGCCCTTGAGAACGGGGTGATCGACGAGCATCAGGCCGCAGCGATGAGCAAAGAGGAAAAAGCGATGCTGATCTTTGCCCCCGGCCTCTCGACCGCCGACGCCGTCACCGATATTTCGGGGCGCGGCGTGGGAATGGACGTCGTGATGTCCAACATCAAAAAACTCGGCGGCGCGATCAAGGTAGACACCGAAGAGGGGTACGGCACGACGTTTACGATCGCCCTTCCCCTGACGCTCGCGATCCTCGACGGGCTCAATATCCGAATCGGGCGCGAGCAGTTTATCCTGCCGTTATCGGCGATTATCGAATCGCTAAAGCCCGAAGAGGAGATGATCAAGCACATCGGGGACAAGGATTCGGAGATGCTCATGCTGCGCAACGAGTTTATCCCGATCGTTCGGCTGCACAACGTATTCAACGTCGCCCCCCAGTACCGCAAGCTCACCGAAGGGCTGCTGATCGTGGTACGTTCGGCGGCCCAGAAAATCGCGCTGTTCGTCGACGAGTTCATGAACCAGCAGCAGTTCGTCATCAAGCCGCTGGACAAAAACTTCCGCAACGCGCAGGGGATCGGCGGTGCCACCGTACGCGGGGACGGAACGATCGGCCTTATCATCGACACGATGAACATATTAGAGAAAAATTACTAGGAGTACGCCATGGCCATCATCGAGAGCAACCAGCTTCTGACTTTCAAACTCGGCAACGAAACCTACGGTATTCAGATCAATAAGGTGCGCGAAATCCTCACCTATCCCACGGTAACCCCGATCCCGGACGCGAGCCGTTGGGTCAAGGGGGTGATCAACCTGCGCGGCGAAGTGGCCCCCGTGATCGATCTGCGGGTCCGTTTCAACGTCAACGACGATCCCATTTACACCAACCGCACCATCATTATCGCCGTCAAAACGCAGGACATGCGGATGATCGGGCTCGTCGTCGATGAAGTATCCGACATGGAAAACGTCGATCTCGACCGCCTCTACCCCGCCCCCGATATGGGAACGTCCATCGCTCCCGAATACCTCAAGGGGCTGTTTAAAAAAGAGGAGAAGATGATCGTCATCCTCGACATCGACCGTATCCTCGACAAAGACGAGATGCAGCGCCTCTCCCGCGCCGGCGAGGGAACGACGAATGTATACAGCGCGTCAGCTTGAGCGCGCCCGCGAGCTGGCGTACCGCCACAGCGGCATCACGCTGGGAGCGAATAAGGACGTCATGATCGCCAACCGCCTCGACAAACTCAAGCGCGACGTCGCGCACGACGATATCGACGCGATTTTAAGCGCCGTAGAACAGGGGCGCTACGTCGATACGTTCATCAGCACGTTTACGACGAACAAAACCAATTTTTTCCGGGAATCGTTTCACTTTGACGATCTCCGGGACCGGGTTTTCAAACAGGCGGCCGGGAAGGGATCGGAGCTGAAAATCTACTGTTCGGCGGCATCGACGGGAGAAGAGCCCTATTCGATACTGATGACGATGGAGGCGGCCAAAACGGTCCATTCCGATGCGGCTCTGAACTATTCGCTGCTGGCGACCGACATCGATACCGACGTGCTCCGACACGCATCCAACGGCATCTATGAATGGCAAAAAAACGCCGAAGACTTTCCCGAATGGATACGTCCTTCGGAATATTTCAAACGCCGTCCCCATCCCACCAAAGAGGGGGACTACCTTATCAAGGTCAAAGAGACGCTCGCGCGGCGGGTCCGTTTCGAGCGTCACAACCTGATGGCGCAGGAGTATCCGTTCAAACCCCACGAGTTCGACGTCGTTTTCTGTCGAAACGTCCTGATCTATTTCAATCAGAACGACCAAAACGCCATATTGAAAAAACTGTTCCGCACGCTCAAACCGGGAGGAACGCTCTATCTTGGGCATTCGGAAAGCCCGCTGGAGCTCAGCCCCTATGTCGAACGGTACGGCCAGAATATTTTTGTCAAAACCAAAGAGTATCCATGAAAATCATCAAAGGGACGGTTGATTCCAAAATCGTCAAACTTTCGCGTCCCGACGCAATCAAATACATCCGTAACAAAGAGACCCTGGGCATCATCGGGGGAGAATTCGCCATCACCTACGACGAAGACGACCTCCCCATCACGACGCTGCTGGGTTCGTGCGTCGCCGTCATGCTCTACGACGCCGCGCTGCAGGTTAAAGGGATGAACCATTTTCTCCTCCCAACCTCGTGCGCGCAGGGGACGTCATGCCGCTTCGGGCTCTACGCCATGGAAGCGATGCTCAACGAAATGTACAAACTCGGCTGCCGAAAAGAAAACATCTCGGCCAAAATCGCGGGCGGCGCGAATATCCTGCACGATCTCAGTGACAGCATCGGGGAGCGCAACGTCCTCTTCGCACGTCAGTTCTGCCGATCAGAGGGGATCCGTATCGTCGCCGAAAACGTCCTGGGAAGCAACGGCCGCGTTGTCATGCTCGACCGCGACTTCCAGACCATCGCCAAAACGATCGCCAACCGTTCGATGGACGAAAAACTGGCCCAGGCCGACCGCGCCCTCGCACGCGCGGTCAACAAGACCGAAAGCACCCCCGCAGAGAGCGGCGTGACCCTGTTCTAGGAGCGAGGATGTACCGTGTCATCGTTATCGACGATTCCCCTCTGATGCAGCGGGTCCTATCGGACATGATCTCCCGAATCGAGGATTTTACCGTCGTCGCCACCGCCTCCGATGCATTCGAGGCACGGGACCTGATCAAAAAACACGAACCCGACCTGGTTACCATCGATATCAACATGCCGAAAATGGACGGCGTGGCGTTTTTGCGCAACCTGATGCGTCTTCACCCGATGCCCGCAGTCGTTATCTCGACCGACGCTTCGCGTCACGAAGAGGTATTCGACGACGGAGCGGTGGGGTTCATCCCGAAAAAAAAGATCGGCGAAAGCGACGCGTCGTTTTTCGGCCGCATGGAAGATACCCTCATGCGGCTGACGTTTCTGATCGACCGCTATCGGGCCAAAAACAAGATCAAAAAACAGCCGATCGAAATCGAAACGGCAAAAATCCATCCCGACGAACTCATTCCCCATAAGCCCTCCGCCGTTTACGGCGGCAAAATCATCGCTATCGGGGCATCGACGGGAGGGGTGGAGACGCTGATGGAGATTTTTTCCGCCCTGCGCCCCCCGTTGCCGCCGATTCTGATCACGCTGCACATCCCGTTCGGGTTTTCGGGGAGTTTCGCCGAACGGCTCAACCGCCTGAGCCCGCTCAACGTCTACGAAGCCTTCGACGGCCAGAACGTAGAGCCTTCCTCGGTCTATATCGCGCCGGGGAACCGCCATCTCACCCTCGAAATCAGAGGGGGACGTTACGTCATCAAGCTCCTCGACGGCCCCCGGATCAGCCGTCACAAACCCAGCGTCGACGTGATGATGCGCAGCGTCTGCAACGCCGCGGGACGCAACGCGATGGGGGTGATGCTCACCGGAATGGGCGATGACGGCTCCATCGGGATCAAAGAGATGTTCGACGCGGGCGCTTACACCATCGCCCAGAGCGCCAAACGGTGCGTCGTCTTCGGGATGCCGGCCAAGGCGATCGAAGCGGGCGGCGTGCGCGAGAGCGTCGACCTCGAAAACATCCCCGAACGGATCGAACGGTTCGGATCGCGCAACGGCTAAACGCTGGAGATTCCCGTGACTTCCAAAGAACGCCTCCTCGAGGCGGTCATCGCCGACGCAAAGACCAAAGGGGCACCCATCATCGGCTGGCGCAGGACGCCCGGCGGCAAAGTGAGCGTCGAGTTCAAAAGCACCCTTCCGCAATATTTCCTGGGACCTGCGGCGGCGGCGGACTCCCTGATCCACCAGTACAACCTCGTAGCACGCTACCGCTACCTCTATAATGCTCCCAAACGAAGCCTACGCCAGCGTGCGAACACGCAACCCGCCGATCCGCAGAAACGGGAGTCCCCTTTCGATAAAGCGCTGCACGAGTGCTCGGAGGTGATTCGACTCGATAACGCCGAATTCACCCCGACCGAAAAGAACCGTACCTATCAGGCGATGCACAAAGCGCTTGCCGACGATTCGCTCAGCCAAAGCGGCTTTTTCGCGCTCCGCCACGAAATGATCGACCACTATACGGGATTGCTGCTCGTCGAGACCGAGCCGCCGACGCGCGAAAAGCTCCGTAAACTGGTCCGTTTTTTCGAAAAAATGCATTTTTACGACATTTCCGACCTCTACTGACCCCCGCCGTTTTTTTGCAACATACTTGCCACACAAAAGCGCCATAATCTTTCCACACTCTTCCAGACGACAAGGAAAACCATGTATACGACCCAGTCCCCGATCACCCGCCAGTACGAGACCGACATCAACCGTCTCCAGCAAGATCTGGAACAAATCAACAAAAGCCTTTTCGACGCGACCGCCCACACCGCGATTTTGCTGGTCAACCCCAAAGGGGAGCTGCTGCAGACCAACAACTATTTCCACCAGGTGTTCGATTCGGTCATGGACTCGCTCTACCCACAAAAAATCCAGACCCTCCCGATCACGAATACCTACGGGTCGTGCCCCACCGACGCTTGGTTCGAATTCCTGACGTTCAAAGACGAGCGGATGCTTCCCAAAGTCGAAATGACGATTGAGGGAAAACTCCTCTATTTCACAATCATTTCGACCGTCATCAACCATACCGAAGGGAGTTCGGACAAACACCGCGAAAGCTATATCCTTTCGCTGACCGATATCACCAACGTCGTCGAACTCCACAAAAACGAAATCAGCATCTCCAAAGAACTGGCGTATAAACAGGGTATTTTCGACGTCACAAGCGAATACATTAACAATATCGGCAACATCGTCACGGGTGCGCAGCATCTGTCCGAGCGGATCATCAAAAACCTCGAACCGATGCAGTTTTTCTTCAAATATTTTGACCACATCAAAGAGCAGCTTCTGGGGAACCGCTGTTTCATCCGCGAGGAAGCCACTGAGGAATACCTCAAAAATCTCAAAAAAGTGGAGATGAGCCTCAACATCATCGAATCGTCCCTGACCGACACGATCAAAAACGTCCTCGACACCGACATGAAAAGCCTCCAGAAATCGATCAGCAACATCGCGACCACGATCGCCTTCCAGCAGGAGCTTTACAAAAATACGAAAACCAACATGGACGAGGTGGTCAAACTCTCCGAACTGATCGGCGAAATCCGCAGCGTCATCGAGCCGCAGCTTTTCCGCCACGACATCCTGCTGATGCTCGACGTCCCATCGGAGCTGACGTTCAACATCAACCGCATCCACCTCTTCAACGGCCTGCTCAACCTCCTTAAAAACTCGATCCACGCCGTCAATACCGCTTACAACGACAAATACATCCTCTCCAAAATGATCAAAATCAGTGCGCGCAGCGTCCCCAGGGAGGGGAGTTTCTTCGAACTCGACATGATGATGAACGACTCCATCGTGATGGCCGAGGATATCGTCATCGACGTCTACGACAACGGGATCGGAATGGACGAGACGACGATCAAAAACGTCTTTTTGCAGGGCTTTACCACCAAGCACGACGGACACGGCCTGGGGCTCCACTCGTTTGCCAATTTCCTGACCGGAAACGGCCATACGATCACCTGCAAATCCGAGGGGATCGGCAAAGGGTCGCTCTTTACGATCACCCTGACACCGGAGGGATAATATGGAACTCACCACCCACATACTAACCATCGACGACGATACGACGATCCTCGACGCCTACGCGTCCATCCTCTCGCCTTACAAACGGACCAGCCTCGAAGACGCCATCATGAAACTCGAAAAACTGCACGACATCGACTGCAGCGCGATCGACGGCGGGGAAAAAGTGATCGATTTTCACCTCCATCAGGCCAACAACGGTCTCGAAGGGGTCGAAATTTTCCGCCGCGAACACGAAGCAGGCAACCGTATCCCCGTATGCATCGTCGACATGCGGATGCCCAACGGTATCGACGGGCTCGAAACTTCGATGCGGCTCAAAGAGATCGATCCGGACGTAAACATCATCATCGCGACCGCCTACTCCGACCGCAGCAACAAAGAGATCCTCGAGTGCCTCAAAAGTAACATTTTCTATATCCGCAAACCGTTCAACAACGAAGAGATATATCAGCTCGTCTATTCCCTCTCGCTGAGCTACGACGCGACGCAGACGATCCGCTGCCTCAACCGCGACCTGGAGCGCCGGGTCGAGGAGGAGATCCAGAAAAACCGCCAAAAAGACGCCCTGATGCTCCATCAGGCCAAACTCGCCGCATTGGGAGAGATGATCGGCAACATCGCCCACCAGTGGCGCCAGCCGCTCAACATCATCTCGATGCTCTTCCAGAAAATCAGCCGCCACCACAAAAACGGCACCCTCACCGATGAAATCATGGCACAAAGCCTCGCCGACGCGCTCCAAACGATCCAGCACATGTCCCAGACGATCGACGATTTCCGCGGGCAGGTCGAGCCCAACCGCGAAAAAGTGACTTACATCCTCGAAGACACCCTCAAAAGCACCATCAACCTGCTCGAAAAAAGCTTTGCCCTCAGCGGAGTGAGGATCGAAGCGGATATTTCGGCCCAAATCCGCCTTTACGGCTTCCCCGAAGACATCAAGCAAGTCGTCCTCAACCTCCTCAACAACGCCAAAGACGCGATCCTTTCCCACGGTATCGTCGAGGGAGTGATCCGCGTCGACGCGTCCATCACCGACGACAACCGCCTGCGGCTGAACGTATGCGACAACGGCGGAGGGATCGAGGAAGAGGTCATCGACAAAATCTTCGAGCCCTACTTTACAACCAAACACAAAGCGCAGGGGACCGGAATCGGTCTGTACATGTCCCGTCGTATCGTCGAAGAGCGCCTCGGCGGAACGATCGGCGCTTCCAATACGCCGGGGGGAGCCTGCCTGACGCTCGACCTCCCGATCACCGACTTACTACAAGGATAATCCGATGCAAAGCAGACACGATCTTATGAAAAACCTCCATATCCTGTTTGTCGACGACGAACGGCTGATCCGCGAAATGGTCTACGACATGCTCGGCGACACCGTCGGGAACGTTTCCCTCGCCGCCGACGGAGAGGAAGGGCTGGCCTTTTACCGCGATTCGCTCCGTCCGGTCGATATCGTTATTTCCGATCAGACGATGCCGGTGATGAACGGGCTGGACATGCTCGAAAAGATCAAACAGATCAACCCTTCGCAAAAGTGCATCATGATCACCGCCCACTCCGAAGCGGCCTACATGCTCCGGGCGATCGAAATCGGGGTTGAGCATTTCATGATCAAGCCGATCATTTTCGACAAGCTCGATACCATCCTCTACGAACTGGCGCTCAAAATCGAGCAGGAAAATTACCGTGCCGAAAAAGAGCGCACCGAGCGGCGCGAACTGGTCGAGCATACCTTTCAGTTCTCGTTTCAGACCCTCGTCGACAACATTCCCCTCCCCTCGCTCATCGTCGACGAAAACGATACGGTGCAGGCCTGCAACAGCGAGCTTCTCTCACTTGTCGCCGGAACGGAACATTACCCGAAACTGCTGACCAAAGAGCTCGATTTCAAATCGCTCTTTTTTCACGACGCCATGACCAAGACTTCCCCGTCGTTTTGCGACTGGAAAGAAGAGCACCTCTATATGGGCGAAGACCTCGCGTTTGAATTCGAAGCATCGCACTATCGGCTCAAACTCAAAAGGATGCGTACCGAAGGACAAAAAAGGTTTTACATCCTCTGCATGCTCGATTCGGGCGAGTAGCCGCAAAGGAGCCGCGCCATGATCAAAATTATCCGATCCTATCAGGTGCAGGGAAGCGTCATTGCGGTGCATGCGGACGATAATGCCGTCTATTTCGCCAATACGCTGGGAAATTTCTATACCGTCGACAAAGAACGCTGGGAGATGATCCGCCACGATCCCGTATGCGAGCCGGATGAACCGCTCCATACGTACCAGAAAGGTGCCTCCTTCAGCCCCGCAGGTGTACTCGCTTACAGTACCAATGACAACGGGGCCTGCGCCCTGTGCCGTCCCGTTTACGATCTGCCGTCCCAAAACGAAGAAGAGAATGCAGAATCACCCGCTCACCTTTATGTCAAAGGGCATGACCAACGGGCCGAAATCATGCGTTTCTGCGGCCGCGAAGGACAATACCTCATCACCGGGGGAACCGACGGAAAGGTCTACATCTACAGTTCTGAGAGCGGACGAAAAGTGATGTCGCTCAAACCACGCCCCGATTACATCTCCTCCCTCGCGGTCGACGAAGGGGGAAACCATCTCGTCTGCGCGGCCTACGACAAATCGATGAGCGTTCTGAACCTCCGTTTTCAGAAAGAGCGTCTTCATACCTATCTAGAAGACGTCGTTCAGGACGCCTTTTTCTACAACGATTCCAAATCGCTCTACGCGATCGGACGCGAAGGCTACTCCTATATTTACGATTTTAAAACCCAGGAAATACGTAAGAAAGTGCTCTTCCCCTCGTGGCCGACATCGTGCGTCCTGGACGAAAGCGGCCGCTACGCGATCGTAGGAACCCGAAGCGGCCACCTGCACATCGTCAGACTCGCCGACAACACCCTTTTTTCAACCTTCAAACTCGACCAAAAGGGGATCGGTACGCTCCATATCCACGACTCCACTCTCCACATCGGGTTCGAAAACGGGTGGCTCTACGTGATCGACATGCACGCCTTTATCGACGATTTCTCGCAGGCGGTGTCGGTCAAAAACTACCGCACGGCCAAGATCTGCCTCGACAAAAACCTCTTTCTCGCGATCCACCCGATGTCGGAGATGTTCCAGGAAGCGTGGGAAGAGACCCTCAAAGAGATCATCAACCGCTTCTCGACCGGCAACGCCGCGTCCGCACTCGAGTTTGCCGAGCCGTTTTTGGGAGACGGAGAATACAAAAAAGAGTTCGAATTCCTCCTGCAAAAGCAAAAAGATTTCGAAAAATTCGCCGTCGCGGTTCAGAACAAAAATTTTCTCGAAGCGTTCGGCATGCTCGAAAAAGCCCCCTATCTGGCCAAAACCGACAGTGCGCGCAAGCTGGAACTGTATTTCACCAAACATTTCGCCGAAGCCAAAAAACTTCTCTCGGCCGATCCCCTGCGCAACGCTCCTAAAGCCCAGGAGCTCCTCAAGCCCTTTACCTCGGTGCCGGGAAAAAAAGAGATGATCCACGCACTGTTCAAAAACTATTCGGTCTTCCTCCAGTCCGATGCGCTGATCAAAGAGAAAAAATTTAAAGAGTATTTTATTCTCACCGACCAAAACCCGTTTCTGCAACACGAAGAGCTCTACAAAAAAGTATGCGCCCTCGCCGAAGCCTCCATCAAAAAAATCCGATGTCTGGTCGACGAGAACCGCTATGACGAGGCGATTGCGGGAATCAAACAGGTAGCGGTTTTCCTCCCTTACCGCCCCGAACTCGCCGAAATCGGCAAGGCGATCCAGCTGCGCCGCACCCTGCTGGCCCATATCCTCGCCGACGACATCCAATCGGCATACGAGCTCGTCTCCGCCCATCCCGAGCTCGAATCGATGCGGGAGTTTGCCGAATACGACCGGGCTTTCGATGCCGTACTGACCGACGCGATGGCCGCGGTAGGCAAAGGGGAAATCAAGCTGGTGCAGCAGATCATGGCTCCCTATGCTTCAATCGCCTTTTTCCAGGCCAAGATCAAAGAGTGCGTCCGTCAGGCCGCATTTAACCGCCTGTCGAATCTTCTCACCGAAAATTCGATGGCGATGGCGCGTACGATCGCCGCGTATTACCTCAAAGAGTTCGGCAAAGACGACGAATACGAAAAGCTCCTGCGCCAGTACGGACTGATGCGCTGAGCTGCGCCGATTGCAACATGTTTGCCACACAACGGCGTTATAGTTACGGTATCCAAACCGTGCAAGGGAGCACATGAAACCGTCCATTGAGGTCGCCTACGCCTGCCTAAGCGCCATCGGAAATTCGCTAAACCTCGACGACATGCTCGCCGAAGTGATCGAAACCTTCATCGCCCAAACCGGTGCGGCGGGCGGCATGTTTCTCTGCGCTCCGCCCGCCTCGGTTCCCCTTGTCCTCTCGGGCGAATCTTTCCCTGTTCCGCAAAACCTCAGTACCGATATCGACGGTTTCACCCTGCATGGGGCTGCCCGGGGATACATCCTGGACGTACCGGTCGGCATCGAGCATTTTTTGTTTCTCTTTTCACACGCCGATACGGCGCAAACCTGCGGGGAGATGTTTGTAGCGTTTAGGACGAAACTGGCCAACGCCATCGACGCGTGCCGAAACGAAAAACGGCTCCGCGAACTAAGCGGCGCGTTCGAGCACCAGATACACCGCAACGAAGCGAACGAAAAACTGATGATCAGCCAGTCGCGCATGGCGATCATGGGGGAGATGATCGGTATGATCGCCCACCAGTGGCGCCAGCCGATCACGATCATCGGGCTGGTGAGCAGCAATTCGATCCTGAATATCCAGCTGGGTGAAATGAACGAGGGCCAACTGCTCAAAGACCTCGAACTGATCGACAAACAGATACAGTTCCTTTCGCAGACGATTGACGATTTCCGCAACTTTTTCCGGCCGAACAAACTCCCGCAGCGGATCAGTTACGGCGAGCTCTGCGACGAAATCTACAGCATCCTGGGCAAAAGCTTCGAAAGCCAGCGGATCCGCCTGAATTTCGAGGGAGATCGTTCCATCGCCTTTACAACCTACAAAAACGAGCTGCTGCAGGTCTTTTTGAATATCCTCAACAACGCGCGGGACGCTTTCGTCGAAAACAACGTCCCGCATCCCGAAATCACGCTTGAACTCCGGACACAGTCCCAAAAAGCGCTCTTTCTCGTCCGCGATAACGCCGGGGGGATTCCGCAGGAGATCCTCACCCGTATTTTCGAACCCTATTTCAGCACCAAAGACGAAAAACACGGAACCGGCCTGGGATTGTACATGTCCGCAATCATCGTCGAAAAGCACCTCGGCGGGACGATCCGGGTCAGCAGTTCACCCGATGGAAGCGTCTTTGCCCTTTCCATCCCCGAAAATTCCGCTCAGGAGGTGCTTCTTGTCGACTGATCCCGCCAAACTCATCGCCGCCATCCGCGAAAATGCCAAAGGGTTCAGTGTCCTCTACGTCGAGGACGATCCCCTGATCTGCCGCGAATACCTGACGTTCCTGGGACGTTTTTTCGAGAACATCCGCCATGAACCTAACGGCGAAAAAGGGCTCGAAGCCGCTTTGGAAACCCCTTTTGACCTGGTCATCACCGACATAGAAATGCCCAAAATCGACGGTCTTTCGATGATCGAAAAGATCAAAGAGCACTGTCCCGAAATATCGACCCTCCTCGTGTCGGCCCACAAAGACGTCAATTACCTTCACCGCTCCATACAGCTTGGGGTTGATGGCTACCTGTTCAAGCCTATGGAGCGGGAACAGACGATGGCCACGCTCCACAAAGTGGTCGGCAAAATCAAAATGGAGCGGGAAAACCTGCAATACCGCCAGCATCTCGAAGAACTCGTCGAATCCAAAACCCGCGAAGCGCTTCAGACCTATACCGTCGATCGGATCAGCGGGCTCTATTCGCTCGGAAAGCTCGAGCAGGATATTTTTACCCATTCAGACCATACACTCGTCCTGTTCAAAATCGGGGACTTCAAACATCTCAACGACACCTACGGCTATCAGGCGGGCAATGCCGTGTTGCGGCAAACAGCCCAAATACTCCGACGCCTGGTCAATGACGAGATGAACGTCGGTTACGACGGCCTTTACCGTACCAGCGGAACCCATTTCGCCCTCCTCTCTCCCGCAGGGGTACAGAGTCTTGAACCGCTCGTTCACCTCATCGTCCAGCATTTCGAAGCGACCGAAATCGTCGTTGCAGGGGATAAAATGTACCTGGAAATGTATGCCGCCATCGTCCATCCCGGGGACGAATTGAGTCTATCACACGCCGATTTCGCACTCCGCCAGGCCGAAAAAGAGGGGCGGATCGTCATTTATCGTTCGGCGGAACACCAAACTCACGGCAACAGTTACAAACTCAAATGCATCGACACCATCAAGCGGGCGATCGTCGAAAACCGCTTTGTCCCCTTTTACCAGCCCATCATCGACAATACGACGATGCGCATCGCGAAATACGAAGCGCTCGTACGCCTTATGACGCCCGATGGGCAGTATCTTTCTCCGATGCAGTTTCTGCCGATCGCCAAAGAGACGAAAATGTACCGTACGATCACCAAACTGATCGTGTCATCGGTCCTGAACGATTTCCGCAATTCCGAATGCAGCGTCAGCATCAATCTCTCCATCGACGATATATCCCATCACCCGACCCGCGAATTCCTCTTCCAGCAGATCGCTTCTTTTCCCGAGCCGCACCGCCTCGTCTTCGAACTTCTCGAGAGCGAAGGGATCGAATCGTACGGAGACATACAGGATTTTTTCGCCGAACTCAAAAAACTGGGTTGCAAAGTGGCACTCGACGACTTCGGATCGGGCTATTCGAATTTCGAGCATCTCGCCAAACTCAACGTCGACTACATCAAATTCGACGGCTCACTGGTCGAAACGATCGCCACCGACTACGTTTCCCAGAACATTGTCGAACTTCTCGCCACGTTTGCCAAACGTCTGGGTATCCGCACCATCGCCGAATACGTCTCCAACGAAGTGCTGTACGAGAAAATCATCAGCCTCGGCGTTTGTGAATCGCAGGGCTATCTCTTCGGCACACCGGTCCCCTTCGAACGTTCGATGAAAACAATCCGCCGGTTCGAACCGAAACTTCCCCTTCAAGAAGCTATAATATCCGCAGCTGTTTAATCTGCACAAAGAGGTACCATGGTCTCCGAGGCTGCACGTCTGAAAAAACTCTCCTCCGGCAAATCGCTTTTGATCGTTGAAGACGATCCCCTGATGCAGGAGAGCCTTCAGCGTCTGCTGTCCCATTTTTTCGACTCCATCCAGAGCGCCTCCGATCCGGATGAAGCCTTGGAACGATACCATGCATCCCGCGGCGGCCCCTCCCCCCTGCTTGTCATCACCGATGTCAACCTCGGCCGCAGCAGCGGTCTTGAGCTTACCGGCAGACTCAAAAAGATCGATCCCCTCCAGCGGGTCATCGCCATATCCGGGGCCGAAGAGAGTACGATGTTCATCGAATCGATCCGCTGCGGCATCGACCGGTTCGTCCTCAAACCGATCAACCAGGACGAGCTTTTCACCGCCCTCATCGACATGCTCGAACAGATCGATTATGACAACGCCCTCGCCGAGAGCCGCATGCTCCTCGAAGAATCGCGCGAATACGCCCTGCGCCTCCTCAACGACCAGGACCAGTTTCTCAAAAATGCCATCCATGAGATCCACACGCCGCTGGCCGTCATCATCACCAACATCGACCTTCTTCGGATGGAGGGGATCGAAAACGAATCGCTCAGCGCGATCGAAGCGGGAGCCAGGATCATCCAGAACAGTTACGAAGATATGACCTACCTCATGAAACGCGACCGCATCCCCGACCAGAAAGTCGTGATCGATCTCGTCTCCTACATTGCCGAGCGCAAACAGTACTTCACCTGCATCGCCGAAGTGAACGAACTGACCCTCTCGATGCGCACAGGACAGCCCAACCTCCCTTCCATCATGTTTTCAGAACTCAAACTCGCCCGGCTGGTGGACAACACCCTCTCCAACGCCATCAAGTACTCCTACCGCCCCGGGGAAATCGCGATCACCGTCGGGATGCGCAACGACGACATCTACTTCGAAATCCGCAACCACGGCCCGCTCATCCACGACAAAAAAAAGATTTTCGAACGCTTCCACCGCGAATCGGAGACCAAGGGGGGCTACGGCCTCGGGCTGAGCATCGTGGCGCAAATCTGCCGCGAAGAGGAGGTCGAGATCGAAATCTCCTCGACGCCCGTCAGAGGGACTTCGTTTCGCTATCTCTTCAAAAATGCCACATTAATGCAACGCAGTTCACCTACAATACCCTCCGAACAACACAAGGGGCTGTAATATGAAAATCCTTTTGCTGGAAGACGAATTCATGCTGGCGCGCTCGATCCGGACCTATCTCCTCTCGCGCGGACATCTGGTCGACCATTACGACAACGGTCAGGAAGTGCTCGACGTAATCGAGTCCAAAATGCACGATTTCTACATTCTCGACATCAATACTCCTCTCGTCGGCGGGCTCGAATGTCTCAAAGCGATCGCGCAGCGCTATCCCGACGTCCCCAAAATCGTCATCAGCGCCTACCACGACATCGACTACATCTCCGATGCCTTCGACCTGGGATGCAGCGACTATCTCAAAAAGCCGTTCAATCTCAAAGAACTCGATATCCGCATCCAGCGCCTCAGCGCACAGAGCCAGCAAAACGCCGAACCCGCTTCCGATCCGGTGATCCGGCTTAGCGACCGTTACACGTTCAACAAAGAGACGAACCTGCTCTATTACGACGATACGGTGCAGAAATTCACCAAGCGCGAACATGCCCTCATCGTCCTTTTCGTGAGCAATCTGGGACAGGTGATGACCGATGAAAGCATCCGTTCGTTCATCTGGGACGGCGAGGACGCCGAAGCCTCGACGATCCGTTCCCTCGTAAACCGCGTCCGCCAGAAGCTCAAAGAAGAACTGATCGAAAACATGCGCGGATTCGGGTACATCATGAAAAAGGGCGACCTTGGCTAACTCGATCCAACGGCTCAAAGAAGGGGCGGAAACGCGTTCGGTCCTCATCATCGACGACGACCCCGAAATCGCCGAATCTCTCAGCCGGATTTTACGGGTCTTTTTCCGCGAATACGTCATCGCTTCGGACGGGGAAGAGGCGCTGGCCCTCTTTTACGAACGCTTTAAAGCGTCAAACCCCTTTACCCTCGTCGTCACCGACCTCGAACTGCCAAAACTCGGGGGCTCCGACTCATCCGCGAAATCCGCGCCCTCTCCCCTTCCCAGCCTATCGTCATCCTCTCGGCACACGATGAAGCGGCTTTCATGACCGAAGCGATCGCCCAAAACGTCCAGGGCTACCTTCTCAAACCGCTGGCAATGCCCAAACTTTTCAATACCCTCGAAAAAGTTTTTTCCCTCGAACACGTCGCGGACGCTGCCGCGGAATCGACTCTCGATCCGATCACGGGCTGGAACCTTTTCCCTGTCCTGAACGAACGGATTGCCGCGGGGGAGGAATCGCCCATAACCCTGATGCGCCTTCGGGTGAACCATTTCAACAACATCATCGCGTTCGTCGGAGAGGACTACGCCAACGAATACCTCACCGAACTTTCCCGCCTTCTCGAAAGTCTCGTCTATGAGCCCAAAGGGGAGTTTTTCCGCACCGCGACCGACGAATTCTGCCTTCTCTTTCAGGGAGAGCACACCGACTACGCGGCCGAACTCGCCGGCAACATGGCATCGGTCGTCCGATATTTTCATACCTCCGAGCGGGGAATCATCCTCAACTCGACTCTCTCGGTCGGCATCGCTTCGGGCAGCGGCAACGTCCTGCTCCATTCCAAACGGGCACTGGAGACGACCAACGACCGCTCCGGCGGGGCGGTTAGCGTTTACAGCCCTTTGCGGGAGGTGGACGATCCCTCCATCACATCCAGCCGCGACATACTGCGGATGATATTCAATGCGCTGGTCCACGAGGACATCGTCCCCCTTTTCCAACCCATCGTCGACGCGCATACCCTCAAGCCGGCCATGTACCAAAGCCTGATCCGCATCCGCAAAGACGGTCAGCTCTACGGGCCTGATACCTTTTTGAACCTCGCGATCAGCATGGGACAGATGGTGATGATCACCCGTTCCATGATCCGCAACACCCTTCAGCTCTATCCGTTGCTGGAGAAAGGGACGCTCGTCGTCATCAACCTCTCCTCAAACGACCTCAGCGACGAGGGGCTCGTCGCCTACATCCGGTTCTGGACCGAACGCTTCGGGATCGATCCTTCCAGCGTCGCGTTTCAGCTCATCAACGGGATCGAAACCCTCTACGACGATGCGCCCGCTTCCACCGTCTCGGAATTACAGCGGGAAGGGTATAAAATCATTCTCAACCATTTCGGTGCGGGCGAATTCGACCTTCCCCTGCTCCTCTCGCTCAAGCCCGATTACATCAACCTCCACCCCAAAGTGACCGAAAAACTCGGAAGCGACGAAGGGATCGGCCACATTATCGCCAGTATGGTCGAGATCGTTCACCTGGTGGGGTCCAAAGCGATCGCCAAAAACATTTCCGACGCGGGCCATATCGCTTTGCTCAATGCCGCCCGCATCGATTATATCCAGGGATACGCCGTAGGCGATCCGTTCGAGGTGACCTATGAATGACAGCAAACCCGCTATTCTGCGCCTTCAGAGTGCTTCCGCGCTGTTTATCCCTACGCCATCGATGCTTGCGGCGTTTCGAATCGTCGATCTGACACTCGAAGAGCTTTCGATGAGCACCATAGACGCGGTGGGGCTCATCGCCGAAATTCCCCGCATAGACACGGCGTTCCTTAACGTCGTCCGCTCCCTCAAAGCACGTCATGGGGCATTTTGCGTCTGTCTCATCACCCCCGATGCAGACGAAGAGGCTTTCTGGCCCCTGGCCGTACTGACGCATACGGTCCGCTTCACCCCCGGTCATTTTGCTCTTCGATGCGATACGGTGATGGAAGAACTGGAAAAACTGTTCCTCTCGGTCTGGGGGAACAAACGCTACACCAATGCCCTCAAAATGCGTTCGCGCCGTTCCGGACTGGTCGATTCGCTGGGGATGGTCGCCCACCAGTGGCGCCAGCCGATCAACCTCATCAGCATGGAAGCGATCAACCTGATGATCCAGACGGGGATCGAGGAGAACATCAAATCCGCCTCCGTTGCCAAAAGCGCCCAGATCGTGTCCGATCAGGCCCAGAGGATGTCGGACATCCTCAAAAGCGTCCTCAGCCTCGGAAAAGTGCACCGCGCCAAAGAACTTTTTTCGATCCGCGAACTGTTTGAGCGGATCGCCTCGTTGTGGAGCGAACAGCTCAAACAGCACGACATCGAGCTGCTGGTCCCCCATCCGGTTCAGGATGCCCAGGTTTACGGATACCAGACCGACCTCGAAGAGGTGCTGATCAACCTTGTCGCCAACGCCAAAGACGCCTACACGGGTGCCAAAACGTCCGGCAGACGCTTCATAAGCCTCGAGGTGCGTTTGGATCAAAGCCACCTCTATCTAAGCGTCCGGGACGAAGCGGGAGGCGTCCCCGAGCCGCTCCGGGAGCAAATCTTCCAGCCCGATTTTTCAACGAAGAACAAAGATGAAGGCTTCGGCATCGGCCTGCACGTCGCACGCCTCATCATCGAGCAGGAGTTCAAAGGATCGCTAGAGCTTACCGTCGGCCCCAAAGGCTCTTCCTTCATTGCGACCCTGCCGCGCAACGACCTTTGCAGCCTCCGCTTTATCGACTAGCCTCTGTTTTATAGCTCGATCCCTTTTTTTGCATGCTCATAGCATTGCTGCAGATCGGCCTCGACAAACGCCACGATCCGGGGATCAAGTCTCCCGTCCCCGACCATCTGCCGCAAAATCTCAAGCGCCCCTTCCGCCTCGAGCCCTCTGCGATAGGGACGATCCTGTATCAACGCCTGGAAAATATCGGCGACGGCGAGCACCCGGGCTTCGAGGGGAATTTCACCCGCGGAAAGATGGTAGGGATACCCGCTGGCGTTGAGATACTCGTGATGGAGCGAAGCGATGCGGGCAATGTCGTGCATCCCCTTGATTTTACGCAGGATCATGTGCGAATCGAAGCCGTGGCGGTTCATTTTCAGCCGCTCGTCCTCGTTCAGAGGGCCTTGCTTGTTTAAAATCGCATCGGCGACCCGCAATTTCCCCAGATCGTGCAGCAGCGCGGCGAGTTCAACCCTCTCTTCGATCTCCCGGCCCAGCTCGAGCCCGCGCGCGATATAGCGTCCCAGCGACGCGACGCCGTAGGAGTGTTCGGTCGTAAACGTACTTTTGGCGTCGACCACGTCGGCGAACATCATTGCGACCGCTTTGATCGACTCGAACGGCAACTCTTCGGAACTCCCTTTTTCGAGCCACTCGTGCAGATAGCCGCTGAGGGCTTCGCTCTCCAGGTAGAACCAGAACGAATCGGCTTGCGCGCAGAACGTGTAGGCGTCGACGAGCTCGGGCGAAAACATCTTCCCGGCGTATTTGCGGATCATATCCCCGATCTGTGCGCGCTGATGCGCATCGGCGTCGCCGATCTGGACACGCAGGGCATCGACGCGGTCGACAAGATAGATCAGGTTGGCGTTTTCCATGGTCACCGCATCAAGCGTCGGCGGCATTTCGTCCCAGTGGGTATGATGATAAAAAATCGCCTGCGCGTAGTCGCGGTAAATCCCGACTTTTTCGAGCAGCGCACTTCCCCGTATGCAATGGGCCTGGGAATTATCCCAGTCGAGTTCGCTCACCAGATGGTCGTGCACGTCGGTCGACGAGACGCCGCAGTCATGCATCATCCCCGCCACGATCAGGTCGTTGATTCTCTCGGCCGGCCACCCCAGGCGTTTGCCTATTTCCGCCGCCATGAACGCCACCCGCTTGCCGTGCATCGTGTCGTCGATCCCGACATAATCGAGCGCTTCGGAAAGGGCATACGTCACTTCCCGCAGGTTTAAAACGTAGTTCATCTCTTCCCCTTTATCGTTTGCGAGATTATCGCGTATCACTGTTGCAATCGCGCGGCATCGCCTTGTCTGTAAAAAGCGGCGGTGCAGTCGCCTTGCAGGTATCCGCGCCGCAAAACGCATCGCGCATTCAGCTCGCCCGCCATCCGCTCGATGCTCGCCGCATTCATGTAATTATAGGTGTTCGACGCTTCGGAACCTTCCAAAAAATTAAAAACGAACCCCTCGGCCGACGACTCGTAACAGCGGCGTATAAACCGCTGGGCTTCATAAGGGGTAAGGATATTGAGCGCACCGCTGCAAACGTAATAATCGGCCCGAGGGAGGGGATCACGCAGCACGTCGCGCCACAAAACCTCGCCGCGCGCACGTTTGCGCGCGATCCGCACCATCTCTTCGTGTGAATCGATCCCCACGTAGCGGAGCTTCTCCCCCAGCCTTGGGAGTAAAAAGCGGTACAGGTCGCCGAATCCGCATCCCGCATCGGCGATACGGATCGATCCCTCAGATGGAGGAATCAGCGATACGATCTGCTCGAAACGGACCGTCTGGTTCTCTTCGCTGCGCCATTGCACTCCCCTCGCCGATATGCCGTATTTTTTCAGCGATGCGGCATAAAAACGGTCGTTATCGACGCGCGGCATGCGGGGTTCTTATCGGGTAACGACATTTCATTGCGGCTCCTGGCTCATACTTTCGGTGAGTCCTCATCTTAAGAGATTATTGTAGCATACGCGCCGCTAACGAAACCACACCCTCAATGCGGCGGCACCCGCCAGAAGATACGCGACATTCTCCCATCCCAGCGTCCACGCCGCAAACGCCGCGAGGGTGAGGCCCAGCGCCGTATACAGAGGCGCAAGGGAACGCTGCAGATCGCCGCGCAGCCGCTCCATCTGATACGGCGAGAGTTCGACGACGAGTTCCCCCCGGCTGCTTCGGCGCAGCGTTTCGCGCAAAGCGGCGACGTCTTCGGGTAACCGCGCAAACTCGTCGAACAGGGTCTCCACGAGCGAATCTTTCATCCCCAGTGCACGCGGGATGTTGCGCTGCAAAATCGGGAGGATGTCCTTGATCCCGTTGAAATTTTCGATGTACGTCGTCCCCAGACCTTCGATAATCGCACTGACACGGAGGATGTAGATCGCTTCCTGGGGGAGTTTGAACGGCAGGTTCCGCGTCTGGTCGAGCACGTCAAACGCCAGTTTCTGCATGCTCGAACTGTCCAGCGCATCGTTTCCGAAAATATCGAACATCCGTTCGGTGAACTCCGCCAATTCGGCCGAGGGGGCATCGTAGGCAACGGTGCCCAGACGCTTGGCGGCGCTGACGTATCCTTCAAAATCGCGTTCGTTGGCTGACCGGATCAGCTCGATGATCGCGATGCGGGTGTCGTTGGGGACCCGCTTCACCATCCCGAAATCGAGCAGGACCAGCGCGCCGTCGGAACGAACCAGCAGATTCCCCGGATGGGGATCGGCGTGAAAAAACCCTTTGACCAGCATCTGGTCGGTGTAAAACCGCACCAGTTTCTCGATCAGCGGGGAAATGTCTATCCCCGCTTCCTCGATCCGCTCCCGTTCATCGAAACGCCACCCTTCCTCGAAACTCATCACGATCGCGTCGTCGCTGCACCAACGGGGATAATGGCGTGGAAATATGATTCCGCTGTGCGCATACACGGCGCTGAACTTTTCGAGGTTGCGGCGCTCTTCGTCAAAACTGCACTCCCGCACGATCATCGCGGCGAACTCTTCGATCACCGCTTCGATCGAGTGGCGGGTGAGCGTCGAGAACAGGGGGCGGAAAAGACGGTTGAACGTTCTGAGGATGCGGATATCGGCGCGGACCCGTTTTTCGATCCCCTCTCTGCGCAGCTTGACGGCGACTTTGACCCCTCCCTCCAGCCACGCCTCATGCACCTGCCCGATCGAGGCAGAAGCGATGGCGTTTTGCCCGAACCGTACGAACGGATCGGTCGGAAACGCCCGCGCGAACACCCTATCGCGCTCGGCCGGACTCATCGGCGGAAGATCGTCGTGGAGGCTTGCGAGTTCGCGCAGATACGCCTCGTCGAAAAAATCGCTGCGGGTCGCAAGCACCTGCGCGAGCTTGACGAAACTGGTTCCCAGCACGGTGATCGTTTCACGCAGCCGCACCGGTGGCAAAGGCCTGATTCCCAGCAACGAATCGCGTTTTTTGATCAGAAGATAGAGCGAGAGGAGCAGGACAAATACCCGCCACAACCGCAGGGGCGAATACAAAGAGATCACTTTTTAAGCGCTTCTTCAATGTCCTTTTTGGTCGCGATCCCCAGCTCCTCGATCACTTCGCGGATCGCCGATTTGAGTTCGTCTTTAAGACGGTTCTCTTCGTTTTCCCCTTTCGTTTTGAGGCTCTCGAGAAAACTTTTTGTATCGGTCGTGTTAATCTTCCCTTTTTCTTCGAGCTTTTTGAGTTCTTCCTCGACTTTTTCCTTGAGCAGCAAAGCACCGCCCAAACCGGTATACATCAATTCTTTGAACATGATCGGCTCCTTTTATTACGATACAACATGATAACATTTGAAAAAGACGATCGATACCTTTTTTTTGTCGATTAATCAATCGACACGTTTCCCCTACCGATAAACGGCATATCAATCGATAATACGCAAAACAGGAGCGACAATCATGAACATACTGCTTACCGGGGCCAACGGCTACATCGGCCGCAGGCTCAAACACCGCCTTCTAAACGAGAACGGCGTCAACCTGCGCCTCTTTGTCAAATACGGCCAAACCCTCACCGCGCAGGAAAAGTGCGAAATCGTCGAAGGCAACACGTTTGACGTTGCGAGCCTGGACCGCGCCCTCGAGGAGATCGACGTTGCGTATTACCTGATCCATTCGATGGAATCGCCCGATTATCGGAGGCTCGATCGCGAAAGCGCCCTCAATTTCCGTGAAGCGTGCATCCGCGCCGGAGTCAAACGGATCATCTACCTCGGGGGTCTGGGCGAAAAAGAGAGTGCGAGCGAACACCTTCTCAGCCGTATCGAAACGGGCGAAATTCTCAGCGCCCGGGACGAAGCGGTCCAGACGCTGTGGTTCCGGGCGGGCGTCATCATCGGCTCGGGATCGGCAAGTTTCGAAATCATCCGCCATCTCGTCGAAAAACTTCCTTTCATGATTACCCCCAGATGGGTCGACACCCTCTGCCAGCCGACCGCCGAAAAAGACGTCATCGAATACCTCGCGCTGGCGGCATTTCTCGAACACGACGGCAACGTCACGATCGACATCGGCAGCGAAGTGATGAGCTATCGGCGGCTCCTGCTGGGGTACGCCGAAGCGGTGGGGCTTGAACGCTTTCTCATCCCCGTTCCGTTTTTCACTCCGAAACTCTCTTCGTACTGGCTCACCCTGGTCACCCCCGTCCCCTATTCCGTCGCCTCCGCCCTCATCGAAGGGCTCAAAAGCGAAGTGCTCGTCAAAAACGACAATGCCAAACGCCTCTTCCCCTCGATCAACCCGATCCCCTATGCCGACGCCGTCAAAGCGGCCGTCGAAGAGATCAAAAACACCCAGGTCCTCAGCCGCTGGTCGGACGCTTCGGGAGCCGCATGGGAAGTCGATCATTCCGCACTCGCCGATGCCCTCTTCGTCGACCGGCGCGTTTTGCCGCTGGGAGAGGTAAGCCCGCGGCGCATGTTCGAAACTTTCTGCTCGATCGGCGGAGAAAACGGATGGTTCGGCTACGAGGTGCTATGGACGGTTCGGGGGCTGATCGACAAACTCGTCGGCGGTTACGGCCTCTCTCGCGGACGGCGGGACCCGAACACCCTGCGGATCGGTGACAGCGTCGATTTCTGGAAAGTGGTCGATCTAAAAACCGACGAACGCCTTCTACTCTACGCGCAGATGAAACTACCCGGGAAAGCATGGCTAGAATTTCGGATCAGCGAAGGCAACCTTTACCAGACGGCTTATTTTTACCCTCACGGGCTGGCAGGCCGACTTTACTGGTACGCGCTGGTTCCGTTTCACAACCTGGTGTTTCAAACGATGGCTGCGAATCTGCTGCGCAGGGCGAAAGAAGAAAAAAATTCGGATTGATAAAGAGTTTTTTCGGGAAGCCCATAAAATAGGCTAAATCAGTGGTACCAGTGGGCGGACTCGAACCGCCACGACATCGCTGCCAACGGATTTTGAATCCGTCGTGTCTACCATTTCACCACACTGGCATGCTGTGAAGAGGTGGAATTATAGGGTCGCTTTGCTTAAAGCTGAGTAAAAAACGATTCACTGCCGTTTCTAATCTGATTTGTGTTTTTGCCGATATTGAGTACATGGAACTTTTCTTGCTTTGGTAGCCCAAGCAAGCCTAAAAGGATTGGACGTGAGAATTACCGCTTCCGCATATTACAACAACATTTACGGCGAAAACAGCAAGATCAACCGTCAGCTCTTCGATGTGAGCAAACAGATCTCCTCAGGCCTCAACATCCAGTATGCCCACGATGATCCGACGATTTTTGTCGATACGCTCCGTCTTGACGGCGAAATAACGACCCTGTCTCAAATACGCAACAGTGTCGACAACGGCTACAAATTTTCGACCCAGACCGATACCACGATCGGTCAGATCGTCGAAAAACTCGAACAGGTCAAAGTCAAAATGATCTATGCCGCCAACGAAATCCATTCCGAAACCAGTCTTCAGGCGATTGCCAAAGAGTTGCGCGGGCTCCAAAAAAATCTCATCTCCCTTGCCAACAGTTCGATCGGGGGGCAATATCTCTTTTCGGGAACCGCGACTTCGGTTAAACCGATTGACGAAAAAGGGGTCTACCAGGGGAACGACCAGGATCTCACCTCGTTTATGGGAACCGGCGTCACCCAAAAATACAACCTTACCGGTGCACAGCTCTTTTTGGGTGAAGAGAGCGTCGTCAACCGTACGGTCACGACCAACATGGAGCATCACAGTCTTCTGACGAATAACGTCATCACTCCCCAGAGCAGCATTCGCGACCTGATGGGAGATGACGGGGATGCGGTAGATGAACCCACCTACTTTTACATCAACGGGACACGCAGTGACGGAACCGCCTTTAAATCGGCGATTCAGATGGATATGACCGAAACCGTCGACGACCTCATGCAGCGTATCGCTCTGGCGTACGATCCGAATCAGGCTACGCCATTGGGCAATCAGGTCGAAATCAAAATCAATGCCGGCGGGCAGTTTCAGATCATCGACAAAGTCAAAGGTTCCAGCCAACTCGACTTCCACATGGTGGGCGCGGTCGATTTCAGCGGCGGCGGTGCGGCCAACGTCACCGATATCGACGATCTTCAGACCGGAACAACCGACTTTACGAACATCGGGGTCAACCCGCTGTTTGTCAAAGAGTTTACCCGCAGCGGGTTTTCCACCCCGACCGGAACGCTCAACACGATCGAAGGGATCAATTACGACCGGACCAATTTCGTCAAAGACGGAGCCAGCCTGATTTCCAACGTTCCGCAGATCGTCAAATCGGACAATTCGGTGGCACAACCGACGACCAAACTGCTTGACGCCGCAGGGGTCGATCCCGCGACCAACACGCTTGTCGGAACGACCCTCAACCTTCAGGGTAAAAACATCTACGGTGTCGCATACGACCTACAAATCAACCTTGCTGCCGCCTCTTCGGTCAGCGGAACGGTCGGCGGGGTGCCGATCACGACCTTCAACGTCTACAACGCCGACACCGCACGGACAACCGCCAATGCGGACACCATGAGTTACCAGCAGCTTCTTGATGTCGTCAACATGGCCGTCAGCGGCTCTCTCCCAGCCGCCAACAGCGCCGCCGCATACGATGCCGCCATCACGACGGCCAATTCCCGTTCGTCCGCGACGCTCGATTACGCCGGCCGGGTCGTCATCAAAGATAAAGTCTATACCGACACCCAGGCGGCGGTTTCGCTCTACGACGATACTTCCGATACCTATCCCGCCACCGACACCACGAGCAACAGCGGTTCTTCTTTGGTTTTCAACGCTAACAGCGCCCTGACGGTGCGTGATCCGAAAAACGACTTCTTCGCCCGCCTCGAAGAGGTGATCCAGGCCGTGGAACAAGGTAAGTACAAGGCCGATGGGACCGACACCATCGATCCTCGCAATGTCGGGATCGAAGAAGCGATCGCGATGATCGATGATCTCAGCGACCACACGACCCGGATGCAAACGGAAGCGGGAACCTACTCGCAAACCCTGCTCGGTGCGTCGGAACGGACCGATATGCTGATCATGAGTGCGACGACCCTTCGCGCGGACGTCATCGATACCGATATCGCCGAAGCGCATTTGCGAATGCAGCAGCTGCAACTCAATTATCAGGCGATGCTCTCGAGCATATCAAAAGTTTCCGAACTCTCACTCGTCAAATATCTCTAACGGATGTCAAAAAAGCGGGGTTTCTCCCCTTTTTTGCTATAATCAGCCTACTTTTCAGATCCTCGGTAAGGAACATCCCATTTTACGCGATACGTTATTTATTGCCGGATTCGGCATCCTTTTTTATCTGGGCATCGCCACGATCATCGGCAGCGCATCGGTCATCGGCGCATACGGGGCCTCATTTGCGGCTTACAACGTCCATATTTTCGGCTACGTCGCCTATACCTATCTACTGCTGCTGATGGTTCCCCTTTTTTATTGGCACAAGTACGACGGCGGACTACACCGCCGACTTGAGATGGCGGGGATTTTCGCCCTTCTCTTCTTCGCCCTCGTATTTTTTCAGGCACTCGTGGTCGAAGGACCCTACCGCGGCGCTTTCGGAGGCAGCATCGTCGATTTTCTGGGGGTTTACATCGGAACGTTCGGATTGTGGGTGCTGTGGCTGATGCTCGTCGCCGTATCGGTCATCGTCGTCATGGAACAAAGCCTTGCCGAACTCGCCGAGCCGATCAAAGAATACATGGAAAAGCCGCTTGCTTCTCCCAAGAGCCTCACCCCCCAAACGGCTGAAACCTTCCCGTCCTTCATCGACACGAATGAGGGTGCGCCCGAACTTCCCGTCATGCAAAAGGCGATCGAAGAGACCGCGGAGGTGCCGTTTTCAGAACCGAAACCGCTTCACGTCGACCCCGAGCCTATCGTTCAGCAAACTCCCCCTGAGCCCGCACCGCTTCCTTCCGCCGCCTTGGTCGAGCCCGCCCCTCAACCTTCCATAGAGCATCCGAAAGAATCGACGATCCTCACCATGGCCAAAAAAGTGAAGGAATCCAAACAGCAGGCCATCGTCGTCGACGAGCTCGAAGAGAATAAAATGCTGCTCGAGCAGATCGACCGGGGCGTTACCGAGAAACCCAAAAATTTCAAACTCCCGCCGATCGATATTTTCCAATACCCTCCGAAAAAACAAAACGGGATCGACGAAGCCGAACTCGACGATAAAATCAAAGACCTGATCGAAAAACTCAAACATTTCAACATCGACGGCGACGTCGTACGTACCTATGCCGGCCCGGTTGTATCGACGTTCGAGTTCAAACCCGCCGCCAACATCAAAGTATCGAAAATCCTTGGCCTTCAAGATGACCTAGCGATGGCGCTGCGGGCGCAGACGATCCGCATCCAGGCACCGATTCCGGGTAAAGACGTCGTCGGGATCGAGATCCCCAACAAAAGCGTCGAGACCATCTACATCCGCGAGCTCTTCGAAAGCCAGCTTTTCAAAGAGGCGGCCTCGCCGCTGACGCTGGTACTCGGAAAAGACATCGTCGGCAAACCGTTCATCACCGATCTCAAAAAACTCCCCCACCTCCTCATCGCCGGAACCACCGGAAGCGGCAAAAGCGTCGGAATCAACGCGATGATCCTGAGTCTTCTGTACAAAAACTCTCCCGACCAGCTCAAACTGATGATGATCGACCCGAAAATGCTCGAATTTTCCATCTACAACGACATACCGCACCTTCTTACCCCCGTCATCACGAAGCCCAAAGAGGCGATCGCGGCACTGAGCAACATGGTGTATGAGATGGAGCGCCGCTACAAACTGATGAGCGAGACGCGCACCAAAAACATCGAGAACTTCAACGAAAAAGCGAAAAAAGAAGGTTACGAACCCCTCCCCTATATCGTCGTCATTATCGACGAACTCGCCGACTTGATGATGACGAGCGGCAAGGACGTCGAGTACTCGATCGCCCGTCTAGCCCAAATGGCCCGCGCCAGCGGCATCCACCTGATCGTCGCGACCCAGCGTCCGAGCGTCGACGTCGTCACGGGGCTAATCAAGGCCAACCTCCCTTCCCGTATCAGCTACAAGGTAGGCCAAAAAATCGACAGTAAAATCATCCTCGACGGCCAGGGGGCCGAATCGCTGCTCGGGCGGGGGGACATGCTCTTCACCCCTCCGGGCATGAGCGGTCTCGTCCGCCTCCACGCACCGTGGAGTACTGAAACCGAGATCGAGAAAGTGGTCGAATTCCTAAAAGCCCAGCGCGAACCCGATTACGACCGCCGTTTTCTGCGCGACACCGACGAAGCGGCGGCTTCGGCCTCAGGCGGAGGAAACGACGAAGAGCTCGACGAACTCTACGAAGAAGCGAAAAACATCGTCCTCTCGGAGCAAAAAACCTCGATCAGTTATCTCCAGCGCCGTTTGCAGATCGGCTATAACCGCTCAGCCCGTCTGATCGAACAGCTTGAAAACAACGGCATCCTCTCCGCTCCCAACGCCAAAGGCAACCGCGACATCATCACCGACGATCCTTTCTGATCCCTTTCGGGGATCGCCTCTTTCAGCCTCATTTTTTGTATAGATGTAACTTTTTTACCTACTTTCTACGAATCATTTCACGGGATCCTATTTTCAACAAAATCAATATGTTACTAATATAAACACTTTGAAGAGCAATTTTTAAAATAAATGGGTATATTCGTAACATATCTAAAAAACCGATTTTTTTTCCTGATATAATGACTCAAAATTAACTGACACAGGAGTCACCATGGCTTTTATGGACGAATACAAAGCGCACGTTGCGGAGCGTGCCGCACAGGGTATCCCGCCTCTTCCACTCACAAAAGAGCAGGTAACCGCACTGATCGAACTGATCAAAGCGGAAAAATCGAAAAACGCCGAGCTGGTCGATATGCTGGCCAACCGTGTCAATCCCGGCGTTGACGACGGTGCTCACGTCAAAGCGGCATTCCTTCACCAGATCGTTCAGGGGCAGGAAAAAGCTTTCTTGGCTGACTCAAGCGACATCGACGCGAATGACCACAAAATCGTTGCGATTCAGATCCTCGGAAAAATGGTCGGCGGTTACAATGTCAAACCCCTGATCGATGCTCTCTCGATCGACGCGCTCGCACAGGAAGCGGCCGACCAGCTCAAACACACGCTGCTCGTGTACGATGCATTCAACGACGTCGTCGAACTTTCCAAAACCAACAAATACGCCAAAGAGGTTCTCCAGTCATGGGCCGATGCGGAGTGGTTCACCAGCAAAAAACCGCTGGCCGAAAAATTTAGCGTCGTCGTCTTCAAATTCCCGGGCGAAACCAACACCGATGACCTCTCTCCGGCGAGCGCGGCGTTTACCCGTTCGGATATCCCGCTTCACGCGACGACGATGCTCTCGGCTAAAATGCCCGAAGGGATCGCGAAAATTGCCGAACTGAAACAAAAAGGGATGCAGATCGCTTACGTCGGCGACGTCGTCGGAACCGGATCAAGCCGTAAATCGGCCGCCAACTCGGTCCAGTGGCACATGGGTGAAGATATCCCCGGTATCCCCAACAAACGTACCGGCGGGGTTGTCATCGGCGGTATTATCGCTCCGATCTTCTTCGCAACCTGTGAAGACTCCGGCGCTCTTCCCATCGAAGCGGACGTTACCCAGATGGAAACGGGCGACGTGCTCGAAATCGACACCAAAGCCGGAACCATCACCAAAAACGGTACGCAGATCGCAACCTTCAGCCTTCGCCCCAATACCATCGAAGACGAAGTTCGCGCCGGCGGACGTATCCCCCTTATCATCGGTCGCGGTCTGACTGCCAAAGCACGTGCGGCCCTGGGAATGGCACCGGCAACGATCTTCGCTCAGCCGATCCAGCCTGCCGATACGGGCAAAGGCTACACTCTGGCACAGAAAATGGTCGGTAAAGCATGCGGTATGGAAGGTGTTCGCCCCGGTATGTACTGTGAACCGATCACCAGCACCGTCGGAAGCCAGGACACGACCGGGCCGATGACGCGCGACGAGATCAAAGAGCTCTCGGCTCTGGGTTTCTCTGCCGATTTCGTATTGCAGTCTTTCTGTCACACGGCGGCGTATCCGAAACCCTCCGATGTGAAACTCCACGCGACGTTGCCTGCGTTCATCTCTACGCGCAGCGGTGTAGCGCTTCGTCCGGGTGACGGCGTTATCCACAGCTGGCTGAACCGGATGGTTCTTCCCGATACGGTCGGAACCGGCGGCGACAGCCACACCCGTTTCCCGATCGGTATCTCTTTCCCTGCGGGTTCGGGTCTCGTTGCGTTCGCAGCCGTTACCGGCTCTATGCCGCTTGAAATGCCCGAATCGGTATTGGTTCGCTTCAAAGGCGAAATGCAGCCGGGCATCACCCTTCGCGACCTGGTCAACGCGATCCCTTATTATGCGATTCAGCAGGGGCTCCTGACCGTCGAGAAAAAAGGGAAGAAAAACATTTTCAACGGACGTGTTCTTGAAATCGAAGGTCTGCCGAACATGAAAGTCGAGCAGGCATTTGAACTTTCTGATGCTTCTGCGGAGCGTTCAGCGGCGGCTTGTACCGTGCGCCTCAACAAAGAGCCGGTCATCGAGTACCTCAAATCAAACGTCACCTTGATCGAAGCAATGATCAAAGACGGCTACGAAGACGCGCGTACGCTTCAGCGCCGTGCGGACAAAATGAAAGAGTGGTTGGCCAACCCGACGCTCATGGAACCGGATGCGGATGCGGAATACGCCGCAATCATCGAAATCGACCTCAATGAAATGAAAGAACCGATCGTCGCATGCCCGAACGACCCGGATAACGTCAAACTTCTCAGCGAAGTCGCCGGCGACACGATCCACGAAGTCTTCCTCGGAAGCTGTATGACCAATATCGGCCACTACCGTGCGGCGGGTGAAGTCATGCGCGGCGAAGGTAAAATCGGCGTCGAGAAATTCTGGATCGTTCCGCCGACCCGTATGGATGAGCAGCAGCTCATTAACGAAGGTTACTACGACGTCTACAAAGCAGTCGCCGCTACGACGGAAGTACCTGGATGTTCGCTCTGTATGGGTAACCAGGCTTCCAGCCGTGAAGGTTCGACGGTATTCTCGACTTCGACCCGTAACTTCGACAACCGCCTCGGAAAAGGGACCCAGGTTTACCTCGGTTCTGCTGAGCTTGCCGCCGTTTGTGCGAAACTCGGACGTATCCCGACGGTAGAAGAGTACATGAGCATCGTTCCCGAGAAACTCGCCGGGAAAGCGGATGACGTATACAAATATCTCAACTTCAACGAGATCAACAACTACCACCTCGAAGCGCGTAACGTCGCCGAGGAAAAATACGGCGTCACGATCAAAGCCGTATAACTCTTCCCCCCTTTCCCTCCCCGAGGGAAAGCCCGATATGTTATAATGGCATATCTAGTACGCAAAGCACACCCATGTCCCCATTTGATTCCCTTCCCTTACGTCCGCAGCTTTTCAAAGCCCTTTCACGCCTCGGTTTTACAACGATGACCCAGATTCAGAGCGATGCGCTCCCTTCCATTCTGGCAGGAAAAAACGTCATCGCCCGCTCCGCGACCGGAAGCGGAAAAACCCTTGCGTTTTCGCTGGGGGTACTCGAAAAGATCGATCCCAAGCGGTTCGAAGTCCAGGCCCTTTTACTGTGCCCTACCCGGGAACTGGCCGAACAGGTTGCCAAAACGATCCGTTCGCTCGCGTCCGAAATCGGCAACGTCAAAGTACTGAGTCTTTGCGGCGGGGTGCCGATGCGGGGACAGATCCATTCTCTCAAACACGGGGCCCATATCATCGTCGGAACCCCTGGACGGGTTCTGAAACTGCTCCAGATCGACGCTCTTTCCCTCTCAGCGGTCAACACTGCGGTACTGGATGAAGCCGACCATATGATCGACATGGGGTTCATCGAGGACATCAGTGCGATTTTGGAGTACGTTCAGCGCGATGCGCAGCATCTGCTTTTCTCGGCGACCTATCCCGAGACCATCCTCTCCCTGGCCTCGACGATAATCAAAGATCCCGTTTTTATCCATTCCGAAAACCCGGTTCAGCTTCCCGGGATCGACGAGATCGCCTACCGCTGTACCGGCGACAGGCCCTCGGCGGTCGCTTCGATCATGGCGGCCCATGATCTCTCGGGCGTCATGATTTTTTGCAATACGAAAATCCAGACCGATGAACTGTGCAATGCGCTGAACAAGACTGGCATCCATGCGCTCGCCCTTCACGGGGATATGGAGCAGTTCGACCGCAACGAAGCGATCATCCAGTTTCGCAACGGCAGCGTCACCGCGCTCGTAGCGACCGACGTTGCCGGACGGGGCATCGACATCGACGGACTGGATGCCATCATCAACTACGACGTACCGACCCAGAAAGAGCGCTATGTGCATCGTATCGGCCGTACGGGCCGCGCTGGGAAAAGCGGCCTTGCGATCACCCTGTGCGACGATGAAACGCTGTTGCGGGCGATCGGGATCGATCTCCCCCTCCAACCTCTTGGCGATGCAGCGCAACAGCCGCTTCCGCGCACCTCGATGCAGACACTGTGCATCGATGCCGGGCGCAAAGAAAAACTCCGCGCCGGCGATATCGTAGGAGCCCTCATCCACGAATGCGCTCTTACGAAAGAGCAGATCGGAAAGATCGATCAGCTCGATCACCTGAGCTACGTCGCCCTTCCCCGTTCCCTTGGGGAAAAAATTTACCAAAAACTCAAAAATCGTCCCATAAAAGGGAGAAATTTCAGGTTATGGCTGTTAGACTGATAAAGACAATTATGATAAATTATAATGCTTAAGAAGGATTTTTATGGCCAATCAAGAGCTAACGTTCGGGGAAGACGAATTTATCGTTTCCAAGACCGACCTCAAAGGTAAAATTACCTACGGTAACGCCCTTTTCATCAAAATGTCGGGCTATACGGAACATGAACTGATGCACAAGCCCCACAACATTCTCCGCCACGAAGAGATGCCGGCCGTGGTTTTCAAACTCCTGTGGAGCCGCATCCAGGCCGGGAAAGAGATTTTCGCCTACGTCAAAAACAAAACGAAAAACGGCGATTATTACTGGGTTTTCGCCCACGTCACCCCTTCTTTCGACGCCGGTCGTCAGATCAGTAATTATCACTCGGTCCGCCGTAAACCGACCCAAAAAGCACTCGACGCGATCAAACCTCTTTATGCGGCCCTTCTTCAAAAGGAAAAAAGCGGAGGGATCGCCGCATCCGAAGCGGCGCTGAACCAAATCCTCAAAGACAAAGGAATGTCGTATGACGAATTTATCCTCTCTCTCTAAAGTCCAGTACGCCAATATCGCGTCGATCATTCTTTTTATCGTCGCGCTTGTGCTGGAAATGGTACTTTACGGCTGGAGCTGGGTCCGCCTGCTCAATTTTTTCAACTTTGCCCTTGCATGGTTCGTCTTCATCAACATCCGAAAAGCGCAGGAGACGATCCATGAAGTGGCCGCCGTCATCAAAAGCGCCGAAAAAGGGGACCTCGAAAACCGTATCACGCACATCACCGATCAGGGTGAGCTCAACGACCTGTGCTGGAATACCAACAACATGCTCGACCAGACCGAAGTGTTCATCCGCGAAATCCGCGCCAGCGTCGAAGCTTCAAGCCGCGACGAATTCCACCGCCGGATTCTCGTTCAGGGCCTGCAGGGCGAGTTCAAAGAGGCAAGCGCCTTCGTCAACAAAGCGATCGACGCGATGCACAGCAACTACCTGCACGTCCAGAAATCGATCCTCGACAGTGCCCTGGGCAAAATCGGTTCCGGCGTCGGCGGGGGGCTCGAAGTGATCCAGCACGATTTGCAAAACACGATTTTGCGTCTCCACAAAATCGTTGAGATCAGCCAGGCCACGTCCGACAACTCTTCGCAGACGGTCAACGCACTCGAAGAGATCATCAGCAAACTCAGCCGCCTGATCGAACTGGTCCAGACCTCTGCCGATGCGATCCACTCGCTGAATGAAAAAACGAGCGAGATCAGCTCGGTGGTGAACCTGATCAAAGACATCGCCGACCAGACCAACCTCCTCGCCCTTAACGCCGCGATCGAAGCCGCACGTGCCGGGGAACACGGACGGGGGTTTGCGGTCGTTGCCGACGAAGTCCGCAAACTGGCGGAACGGACCCAGAAAGCGACCGGAGAGATCGCCATCGCCGTTCAGACCCTGCAGCAGGATACTACCGAGATTTATTCGAACTCCGAAGACATGAACGAAATCGCCAACGAATCGAGCCACTCGATCGAATCGTTCCGCCAGACGCTCTACACGTTCAATCGTGACGCCCAAAGCACGGCGATCCAGGCAACCGCCATCGAAAATACGACGTTTGTCACGCTGGCGAAAATCGACCACATTATCTTTAAATCGAACGCTTACAAATCGATCGTCAACGGTGAAAAAGAGACCGAGTTTTCCGATCATCACAACTGCCGCCTTGGCCAGTGGTATGACGGCGGCGTAGGGCATGACCGTTTCGGGCACCTCGGCAGTTTCAAACCGATGGAAAAGCCGCATGAAGTGGTACACAAAATGGTGCATACCAATATGGTGTTCATCGAAGGGGAAGACCGCTCAATCGAGCATCAAGAAGAAGTACTCAACAATTTCAAAACGATGGAAGACGCAAGCCACGAGCTTTTCGGCCTGCTGGACAACCTGATCAAAGAGTCCGAAGACGACCTGATGAAACGCGCGAATCTGGCCTAAAACGGCCCGTTCGCTCTACTCTCTGAAATACCCTTCCAGAATCTGTTTTCCAAGCTCAACGCCGGGTTGGTCGTACGTGTTGATTTCCAACAACGCGCCGCTGGCGGAGGTAAGCAGTTCGTAATAGATAATCATCCCCCCGACGGAGTGTTCGTCGATTTTTTTCCATTCGATATCGTCGACGCTGACGTCGCTTTCGATCACGCTTTTCATTGTCGCCATGCACTGCGCGTTGATCAGTTCGTTGAACGAGTGACCGTTAACGAAGTCGCTTTTTTCAAGGTAGCGAAGCGAAAGTTGGGGAATCATCAGCGATTCTTCGGATTCGGCGATGTGCATGAAGGTGACCGTTTTATTCAGCGGCCCCTGCACGATCAATTGCAAAAACGAATGCTGATCGACCGATCCGATGAGGGCGATGGGCGTTAGCCCTACCCTCTCGCCGCGACGGTTCCTTTTTCCCAGCGATTCTCCCCACAGCTGCACCATCCATTTTCCGAACTCTTCGAAGGTATCGGAATAAGCAAAGAGGACGTTCATCGGAAAACGCTGCGCGTTGGTGACGTAGTACGCCGCTTTTTGGAGCAGATGATCCTCTTTGCGTTCCCAGAAACGTTCCAAAAACGCCTCGGCCCCTTTGAGGACTTCGAGGGTATCGAACCCCGCAAGCGTGAGCGGGACGATTCCGACCGCACTGAGGACCGAAAAGCGTCCTCCGACATTGGAGGGGATAACGAAACGGCGCAAACCGTTTTCATCCGCATATTGCGCCAGAACCGACCCCTCGTCGCTGATCACCATCACCTGGTCGGAATGTTCGACTTTCAGATCGAACGCAACGATGACCCGTTTGAAAATGGAGAGGGTCTCTACCGTGCTGCCCGATTTGGAAATGACGATGAAAAGGGTCCGGGGTTTGTCGATCTGAGAAATTACCTGGCTGACGCTGATAGGATCGGAGTTTTCGAGGTAAACGATTTTTTTGGCGTTCGGGGTGCCGGGGCGAAGGAGGCGTTCGATCGCTTTGATTCCAAGCGACGAGCCTCCGATCCCGATCACCGCGATTGTGTTGTATTTTTTATCGATTGCGGGACGCAGAGCCTCCACTTCCCCGACCAGCGGCTGGGACGCACGCGGAAGGTCGTAATAGCCCACTTCCCCGCTTTGGGCTTCGAACCGAAGGGCTTCGTACCCTTTTTCGATTGTAAAGGGGTCGATGTTTTTCGTGCTGAAGTGGTTGACGAAGCGGAGCATCAGCGGTTTCCGATGAGAACCGTCATGTCCACAAGCCGGCTGCTGTACCCCCATTCATTATCGTACCATGCCAGTACTTTGACGGTATTGCCGTCCACGACGCTCGTCATGTCCGGAACATAGGTCGAGCTGTAGGTGCTGCCGATAAAATCGGAAGAAACCCGCTTGTCGTTGTCAATCTCGATGAGCCCTTTGAAAGCGCCTTGCGCCGCGGCGTTGAATGCCGCATGGACTTCCTCTTTGGTCACCTCTTTTTTCAGGTTGACCGTAAGGTCGACGACCGAAACGTCCGGCGTCGGAACGCGCATCGCGTACCCGTTGAGTTTCCCCTGCAGATGCGGCATCACTTTGCCGATCGCTTTGGCCGCACCCGTAGAGGTCGGGATCATGTTCATCGCCGCGGCACGCGCGCGGCGGGGATCTTTGGAGTGTTTGACGTCGAGAATGTTCTGGTCGTTCGTATACGAGTGGATCGTCGTCATCAGGCCGTTTTCAATTCCGAACGCATCGTCGAGAACCTTCGTGATCGGCCCAAGACAGTTGGTCGTACAGCTGGCGTTGGAGATGATCGCTTCCCCTTTGTACTGATCCGAATTAACCCCGAAAACGTACGTCGGGCTGTCATCTTTGGCGGGTGCGGACATGATCACTTTCTTTACGCCGTTTTTGAGGTGTTTGGCGCAGCTCTCCTGATCCAGGAATTTGCCCGTACATTCGATCACTACTTCGGCGCCCGCGCTGCCGAAATCGACGTTGTCGATATTGCGGTCGTTGAACATACGGACCTTTTTGCCGCCGATCTGGATCGTCTGGTCGTCGATCACTTTCGCATCGATACCGCGGTGGACGCTGTCGAATTTCAACAGATACTCAAGCATGTCGGGTTTTGCGGTCGTATTGAGCGCGACCAGCTCGATGTCACTGCGTTCTGCGATGATTTTAGCTACGATAATTCCGATTCTTCCTGTGCCGTTAATCGCCACTTTGAGTGCCATAGAGACTCCTGATTTCAAAGAAAATAATGCTTTATTGTAACAAAAAAAGTTTAAAGGGAGCGTTAGGAAGGGGGTGAAACCCCCAAAGAAGGGGGGAAATCAGTAACTGTAAGTGACCGTGACGGGAATCTCTTTGAGCGGCTGATCGCTCTGTACGCTGATCTGTTTTCCTTTAAAAAGGGCGGTATTGGTATAACCGCTGAGCACCTGGCGCGATTTGTACGTTTTGTGCGTTTCGCATTTACGGACGGTACGGTACGAGGTAGTATTCCCCCCGCCGTAACTGCCGGCGACTTTCTGCCCGGCCAGCGTTCCCAGGACGGCACCCCCGACGGTCGCGACCGTTTTGCCGGTTCCGCCGCCGATCTGGTGCCCCAGCACACCTCCGAGCGCACCGCCGGCTACCGCACCGACGACGTTGTTCATTCCGCCGCCGCTTTCGACGGCTTCCTGGACGTCATAACACCGTTCTTCAGGTATTTCTTCCTGGACCGTCGCATAGACGGGTGCGGAACGGGTCACTTTGACGTATTCGACGGTCGAAAAACTCTCCGATGCAAGCAACGTACCGCAAAGAAGAAACGGTAATGAAAAAGCGGAAAAGGATGGGATGGACATGAATAATTCCTTCGGTTCGATTTATCGGGCAATTGTACGGCCCGATTGTTAACCGATAGTGAATTATTTTTCGCCGTAGAGGAGCGTGTTGATTTTTCCGTAGATGTCGAGGATTTCGTCTTTTTTCTCAAAAAAACTGTTTTTGTTGGCGATCAGGTGGGTCGAGGATTCCATGATCGTCTCCACCACTTCCAGACCGTTTTGTTTCATCGTGCTTCCCGTTTCGACCACGTCGACGATCATGTCGGCGAGTCCGACCAGCGGGGCGAGTTCGATCGAGCCGTAGAGCTTGATGATGTCGGCAGCAACGGCACGCTCGGCAAAATAACGCTTCGTGATGTTGACCATCTTCGTCGCGACCTTGATCTCGCTTTTGGTGAAATCGGGCTTTTCACCCGAGCGCATCCCGATGGCGATACGGCATTTTCCCTTTTGAAGGTCCAGCAGACGGATGACGTCAAGCCCCTGCTCTTCGAGGGTGTCAAGGCCGACGACGCCGATATCCGCCGCCTGGTGGTAGACGTACGTCGCGACATCCTGGTTGCGTACCAGCAAAAATTTGAAATTCTCGGTCTGGAGAATCAGTTTGCGGTCGTCGAATTTGAATCCGCTGCCGAAAATCGATTCGAAAATTTCCAGCGTTTCATCGGCTATCCGCCCTTTTGGGAGTGCGACACTTAGCATACTCTACCTTTTTCGATTAACTTTTTCATCCCCTTGAAGACCAGCTCTTCATCGACGACCGCATCCGGGAAAAAACGGCTTAACATCTTTGCGTCGCCGCCGCACAGGTGAACCGGTTTTCCAAGGCTTTGTATCTGCGCGATCAAAGGAGCCAAAAAACCTGCCGTCACGGCATCCGGGGTATTTTTCGCCATTTTAGCCAAATCAACCTCAAAGTTCCATGACACGTCCAGCGCCGGAGAGAGACGCCCGTATGCTTCCTGCGCTGCCCTGAGCCCCAGAGCGATGAATCCCCCCTGATAGGCTCCCCCGCGCATCACGTCTACGGTGATAGCACTCCCCGCATCGACGACAACCCCTTCCTCTATCGCTTCGCACGCCGCGATTCGGTCGATTCCCATCGTAGGGTAATACTTGGTCCACACGACGCATTCACGCAGATCGTGCCAGTTTACCAAACCCGCTACCCGCCGATCGAACGCCGCGTTGACACTGATGAAATAAACCTCTTCACTGATTGAAAAGGGGTCGAACGTATCGGCGGAATGCTTGGTTCGTTTCCCGTTCCGATACAGATCAACCGATGTGTTGCCGACGTCGCATAAAATCATGCCGACATTATAACTTAAGTACGGAATTCACCCGCGCGACGCTGTCGCCCTTGTGCAGGCTCAAGCGGACAATCGAATCTTCCGGGGCGTTAAGGTCGTGCATGACGTTCCCTTCCAGCGCGATCACATCTCCCGATTTGAGCGTAAAGCGTTCCTCACCCACCCCGAAATCGATACTGCCTGATACGATCATTACCGTAATCGGAAACGACGTTTTATGGGCTTTCATCGATTGACCCGCACGAAAAACGATCCGGATCTCTTTGGTAAAGCCGCTATCGATGAGAGGGGTAATGACGGGTTGGGCGTCGCCGTAAACGATGTCGGACGTAAATGAAGCCAGATGCATGGTAACTCCTTTTTAAGCGGATCATACCAGTACCGATACGATTATCACTTGATGGAAATCAATCCTTTTCCATCGGATGGCACTCCCGGACTGTATCCTGGAGGTTCTGTTTCTGAACATGGGTGTAGATCTGCGTCGTCAGCAGCGAGGCGTGCCCCAACAGCTCCTGCACGACCCGCAGATCGGCACCTCCGAGAATCAGCGCCGTAGCGTACGAATGGCGCAGGGCATGAGGAGAAGTATCCAGATATTTCTGGGTGATTTTAAAGGCTGATACGCGGCTGAGCGGTTCGCCGCGGTAATTGAGCCAAAGCAGCGGACGGTTGAACGGGCAGGCGTCGCGATACGCGCGCAGCGCCTTCATCGCTTCCTCGGCGATCGGGACGTAGCGCTCTTTTTCCCCCTTCCCGTGGCGGATCCGTAGCCATTCACCTTCGATGTCCCCTTCCTGCGCATCGAGGCATTCGCTGATCCTCGTCCCCGTCGCGTAGAGAAACAGTAGCAACGCGTAATCGCGGAGTCCGAGCCAGTCGCTTCGATCGATCCGTTCAAGTCCGGACTGTATCGTTTCGTAGGTGAGGTATTTGGGAAGATTTTTCGGGATTTTGGAAAGGGAAAACTTCGACGAAAGAGAGTCGAAACGGTTGCGGTGGCAGAAATCGAGAAATGAATTGAATGACGAAAGTTTCCGGTTCAGCGTCCGTTTGTTGGGAATCGATCCCAGCAATGCGAACACATCGGCGGAATCGACCTGTGTGAGGCTTTTGCCCGTCGCTTTTTCGATCTCATTCAGATCGCCCGAATACGCCTCGATCGTCCGCGGGCTAAGCGCTTTGATGACCGTGATATATTCGATAAAAGCGTCAAGCTCTCCCGACATTACTGAACAGCGATGTAGCGGTCGTCGAAATAAAAGCGGCCGTCGCCGACGAAAATCCGGTCCCCTTCCTGGAGATCGACGTCGTACACGTCGTACGCCAGAAGGTTTTTGGTCAGGGCGATCATGTACCCCTCTTTTTCCAATACGTAAACGCGGTCGTTCTGGACGCTGATCCCTACAAAATGGGCAAAAGGAAATTTCTTTTTGGCGCGGAACTGCAGCGAAGGCGACAGGGCGATCACTTCCCCCTGCTTCGTCGTCAGCCAGATACCTTCACTCGTGTAGGCGATGTTTCGGATGTCGTATTTCTCGCGCGCCTCTTTTTGCGACAGCGCCAAAACACCGTATCCGGTCGATGCGACGAGGTTGTTGTCGATGACGTTGAGATAGGCGATGTTATTGAAATACTCTTCGGAGCTGACGACGACCGAGCGGAGCACCTGTTTGCTCTGGGAATTAACGATGACGATTTTACCGTCAAGCGTCAGGAACAGTACCAGCTCTTTGAGAAAATAGGGGTTGGCGATGCGTGAATCTACCGCGACCGATGCGTTCGACGCCTCTTTGAAAAGTAACTTTTTCGATTCCAGCGAATAGAGTGCCATCTCGTTGTTTGCAAACAGCACGGCCAGAATGTCGTCTTGAACCGATGCGGCGGCGACTCCCCGCTTGAATTCAAACGTCACCTTACCATCTCCCCCCTCCGAGGAGAAAAGGACGAGATTGCGCTCGGGGCTTTCGGTCACGATCCATTCGGAGCCGCCGTTGAGCAGACGGTATCCATCTGGGAGTTTGACCCGTTTTTCACCGTCTTTGGCAAGGAGAACTCCGTTTTCGAGCAACGCGGCGGTAGAAGTCACCTGGGCGATGGAATCGCTAAGGCGCCCGGCATTGCGCCATTCCCCTTTGACATCTTCGGGTTTGTACACCTCTTTGTGCGAACACCCGCTAAAAAATAGGGCCAGTACGGCACTCAGGGCAATCAGCGGAAATTTCATTATTTGACTCCGTAATGAGACAGCGACTGCCCCAGTTGATAGATGGGCGATTCTTCCCCGATCTGGGATATTTTCTGATGCGCCAATGCGGTATTGCCCTGTTCGAGAGCGTGGACGGCGAGTTCGAGCAGTGCCAGGTCTTTATAGAGCGCGCCCTGGCGCTTCGTATAATTCTCCAGTCCGGCCGCATCGGATTTGATGATCGCCGCCTCATACGAAGCGATGTCGGCGACACCGAAGGCTTCGGAGTTTTTCAGCGAAGAGAGAATGAGCGGGTCGTTCTGGGCGATTCCGCGGCTGAGCTTCCACAGGTCGTACAAAGCGGGATTGTCGTTTTTGAGCGTCGCTTCGGCGCTCTTATCCCCCGGGTTGAGCAACAGCGTATTGAGCGCCGCATTCGAACTTTCGATTTTTGCTTCCGTATATGCCTGATAGGCGATTGCACCCGTAGCCGCGAACAGAAGCGATACGACTCCCGCAATCAGCGGTTTTTGGTACCGTTTGATGAAGCGTTCGGTTTTGATCGCGCTTTCCAGAAACTTCTCTTCGGAATTGAGCTCCTCTTTGAGAGCGTCCATGTTTTCTTTCAGACTCAAAATAACTCCTGATTTTTGCCTTCGCTTAAAAGGTAATGATAGCTCAGCCAATGTTAAAGTTTCGTAAACCGATTTTTTCGGTACAATTATTTTCATAAATTTATCACGAATCAGGTTAACCATGCAAATCGACGAAACCCTTTTACAGCGACTCGAAAAACTCTCCTATCTCGAAATTCCGCAGGAACACCGCGCCGAAATGATCGCCCAGCTTAGCGAAATCGTCTCGTTCGTCGATAACCTCGCAGAACTCGATACGGAAGGGGTAAACGCGACGTTCGCGATGTCGGACGTTTCGACGCGCCTTCGCGAAGACACGGGTACCGTCGACCATAACGTCAACGACGACATTCTCGCACACGCACCGCACGCACGGGACCATTTTTTCATCGTACCGAAAATCATCGAGTAACCGATGGTCCGCGTATTCGGCATCAAAAACTGTGACAGCGTCAAAAAAGCGCTTCAATTCTTGAACGCGCATTCCGTCCCCTACGAGTTTCACGATTTCAAAACGGCTCCGGTCGGCAAAGAAAAAATTTCGGAGTGGGGTCGCCTGGTCCCCGTATCGACCCTTTTCAACACCAAAGGGACGACCTACCGTACCCTCGGGCTCAAATCGCTTGCACTCGACGATTCAGGTAAAATCGGCTGGATGAGCGAGCATAATCTCCTGATCAAGCGTCCGGTTATCGAATCCCCCAAGGGGCTGATCGTCGGATTCGATCCATCCCAATACGAAGGAATTTTCGCCCATGCAGGACAATAACGGCGCTCCGCTCGACATCCACAAACTCCTCAAAAGCGTCGTCGCTTACAAAGCGTCCGACCTTCACCTTGTCAGCCGCTCCGAGCCCCAGATCCGTATCGACGGACGGCTAGTAGCGCTCAATCTTCCCGTTCTTGACGGCCGAGACATCGAAGAGATGGCCTACTCTCTCTTGACCGAGAAGCAGAAAAAGACTTTCGAGGAGTACAACGAACTCGATTTTTCGATCGTCATCCCCGACGTAGGCCGCTTCCGTGCCAACTACTACAAAACGATGGAAGACATCGCCTGTGCGTTTCGTATCATCCCGGTCACCATCCCATCGCTGGATGATTTGAACGCCAAAAAAATCTTCAAAAGCATCATCAAACGGGAAAAAGGGCTCATACTCGTCACCGGTCCGACCGGAAGCGGTAAATCGACAACCCTCGCGGCGATGCTCAATGAAATCAACATGACCGAATCTCGCCACATCATTACCGTCGAAGACCCGGTCGAGTTCGTTCATACGAACAAGAAGTCGCTCTTTTCGCACCGTAATATCGGTACCGACACGCGCAGCTTCTCCGCCGCGCTCAAATACGCCCTCCGCCAGGACCCCGACGTTATCCTGATCGGGGAGATGCGGGACAAGGAGACGATCCAGGCCGCACTCACCGCGGCCGAAACCGGGCACCTGGTCTTTGGAACGCTGCACACCAACTCCGCGCCCCAGACGATCAACCGTATCATCGACGTTTTCAGCGGTGACGAACAGCCTCAGGTACGGGCCCAGCTCTCGACTTCACTGGTTGCGGTCATATCGCAGGTCCTGATGCCCAAAATCGGGGGCGGTCGAATCGCGGCACAGGAGGTAATGATCACCAATCCGGCAATCGCCAACCTGATCCGCGAAGACAAAGTCCATCAACTCTATTCGCAGATGCAGCTCAACCAGCAAGAGACCAACATGTCGACCCAGACGCAGGAAATCGTCGAGTGTCTCCGCAAAAAACTCATCAGCCGCGATACCGCTATCCAGTTCTCGAACAAACCCGACGAATTGCTCCGGATTATCGGAACGATGTGATTTTCCCCTTTTTGAGGGGAAACCTTAAACTTTGTTTCAAAAGTTTGCCCTAACTCCCTTCTTTATCCCTTTTTTCCCTTTTTATGTTCTATAATCGCGGATTATGAAACATCAAGAGCTCCTTAAACGTCATCGTCTCAAAGCGACGCCGCAGCGCATTGCCATCATCGAACTGATGCATTCGGCGGGTCATATAACCATCGAAGAGCTCTACCATTCCATTCTCCAGAGATTCGCTTCCATCTCGCTTGCCACCCTCTACAAAAACATTCACAGCATGATGGACGTCAGCCTGATACGGGAAGTGAAAGTGGCGGGGTACAAAACCCGTTACGAAATCGAAAAAGCCCAGCACGCCCACGTCGTCTGCAAAGAGTGCGGCGAACTCAAAGACATTCCGATGAATCCTGCATCACTTCTCAAAGATCCGGGACTCGATATCGCAGGCTACAAAGCTGACGACGTATCGGTAGTCATCACCGGAATCTGTCCTCACTGCCAGGCCAAATAAAACCGTTTTTCGAAAAACAACAATTTGATGTAAAAAAAGAGAAGTGCCGCAACGGTGCGGCATGTCCCTGAAAAAAGAGGATCAGCGATGCGCTTCTTTGAGCGTATCGGCGATGAGGAACGCGAGTTCGAGAGACTGGTCGGCGTTGAGACGCGGATCGCAGTGGGTGTGATAGCGGCTTTTGAGGTTTTCTTCGGTAATCTCGAACGACCCGCCCAGACATTCGGTGACGTTTTTACCCGTCATTTCAAGATGCACTCCCCCCGCGTAGGTCCCTTCGGATTTGTGGACCTGGAAGAACTGCTTCATCTCACGCAGGACCGAATCGACCGGGCGCGTTTTGTACCCGTTGCTCGTGATCGTGTTGCCGTGCATCGGGTCACAGCTCCAGACGACCTGTTTCCCTTCACGCTCGATTGCGCGGATCAGTTTGGGCATTCCCTCGGCGACTTTATCCGCCCCCATGCGAACGATGATGTTCAGCCGTCCTGCTTCGTTTTCGGGGTTCAGGACGTCGCAGAGGCGTACCAGGTCGTCGGGATCCATCGACGGACCGGCTTTGACACCGATGGGGTTCTGGATGCCGCGCATGAATTCGACGTGCGCGCCGTCGAGCTGGCGGGTACGGTCACCGATCCAGAGCATGTGCGACGAAACGTCGTACCACTCGCCCGTCAGGGAATCCTGGCGGGTAAACGCTTCCTCGTAATTGAGCAGCAGCGCTTCGTGGGAGGTATAGAAATCGGTTTCGCGAAGCGTCCGGTAATTTTCGGAAATGATTCCGCATGCCGCCATAAAACGGAGCGAATCGTCGATCTGGCGTGCCAGTTCATCGTATTTTTTGGTCATTTCGTTCTGTCCGACGAATCCGAGATTCCACGCATGCACCTGGTTCAAATCGGCCAGTCCGCCCGATGCGAACGCGCGCAAAAGGTTCAGTGTCGCCGCCGACTGGTTATAGGCCTGAACCATGCGCTGGGGATCGGGAACACGTGCTTCGGCACTGAATTCGACGCCGTTGATGATGTCCCCGCGGTAGCTGGGAAGGGTGATGCCATCGAACGTTTCGGTATCGGACGAGCGCGGTTTGGCGAACTGGCCGCCCAGGCGCCCGACTTTGACGACCGGCACTCCGCCGGCGAACGTCATGACGACCGCCATCTGCATCATCACCTTGAACGTATCGCGGATGTTGGTCGCGTGAAATTCCGAAAAGCTCTCGGCGCAGTCGCCCCCCTGCAGCAGGAACGCTTTTCCGGCGCACACGTCGGCAAGGCTTTTTTTCAGCATACGGGCTTCACCGGCGAAAACAAGGGGAGGATAATTGCGCAGAACCGCTTCGACCTCTTCCAAAGCGGCCTGGTCGGGATAGACCGGCTGCTGCTTGATCGGTTTTGTTCTCCAGCTGGATCGTGTCCACGTATTCATTCGTTAATCTCCTCGTACCTGCGTCTACGCATCGCGGTTCTATTGTCTTTGTGAATTGTATCGTTTTAATCTAAAAAGGGACTGATTGGAAGAACCAAATCTTAGATTTATGTTTGAAAAAGTATAATGGCGGGAATTATAAAAGGAGGCTTACCCGACTTGTAAAAGGGTCAAAGAGCGCCTTTTTTCACCAGGCCGACCCGCTCAAGCGGGAGTTGACCGATCGAACATTTCACCAAAGGCCGAGAATGGACAACAGCCGTTTCAACCCTTTCCTACTCCATTTTTGCAAAGAGCTCTCCGTACGGCTGGAATCCCTGAGCAACAATCAGGCCACCCTTGCCTCTTCCGAATTTTCCGAGCTCGCCGAAGCCGCCCTGCACGAAGTGCTCGAATCGTATACATCGGGTGAATTCGATCTTCAGCAGTACCGTTCGGAAGGTACTTTCGAAGGGTACAAAGAACTCGCGCTTCAAAGCATCACCTCCTATTCGCAAACGAATGAAAACTTCGGAAAGATCACGGCCGATCACGGTTCGCTGCTGGCCGAAACCAACGACGACGAATTGATCAATTTTGACAAAATTACCGAAAAATTCAACGACATCCAGTCCCATCTCAGCGACGAAGTCTCACGGGCAAACCAGGTCATCAGCGGCCTGATGGAGCAGGTTAAAACCCTCGAGATGAAAACGACGCTCGATCCGCTTACCAAGGTGTACAACCGTTATGCCCTCCAGGAGCATCTCAAACCGATCCTCGCCCGCGAAAGTGCCCCTTACGATATCTTTGCCCTGATGATCGACGTCGACGACTTCAAACGGATCAACGACCGTTTCGGCCACATCGCGGGGGACAAGGTACTCATTTTTATCGCCAAGCTTTTGAAAAAAGCGCTTCGCGAAGGGGACCGCGTCTACCGTTTCGGCGGGGAAGAGTTCATTATCCTCCTCAACCGCACCGACGAAGCGGGAGCCCGTCTGGTCGGCGAACGCCTCCTTTCGTTGTGCCGTAACAACAAGCCCCTGTTTCAGAACCAGCAGATCGCCGTCACGTTGAGCATCGGGCTGACGCAAATCGTTCCAAACGATACCCTCGACGCGATCATCGAGCGTTCCGACGCGGCGCTCTACCGAGCTAAAAACAACGGCAAAGACCGTTTGGAAACGGAGTTTTGATGGACTTGAACTATTTCGACGTCGCAGTCGCCTCTATCGTTTTGCTGCTGGGGCTTAAAGGGCTTTTGAACGGCTTTTCCAAAGAAGTTTTCGGGATGGTCGGGATCGTAGGGGGCGTTTTCGTCGCATCGCATCTGGGCGGCATCATCGGCCATTTCCTCAGTGATACCGTTTTTCATTTCGAAACCGCCACGGCGATCAACCTGATGGGCTTTGTCTTCGCACTCGGGATCTTCTGGCTCCTGATGGTAGCGCTCGGTAGCGGTTTCAAACGCCTCAGTACCCTTAGCGGGCTGGGAACGCTTGACCAGATTCTCGGCTTCGTCGTCGGCAGCAGCAAATTCTTTTTCATCCTCTCAATCATCGTCTACGCCCTTTTCAGCGTGACGGCAATTCGCGAAAATTTCGAGGAGAAGATGGCGCAGAGTTTCTTTTACGAACCGATGATGGCGACGGGAAATTTCATTCTCCACATCGAAACCGACGATCTCAAAGCCATTCTCGACGGCAACGCGAGCGATGCGAATACTACCGACGCCAACGCCACCGTCGACGCCAATCAAACCAGCGAGGAGCGATAAGCATATGGGTTCTTACACCGATTTTACCGAACGTACGGTCGAATACAACAAGCTCTTGAGCGATTTCAAGCAGCTCCTTAAGGAAAACGGACTGAAATTCACGATCCAGCGTGAAGTGATCCTCGAGATGCTGTACAATTCCGACGAGCATCTCACCCCCGAAGCGCTGCATCATCTGATACAGGAAAAACATCCTGATCTCAACACGGGAATCGCGACCGTTTACCGTACCCTCTCACTGTTGGAAGATTCGGAGATGGTCACGTCACTCTCGTTCGGGGCGCAGGGGAAAAAATACGAGTTGGGGGCCAAAGACCACCACGACCACCTGATCTGCACGCAATGCGGAACGATCACCGAATTCGTCGACGACGAAATCGAAGAGCGCCAGAAAAAAATCGCCGAAGCGCTTGGCTTTAAAATGCAGGAGCACTCGATGCAGATTTACGGCATCTGCAAAGCCTGCCAGGACAAATCCAAAAACTAAGAAAGGAATACCATTGGCATTCGAAAACCAATACGTACAGCAGCGGATCGAAAAAGCCCAGGCCCTGAGGGAACTGGGGATCGATCCGTACGCCAATCACTCCGAGCGCAACACGACGATCGAAAAATACCATAACGTCAACTCCGATCTTTTCCAGAAAGAGGAAAAACGCGACGAACACCGCCACTACACCGTCGCCGGACGGATCAAGCTTTTCCGCCTGATGGGTAAAGCGAGCTTTTTGAAGATCGAAGATGAAAGCGGAATGCTCCAGGTCTACGTTGCGCGGGACAATCTTCCCGAAGGTTTCTATAACGACGTGTTCAAAAAACTCGTCGAAGTCGGCGACATCGTCGAAGTGAGCGGTTATCCGTTCGTCACGCAGCAAGGCGAGCTCTCCCTTCACGCCGACAGTCTCAAAATCCTGACCAAAGCGATCTCCCCGCTGCCCGAAAAATTCCACGGGATCCAGGATAAAGAGATGCGCTACCGCCAGCGCTACCTCGATCTTATCATGAACGCCGAAGTGCGCAAGACGTTCCATATCCGCTCCAAAGTGATCAGCCTTACCCGCCGTTTCTTCGAAGACAAGGGATTCCTTGAAGTCGAAACGCCTATGATGCACCCGATCGCGGGCGGTGCCAACGCCAAGCCCTTCGTCACCCATCACAACGCGCTTGGCGTCGACCGTTATCTGCGGATCGCCCCGGAACTCTACCTCAAACGCCTCATCGTCGGCGGGTTCGAAGCGGTATTCGAAATCAACCGGAACTTCCGCAACGAAGGAATGGACGCGACCCACAATCCCGAATTCACGTCAATCGAGTTTTACTGGGCCTACAAAACATACAAAGACCTGATCGACATCACCAAAGAATATTTCGAATACCTTTTCGATCACCTCGACCTTCCCAAGCGTCTCCCCTATGGCGAACTGGAAGTCGATTTCGCCTGCTTCACTGAAATCGAGCTGGTCAAAAGCCTCAGTGTCATCGGCGGCGTCCCCGAGGAAATCGTGAACGACAAAGAGGCGATTTTGTCGTTCCTCAAAGCCAATAATCTCGAAGCCAATGCCACCATGAACCTGGGACAGCTGCAAGGCGAGCTTTTCGACGAATTTGTCGAACACAAGCTGATCAACCCGACGTTCATTACCCACTATCCGGTCGAAATTTCCCCGCTCGCGCGCCGCAACGACGAGCGCCCTGAACTGACGGACCGTTTCGAGCTTTTCATCGCGGGGCGAGAAATCGCCAACGCGTTCAGCGAGCTCAACGACCCGGTCGACCAGCTGGAGCGTTTCGAAGCCCAGATGGCCGCCAAAGATTCGGGCGACGATGAAGCGCACGAGATGGATGAAGATTTCGTCACGGCGCTCAGCTACGGCATGGCGCCCACCGCGGGTCAGGGAATCGGCATCGACCGCCTTGTCATGATGCTCACCAACCAGCATTCCATCCGGGACGTATTGCTCTTCCCGGCGATGAAACCGCTGCACCACAATCAAAACCAACACGGAGAAGAAGAATGAGTTTCCTCAAAGAATTTGACAACGAAATTTATGCCCTGTGCGAGCAAGAGCTCGAACGTCAGACCGATCACCTTGAAATGATCGCATCGGAAAACTTCACCCTCCCTGCCGTTATGGAAGCGATGGGATCGGTATTTACGAACAAATACGCTGAAGGATACCCGGCGAAACGCTACTACGGCGGGTGTGAATTCGCCGACGGCGTAGAACAGCTGGCGATCGACCGCGCGTGCAAACTGTTCGGTTGTAATTATGCCAACGTCCAGCCCCACTCGGGTTCATCGGCAAACGGTGCGGTCTACGCCGCGCTTCTTCAGGCGGGTGATAAACTGCTCGGTATGGACCTGAGCCACGGCGGGCACCTGACCCACGGTTCGAAAGTGAGCTTCTCGGGCAAAAACTACCACAGCTTTTCATACGGCGTCGAGCTTGACGGCCGCATCAACTACGATCGCGTCATGGACATCGCCAAAATCGTCCAGCCCAAAATCATCGTGTGCGGCGCTTCGGCCTATGCCCGCGAAATCGACTTCAAAAAATTCCGCGAAATCGCCGATGCGGTCGGAGCGATCCTTTTCGCCGATATCGCCCACATCGCTGGTCTCGTATGTGCCGGAGAACACCCAAGTCCGTTCCCGTATGCGGACGTCGTCACCACCACAACTCATAAAACCCTCGCCGGACCTCGCGGCGGTATGATTATGACCAACGACGAAGAGATCGCCAAGAAAATCAATTCGGCCATTTTCCCGGCACTTCAGGGCGGACCGCTTGTGCACGTCATCGCGGCCAAAGCGGTCGGGTTCAAGCACAATCTCTCAAATGAGTGGAAAACCTACGCCAAGCAGGTCAAAGCCAATGCTGCAGTCCTCGCCAAAGTATTGATGGAGCGCGGATACGATATCGTCAGCGGCGGTACGGACAACCACCTCGTACTCGTGTCGTTTTTGAACAAACCGTTCAGCGGTAAAGACGCCGATGCGGCCCTCGGTCGTGCAGGGATCACCGTCAATAAAAACACCGTTCCCGGCGAAACCCGCTCCCCGTTCGTCACCAGCGGCGTCCGTATCGGAAGCCCTGCCCTTACCTCACGCGGGATGAAAGAAAAAGAGTTCGAGCTGATTGCCAACCGCATCGCCGACGTTCTCGACGATATCGAAAACACCGAGAAACAAGCCGCCATCAAAGCTGAACTTCAGGCGCTGGCGAGAAACTTCGTCATTTACAAACAGCCCACCTATTAAGAAAGCTGCCTAAAAATTGCCCTTTTTTTTCTCCCCCTCGGGAGAAAACCGTGGTACGATCGCATCAGTAAACAAAGGATACCCTGTGACCTCGATGGACATGAAACTCATCAAAATGATTACGGACCATTATTGGCTCAAACACGACAGTGTCGTCAATAAAATCGATTTCAAAGGGCGTACTTTTTACAACAAATACGAGCGCATCGACAAAACCCTGACCCAGTCTGTCATCGATCAGCACCTCAAAGGGCAGATTACCGTCGCCCATTCACTGATAAACAAATTCGACAAAGTAGAAAACATCGTCATCGATTACAACGGGACCGATCCGCAACGCTTCTACCACCGTACGCAGTTGCTGCTGCGGGAGGAAGGGTTCATCAATTTCACCGCATTCGAAACAAAAACCCCGGGGCATCTTCACGTCTACATCCATAAGGGGCACACAACTTTACAAGAAGCCAATCAACTGGGTAAAATGATTTCGCTGAAATTGGCTGCCAAGCAGCCCAAACAATGGCGGATGTTCCCTACCCTCGATTTACCGATCGAGTACAATATCCTCAATCTTCCCTATGAGGTCTACGCCAAAGAGCGCGGAGCTTCATGGTCGAAGCACATGTAACCGATAAACTCAGAAGGAAAACCTTTAATGGAAGAAAAAAACGAGCTCAACGATATCATCCTGAACAAAAGCGGTTCGGGTTCAAACAGCAAAAAGCTCTTGCTCGCGATAGCGACGCTGACCCTTGTTTTGATCATCGTACTGGTTATCATGAACTCACTCAAAAGCGAAAGCGAAGAGCAGCCGCCGCATGCCGCGATTCCTCCCGAACCATCCGCACCGACCGAAATCATCGATGATCCGTTGTTCGAACCGGTCGAAGTGATCGAAGAGGGAAGCAACACCACCGCTCCCGCTCAGGATTTGGGTCAAATCGCCCAAAAAATCAAACAGGAGTCATTCGACAACGCTCCCGTCCAGGAAAAAACCGTCCAGCCTGCGGCAGCTCCCGCACCGGCACCGGCTCCGGTTGCCGCCCCCGCGGTTCCGGTACGTCAGAACGTCGCGCCCGCGACGCAGCCCAAAACCCCGACCGTCGTAGCGGCCCCTAAAGCCGAACCCAAACCGGCAGCCAAGAGCGCAACGGTAGCGACGCCGACGATCAAAAGCGTCAAGCCTTCCGAGCCGAAAAAAGCGGCCGAAGCGAAAAAAGTTTCCGCCACGGCGCCCGCTGCGGCCAAACCCGCCGCTCAGCCTGCGGCAAAAACGGCCGAACCCGCACCGGTAAAAACCGCCGACAAAACGGAAACCGAAGCGCCGAAAACGGCGGATGCGCCCAAACCCGCCGCAACCGGCGGCACCTATTACATTCAGGTCGGCTCATTTACCAAAGAACCGAACAAGGCCCTCTTCGACCGCCTCAACGCCAGTGGCCTCAAATATACCACTGTCCCCTCGGGCGCGGCGACAAAAGTACTCGTAGGGCCGTTTCAGGGTGAAAAAGCGGCACGCGACGTTATCGGCACCGTCCGTAAAAACATCGAAGCCGGCGCGTACATCGTAAAGGGGTAATGTGATCACTTCCCGCCGTTTTTCGCTTGACCAGTTCGCACCCATCGCCGTATACGAAAAGGCCAAAAAACTTTTTCCCGGCGAAGTCAGTTTTCTGTTCGAAAGCGCCGGAAGCAGCGAAGGAAATTACACGATTATCGTCATCGGGGGGCGCGAGCGTCTCACCTATGCCGATAAGAAAACCGTTTATACCGATACGTCGGGTATGCGGCAGACATTTGATTCCTCCCCTTTTGCCTTTTTAAAAGAGTATTATTCAGCCCTCGACCAAAAAGCATACCGGGAACGGGCGCGTGAACTCGGTATAGGATACATCGACGGTTTCATCGGCTACATCGGTTACGACATGGTACAGGTTTTCGAACCCGTACTCGAAGAATCGATGTCGAATCTGCTGGACCAGACCAACATCCCCGACATGGACCTGATTCTCCCCAAGCTCACGTTTGTCATCTCGCATAAAACCGCGACGATTACACTGCTCAGCTGTGTCGACGGTTTTATCGCGCGGTTCGACGAAATCGAAACGGCATTGAAGGCACCGTATACCTATACTCCGCTCGCACCGATCCGAAACGACCGTGGCGGCGAGTTCATCTTTAGCAAAGAGCAGTTTTTCTCGATGGTCGACAAGTCCAAAGAGATGATCAAAAGCGGCGATGTCTTCCAGATTCTTATGACCAACCGCTACATCCGGCATGCGCAGGTCGATCCGTTCAGTTTCTACCGCATCCTCCGGCTCAAAAACCCTTCTCCGTACATGTATCTGATGGAGTTTGAAGATTTCAATATCGTCGGAAGTTCCCCCGAGGTAATGGTACGTCTCAGTGACGGAGAGATCCTGCTGCGCCCCATCGCGGGAACCCGCAAACGGGGCGGCACGAAACAACGCGACCTCGAACTCGAAGAAGAGCTCCTTTCCGATCCCAAAGAGCTTGCGGAACACCTGATGCTGATCGATCTTGGGCGCAACGATGTCGGGCGGGTTGCTAAAACAGGCACGGTGCGGGTCGAAGAGATGATGCACGTCGAGCGCTATTCGCACGTCATGCACATCGTCTCGGACGTTTACGCGACGATCCGCGACGATAAAGACATGTTCGACCTCCTCGCCGCCGTCTTTACCGCGGGAACGATGACCGGTGCGCCGAAAATCCGCGCGATGGAACTGATCGCGCAGTATGAAGGGGTTAAGCGGGGATTCTATAGCGGAACCATCGGCTATTTCGGATTCGACGGCAACATGGACAGTGCGATCACGATCCGCACCGCCCTCATCAAGGAAGATGAAGTGATCCTGCAAGCCGGTGCGGGCGTCGTCGCCGACTCGGTCCATGAGCTCGAATACCTCGAAGTCACCAACAAACTCGGTGCCCTCACCAGTACCCTGGACGATCTGCTCGAACCCCGATGAAACTTTTTACGATCTTCGGCGATCCGGTGAGCCATTCGCGCTCTCCGCTGATGCACAACAATGTCTTCAAAAAGCTCGGTATCGATGCGTGCTATACACGTACCCGCCTCGAAAACGGGTCGGAGCTGCGCGACGTGTTTTTTGCCAAAGCCCTCAGCGGCGCCAACGTCACCGTTCCCCACAAAGAGTCGGCTTATGAACAGTGCGACGAGGTGCGCGGTATCGCGTCAATGGTCAAGGCGGTCAATACGCTCGTCCTCGAAAACGGCCGCCTGATCGGTTACAATACCGATGCCGACGGCTTTATCCGGGCTATCGAATCGTTTGGGGAGGTGCGCTCCGCGCTGATTCTCGGTGCGGGAGGAACCGCACGCGCCCTCTCCGTGGCCCTGCGTGCCAAAGGGATCGACGTCACGGTTCTCAACCGCTCGGCAGCGCGACTGGAATATTTCAGGAACGAAGGGTTCGCCGCCTACGCGTGGGACGAATTTTCACCCGCTTCCTACGGCATGCTCATCAACACCACTTCCGCAGGACTGTCGGATGACGAACTGCCGATCCCCGCAGGGTTGCTGGGAGAACTGCTTGCCCGCACGCAAGCGGCCGTCGACGTCATCTACGGGAAAGAGACCCCCTTCCTTCGGGAAGTCAAATCGTGCGGCCTCCCCTACAAAGACGGATCGGACATGCTCTTGCAGCAGGGAGTACTGGCCAATCACCTCTTCCTGCGCTGTAAATACGCTCCCGGGGAGATCGAACCGGCCATGCGTCAAAGTTTTTTGTATTAAACCGCTATAATTAGCCATCTTAATGCAAAGGCCCGTAATGTGCCCTATCCATCAGCTCTGTGACGCTGAAAAAATTTCCCTCCGCGATCAACTCCTCGCTTACGCCGCCGCAGTCGGCGGGAAAAATTCCTTTTTGAAACTCCTGGAGACGATTCGCCGTACCTCGCCGCATCCGCTTGTCTCCAAAACGCCCCTGCTGCGCTTTCCCAAAGGGCTCATCAAGTGGAACAAAAACATCCACCGCGACAATCTCTCCCTCCTCAGCACCCGTTTGAACGCCCGCAAGGAGGGGAATCCGAACCTCATGGCCCCGCCCGAGGATAAAAACCATAAAAACGTCACGAACATGCTCCGTTCCCTCTCCCCGCTTACCTTTACCGTCGCGATGAACAGTGAAGCCGACGGAGAAGGGTTCAGCTTCAGGGCGTTCGAGATTATCGACGAAGAGACGACAATCGCGACCCCGGTCTTCGAAATCTTCTTTTTCTGCCCCGTCAACGTCGCAAAAAAACTGCTCAACTTTACCCCCAAAGAAGCCGTGGCAGAGGAATAAGATGAAAATCGACGGACGGTTCTGGCTTACCAAAGAGAATCAAAATTTTCTGGGATCGGGGCGGATCGAACTGCTGGAGCGGATCGATCAGACCGGGTCGATCCATGCCGCCGCCAAAGCGATGAAAATGAGTTACAAAGCCGCCTGGGAACGGATCAACGGGATGAACAACCTCGCCGATCATCCCCTGATCGAGCGAACCACCGGGGGCAAGGGGGGCGGCGGGACCAAGCTCACCCCTTACGCCCGCGAACTGATTGCGACGTTTCACCGGCTGAACGAACTCCACCGCCAGTTTATCGACCGTTTTTCCGAAGCGGGGGATGACCCCGAACGGCTTGCCCGGATCCTCGGGCGCACCTTTCTTACCACCAGCGCGCGCAACCAGCTCCCCGCGACCCTCAAGTCGATCGAACCCAGAGGGCTCAACGCCCTGCTCACCCTCTCCCTCGTCGGAGGGGGGGAACTCACCTCGATCATCACCCTCAAATCGGTACAGAATATGGGGCTCTCCATCGGATGCGACCTCTACGCCATCATCAAATCGAGCGATATCATGCTCACCGCCGTAAAACCCTCGGCCACGGAGGCAAACGTCCTCGCCGGAACCATACGCTCCATCGAATCGGCTGCCGAAAACGATGAAATCGCGTTCGAACTGAACGATACGGTCGAACTGATCGCATCACTCAGCCATACCGGGGCTTCTTCGCTTGTTGTTGGGGAAAAAGCCTATGCCCTCATCTCCCCGCGACACGTCATCATCGGATTGTAATTTTTGCTTCCTACAGCGTAACAATTAAGCTTTTTTGTCATAAAATTCGCTATATCTTACAAAACATAACGAAAATGTTATCGTTCTTGACGAACCGTTTTTGCATGTTTGGATGTATCGTTATATCATAAATGAAATCAAGGAGTTCCCCATGAAAGCATTAAAACTTGCCATCGCCTCTTTGGCCCTGAGCTTCTCCGCTCTGAGCGCGGGAGAAGTCAATATCGCAGCCGCCGCCGATATGAAATACGCATTGGACGACATTGCCAGGCTCTACATGAAACGTCATCCCCAGACAAAAATCAATACGATGTTCGGCTCATCGGGCAAAGCGTTCACCCAGATCAGCAACGGCGCGCCGTACGATATCTATTACAGTGCCGACATCGATTATCCCAAAAAACTCAAAGCTACGGGCAAAGTGGTCGGCGACGTGAAACCCTACGCCATCGGCCGGATCGTATTGTGGAGCGATGCTATCGATACCGCCAAAGGGATGAATACGCTGCTCTCACCCGCCATCAAAAAAATCGCGATCGCCAACCCTGAACACGCCCCCTACGGACGTGCCGCCGTTGCCGCTCTCAAATCATACGGCCTGTACGATAAAATCAAAGGAAAACTGATCTACGGCGAGAACATCAATCAGACCGCGCAATATGCCCAAACCAAGGCCGCCGATATCGCGATTTTAGCCCTCTCCATTTCGTCGAGTCCGGCCCTGCGGGATACCCCGTCTTTTTTGATTCCAAAAGAATCCCATCCCGAACTTGTCCAGGGATACGTACTTGTCCGTAATAACCCGGAGGCGAAAGATTTTATCTCGTTTTTTGAGACCAAAGAGGCCAACGACATTCTGAAAAAATACGGCTTTGTCGTGCAGTAATCTGCCGAACCGATACTCTTGGGAGAGTATCAGACGGAATGTGCATGCGGCTCATCCAAATGCCTGTCGTCACCCTGATGATTTATCAAATTTGTCAAAGGAAAACAGTTGAAACCTTTTTTCTACGGTGCACTGATCGGCATTCTGGGGGGACTGATGGGGCTTGGCGGCGCAGAGTTCCGCCTCCCTGTTCTCACCTTTGTCTTCGATTTCGCGACGATTCACGCCGTGATGATCAATCTCGTCGTATCGATGGTGACGGTGGCCGCGTCGTTGTCGTTTCGTCTTGAGAATGCCGGCTGGCTTGTCCCCTATCTGCCCATCATCTTTACCCTCCTTACCGGATCATTGGCAGGAGCGTTCATCGGTGCGGGGATCGCTTCGCGGATCGATGAAAAAAAACTCGATCAAATCGTCGCGGTGCTGCTGGGGATCCTGGCGGTGGTTATCGTCGCGGAATCCTCCTTCACCCCCCAGCACATCGGGTGGCATCCGACCGTTTTGATGGCGGCCGGGGTCCTCTCCGGTCTGATTATCGGGCTGTTCAGCAGTATGCTGGGTGTGGCGGGAGGAGAGCTCATCATCCCCACCGTCATGATCCTCTACGGTCTGGATATCAAAATCGCGGGGACGCTGAGCCTCGCGGTCAGCCTGCCGACGATCCTCGTGGGGCTCTACCGCTACCGCAACAAAGAACCCTTCGCGATCCTGCGGCCGAATCTGCGTTTCATCCTCTGGATGGCTGCGGGATCGGTTGCCGGTGCGGCACTGGGTAAAGCGATGATGGGGATCGTTTCCAGCGAGATGCTCAAAGTTTTCCTCGCACTCATCCTCGCCGTCTCGGCGTTCAAACTCTATAAAAAAGGACTCTCATGAGTATCATCACCTCTGATGGGAAACCGGTCTCACCGTTCAGCGCCTGCGGGACCAAACCGTTCCAGCCGGCGGGGGCAAATCCCCATACGGCCGAGGCGAAAATCGACTTCGTCTACCCGGAGGTTCCGTTTCCGACCGACAGCCTCATCCGTGTGTGGGGAGCCGACAACATCCGTATGATGGTGCGCTATCATCACGACCTGCTGCGCAAAAGCGCGATCGGGGGTCTCTTCCCCGCCGATGATGCGGCATTTGCTTTTGCCACCGAAAAGACGGCCGACTTTTTCGTCGAGGCGCTGGGGGGAGAGAAAGGCTACACCCCGCTCCACGGCCACCCGGCGCTACGGATGCGCCATTTTCATGTCACGATCGACGAGAAAGGTCGGGAAATCTGGCTGATGATGTACAAAAAAACGATCAACGATCTTGGGATGCCCAATGAGTGCATCGAAGAGTTCTGGAACTGGGTCGAGCCCCTCTCGATCCGGATGATCAACCGCCGCACGACGATCGCGCCGATCGAACGCCGCCCCTACAGCGCCATCTGGAGAAAAGGATGAATTTTTCAAACCCGAGCGTTATGTCCAAAAAGATACAACAAAACAATTCCGTAGCTACAACCAAATCGTTTGCCGCATCGTTCGGCGTCCATGCCGCGGTTTTAGCCGCCGCGGCCTATGTCACGGCATCCTCTCCCATCATCCGTCCAAGCGAAGAGAGGGTCGTCATCTCGCTGAACGAATACACCCAAAGCGATGGGAACATCCGCCGCCTCGAAACATCCACCGCAGCCAAAAGGGCCGAGCAGACCCCAAAAAAAACGCCCCCCGCTGCGTCCCATTCCATCCGCCCTATCACCCCGGAGCCCGTCCGCGAAACGTCTGAGGCCAGTCCGGTTCCCGCCGCACCGCACTTGCCTGAGGCGTCCGCGCCTCTAGCTTCGCTCCCGATGCCGGCTTCGTCACCGTCTGCCAAACGTATCGATTCTCCTCATCCAACGTTGTCTGCACCCGTTCACGAATTACCAAAACCGCCCGCACAGGGCAATGACATCAGCGGTGCGGCATTGGGACACATCCGGGCTATGATCGAAAAAGCCGTCGTTTACCCCTCCATTGCACGCAAATTGCGCCTTGAAGGGGTTGTGACGGTCTTTTTCATTCTCAACTCCGACGGAACCGTCGATAACGCAAAAATCAGCAGTACGAGCGGTAGCAAACTGCTGGATGAAAAAGCGCTCCATACGATACTCAGCCTCAGCGGTGATTACCCTGCCCTGGGTAAAACCGTTGAATTGAATATTCCTATCGCGTTCAATTTGAGCTATTCCAAAATATAAAACTCAAGGAAAAATGATGCAAAAACACGTGCTGCTACTGTCGCTGGCCGCTTCGGCGGTTCTGGCCGACACTTTTACGCTGGGACAGGTCAATGTCCTCAACACTCCGATCGAGGAGAGCCCGTTTGAACAAACGATGACGGCACAAACAATCGCTCAGCAAAACAGTGAAAGCGTAGCCGATGCCCTGGACAACATCGGCGGTATAAGCCTCGGTATGATGGGAGCCCGCAATGAAACGACGGTCAGCATACGCGGCTTCGACGCAAGACGGGTGGGAGTCTTTATCGACGGTATCCCGGTCTATGTTCCCTATGACGGAAACTTCGATTATGACCGTTTCCTCACCGCCGATATTGCCCAAATCGACGTTGCCAAAGGGTATTCCTCCGTCGCATACGGTGCCAATACGATGGGCGGCGTCGTCAACATCATCTCCAAAAAACCGACAAAAGCGCTTGAAGGCGAAGTCAAAGCGGGCATGGTGCTAGACAGTGACGGCGATCTTTCACGCCGCGTGGCATCGATCAACATCGGCACACGCCAAGATCATATCTATGCGCAACTTGGGGCAGTCTACAGTGATCAAAACCACTACCGCCTCAGCGACGATTATGCGGGTAGTGCTTCACAGCCTGCCGGCAAGCGTCTCCGTTCCGAAGCCGAAGACTATAAGGTCAGTTTTAAAACCGGATACATCGCCGATGACGGAAGTGAAATCGCACTGGGCTACTCCAACCAAAACGGCCAGAAACAACAACCGCCAAGTACTAACCCCGTTTACAATACGGTACGGTACTGGGATTGGCCCTACTGGGACAAAGAGTCAATTTTTGTTACGGGTCAAAAGAACTTTTCCAACAGTTATTTAAAAGCCATGGCTTACTATGACAAATTTGAAAATTCGCTCTACAACTATAACAATGCGAATTTCCAAACCTTTACCGGCGGTTCGAGCTTTAAATCCAAATACGACGATTACAGTGCGGGAGCCCGCATGGAATACGGGGTGGAGCTGGATAACAACTTTCTGACCGCATCGGCAAACTATAAAAAAGATGTTCATGACGGTTACGATATCAGCAAGACAACGGGAGCGGAGACATTAACCGAAAACTATGAAGATCATACCGTTTCGTTCGGTCTTGAAGATGTCTATACACTGTCATCCCAATGGCAAATCCTAGGGGGGATCAGTTACGACCGACGTACCGCCGATAAAATCTATGACACCAATACTGCGTATCTTGACATGCTGGCTCTCAAAACGCAAAGCGCTTTCAATCCTGAAGCCGCATTCGTGTATTCTCCCGATTCGACATCGAAAATCCGCGCCAGCGTATCCCATAAAACCTATCTCCCTTCAATGAAAGACCGATATTCGAGAAGACTTGGAACATCCGTTCCCAATGCCGAACTTGAGAATGAAATCGCGACACACTACGAGCTCAGTTATCAAAAACAGCTTGGATCGGTATCGACGCGTCTAAACGGCTATTTCACGCGTGTCGAAGATGCAATCCAGAGCGTGACCCATGCCCCTACCGGATTACTGCAAAATCAGAATGTCGGAACATTCGATCATCGCGGCGTCGAATTGGAAGTTCAATACAAAACGGATACTCTCGAAGCCGGAGGGAATTACGCGTATATCAATGTGAAAAACAAAACCGATGAAAGCGTGAAACGGACCGATGTACCGAAACATCAAATTTTTGCCTATGTCCAAAGCGATCTCGGCGCGGGATTTTCGATCTACGGAGATATGAAATTCCGCAAAGGGACGTACGACCAGATCCAAAACGGCTCTTACGTCATCAGCCCTACGTTTACCACTTTTGACCTCAAAGCAGTCTACAAAGCAACCGATGCGATCACGGCTGAAGCGGGTGTAAAAAACCTAACGGACAAATTCGTCCAATACGATTTGGGCTTTCCGGTCGCCGGACGCGAATTTTTCGCAAACCTGATTTATAAATTTTAATCCAACCAAGGAATTACCATGAAAAACGGATTACTCATTCTATTGTTGGCGACAAGCTTATTCGCAAAAGAGGCGGTTCTGCCGAGTGAACTCTCAGCGTGGAAAGCTCTCTCCTATGTGGGTTCAGCCAAAAATCCCCAAGAGCTCCCAAACGCAACCCTCACACTCAATACCGCATCGCTTGTCGGTTTAGTCCCGACTCCGAAAATCCAATACGTCGCCCGACCGACCAACGAAGGGGGGAGTGTCAGTTATGGAGGGATGTTTCAACTCACCCTCAAAGAGAGCGGTCTCTATCGCGTCGTGCTGGCCAACGCATCGTGGATCGAGATGGTCAAAGATGCCAAAGGATCACAATCGGTCGCACACTCCCACGGACCGGATTATTCAGGGATACGTAAAATGGTGGACTATGCACTTGAAGCGGGCACCTATACCCTCCAGCTCTCCGCAGGAGCCGATACGACAAGTGCCATCTTGGTCACCAAACTCAAATGAGCCAACAGCCATGACACGAACGATTATTACCATCGCAATCGGCTTGCTCGCCGCCCAATCGGCGTTGCAGGCCCGATCACCCCAAATGAGCGCAGAGCGCAAAGCCCAAATCGAGCTGGGACGTCGGCTGTTTTACGAAGCGGATCTCTCGATCAACGGCACGATGTCGTGCGCTACCTGTCATGAACAACGGCGTGCTTTTGCCGACGGTAACCAAGTCCATCCGGGGGCATTGGACGATCCGGGTAAACGCAACGTCCCCGGACTCGCCAACATCGGAGCGTTTAAAAACCTCACATGGGCGCACAATCGCCTCAGCGGCTTGGCGGAGCAATCGTTGATGCCGATGCGGGGAACCGACCCTGTCGAGATGGGTATGAACGGCCATGAGGCTGAAATAGGCAAACGGCTGGGTCAAAACGAGTGCTATCAAAAACTCTTTTTGCGCGCATTCCCAAAAGAAAAAGGCTCAATCCATATCGGTACCGTCTCCAGAGCATTGGAAAGCTTTCAAAAAACATTCATCTCTTACGATTCACTCTATGATCGCGTGAGTAAAAAAAATCTTCCATTGCCGACAAAAGAGGCTCGTGCGGGGGAAAAACTCTTTTTCGGAGCGGCGAAATGCAACACGTGCCATAGCGCTCCCCTATTCAGTGATGATGATTTTCATGATGTACAGCCCAAAAATCCCCAACCCGAGAACCGCATACAAGACTACGGTCTTTCCGATGTTACGGGCAATCTGAAAGATAAAAATTTCTTCCGAACGCCGAGCTTGCGAAACGCCGCATTGACCGCTCCGTACTGGCATGACGGCAGCGCCAAAACACTTGCCGATGCGATCCGGAAACATGATTTGAAAATCAATCGAACCTTGAATCATCAGGAAATCGACGACCTCATCGCTTTTATCGATGTCCTAAGCGATACGACCTTCGTCAACAATCCCGAATACGCCAAACCGGCTAAAGAATGCACATACTGACTATCCGGGTAACGGATCGTTTTCGATATAATAAAACATCAAAAAAGGCCATGAATGTTTCTTGAACCCATCGATTTCGCGCAGATGTACCGCAAGCACAAAGCCGCCACCGATTTCAAATCCAAAAGCAGCAGCGACTGGGACGAAAAATCCTCAGATATGGCGCAATCTACGATCAACAGTCCGTATGTGGCAGAGTTCATCTCGCGAATGAAACTGAACGGAGACGAAACGGTACTCGACATCGGCTGCGGTCCCGGAGCGCTGAGCGTACCGCTGGCCAAAAAGGCCAGACACGTGATCGCCGTCGACTTTTCGCGCGGCATGCTCGACGAACTCGAAGCGTACGCCGCGCGCGAAGGGATCACCAACATCACGACCTACCATCTGGGCTGGGAAGACGACTGGGGCGCTCTGCCTCCCGTCGACGTCGCCGTGGCATCACGCTCGATGGAAGTCCCCGATCTGGATGCGGCACTCTCTAAAATGTCCGCTATCGCTTCCAAAGCATGTTATCTCACCTACAAAGTCGGCGGCAGCTTCGTCGACATGAATATCCTCGATTACATCGGCAAAACGGTCAGAACAAAACCCGACTACTGGTATATCCCCCTGCTATTGTACAAAGCGGGATTTCTCCCCCGCGTCGATTACATCGAGACCGGACGCGGCAGCGTGCGCGCCGGCAGCGAAGAGGAATTCGTCCAATCGCTGATCTGGAGCATCGGAAGTCTGGAGAAAGAACAGCAGGACAAAGCCAGAGAATACTACAACCGGATCGTTGTCGGCGAGAATCGTCCGCCGCGTCCGGTACACTGGGCTTTTATCGCATGGGAGACCTCAAAATGATCCTTCTTAACGACGCTGAACTCGAAGCACTCCTCGCCGAGGACGTCCCCTACGGCGATCTGACCACCGCGTCGCTGGGGATCACCGACCGGCGCGCGCGCATCACCTTCGCCACCCGTGAGCGCCCTCTCGTCGTCTCGTGCATGGAAGAGGCAGTGCGTTTGTGCGGACTGTACGGATTGGAGATCGACGGATATGTCAAATCGGGCACCCTCATCCCGCCCCAAAGCGTTTTTCTCGAAGCGCACGGCGAAGCCGGATCGATACACCGTATCTGGAAGTCCGTGCAAAACCTCCTCGATTACGCAAGCGGGATCGCCACCTATACCCGTGAAGCGGTACTCTTGGCACGCAGTATCAATCCTGATATAGTGGTCGCCACCACCCGCAAAACGACCCCGTTTACAAAAAAAATCGCCATCAAAGCAGTTGAATCGGGCGGCGGGATCGCTCACCGTCTCGGACTTTCGGAAAGCATACTGATCTTTGATTATCACCGCGTCTTTTTCCCTGCGGAAGAGGCATTTGCCGAAGCTCTCGACCGTGCCAAAAAAGCCAATCCCGAAAAGAAAATCGTCATCGAAGCCGCCGACATCGCCGAGGCGCTCAAATTTGCCCGCTTCGGAGCCGATATTCTCCAGCTGGAGAAATTCCCCCTCACGAAACTTTCTGATGCCGTCCGCATCCTCCGGACCGATTATCCCCATATTACCCTCATCGCCACCGGAGGGATCAGCGTCAAAAATATCGCCGAATACGCCGCGACGGGGGTAGATATGATCGTCACCTCATCACCTTACAGTGCACAACCTGCCGATATCAAAGTGAGGATCGAGCCGTTATGAATATTCTCTCCGCCAAAATTGCCGCCATCACCGCTTCCGAGCACCTCAGCATACTCAGCGTCGCCGTCGGGGACGACACTTTTCATCTCCTTCTCGCCGAAGTCTCCGACGCCACCGTCGGTGCGGACGTCACCGTAGCGTTCAAAGAAACCGAAGTCATCCTCTCCCCGGAAACGGCCGCTTCGACCGCTAACCGCGCGCGCGCAAGAGTCCGGACGATCGAAAGGGGAATCATCCTCTCCCACGTTACCCTCTCCTACCGCGATACGACCGTCCGTGCGCTGGTGCCGACACTCACCTTCCATTCCCTCGATATCCGTGAAGGGGATAACGTCGGCTGGATGGTTCAGCCCTCTGAAATTTCGCTGCTCAGGGAGACGCATGGAAGCTGATTTTTTTCAAACGATGGTGCTGACGTTCAAACTGGCATCCGTCACGACGCTGATTCTCCTGCTGATCGGGATTCCGCTCGCCGCATACTTGGCATACGGCACCGTGCGCTTCAAAAGCGTCGTCGAGACGATCGTCTCCATGCCGCTCGTCCTTCCTCCATCGGTCCTGGGGTTTTATCTTCTCCTTGCGTTCAGCCCCGCGTCGGCTCTTGGGGAGTTTTTAACCGAACAGGGCATACGGCTGGCATTTTCGTTCGAGGGGCTCGTGATCGGTTCGGTCCTCTTCAGCCTCCCCTTCATGGTTCATCCGATACAGTCGGCCCTCTCCGGGGTTCCGCGCTCCGTCTTCGAAGCCTCCTACACGCTGGGCAAATCGAAACTGACAACGATGACGCGGGTGGTCTTGCCGATGATCCGAAGCGGGTTGATTTCGGGGACTGTCCTCGCGTTCGCCCATACGGTCGGCGAGTTCGGCGTGATCCTGATGATCGGTGGGAATATCCCGGGCGAGACCCGCGTCGCCTCGATCGCAATCTACGACGAGGTCGAGTCGCTCAACTACGCGATGGCTCACCAATACGCACTCACCCTCTTCGCGGTGACGTTTGCGATATTGCTGCTCGTCTACACCCTTAACAAAAAATCCCTGGGCGGCATCCGATGATATTGATCAATATTACCAAACACCTCAATACCGCCGAGGGACCGATGGAGGCGGTTTTCAACCTCTCGATCGGCAGTGGGGAGTTCCTGACCCTCTTCGGCCCCTCGGGTGCCGGAAAAACAACCCTGATGCGCTGCATCGCGGGACTCGAAACTCCCGATACCGGCCGGATCGAAGTAGCGGGCGAAACGTGGTTCGATTCGGACCGGAAGATCAATCTCCCGCCGCAGAAACGGAGCGTGGGATTCGTCTTCCAAGACTACGCCCTCTTCCCCACCATGAGCGTACGGGAAAACCTCCTCTTTGCCGCCGAAACCGCCGAGCAGAAAAAAGGGGTGGACGAGCTCTTAGCGCTGGTCGAACTTGAAAACCTCGCCGCACGCCGTCCCGACACCCTCTCAGGAGGACAGAAACAGCGCGTTGCCCTCGCCCGCGCCCTCGTACGCCGTCCGAAAATCCTGCTGCTGGACGAACCTCTCTCCGCGCTCGATCCCGCCATGCGTGCCAAACTCCAAAACGAACTCTCCCTGATCCACGAACGGATGGGAGTCAGTACACTGCTGGTGAGCCACGACATCGCCGAGACGGTCAGACTCTCCGAGCGTCTCGCCGCCGTAGAGAGGGGCCGTATCGTCCGGGTGTGTCCGCCGATGGAGTTTTTCAGCTCCCAAACCCTCAGCGGCAAACTCCAGCTGGTCGGAGAAGTGCTCAAAATCGAGGAGGATTTCCCCGTCTGCGTCGTGACGCTGCTGGTAGGTTCTTCTATCGTTCGCACCGTTACGGCGGCGGAAGAAGCCTCACGCCTCACGATCGGGGAACACGCTATAATTTCGACCAAAGCGTTCAATCCGATTCTGCTTCCCATCCATGAGCCTAAGGAAACCCCATGACCATCACGAAAAACACCATCGTCACCCTCGATTGCCGCCTCAGCGAAACCTCAGGCAACCTCCTCGAAGATAGCCAGGAACTCATCTATCTTCACGGCGGATACGGGCAGATTTTCAAACCTCTCGAAGAGGCGCTGGAGGGGAAAAAAGTCGGCGACACTTTCCGCGTCGAGATCCCCGCGGCCGAGGCGTTCGGCGAATTCGACGCCAATCTCGTCCTTACCGAATCGCTCGACGAGCTCCCCGAAGAGATCAAAGTGGGAATGGAGATTGATGGCTACATCGAAGAAAATCCCGACGACACGGTCCTCTACGTTGTCACTGCCATTGCCGACGGACATGCTACCCTTGATGCCAATCATCCTCTGGCGGGAAAAAATCTTGTATTCGAAGGACGTGTCGAAGAGATCGTCGAAGTGAGCGAAGAAGCCGTGCAGGAGATTCTCGAGCACGCCCACGACGAGGATCATCACTGATTCTAATGGGACGGTATTTCAGCCGTTTTTGGTAAAAAAAGAAGAAAGAAGATAGCGGATGCCGCGGAGAAGGGAGAGAAGAAGGTATATTCCCCCCGCATAGAGCAAAGGATGCAAACAACTGCCCGAGGCGTGCATCCGCTCATACCGCTCCGCCGGAGCGATGAGAAGATCGGGATGAAGCATCAACGCCATAATCGTCAAGACGGCGACGAACAGGAACATTTCGCGCAGCACCCGTCGCGCCATCTTACATCAATCCCCGCATCATCAGGTGCCAGTACATCGGCTTGAGCATGTAGAGGTCGAACGCCCACCAGATCCAGCGCTCTTCGCCCACCGCGAGAGGGAACGAAGGAGCCGCCCCCTCGTAGTTGAACTCGGCGAGGATGATCTTGCCGTACTGCGTCTTGAGCGGGCAAACGGTATAGCCGTCGAATTTCTGGGTCAACTCTTTTTTCTCCATCTGCGCAATCAGGTTGGCCACCATGATCGGGCCGTGGTGACGGGCGCTTCCCCCGGTTTTGCCCAGCGGAATGCCGCAAACGTCCCCGATACCGAAGACATTGGGATATCGCGTGTGCTGGAGCGTTTCACGATCCACCTCCAGCCACCCTTGCGCACTCCCCTGCTGCCAGGCCAGCGGAGATTCGACGACCGCTTTGGGAGCGCTCATCGGCGGAACGATGTGGATAAAATCGTATTGCATCGGAACGCGGACGATCTCTTCGATCATTTCGTACTCTTCGAGATCTTCATCGTATGCTCCCTGCGTATATTTTTTCGTTTCGAAGGTCGCAATTTTCTTCTCGGCGTCGATAGCGACGAGATTGTGGGTAAACTTATTCGTGATGTTTCCGTAACGGGGCTGAACCACTTTGGCCAACGTCTCATTCACTTCGGGAACGCCGAAAAGCTTGTCCCCGTTAAGAGCGAAAACGAAATCGGCGTCAAGGCCCTCGCGCTTGAGGAAATCATCGGCGAGATAAAGGATTTTCTGCGGTGCCCCTCCGCACTTGATCGGCGTCGCGGGCTGGGTGCAGATAACGCGCGGTTTTCCTTTCTGGGCCGCTTGTTTGAGGTCGTTGAACCATTTCCACGTAATCGTCCCGCCCTCGGCGGTCCCTTTTTCCAGATCGTTGAGATAGACGCTCGAAATCCCGTTTTTACCGATCATGTCGATACTTAGTCCTTCGATCTGCTCGTAATGGTAAACGAGCCCCGTCGCGACGACCAGAAAATCGTACGTTACGCTCTCGCCCCCGCGGGTGACGACGCGATTGTTGTCAGGTTCGAACCGGGCCACCTCGTCTTTGATCCATTTGACGTCGTCTGGGATCAGATCAAGATTGGAGCCGACGATATCTTCATGGGTATACTCGCCTGCCGCCATGAATACCTGGCCGGGCTGATAGAGATGGACCTCGTTGGGAGCAATGATCGTAATATCAGGCTCGCTGAGCGCGCGGCGCAATCGGGCCATTGCCATGATTCCTCCCGCACCCCCGCCGACGATAACGATTTTCCCTTTGGCGTCGGAAGCCTTCGCTTCGACCGGGGCCGAAGACGATGCCAGGACCCCCGCGGCAATCGGGGAAAGCCCCATCATCTTGAGCGCGTCCCGGCGGCTCATACCCGAAACGATTTTTACATATCCGTTCTGATCAAGTTTAGACATCTTCAATCCTTAATATTTGTAACGTACGAATGCACGGAATTCTTGCGCGTGATCGAGGTTCTGAACCAACGGGTTGTCCCAGTAGCACGTCGTATTGGCACGGTAGTGATGGTCGAGATAGGTATAGCGCAGCTGAGCCGTGAGGTTTTTGCCGACAATCGGTATGTTCCAGTACCCTTCGTACGCGTTTCCGCGCGTAGCGATTTTCGATCCGATCGTCGAATCTTCGGCCCACGTCATCGGCGTCCAGTATTTGCTGCCGTAGTTGTACTCCAGGCCAAAACGTCCCCCTTCGGTAATCTGGTCGGGAAACACGAACCCGGCCCAGAAGCTGTATCCGGTTTTGTTTTCGGCCGAACCGAGCATCCGGTACCCCTGATCGGGATCGGTCATGCTCATCGCGGTACTCACGAAAAGGGTCGACTCTTCTAAAAATTCGTTCTCGTCGCTCAGACCGTCGAGTTGATAGGAAACCGCCGCCAAATGGGTCGTGCCCGATGCGGTTTTGATCTCCGTCGTCGTTCCGTCTGCGGAGGGTTTTTCCCCTTTGGAGTTGAAAATCGCCGAATATTGGGCCATCAGCTTATGCTGCCCGTCATCGTAAACCGACATCGGCAACACGAGAAAATCGACCTGGTTGTCTTCGGCGGCGGTATCGATGTAGGGGTTCGTCGTAACGCTGCGGTCCGCAGGGTCGTGCGCGCGTCCGTAAACCACTTTGAGGTACGATCCGGGCAAAAACACCCGGTCCAGGTCAAACTGTACCATCGCTGCGTCGACTTCCATATTGGTGATGTGCGCCAGCGGCGATCCCGGCTTGGCGTTACCCTCGCGGTGATTGGCCAGAAAACCGTCCGACGCGGCACGGCGTCCGGCACTGACACTCATCGGAACATCCCAGTCGGTACCGAATTTGTAAACGAAATAAGCCTGGCGCAGGCGAATGTCGACATCGTTCGGACGCGAACTTTCCTGCCAGATTTTATCTTCAGCCGCGGCGGTGTCTGCACCCCAGTTGTAATACGCCGCCAGCTGGCCGTAGAAAAACAGGTCGTCGTTGACTTTTGATCCCATCCCAAGCCACAGGCGGTTGGTGAACAACGACGGGTTGGTGTGCGATTTTCCCGCATCGGCGCCGCTGTTGTAGGCGCTGCTGTAGGTATTGCCGCTGATTTTCGTCCGGTTGCGCGCATGATCGGTGTAGGCGTATCCTACGCTATGGACGGCCGAGCGAAAATCGATATCCCATTTGATGTTGTCGTTCGCGCTCTGGGCATTGACCCGGGAGAGCATATCGCTCTGGGCGGTCTGCTCTTCCTTGATCTCCTGCAACGTCGTGCGGGTTTGATCCAGCGTCGTTTTCGTCTCGTTCTGCATAAGCCCCTGGGCTTTTTCGAGCTGTTCGATCCGTTCCATCAGCTTCTGGATCTGCGCCTGAAGAGCCGCTTCGTCAGCCATCAGGTTGCCAGTAACCGCCATCGCGGCAAGCAAAGAAAAAGTTCTCTTTTTCATTCATTCTTCCTTAGGTTGTTTTTCTGCGCTTACGCATCCCGCGTCAGGTTTGAAGAGGCCAAGGATCTGTGGGGGAGGTGCGGAAGGATCAGAGAGTAGTGGTGACACGAGCCCAAAAGGCCCGTGAACGTCTGTCAGCAAGAAGGGATGTTACCGCTGTCTTTTGCGTATTCATGTACAAAATCATACAGGTGCTCTTCGACTTTTTTGTATTTGTCCCCTTCGAAGAACGCCTTCCCTTTAGGGCACGCTTCGGTCATTTTCTGGCTCAGTTTGCCCGCTTTGTAGGCTTTGTCCCACTCTGCCTGTTTGAATTTGGCGGCGAATACCGCACCGCTCATACCGCATGTCTCTTTGAGGTTCTTTTGGTAGAGTTTGATCCCTTTTTGTGCGTCCGCGTGTGCCGCAGAAGTCATTACCAAGATTCCAAGCACTGCTGCTTTTGCCGTAGTTGTCCATGTTTTCATTATTGCATCCTTAATATGTCAGGTCTGTGAATTAGAACGGAAATGGTACTACCGCAAATATAAATATAATCTGAAGTTAATATTATCATAAATAGCTATTATATTAATAATTTTATCGCCATTCCCATCTGCACAAGCTGGATCTGTGGCAACTTGGAGAATCTGACGATAAAACTAATTAGTTTACTTGACTTTATACGTCAATAGAACTATAATTGTGCCTGATTTTTAAAAAAAGGAGAGATTATGACTATCGCCATCCAACTGTTCCATGATATTCTCGACGCCAATACTTCCGATCTGAATGAAAACATCCGGCGCTTTATTATTATTACCGAAGATACCGACAATAATTCAATCACGCTCGACGCGACCCGGAAAAAAGACGTTGCCCGTTCTTTGATCGCTTCGGACATCGACGTGCTGATCACCCACCGCATTTCGCTCGAAGCGTTCATTTTGTTGAAAAGTTACGGGATTCGTGTCTACCAGACCGCCCAGGAGCCCGTTTCGATCGGTTCACTCATCAAAAAATTCCAAAACGGTTCGCTAAAAGAGATCACCCCCGAAAATTACATCGAACTGCATAAAGACCAGTTCAACCTCTCTCCCCTGACGCAAAAGGAGACCGCATGAAGCACGTCACCATACTCGGCGGCGGGATAGCCGGGGTCGAAGCCGCGATCTATTACCGTAAAGAGGGGTTCGACGTCGAACTCATCAGCGACCGGAGCTACGTCTTCATCTATCCGACCGCGATCTGGATTCCGGTTCGCACCGCAAGTTTCGACGACGTCGCGTTCCCTTTGGACAAACTTGCCGCACGCCACGGTTTTAAACTCACCGTTGAACGCGTTGCCGCCATCCGCCAAAGCGATAAAACGGTTACGTTCGAATCGGGGGAAACTCGACGGATCGATCACCTCGTCATTGCGATCGGTGCAGCCAAAACCAAACACGACGGGATTGAGCACACCCTCTCGATCTGCGGTGCGCCCGAACAATCGCTGTTACTCAAGGATCGAATCGAAGCGCTCGTGGCCAAAGGGGGAGGAAAAATCGCCTTCGGTTTCGGCGGCAATCCGAACGATCCCAGCGGGGTGCGCGGGGGACCGGGGTTCGAACTGTTTTTCAACCTTCACCACTATCTCGAGAAACTCGGAATCCGCGACAAGTTCGAAATGACCTTCTTCGCACCGATGGCCTCGCCGGGAGCACGGATGGGAGAAAAAGCCCTCAAGCTGATGGACATGATGTTCAAGCGTAACCGTTTCGGTGCCCAATACGGCAAAAAAATCAAACGGTTCGAAGAAAAAGCGGTCGTATTCGAAGACGACAGCCGGCTCGAGAGCGACCTGACCATGTTCATCCCCGCAGGCGACGGGATGGATCTGATCAAAAACAGCGATCTTCCCCAAAACGGTGCCGGTTTCATCCGTATCGACAACTACTGCGAAATCGAGGGGGTCAAGGGATGGTACGCCGTCGGTGACGCCGCGGCGCTCGAAGGACCGGAGTGGAAAGCCAAACAAGGTCACATCGCCGAAGTCATGGCCCGTAACGCCGCACATAACAGCGCGATCGACGCCGGGTTCAAACCGGGAGAGAAAAAAACCTATCAGGACCATCTCAACATCCTCTGCGTCATGGATATGGGCAATGGGGCCGGATTCGTCTACCGCGATGACAAAAAAGCGCTTTTGATCCCGATGCCGATCGTCGGCCACTGGCTCAAAATCTTCTGGGGATGGTACTACAAACTCTCCAAAATGGGGTATATCCCCCGCATTCCGGGGATGTGATGAAATTTCTCATCCCACTGATCGCTGCCCTCATCCTCGGCGGATGCATGGAGAGAGAAATCTACAGCGAAATCACCGATCCCTCCCGGATCGGCCATCCCCCCTCATCGGTGCAGGTCATCGATCTGAGCGGGAATCTGAAAACGGACCTGAAAACGGATTCCGACAGTACGACCAAAATCGAGGTCTACGTCCACCGCGCCGCGTGCAGCAGCGCCTCTGCAAAAGCGCTGGGAAGCGATTTCGACGGCTACGTCCGGATCACGATCTTTGAGAACGGCCGCACGATCGCCCGCGCCCAGATGGATTACAAGGGGGAACCTTCTCCCGCCATGATCCAAACGATTCATGACACACTCATCGAAAAACTGCAATGGAGCAAACAATGACACAAACTACTTTTATGGAAAAATACCCCATCTATACCCTCGAAGTTTCGAAAAACGAATCCCTCTTTTCTACCGTTGACGAGATCATCGACAATCTCAAAAACCAAATCGCCGCCGATCCCGTCGCCGCCTACATTGCCGATTTTGACCATTATGCCCATACCGACCGCCTGGGCGGAGAGATCAATCCAGCCATCAAAGCGGCCAAAATGGTCGTATTCTGCTTCGGCCAGAAACTTCCCAATCCCCAGATGATGGCCGCTCGCCCCCGATCGATCGGCGTAGCCGACATGGGAGACAATTTTGTTTTCTCCTTCCTCGAAGCTCCCATGAGCGCCATCAATGTCGCCATGGAACAATGGATAAAACAGTCACTGCGCCTTTCATAGATTCATTTATTTGATAAGATTGTTTACTTTATCAAATATTTATAGCCCCGCCGCTATCATTTCCCACCTATTTTTGAAAGGGGAAAAGGATTTGCGCGGTCTCCGTAAATGGTTTGCTCTCCTTTTTATTCTTTCCCTTTTCGCCACCGTCGCGCACGAACTCGACCACGACCATCACCATGACGAAACGTGCGAAGTGTGTCTGCTTGCGCATGCCCCCGCATTGCTTGACGATCCCGTCGTTGCCGCTGTCGTGGAATCGGTCTACGATATCTTTTCCGACCCTGCAACCTCCTATTTTCATACCTCGTCGCTCAACTGCCGCAACCGATCTCCTCCCCTTTTCTGATCCCTCTTCAGCCAAACCCACTTTATTACGATCAGGATATTTCCATGAACAAAACACTACTATCCATTTTTGCCGCCGGCGCACTGCTGGCCGATGAACTTTCATCCGAACATCTGATGATCGAAGCGATCACCGTATCGGCATCGCCCATCCACGAACACGACGCGTTCGACGTCCCCGCCCAAATCGATGCGCTCGAGCGTGACGATATCATTGCGAAATCGACCTCATCGCTGGGTGCGATACTCGAAGACATTCCCGGCGTCAACAACCTCTCAACCGGTTCTCAGGCGGGTAAACCGGTGATCCGTGGAATGAACGGCGAACGGGTAAAAATACTCTCAAACGGCAACGCGACCGATTTCCAGACCTACGGAATCCGTCATATTTCCAACACCGAGCCTTTCCTGGCCGAACGGATCGAAGTGATCCGTGGAGCGCAGGGGGTACTCTACGGTTCCGATGCCCTCGGAGGGGTCGTTAACCTCCTCTCCCCCGAACTTCTCTACGCCAAAGAGGGGGAGAGCGAAGTCCGGGGCGATGTGCTCGGAGAATACCACACCAATAACGACGAACGCTTCGGCGGCGTCAAAATCCAGGCCGCGTCGGGCAAACTAGGGGTAAATGCGGGATTTACGAAACGAAAAGCCGGAAACCTCCACACTCCGACTTCCGACACATGGGCGCCCGGAAGCCCGACAACCCCCGGAACCCTTCCCCGTTTTGCCGGAGAGCTCCCCTATACCGATTTCGAAACGACCTCGGTCCTCGCGGCGATCGGCTACACGGACGACTGGGGCAACGTCTCCTTGCAGCACACCTACTGGCAAAGCTACCAGAACTACCTGGGACACGGTTCCGCACCGTCGTATAATGCCGTAGCTTCCGCGGGGCAGGATCTCTCCAACAACGAAACGCAGTTGAGAGGAGAGTTTTTGGCGGGAGAATGGATCGTCAAACCTACCGTCTCCCGCACCCTCAACCGCCGACAGGCAGCAACCAACGTTCCCTATGAATCGATGAACGCTTCAAATATCGATCTGGACATCGAAGTAGACCGGCTCGACGCGAAACTCGCTCTGGTCCATCCCCAAATCGGTATATTCGACGGTGAGATCGGTATCGAGGGTTACGACAAAGAACAAAACGTACGGGCGGGGCATCTCGTTCCCGATGCGGATGAAACGGGGCAGTCGATCTACCTGTTCGAGGAAGCCGATCTGGAACAATGGGTCTTGCAGTGGGGCTTGCGCTACGACACCCGCGACATCGAAGCAAAAGAAACGGCTGAGGGGAACCGCCGCTTTTCGGCGATGGGCGGTTCCATCGGAGCCACCTACAAAATCGATCCTCGCTGGAACGTCGCCGTGAATATCTCACGCGGGTTCCGGGCGCCGAGCATTTTCGAACTCTACGCCGACGGCGTACACGGCGGAGTGCAGGCATACCAGACCGGGAATCCGGATCTGGGCGAAGAGACGACGCTGGGGGGCGACCTCTCGCTGCGCTATAAAGATGAAACGACCAAAGCCTCGTTCACCCTTTATCGTACCTACATCGACGATTACATCTACCTGGCCAATACGGGATACTACCGCAACACCGCAGGGGTACGCTTTACCTCTGCCGGCACCGGACGAATGGCCGAAATGACGAATCGTCAAACCGATGCCCGCATGCAGGGAATCGAATTCGCGTTCGAAACCCGCCCGTGCGATGCCCTCCGGTTCGACGGGGCTTTCGAGATCATCGAAGGCAAAGACACCGCCAACGACCGCGATTTGACCATGATGCCCGCCAACAATATGCGCCTTGGGCTCCATTACAACCTCGGAACTTTCGGAAACGTCAAAAACAATACCGCCTCGGTACACCTCAAAGCCGTCGACGATCAACAAGCCGCCGGAGCGCATGAACCTTTCGCGCAGTACAATACGATGCCTTTCGGTTCCGCCGATACGGCCGGTTACGTTTTATGGGGGATCGGATACGAAAGTGACGTTTTGATGATGGATCGCACGGCACGGCTGGGGATCAGAGTGGACAACCTCTTTGATACGGAATACCGCGATTTTCTCGATACCTACAAAGGGTATGCGCTGGGGACGGGAAGAAACGTCTCATTTTCCCTTCGAATCCCGTTTTGATCGCGGAAGTTTTTTTTCAGATCATCTTGCCCACAACCGTATCGATATCGACGGTATCGGTCATTTCGACGTTGATGCCGCTCCCTTCGATGTTGCGGCGTATTCCCTCGCCGATACTGCGCACGACCAGCAGATCGGCTCCTTTGAGCAGCGGAGGGATGATCCGCCCGGCCGCCAACCCGGCTGCGGTCGAATCGTCAACGATTTCGACCCCTTTGTCCGTAAGCTCCCGATAGATCGGATTTTCTTTATAAACGATCGAAACGATGGAGCCGTTGTCCACCTTGGCAAAAGCAAACTGCTTCGCCGTGAGAAAATAAGGATGGACTTCGGAACGGGTATTCGTGGGGAAAACGACGGTGAAACTTTTTTTCTCTTCCGTGAGCGATATTCCCTTGCCGTACATCACCATCTCGGCCATTTTTTTGCGTGCCCGCTTGACCAGCTTCGCAAAAGTGGGACGCGATACCCCCAGCGCCGCCGCGCACTCCTCATGGTACAGCCCCTTGAAATCGGCCAGCACCATCGCTTCGAACTCGTCCGCCGACAGCGGGAGCATCTCTTTGGGCTTACAGGTCAAAGGGCCGAACGACAGACAGGTCGGTTTGACGGAATAATTGCGTTGTTTGCTCATACTGAACCTTTTTTTACATTTGTAAATCATAAACGTTTTTTTCCCAAGCCCACCTTAAACGGACTTTGTGGCTAAATACCGCTAATGCATTCTGAATTATACAAATGATAAATATTGCTTAATAATCTTTTTATTTTACATATGTTAAATTACAGCATGTCGATATTAACAAATGGTAAACGTTTTATTACAATACTGCAACATCGGATGAACATATTTATTAATAATTCGTCACGTTTACCATTAACCGTTATGATCAGTCTCGTCGTTTACGGCTGCCTGAAAGAGTGGTTATAAGCGACATCTGTTTCCTCCTTCGCAGATGTCACTTATGCCCATTTTGGAAAACCCGCCGGAAAGGTTTCGGCGCGCAATGAGTAAAGACCGTTTCAAGATGGGTGAAAATCATTATAAAGGATTTAGCATGATCGCTATACCCGTCAAAACCGAAACCCCTCAAAGCGCCGTCGCGCCCTTGTTCGGCAAAGCCAAATGGTTTGCCCTGATCGATAAAACCGGAGAGATCACTTTCTGGCACAACACCCTTCAAAGCGGCCGTGAAGTGGTCAACCATTTCAAAAAAAGCGGTGTCACCCGCGTCGTATTCCAGGATATGGGTGGAAATCCCTACCTGATGCTCAGTTCCGCCGGGATTGAATGCTACCATGCCGGGCATGGACGCATCCTCCTCCCCGAAGCGCTCGAATTTATGAAAAACGGCGCCCTTATCCGGGTAACCTCGGACAACATGGCCGAATACGTCGAACGCCCGCACCGCCACCGTAAAGAAGAGCACCTTCATCTTCAGCACTGCGGGGAACACCATCACCACGGACACCACCGGCATGGCTACTGAAGCATCGCTGCTTCGCCGGATCGCCGACCTGTATATCGAAGGCTTCCGCGCCATGAAAGTGGGGCGGCAGCTTTGGCTTCTGATCGCGCTTAAACTCTTGATCCTGTTCGGGGTGATGAAAATTCTTTTTTTTCCCGATATCCTCAACACACGGTTCGATACCGATGCGCAGCGCAGCGCTCATGTGCTGGAAAATTTAACCAAGGAGTGACTGAATGTCAAAAAAAATCGTTTTTCCGACCAATGAACACCACGGCCTCCTCTCGAAACGGGATGCCCATTTCGGACGGGCCAATTTCTACACCGTCGTCGAAGTAGCCGATAACGGCCATATCGAAGACGTCCTCGTCGTCAAAAACGAAGGGCACGCAGATAGTGGCTGCGGCGGCGCGGTCGAAAACATCTGCACCCTGGGAGCGGACGTGTTGATCGTTTCGGGAATCGGCGGTTCTCCGCTGGAAGGTTTCGTTAGCCGGGGATTGGCGGTTTACCACGACAACCGATCCTTCAACGTCCATCAGTCCCTTCAGGCCTTTCTGGAGAACAGGCTGAGCCTCATGCAGCCGCAGATGAGCTGTTCACACCACTAAAAAGGAAACACCATGGAACCAATGGCCAGCGAACTGGTAGACTGGTCCCGGGCGCAATTCGCCCTGACGGCCCTGTACCACTTCTTGTTCGTCCCTCTCACCCTGGGACTCTCGTTTATCGTCGCGATCATGGAGACGATCTATGTGAAAACGGGGGATGAGAAATGGAAAAAAATCACCCGTTTCTGGATGACCCTATTCGCGATCAATTTCGCGATCGGGGTTGCAACGGGTCTCATCATGGAGTTCGAATTCGGAACCAACTGGTCGAACTATTCGTGGTTCGTCGGGGACATCTTCGGTGCGCCGCTGGCGGTCGAGGGGATATTGGCCTTCTTCATGGAATCGACCTTTTTTGCCGTCATGTTCTTCGGATGGAACAAAGTCTCCAAAGGCTTCCATCTCCTCTCGACGTGGCTCGTCGCGGTCGGATCGAATCTCTCGGCCTTCTGGATCCTCGTCGCCAACGGCTGGATGCAATACCCGGTGGGGATGGTGTTCAATCCCGACACCGTCCGCAACGAAATGGCCTCCTTTTGGGACGTCGCCCTCTCGCCCGTCGCGGTGGCGAAGTTCCTCCACACCATCGGCAGCGGCTACGTGATCGGCGCCTTGTTCGTGATCGGGGTTTCGGCATGGCTGATTCTCAAAGGGCGTGACGTCATCGAAGCGAAACGCTCGATGGTGGTCGGAGCCAGCTTCGGTTTGCTCGTATCGATCTTCCTTGCGGTGAGCGGGGACGAATCGGCCTACCAGGTCGCCCAGCATCAGCCGGTGAAACTGGCCGCAATGGAGGGACTTTACAAAGGGGAAGAGCGCGCCGGAATCGTCGCATGGGGCGTCCTCAATCCCGACAAACAGATCGGTGACGACCGGCCCGAATTTCTGGGCGACGTCACGATTCCCTACGCCCTTTCGTTTCTGGGATACCACGACGTCGACGCCTTTGTCCCCGGACTGGACGACCTGGTGTACGGCAACCCCGATCACAACGTCGAAAGCGCCGCCTCCAAAATGATCAAGGGGAAAATCGCCGTTGAAGCACTCTCTGATTACAAAGAGGCGAAAAAAGCGGGCGACGAAGCAGCGATGGCCGCGGCGAACGCAAAGCTCCAGCAATACATGGGCTATTTCGGTTACGGCTACCTCGAAAAGCCGACCGATATCGTCCCTCCCATAGCAATCACCTTCTACAGTTTCCACGTCATGGTGGGGCTTGGGATGTGGTTCATCGTCTTGTTCCTGGTCGTCCTCTACCTGCTGATGGCCAACGACATCACCCGCTTCCGAAAAGTGCTGTGGGTAGCCCTCTTCTCGCTGCCGCTGGGTTACGTCGCCGCCGAAGCGGGATGGATCGTCGCGGAAGTGGGACGCCAGCCCTGGGCGATCCAGGATCTCCTTCCCGTAGGCATCGCGGCGACGCAGATCGAAGCGGGGAACGTCCAGCTCTCGTTCTGGCTCTTCGCCCTCCTCTTTACGGGGCTGTTGATCGCCGAAATCAAAATCATGCTCCGCCAGATCGCGCAGGGCATCCACGGAGGCCACTGATGTTTGAAAATCTAACATTGCACGAGCTGCAAATCTACTGGTGGAGCATCATCTCTTTGCTTGGCGGACTGTTTGTCTTCATCATGTTCGTTCAGGGAGGACAGACGCTCCTGAACCAACTTTCCGGCAATGAAACGGAAAAAACGATGCTCGTCAACTCGCTGGGGCGCAAATGGGAACTTGGGTTCACGACCCTCGTCCTTTTCGGGGGGGCGCTGTTCGCGGCGTTTCCCCTCTTTTACGCGACAAGTTTCGGCGGAGCCTACTGGGTGTGGCTCGCCATCCTCTTTACGTTCATCATTCAGGCCGTCTCGTACGAATACCGCACCAAAGCCGGAAACGTTTTCGGGGCGCGTACCTATGAGACGTTCCTCGCGATCAACGGCTATCTGGGTACTTTTTTACTGGGGGCGGCAATCAGCACCTTCTTCAGCGGTGCGGAGTTTCGGCTGGACGACAACAACTTCGTCTACTGGATGAGTTCCACCCGCGGCCTCGAAGCGCTGGCGGTATGGCAGAACTACCTCCTCCCCTTTGCGATGATCTTTCTCGTGCGGATCATCGGGGGGATGTATTTTCTCAACAACATCGACCATGAGCCGATCCGTGACCGCGCCCGCGCCATGATCAAACGCAATATCCTCTACTTTCTCCCCTTCTTCCTCGCATTCGTAGGATGGGTGCTGTTCAAGGACGGGTTCGCGTACGATCCGGTGAGCAAAGCCGTCACGCTGGTCCCGATGAAGCACCTGGGCACCTTTATTGAACTGCCCTGGATCGGGGCGATGTTCCTCCTCGGCGTTGTGATGATTCTCGTCGCCGTTTTCAACTCGGTTTTCAAAGCGAAAAACTGCTGCATCTTCACAGTCGGGATAGGAACGGTCCTTACCGTCATGGCCCTGCTGCTCAACGTCGGGTTGAACGGAACGTCGTACTACCCCTCGGTATACGACCTGCAGCATTCACTCACGATTGAAAATTCATCGGGAAGCCACTATACTCTTGCAGCGATGTCGTATGCGTCGCTGATGGTTCCCTTCGTCCTCGCCTACATCGCCTACGTCTGGCATGCGATGGACCGGGTCAAAATCACCGAGGAGGAAATCACCTCTTCGGGCGAACACCACTATTAAGGAGATCGTCATGATCGACTACACCGAATCATTGATCTGGCTGGCCGCATGGCCGCTGATCATCTATCTGGGATACAAGTTCGCAGCGTTCAACATGGCCCACTTTACACGGATGGAAAAGTTCCTCGAAAAAGAGGAAAGTTCCCACTAAGGGGAGAGTATAATATGAATGAAGCCATCAGTCTGGCCGTGACCTTCGTCGCGATCATGATCGTATATGAATATCTGAAGCCTAAGGACGATAATAAATCAACGGATAAAGATGAAGATTAAATAAAATGAAGCCCGAGCCATCGCTCTCTTTCTTCAAAGTGCTGAAAAAATCGGCGGTCTCTTTTGCCGCGACCCTTCCCCTGTTGATGGGAGTCATTCTCCTCGTCGGGATGGTCCAGACGCTGGTAAGTCCGCAGATGATCGCCTCACTCTTCGGTCACGGGGTTCTGATCGATACCGTGATCGGGACGGCCGTCGGCGCGGTCGCTTCAGGGAACCCGTCGATCGGCTATATGGTCGGGGGAGAATTATTGGAACAGGGGATTTCGCTGTTCGCGATCACCGCCTTTATCCTCTCATGGGTGACGCTGGGCCTCGTCGGCCTACCTGCTGAGATCAGCGTCTTCGGCATCCGGTTTACCGTCGTGCGCAATCTCCTCTCCCTCGTTTTCACCTTTCTCATCTCGATCGCAACCGTCATGAGCGTCGAGGCCCTCTCATGAATTTATCCGATTTCAAAGGTATCTGGTTTTTGCTCGGCGTCGCGGTCGCCTACGGAGTGCTTTGGGGATTCGATCCGCACAGCGGCCTCAAGGCTCTGGAGAAAAGCGGCACAATCGTGTGGAGCCTTTTGCCGATCTTCGCTCTTGTGATCCTCATCACCGCCCTCGTCAACTATTTTCTCAAACCCGCCCGGTTCGTCAAACATTTCGGGGCCGACAGCGGCAAAAAAGGGTGGTTCCTCTCCCTCGCCAGCGGTGTTCTCAGCCACGGACCGATGTACGCGTGGTATCCGATGCTGCAGGAGATGAGAGAGCGGGGAATCAGGGACGGCTATCTGGTGGCGTTTTTGTATGCGAGATCGATCAAAATCCCTCTCCTGCCGCTGATGGTGGAGTATTTCGGGTGGCTTTTTACGATCGTGCTGACGTTCTATATTCTGCTGGGGTCGTGGCTTCAGGGGGTCGTTTCCGATCGCATCGGATCGAAAGGTCCCTGATTTCCCTTACATCCGAGCCAGTTTTTTGTTGAGGAGAAACGTCCCCCACGGGACGAGCGAAGCGACGAACGCCATGGCGCTGAACGAATAGTTCCAGCGATGGGCGGCGGCCGCCGCGACGAGCGCGGCGACGAACGCGATGAATAGCAGCCCGTGCGCCATCCCGACGATCTTGACCGCCATGGGAATTCCTGCCATGTATTTGAGCGGCATCGCGACGAACAGCAAGATCAGGTACGACCACCCTTCGATGTTTCCGATGAGGCGCAATGTGGCGATTTTATCGTTCATCGTGCCCCCTTTATTTCACGGGGCAGGTTTTCGGTGCGCTCACCTGCGCCATCCCGACAATCCCCTGTTCCAGAACCTGCACGTTGGAAAAACCGAGCATTTTGAGGTTCAGCGCCGCCGGAAATGCCCGCGTCGCCGAATGGCACAGAATCACCAGCCGCTTGTCGGAAGGAATTTGATCGAGGTTTTTCGCCTCGAAGAGCTCAGAAAGGGGGATCGAAAGGGTGTTTTGGTACCCCGAGCGGATAAACGCCTGCTCTTCGGGGGTGCGGATATCGATCACGACAATCGAGGGGTCTTTCCGGATTGCCTCAACAAACGCTTCAGGTTTAAGGAAGATCGTACTGTTAGCAAACGCTTCAAACGTCAGCTTGCCGTAAAAAGCATCGAGTTTTTTCGCCAGATCGGCATCATAGGCCGACGCCGGGAGGGAAAATGCCACCAGTGCGGAGGCCAAAAAAAGTTTCACTTTCATCGTGCTATCTTATCCTTCGTATCAGTATTGTTGTCCGAAGAATAGCGACACCCAACTAAATCTATAATAACTTGGCCATATTATAAAGATACGTTTCGATTATGGCTACTCTTCCTTCAGACTGAGCGACACTTTCTGCTTTTCGACATCCACCTCGAGCACCCGGATACGCCCCAGCTGCTGATTGACGCTGAGCACCTCGAGAGGGTGGGCGATTCGTTTTTCCGACATCTGGGAGATATGGATGAGGCCGTCGTTTTTGAGCCCGATGTCGACAAACGCGCCGAAATCGGCGATGTTGCGGACGACCCCCGAGACAATCGAGCCGGGTTTCAGCTCTTTGATGTCGGTCAGATCGGAGCGAAAAGCGATCGGGGGGAGAGATTCGCGGGGGTCGAACCCCGGTTTTTTCAATTCCGCGACGATGTCTCCCAGCGTCGCCTCCCCGATCCCCAGCTCGCGCGCGATGGCGGGGAGCTGCTCTTTCGTGATGCCCTGTACGTCGTAGCGCTCCATCAGCGCCGACGCCGCGCCGTAGCTCTCGGGGTGAACGCCCGTATTATCGAGGACGCTTTTGCCGCCACGAATACGGAAGAACCCCGCGCACTGTTCGTACGCCTTGGCCCCCAGCCCCTTGACCTTCAGCAGCTCCGCTTTGGAGCGAAACGCCCCTCTTTTCTCACGGTGTTCGACGATCGCTTTGGCGACCTTGTTCCCCACCCCCGCGACGTAGGAGAGCAAGGAGACCGAGGCGCTGTTGGGGTCGACCCCGACACGGTTGACGAGGTCTTCGGTCACGTCGCCCAGTTTCTTCTCCAGCAGCTTCTGGTTGACGTCGTGCTGGTACTGCCCGATCCCCAGCGATTTGGGATCGATCTTCACGAGCGCCGCCATCGGGTCGCGAAGCCGCTGGGCGATCGAGATCGCGCCGCGGATCGTGACATCAAGCTGCGGGTACTCCTCCTGCGCGATCTTCGAGGCCGAATAGACCGACGCCCCCGCCTCGGAGACGACGGTATAGGCGAGGTTCAGCCCCTCCTCGCGGTTGAGCCGGGCGAAAAACTCCTGCGTCTCCCGCGATCCGGTGCCGTTGCCGATCGCGACAGCGTCAATCCCGTAGCGCTGCACGAAATCCTTGACCGTTTTGGCCGACTTCTCGTAATCGGACTGCGGCGGGGTCGGGTAGATCACCGCGTGGGTCACATAGGTGCCGTTGGCGTCCACGACGGCGAGCTTGCACCCCGTGCGGTAGGCCGGATCGACTCCGAGGATCGCGTGTTTGGCCACCGGAGGGGTGATAAGCAGCTGCGAGAGGTTTTTGCCGAACGTGCTGATCGCCTGCGCGTCGGAACGTTCCTTCACGAGGGCGTGGACCTCCCGCTCCAGCGAAGGGAACAGCAGCCGCTTGAACCCGTCCAGATACGCTTCGAGGAGGAGTTCGCGCGAACTCTTGGCGTGGCGGGGAATCCGGAACCGCTCGATCGACTGCGCGACCCGCTCCGTGTCGATGGAGATTTTGACACTCAGCTCCTTTTCGGCGACGCCGCGCATCAGGGCGAGGTAGCGGTGGGAGGGGATGGAGGAAATCCGCTCGCTTTTGCCCGCGAGCTTGGCGTACAGGCCGTCCTCCTTGAGCCCCTTGGCCCCTTTGATCTCGAACGAGGAGTACTCCATCATCTGCCGCCGCCAGTGGTCCCGCTCGCGCGGATCGTCGCTGTAGCGCTCGGCGAGGATGTCCTGCGCCCCCTGGACCGCTTCATCCACCGATTTCACCGCACCTTTGACGAACTGCGCCGCTTTTTGGAGAAACTCCCCCTTCTCGAGCCGTCCACTCTCCAGCACATTCGCCAGAGGTTCCAGTCCAGAGGCGATCGCGCTCGCGGCGCGGGTGTTTTTCTTCTCTTTGTAGGGGCGGTAGAGATCCTCGACCTCCTGCAAACTCGCCGCCGCGTCGAGGCGGGAGCGCACCTCATCGCTCAGATGCCCCCGCTCGGTGATGAGGCGCAGCACCTCCTCCTTGCGTTCCAGCAGTCTTTTGGCGTAGCCGTACACCTCCTCGAACGCACGCAGCTGCTCGTCGCTCGCACCCCCCGTCATCTCCTTGCGGTAGCGGGCGATGAAGGGGATCGTGGCACCCTCTTCGAGGAGCCCCAGGATATTGGCGACGTTTTTGGGGGAGATATTCGTTTTTTGGCTGAGAAGGTCGATCAGAGGGGTCATAGGAATCCTGCGGTGGTGAAATTAGGAGGGGAAGTGTACTCTGTTTTGGTAAAACTTACGTACTTTTCTGTTTAGCCAGAAAAGTACCAAAACAAGCGTAGCGCTCCCGAAGGGATGTTTCTGTGAAAAGAGCATACCGCGATCCAAGAACGCTCGTTCCTCCCGGCACTTCTGCCTCCAGAACGGCTCTAGGTAATGGATCGCGGAAAATTTGTATGGAATCATTTTCGCGGAACGCGAAAACAATAAGCAACCTGTCTTTCGAGCATCCTTGAAAGCCGCATGCGGAGGCAGCAGTGCCGGGAGCATGCGAGCGATTTGCTCGAAAGACGAGGTTTTTTGGGTTACTTTTTTTGCCGGAACAAAAAAAGTGACAAGGGTTTATCAAAAGTGCCTGACATCTTTTTGATCTTTGATTTGTTAGATTATTACTTAAGGTAGCCTATTGCACGTCCGTAATTGTAAAGTTTCGACAGAACATAATTGGCAATTTCTGCTCTTCCTGTTTTTTTTCTCCACATCATTTCCAATCTAATAGGGCCATTGGATGTATGTGCCAAAATATCTGTTCTTCTAGTTAAACCTGTCCCAATGTTTTGCTCTAGTTGATAACTGTCAATTACTCCTATCGCTTTCAAGCTTTCTGCAATACAACGATTGAGTGCCACATCATTGCTAGCTGCAATTGTTGCAAGCTTTTCAAAAGAAGCAACTGTATTTGGTCCTGGTTTTGTTCCTACTTTTCGTGCACGTATGGGAGTATTCTCAAAAGAATGTGCTAAATTTGTGTCAGAGATTCTTACGAGTACGTCTTTATCCTTTGCAACTGACATACTCATATCACGCATCTTATCTTTAAGTGCATCATCTGCATAGCTTCTAACGATTGATAACGCGGGAATCATTGGAAAATGGATAATTCGGGCATCAAAAAAAGTTCCAATTACACCCAATTTTTCTGGAATCTTCTTTAAGTCTTCGACAACATTTGCATTGGTCACTGCCATCATTCTATCAACATCAGCTGCATACAATGTACCTCTAGTAAGACCATCAACATCTGTGTCTGGGTCATTGCCAGCTAAAACAACTGTCCATACCCGACATTTTTCTTTTGCAATAAGACGATTAAGCTCTCGTTGACTTTTAAGTAACTCACCTCTAATAGTTGCCATGAATCTACCAATCGTGGAAGACTCATTATAAATTTTCGAAAGCATTTCATCTGAAATGCCAAGATCATGAATTGTGGCACCTTCGTTTAACACAGAAATCGTACTATTTGCGATATTTATAAAATCAGATTTTTCTGGCCCCTTAAATACAAAAACTGGTTCTTGAGTGCCAATCAAAGCCTCAGACCCTAATTCATTAGCCAACTCAGCAAGCGTTTCTGCAAGATCATTTCGATTTACTGGCCATGCAATTATTGTTTTTTCCCCTTCTATGCTTCTTAGAAAAGAGTTTATGGAATGTATAGATTTCTCAAGTTCAGCTTTTGAAACATCTGTCAACGCCTCTCTCCCTTCTAAGACAACAATTCTTAATTCATTCGGAGTTTCAGGTAGATTCATCAAAATTTGAGTCAAATCTTCATTTTTATTAATTGTAAGTGTTTCAACATTATCCCTGAATATTTCAACTGTGTGTAAAAAGGTGGATTTACCTGTGCCAGAGTCTCCTCGAAATATTAAAAAAGCACCTCTGCTTGAAGCCTGCATGTCTAGATACAAGTCGTCGATGAAGTTTAAAGCACTAGTCACGGGATGAACTATTTCAGCAATTTGATCTGACGCTTTTCTTCTTAAGATGTCATACCGATCGGGAACAAGAAGGTTATTTGTACTCAATTAATGTCCTTTACACAAATATCTAACTATCTATTCTAAAAATATCCCTTTTCACCCAATTTCGAACAAATCATCGGACACATAGAATATCTAAGTATCAAAATTAAACAAAATGACATATTTTCAGTAATTCTACGCTTTTTTTCTTAATAATGTCCGTATCTCTTCTAAAAAGCAAGCGGATGAAACAGCGGTATAATGCCACTATCAAAACAAAAGGCCCCCCCTTGCCCCACCCTCCCCGCGACAAATACTCCGTCCTCAAACACACCTTTGGATTTTCAGGTTTCAGACCGTTGCAGGAAGAGGCGGTGGATGCGATCCTCTCGCGCCGCGATCTGGCGATGCTGCTCCCCACGGGCGGGGGGAAATCGCTGTGCTACCAGCTTCCGACGCTGCTGATGGAGGGGATCACGATCGTCGTCTCCCCCCTCATCGCCCTGATGCACGACCAGGTCCTCGCGCTCAAAGAACTGGGGATCGAGGCGGAGATGATCTCGTCGGCGCAAAGCGCATCGGAGCAGCAGGAGGCGTTTGCCAAGGCGAACAACAAGATACTGAAGCTCCTCTACGTCGCCCCGGAGCGGCTGGCCAACGGCTCTTTCCTCGCGTGGCTGGGGACGCTCGATATCAATTTTTTCGTCATCGACGAGGCCCACTGTATCAGCGAATGGGGGCATGAGTTCCGCGACGACTACCGCAGGCTTGGTGAACTGCGCTCCGCGTTCCCCCACACCCCGATCGCCGCCTTCACCGCCACCGCGACGCCGAAGGTGCGCGAGGACATCCTCTCCCAGCTTGGGCTTCGCGACCCGCTGATCCTGCGTGCGCCCGTGCTGCGCAAAAACATTTCCATCACCGTACGAGAGCGCGACGGCGGATGGCGCACTGATCTGATGAACATCCTGAAAAAACACGAGGGGGAGAGCGGGATCGTCTACGCCTTCTCCCGCCGAGAGACCGAGGAGCTCGCCGAATTCCTCTCGAAAAAAGGGCTCAGATGCTCAGCCTACCATGCCGGGATGAGTTCCGAGCAGCGCCGCAGCGTCCACCAGTCGTTTCTGAACGACGAGACGCAGATCATCGTCGCGACCGTCGCATTCGGGATGGGGATCGACAAGGGAGACATCCGCTTCGTCATCCACACCTCGCTTCCCAAGACGATCGAAAATTATTATCAGGAGATCGGACGGGCCGGGCGCGACGGGATCGACTCGGAGGCGGTGCTGTTCTATTCGGGAAGTGATTTTTTCACCAAAAAACGGCTCATCGACGAGGGGGGCGACCCGCAGTACCGGGAGATGATCCTCGCCAAACTCCGCGCCGCGATGGACTACGCCACCTCCGAGGAGTGCCGCCACAAAACGATCGCGGCCTATTTCAGCGACACGATCGAACCCTGCGGCGACAAATGCGACAACTGTCTGGAGACACAGGGGAACAAAAAGGATATCACGACCCCCGCCCGAATGTTCCTCTCGGCCGTCTACAAGACGGGGGAGAGGTTCGGGGCCACTTACATCGGTGAGGTGCTGCGGGGGGAGGAGAACGAGAAAATCCTCTCCAATTCCCATCAAAGTCTGAGCGTCTTCGGGATCGGGGCGGAAATGAACAAGAGCGTGTGGGGGACGATTGCCAAACGACTCGTCGAGCTGGGGGCACTGGAGCCCGATGAGTACAAGGCGCTCCACCTCACCCCCGCGGGGGCGGAGATCCTGAGGGGGAACCGCAGCGTCCACATCCGCGAAGAGCGGCTGAGCCCCAAAAAAGCGGAAAAGAAATCCAAAGCCCCCCATCCGAACGCCCCTGCGCATTACGAGGAGTTCAGGGCATTACGCGCCACCATCGCCCGAGAACACGGCGTCCCCGCCTACATCGTATTCGGCGACAAGACCCTCTACGAACTGGCCGAACAGCTTCCGCAGACGCGGGAGGAGATGCTGAACGTCAGCGGAATCGGGGAAGTGAAGTACGAACGGTACGGGGAAGTGTTTCTGGAGCTCTCGCGAAACATCAAAGGAAACGGATAGAGCTTATCTCCCCCGCCCTTTTCCCTTTTTGGGAGCCGCTTTTTTCGGTTCCTCTTCACGCGCCACGCGCGGCCCGCGCTTGCCGATATGTTTGGGCTGTACCGGTTCTTTTTTCTTTTTGTTCCCGAACGCTCCGGGAGTGCGCCCTTTTTTCTCCGCTTCTTTGCTCATGCTTTTGCCCCGCGTTTTGACCAGGCCGTCGGTTGAGGGCGGTTCGAATCCCGCTACCGGAACGATCTCGACGTTTTTGCCCAGCATCGCGACGATTTTTTTCCACGAGAGCGATTCGGAAGCGGAAAGAAGCGTTATCGCCGTCCCCTCTTTGCCCGCCCGTCCGGTACGGCCGATCCGGTGGATGTAGTCGCTGGCGATGTGGGGGATGTCGTAGTTGATGACGACGTCGAGTCCATCGATATCGAGTCCGCGCGCGGCAATGTCGGTAGCGACGAGGATGCGGCTTTTCCCTTCCCGAAAATCGCGCAGCGCACGGTCGCGCGCACCGTGTTTTTTGTCCCCGTGGATCGTAACGCAGGGCAGACCGCTTTCGCGCAGGTATTCGCTCACCTCGTCGGCGATTGCCTTGGTACGGGTAAAGACCAGAACCTGGGGATAGTTATTCGAGCCGATCAGGTACGCCAGCAATTCCCGTTTACGCTCGGCTTCGGTCGGATGGACGATCTGGCGGATCGTGGCGTCGGCGGCTTTGAGGTTGTCGATTTCGACCAGCAGCGGGCGCTTAAGGACCCGTTCCGAAAGTCGTTTGACGGCCCCCGTCATCGTTGCCGAAAAAAGTGCTGTCTGACGTGAGGGAGGCAGCATGTCGACGATCTGTTCGATTTCGCGGATAAATCCCATATCCATGATCGTGTCAGCCTCATCGAGAACGAGATGGCTGATTTTTGAGAGGGGGATATGCCCCTGCTTGTTCAGCTCGATCAGGCGTCCGGGGGTTGCGATCAGCAGGTCGGCTCCTTTGGAAAGCGACGCGATCTGTTTGTCGATGTTCACCCCGCCGAAGACGTTAAGTATCCGCAGATCGAGGCCAAGCGCGTATGAGCGGATCGCGCGGGTCATCTGGGTAGCCAACTCACGCGTGGGGACGAGGATGAGCGCACGGGGACGCGCGATCTCGTCGGCATCGCCTTTTCCGAGCTGCTGGAGGATCGGCAACGCGAATGCGGCCGTTTTTCCCGTCCCCGTCTGCGCCGCGCCGAGGATATCCCGACCCCGAAGCATCAGCGGGATGACTTTCGTCTGAATCGGCGTCGGGTCGGAATAGCCGAGTGCGGAAAGATTGGCCTGAAGCGTGGGGTTCAATGTCGAAAAGGGCATGAATCCTCCGAATATTGTAATTAGATGGGCAAATCATACCTTTTTCGTCCTTATACCCCCGCATTTTGGTATTAATTTTGCTACGATTACGCAACTTATTATCTCGGAGTATTCTTGTGAAAGCATTTGCGCTTTTAGCCGCCGTCGTTACACTGTCGTGGGGAGCCCCCGCCATGACCAAAGGGACCGTTCTGGACAAACAGACCCAAAAGCCGATCGCAGGCGCGATCGTCACCGCCAACGGTAAAGAATACCGCACCGACGCGGAAGGCAATTTTGCCATTCCCGCTTCGAAAAAGATCGGGGTCCGCGCCCTGGGGTATGACCGGAAATTCTACGCCGGGAGCGGGAAAATGTTCCTCAGCCCCGTTACGCCCAAAGCGATTTATCTCTCCAGCTTCGGAGCCACCAGCTCGAAACTGATGGGCAACGCGAAGGAGCTCATCAAATCGACCGAAATCAACGCCCTCGTCATCGACATCAAAATGGACCGCGGCCAGATCGCCTACCGCACGGCGAATCCGACCGCAAACAAAATCGGGGCGCAGGAGGTCATCCTCTTCAAAGACCTCAAAAAATTCGTCGCCGACCTCAAAGGACAGGGAATCTATACGATCGCCCGTATCGTAACGTTTAAAGATTCCCCTTTCGTCACCGCCAATCCGCATCTGGGCGTCCGCCGCAGCGACGGAACCCTTTTCCAGGACAAAGAGGGACTCTACTGGATCGACGCTTCGCGTCGCGAAGCGTGGGATTACCCGATCGCCATCGCCAAAGAGAGTGCCGCCGCGGGATTTGACGAAATCCAGTTCGACTACATCCGCTTCCCCGATGCCAGAGGGGTGAAATTCGCCGTTGAGAATACGCAGGCCGAACGGGTCAAGGCGATTTCGGGCTTTCTCGAAAGCGCCCGACGCCAGCTGCTCCCTTACAACGTTTTCGTCTCTGCCGATATATTCGGTTACGTCAGCTGGCACAACGCCGACATCGAAATCGGCCAGCGCGTCGACGCGATCGCCCCGTTCGTCGATTACATGTGCCCGATGCTCTACCCCAGCGGATTCAACGCCGGAATTCCAGGTTACACCAATCCCGTCGCCGCCAATTACGAAATCGTCAAACTCTCGCTCGACAAGGCCCTCGAAAAATCGGGAACATCGCCCAAAGCGTTCCGCCCTTGGCTTCAGGCTTTCCGCGATTACGCTTTCGACCGCCGCATCTACGGCGAAAAGGAGATTCGTGACCAGATCCGCGCCAGCGAAGATTTCGGAAGCAACGGATGGATTTTGTGGAATCCGCGCAACGTCTACACCGCCGCAGGGCTGATGCGTGAAAACCAAAACGTCACCCAAGTCTCCAAACCAAGCCCCGCCAAAGCCGAAAAACCCGCATCTTAATGGAGTTTTCGGCTCTTCCGATTGCCGAGCGGATCGACACGATCCGCTCGGAACTGCTCTCTTCCAACCGCCTTATCCTCCAAGCCCCGCCCGGAGCGGGTAAAACGACTGCCGTTCCCCTTTCGCTGCTGGATGAGCCGTGGCTTGGGGAGAAAAAAATCATCCTTCTCTCCCCCAGACGTATCGCCGCACGTACGGCCGCGATGCGTATGGCCCAGATGCTGGGCGAACCCCTCGGCGAGAGGGTCGGATACCACATCCGCGGAGAACGCCGCTGCGGGAACCGGACGCGCATCCTCGTCATTACCGAGGGGATACTGACCCGCTATCTCCAAAACGACCCCGCCCTCGAAGAAGCCGCTTTGGTGATTTTCGACGAATTTCACGAACGAAACCTCCATAGCGACCTCTCGCTTGCTTTTGCCCTTCAGGCGCAGGAGGCGCTCCGCGAGGACCTGAAACTGCTGGTGATGTCGGCTACCCTCGATACCCGCGGGCTTAGCGAACTGATGGGACACCCTCCCATCATCACGAGTGAGGGGCGCAGTTATCCCGTCGATATCGTCTACCGTCCCCCTTCGGCCGCTCTCCCCGATCCCAAGAACCTTACCGGCGAAACGTTCCGTACCGTACTCGAAGCGCTCCGCAGCGACGAGGGGGATATTCTCGTATTCCTCCCCGGCGAGCGGGAAATCCGTGATCTTGCGGCACGTCTGGAGGGGGCACGCGATACGTTGCCGGGTCTGTTGATCGCCCCGTTGTACGGAAACCTCACCCGCGAAGAGCAACAATCCGCCATCCTCCCCGCATCGCGGCGCAAAATCGTCCTCGCGACCAACATCGCCGAAACAAGCCTTACCATCGAAGGGATCCGCATCGTTATCGACACGGGCTTCGAACGTCTCTCCCGGTTCGATCCCGCTGTCGGTATGGAGCGCCTCGTAACCCAGCGCATTTCACGCGCGTCGGCCGATCAGCGTGCGGGACGCGCGGGACGAACCTCGGCAGGGAAATGTTACCGGATGTGGAGTGAATACGCCCATCACGCACTGAGCCCCTTCCGCCACCCCGACATTCTCACCGCCGATCTCGCCCCGCTCGCCCTCGAGCTGGCCGCATGGGGTTCGGACGACTTGCGGTGGATCGATCCGCCCAACCCCTCGCACCTCTCGCACGCACGCGAACTGTTACGCGGACTGGGGGCTTTGGAAGGAAATATCACCCCGCACGGGCGGGAAATCCTCTCGCTTGGGCTTCATCCCCGTGCGGCCCACATGCTGCTAGGCTCACGCGGACTCGGCTTTGAGGTCGAAGCGATCCTCCTCGCGGTCCTCGTTTCCGAACGCGATTTCATCCCCGCAGACGAGCGCTTCAGCGACATCGGCGAACGCTTTCGCATCCTGCGAAACGCGCTGGCTTCCAACCGCGTCGGAACGCACCTCCAGACCCATGTCCAGGCGGTGCGCGACATCGCACGCCGACTCGGCACCCCGCTTCAATGGAGCGAAAACATGGCGGGCGAAACGCTCGCCGTGCTCCTCTCGTTCGCCTATCCCGACCGCATCGCCCGTGCACGGGGAAGCGGAAAATTTCTCACCTTCGAGGGGAAAGAGGCATACCTCCCCCCTAACGATCCTCTCGCAACCGCCGAATGGCTCGTCATTGCCCGCAGCGACGGAGACGCCAAAAGTGCGCGGATCCATCTGGCGGCGTTGCTTGAGGAAACGGCATTGCGACACTACCATCCCGGACTCTTTAGCTCCGAAACCCTCGTCGAATGGAACCCTCAGACCCGACGGGTCGAAGCCCGCGCGCTTGAACGCCTCGGAGCGGTGCTCCTTTCCAGCCGCCCGATCCCCGATCCCGATCCGGAAAAAACCAAAGCCGCCCTTTTAGAGGGTATCCGCCTCCACGGTCTCGAATCGCTCGGATGGGAGGATAATGTCCGGCAATTGCGCTCGCGCCTCATCGCATTGAAACATCACTGCCCGCAGCACTGCGACACCGATTTCAGCGACGACGCGCTGCTGTGCGGACTGGAATCGTGGCTTCTCCCCCATCTGGGTGGGGAACGCTCGCTCGCAGAATGCGCCGCTATGGCATGGGAAGAGATTTTGCTCTCTTCGCTCTCCTGGGAGAGTCGGTGCGAATTCGACCGTCTTTTACCCAAGCGTTTCAAAGCCCCCACGGGGAGTGAAATCGCCATCGACTATCGCGATCCCGACGCACCCGTGCTTGCCGTACGGATTCAGGAGATGTTCGGAACGACCAGCCACCCCTCGGTACTGGCAGGAAAACTGCCCCTGACGCTCCATCTCCTCTCCCCCGCGCACCGCCCGATTCAGATAACCCGCGATCTGGTCGGGTTTTGGAGCGGCTCGTACGCAGAGGTCAAAAAAGAGCTCAAAGGGCGCTACCCCAAGCACTACTGGCCCGACGACCCGGCAATCGCCCAGGCGACGAAAAAAACAAAGAAATTTATGGAGGGTTAAATGCTCACGCGGTCTTCGAGCGCGCGGGTAAGGGAGAGGATGTCGACGTTCTCCAAACTCACCCCCGTCGGAACCCCCTGCGCGATACGGGTAAAGCGGACGTTACAGTCGGCGAGCTTGTCCTCGATGTAGAGAATCACCCCCTGATTGGCGATCGAGGGGGTAAGGGCGAAAATCACCTCTTTGATTCCGCTGTTGACGACATCGCGCAGATGGGAGACGTCGAGCTCATCGAGTGAGTCGAGGACGAAATAACGCCCTTCGAACAGGCCGTTTTCCTCGAACGTGAGGATGTCTTTGGCGTTTTCGACGATGCAGAGCAACTCGTGGTTACGGTGCTCGTCGCTGCAGATGGGACAGAGTTCGTCTTCACTCAGACCGCCGCACGAACGGCATTTTCTCAGGCCGGAGATCGCGCTTTCGATTGCATGGGCGAGTTTGAGCGCGCCGAAACTGTCATGCATGACCATATGATACGCCAGCCGCGTCGCCGATTTCTGTCCGATCGTCGGCAGACTCTGCAAAGCGTCGACGAGGCGGTTGAATTTGTCCAGGGATCGTTTCATCCGGGTATTATACTACAACACGCTTTCCCGACAATGCCTCTGATCGGGAACAGATAAACTTTAGTCTTATAGGCTCAATTAAGCTAACATCATTTTCCGTATGGTATAATTCGCAAAAACCTAACTTCACAGACATTACGGAGCATACGCGTGGAAGAATTGAGCTATTATGAAATTTTGGAAGTAAGCCGCAACGCGAACGGCGACGAAATCAAAAAAGCCTACCGCAAAATGGCCAAACTCTACCATCCAGACCGTAACCCCGACGATCCGGACGCGGAACACAAATTCAAACTCTGCAACGAAGCCTACCAGGTCCTCAGCGACGAAAAACAGCGTTCCATCTACGACCGCTACGGCAAAGAGGGGCTTCAGGGGGGCATGGGCTCCTCGCGGGGCGGATTCGGCGGATTCGACGATCTGGGCAGCATTTTCGAAGAGATGTTCAACGGCTTTGCGGGAGGCGGACGCCGCGGAGGGCGTTCACAAGCCGATAAATTTCCCCTAGACATGGGCGTCGAGATGCGCATCAGTTTCAAAGAAGCGGTCTTCGGCTGCGAAAAAGAGATCACCTTTACTTCCAAAACCTCGTGCAAAAGCTGTAAAGGGACGGGAGCCAAAGAGGGTAAAGTTACCGGCTGTTCGCAATGCGGCGGAAAGGGACAGGTTTACATGCGCCAGGGCTTCATGACCTTCTCGCAGACGTGCCCCGCATGTCACGGCGAAGGGACGATGGCGAGCGAAAAATGCCCCGACTGTAACGGCAAAAGCTATACCGAGAACCAGGAAAAAGTAACCGTCAAAATTCCGGCCGGAATCGACACGGGCAACCGCCTGCGCGTTTCAGGACGCGGAAATACCGGCAAAAGCGGCGTACGGGGCGATCTGTACGTCACCTTCGACGTCGAAGAAGACAGCCACTTCATCCGTAACGGCAACGACGTCTACCTCGAAGTTCCCGTATTCTTTACCCAGGCGGTACTGGGCGAAGCGATCACGATCCCCTCGCTCACCGGCGAACTCACCCTCGAACTCGAAACGGGGACCAAAGACACCCAGCAGTACCGTTTCCGCGGCGAAGGGATCAGCGACGTTCACGGTCGCGGCAAGGGCGACCTCATCGCGCAGGTGCGCCTCACCTATCCCTCACGCCTCTCCGGCGAGCAGGAAGAACTTCTTCTCAAACTTCAGGAGAGCTTCGGCATCGAATCCAAACCCCACGAAAGCCTCTTCGAATCGGCCTTCGAAAAAGTCAAAGGGTGGTTCAAGTAACCGCCCGCCGTTAACGACACTGATGCGGGCTTACCCCTTTTAGCTGTTCGCCCGTTTTTGTATCACGCACGATGACCACCGATTTCGGATAGGCCGCGCACATACCGTTGACGGTAGTGTAGATACTGCTTCCATCGGCTGTAAATCTGACATTTTTGGTGAGCAATTCGCCCGATGAATTGTACGCATCGACATTGTAATATCCCGATACACCCGCACATCCCGTCCATACGGTTCCTATCAGCACGATGACAAATAAACTTTTCATCTTCATCTCTATTTGCATTCCGGTTTCCACTGATATTCGGCGATTTTGGCGGCATCAGATTGGAGTTGTTCAAAAATTTCTTTGAGCATTTTGTTTTTTTCTTCGGACGAAAGCTGCTCGAAAACGGGTTTGCGGATACCGTATTGAAGCATAAACGTTCCGTCGCATTCGGCGGGATGGAAAGTTTTTTGTACGTCGGCCTCGAAATGTGCATGTTCATGCGACGGCTCGAAAATCAACAACACATATCCGTTCTCCCCTTTTTGGTAAAGCGAATAATGGGGAACAATTTTTTTGCTGTCCAGTCCGGCTTTGGTCGCCTGTATAAACTTTGCCGCATCTACCTTGAATTTATAATGGATCAGGGTAATCAAACGGCTCCAGTTTTCTACCGGCTCGTTATCGGTGGTGTATTCATACAATGCCATTGCACTGTTTTCATTTTGAAAAGCCAACGTATATTGTTTACCGAACATTTCCATGTTCTTGGGCACGACGTACGGTTTTGCATACGCGCATGCCGCAACAAACAGCCCTGCCATACACAACTTTTTGATGATTTGAGACGATTGCATGATTATCCTTTTTACCCTGAGTGAAAGGCTATTTGGAGAGACAAGAGAAGTATTACACTTTTTAAAGTAGTATCTTTTCTAAACAATATTAAACTAATTCAGCTTAAAAATGATTAACGACGTTTTCCACATTATTTTATTTATCCCATCCGTCTTTGATATACAAGCTGTCCAATATCCGCCGGGATCGTTTCTGAAGGTCTTCGTAGGTATACTCGCGTGCAAGCGGTTCGAGTTCTTTTGGGAGATTCGGAACACGGGTGTAAATAAGCTGTATTGACACAATTTTTTTCATTGTACGCTCTGGATTGAATTTATAACAAGTAATATGTTTTATTCGCGTTTCTGTTTTTAAATAACGATTCGCTGGAGTATATTCTTCATATACCATGCATAGATAATTCTCTTTTCCATGGTGTTCGACATGTGCATTTATATAATACACACGTCCATTCTTCTCGGTTCCTTGTTTGTATCGATTTGAAATATACTCCTTATCTCCCCTCTCCAATGCTCTATCCGCGTCGGTGTAAGGGGTGATATAACTAGAGAAGCCGATGTCATAACTTAATACAATCGCACCATTTGGCAAAGTTTGCCCTATTCCTACCGAGTATCCATTCTCATGTACCATCATATTCCATGGGTGATTCATCTTAATAAAATCACTCTCTCTGAATTCAGGAAATAATGAACAAAAACCTTTTTCATGGCACCGTGGATAGTCTTGGCTTTTCATTGATAGATCGTAAAACGGCATCGGTAAATCCACTGCGCGATCTTTTAGTATCATTTGCTTATCATCGGGATAAATAGTTGACATATAGGGCTTTGAACATCCGCTTATCAGCATAATCATCCCGATAAGTAATATATGCTTCATTAGGTGTCCTGTCCCTTTTTTCGGAAACAACCGCCCTTTTTCCTTCAAAATCATTTGAACTTTTTGAATATCTGTGCGTGCGTGCCTAAACGAATAAACGTCATAGTTGTACTGTCACCGCTTATTTGATAAATCAGTAGCCAATCGTTTTTGACATGACATTCATACGCACCTTCCCATCCACCTTTGAGGGAATGGTTTTTATGCTTCTCATCTAACGTTTTGCTATCAAGGAGCGTACTCATAACTTCTTTTAGAAGCGTAAAATCATCGGCTGAAAACTTACCGCTTTTTCTATCTCGCTCAATGTCTTTTTTAAAAAATCGATGGTACTCAGGAATGTACATTAGAGACCAAGATCGTCAAATAATTCTTTGGCAGAGGTGTGTTTGACGATATTTTTACCTTTTTTAACATCTTGAATTGCAGCTTCAGTCTCATCGTTTGGAATACGCAGTTCAAACGGTAATCCCTTATGCAACACGACACTATGTAGAAATAGACGCGTCGCTTCACTTGTAGTCAGACCCATTTGCTTCAGGTATTCAGCTGCTTTATTTTTAATTTCAGGGTCGATTCGTACCGTCATTGCAGTTCCAGTCATGACAACCTCCTTTTTCTATCATTGTACATCAAGTGATGTACAATGTCAATGTTTATTCAGAAATGGCGAAGATTTAATTCATCTTCTCCCTTTTGGTTTATTTCTCCCATCCGTCTTTGATATACAAGCTGTCCAATATCCGCCGGGATCGTTTCTGAAGGTCTTCGTAGGTATACTCGCGTGCAAGCGGTTCGAGTTCTTTTGGGAGATTCGGAACACGGGTGTAAATAAGTTTAATACCTACTCCTTTCGCCATTGTCCGTTCGGGATTAAACTTAGAACATTCAATATATTTAAAATATGTTTCTGTATTCCATCCCTTGCCCATTGGACGATATGTTTCGGTTACCGTACATGGATAACTTTCTTTACCGTAATGTTTAATTTGAAAAGGAATACGCACGATATCCCCATTTCCATATTGTTTCCCAACATAAGAATTGTAATATTTTCGAATAAACTCTTCATCTCCATTCTCCAATGCTCTATCCGCGTCGGTGTAAGGGGTGATATAACTAGAGAAGCCGATGCCATAACTCAATACAATCGCACCATTTGACAAAGTCTGTTCTATCCCTACAGAATATCCATTCTCATCTGTCATCATGTTCCATGGGTGATTCATCTTAATAAAATCACTCTCTCTGAATTCAGGAAATAATGAACAAAAACCTTTTTTATGGCACCGTGGATAGTCTTGGCTTTTCATTGATAGATCGTAAAACGGCATCGGTAAATCCACTGCGCGATCTTTTAGTATCATCTGCTTGTCATCGGGGTAGATGGTTGACATATGGGGCTCTGAACATCCGCTTATCAGCAGAATCATCCCAATAAGTAATAAATGCTTCACTTTTTATCTCCTGCTTGTGGAATATAGACATTTGAATAGCTCGGATCAGTATGAATTGCTCGATAAAAACTATCGAGAGTAAGTTCAGAATTTGTCGCTGGATCGAAATAATATCTTTTATCACTAGGCGTTATTCCACTTTCCCCACACCCTATCACACACTTATATCCTGAATGCGAAGATGTTTGATCCGGATTATCCAAATTGGCTTCCAGTCCGCCGTTAAAAAGAGTCGGTAATCCTCGGGTCAAATCGTATCCCAAATTTTTCCAAAAATCGTTGCGATTGTTTATTCCTGCGCTATTCCCCCCCAGCATTGCCACCAAATCCCCCGGATTGACGGAAGATTTGAAAATATTTTCAATATCTTTACTTCCATGCTGATCTTTTAGTCTTTGTTCTCCCCCATAAATCTCACGAAAAAACTCCCCTGCCGCATCAGAGCTTACCGGAGAACCGTCATATTGGGTCGTGAATTTCGCATTTGGATTGTTTTGTACGATTGAACCGATTTCGTCCTGGTTTAGTTTCGTGCCCAGATAATCCTGCACCGTTCCTGCGGAATGCGCGGCCGAGTTGAGGTTTCCGTTTGTAAGTTTAGTCAATTGTGTTTTGATCTCTCCACTTTGTCGTGCTCCCCCCGTAGCCAGTTGAGTCATATTGGTTGTAACTGCAAGCTTATCTTGTCCTACTTCGATCAAATCTCCGACAATACCATGGGTCTGGTTATAGTTTAGTAATGCTATGCTCGGATTTCCTTGTTGCTCGCGTTGATTTTGCAATGCTTCAGCCACGCTGTTCATGATACCGTTTGTAAAAAGCTTATCCAATCCAAGTGCAATTGCTTTGGTTTCATCGATATAGAGTTTCATGTCATCAAAGTTTCCATCTTTTTCAGCATTTTTCGTAAGTCGTACGGTTTTATTTGGATTTGTAACGTAGCTAATAGTTCCATCTGAATTTTTTATCTCGCTGTAATCTTTATTTTCTTTACTAAGTCCTAAAGCTATAAATTTTGCTTCATCCTTACTTTGCAATATTGATCTATTATCTCCGAAGAGCTGTATGGCGATTTGCGTCACATACCCTCCGCCGTTTCTTTGCGATGGGAGGATTCCTAAACCACTGATAGCATCCAGCCCTCCGCCCACTACTCCTGCTAATCCGTTATCATTCGACCCCGGCAGATTTTCCGTGATCTCTTTACGTACGCTTAGTCCGATGTCTTTTGCCGCTTGTTTCCATTTCTCGGCAGTTTGGGTAGGGTTCAGCACCGAGTTGATAGAGTTTTCACTCGCATATATATCGTAGTTTTTACTCTCGTCTTCGGTGATCTCTTGGGCTTTGGCGATGTCGCGGTTGAGCGTGCCCGATACTGATTCTTGGCTAGTCAGGGCAATTGTCCCACCTCCGATCGTCGCACGGTTGATTTGCTCTTTATCGCTGTAACCGTATCCCGCTTCGAGGGTTCCTCCGGTAGTGTCTTTACTGTTCGTTTGGAATTGTGCGGCGGTAATATTTCCCAGACCGATACTCATCGAGGTTGATTTGTCGTAATCGGCGATGTCCCTTGCGCTGAGGGTTCCCGTCGTGAGATGAACGCTGTTTACGTCATTTCCGTTTCTATCGATGGTGGCGATGATCGCTCCTTTTAGATCGGTATTGCCGGCTACGGTTATATCGGCTTGTTTGGTTGCGATGATACCTGTTTGCTCTTCTACCCATGCTTTGGAACGGCTCGATTTCCCTGCACCTACATTGACACTTCCTCCGGTACTGATGGCAATGCTATTGCTGTCGCCTTTGGAGCTTCCGGTGTCTTGGACACTAATGAGATTAAGGTTTCCGCCGACATTTGCCGTAACGGTATTACCGGATACATGAGCACCTTTAAGCGTCGTATCTCCTGAGGTGTTGATGAGGACATCGTTACCACTCACATAAGCATCTCTTTGGGTCGTATCGTTGGATTGGTTTTTAGCCTGTGCATATGATGCATCCACTTGACCTTCACGTGTTCCGAACAAGATTACTTTGAACGATCCCGATTTATCTGATAACGAGGAAGAGGTATTTTGTGCCGAAGATTTCAGGGTAATCGATTCTGCGTTCATCGAGATTTTATTCCCCGCGATGACGTCACTACCTGCAACGGTGACCTCTTTCCCGGCATCTAACGTTACATCATGCCCAGCAGCAATGGTAGAGCTTTGTGCGGAGGTACTTTGAGCGGATGTTTCACTTTTGGACATCTCGGCAATCGCATCAAATCCCACGCTGATGGAATGTGACAGTGTATTACTAACCAAATCGATACTTCTCAGCACCATCGAAGCGGCATTGACCGCGTTGTCCGATTTAGACAGCGACTGCGCATTTGATGAGAGTTGTTTTGCGGCATTGGTAACATGTTGTTCTACCCCGACTTTGATCCCCGCTTTTAGTTCTTCGTGAACCTGATTTTTATAGGCGGTTGCATCCTCCGAGAGAATATTGATATTTTTATCAGCATGGATGGAGACATCATTGTTGGCAAAAACATTTGATGCAAGAACATTGGTATTATTACCTGAATGCACTATGATATTATCACCGAGAAGTTGTGTACTTACCTCTTGCGTTTGTCCCTCTCCCAGTTTGTCGGATTTGGTGATGACTCCGGCAAAAATAGAGGCTTCGTTCATATTTAGCGTTACACCGATACCTGCTTTTGCTATAGATTCTTTATGCTGATGGCTGGCGGATTCTGTAGCTGAAAGGATATTTACATCTCTTTGTGCGTTCACGTCAATGGTTGAAGCAACAATATTTGATCCGATGGATGTCACATCCTGTCCCGCTTCAACTACTACCGTATTCGCGCTCAATATTGCACTTTTTTGCGTGATATCGGCTTTGGCATCTTGTGTTTGTTTCTCTTCTGAAACCGTCAGCATGCCGTCATTCAAACCTAAACCAAGTCCTGATTTCTTACTGTAGTATTGTTTAGTCTTTTGCTCCTCATCGGATAATACATTGACGTTTTGAATTGCTGCCAGTCCGATTGCGTCTCCCGCACTCACATTCGATGCCACGATAGTAAGATCTTTTCCCGAATTCATGATGATGTTTTTGGCCTCGGTTTTTAGCGTCGCTTCATGAAGCTTTACTGCATCGGTGCTGTCCAGCGATACGGAACTGACCAGACCGCCGAAGCTGCTTTTGGACTCTTGATGAAGTTCTGCTTCACGGTAAGCCTTGGCGAGGACGTTGATGTCCCCTGCCGCATCCACTTGAATATTCTGAGCTGCTTTTAGGTTTGCGGCTTGCAACGTGGTGTCTTTGCCGCTGGTAATAGCAATATTATTCCCGTTGATCGCCGAAGAGACGACCGACTCTTTGAGGGTTGTATCACGGGAAGAACCGGAAGAAAATGTCCCTTTATAGCTGGTCCGGACATCCGTAAATTCACGATCGTTCGAAGCAATGACGGCAATATTTCCTCCCGCGTTCAAAGCAATCTCTTTACCTGCTATATTAGAAGAATTCACCGTGATATCGTTAGCTGCATCGATATTGGTGTCTCCTCCTGCACTTAGAATACTCGTATGTTGTTTGATCTTTTCTATCTCGCTGGAACCTTGTGCCCATGTTGTTTTGTAGAGGGAATTTTGTTCCAGGGCGCTTAGGGTGACGTTTTCACCGCTCAGAGCGATATTCCCCCCTGCGGACGTTTCGGCTCCCGTGAGGGTGATATCTTTAGCCGCTCCGGCGATAAGGTTGCCCTTTGCCCAAATCTCTGCGCGTTCCCCTACCGCTGAAAGGTTTCCGGTTGTTCCGGCATATTCATTCAAATCGATACTCTTGGTAGCACTCTGTGAAACGATATTACCGTTGTCACTGATGAGCGCAACGTTATTGCCTCTGATCGTTCCGCTCGTGTTGGTGATATCATTAGTCGTGCGCAGGAGCATATCACTAGCGCTTTTGATCGTTCCGCCTGTGTTGGAAATACGATCGGCTTGTGCAAGGAGAACTCCACCCGCTCTGACCTCTCCGGCGTTGCTAAGTGCTCCATCAAGTGCCAATGCGACATCCCCTCCGGCAATGATCTTGCCACCTTGTGTCAGCTCTTGGTTTTTTAGTGATGCCAGATAGACCACCGGAACCAATACACGTTGACCTGAAACTTCTCGCTCCTCCATCCACACGATGTCACGGTTAAGCGCCCTCACCTGCTCACTACTGAGAGTTACCCCAAATTCCAGATTCAAGTCACCTTGTGCCAAGAGAGCATTGTCCATCAATCCCCGGTATTGTGCTGTATCATTGCCGAATCCGGCCAGATAGCGTTCTCCACTCAGGCGAAACACCGCATCACGCACCAACTGTGTTTCATATGCTGCATCGCCTAGGCGTTTGGTATTGGCGGCACTATCGAGATGCAACCTATCCATGATGTAATCGGAGCTGATAAACGTATTGAAATCCGTATACAGCGGATTGGATTCAATCAGATATGGAAGAGATGGATTCGATACGGCAACAAATCGCCCATAGTCTCCTTCGGGAAGGGTATAACTTCCATCAGCGATGAGATCGGTAAAATGCGATGATTCGGGAATCTCATTGGATGATATATTGATCGGCGCGATTCCTGCAACGACATCGGCATTATTAATGCCGATCAAATTACCATGAAGATTTCTGCCGGCCCATATTGTCGAATATACATGATCCAGAATCGTATCGGAGTGTTCATAATAACTGTAATTATGGTACCATGCATGTTTTCCCCATTTTCCATGTTTTTCCCAGTGTTCGACATAATGGGAAATATCAATGATTTCATGGGCATTAACTGCCGCTTCGTTGTTCAACGAACCTGACAAGTACAAATCTCTATTGGCCGAAATCATCGAATATCGGTTATGTATCGCCGCATCAATCATCATATCGTTGCCGCTCATGATATAAGCGGGTGAAAATCCTGTTTTGTCAATCGCTTCGATCGTAGTCGTCGTTGTACGATGGTCACGAAATTCGGGTGCAAAATAATCGGTAATACTGATCGAGGATGTAATGCTCGATTTGTCCGGAACGTTTGTCGAAAAATTTTCGAGCGATAAAGCATCTATGCTGAGATCCTGTTGCGCATCTATCGTTGCGGCTTCGTTACGCACCGTTCCCGAATCGTGGATTATAATATCACCTCCTGAAACGATATAAGCACCTTCGGCATTCAGTAAGAGGTCAGACGCCGCAATATCGATTTTCTTTGCACTGTAAAGTACTCCATTATTGGTCATTTGCCGTGTATGCGCCAAAAACGTGTCAGTCCCTATTATTCCCCCATCATTGACAATATCTCCACCCGAAATATTTAGCGTATCCGCGATTATGGCACCTTTATTGCGCATAGCATCCGACACTTCGACATCAATATTACCAGCATACATTTTTTTATTGACAATGAGTTCACTGGATTGGGAGCGGAGCGAATGTTCCGCGATTGCCGTAGCAATTACAATTTCTCCATCCGCAGTCAATTCCAATGAATCTCCTGCGTATGCAATCGGGGGCAGATTGATACCGACTCCTTTGTCCGTACCTACCAAACGGATCATTTCACCATAAATTCCCCCCAAAGCACCCGAATCGATTGAAAATTCGGCATTTCCTACCACCTCATCAGCTACAACGGTACCATCAAGAGCAATACTATTTTGCCCAGTCACCACATCCAGTTTTTTCGCATGGATTTCAGCGTTAAGGCGCAATGCCTTAGTATACAGATCGACGCGATCGATATTAGATGCGTTCAGACCATCCCCTTCGATGGAAATATCTCCGTGCCGTACATAAAATCCCGACAACGTATTGCCGCTGATCTGAGGCATACCTGTCGTAAGTGTTGCACGCGCGGTATTGATAAATCCGCCTCCGTTTACCGTGATGCCGTTAGGATTGGCAATGATTAAATCGGCACGATGTCCTGCCACTTCTGCATAACCTTGCAATAATGAGCGATTTGTCCCCGTCACCTCATTAAGGATTACTCGTGCGGGAGTCATTCCCAGATTGGCGTTGCCTTGAACCCATCCGCCAAGTTGTGTCTGGACGGCATTGGTTGCATTATTAAGAATGACTCCTTTTTGTTCGATACTAAACGCACTGAATTTGTTATGTGACAAACCATTTACGCCTGGTGTGACGATATTGACAAGAGGAATTCCGTTTGCGGTCACATCCATCTGCGGCTGATTGAAAAGCGGGGCCGCTTCATCCACAACAATAGCTTCAGCGAACAAGGTATTCCCCAGCAGGACCGAGGCAAGTGCGTATGAAATCGATTGGCGATAGAGGTGAGTAAACATAGTGTCTCCTAAAAATTGACCGAAGCGCTTATCCCGATAAACGGTTCTACGTCAAATGTTGCATCCGGGGCGGTAAGAGGAATCGCATGATAAAGATCGATATTCAAAGAACGATACTGTCCACGAAGCCCCAAGGTAGCGCTTGTAAGCATCCCGCCTGAAGTATCTTCACCTGAACGTATCCGACCGAGATCGTACGCGCAATAAGGAGCGATATATTTTGAAAGTTGAAATGCAAAATCATTACGGGCATACCATCCGCTGTTACCGCTGATGTTGCGATTCTGAAATCCCCGAACGCTGTACGCTCCCCCGATACTTATCTGCTCAACGCTATAAAGCAGATCATTGCTATACTGGGCAAAGGCAGAAAATCGATATGTCACGGGAAGGGAATAAGAAAAATATTTGGTACTCCCAACAGCCAGCGTCCATTTTGAGAAATCATGTTTAAGCGCACCGTCGGTTGTCGGATGAAACGGATTCAAGCCGTGGTAATAATCCAACAGGAGATACGATTCCCAAGACGGATTGCGATAAACGAATTTTCCACCGATTTTACCGACTGTTAAATTGTAAGTTGACGAATCGATCACCGCCCCTTCGATCATACTGAGTGTCTTCTTTTGGGCCAGAGATCCGGACAGCTCAACATTCTTGGTACGGGTATGAAAAAGTTTATAAGTTGTGTCGAGAGAATAAACTTCACTTTCTCCATGAGAGATATATGAATCATTCAAGCCCCTGATCGTCTGGGAATAGGTAAAACGGGATAATCCCGCTTCCCAAAGCCATTTTCCTAAAGGGATACCATAGGTGTATGAATTTCCAAAAGTTTTGCGTCCGGTTTGTTGTTTATCAGTCGTATTAAGCGCAATTTCAAGAATATCGCTGAAACCGAAAAAATTTTCCCATACTACCCCGCCCGAAATTTGATATTTTCCCGTTTCTTCCGAACCAAAATTATTTAGTCCCAATGAGCCGAATAAAGGAGCGGTTTCACGGGTATTCAAAACGATATCGCTGCTTCCGACTCTCTCACCAGGCACCAAGCGCATCCGTGTCTCGCCGGATCGCAACCGATTCACCTGTTCCAATGCACTTTCAAGATCTCCGAGATGCAACACTGCATCTGCCAGACCAATAAATGCTCCGCTCGTTCTTTTGCTGTCGGAAAGGATTCGGCCTACCTTCCCTTCAACCGCATTCATTTCAATCTTACCTTCTGCGATATTCTGCGTAGGAAGATAGACTCGTGAGGTGACATATCCTTTATCTATGTAAAGTTTTGTAAACGCATCGGCTAATGAATTGAGCGCACGAATACCGTTACATCGGCCGATATACTCTTTTGTGATTGCTTCAAACTCTTCTTTTCGAATCAATGTAGCATTCTTCACGTTGATGGTACGTGTTATGAAACATACCGTATCGTTTTTTTCTTCGGATACATTGACTTCGGGGACAATACCTTCTGACGAAGGTATAGCGGTATCTACATTTTCAAGCTTCTGATAGAGTTTGCGCTGTTCCTCTTTCAAAAACGGAACCATCGTATCAGTGGCTGCATGTCCGGTCAAAACGCCAAACATAAATATCAAAAAAAATGACAATATTTTATTAATCAATGTTTTCTCATGTTTAAAATTAACAAATAGTAAACACTTTTTATTTAATTATTCATTAATTATAAATATTTTAAAACAATTAAAAATATTTGTCGAGGCTGCTATGTGAACAATTTTTAGACTTTGGAAAAATTTTAATGGAGAAAATCGCCGCCATACAAAGCGGCGATAAGGAAAAAAAGAAGAGAATTACGCGGTTTTGCGTTTGGGGTATGCCATTGCGATCACGATCGCGATAACGGCATAGGTGACGGGGACGAAATCGGGAACCGGTACAGGGTCGCCTTTCGCGTACGAGTGAAGCCCGGCGAGGTAGTAGTTGACTCCGAAATAGGTCATCAGCACCGATGTAAACGCCAGCAGGGAGACGACGCTGAAAATATAGTCGCTGTACGCCCCCTTGATAAAGCGCAGGTGGATAACCACCGCATAGACGAGGATCGTCACGAGCGCCCACGTCTCTTTTGGGTCCCATCCCCAGTAACGGCCCCAGCTTTCGTTCGCCCAGACGCCGCCGAGGAAGTTTCCGACGGTGAGGAGCACCAGGCCGATGATGAGGCTCATTTCGTTAATGGCGTTGAGCTCTTTGATCGCGAGGTTGAGGCGTCCGGCGTTTTCGCCCCGTTTAAAGACGAAAAGCAGCAGCGTAATCATCCCCAGCAACGCTCCCAGACCGAGGAACCCGTAACTGGCCGTAATCATCGAGACGTGGATGGAGAGCCAGTACGACTGCAAGACCGGAACGAGGTTCGTCACCTGCGGATCCATCCAGTTCAGGTGGGCGACGAAGAGGATAAGCCCCGTCAGGATAGAGGTCGCGGCCATCGTCATGACCGAGCGGCGGGAGAATATGAAGCCCGCAAGCACGGTCGCCCATCCGATGTAGATCATCGATTCATAGCCGTTCGACCACGGGGCGTGCCCCGAGATGTACCAACGGACCGCCAGCCCGAGGGTATGGGCCGCAAAAAACAGTACCAGCAGCCCGAACGACAGTTTCGTAAACCACTCCATCGTAAACGACGGTTTAAGGATTTTAACGAACGACAGGATCAGCAGGAGGAAACCGACGACGAAATACAACGGCCAGAGCTGTTCGAAAATATTGGCTTTGTTGTAGAAAATCTCGGCCTTGAGCTTCATGTCGGCCGGATAGACGCTTGCCCCGACAAAACGCTGGTATTTGTCGATCCGCGCGAGCGCTTCGTCGGCCTGTTTCCAGTCGCCGCTTTTGATCGCGGCGTCGATGGAGCTGAAATAGCCGATTGCGAGCAAACGGACCACTTCGCCCTCTTTGGGCTGCAACGTCTGGAGCGCCTCGATCGTCGCGTCCCATTTGTGGTTTTTATCGTTCGGTCGCGGCCACATGCGCACCAGTGAACCGGTGTAGACCATATAGGCGACATTTACCCGTTCGTCCACCTGCAACAGTGCCTTGTCGAGTTTGTCCCGTTTTCCGGGAGATTTGCGGTTGGCTTCATCGACGAGTTTGGCGAGTTTGTAGCCCGCGATTTCGTCGGGAAATTCGAAAAACTGCGAAAATGCGGCCGTCTTGGCATTCTCGGGGATGCCGATGAGTTTATTGATCTCCTTGTCTGCTGTGCGGATCATCGCGATTTCGCGCCACGCGTCGGGGCGTAGCATCATCCCCAGAACCACCTGGTTGGACGTAAGCCCCATAAACGTATCGTTACGGTTCAGTTTGGCAAGGATTTCGTGGGTCAGCGTATCCATCGGCTTCATCCGTCCGCTGGCGTCCTGGACGACGAGGTGCCCGAATCGTTCGGCATGGGCTTTGTCAAAAGCCTTGGCGGTCTGGATAACCGGGTTGGACTCATCCGAAGCGACCGCATCGGCCGATGCAAACGCCATCACGGCGATCAGAAGCGAAGCCGCGGTTTTTTGCGCATTGATCGATTTGAGTTTTTCGCCCAGTGCGCTGAAACGGCCCGTTTTGACAAACAATACGCCAAAAAGGCCGATCGCAAGCAGCAGGTATCCGATGTAGGTAATCAGGGTGCCCGGATCGCGGTTGACCGAGAGGACCGTTCCCAGTTCATCCTGGTCGTACGAGGACTGGAAGAAACGGTATCCCTGGTAATCCAGGACATGGTTCATATAAATGCGGAAATCGAACTCTTTTTTGTTCGCATCGTCGATCACCGTCACTTCACTGGCGTACGACGCCGGAGACATCGATCCCGGATAGCGCTCCAGCTGAAAATCCCGCAGGGCAACGGCAAAGGGAAGTTTACGCTCGATCGAGCCGTAGGAAACCTGGATCAGCATATCGCCGAGTTTCACCTGCACCGCTTCGCCGATCTCGCCGGGAGTTCCCATGACGAGGGCCTGCGTGCGTTCTTTCCCTTTAACGAAACTAAACGTCAAGGCATCGGCACCTTTCATCATCGGCCCTTTGGCGGGGAGCGAAACCAGTTTTTTCACCGCTTTGGGGAGGAAGTTGCGCATCACGAATCCGCTTTGCGGGCTTTGGTAGAGGGTACGTCCCGCAAAAAGGTGTTTCCCGCCATTAAGAGGAGCGCTTTGCTGCGTATCCATGCTCAGCGTCATCAACGGCTGCGGCGTCGTCAGGTATGGCCGACCGTTTTCGACACTGAGCGATACGACGGGCTTTTCGAAGGTTTTGCCCGAACTAAAATCGATCACCACGTCGTTGGCTTCGACGAACTCCCCTTGCATCAGCTGAACCTGCTGTGCCCCGGCGGGACCCGTGACCATCAATTCGATGAGGGGCTTGCCCGCAGGATCGGCAACCATCTCATACGATGCGTCACCCATATAATTTTCCAGCTTGACCTTCACCTGCTCGCCGCCGACGTCAAGCGTCCGCTCGAAATCGTTCGTCGAGCGCTTGGAGAGGAAAAGAGGCTCTTCGAACGTATAGGTGTTTTCGCCTTTAAGCACCGAAAAGGTGATATAAGGCTCCGCGCTTGTGATCGCGTCGTTCTTTTCCCCTTCGCGGATGTGCATCATCCCCTCGTATCCGACGTAGCGGGTGACCGCCGCGCCGATCAGGATGATCAAAAAAGCGACATGGAATAAAAACACCAGCGCTTTTTCACGCCGTGCCATTTTAAAATTGACGATGTTGATCGTCAGGTTGAGGGCCAAAAGCGCCAGCAGCACTTCGAACCAGCGCGCGTTGTAAACGTCGGCTTTGGCACTCATGGTGCCGTAGTCGTTTTCGATGAAGGTCGCATAGCCGATAGCCACGGCAAAAACCAGCATCAAAACGGCCATCGTTTTCATGGACCCCAGAAGGGAGAGTATTTTATTCATTGAAAGACCTGTCCTGTAATATCGGTGCAATTGTAGTCGCAAACCGGTAAATATTTGTTAACCCCGTGTAAATAGTCACACGCCCTCTAAAATCATCGCCTCGGCAACCCGCTTGAACGCCGCGATGTTGGCCCCGTCGACGAAGTTGCGTTCACGTCCGTACTCTTTTGCCGTCAGGGAGACCCGCTTGTATATCTGGGCCATCAGTTCCTGCAGCTTGCGGTCGACTTTATCGTAGTCCCATTTCTCCATCGAGGCATTCTGACTCATTTCGAACTCGCTCACCGCCACCCCTCCGGCATTGGAAGCCTTACCCGGGGAGAAAAGGACCCCTTCGCGCTGAAGCAGTTCGATCGCATCCGGTTCGGTCGGCATGTTTGCCCCTTCGACGACCGCAACGCATCCGTTTTCGATCAGCTTGGCGGCGTCGGTGCGGCTAAGTTCGTTTTGCGTCGCGCACGGGAACGCCGCGAAACAGGGATAATGCCACGCCGCATGTCCCCCGGCGGGATAGTCGGCTTTGGCGGTGTATACCGATCCGGGAACGCGCGTCGCGTACCCTTCGAGCGATGCGCGGGCGCCGTTGCCTTTGAGTTCGCGGACGACGCACAGGTCGATCCCCCTGGGATCATAGATCGTCCCTTCGCTGTCGCTGCAGGTAACGACCAGAGCCCCCATCTGCTGGAGCTTTTCGATCGTATGAAGCGCGACATTCCCTGCCCCGCTGACGCAGCACGTTTTTCCCTCAAGCGTCTCCTGAAGTTCCTGTGAGAGCATCTCGGCGGCGAAATAGACGACCCCGTACCCCGTTGCCTGCGGACGCATCAGCGACCCGCCGAACTCGTAGGGTTTGCCGCTGAGGACCCCGTCGTAATTACGGGTGATCCGCTTGTACTCGCCGTAGAGGTAGCCGATTTCCCGTGCTCCGACCCCGATATCCCCCGCCGGTACATCGACGCGCGCGCCGATGTACTGGTAGAGTTCGCGCATGAAAGCGCGGCAGAATTTCATGATCTCGAAGTCGCTTTTGCCTTTCGGATCGAAATCGCTCCCCCCCTTCGCCCCGCCGATGGGGAGCCCGGTCAGGGAATTTTTGAAAATCTGCTCGAACGCCAGGAATTTCAATATCCCCGTATCGACGCTGGGATGGAACCGCAATCCCCCCTTGTAGGGTCCCAGAGAATTGTTAAACTGTATCCGGTAGCCGTTGTTGATGTGTACGCGGCTTTGGTCGTCCACCCACTGGACCTTGAACTGTATGACACGGTCGGGGGTCACAAGCCGTTCGAGGATAGCGTAACGTTCATAGCGCGGATCGCTCCGGACGATCGGTTCAAGCGACGAGAGCACTTCGCTGACCGCCTGCAAAAACGTATTGTCGGTATTGACGTTCGACTGTTTAAGATTCGCGAGGATGCGTTCGACCATGCCCTCTCCCTTCGGTTATTTCAGTTCGCCCCAGTGTCTACCTATGTGCATCGAGGTTTTAAGGGGGACCCTCAGGTGCGCAATCGTCTCCATCGCCTCGACGAAACGGCGCGCATACCCTTCGGCCTCCTCTTCATCCGCTTCGAAAATCAGTTCGTCGTGGATCTGCAGAAGCATGGCGACTTTCATCCCCTCCTCGCGGATCATCGCGTCGATCTTGTTCATCGAGAGTTTGATCAGGTCGGCCGCCGATCCCTGAAATACCGTATTGACCGACTCGCGCTCGTACGCGGCTTTGAGCATCGGCGTGGCGGCGGCAAAATCGAAATAGCGCCGACGGCCCAGCAGGGTCTCGACATAACCCGCCGCTTTGGCCTGTTCGACGACCCCGGCAAAATACCCTTTGACGCTCGGGAACGTCTCGAAGTAGCGTTCGATGATCGTTTTGGCCTCTTTGGTGCTGATCCCCAGCGTGTCGGAGAGCTTCTTTTGACCCATGCCGTAGAGAAGGCCGAAATTGACCGTCTTGGCGATATGGCGTTTGGAGGGGGCTTCAGCTTCCCCGAAAAGTGCGATGGCCGTTTGCATGTGAATGTCGCGGCCGTGGTTGAATGCGTCTACCAAAACGGCGTCTTCGCTGAAATGGGCCAGCAGGCGCAATTCGATCTGTGAATAGTCGATACCGATCAGCACTTTCCCTTTCTCTGCGACGAACGCTTCGCGTATGCGCAGCCCCAGAGCCGTTTTGGCGGGAATATTCTGAAGGTTCGGGTTTTTCGAGCTCAGCCGTCCCGTCGCCGTCCCCGTCTGGATGAACGAGGTGTAGATACGTGAATCGGCGTCGCTTTGCGCCAGCGCAATCAGCGGCTCGATGTAGGTAGAGTAGAGTTTGTGGTATTCGCGGTACTGCAACAGCAACGGAATCACGGGATGTTCGTGGCGAAGCCCCTCGAGCACCTGTTCGTCGGTACTGTATCCCGTTTTCGTCTTTTTCCCCGACGGCAATCCCAGCGTTTCGAACAGTACCGCCCCGAGCTGCTTGGTCGAATTGAGGTTGAATACACTCCCCACTTCGGCGTGTATCCGTTCGGTCAGGGTCGCGATCTCGGCGGCGACCTCTTTTTTAAACACCTCCAGTACCGCCGAATCGACCGCAATCCCCTCTTTCTCCATCGACAGCAACGTCAGGGTGAAAGGGAATTCCACATCATAGGCTTCATCCAGTGCTTTTTCCCCGCCGCGCTGAAAGAGCTGGTCGCGCAGTACATCGTAAAGCCGGTAGGTAATGTAGGCATCTTCCGCCGCGTAGCGGCACGCCGATTCGATTTCGACCGATGCGAAGTTCTCCCCTTTTTTGACGGTATCCTTGAAATGGATCATTTCGTGGCCGAGGAGCGATGCGGAGAGGTTGTCCATGGAAAGCGAACGCGAAGGGTCGCACAGCCATGCCATCACCATGGTATCGGCAAGAATCGGAAGGCGTTCGCATTCCAGGAAACGGGTGACGAAATGGAGATCGAACTTGATGTTGTGACCGATGATTTTGTGAGAAAACAATGTCCGGATCGCTTTTTTGGCGGCTTCGTGGCTCACCTGCGTTCCGACGCCGAGGTAACTGTGAGCCATCGGGACGTAATAGCCGTTTTTCCCGTCCCAGCTGAAACTGAATCCCACCAGCCGATCGCTCCGCGGATCGAGCCCGGTGGTCTCGGTGTCGAATGCCACCACCGCGTCGTTCGGGATCAAAGCGATCAGCCGCTGTAGCGCTTCATCGGTATCGATGAGTACGGCGCACCCTTCGGGGCTATCGCATTTGGGCGGCATCGGGGCGCTCGTGGGAACTTCGGCCACAGAGCCGTTTTGGGACTCTTCGAAAAGCGCCTTGGCTTTGAGGCTGCGCAAAACGGCATTCATTTCGTAATGGACGAGATCATCGTAAATCGGAAGAAACGGATTCTCGAAGTGCATCGTAAACTGATCGAAATCGAGCGGTTCGAGGGCATCGGCGCTCAAACGGACCAGTTCGCGGGAACGAAACGCATCTTCGCGGTAGGTCTCAAGCAAGCCCCGGATCCGGGGCGGCGTCACCTCATCCAGACGCGCGTAAATTCCTTCAAGCGTACCGAACTGGGAGAGGAGTTTCTGGGCGGTTACTTTGCCGATCCCCTTTACCCCCGGCACGTTGTCCGCACTGTCTCCGATCAACGACTGATAATCGATAAACTGGGTCGGGTGAACCCCGTATTTTTCGTCGCAATGGCGCTCGTTGAGCACTTTTTTACTGATCGCGTCGACGAGGACGACGACGTCGTCCTCGATCAGCTGGTAGAGGTCCTTATCGTGCGAAACGATCCGTACCAGATACCCTTTCGCGCGCGCCTGGGCAACGACGGAGGCAATCATGTCGTCGGCTTCGAACCCGCTGCGCGAAAGGGACTTGTATCCCATTTTCTCGATCCACTCGATCGCGACGGGCAGTTGTTTTTTGAGTTCTTCGGGGGCGGGGGAACGGTTGGCCTTGTACTGCGGGTCTATCTCGGCACGGAAACTTGGGCCCGGCGCGTCAAGGGCGAAAATCAGGTAATCGCAGCTATGGTCTTTGTGCAGCGAGGCGATGAAATTGACAAACCCGGTCAAGAGCCCGGTGGGGAAACCGTGCTTGTTGGAGAGGGGCGGAAGTGCGTAGAAACTGCGGAAAAAAAATCCGAAAGTATCGATGATCGTAACGGTCGGCTGTCCCATCGGTCGGCTTCGTTATACCGATTCGATTTCACGGATCGCGTCGACGGCTTCTTGGAGTTTTGAGACGTCATACCCCGCCGTTTCGGCTTTTTTAAGCCCCTGTGTGAGCGGATGGTCTCCGAAGGGGTTGTTGACCGGAACGATCGTTTTGACGATGTTAAGCGCCGTGGCGAATTCGGCCACCGCTTCGGGAGCTTCCTCGGGGGCATCGGAGAAACGGATCATATCGACAAACTCTTCGTCAAAATTCCAGTGGGTGAAAATCGCCGCGGTCACCGTCGCGGTCGTCTCCTCGACGTAGTTGCGTTCTACCTGCGCGATATCGATCGCCATATCGATGTCGGAGCGAAAACTCGTTTCCATGTGCTCTTGGATCACGTCGCTGGCGATCAGGATTTTTCCCGTCTCTTGCAAAAATGACGCAAGAAAAAGTTTATCGGCCTTGGTGCGGTCGATCTGACCGTACCATTTGTGCATCAATGCCGCCTGGATCGAAGAGATCTCGGCAAAACGCTCCGAACTGATGCCGTAGGGTTCCATGTCGACGTTAAGCAGTTTGCGGACCGAATTCCCCAGACCGATCGAGCGGGTCATACTCATCCCGAAAAGTGAAACCGCCTGCGCGACGTTCGTAATCTCGTGACGAAAACTGTAAAGGGGAGAATTGGCCGCTTTGAGCAGGTTGGCGACGATCATGGGATCTTGTTCGACGACTTTTACCATCTCGTGTATCGAGCCGTCGGGATCGTTGCAGACCCGCTGCATATCGATTACCGTCTTGGGGAGCGGCGGCAGAGATTTAATACTGTTGACAATCGAACTTTTCATTATTTACCCTCGTATACACTTGTAAAACGCTTTTGGACTATTATACCCTATCAAGCTCAAGAGCGAGATATTTTCCGGTGAAACTCCCCGTTTTTTCCCAATCCGCAGCCACCGTTTCAGGCGATCCTTCGGCGACGAGCAACCCGCCGCCGCTACCCCCTTCGGGCCCCATGTCGATGATCCAGTCGGCATTTTTGATCATGTCGAGGTTGTGTTCGATGACGAGGACGGAATTGCCAAGTTCGACGAAGTTATGCAGCACTTTGGTGAGGCGGTTGACGTCGTCGAAATGCAGACCCGTCGTCGGTTCGTCGAGGATATAGAGGGTCGATCCCGTGTCCTTGCGGCTGAGTTCCTTGGCCAGCTTGATCCGCTGCGCCTCCCCTCCTGAGAGGGTCACGGCGTTCTGTCCCAGCGTGATGTAATCGAGCCCCACGTCGCTGAGCGTCTGCAAAATCGCTTTGATCTTGGGGATCGGGGCAAAAAATTCCAGCGCTTCGCCCACACTCATGTTCAGCACATCGGAGATCGTTTTGCCTTTGTATTCCACCTGCAATGTCTGAAGGTTGTAGCGGCTGCCGTGGCACGCGTCGCATTTGACCATGATGTCGGGGAGGAAATGCATCTCGATCTTGATTTCCCCTTCCCCCTGGCATTTTTCGCATCGTCCCCCTTTTACGTTGAACGAAAAGCGCGACGCGGTATAGCCGCGGATCTGTGCTTCCTTCGTTTTGGCAAAAAGGTTGCGGATCTCGTCCATCACCCCCGTATAGGTTGCCGGATTCGATCGCGGCGTCCGCCCGATGGGGCTCTGGTCGAGATAGATCACCTTGTCGAGCTTCTCCAGCCCCTCGACTTCGACGCCGGCGATGCGGTTTACTTTGCGCGCATGGTTGAGGATCTCGCGCGTCACGGGAAGCAACGTCTGGAGAATCAGCGAGCTTTTCCCGCTTCCGCTCACCCCCGTGACGCAGACGAAGTTTTGCAGCGGGATCCAGACATCGAGGTTTTTGATATTATTCAATGAAACATTTTTAATTCCCATCCACGCCTCCTGGGGACGGCGGTAGAAGTACTTGATCTGTTTGCGTCCCGAGAGGTAGTCGGCGGTAAGAGTAGCGGATTTTTTTAGTTCCTCAAGGGTTCCGGCAAATACGACGTTTCCTCCGAATTTCCCCGCACCCGGGCCGATATCGACGATGAAATCGGCATGCTCGATCGTCTCTTTGTCGTGTTCGACGACGATGACCGTATTCCCTTTTTCCTGCAGGGAACGCAGGGTACGGATCAATTTGAGGGTATCACGCTCGTGCAGCCCGATGCTGGGTTCGTCCAGAACGTACATGACCCCCGTCAACCCGCTGCCGATCTGGCTGGCGATACGGATCCGCTGGGCTTCACCGCCGCTGATGGTACGGGCGTCGCGGCTGAGGGAAAGGTATCCCAATCCCACGTCATAAAGGAAAAAGAGGCGTTCACGGATTTCGTTCAGGATCGGGGCGGCGATCATCGCGTTCTGGTCGCTGAGATATTCGAACGTCTTAGGCTCGGCGAACCATTCGTAGGTCTCTTTGAGGGGCATCGAGATCACTTCCCCGATCCCTTTTTCGGCGACGCGTACGGCCAGCGACTCGCGTTTGAGGCGGTTGGAACCACACACATTACAGGGCTTTTCGCTCATGTAGTCGGCGAGGTCTTTTTCATCCTTGAAAATATCGTAGGCGATCCGGACGATTCCCGGCCACGTCCGTTTGATCGGGTGATCCTGCCATTTGAATTCCACCTCTTCGACGCTGCCGTGAAGGATCGCTTTTTTCTCATGTTCTTCAAGGGTATAAAACGGCACCGTTATGTCGATTTTTGACGCCGCGCAAAATGCTTTGAGGAACGTGAAGTAATACCCTTTGTTGAAGCCGTAGACGATCTTCACCGCCCCTTTTTCGATGGGAAGCTCCGAATCGATGATCTTGTCGTAATCAAGCGCGTAGCGGATCCCAAGCCCGTCGCATTCCGGACATGCCCCCTTGGGGGAGTTGAACGAAAACGACAGCGGCTCTAGGGGGTCGAAACTTACCTTGCAGTCGAAACAGGCGCTGTGTTCGCTGTAGTGGATCAGCGCTTCGCGCAGCCCCATCTCTTCGTGATTTTGTACCTCGATCTCCACTTCGCCATAGCTCTCTTTGAGCGCTTTTTCGACGTCCTGCGCGATCCGGTCGTGGTTATCGGCACGGACGACGAGTCGGTCGATGACGACTTTGAGGGTGTGCTTTTTCGTTTTTGCCAGGTCGATCTCCTCATCTAGGCGGACCATGACCCCGTCGATCATCGCCCGTACGTACCCTTTGTGGCGAAGCGATTCGAGGATGTCGGCGAACGTCCCTTTCTTTTCACGCACCAGCGGTGCGAGGATCACGATCTTGGCGTTTTCGGGAAGTTTCAAAACCTGGTCAATGATGTCCTGCGCCGACATTTTCGAGATTTTCTTGCCGCACAGATGGCAGTGCTGCACTCCCACGCGGGCGTACAGAAGGCGCAGATAGTCGTAGATTTCGGTGATCGTCCCGACCGTCGAGCGGGGATTTTTTGAGGTCGTTTTCTGATCGATCGCGATGGCGGGAGTCAGCCCTTCGATCTTGTCGACGTCGGGTTTCCCGACACGGTCTAGAAACTGGCGGGCATAGGAAGAAAGCGATTCGATGTAGCGGCGCTGACCTTCGGCATAGAGGGTATCGAACGCAAGCGTCGATTTCCCGCTGCCGCTGATCCCGGTACAGACCACCAGGGCGTTTTTGGGGATTTCCAACGAAATGTTTTTAAGATTGTGCTCTTTGGCACCGATAATTTTGATCGTATCCATAGACGTTACCCCGCAATAAGTTTGTTTGCCGTCACGGCAAAAATAATAATGTAAAAAATCACCAGAATCCGTTTATACTGAGCGACCTTGATCTTGTTGAGCAAGGTGATTCCCAGCATAATCCCCACCAGCGACGAAAGAGCCATGACAAGCCCTTCGTAAAAATGGATCAGCCCAAGCCACGCGAGGGTCCCGAATGCCGATATCGACGTGAACATGACAAAAAACAGTCCGACGGCCGAAGCTTTTTTAAGCGGAAACCCCATAAAACTCACCAGAATCGGAGTCATCAGGATCGATCCCCCCACACCCAAAAGGCCGGAGAAAACTCCCACACCGCCCCCTACCAGTGAATAGAGGGGACGGTTGACAATCTCGGGACGCGTCGGAACGGGAGCCGAAAACGCCAGCCGGGCGAGGGTGAACGCGACGATCGAGAGGAACATCCATTCGAGCACCGCCGATTCCAACACCTTCACGAGATAGCCTCCCGCAGCAGCCCCCACAATCCCGCCGTAGCCGAAATATTTCACGTCCCCGGCCGAGTAGGTCTGCCGGCGCCGATGGATCAGCGCGGCCATCAGCGAACCCGCCACCATCTGGGTCACCGAGATTCCGATAGCCTCTTTGATCCCGAATCCGAGATAGAGAAGGATTGGAACGCTCACCGTCCCTCCCCCGATCCCGAAGAAACCCGACAGGGTCCCTACCCCGATTCCCAGTAGTGCCAGTTCCAGCGTCATGTCATTGCTTTATGTTGATTTTCCGGTCGCGCGATTATACCCCTTTGTCGCTTCAGGGAACCCTTTTCGAATCGGTTTGTTTTACGCTATAATGATTTTTGATACTTTAAAATAAGAAACGAGGGATTATGTTACCGATCATCGTCGAAGCCGCAGCCAACTTTTGCCTTCACCAGATACGCCTTCCCTACGAAATAACCGAGCTTCCCCCCAAAAAGAGAACACTTTTTGCTTTTATCGATATCGAATCAAACGGCAGTACGCACAGAGCCTATATCGGTTGCGATCCGACCCTGATCCAGGCCATTGCGGAGATCTTTCTCGGAGAAGACGAAAGCGACGAGCAGACCCTCACCGATATGCTCTTGGAGACGGCGAACATGATCGTCGGCAGTGCGAAAGTGCTCGCCGCCGAAGCATACGATACGTCAATGATGATCGCGACACCGTTTTTCGTTTCCGAGGAACTCTCGCAGATCCGGCCCGATGAGCTTCAATGCATCGGGATTAACGACGGCGAACTTACCATAGCATTGAAAAGGCTTTAAAAGATGGACGAAACACAACCACCCGAAACCGAAATTCCTCTCCACCACGAAGCCGAGCATGTCGACCTCGAAAAAGAGCTCGAATGGATGGATTACGAAGGGCTGCTGGATATGGAAGTCGAGTTTGTCGCCGACCTGGGACAGACTACCCTGACGCTGGGAGAAATTCTCAGACTCAAAAAAGGGGACCCCATCGATCTTGGCAAACCCGCGGGGGAAAGCGTCGAAGCGTACGTCAACCGCCGCATCATCGGCAAAGGGGAAGTCATGGTTTATGAAAAAAACCTTGCCATCCGTATCAACGAGGTACTCGACTCGAGCGCCGTACTCTATTATCTTTCAAAAGAGAGACTATGAAATATCTGATCGCCCTGTTTATCCTCGCCCCCATGCTCTGGGGAGCCAAAGTCCTCAGCTACAACGTCTACGACCGCAACGACCGGGTCGACGTCATGCTCACTTTCGACACCCCTTACGAAGGGGTCCTGCGCCAAAACCGTCAGGGGGACACCATCGTCGTCAAACTCGAAGAAGCGTTTATTGAAGCTTCCAAAACCAAAGACGTCAATTCTGCCTATCTGAACAAACTCACCATCGCACCGCAGGGCGAGCACCTCGAGATCATCGCCAAAGTCTCGCCGGACGTGACGATGCAGGCTTCGAAAACGTCCGATTCCTACGGCTTGCGCCTACGCTTCATGAGCGCCGCGGGTATCGCGAGTTCCACTGCCCCCTCTCCGGTCGACGAAACTGCCCTTACCGGCCTTCCGACGAAAAAAAGCAACGAGTTCGAACAAAGCTACTACGTCGTCATCGCCATCCTCGTCATCGGAATCGGAATTTTGCTGTGGCTCAAACAAAGCATCGCCAAGCGCAGCGGGGTGATCCAGCCGCAGCAGCCCAAAACGCCGTGGCTCTTCAATAAACCCGCCGCCGAAGTACAGGCCGTATCGACGCCTTCCATGCCGATCGCCCCGATCAAAGCGGGAGAGAGCGGAGGGGTTCACATCCGTTTCCAGAAAAGCCTCGATGCAATCAACAGTGTCGCAATGCTTGATTACGGGACGCAAAGCTACCTGGTACTGATCGGAACGAATACCGTGCTTCTGGACAAATTCCAAGACAACATCCCCGTCACCCAGAACGAATTCGAATCGCTGCTGCAGTCCAAACACCGCGAACTCGACGGTTTCTTCCAGCTCGGTTCGGCGGCCGACGAACCGTTCGATTCCTACAAGGAAAAAGCGTCAGGGGTCTATTGATCCCCTTCTTCTCCCGCCCTTCGCGGCATTCTAATCCGTTTTAACGTAACAACAAAACTATCGTATATTTTCTAAAACGTGCGTCTCAGCACTCGCACGCAAGGTCCGAAGCGCTGAACCCTTCGCTGATCTGGCGGTGGGTGAGGAAGAACTCGTCGACGACGGCGCGGAAGTGGACGGGGTCGTCGATCCGGTTGACGAGGTCACGCATCGCCGATGCCCCCTCGTAGCCTTTGGAATAAGTGTGGACATGCTTGCGGAACGTCACGACGCCGCGCGGACCGTAGAAACGGACCATCCCGTCCAGGTGTTCCATAATGATCGCGTGTTTGATGAGCGGATCGACGGAGGCCGAACCTGTCTTGAGCTGGTGGAAAATCCACGGGGCCCCTACCGCACCGCGCCCGATCATGACACCGTCGGCCCCGGTATGTTCGAGCACCCATTGCGCTTTCTCAAACGAATCGATGTCCCCGTTGGCGATGACGGGGATATTCACCGCTTCTTTGATCTCGGCGATCGCGTCATAGTCGACGGGGGCTTTGAATTTACCCGCACGGGTGCGTCCGTGGACGGCGAGGAAATCGGCGCCGCACTCTTCGACGAGACGGGCGATCTCGATGTGGTTTTTTGACTCGAATCCCAGACGTATTTTGACGCTCAGGGTCGATTTGTTCGAGGTCTCCTTGATCGTACGGATAATACGGGCCATTTTGGGGAGGTCTTTTAGCAGCGAACTCCCCGACCCGTGGCTGACGATTTTGGGGACGGGGCACCCGCAGTTAAGATCGATGATGTCGATCTCATCCTGGGCATTGAGCACCTCTACCGCGCGGCGCACCACCTCTTCGTCCGCGCCGGCGATCTGAACCGAATAGGGATCCTCGTTCGGGCTGCGTTCGAGCATTTTGATCGTCTTTTGCGAACCGTACGCGAGAGCGTTGGAACTGATCATTTCGCTGACGGTGAGGTCGGCGCCGAATTTTTTGACGACATTGCGAAACGGAAGGTCGGTATATCCCGCGAGCGGGGCAAGAGCGTATACGGGTCTGGAAAAATCGAGTTTGGGGGTCATAATATTTTACCTGTAGAACGATGATTTCACCCGGAAGGGCGAAGTTTCAGAGCCCGCGAGGGCTGAACCGCGCTTAATGGCAGCTCCGGCGAAGGAAGATGGCGATATCGTAGTGCTTGTTGGCTTTTTTGAGGTCGCGGTACGCTTTGAAGATCTGGTACTCGTCGTGGGACGTATTGTTGAGGATCTCGTTGGCGGTATCGTTCATCTGCAGATCGTAAAGGGTGTAAAGATACCCTTCCATCGCATCGTCATTGTTTTCGCTGAGCATTTCAAAAAGGCGGATACGCTGCTCGGGGAGCATGTTTTTCGCCATCGATTCGGAAAGATCGAGCCAGTCGGCACCCTGCAGTTTAAGGGTAGAGAATAGACCGATCAATTCCTCGTTCGAAATCTCGATGCCGTTTTCCGCCGCATTGACCCGCTGGATGAATGTAAGCAACGAGGCCTTGGTGAAAAAACGTTTGAACTTCAGAATCGAACCGGCCGATGCCGTTTTGACGTAATCTTCGAACGCTTTGGCACATACGATGTCACCGTAGCTGTCAGGGCGCGAAAGAACCGCATCCGCATCGATTTCGCCGCGTTCGAGACGGTTGAGGTTGTTTTGTATGACGATCGAAGCGGTTGCGGGAAGGTGGAACTTTTTGATCTCCACTTTTTTCTTCTCTTTGACGTCGCGCATCAGTTCAAGGGCCTCGTCGATTTTTTCGTTCCCGATAGAGCGGAGGGTTTCGAAGGGGAGAATGAGGCTGTTGTCGATCAGTTTTCCCATCAGTTTGTAGGCGTCGCTTTTGTAGACGTAGTTGCGTTCGCCGCTTCCCAGCAGGGAATCGCGCAATGCGTCCATCATCTTGTCGTGGTCTTTGCCCAGGCGGCGGAGTTTGTAATTGCCGACGAGCGCGTACACGCCCATGTGCAGAAGGCTGGCAAAATACATGATTACGAGAGGAACGACTACCCAAAAGGCGATCGGAAGATTCGGGAAATGCATTCCCAGCAGGTCGAAAGATACCGCACCGTTGTTGATGCTGTATGTCGCGGCCGCAACCAACAGCATCAGCAGCAGTGATGCGAGGGTGTAACGTTTAAGCTGCATTCTCTACCTCTCTTAGTGTTTGTTTTTTTCGACGATCGGACGGCATACGATACAGTATTTGGCGTGCGGTTTCACTTTCAGGCGCTGGAAACCGATATCGTCTTCACACATTTCGCAAATACCGTATTGTTTTGATTTGATTTTGGCCAAAGCGGCTTCAATCTCCTGCAACTCCTGCATCTGCTGCGCACCGATGGCGTTTTCTACCATGTTGTCGTTGCTGACGGACGCATAATCACCCTCATCGTTGAGTTCAAGCTCGCGCAATTGGTTCATTTCGCTTTCAACGCCGGTGATGTTTTTGATAATCTGGGCCTTCCGGGTCAGCAATATTTCCTCGAAATAATGCAACTCATGGTCTCTCATCAATGCTCCTCATTTGTGATACGGATGGTTTGCAGCCAATGAATAGGCGCGGTAGATCTGCTCCAGCAACACCGCTTTCGCGATTTTGTGGCTCATCGTCAGATCCGACAGGCTGATGACGCTGTCGCACCGTTCCACAAAGCTCTTTTCAAAGCCGTATGCGCCGCCTATAAAAAATTGCAAGGCGATTTTATCACTTATAAGCTTACTAAATGCAAAACTGTCCAGTTTTTTCCCCTCGGGATGGAGCGCGATCGAATAGCTTTTCCCCAGCATCGGGGAGAGCAGTTTCGTATACGCTCCCTGAGAGGCCTCCGCGCTGATGGTGTGAGCCTTGGCGATCTCTTTGGGAAACAGCTCGATATCCTCAATTTTTGCGAAACGGGAGATCATCTTCATCTGTTCCTGATAAAGAGGATCGTAAAGCGAACGCTCTTTTTTCGCGATGGAGACGATCGAAATGTTCATAGAATGGCGCTTCCGATCACGTGGTACGTGACGTTTTGAAACGTGTCATCCGGCCGTACTCCACCGATCGCGGCTACGGGATGGCGAGAGAGAGCGGCGATCGCATCGAGCCGTTCACCCAACACTTTCGCGTCGGATTTGGTAGCGGTGGCACGGTAGGCTCCGAGCCCGACGTAATTGAGATCAAGGGTGTTGGCCACCGCGATCTCACGCTCGTTATGGGTCGAGAGACCGACGATCTTGTCGGTTCCGATCGACAGTCTGAGAATTTTGAGCGCTTTGAGCGGATCGGGATCGATGGCGTAGAGGTCTTCTTGGCCGATATGAACGCCGTCGCAAAACGGGGCAAGTTCGTAGTGATCGTTGACGATCAAAAATCCGTCCCACAACCGGCGCAACACGATCAAATCGGCTTTGATCGCGGCAATGTCGGCATGTTTGTTCCGATACTGGATTACTTCGGCCCCCAGTGCGTTCGCACGGTTCACGAAAGCGTTGATGTCCGCCCCTTTGGCCATCAGAGTATCGGCGTCGCAGAGTGCGTAAAGGCGCATATCAGGGAAGCAGGAGATTCAGCAGGTCGCCGAGGGTGTCTTTGAGCTCGTCGCGGGATACCACCATGTCGATGGAACCTTTTTCAAGGAGGAATTCAGCCCGCTGGAACCCTTCGGGGAGATCGCTCCCGATTGTCTGTTTGATGACCCGCTGTCCTGCGAAGCCGATCAGCGCACCGGGCTCGGCGATGATAATATCCCCAAGCGTCGCGAAAGAGGCGCTCACCCCGCCCATTGTCGGGTCGGTGAGAAGCGAGATGTAGGGAAGCTTCGCTTCGGAAAGTTTGGCCAGCGCGGCAGAGGTTTTGGACATCTGCATCAGCGAGAAGGTACTCTCCTGCATACGGGCGCCGCCGCTGGCACTGACGATGATCAACCCCATCCGTTTTTCGATCGCGCGGTTGATGGCACGGACGATTTTTTCCCCTTCGACCGAGCCGAGCGATCCGCCCATGAAATTGAAATCGAAGACCACCAGCTGCGCCGGCGTGCCGTTGATCGTACATTCGCCGCTGACGACCGAGGAGTAGGTCCCGTTTTTAGCGTGTCCTTCCTCGACACGGGCCGCATAACTTTTTTTATCGACGAAATTAAGCGGATCGACGGGTCTGAGGTTCGCGTCGAATTCAACGAAACTTCCTTCGTCGGCGATAAGGGCCAGACGCTCTTTGACTCCGATACGGAGGTGGTGGCCGCATTTGGGGCAGACGTGATTTTGTTTTTCGATCTCTTTATAGTACATCAGGGACTGGCATGAGGGGCATTTCACCCAGTGCGAAGGTGCCTCGCTTTTCGTAGGCTGTTTTTTCTTTTCGGAGTCGCCGAACAGATTGAATAGACTCAAAAAATCTCCTTTTGTACAATCGCTAGAATACGTTCGAACACTTCTGCGTCTTGTGCTACGAGCAAGAAACGGTCGTTTTGAAACGTGTGCAGATGACGGCTCAGATGGAGACCCGCCTGTATATCGTATGGGCGCATTGTACCCAAAAATAGCACATATTTTACATAAGGGGCGTAAGCGAGCGAGAGGGCCAGTGCTCCGGGTGAGCGGAATTTGAGCCCTTCTGCAACCAGTTTTGCCGCGAGTTCGGGATGGTTCGGGGATTTTTCGAATAGGCCTATTTTTGCATAAGGATTGGCGATAACGGACTCACGGGTTTGGGGAGCATCGAGCGATGTACGGTAATACTCCTCGGCTGTCCGGACGAAAACGTCGCCATTGGCGAGGTTGCAAACCAGCGATTCGAGAGTCTTTCCCTCTTTTTCCAGGGCAATCGAAATTCCGTAGTAAGGAAAACGGGAGAGAAAATTGTCGCTTCCGTCGATCGGATCGAGGATAATATTCACTGAAGATTCGGGGTCCATCCACCCCGCCTCTTCGGAAAACACCGCCCCATACGGGTGCAGATGGGCATAACAGATCGATTCGGCTTTGAGGTCGATCCCGCTGCTTACGTCGCCGCCGAAGCCTCGATCGTGCGAAGCGAAATGGGCGGCACCTTCTTCACCGCACACGCGGCGCACTTCCTGGCACGCCGCAATCGCCGACTCGACAAACCGGCTCATCAGCCCAGCAATGATTTGGCGATCGCTCTGGCCGCCTCACGGCCGTCATATGCCGCGGTGACGACCAGATCGGCACCGCGCTGGCAATCGCCGCCGGCGTAGATACCCGGGGTTGTCGTCTCGAATTTATCATTGACGACGATACCGCCCCAGCTGTTGACGTTAATGCCGTTTTCGGCGAGGAACGGAGGGACGACCGGATCGAAACCGAGCGCCATGATGATGACGTCGGCATTAACCTTGAAATCTCCCCCTTTTACCTCTTCCATTTTCTGGCGGCCGCTTTCGTCTTTGGCGCCGAGAACGGTTTTGGCCATATGAATACCGACCGCTTTGCCGTTATCTCCGAGAATAACCTCTTTGGGGGAAGCGTGAAAGACGAACTCCACCCCTTCTTCGATCGCGTTTTTATACTCTTTGACCGATCCGGGCATATTGTGCGCGTCGCGGCGGTAAAGGCACGTGACGTTTTTCGCCCCTTCGCGGCGTGCGGTACGGACACAGTCCATCGCCGTATCCCCGCCCCCGATGACGACAACGTCGAGATCTTTGAAATCGAATTTTTTATCGTAGGAAAGACCGAAATTTTTACGCTGGATCGCCGTCAGGTAATCCATCGCCACGTAGACGTTCGAAGCGTTTTCGCCGGCGATTTTGGCCGATTTCCCTTTGGTCGCGCCGATCCCGACGAATACCGCGTCGTGTTTGTCGGCGATTTCGCTAAATTCAATGTCTTTGCCTACTTCGCATTCAAGAACCAGGTTCAGCCCCGCCTCTTTGAGAAATTCCACGCGTCGCTCGACGATTTTTTTGTCGAGCTTGAAGTTGGGGATGCCGTAGGTGAGCAGCCCACCCGCACGGTCACTTCGTTCGTACATCGTCACGGCGATTCCCGAACGGAGCAGATAGGTCGCACACGAGAGGCCCGCAGGACCCGAACCGATGATCGCCACTTTTTTATCCGTGGTGATCCCGGGAAAATAGGGTTTGAGCCCCTGACGGAACCCTTCTTCGTTAATAAACGTCTCGACTCCTCCTATCGTGATGGCCCCGTGGCCGTCGTTGAGGGTACAGTCCCCTTCACACAAACGGTCATGCGGGCATACGCGACCCATCACTTCCGGGAACGGCGAAGGTTCGTTGGAGAGCTTGAACGCGAATTTCAAATCTTTCTCCGCGACCGATTTCAACCACTGCGGAATGTAGTTATGAAGGGGGCATTTATTCAGACAAAACGGGTCACCGCACTGGATACAGCGGTCACTTTGGGCCGATGCGTCGTTCTGTCCCATCTGCTCGTAAATTTCGTTAAAGTCTTTCAGACGCTCGACCACCAGCCGTTTGCTGGGATCGATACGCTCAATCGTTAAAAATTCTCTCATAATGGTTTAGTCCCCTTTGTCCGGATTGAGTGGGAGTTTGGTTAGGTTTTTCGGGCGTACGAGCCAGAAATTACGGATCTCGACACGGAAATTTTTCAATAGTTCTTTCGCTTTTTCGCTCTCGGTCTCGGTAACGTACTCTTTGAGGAGACGTTTGAGGTAGTGGCGCGCTTCGTCGCCGTCGTCGGTATCGATCCGCAACGCGTCGACCAGCTCGCGGTTGACGTTTTCAACGAAACTGTGGTCGGCGTCGTACACGAACGCAAACCCTCCCGTCATCCCAGCACCGAAGTTGATTCCCGTTTTACCGAGGATGACGGCGACACCGCCGGTCATGTATTCGCACGCATTGTCACCCGTCCCTTCGACGATGGCAAGCGCACCCGAGTTACGAACCGCGAAACGCTCTCCGACCGAACCGGCAATAAAGAGTTTACCGCCTGTAGCGCCGTAAAGACACGTATTACCGCCGGCACTGAACGCCTCTCCCTGATTCTGGGACTTGATGACGATTTTACCGCCGTGCATCCCTTTACCGATGTAGTCGTTCGCCACGCCGTCCAGACGGATCGACACGCCGTTGATCAAGAAAGCGCCGAGGGCCTGACCGGCGATCCCTTTGAGATCGATGCGGATCGTATCCTCTTTAAGCCCCGCATCTCCGTAATACTGTGCGATTTCACCGCTGATACGGGCACCGAAACTCCGGTTGAGGTTACAGATGTCACGGACAACGCGAACTCCGCGTTCGGGATGTTTGATCGCATCCATCACTTCGGCGAGAACTTTTTTCTCGAACGCGTTGTCGTCGAAGGGCTCGTTTGAGCGCGACTGGCAGGTATTAACCCCCTCTTCGCGGTGGAGGACGGAGCTGAAATCGAATTTTTTCGCGAATTCATCATCCACGACGCGGAGAAGGTCGCTTCGCCCGATCAGTTCTTCCATCGTGCGGTATCCGAGCTGCGCCATGATTTTGCGCACGTCTTCGGCGAGGTAGGTGAAATAGTTGATCAACTGATCGACCGTTCCGGTGAAATACTCTTTGCGGAGTTTTTCGTTTTGCGTCGCAACCCCGACGGAACATTTGTTGACGTGACAGATACGGAGCATCTTACATCCGATAATGGTCAGCGCACCCGTACCGAACGCATAGCTCTCGGCACCCAGAAGGGCCGCTTTGACGATATCGGTCCCCGTTTTGAGCCCGCCGTCGGTCTGAACGTGGACGAGTCCGCGGAGGTTGTTCGCTTTGAGGGCGTTATGGGCTTCGGAGAGGCCCAGTTCCCAAGGGTTCCCCGCAAATTTGATCGACGTAAGCGGAGCCGCACCGGTACCGCCGTCGCCGCCGGAGATGATGATTTTATCGGCATAGGCTTTGGCAACCCCTGCCGCGATCGTACCGACACCCGCTGCGGAGACGAGTTTGACCGCCACCGTTGCATCAGGATTGACCTGTTTCATGTCGAAAATGAGCTGTGCCAGATCCTCGATCGAATAGATATCGTGGTGCGGCGGAGGCGAAATCAGCGTGACGCCCGGCATCGTATAGCGCAATCGGGCGATCAGGCCGCTGACTTTGTGCCCCGGAAGCTGTCCCCCTTCTCCGGGCTTGGCCCCCTGGGCAATTTTGATCTGGATCTCTTCGGCGCTGCGGAGGTAGGCGGGAGTAACCCCGAAACGTCCCGATGCGACCTGTTTGATTTTCGAATTTTTGAGGGTTCCGAAACGCGCCGCGTCTTCGCCGCCCTCACCCGAGTTGGACTGTGCCCCGATGGTGTTCATGGCTACCGCCAGGCATTCGTGCGCTTCGGGAGAGATCGATCCCAGCGACATCGCCGCGGAAGCGAACCGCTTGAAGATTGCCTCTTTGGGCTCGACTTCACTGATGTCGATCGGTGCTCTGTCGGATTTGAATTCGAAAAAGTCGCGGATAAATTTCAGACCGCGGCCGTTGACCAGTGCACTGAGGCGGTCGAAGTCTTCCCTTTTTCCTGTTTTCGAAACGCGATGAATCGCATGGATTACGTCGGGGCTGAAATCGTGGTGTTCCTGCCCGTTGTAGAATTTATAGAATCCACCGATTTTAAGCGGGAACATCCGATTGAACCCGCCTGCGGCGAACGCCTCTTTGTGGTTACGTTCAAGACGCGCGTCGATGTCGTCGTACGTCAGCCCCGGAATAAGGACGTGCGAGTCGCCGAAACACTCCTCGACCATCTCGCGGCTGAGTCCCATGACGTCGAAAAGACCGGAATTGCGATACGACGCGATCGTCGAAATACCCATTTTGGACATGATTTTGAGCAATCCGGAATTGATGGCGTGATGGACCGACTTGAACGCTTCGGAACAGCTGATCTCTTTGCCGTGCTCATCCAGGTGCGCCGCCACGGTCGCAAACAAAAGCGAAGGATAAACGGCGCTTGCCCCGTAGGCGATCAGTGTTGCCGCCCCGTGAGAATCGACTACTTCGCTCGTACAGGCGACGATCGAGGTGAGGTGGCGGATTTTTTCATCCAGCAACGCACGGCTCAGGCGCCCTACCGCCATCAGCATCGGAATCGTTTTGTGTTCGGCATCGAAACCGGCGTCGTCAAGGATCACGATACGGATCCCCTCTTCGCGGACTGCTTTAACCACTTCGTCCACCAACGCTTCAAGAGCCGGTTTCAAAGAACCTTTGTAGGCCGTCGAGAACGTGCGGTTTGCGTAAAACGGCTCGAATCGCGGAGAGTTTTTATCCCCGAATGATTTGAGGACGTCGAGTTTTTCACGGGTGATGACCGGCGACGTCGCCTTGAGGCGATGGGCATGGCTTGGGATCTCATCAAGAATATTATGAGTTTCGCCGAAGCCGGTGTTGAGGCTCATAACCACTTTTTCACGGATCGGGTCGATCGGCGGGTTGGTCACCTGTGCGAAGCGCTGTTTGAAATAGTCGCTGAAACTGCGCTGTACGGTGCTGAACGCGGCAAGAGGCGTGTCGTCTCCCATCGATCCGACTGCTTCCTTGCCGTCGCGGATCATCGGCTCGATCACCTGCTCGACCACTTCCTGGGTGATGTTGTAAAAGCGCTGGCGGGCGACCAGGTTGGCGGCATCGTAGTCGCAGCGGGTGACGTACTGCTCTTCGACGTGCTCTTGCAGGTAGATCATGTGGTCGTTGAGCCATTTCATGTACGGGTTGGAGCTTTTGAGGTAATTGTTGATGTCCTCGTCTTTAAGCACTTTCCCGAATTTAAGGTCAAGCCCGATCATCTGTCCCGACTGGAGGCGTCCCCGTTCCTTGATGTTCTCTTCGGGAATATCAATAACGCCGTATTCGCTCGCGATGAGGAGCGTATCGTCGTCGGTAATGATGTATTTGGAAGGACGAAGCCCGTTACGGTCGAGTACACACCCGATGTAGCGTCCGTCGGTAAGAGAGAACGCCGCAGGACCGTCCCACGCTTCGAACACGGTCGAGTGGTATTCGTAGAATGCGCGCAGCTCGGGGTCCATGTGCGGAGCGTTCTGCCACGGTGCGGGGATGACGGCCCGCGCCGCTTTGAAAAAGTCCATCCCGTTGACGATCAGGAATTCAAAGAAATTGTCGGCGCTGGCACTGTCCGAACCTCCCGGCTGAAGAATCGGCAGAAGGCGCTCGATCTCTTCGGCCGTAAACACGTCGCTTTTGATCGACTCGGATTTGACCGCGACGTTGAAGCGGTTCGCTTCGACCGAGTTGATTTCCCCATTGTGGGCGACTGCGCGGAAAGGCTGGGCAAGACGCCATTTGGGAAGGGTATTCGTCGAAAAGCGCTGATGGAACAGCGCAAACGAGATTTTAAATTTCTCGTTTTGCAGATCGGGGTAGAACTCTTTGATATGGGTCGGCATGATCAACCCTTTATAGGAGACGACGCGGGTCGACATCGACGCGATGTAAAAATCGGGATCGTCAACCAGGGCGTGTTCGGTCTCTTTGCGGCTCAGGTAGACCAACGCATCGAAGCGCTGGGACGCCATCAGCGAATTGGGCGTAATAAAAATATGGTGAATTTCGGGCAGAGTGGCCAGCGCCTGCTCTCCGAGGGCGTTCGTATCGACCGGAACGACACGGTCCAGCACCACTTTGAGGTCGTTGTTGGCACACACTTTTGCCAGCGTTGAGAGTTGGGACGCATCACGGGTGAACACCACCGCAACGGCGTACATTTTAGGGAGTTCTACCCCCAGCTCCGCCGCGGTAGCGCGCATGAACTCGCGGGGAAGGGAAAGGAGCAGTCCGCTGCCGTCCCCCGTTTTTCCGTCCGCCGCGACGGCGCCGCGGTGCATCATCCGCTCGAGCGCGGTAATCGCGTTTTCGAGGTTTTCGTGCGAAGGGCGGTTTTTGATGTTGGCGATCAGACCAAACCCGCAGTTGTCTTTGAATGAACGTAATAAATCTCGGTATTCCACTGGAATCGTCACCTTTCACCGGAACAATTTCGGCAAATTGTTATTTTTTAATCTCTTTTTAAACATAAGTAGTTTATAGAGGTCAAAATTTCGTAAATTATACCGATTGTCAGGTTAAAAAAGGTTAAAATAGCGGAGCGTTTTAGAAATTTATCAGATTTTTGTGTAGAGTAGAACCAAATATGCAGGGCTTCATTATCCGTCTCAACCGTGCGCGGGAAGAAGATACGATCGTCACCATCATAGCCGAGGAAAGCTTACAGACGCTTTATCGTTTTTACGGCGCACGGCACAGCCCGATCAATGTCGGCTACAAAATCGATTTCGAAGCCGAGCATTCGCTCAAGTCCTCCATCGCCCGACTGCGCGACGTGATTCACCTAGGGTATCCGTGGCTGGGGGATTTTGAACGGATGAGGCTGTGGCAGCAATTTATCTCCCTGTTCTACCCTCACCTCAAAGACGCCGAAGAGATCGGCAGCTTTTATTTTGCCCTTCTCGACGATGCGGCATCCAAATGGAAAGAACAAAACCCCAAACGGGTCGCCGTCGAAGCCTACGTACGCCTTCTGGAACACGAAGGGCGGCTGCACCGCGATATGGACTGTTTTTTTTGCGATCTCCCGATCGAAGGGGACATATCGCTGATTCGCGCTTTTTTACCCGCCCACCGCCAGTGCTCCCACACCCTGAGCATCAATCCCAAAGGGCTCGAATGGCTTTACGAACACGCTTCCACCCTCTTTTTGGACGACCGCGAAGTGGAAAGGCTATGGTACGTCATCAATGAAGGTCTTTGATCTTTCAAGCATCCCTTCAAGATTTCGGGTACGCGATTTGCTTGTCGTCTGTATTCCGAATACACAAAGAGTTTCCCATGCGTAAAAAAACCGCCCGAGACCTGATTATCGACCGCTATACCCCGACGACGGTAAAAATCGAAAGCCGCCCTTTCACTCCTCAGAGCGTAGGACGCGGGGCCACCCTCGAAGAATTTTACCGCGAAGTCGACGCCAAAAACGCCCAAAGCTTCCGCCAGCAGTATCTCGTCAAAGACGCGTCCGAGATCGAATCGATGATGCGGCATAACCGCAAGCTGATCGACGCCAAACGGGGACGGGGAAACTAAGCCTTAGATGTCGTAATGATAAGGCTGGTACGCCTGATCGATTTCGGAAAGCTTCATTCCGAAAAGGCGGCGCATCTTCTCTTCGATATCGCCCCAGAAATACTCAAGGATCAGGCTCGATCCGACATTCCCGTCGATTTTGTAAAACGGTCCTTCCAACGCCTCGATGATTTCGAGCACTTCGATTTCATGCGGAGGGCGCGCGAGTTTGTATCCGCCGCTTGCTCCCCGTGTACTGTTGAGCAGATGATTGCGGCGCAGCATCGACAAAAGCTGTTCGAGATAGCCGTGGGATATTTTCGTCATCGCTGCGATTTCGCGTACCTGCATCGCACGGCCGTAAGGGGCATGGGAGAGGACATGCATGGCGGCCAGACCGTAAATCGCCTTGGAAGAGAGCATCGCCATTATTCAAACCCTTTCGGATAGATTTTTTTGGTCCAGTGGTAAAGTTTGCACGCGATGCAGTAGCCGAAAAAGAGATCCAGAGCCGCGCAGAAAAGGTAAATCACCGCAACGGCGTTAACCGCCCATGCGATTCCCAGAAAATGAAACAGCGCCATCGCCGCGACAAACCCGATGCCGAACAAAGCGGCCAGCCGTTTGGCCCCGGCATCTTCCATACGGCTTGGCAAAGAAAGACGGCGCTGAATCCATAGGGATACGTTCTGGATCGGACTGAGATGTTTGACTCCGTAGAGACGAAGCGCGAAGTCGACCGTCAAAAAAAGCAGGATCGCCACGATCCCGCTTACCAGGTACGCAATTACCCCGCTCATCACGAACAGCGTATTGATCCGCGTCACCGTGGCATCGACCTGGCGAAAAATCAGTGGGCATTGTTGAGCCATAAGAGACCCCTTCTTTTTTTTCGCCATAGTAAAATAGATTTTTCTTATTGTCAAGCATCCATACAGAATTACTAAGGTATAAAAAAGAAGGAAATAAAAAAGGGGAGCCTTCTCCCCTTTGAACCGCATTAGCGATTCGGGATCAGTTCCCGAACCTTTTTCTCAACGGCGGCAAGAGAATCAAACGGTTTCAGGACATAATGGTCCGCACCGATCTTGTGGCTTTGCAGCACTTTGTCCAGCGTCGAATAGGCCGTCATCATAATAACGACGCATTCGGGATCTTTGGCCTTGATCTCTTCGAGTACGCTCAACCCGTCGCGCTGCGGCATCATGATATCAAGCAGTACGCCGTCAAATTCTCCGGCTCTGAAGCGGCTCAAAGCGCTTAGGGGATTATCAAAATAGGTCACCTTGATGTCCCCGGTGCGCCCCAGTGCTTTTTCCAGCATCGTCCCGATGGACGCTTCATCGTCTACAATCATCAAACGGATCATTCATTACCTCCAAATAAATTATCAATCGCGTGTTCCATCAAATCCTCGGTTTTTTCCGCCACCAGTACGTCCAGCGCTTCGAAAACGCCGTGGCTGGCCTCCTCGATTTTACGGATGCGTTCCTCGATCTGGGTGCGCGAACACAGTTTTTTGCCGTCGCCGCAGTCGGCGATAAGGGCATTGGCCTGCGTATGGACCTGAGAGTGGGGCCCTTCGAGCCGACTGTAGGACTTGAGGTGCCCGAACTGCTCTTTACCGAGGCCGCTGTCGTACCATTTACCCAGACGGCAGGAGTGGTGATCGACCGGTTTAAAATCGCTCTCCTGTCCGAAAAGAAAGGCGTAAACGTTGTTTTTATAGATAACGTGGTCGATTTTGGCGAGGTTGCTGAAAATGTAGTTGCTGATATCCATGATCTCGTACACGCTGCGCGAAGCGTTGCGCTGGAATATCTCCATCCGCTCTCCCATCTGCGAAACGTCGTCCTTGGTCTCCGAAACGATCCCGGAAAGTTCTCCGGTCGCCGTTTCGATCTCGCTCGTATCCTGGGTCATCGACTGAATGACGATTTCGATCTCTTTGGTCGCTTTCTGGGTCCGTTCGGCAAGCTTGCGTACCTCATCGGCAACGACGGCGAACCCCCGTCCATGTTCTCCGGCACGCGCCGCTTCGATCGCAGCGTTAAGGGCGAGTAGGTTGGTCTGGTCGGCAATATCTTTAATCAGTGCAACGACGCTGGAAACTTCGTGCGAACGGCTGACCAGATTGGCCGTCGTGTTCATCGTCCCCTCCATCAGTTCGGCGAGCTTGTTCATCCCCTCGTCAACCTCTTTAGCCAGCCGAAGCCCCTCTTGGGAACCCTGGGCCGTTTCGCGCGACTGTTCGGTCATGTCTTTGAGTTTTTCAAGGATGTCGATAAAGACTTTCTGCGTGGCGCTGAGCGCACCGCGGATGCTTTTTTGGTGCATCTCGAGCAATCCCCCCTCTTCGCCGCTAACGGTTGAGGATTTGTGAAGGACGAACCCTTTGAATCCGTTACGAAGGCTCTTTTGGACGACATCGGCCTCGCATTCACCGACGACCACTTCGTGCGCCCCCGATGAGAGTGCGCGCACAAGGGAGATTTTGTCGTCGATCGCTTCGGCACGGGTGTTGAAAAACACCGGCTCGTTTTTCGAATCGATGACAACGACCGCTTCCTTGTCGCTGAGCGCGGCGATCTCTTTGTACAGTTCCAGCTCGGCGGCCAGACGGTCGCGTTCGGCGCGAAGCTCGGCGGCTTCGTCGCGGTATCTTTTGATTTCATTCCCGAAAAACATACTACTCCTTCTCCTGATAGGTTTTTAATACAACTTCAAATTCCGCACCCCGGTTGCGGTTGGCCACGCTGATTTTCCCGCCGTGTTTGTCGATGATCGCCTTGGCCACGTTTAGCCCGATTCCCATGCTTTTTTTCTTTTCCCCCCCGACCGCAAAATCAAAAATGGTCGGGAGGATACCCTTGGGAATCCCTCCGGCATTGTCGGAAATTTTGATCCGGATCCGCGCGTCGTCGCACTCGAACGCAATCGCCAATCGTCGGTCGGCATACGCTATTTTACCTTTTTCGAACTCATCCAGTGCATTATTTAAAATAATAATCCACACCTGTTCAAGCCGCGTCGCGATCCCCAGCGTCCGGCACCCTTCGAACCGGTCGTATTTCGTTTCGTACGAAAAAAGCTCCCCGTTGATCGTTATGGGGACGATGTGACGGGAACGGTTCATGACGATCCGCAGTGCATAAACGAGGGTCGTATAAGGATTGCAGGGCTTCATCTCCTCTTTGCCCGTACCGGCGAACTCGTACATCGACGCGACGATCGACTGTATCCGTTCAATCCCCTCTTCGATCGGGCGGAACAACCCTTCCGCCTCGGGCAGCTTTTCGTCGCATTCGAGTTTCAGCAGCTCGAGGTTCCCTTTGATGTACGTGATGGGGGTATTGATCTCGTGGGTGATGCTTGCCGCAAGTCTGCCGACGCTCATGAGCTTGGCGTCGCTGAGTTTCTCTTCTTTGAGGCGTTCAAAATCGGTGACGTCGACGAAATAGAGGATATGGTAATGGTCATCAGGGATCATAGGATTGGGCATTTCGGCGGTATGAAGCTGAAAATAGCGTTTATCCTGATCGGGGCGTATGAGAACCGCACGGCTGTTAAACTCTCCTGCACGATAGAGAGCAAAAATCTTCTCAAGGGCTTTTTTCGGTTTTTTGTGATGTTCGAGGATCGGGACCAGATTTTCCCCCTCTTCACGGAACCAGTCGCATGCCTTGTACGCGGCGAAACACTCATCGCTCCCCGCATATCCGCCCAGTTCGGCAAAATTGCGGTTGACGGCGATCGGCTCGTAACGGTAATTGTACAAAACCGCGGGCGAGGTATCGTGGTCGATCATCCGTTTCATACTCGAAACGATCGCACGGTTCATTTCGCTCATGTCATGACCGATGAAAACGATTTCGTCGACCTGGCGGTTGTCATCGAGGATCGCATAAAGCGTCGTATCGACCATTACCGAATCACCGTGCAGATCGATGAACTCGATAATGCCGCGATAAATTTCCCCCGCTTTGAGCCGTTCGTTCACCAGCGCCCGCAAAAAAACCCGAAAACGGCGGGCGATGAAACGGAACCAGTGAACCCCTACGATCTCTTCGACGGGTCTACCCAGTCTCGACGCGAGAAGATGGTTTATTTCTATGATCATTCCCTTGTGATCGAGATGGGCGGTGAATGAGGTCTTCGAAATCGCGGCATGCATCAACTGGATATGGGTAAACGCCCGCTGAGCCTCTTTGGCATACACGCATTGACGCACGAGCCGCTGGGCTACTATCAGTACCGCACCGGCCGAAAGGGGTTTGAGCAGGTATTTATCGACCCCGACGTCAATGGCCTGCAAAAAAAGGTCGCTTCCGTGCGCGCTCGAAATGACGATCGTTTTAAGGGTGGGATAGCGTTCTTTGCTGATGCGGACGCTCTCCAATATCTCCGGGATCATCGTTCGGGGATGGAGAATCAGCAGATCGGTCGTCTCCAGATGGGACGGGAGCTCTGGAAATATCTCCAGGCGGTATCCCAATGTTCGAAGGGGTTCGACGAAAGGGTCGAGTCCGGTCGAATTTTCCCCTTTCGTTTCCCAGTCGGTGACATACGTGATCCCTATGTTTTCAATCATTCAAACCCTGCCGATCGTCCACTCGCAACACATTTCCTTTAAGTAACACAAATCATTAAAACTAATTTTTTTCGGTAATAATATCCAAAAAATATCACTAAAGCATCACTTTGTTTTTATTTATGGTTCTATTTTCATCTGGGTGTAATCTTTTTCCGATACAATCACCGAAAAATTTACCTGCACAACGGAACACATGCCATGAAAAAACTGCTGTTTGTATTGCTCGCCTGCGTCTCGCTCAGCGCTGAAGACGTTTACGAGGGGGATCTCACCGCCGCCGAAGCGCACGAAATGCAAAAGAAAGGGGAAGCGATCATCGTCGATGTACGCACCACCCTTGAATTCATCTACACCGGCCACGGCGAAGGGTTCATCAACATCCCCGCCTACGAATGGACCTACATCCCAAAATCGGTTGAAGAACGGGTCAAAAGTGCCGAGTATGAACTCAAAAGCGACAAGGTCAAAGGGCACGTCGAGGTACAAAAACTCTACGACGCCAAAGAGGTTTTCAACAAAAACTTCGTCAGCGACGTCATGAAGGCGATGAAACTGCGCAACGTCGATTCGGTTATCCTCGTCTGCCGCAGCGGCCCGCGTTCGAAAGCGGCCGCGAACATACTGGCAAAAGAAGGGATCAAGGCCTACAACCTCGACAACGGGTTCATGTTCGGCTGGAAAGATTCCAAAATGCCTTGGGACGGGTTTTAACCCCTCCCCCGTATCCGCACGATTCTCCTCTTTTTTTACCTTCTCCCTTTTTTATCCATTGCGTTCTTTAAGGATTCTTCCGTAATGATGTGTCAAGAATAAGGGGGAATCATGAACTTTCATGAAAAGCTCACGCCCGACGAGCGCTTTTTGCTCCTCGCCGTACTGGTTCTTGCTCTGGGAGCGCTGGGCGCGCTTACCCTCGCGGTACGTGGCGGGCACCTGCTCCAGATGGATCAGGCGGTATTGGGAGGGTTTCATAAGCTCAAACACCCTTCCCTGGACCGTTTTTTTTCCTCGATCACGTGGCTGGGATCGCTCTGGGTGCTTCTCCCCTCCTATGTGGTTTTGGTCCTGACCCTCTCCAAAAGTTTCGAACATGTCGAACGGGTGATGGGGATCGGTTTTTTCGGCGCAATCATCACCACTTACGTGATCAAATACATGTTCGAACGCAAACGTCCCCACTTTTTCGGGCCGATCGGCGAACTCCCGCTCGACCCCGCTTTTCCCAGTGCCCATACGACCCAGATCATCGCGTTTAGCCTTTTACTGTGGATCGTCGTCTACACGGGTCCGACGGTCGGCAATCTTCTTCTTGGCGTCTTGTTGCTGGGGATATCGGCTTCGGTGGTTCTTTCGCGGATGTACCTGCAGGTCCATTTTCCCACCGACGTCATGGCCGGAACGCTGATCGCCCTGATCTGGGCGGCTATCGCGATACTGGCGGTCAAATCGGGGACGGTACGATGAAGAATAAATTTCTGGGGACCGGGGAGCGCGGATACCACCCTTGGCGGAAGTTTCGGATTATCCTCTCAGGCCTCCGCTTTGCCGTTATTTATGATTTCAGCGTTCTCTACAAAATCATCCTTTCGGTCGCCGTTTTGATTCCGGTGATGATTTTCAGCGATAAACTCAACGCGTCGCTGATCGTTCTCGCGACGGGGGTGATGCTCTCGGCGGAGATTTTCAATACGGCCATCGAAGCAATGTGCGATTTCATGGAGACCCGCTACAACGAAAAAATCCTCATCATCAAGGATATTGCCGCAGCGGCGGCGGGGATCAGTATCTTTGCATGGCTGGCGGTGCTGTCGTTCGAGCTCGCCCAGCTTCTGCCGCTTTTGCGTTCTATCGTCGGATAACGTCGCTCTCCCGTACCCACAGGTTCTCATCCGGACGGGTCGGCTGCCATACGCGGTTGACGAAATAACCGGTAATGCGTACCCATCCGCCCGAAGGTTCTCCCGCGGTGAACGAGCGGCGCGCCTCCCACGTATCGACGACCGATCCTCCGGGAGCGTTGTAAATCGATCCGTTTACGGCCATCCGGTATGCTGACGATTTCCCCCCTTTTTTAGGTGCGGAAGCGGCCGCTTTCGACGGCTCGGTCGAGGTGCTTTTGGCAAGGGGGCGAGCGTCGCGCGCCGGGGCGGCGGCAACGGCCGTTTTACGGCTTTGGGCTGCGGAGAGGTCGGCTTTGAGCTTGGCGATCTGCGCATCGGCCTGTGCGAGCCTGCTTTGGAGCGCCTTCACCTGCTGGGGCGTTTCGGCCGTTTTGGTGACGATCTTCTCGACCGGACGGTCGCGGTACACCACTTTTTCCTGGGTCACGATCCGGTCTTTGTAAACCACTTTTTCAACCACTTTTTCTTTTACGGAAGGGGCTTTTTTAAGTTTTTCGATCGTGCTCTTCGCCGTTGCGAGTTCGGCCTGGAGTGCTTTGATCTTTTCGGTCGGCTCGGTCGTTTTGGTGACGATCTTCTCGACCGGACGGTCGCGATACACCACTTTTTCGACCACTTTGACCGGTTGCGCCGGAACGGCTTTGGAGGCTTTGAGATTGGCGATTTCAGCGCGCGCAGCGGTAAGCTCCCGCTGAAGCGATGCGAGTTTTTCGGTCGGTTCGACTACCTTGGTAACGATTTTTTCCCGCGCGGGAGAGGCCTGGAGCCGCGCAATCGCGGCATTGGCTTTTTCGAGTTCCCGCTGGAGTGCCTGTACCCGCTGGGGTTCGACAGCCGCTGCAGCGGAAGCGGCCGGTTTCGCGGCGGCATGCGCCGCAGCGAGCTCTTTGCGCAGCCTGGCGATCTCGACGCGCGCGTCGGCGGCTTCTTTGCGCAATGAGGCAGCGGAACTTTTTTTCAGGTCGTTTTCCAGGAGACGGACCTGCTCTTTGGCTTTAGCGAGCGCTTTGGTCAGGTTCTCCCGCTCGATTTTTCCCACTTTGACCGCGTTAGCCTCTTTGGCGAGGCGCTCGCTGCGCTCCGAAACCGAACGCAGCTGCTCATCGCGTGAAGTGAGGGTTTTTTCCAGGCTTTGGATAACCCCTTTTTTACGCCCGATCTCCTGCTCTATTTCGCGGTTGTGCTGCTGGAGCGTCTTGAGCTGTTGCGTGTTCTCTTTGATCTGCGCTTCGAGTCGGGCGATGCGGGTCTGATACCCTTTGATCTTCGGATTGGCTTCCTGCGCCTGACGGCACTCTTCATATTTTTGGCGTAACTTGGCGACGTCACCCAATACCGCCTGGGTCTCTCCGGCAGCCCCGTAAAGATACCCTGCGGCGATCAAACTTGCAAACAGCGTCTTCATGCAACCCCTTCTTTTTTGACCAGCTTGACGCCCATTTCCAGATGGTGGGTATAGGGGAACTGATCGAATGCGGCCATCGCGCTCACGGTATGGGTCCGTTCGAGTATTTCGAGGTCGCGCGCCAGGGTCTCTGGGTTGCACGAGATGTAGAGCAGGTGTTCAAACCGCGACGCGAACGCGCACGGCTCTTCCCCGAGCCCGGCGCGCGGGGGATCGACGAAGAGGGTTTTGAGACGATAATCGTCCAGATCGACCCCTTCCATGCGGTTAAACACGCGGACGCGGTCGAGCGCCATCGTGAATTCTTCGGCGCTCATACGGACGAAATCGATATTGTCGACTCCGTTGAGCTTCATGTTCTCTCTGGCCGCGGCAATGGAGGATTTGGAGATTTCGGTCGCAAGCACCCGCTCAAAGCGCGACGCGAACGGTATCGTAAAATTCCCCGCCCCGCAGTAGAGTTCGAGAAGATCGCCGCCGATCCCCTGGAGCTGTGCGAGCGACCATTCGACCATCCGCTCATTTACTCTGGGGTTGGGTTGCGTGAAGCTGTTTTCGATATGGACGTAACGGTAGTCCCGCCCTGCGATACGGAGCGTTTCGGTCACGTAGTCACGGCTTACGACGATCTTTTGCCCGCGGCTTCGCCCGATAACGCCGATTCCGAGCCGCTCTTCGAGACGGCGCGCCAGAGCCAGCCATTCGTCGTCGAGTTTTCGGTGATACAGCAGGCTGACAAGCACCTCCCCTTCCCCCGATGCAAGGAAATCGGCACCAAAAAGCTTGTGCCCCATTCCAAGCTCCGAAATCGCGGGCAGAAGCCGTTTCATCGCATACGCGATCGGTTCTGCGACGATACCGCATTCATGGATCCGGAGCATCCCCTGCCGATCCATGCGGTTCATCGCGTAACTCATCCCGCCTTCGTCATGGTACACCTTGAACTCGGCCCGGGAACGGAACCGCTCTTGCGGCGAGCGGACGATTTCGATCTCGCCCCGGAAAAACGGGGCGAACGTTTCGCGTACGACGGAGAGCTTGTGTTCGAGCTGCCCTTCGTATCCGTTTTCATAATCGCGGCAGCTGCCGCAGATCCCGAAATAATTACACTGCACGAAAGACCTTTAAACGCTATTTGACACTGGCGATGAGATTGCCGATGAGAAGATTCCACCCGTCGACCATCACGAAAACGAGTATCTTGAACGGCATCGATATCATGACGGGGGGCAACATCATCATCCCCATCGACATCAGTATCGACGCCACGACCATATCGATGACGAGGAACGGGAGAAAAAGGAGGAACCCGATCTCAAAGGCCGTTTTGAGTTCACTGATAACGAACGCCGGGATGACGATGGTCAGCGGCACCTCTTTGATCGACTGGGGATTTTCCATGTGCCGGATCCGCAAAAAGAGCGCCAGGTCTTTTTCACGGGTGTTGCGGACCATGAAATTTTTGAACGGTTCGGTCGTTTTTTCGAACGCCTCGTCGTAGGTGATCAGTTCTTCGCTGTAGGGTTTGATCCCTTCATCGTAGGCCTTTGTGGCGACGGGTTCCATTACGAACACCGTAAGAATAAGCGCGAGCATGACCAGCAGCTGCGTCGGGGGGACCTGCTGGGTCCCCAGCGCCTGGCGCAAAAACCCGAACACGATGACGAAACGGGTAAACGTCGTCATCACCAGCACCAGGCTCGGCGCAAGGAAAAGAACCGTCAGCACCAAAAGGACGTTGAGCGAACTCACCACCTCTTCGGGGGTTTCGGGGGCGGTCAGGTTGAAGTTCATAGCCGGCACCTGGGCGTCTTCGGCCCAAAGCATCAACGGGATCATCAAGAGCAAAAAGACCAAACGACCCAAACCGTACCCCGCATTTTCCAAAATGAATTCTTTTTAATGAGGCGATAATACCACAAACTAAGGGTGTATCTCGATTAAATTCTGATAAAATTGCATCAAATCAATGCAGGAGCTTTTATGTCCCAATCTCTTTCTATCGTCATTCTCGCCGCCGGAAAAGGGAGTCGGATGAAATCGCCCACCGCCAAGGTCCTCCACCGGATCTGCGGACGCGAAATGCTCTATTACAGCATCAAGGCGGCGCGGGAGATCACCGACGACGTCATCGTCGTCATCGCCCACCAAAAAGAGGCGGTGAAAGCGGCGATGGAACGCCATTTCGACGGGTTGAGCTTTGTCGTTCAGGATACCGAAAACTTCCCCGGAACCGGGGGGGCGATGAAGGGGGTAAGCCCCAAATACGACGACGTCCTCGTCCTCAACGGAGATATGCCCCTCATCACCCGCGGCTCGATCGAACGCTTCCTTGCCAATCCCGCCGACATCGTCATGTCGGTCATCCCCCTTGACAATCCGGGCGGGTACGGACGCGTCGTGATCGAAGAAGGACAAGTCCTGCGGATCGTCGAAGAAAAAGACGCCACCGAAGCGCAAAAAGCGATCAATACCGTCAACGCCGGGGTATACGCGTTCAAACACCACGTACTCCAAAACTACATTCCCCGCCTCTCCAACGACAACGCCCAGGGGGAATACTACCTCACCGACGTCATCGAGATGGCACGGCGCGACGGCCTCTCGATCGCCCCGCTCTACGTCGCTGAAGAGGAGTTCAAAGGGGTCAATTCCAAAGCCGATCTCGCCCACGCCGAAGAGATCATGATGGATCGGATCCGCAAAACGTGGATGGACGCGGGGGTGATCATGCAGCTTCCGCAGACGGTCTACATCGAAGAAGGAGTCCGTTTCGTCGGTGAGTGCGTCGTCGAAAACGGCGTACGGGTGTGCGGTGAGAGCCTCATCGAGAATTCGCACCTCAAAGCCCACAGCGTCATCGAAGACTCGAGTGTGCGCGATTCCGACGTCGGGCCGCTCGCCCACCTGCGTCCGCAGAGCGTACTTGAAAACACCCACGTCGGCAACTTCGTCGAAGTGAAAAAATCCCGCCTGCGCGGAGTCAAGGCGGGACACCTGAGCTATCTTGGGGACGCCGATATCGATGAGGGGACCAACATCGGCGCGGGGACGATCACCTGTAACTATGACGGGATGAAAAAGTACCGCACGATCATCGGGAAAAACGTTTTCGTCGGCAGCGACACCCAGCTCGTCGCCCCCGTCGAAATCAGCGACAACGTGATGATCGCCGCCGGTACCACCGTAACGGCGGGCAAATACGAAAGCGGAATTCTGCTCCTCAGCCGTACCCCGGTCCGCAAAGTCGCCGGGTTCTTCGCCAAATTTTTCGGTAAAGGGAAAGAATGTTGATCCCCTCCACCCTTCTCGCGGGCAAAAAGATCCTTTTGGGGGTGACCGGCTCGATCGCGGCGTACAAATCCCTGGAGCTCGTACGCCTCTACACGAAAGCGGGGGCCGACGTCCGCGTCGTCATGAGCCCCGCCGCCCAAAAATTCGTCCAGCCGCTGAGTTTCGAAGCGCTCAGCCGCAACGGCGTCCTCGACGACACGAACGAATCGTGGGCGGACGATTTCAACCACATCAAAATTTCGCAGTGGGCGGACGTGATGGTCATCGCCCCCGCCACCGCCAACACGATCGCCAAACTCGCCAACGGTATTGCCGACACCATCCTCACCCAGTGCGCGCTGGCGTTCGCCGGGCCCAAAGTGCTCGCCCCTTCGGCGAACACCAACATGATCCAAAACCCGATGATCCAGGGATCGCTCAAAATGCTCGCGATGGCCGACTACGAAATCGTCTCCACCCAGACCAAGGAGCTCGCCTGCCAGACGACGGGAGACGGGGCGATGGCGGAACCGCTCGACATCTTTTTCGAGACGGCAAGGCTGCTGCTCAAAGACCCTTTCTGGGAAGACCGGCGTGTCGTGGTCACCGGCGGAGGGACGAGAGAAAAGATCGACGAAGTGCGTTACGTCTCCAATTTTTCTTCGGGGAAAATGGCCAAAGCGATCGCCCTTTCACTCTACCTCAAAGGCTCGGATGTCTGCTACATCACGACCAAAGGGAGCGAAGGGCTCCCCAAAGCGATCTATACCATCGACGTCGACGATGCGGCCGAAATGCTGGAGTATACCCGCGATGCGATCCGTGTCGCCAAAAAAGGGAAGCTGAGCAAACCTTCGCTCACGAGCACCGAAGCGATAGGGCTCATTCAAAAACGCCCCTATCTGTTCATGGTCGCGGCGGTCGCCGATTTCACCCCCAGATTTCCGCAGCGAGGGAAGCTCAAAAAATCGGCGCTCGGAGAAAACTGGCAAGTCGAACTCACCCGTACTTCCGACATTCTCAGTACCCTTGCGCAGGAGCGCGAAGGGGTGAGTACGATTGCGTTCAAAGCGGAAATGGACAGCCAAGAGGGGCTTGAAAATGCGAAAAAACTGTTGATCGAAAAAGGGGTCGATGCGGTGTGCTACAATCTTCTCGACGACGCCAAAAGTTTCGGCGGGGAAGAGAACACGGTCACCTTCATCACCAGGGAAGAACAGATCGATCTGGGGCGCCATACCAAAATCGACCTTGCCGAAAAAATTTTACATCACGCACAAGCCTGCAGCTTATGAGCAACCGCGCACGCCACATCGCCATCATCATGGACGGCAACGGCCGATGGGCGCAGGCCCAGGGTAAAAACCGCACCGCCGGGCACGAAAAAGGGGCCGAAACGGTCCGCCGGATCACCACGTTCTGCGCCGAAAACGACGAAATCGAGCGTCTGACCCTCTATGCGTTCAGCACCGAAAACTGGAAACGCCCCAAACTCGAAGTGGAATTTTTGATGAAACTCCTCGAAAAATACCTCAAAAACGAGCTGAAAACGTATCTTGAAGGAAACATCCGCTTTGAACCCATCGGGGACCTTTCCTCTTTCTCCCCCTCTTTGCGCAAGACGATCGAGCGGGTACGGGAAGAGACGGCCCGTTGCAGCGGGCTGGTGCAGAGCCTCGCGCTCAACTACGGCGCGCAGGACGAAATCGTCCGCGCCGCGAATGCGCTCCTAGGGCGGGGAGAGACCATCAGCGCCGAGTCGCTCGGCCGCGCCCTCGATACGAACGAAAACGTCGATCTGCTGATCCGCACCGGGGGAGACCACCGCCTCTCGAACTTTCTGCTGTGGCAGTCGGCGTATGCCGAACTCTTCTTTACCGACACGCTGTGGCCCGATTTTACGACCGCAGAGTTTGAACGGATCATCAAAAAATTCAAAACCGTCGAAAGACGCTTCGGAGGGCTTAACTGATGGAATGGATACTGGTATTTCTCCTCGGCGCCGCCGTCGGTTCGTTCATGAACGTGGTCATACTCCGCCTTCCCAAAGACGAAAGCGTTTCGTTTCCCGCATCGCACTGCATGAGCTGTAACGCGCCGCTGCGCTTTTACCACAACATCCCGATACTCTCCTGGCTTTTCCTGCGCGGGAAATGCGGTTTCTGCGGCGCGAAAATCTCGCTTCAGTACCCCCTCGTTGAACTGCTGGGCGGACTCATTTTCCTCCTTAGCGCGATGAAACTGGGGATTTCCCTCCCTGCCGCCGGGATCGCGCTTGCCTTTGTGCTTCTGCTGGCCCTCTCGGTCATAGACTACCGCTACAAAATGGTCCCCGACAGCCTCAACCTCGCAGCCCTCACCCTCGCGGTGATCAGCGCGACTTCGTTCGCCCATCTGACATACAATTTCCAAAACGCCCTCCTCTTTGCCGGGGGATTCACCCTGCTGCGCTTTTACCTCTCCTACGCGATTAAAAAAGAGGCTATGGGCGAAGCCGACATCATGATCGCGGCGACGATGGGAGCGATTTTGGGGATCCAGCTTGCGCTCGCAGCGATTTTCATCGGGGCGCTGCTCGCCCTCCCCGCACTTCTGCTGACCCGCACCGAAGACGAAGACTCACAGCAGCTCCCCTTCATTCCCTTCCTCGCGACGGGGGCATGGATCGCCTTAATGTTCGACGGATACATCACTACCTACCTGGCAGGCCTCTATGGATAAACTACGACGCTATATCCTCTCGAACCTTTCGCTGCTGTTCTTTTCGATTTTCCTGCCGCTGTTTGCGATTGCGTCGGTCATCTTCATGATCAAGCTCGCTACCTACACGGCCGTCATCCAGCTGAGCCTCGCGGAGATGGGGAAACTCTACCTCTTCGTCCTCCCAGAACTGCTGTTTTACACCCTCCCGATCTCGTTTTTCGTCAGCGGGGCGCTCACCCTCTATCGCCTCTCGAACGATAACGAAATGGTCGTCGTTTTTTCCTTGGGGATCCCTCCGCGCTTTATCGCCCGGGTCCTCGCCGCCCCGGCACTGCTCCTCTCGCTGCTGCTGTTTATCGATTATCTGATCGTCACCCCCTACATCAAGACGATCTCGGCCAACTTCCTCGACCAGAAAAAAGCCGAAGCGAAATTCAACCTCTCGGCTTCGGAATTCGGCCATAACTTCGGGGAGTGGATGCTCTTCATCAACAAAAGCGACAACGCCGAACGCGCCTACGGCGACATCGTCCTTTTCAGCAAAGAGATGAAAGACGAGATCCTCATTTCGGCCAAAAGCGCCGAACTGATCAACAACAACGGCGTCTTGCAGTTTCGCCTCAGCAAAGGGGAAAGCTACAGCTACAACGATGAAATTTTCAAACAGATGCCGTTCGAAACCGCCTACATCAACGATATGATGAGCACGGAGCAGACCCGTTACGTCGATACCCTCGATTACTGGACGAATGAAGACCGCCGCGACAAAAAAAACCAGCTCCTCATCACCAACACCCTCCTTAGCCTCTTTCCGCTCCTCTCGGTATGGCTCATGATCGCCCTGGGAGTCGTCCACGCCCGTCACCAGAAGCGGTGGATCTACCTGTGGATGTTCCTCGCCATCGTCGGATTCTACGCCGCCGCGATCATGACGCAAAAATGGCTCGATTTCCACACGATCTGGGCCACGGCGCTGGTGTGGTTCATCCTCTCGTACGGTTTTTACCGGCGCCTGGTCGGCCGACGCTTTTGAACCGCGTCAAACTCACCCTCAGCTACAACGGGGCGGCGTTTATGGGGTTTCAGTCCCAGACCACGACCGACAACACCGTCGTCGGGACCCTGCATGCGGCGTTCAAGCGTCTGGGTATCGATTCGCTCCCCGTGGGCAGCGGCCGTACCGACCGCGGCGTCCACGCAACGCGCCAGGTGATCCATCTCGACCTTCCCCCCTACTGGCAGGACCTTCGCAAGCTGCGCGAAATGCTCGCCCTCCAGCTCCCCTCCTCGATACGCATCCGCCGTATCGAACCCGTTGCGGATGATTTTCACGCCCGCTACGGTGCCCGGGTACGTTCATACCGCTACGTGCTTAAAGCGGGGGAGTCCAACCCGTTCGAAGCCGATTTCGTCACCTTCGTTCCGCGCCTCGATGAAAAAGCCATCATCGACGCGATCAGACTCTTCGAGGGGGAACACGACTTCGAGCTGTTCAAAAAAAGCGGTTCCGACACAACCCACTACGTCCGGACGATCTTCCGTGCCTACGCCTACTCTCACCGCGGCTATCTGATCCTCCGGTTCGACGCCAACGGATTTCTCCGTTCCCAGATCCGCCTCATGGTCGGTTTTCTGCTCCGCATCAGCGAAGGCAAAGCGACCAAAGAACAGCTCCAAGATCAGCTCTCCTGCCGTTATCGCCACTGTTCCGATCTCGCGCCGCACAACGGACTGTACCTCTCACGCGTCAACTATTGAGTCTTTACGACTAAAACTTCTTTATATTTCTTGCATTATTAAATCCTTTTTGTTACAATCATCCTCGAAAAACTTAATACCAACACACTAAAGGATATGTCACATGGCAAAACATCAGTTTCAGACTGAAGTCTCACAAATCTTGCACCTCATGATCCACTCTCTCTACTCCAACAAGGAGATTTTCGTCCGCGAACTCGTCTCGAATGCCTCGGACGCCCTGGACAAACTCAACATGCTCGTCCTCACCGACGAGAAATACAAAGGGGTAGCCTTCAATCCCCGCATCGACATCGCCCTTGATAAAGAGGCCAAAACCATCACGATCAGCGACACGGGGATCGGGATGAACGAATCCGACCTCGTCGAAAACCTCGGAACCATCGCCAAATCGGGGACCAAAGCGTTCCTTGAGCAGCTGACGGGAGACCAGAAAAAAGACTCCAAACTCATCGGTCAGTTCGGGGTCGGATTCTACGCCTCGTTCATGGTCGCCGACAAGGTCGAAGTGATCAGCCGCAAAGCGGGCGAAGAAAACGCCTACAAATGGTCGTCCATGGCGGGAAGCGAGTACGAGATCGAACCGGCCAGCCGCGAGAGCCACGGTACGAGCATCATCATGCACCTCAAAGAGGACGAATCCGAATTCCTGGATGGCTGGCGCATCGAGAACATCATCAAAAAATACTCCAACCACATCCCCTTCCCGATCTTCATGGACAAGGAAGAGTGGGTAGCCCCCAAAGAGGGTGAAGAAAAAGGGCACAACGAGATCGTCAACAAACAGATCAACAAAGCCAACGCCCTCTGGACGATCAGCAAAAACGACATCACCGACGAAGAGTACAAGGATTTCTACTCCAGCATCGCCCACGACTCGGGCGAGCCGCTTTTGTGGATGCACAACAAGGCCGAAGGATCGCTCGAGTACACCACCCTCTTCTACGTGCCGTCCAAAGCGCCGATGGATCTCTACCGCGTCGATTACCAAAGCGGTATCAAGCTCTACATCAACCGCGTTTTCATCACCGACGACGAAAAAGAGCTGATGCCGACCTACCTGCGTTTCCTGCGCGGTGTGATCGATTCGGCGGACCTCCCGCTCAACGTCAGCCGCGAAATCCTGCAAAGCAACAAAGTAATGGCGAAGATCAAAAACGCTTCGGTCAAAAAAGTGCTCGGCGAACTCGCCAAACTCGCCGAAAACGATGCGGCCAAATACGACGCGTTCTACAAAGAGTTCGGTAACGTCCTCAAAGAGGGGCTTTACAGCGATTTCGGAAACCGCGAGAAGATCCTCGAACTTCTCAAACTCAATACCCTGAACTCCGACACCCCGGTGATGTTCGGCGACTTTGTAAAAGGTGTAGACGAAGAGAAAAAAGAGATCTATTACATCACGGCGAAAATGTCCCTCTCGATGCTCAAAAACTCTCCGGCACTGGAACGCTTCAAAGCAAAAGGGATCGACGTGCTGGTGCTCAACGAAGAGATCGACACGATCGTCTTCCCGATGGTAAGCGAGTACAACGAGTACAAATTTATCAACGTCTCCGACGCGAAACTCGAAGCGAGCGAAGAGGAGAAAAAAGAGCAGGAAGAGAAAGCCAAAGGGCTCGAATCCTTCGTCGGGCAGCTTGAAAACGCACTGGGCGAAAAGGTCAAAAAAGTCGAGACGACCTTCGATCTCACCGAGTCGGCCGTGTGCCTCAAAATCGACAAGGAAGATCCGGGCTACATGATGGCGCAGATGATGAAGCAGTTCGGGCAGATGGGCGGAGACATCCCGCCGATCAAGCCGATCCTCCAAATCAACCCGAACCACGAGCTGATCAAAAAGCTCAGCGATTCGGCGGACATGAACCTCATCGAGGATGCGGCGCATGTATTGCTCGATCAGGCGAAACTGTATGAGGGTGAAACGCTGGAGGATACCGCAGGATTTATTGCGCGGCTTAATCGTATTATGGCGAAGGCGCTGTAACAACTTCTTTTCTTCTGCAAATTCCCGCCTTCGCGGGAATCCATTTCTATAAAAAGTTTAATTATAAAAACTAATAAATAATATTCTTTTAAGTGAAACAGAAGCCTCTTTAGGAAATAATCCCCCTATATTTTATATAGGAGAACTTTATGGCATTAAAATCTTATCTCATCGGAAGTGCTACAGTAGCAACCGCAATTCTATTCACCGCGTGTGCACCGGCAAACATCCAATCACAAATTCGCAATTCTGATACCAATTCGAATATGATGACACGCTGTGAGGAAGTTGATATGCGCAGCAACAGTGAGATGAAAGAATTATTTGAAAAATATGACGGATGGCGTGTATTCTACATCTCTGAATACACTACCGGAAATAAAATCGGGACAAGTGCATCCGTTTGTTTTGAAAAACCAAAAAACTAATTAGTTCTGCATTGTTTATCTATTTTCGCAGTATGCGAAAATCATTCCCATCAAACACTCCCTGCCCCCGCAACACACCCAGAGCCAGGCCGCTCGCCGCAGGGTGAAGCGGCCGGTTAAGCGACTTGTTGCGGGGGCGCTTTTCTTTTCGTTCTTTTCTTTTCTAAAAAGAAAAGGACATAATATTTCATACTGCAATATATTTTCATAGCACTCTATCCAAGCATTACACTACCTAAAAAGAGAGTTGATGATGCTGAAATCTTTTTCCCCTAAACACATCCCACTTTTGACACATCGTACCAAAAATGGTACAATCTTATGAATAAAAAAATAAACGTCGTTTTCTATCAAAGCCCAAGCGGCAACGAACCCGTGCGCGAATGGCTCAAATCATTAGAGCCGCATGACCGTAAAATCGTCGGCAATGATATTAAAACCGTCGAATACGGGTGGCCTATCGGTATGCCCGTATCACGCCCGCTCGGAAATAAGCTCTACGAAGTACGTAGCAATATTTCCGATAAGCGGATCGCGCGGGTGATTTTTACGATCCTAGACGATTGGATGGTACTGCTCCACGCTTTTATCAAAAAGAGCCAGCAAACACCGAAAGAAGAGATAGATTTGGCGATCAAACGCCTAAAGGAGATACGATGAAACCTCAGGGAATCGGCACGAATTTTGATGATTTTTTAGCCGAAGAAGGGATGCTCGCAGAAGCCGAAGCGGTAGCGATCAAACGCGTCATCGCCTATCAGCTCGCCGAAACGATGAAAAAAGAGCACATCACCAAAACCGAAATGGCAAAACGGATGAACACCAGCCGCAGTGCGATCGACCGTCTCCTCGATCCGCTCAATACCTCGATCACCCTCGCAACCATCGAAAGTGCCGTCAATGCTATGGGTAAACGGCTACAGATTCATATGGTATAAAGATACGCCATACAAATACATTTTCGTTCTTTTCTAAAAAGAAAAGGACAATACCAGTACAATTCCCAAAAACAAAAGGACATTACGATGGCATGGGCAACAGCACGGCATATTCTGGTAGCAACCGAAGAGGAGTGCAACGCACTCAAAACACAGATCGAAGAGGGTCTTGATTTCGCGGAAGCGGCGATCCAAAACTCCCAATGCCCATCAGGACGCAAAGGAGGCGATCTGGGCCGTTTCGGACCGGGGCAGATGGTTCCCGAGTTCGATCGCGCGGTATTCACGGGCGATGTGGGCGTCCTCTACGGACCGATCAAAACCCAGTTCGGCTATCACCTCCTCGAGGTAACGGCACGCGGATAAGCGTCTCCCTTCTCAAACGGAGTACGCTCCGGTTTCATTTACAGCCCCGTAAACGTCAGCAACGCTTTGGCAACGATCCTCACTTCGGCGCGGGGATAGACCAGATGCTCGTACCCCTCGTTGATGGAAACGAAATACTCTCCCCCCTCGATCACCGCAGCTTTTTTGATCCACATGCGGTTGTCTTTGTAGACTAAAAAGATCGATCCGTTTTCAAACTCTTTTTGGGACAGATCAGAAACGACGAGCGCATCGTGCCCGATCAGGGGCTCCATGGACTGTCCTTCCACGCGGATCACGAACAATGACTCCGGTGCATAGGGGCGCTTGATGAGGGATGATGAAAACACCAGTTCGTGTTTTCGACGTTCCCCGTCGACGTGTTCGAAATAATCGAGCTTTACGGTATCGTTTGACACCCCTATCCCCTCCGCTGAAACTCGTCGATGATCTGGGCCTGCGGATTTTGGTGGATGTAGCGGTTCGCTTCGATGGCACGTTCGCAGACCGACTCGATGGTGTCGCCCTTGTTGAGGGTGACAAGGGAGCCTTTTAGATCGAACTGGGGATAACGGTTGATAAGCTTTTCAAGGGCGCACCGCGCACCCGTCGGATCGACGAACGTAAACAAAACGGCGACGTAGTGTTCGTTGAGCCGTTTGGAGACGTCGCTGTGGCGGATGTTCTCGGTCAGATGGGCTTTGTCGATGTCGTACTCGTCACACGCGATGAGGGCGAAGCTGGCTTCGATGCCGTAGCGTTCGTGCACGTACAGAGACATTTTCAGGTCCTGCTCGAACGCCAGTTTTAAATCGGTGATAGTCAACTCTTTCATCTCTTGCCTTGTTCGCTCTATTTATCACCCGTATTTTAGCGATTTTTTCGGCTTATCCCAGACGCGTTTGATTTCGTCCCCCTTCTTTCGCCGCATAGAGTGCTTCGTCGGCTCTTTGGACGATTTTTTCGATCGTGTCGCCGGAAGCGTATTCGGCGACACCTGCGCTGATGAGGACCCGGCAGGCGGGTGAAAAATCGCTCTCTTCGATGTGGCGGCGGAGGTGTTCGGCAACTCCGAACGCCTGTTCTCCCCCCGTTTCGGGGAGGAGGATCAAAAATTCCTCCCCTCCCCAACGCCCCGTCCGGTCGACCGAACGGACCGATTCGCTCATGATCTGCGCCAGTTTCTGGATCACATGGTCGCCGACGTTGTGGCCGCAGGTGTCGTTAATCTCCTTGAAATGGTCGATGTCGAGCAGAATGATCGAAAAAGTCCCCCCGTAGCGTCTGACCCTCTCAATCTCTTCAAGGCAATACGCCTCGATCTTCATCCGGTTGTAGAGGCCGCTGAGCTTGTCGGTTGTGGCGAGATATTCGAGTTCCCGCGAATCGAGAAAAATCTGCTTGCTTTTTTTATCAAGGATCAGCGCGCTGAGGATACCGAACGATACCGCCGCGACGATCCAGAGCGAATGGATGCAGAGCACTTCGAAAGGGATCCCCAGATAGAGCTCGTATGCCAGATGGGCCGCAATGGTGACCGAGGCACTGGCCAGCGCAAAGGGGAGCCGCAGCCCCGAAATCGCGAACATCCAGATGATGCTCAGCGACACTTCGGGGGTATAGATCTCGGCAAGATAGGGCGAAACCGGATAAAGGATGCCGTAGAGGTAGAGGTTCCCAAGATTCGCTATAACGGGGGAGAGAGCGAGGATCACTACCGTGACGCGGTAAAGTTTTTTGACGTACGTCATCGCGCTGATCACAAACAGGAGCGGCGGGAGAACGTAAAGGTGCATCAACGTCCCAAAAGGGAGGGCGTATGCGGGCAGCAGCATACCGTCGATAAACGAAAAAACGATATACAGCAACCCTGTCAGAAAGGTGATGGAGCGGATCTGAAGCGTCCGGGAAGGACGGTCCCACTCCTCGAAAGCTCTGCGCTGTTCGGACGAGGCATCGTAGAGGGGGTCCAAAACGGGCATCACGATACGGCCTGCACGCACCATTGCACCTCCCTTTCCGACGAATTTGACAGATTGTACCATGTTCCGCTCAAGATTTTTTCCGCTTGGCCGATATGGATGGTTCAATTTCGAACAAGTGCTACCATGAGAACAACCAAACTTTTTGCCCGTTTTATCACCTTTTTCCTATTGCTCCTTTTCGGCATGGCCATCGGAGCCAAAAGCGGAGGCCTCGATACCTTCCGCTTCACCCTCCTCATCCTCGTCCTCAGCGGCCTCAGTTTTCTGCACATCAAGACGATGCGCAAAAAATTTGCACGCTTCAACACCTCCGCGCTGGGCTGAAACGTCCCGAACGCTATTCTTTGGCTTCGGCTTTTTTACGGCTGACGTAGGTAAGGATCGCCATCGATACGATCAGTATCCCGACCCCGCTGAGCAGGTAGAGGGCGTAGTTCATCTGGCCGATGTCGTTGATCGCGACTTTGAACACCACCATCAGCGATTCGATCGAGAGGGCGATGATGATCGAGGTGAGAAACTTCGTCAGCGTCGCGTATTCGTTCCCCTCTTCGAGGGTGAGGGAGCGGAAAAAGACCTCTTTTTCGAGGATCGTTTTGGCCAGATCGTAGATCGCGATCGCCAGCGTGATCCCAATGATCGATTTAAAGACGTGCTGGAGCATTTCGTCGCCGAACGATGAAAGGGCCTTGACGAACCCGATCAGGCCGTACACACCCAAAAAGAGGGCAAGCAGCACCAGACCGCCGCCAAGCATCGCGTAAACCCACACCGACAGCTTCGAAATGAGCCGGTCACTGTCGATGAGATGCATCTTGGTCATGACCGATACGAGGTCAAGGTCGAATACGACGACCGTCCCATCGGCGAAACGCCGTGCGACCGACACCTTTGGCTGGCCCGAATGGGCGCAGATGTAGGGGTTCGAAACGTAGTTACCGTGCTCGTCGAAACGGATGCGGTTGATGAAATACCCCTTGTCGGCCCCCTGCATCGACGCATCGTGGCCGTTACGGCGCCATGTCGGGGTGATCTGCATCCCCTGTGCGTCGATCACGTAGAGGTCGCTCAGGCAGGGGAGATTTTTGAACGTCGCGCGCACCTGCGACTCATCGAACTGCGCATAAGGTTTGTCGCTGATGGTGGTCAGCAAAAAAGCCTCCACCGTTTCGCGGTTGGTGCGGTAAATCTGCATCATTTGTTTCATAATGGGGCTGTCCTGGTCTATTAATGAGGTTTATTATAGTCAAAACCCCCTTTTCACAGTAAAATTTCAATCATCGCAAGGAAATTATCATGTTCAGACAACCGATTGTGTCCCTTTTTGCTACGTTTGCCCTCGCAAGTACTTCCCATGCCGCCGAAAACACGACCGCGTGGGAACTCTTCGGATGGATGGAAGAGACCCTGGTGGGCGAATGGAAACTCTCCCCCGACCAGGCCGGAAGCGAATCGTACAAACACAAAGCGGTCCTTCCCCTCGTCGGGACCGAAGCGACGGCGATGGCGTTCAAACTCATCGGGGGAGAGGTGACGATCCAGGAGGATTTGCTGCCGGGGACCGCCAAGCAGATGGTGAGCATGTACCACTGCAAGGACATTGCCTGCACGAACCTCAAGGCAACCCACTACTGCTCCAAACAAAACCAGCCCGAGTTCCTGGCCAACCTCCGCGAAAGCACCCCGAAACGGATCGTGTTCGAGTGCGACATGAGCACCGAGCTGTGCAACTCCGACGAAGACCATATCCACCGGATCGTCCACGAGCTGAGCGAAGACGGCAGACATCTCAAAAGCTCCTATTTCGCGTGGAAAGACAAAAAACTCCATACGACCCACTCGATTTACCATTTCGACCGCAAATGAATTATTACGGCGCCCTGTTCTGGATCGTAGCGCTCCTCGGCGCGACGGCATACGCCGTCTATGCCCTCTATCGTCTGCGCAAGCATAGGGAACTCTCCCGGATCGACGCCCTCGCGTTTCCCGCCGAATACGAAACGCTCCTCGCCTCCACTCCCCATTTTCCGAAGCTCGCAGAAAGCGACAAAGAGGAGATGCGCCGCAGGATACTCCGTTTTATCCACACCAAGGATTTTGTCGGGATCGGGATTAGCGTCAACGACGAAATGCGGGTTCTCATCGCGTTTTACGCCTCGTTGCTGCTCATCCGTAAAAACGCCCCCCTCCCCTATCCCCATCTCTCGACGATCCTCATCTATCCCGATTCGGTGCTCATCGAGCAAAACCGAAACGACGGCGGAGTGGTCACGAGCGAAGAGGTCGCCATCGACGGCCAGTCGGCTGAGGGTACCGTCGTCATCACGTGGGACGCAGCGCGCGCCGAAGCGCTGGAAATGGGGGATTACAACCTGATCCTCCACGAATTCGCCCACGAGATCGATTTCATGAACGGCGAAATCGACGGTATCCCCCCGATGGACGAAGAACATTACGATGCGTGGACGGAGGTATTCGACCGCGAGTTCGACACTCTCGACGCTCTCGTACGGGACAACGCGGAACTGGGAAAATACGAGCTGTTCGGAGCCGACGCCGCACTGGATGAAGCGGAGTTTCTCGCCGTGGCGACGGAGCGGTTTTTCGGTGCGGGGGAGGATTTCAAAGAGGACTTCGCAGAGCTGTATGAGCGGCTGCGCACCTTTTACGGGATCGATACGGCCGAACTGTTTGCGCACGGCCATGGGGAGCCGATCGGTTAAGAAAACTTTATGTCCCCGGGAGTATAATCATTCAATCCCCGCTGCTTCACCTTTCGACCGTCTCATTCGATACAAAGGAGATTTCAGTATGCTCACTTCCCCTTTTTTTCGGCGATCGCCGAACGGTTCTCCCCTCCGTTTTCCTCTTGCATGCGCACTTCTCGTGCTCGGGATCAGCGGATGTGCCGAAGTTTTCCCCGCCTACGATTTCGGCACCAAAAGCATCGTCAGCCCCTCGGCAACGACGAAAGCGAAAATGATCCCCCTGGAAAACCCGATGCCCGTCCGGACGATCGAAACGTACGATCCCGTCCTCAAGAAACGGGTCGAAACCGACGTTTTATCCCTGAGTTCGGCGGAGATACGCAAACGTCTCACCAGTACCGAAACGATCGTGACCATCGAAAAACGGGACAAATCGGGCTCTTTGAGCTATTTCGGTTCGGGAGGGAAAGTCTCGCGCGGCAGCTACAAGGTGACGTTCGACTACGTCAACTACACGACCCAGAACCTTTCGTTCAACGGTTCGGGCAAAACGTCCGCACTGGGGAGAATCGGGGTGGGGCTGCGGATCATCGCCGATCTGGAAACCTCCGCAGACGGCGTCGACCTGAGCGGCCTGCTCCCGATCGGGCTGGCGGCACAGGATGAAAAAGTGACGGGACGTCTGAGTTTTCTTGTCTACGGCATCAGCAACGACAAGGTGGCGATGTCGGTCCCGTCCCAGTCGATTCTCGACGTCAGCTCGATCCAGAAGTCGTTCGAAGCGGCCGCAGCGGTACGGGTGTTGTTCGGGCTCGAAGAGACGCAGCTCGAACCTTACCTGATCGGCATCGCCGACGTCGCCCCCTCGGTCGCATACGACGCGATGCAGGCGGGGACGCTGAAACTGCTCTATTAGAGGGCGGCTAAAAAAAGAGCCACACCAGCAAGGCGATCCCGATGGCGAGATTCACCCAGCTCCCCCCCTCGCCGAAGAGCATTACGAGGAGGTCGTAGTATTGGCGTTCAACGGAGGAAGCGGCGTGGGGAAGCTGCGCTTTGGCATACGCCGCGATCTCGCTCCCCCAGATAAACGCCACGATTTCGGGGAGGATCAGGAAAACGGCGACCCCCAGAAAGCCCCAGAGCGATTTTTCGGGCTTCATCGAGCGCAGGGCGTTACGGGCAGCGGGATTTTGCGCTACGGCGCGTGCTTTGGCTTTTAACTTCTCTTTCATGGGCGTAATTATAGCCGATTGGACCCCGACGGCCCAAACGGTTCAAGGCCGATGCGCTATAATGCTCTCCTATTTCCAAACCGAAACGGCCCGATGACGACGCGACTCATTTTTCTGCTCACACTTGTGTTGCAGCTTTTACTCTCTGCCGCCCCCCGATACGAGATTCGCGGGGACTCGACGATGCTCGATGCCAATATGAGCCTTTTTCTCCGCCAATGGCGCGACTCCACGACCGCCCCCATCCGGGAGGGGAACTATACGAACGTACGGCTTTGCGCCGATTGCGGCGACACCAAGACCGTCGCCCTGACCTTCGACGATTCGCCCGATGAAAACACCACGTTCGCGGTCCTCGACGTCCTCAAACGCTACGGCGTCAAAGCGAGTTTTTTCATGATCGGCGCGCCGATGAACGATCTCAACGCAACCGCCGTCAAACGCGCGCACGACGAGGGGCACCTGGTGCTCAACCACAGCTTCACCCATCCGCGTCTGAGCACCCTTCCCCCCGATCGCCTGATCGACGAGATCCGGTCGGCCGAAACGAAGATCGCTTCGATCACCGGCCGTTTCCCACGTCTCGTACGTCCCCCCTACGGTTCGATCAACCGATCCGTCGTTGAAACCCTCAACGCCGAAGGCTATACCACCGTATTGTGGTCTCTGGATTCGCTTGACTGGGCGATCAAAGACCCGCTCGAAATCGAACGCAACGTGATCGCCAACATCCGTCCCGGCGATATCGTCCTGATGCACAGTTCCCGTTCCAACGCCGCAACCGCCAAAGCCCTGGGGCCGATCATCGAGCGCCTGCGTTCAATGGGATACCGCTTTGAAACCCTCGACCGCCACCTGGGAGTTGAAGGCTACCGCGACCGATAGCTAAATAAAACCTTACGCTTTTATAATTATTTATAATACGCTAATCGTGTTAATATTTTTTGCTCTATGATGATTCCATCCCATTCAAGGAGTCACTCATGCTGCGCCATTTTATCCTCGGATGCGCCCTCGCCGCCCTCTCTTTTATACCTACCGGAGCCGTCGAATACGACGGTGAAAAAAGTTACCTGCTCGAAACCAAATACGACGTCTGCATCGTTCCGCCCCAGGTCAACGACGCGATCGCCAAAGGGGTGAAGGTGATCGATCTCAAGCAGGCCCGGGCCCTCCACGACCAAAAAGCCCATTTCTACGACGCACGCGAAAAACGACATTTCCATAAATCCCGCATCAAAGGGGCCAGACCCGTCCATTTCGACGTCTCCAAGGCCGAATACATGGTGATCGAACTCCCCCGGGAAAAAGAGCAGCCCCTCGTCTTCTACTGTTACGGCGAATCGTGTGCCAACTCGTATGAAGCGGCCCTTGCGGTACGCAAACTCGGTCATAAAAACGTCTACTGGTTCCTCAACGGTTTCAATGAATGGAAAGAAAAAGGCTACCCCCTCGAAGAGCGCTAAAACGCCCTCAACGTACCTGGAGGTAAATCACGCTATAATGCGGCCATCATTTGCGCGTTCGGTCTGCGCTTGAGTCTTCCCCATTGGCCGCTTATCCGCCCTCACCTCGAGGTCAATATTTCAAGGACTTTCCATGTCATTAACCATCAAACGTCAAAACCACCGTATCCACCCCTGCGACGCAGCCCGTAAAAACGAACTTCTTTCCTATCTGGCAACGCGTTACGACAACAAAAAAATTCTCGTCGTCACTGAGGGAAGCACCCAGGCCGTGGTGCTGCCGAATACTGCAAACATCACATTGACCGACGACGCGGCACTCGCATCCTCAGGCGAATACGATCTTCTCATCAGTTACGATCTCCCCGAAAAAGCCCTCGTGTACATGGCGCGTATCGCCAAAGCACGCGAATTCGCCCTCGTGCTGATGGACGCCGAAGAGCAAAAACGCCTCTATCCCATCGAAACGCTGCTGGGAAGGACCATCATCCAGGAAGTGATCGAAGGGTTCGAACCCTCTTTCGGCATCGCCGCGGAAAAAAAGGAGAAGGAAGAAGCCAAAGCTCGGCGTGCGGCACGGGATGAAACGACGACGCAGCGCGACGCGCGCCCCAAACGTGACTTCAAACCGCGTTCGCAGAGCACCGACACGGATAAAAAGGGCTCCAGAGACGAAAAACCGCGTGATCGATGGGCCAAAAATGATAAAAAACCCCGTTTCATAGGCAAAGACGAAAACGGCAAACCGATTTTCGAAGGAAAAACCCGCGATCGCAACCACTACATCGACGGTACGCCGCGAACCGAAGCGGAAAAAGCGTACAAAACTCCCTACGCCAGCAAACCGAAGTTTTACGGAAAAGAGGATAAAAACGCCGATAAAACGGTCCGACCCAAAGAGAAAAAAGAGTTTGTCAAAGGGGAAAAGAAGCCTTTTGGCGACAAAAAACCCTATGGAGATAAAAAATCTTTCGGGGATAAAAAGCCCTACGGAGATAAAAAAGGGTTCGGGGATAAAAAACCGTACGGCGGCAAAAAGCCTGCCGGAGAGAAAAAACCTTACGGCGACAAACCGTCTTCCGCAGCGCCCGCAGAACCCAAACGCCCTCCCCGACGCATTACCGTCAAATCCCTCAAACCCTCAGAAGGGAAAGAGTAACCCTCTTTCCTAGCGGGCGATCAGCGCTTTTTTCGCTTCGAGACGGTCATACAGTCCGAGCATGTTGTAATAGTGCTCGTGCAGCGTGACGTCGATCAGCGCCGATTCCCCGTTTAGGATACGGACCGCTTCGATCACCCGTTCGCGTCCGAATACGTTGAAGAGTGCTTCTTCATAATCTTCCCAGGCCTCTTCGCGCGCACGCATCCGGATCAGCTCGGCGACGAGATGGCCCGTCTTGTCATTGGCGAATTCGAGCAGGGCAATCGCCTCTTCGTCATTACCCGCAAGGATGTGCATCTGCGCTTTGAATTGCGCCATGGTGAAGTTGCGTTCAAAAATTACCCCGATGTATTTCTCGACGTTGAGGGTATCTTCGAGCGATTCGACATGTTCGAGCACTTCTTCGGGATCGTACTCTTCGAAATTCAGGACCATCTGGCGGATTTTTTTGCCGCTGTTTTTATTGTTGTAGACCATATCCTCGATAGGATAAACCTCCGAGAATCCGGGAACCACGATCTGGCACGAATAGAACCCGAGGTAATCGTATTCGCGGACGTAGATCTCTTTGCCTTCCTTGCGGAGTATCCCGCACAGATAGGCGTATTCTTCCTCGCTTGAGGTTCCCGTGTAATTCCACGGTGTAAAAGCGAAACTTTTTTTCGCACTCAAAAAGGGGAAGCCCAGCTTGCCGTTTGAATCGATGAAATGGGATTCGAGGTTGAAACTGTCGGCGACAAGGCTCATGTCGAACGTCGGAACCTCGAACGCATCGAGTTCGGCAAGCGTCCGTCCCTGCATCAGTTCGGTCATCGTCCGCTCCAGCGACACCTGCAAAATCGGATGGGAACCGAACGAAACGAACAGGGTCGAATTCGACGGGTTGATAAGCGAGATCGCGGTGACGGGGAACCGTCCCCCCAGCGACGCGTCGAGCACCTCGACGACGTACCCTTTTTCCCTCAGCGCGCAAACGTCGGCAAAGAGCCGATCGAACCCTTTGATGATCTCGTCGGGAAACTTCGGCAGGGCGTACCCCTCGCGGATGATCTCGATTTTGGCATGACGTTCGCAGATTTCGCTGAGCGCCTGTACCTGTGCTTCGAGCGGTGTGTTCCCGGTGGCGAGGCCGTTGCTCGCATACAGGTTGCTCAAGACGTTCAGGGGGATGTAGGCTTTCTCACCGGAGCTTTGTTTGACGAACGGCAGCGAAACGATTTTATCGTCGTAATCGCTGTTGTAGTCGATCCAGTCCTCATCGGCCATCTCCCCGTGCGGGTCGTAAATGCCGCGCAGATCGTCATCCAGATAAGGTTCGTCGAAACCGAATGCTACCTCATCGGGGTAATAGCGCCGCTGCGGGAGGTGAAAATCGATGAAAAAGTTGTTGGTCTGGAGCCGTTCGATGTATTCGCCCAGCGCGCTGGCGACCGAGGCGTCGGACAAAACACCCTTGCCGTTGGAATAGATATGGTTCGGCGCTTCGGTCGAAGCCAGGTTGACCGAATAGCAGTGTTCGAGCGGATGCTTTTCCTGCGAAAACACCAATCCGCACCCCACCGTTTCGAGAGTCGAGCGCATCCGCGCGATCGATTCTTCCAGCGGGGCGTTTTTCGATAACAGGTTCATTGGGCATGCCTTTTGTTGGTTAAAGCGTTAAAAAGCGTCAGTATAGCCTAAAGATGGCAATATACGTTCTCCTTATGCTACTATTTCATCCAAAAACGATTCAAAGGGTCCCATGGCTATCATCTCCATCGCATCGACCAAAGGGGGCGTCGGCAAAACCTCTCTTGCATTTTCCCTCGCCAAAGACCTGGGTTACCGCTACGCCACGAACGACATGTCGGTGGCGCTGAACAAATACCGCAATGCCCGCTACTATCCGAACAAGATCCCCCTCTATCCCGATACCGTCTACGATTTCGGCGGATTCGAGAGCCCGCACGTCGAGGAGATCCTCCTGCAATCGGACATCATCCTCCTCCCCACCACGAACGATGCCAATTCGATCATGAAAAGCCTCGTATTCATCAAAAAATTCCGCGAAAAAACGATTTTGGTCTTTGCCAACATGCTCGAAAATCCCAACGACGCGCTGGCGATACGCGAAAAAATCCACGAGCATTTCCCGGGACTCGCCTTTACCTACCTGCGCCGTACGAAACTGCTCAAAAACGCTCTCGAAACGGGCCAGAGCGCAACCGAGCTCTACGAGAGCAACAACCACACCCAGCACCTCTACCGCCAGGCATACGGCGAATACCGCAAAATCCTGAAACTCTTTACGACCGAAGGGGAGTATTTTTCTAAATAGGTTTACCCTTCCTCCATCCCGATCGGGTACAATATCAGACACCCCAAAGCGGAGGCTGATATGACTATCCTGGTTGCCGTGGACATCTCCGAAACCGGAAGAGGCGTTTTGTCCAAAGCGGCCGTTTTCGCCGAACAAAACAATGCAGAACTCCATGTCATCCATGTCATCGAAGATACGTGGTTTACCCTCAACCACGACATCCGCACCATCGGCGAACAGATATGGCAAGAGCTGAGTTCCCGAATCGTCTCCCTCAAACGAAACCGTTTCCATTGCGTCGCAGGCAATGCCACGCGTGAAATCTGCACCCTTGCTGAAACCCTGGAGGCGAAACTGATTGTCCTGGGAAGCAGCGGAGAACATTACATATTCCGCGAATTACTGGTGGGATCGACGACGAAAAACATCGTCCGCGATTCACCCGTGCCGGTTCTCGTGGTCAAAAACGATTCGGCGCTGCATCCCGATCGGATCCTGGTTCCGACCAACCTTTCGGAATATTCGAGGGACACGATTCTCAAAACGGCCGCGTTGTTTCCGGCTGCCGAGCTGATCTTGTTCAAAAGCTACACCCTCCCTTTCGAAGGGCGGTTGAAAACCTACGGTTTTACCGAAGAAGACATTTTCGACCTGCACCGCCAAATCAGCGAAAAAGAAGAGGAAGAATCAGAAGCATTCGTACACTCGCTAAGCCTTCCTAGCGACAAAATTCACATGATTACCCGCAAAGGGGTTTTAAATCCCCCCCTTTTCCTCGAAACGGCGGCATCATACCATACCGACCTCATTGCCGTTCATACTTCGGGGTCCTTCAGCTTTTTTACCTTCGATTTGCTCGAAGAATCGGGGCTTGATGTGTTGATCTGCCCTTTCTAACCCTCGAATTCGCTGACCACCTGACGCATTTTGAGCAGTGAATCGGGGTTGAGCGAGATCGAATCGATCCCTTCTTGCACAAGGAAGCGGGTGATCTCGGGATAATCCGAAGGAGCCTGACCGCAGATGCCGATGTATTTGCCCCGCTCTTTACACGCACGGATCGCCATACTGAGCATCCGCGTCACCGCTTCGTTACGCTCATCGAATACCGATGATACGAGCGCACTGTCGCGATCGACTCCGAGTACGAGCTGCGTGAGATCGTTGCTGCCGATACTGTAGCCGTCGAAGATTTCCAAAAACCGGTCGGCCAGTATGACGTTGGCGGGGATCTCGCACATTGCGTAGACTTCCAGGCCGTTTTTCCCCTGCACCAGTCCCGCTTCGTTCATCACCGCAATCGCTTTCTTCCCCTCCTCCGGGGTTCGGACGAAGGGGAGCATCACTTTGACGTTGGTAAGGCCCATCTCGTCGCGCACGCGCGCAAGCGCCTCGCATTCCCACAAGAACGCTTCACGGTACTCCTGCGAATAATAACGGCTCGCCCCCCGAAACCCGATCATCGGGTTCTCTTCGTCACGTTCGTACGCGAATCCGCCGTTCATGTGCTTGTATTCGTTTGATTTAAAGTCGGTCGTCCGGACGATCACGCTCTTTGGATAAAATGCCGCCGCGATCATCCCGACCCCTTCTGCGACCTTGTCGATGAAAAACCGTTTGGGGTCGTCGTAGCCCTTCATCGCTTCGACTACCGCTTCTTCGTCACCCGCCGTTTTCCCCTTGGCCTTGTCGACGAGAGCCATCGGATGGACTTTGACGTACTGGGTAACGATAAACTCCATCCGTGCCAGTCCTACACCGTCGTTGGGAAGTTTGGCGACTTTGAACGCGATCTCTGGGTTCCCGACGTTCATATAGAGTTTCGTTTTGGTCGGCGGCAGCGTCCCCAGATCGGTCTGCTTGATCTCAAAATCAAGCAGACCCGCGTAGACGTTCCCGTTTTCCCCCTCGGCACAGCTGACGGTCACTTCATCTCCTTCACGGAGAACTTCGGTCGCGTTCCCGGTCCCCACGATCGCGGGGACTCCGATCTCGCGCGCGACGATCGCGGCATGGCAGGTGCGCCCTCCGCGGTTGGTGATAACGGCCGAAGCCTTTTTCATGATCGGTTCCCAGTCGGGATCGGTGATGTCGGCGACGAGCACTTCCCCTTCGTTAAAACGGTCGCTTTCGTGGGGTGAACGGATGATCTTTACCTTGCCCGATCCGATCTTCTCCCCGATCGCTTTACCGACCGCGAGGACGTTGCGGGGACGATCCGACACGATATGGTACTGTTCGAGGATGTTTTCGCCCATACGGCGGCTTTGAACCGTTTCGGGACGCGCCTGGACGATGAAGAGTTCGCCGCTTTGGCCGTCTTTGGCCCATTCGATGTCCATCGGGCGGTATTCCCCCGCCTGCGCCGTGTAATGCTCTTCGATAATCATCGCATAGCGGGCGAGAGTCGCGACTTCGTCGTCCGTGATCGAAAAGCGTTCCTGCAGCTTTTTGGGCGTCGCCAGGTTAACGGTATGATGGCGCTCGTCATAGCGCATCGTAAGGGCTTTGGAGCCGAACTGGCGTTTGAGGATTGAGACTTTCCCTTCCCGAAGCGTCGGTTTGAAAACGTAAAATTCATCCGGGTTGACCCGCCCGCCGACGATGTTTTCCCCCAATCCGTAAATCGAGTTAATGAGGATCAGGTTTTCCGAGCCGTTTTCCGTGTCGATCGTAAACATAACGCCGCTGCTGGCCAGATCGCTGCGTACCATCTTCTGGACGCCGACGGAGAGGGCTACCGCGAAATGATCGTACCCGCGACTGTGGCGGTAGCTGATCGCACGGTCGGTAAAAAGCGACGCGAAACAGCGTTTGACGTGCTCGACGAGCATCGTCTCGCCGCGTACGTTGAGATAACTCTCCTGTTGCCCCGCGAAGCTGGCATCGGGCAGATCCTCCGCCGTCGCCGAGGACCGGACGGCCACATCCACCGAAGCCATCGCGTATTCACTCTCCATCTCGCGGTACGCCTTGAGGATTTCGTTTTTGAGTTCTTCGGGCATCTCGCCTGAGAGCATCAGTGTCCGAACAGCCTCCCCGCAGCGGGAAAGTTCTTCGATGTTAACGATATCGACCCCTTCGAACAATGCGCGGATTTTAGGCTCGAATCCGTTATGATTCACGAAAGCGCGGTATCCCTCTGCCGTGACGGCAAACCCCTCGGGCACTTTGACCCCGAGTTTTTTGAGCGAACCGATCATCTCCCCCAGCGAAGCGTTTTTTCCTCCCACCAAAGCGATGTCATGAATATTCAGCGAATCAAAACGGCGAATGTAGCGCATTATGTTTCCTTTTGCATTATTATGAGTCTATGTAGAATACCATATAATACGTTTATCTTTTACCGGAACGCCCATGCACCCTATCATCCTCACAACCCTCAATGCCCGATACGCCCACACTGCCCTGGGGCTGCGCTATCTCTACGCCAACCTGCGCGAGCTGCAAAGCGACGCGGCAATCCTGGAATTCACGATCAACGAGCAGATGCAAAGCGTCGCCGAACGGCTGCTCGAGCATTCCCCGCGCATTATCGGGATAGGCGTCTACATCTGGAATGCCGCCGAGACCGCCGAACTGATCAAGATCCTCAAAAAAGTCTCCCCGCAGACATTCATCGTCCTGGGCGGTCCCGAAGCGGGGTATCTGCCCCACCGCGTCGATTTTTCATCCGCCGACTGCATCGTCAGCGGCGAAGGCGAAATCGCTTTTTACGAAGTGTGCCGTAGCGTTTTGGACGGCAAGATTCCCGCAGAACGCTTCATCAAGGCCCCGCTCCCGGATCTGAAATCGATCGCGCTTCCCTACGCGGCCTACCGCGACGAGGATGTTCAACACCGCTACATCTACGTCGAAGCTTCGCGGGGCTGCCCGTTCGAATGCGAATTCTGCCTCTCCTCGATCGACGAAAAGGTACGCAATTTTCCGCTCGAAACGCTGCTCGAAGAGTTCGAAATCCTCTGGCAACGCGGCGCGCGGAGCTTCAAATTCATCGACCGCACCTTCAACCTCAACATGACGTTCGCCAATGCGATCCTCGATTTTTTCCTCTCCAAAGAGCCCCCTTACTTCGCCCATTTCGAAGTGATACCCGACCACTTCCCCGAATCGCTTCGCCACAAAATCGCCCTGTTTCCCCCCGGATCGCTCCAGCTCGAAATCGGGATCCAGACCCTCGATCCCCTCATTGCCAAAGGGATTAACCGTCCCCTTCGGCTTGAAAAGATTATCGACAACCTCCGATTTCTCGAAAACGATACCTCGGCCCACCTGCATCTGGATCTGATCGTAGGGCTTCCGGGCGAGAGCCTGGAAGGATTCGCTCGCAATCTCGACACCCTCGTCTCGCTGACCCGCAGCGAAATCCAGATCGGGATTCTCAAAAACCTCTCCGGAACAACCCTTTCACGGCATGATACGCTACACGGGATGATCTACTCCGATACTCCCCCCTACGACATCTTGCAAAACGATCTTCTGAGTTTCACGCAGATACAGAAGATGAAACGGTTCGCCCGGTTTTGGGACATGTATTACAACAGCGGAAATTTCGACGCGACGGTGCGACTGCTGTGGGAAGGAGGAAGCGTATTCGAAGCGTTTTACGCTTTTTGCGAATGGATCTATTCGCGGACTCTCTCGACGTGGAAGATTTCGCTCGACCGCCAAAGCGCGCTGATCTACGAATACCTCTGCACGATCCGCGACACTGGAACGGTACGTTCCAGACTGCTCGAAGACATTGCCAAAACCGAAGGAAGGACGTTACCGCACTATCTGAAACACGAAACCAGGACCGAATCGGATAACGGCAAAAAAAATGTGGTTCCAAAACGGCAGGCCAAACGCTTAGAAGATTAAAAAAAACGGGGAGTAAAAGTGCCCGCAGGTGACGAATCTGCGGGCGGAGTGTGTGCGGGGTGACGAATCCCGCACGGCAAACTTAACATAAGGAGAATTGAAAGGGCCCGAAGGCCCTGAAGAAAAAACTTCTTAGAATTTCAAAGAAGCGATGATACGAAGAGTATCATTGTCAATTGTTTTTGCACCTGTACTGTCTTCTTTTTCATACTGCGTATAAATAGCAGTCAAACCGAGTGGTCCAACGTTGCCAGACGCAATTACGTCCCATGCACTGTATTCAGCTTTATCCGCGGCATTATTATTACCGTCCGTTTCAGCTTCACCATAGCTGGCTGACAAAGTCACACCCGGAACCATCTTCGTAGACGCACCGATTTTCCACGCATCAGTATCCGATTTTGTGGTATGCTCACCGTCCATGTAGATACTTCCCAGCGCAGTATAAATCATTGATTTATCGCCAGTTGCAACATTTGAGAAGTTATCGGCTTGTGCGATACCGTTCCCGTTGTTGTCGCTTGCAGACGAATACGCCGCATAGATGTTTGAGTTGGCAACGTTTACGCCCAGTTTTACCGCATAAATGTCAGTGTCGCTGTAGTTGACGTATTTTTTATCCATATTTGCATACTGAAGACCAAGTTCAACCATGTCGTTCATAAGTTTGGCATCCGCCTGCAACCAGTAAGCATCCGCAACGCTCTGAACGTCATAATACCATGCCTGTACAGTCGTACCCTGAAGTGATTTGTTGATCGCACCCGCAGCATATGCACCCGTAGCGCCGAACGTCGAGAATTTACCACCATTGTTAACGGTTGTATTTTCTTTAGTCGAACCATTGTCTTTACCGACCCATGCACCAACCAGTGTCGTGTCCGGAAGATCATTGTTCAATACAACCGCAGCATCGAAAGTATTGTCAACAACGTTCCATTTTTCGGTGAACGCAAGCGGAGTGTTCAATTCTTGGCGACCGACTTTAACCGTAGTTTTACCGGCAGTGTAGGCAAGATACAATTCGCGTGCCCACGACTGATCATCGACTTTTGCAGTTCCTGCAGTAGTACCGTCAGCTTTCCAACGTCCAGTCGGTACTTCACCAACCAAATTGTTTTCAAGACCGAGCGTCGTCAACGCATACGCGCTGGCGCCCATGCTGAGGTTTGGAGCAAGATCCATTGTTGCACCGATCAACAATGACACTTCCGCCAACGAGTTCGTATTGTGATCGAACATATCCATTGCTTTTTGTTCTGCAGAAGCACTTGTACCAGACATTTCTGTCGTTTGATACCAAACTTTCGCTTCACCGTTTACTTTAACGTTGTCGATCGCGAACGCGCTCGTACCAAGAGCCATTACGGCTACAAGACTCAGTTTTCCTAATTTCATTCATTCTCCTTCAAGAAACCGTCCGTAATAAGATAATCTTATTTGGATCTCGTGGGTCAGTTTAAAGGTCTTTATCTTAAATCAATCTTTAAAACTATAATTTTTTCTGATAGCGTAACAAATTTGTAAGCTTTTGAGACAAAAATGTGATAAAAAGAAAAAATTATATTTAATGGCTTACGAAACGCGAGGATTCGAATCAAAAAAACAAATATTTTATTTGATAACTTTAATTATTATATTTAGTATGAAACAGAAAGGTTAAGAGATATAAAGAGAATCGATAAAAGAGTCCCGCCCCTGAGGGAGGGATAATAATTGAAAAAGGATTACCAGTTACGGATACGGATATGACACGACATACACTGCTTAAGCAGCTGGGTATAATCATCGAGCGCATTGTCCATGCGGCCCGCTTCGACCGATGCGATCAGATCATCGGAATAAAGGCGGAGCATGTGCGCCGTTTTCTGGGCGAATTTATAAGCGTAAACCTGGTCTTTGGGTAGAATCGCCTTGACATCTTCGCTTTCGAGCGATTTGAGTGTCCCCTGCAATTTTTTGACTCCCTGTTTCATCTCGTCACCCGAACTGTACAGCCCCCCGCGCTGAATCTGTTCCATCGCGTCCATCATCGTACGCATCTCTTTCATCAGTTCCAGTCGCGGATCGGCTTTCTCAGCCGCGTTCAATGATCCGGCGAGAAACACTCCCAGTGCCAGTGACGCTAAAGCTTTTTTCATCGTTGCCCCTTTTAATATTGGATAATTTCTTTCGAAAACTCGCTGAGTTTGACGGTCTTGGCCGAAATGGAAACGAGTTTTTTCGACTCAGCCGGTTTCCCGTAAAACTCTTTGATCTCCGGACGGAATGCCTGGAAATAGTCGTGGAATTTGTCCTGACCCAAAATCCCGACAGCCCACAGGGTATCGTCGGCCGCGTGTTCGAGCACCACCGCATTCAAAGGTTGCGTTGCCGCCCCGCCGAGAACTTTGGCACCCGAACCGGCATCGAACGCCGAGAGGTGAGACGAACAAACGATTACGCCGCTTTTATCGTACGCCATCGTTTTTTTGTTGGTCGGGACGTATCCGATAAAACTGTCGTTCGGGGTCGGGTGAGTCAGCTGGTGGGTACAGATCGCAACGTATGCAACCACCGTACGCTCTTTACCGACACCGCTTTTCCAGACGTATTTCTCGCCGTTTTCGGAAGTGAGCTGGACGTCCGTCGCGGTTGGTTTGGGCAAATTGATCAACATACACGGAGTCGAAGCATACGGATAATTGAAAATATACGTCACTTCTTTGGCCAGACTTGAGGCTTTGATCGGTTTACCGGCTGCATCAACCAGCTGCGCCTTCTCGTACGCTTTGAAAAGGGCACCGTCTGCGGCATACAAATTTCCGCGGATCAGCGATGGGCTGACCGCAACAACCGTTGCACCTGCGGCAACAACTTTCAAAAAATTTCTTCTATCCATGATAATGTCCGTGTTGAATGATTTTTGCGGTGATTAGTGTAGCAGATATTGCATTTAAATTTCCCCCCGGGCGGGGAGAAAATGGGGGAAGCATCAACCGAAAAGGTCGCGCATCGCCCCTTTGTACCAGTCGCGGGTTGCTTTCGCAAGGCCAGTTGTACGGAATTTGCCCGTTTTCTCGTCTTTAGGAACGCTTCCTTTTCCGAAAATAACCGGTCCCTGGACAACGAATTCATGGTTAACCATGATCGCTTCTTCGGGGCTACCGTTGACCATTGAGTAACAAACGTTCGCGCTTTTGTACGGAAGAGCCGACGCAACGCTGTAGCTTTTGCCGTGGAGTTTGTGTGCGATCTCTTTAGCACACTCTTTGCCCGACCAGATAGCCGACTGGCCGCTTGGCGGGATACCGTGTCCAACAACGTCGCCGACGGCAAATACGTTCGCATCGGTAGCCGTCTGGAACGATACCGGTTTTTCAGGGCTAGTCGCCATTTTGACTTTTTTGAACGAGTCCGGAGTCGTTGCGACGCCTGCCATCTCGATGACCGGATTCGACATGTTGTGCGGAATCAGGTTGAAGACGCCGTATTTGATCGTGTGGGTCGCTTTTGTCCCTTCGGTGTCGTCTTTGTCTTTGAAAGTCGTTTGAACGTATGTGATCTCTTTTTTGTCGAAATCGACGTCTACGATTTTGCAGTTTGCGCGGTGTTCGACGTTACCGTTGTTTACTTCCGCCCAAGCTTCTTTGAAGGCTGCGCCTTTCGCGATTTCAGCCGTTTCATTGAGGATGATGACTTTTCCGGTCAATCCTTCGTTTTTCATGTGGTTGGCCACCATGCTTGCACGTTCGAACGGTGCAGGCGGGCAGCGGTATTTTCCGGCAGGAACGGTGATGACGAAATCGCCCTCTTCCATATTTTTAACCAGACGGTCAAGCGCTACGTGTTCACCGCCGGGTACGAGTGCCGCAGGGGCAAGGCGTTTTGCTTTGGCAACTTTTGCAGCATCCCAAGCCGGGAACGAACTTTTGTAGTTATAGTCGATACCCGGTGCGAGAACGAGGATATCGTAGCCGACAGAACCTTTTGCGGTATGGACGACTTTGGCCGCACGGTCGATGCCGGTAACTTCGGCCTGAAGCATTCCGTATCCGAAGTTTTCAACCGCTTTGGAGTAATCGTGCATCAAAACGTTCAGATTGACACCTTCGATTCCGCCGAGGTTGCAGTTTGAAAACGGACAAGACATGAAGCTGTCGTTTTTCTCGATGATCGCTACATCAAATTTAGGATCGATTTTTTTGAGCTCTTTGGCAACGGTCAGACCGCCCCATCCGCCACCGATAATAACGACTTGGTGTTTACCGAGCATTTTGCCTGATGCTGCCGATCCCGGCGCCGCGCCTGCAGCGGCCGTACAACCTGAAACAGCGGCAGCAGCGGCGCTGATACCTGCAAACTTGAGTAAGTCACGTCTTGAAAGTTTCATACTTAGGGTTCTCCTCTTCTTCGATTAGCTTCGAGTGCGAAAACAATAACAAATTCGTCATCGCTTGAGGAGTATCATAGGTATTTAATTCTTAAAGATTTATAACTATATATAAAATATCAAAAAAAAACCCAAATAAGTTAATTTTATATCATTTAACGTGATAATTATGTGATATTTTCCAAATAATCACATTCATGCTATGATAACGCCAACCCATTCCCCAAAGGAAAAGCATGCAAGCCGCAGAGTGCCACAGTTTAGAAGAAGTACGCCAGTATATCGACCGTCTGGACGATCAGATCGTCGAGCTGATCGCCGTGCGCAACGCTTACGTCAAGCAGGCGGCCAAGTTTAAACATTCGATCGATGAGATTAAAGGCGAAGAGAGAATGGAGGCGGTTATGGACCGTGTTCGGCTCAAGGCGATGGAGTCGGGAGTTTCTCCAAACCTTCTGTCGAAACTCTATAAAATAATGATAGATGAAATGGTCGAAGCGGAAATTTCCGAATTCCGCAACGCGAAATCACTATAATTTGATACGTCTCCGGAGCAAGCCCAGAAAGCGGCAGGGACAAGATTGTCCCCTGCAACCCCCTAAAGCTACCCGCATTTTTGCGGGAGAAATCATCAGTTCGATTGACTTATATCATTAAAAGTGCGTCACTTCTCCGCGGCAGACGGCCAAGATGACTTTTCCCTGCAGCGTTTCGTTTTTATAGAGGCTGTGGTGGTGAAGCACAGAGGTAGTCCCTTCCGGATCGAATACAACCACATCCCCTTTTGCGCCGACCGCGATTTCTCCGCTTTCGATTCCGACATGGCTTCCCGGAACGCGCGACGCGATCTCGGCGAAACGGGCTACTGAGATTGTCCCCGGACGGATCAGATAGGTATAGCACAGGGGAAGGTACTCTTCGATCGCAGTCGTTCCGAACTGGGCATCGTAAAACGTGATGTCTTTATGAACGTCCGAATTGGGCTGATGAAGCGCACTGAGCGAAGCGATCGTACCGTTTCGGAGCGCTTCGAGCAGGATGAGACGTTTGGTTTCACTGACCAGCGGCGGATTGATTTTGGCATCCGTATCGAACCCCAGGCATGCCGAATCGTTTTTGAGCAGGTGATGGAGAGATACCTCGCACGATACGTCGATCCCCTCAGTCCGGGCCTGGGCGATCATTTCCACCGTTCGGGGTTCCGTGACGCTTTTAAAGACGATCCGTATGCCAAAATGGCGCGCGATCTCGATCATCGATGCGACGTGCACCACTTCGGAAAGGGGAGAAATCCCCGGAAGACCCAGCTGGGATGCGATTTCGCCGTCGCTAATTACACCGCTTTCAAACAGGCTTTTATCGGTCGCTTTGTAAAACAGGGTCTTATCGGCCATTTTCAGATACTGGGCAATCCGGCTGATGCGGTTGTAATCGTCGATCGTGTCGGTATGGACGGCAAGGGAGCCTTTTTTGAGCATGATCGCTATATTGCTGAGATTGCCCTCCTCGTTGAGGGCGCTGAGCGTCGATTCGATCGTGGCTCCGTGAGCAAGATGACGGTGCTGCTGGACGAATTCGAGTGTAATTTCGTCGTCGATGCGGGGAGAACAGTCGCTGGCCAATACTGCCGTCGTAACCCCGCCGCGAAGGGCACGTCGGGAAAGTTTTTCGAGATTCGTGCGGTTGAGCTGGCCATCTTTAAGCCGAACATCGGTATCGACCAGCCCGGGGAACAGGTAGCACCCCTTTGCGTCAATTCTCTCCGTCCCCTCCAGCTCTTCGCCGATTTCGGTGATAATTCCCTCTTCGATCCGCACATCCGCTCTGCGTTCCCCGTTAATATCACAAATAACCGCACCCGAAATGATCATAGTTGCTCCCGTTCGCTATAATTGCGTTATTGTAGACTATGAATGGTTAAAGGCACCTCTAAAAATGGCGAAGTTATTGTTATTTTTCTTTCCGATGATCGTTTTTGCGGCGGGTGATCTCTACACACAGGGAAAAAAGCTCTATTTTTCGAAAGGGTGCAACGGCTGCCACGGTATTTCGGCGGCCGGTTCCGCCCAGTATCCCGCACTGGCGTATCGGCGCAAGGCGTTTCTGTCCCACAAGCTCAAAGAGTACCGCGCCAAAAAAGGCTCCACCCAGCTCTCGCAAATGATGATCCCCTTCGCCATGGGACTTAGCGACCGGGAAATCGATGCCCTCACCACCTTTTTGGGAGAATACCGCGAAGGCAAAAGCACCTATTCGCCCGATATGAGCAATCGGGGAGACGGAGGATCATGAAACTTCTCATCAGCGCACTGGAGCACTCCGCAAACATCCATTTACGCTATCTCGTCAGAGAACTCGGTGACGAAGTCGAATTGTGCGGTATTTTCGATTCGTCGCTGGGGGAGAGCATCGTCGATCTGCGTTCGACTTCCATCATGGGGTTCGTCGACGCGCTTAAAAAACTCCCGTTTTTTTTCCGCCTCAGAGACCGGATGCTCGAACTTGCCGCTACAGCCGACAAAGTACTACTGATCGATTCCTCGGGATTCAATCTCCCCCTGGCCAAAGCGATCCGAAAACGCTATCCCGAAAAAGAGATTATCTACTACATCCTCCCCCAGGCATGGGCGTGGAAGAAAAAACGGATCCCGGTGCTGGAGCGGACGATAACAAAGCTCTGCTCGATTCTCCCCTTCGAACCCTCGTATTATTCGAAAGAAGCGCCCATCGAATACGTCGGCCATCCGCTGCTGGATGAAATCGACATCCGCAAGCGTGATCTTTCCCCCAGCGGAAAAATCACCTTCATGCCCGGAAGCCGTCCGGGCGAGATCAAACGGCTGATGCCCGTTTTCCGTGAGCTTCGGCCGATGCTCGAATGCAACGCGCTGCTGGTCATCCCCCCCCATTTTACCCAAACGCAGGTAGTGGAACTCTACGGCGACATAACGGGGTTCGAGATCGTCCACGAGGCGCATGCGAGCCTCGCCGAATCCGACTTCGCTTTTATCTGCAGCGGTACCGCGACTCTCGAAGCCGCGCTGATCGGAACGCCGTTCGTTTTGGTTTACATCGCCAAAGCGCTCGACTACGCGATTGCCAGACGCCTCGTCAAACTCGATTACGTCGGGCTTGGGAATATCCTTTTTTCACACGCCTTCGGCCGCCCTTTGCATCCCGAACTGCTGCAAAACGAAGTGTATGCCCAAAATCTGTATAATGCCTATCGTCAAACGGATACGGCCGCTTTTTTCAGCGATGCCGAACGTCTGCGCGGCCTTCTGGGACACGGAAGCGCCAAGCGCGTCAGCGAAATTATCAAGGATTTGAAATGATCAGACTTTTTTCATGGATGAAAACATCCCTCAAACGCTTTAAAGACGAAAAAATCGTCCCTTATATTTTTACGCTCAGCGACGATCCGATGCTGTTTCGGGATATGCTCAACACCAACAAGATGTACCAGGACGGGCTGAAGCTCGAAGGGAAAATTCCGGGCTTCCGCCTGAGCATCGGACGTAGCTATGTCGTTTTCATCGCACTGTGGCATCTGATTCTTTTCCCGGCATCGGCAATTTTTCACTCGGTGCTGGCGAAAATCGACTGCCACCTCCTCATTCTGATGGCGGTGCTGTTCACGGGGATGTTTTTCGCGACTTATGCGATGTTCAAAGAGTACATGATCGATACGGTGGCGCTGCGGATTATCAAAAAAGCGTGGGAGAACCATTTTCCCCATTTCGATTACGATCTTCACGCCAAAGAGGTGGCGAAAATCTATTCCGAAGCACTCGACAAAGAGATACCGCACAAAAATCTGCAGCTCTACATTCTCGACCGCCTCGTCGAGGGAAAACGGTAAAAATTATTTTTTATACTTGTTCAGAATCCCCATAAAGGTGGGGATATTCGCAGCACCGTCGTGGCGCCCGATTTTTTTCCCCGCAGCGTTCAGAAAATGGAACGTCGGGGTACCGATATACGAAAGCCCTTCGGGGACAAAATCGTTATGGATGTCGATGTGGACGGGGACATAATATTTGTGTATCTCCGTACTGATCGCCTTCTCCTCGAACACGACATCGTTCATATATTCGCACGCCGGACAATTTTCCCGTGAGAGCATCACCATCACGTTTTTCTTCTCTTTTTTGGCCTGTGCGAGCGCCGCATCGTACGACGGCGCCCATTTGAGTTCGGCAAATGCGCACGAGGCGACAAGCGACAAAGCGAGGATGATTTTTTTCATCAGAGTTTCCCTAAATGATCTAAAAATTCTCCGGGTTCTTTAAACCCGACGATATCGGCACTTTTCATCCGCGTACCGTTCTGATCGAAGAACAAAATGGCCGGGGGGCCGAAAATGCCGTATTTCGCACTGATCGCTTTGGCCGCCTCATCGTTGGCAGTAAGATCGACTTTGACCAGTACGAACCGGTCCATCGCGGTTTTGACCGCTTCGTCACTGAAGGTTTTTTCCTCCAGTTCCTTGCACGCGGTACACCAGTCGGCATAAAAATCGACCAGTACCGGTTTCCCTTTGTTTTCGGCCAGAATCGCTTCGAGTTCTTCGATCGAAGTGATTTTTTCAAACGTTTTATGCGATGAAGCTTCGACGTTTACGGCCCCTTTTGCGGGGAGGAACGGATCGAGAGGATGGAGCGGGTCTTTGGCTCCGCTCATGCCGCCCAGGAGCAGCGACATTCCGTAGAGGAACAGGATTATTCCCAGCGCTTTTTTATTCGCACGGTGGCAACGGATGCAACGTCCGCGGATCGGCTCGAGGGCTCCGATATTGACCGCTACGAATACCGCCAGGGCTCCCCACAGCATCATCGAAATGTTTTCATCAAGGATACGGCTGATCATCCAGATAGAGACGCCGATGAGCATGACCCCGAAAATCGATTTGACCGTGTCCATCCACGGTCCCGGTTTGGGCATGAATTTACCCGCACTGGTTCCTACCGCGATCAGAGGAATCCCCATTCCGATGCTAAGTGCGAACAAAGCGACCCCGCCGAGCAGCGCGTCCCCGGTCTGTCCGATGTAGATAAGCGCTCCGGCAAGCGGAGCGGCGACGCAGGGACCGACGATCAGAGCCGAGAGGAACCCCATGACGGCAACGCCGACAATACCGCTGCGGCGGCCGCTGATCTGGGTAATGCGCGACTGGATCGCGTTGGGGATCTGGAGTTCGAAAAGATCGAACATCGACATCGCCAGAATGACGAAAATCAGGGCAAAAAGGGTGATGATCCACGGCGTCTGGAAAGCCGCCTGGAGATTCGCGCCGAACAACCCGGCCAGCACCCCGGCAATCGTATACGCCACCGCCATCGCCAATACGTAGACGACGGAGAGCCAAAACGCCCGCTTGGTCCCAAGACCCTCCCCCTGTGCGACGATCACCGAAGAGATGATGGGCACCATCGGGAAGACGCACGGCGTCAGCGCGAGCAGAAGACCGAATCCGAAAAAGCTCAGAAGGATGAACCAGAGGCTTCCCCCCTCGATCACCTGTGCGATCCGATCGGTTTCGGATTTTTCCTGGGCAGCGGGTTTGGGCGCCGGAGCCAGGTCAATCTCGCCGGAGGTGACCGCAGGGGCTTTGAGGATTGAGGAACCGTCTGCGGAAAGAAGCTTGTCCGCATCGACTTTGACGCTGAGAACAACTTCCTGGGGTTCGTAACACAGCCCCGCGGCCGAACACCCCTGATAGGCAAGTTTGACTTTAAGCTCTTTTACCCCTTCGGCATCGCCGTCGCGAGCCAGTGCGATCCGGATCGCGGGAGAGTTTTCGAAAACTTTCTCCCCTTCATGGTCGACCGGATCGGCCATCGTGACCGATTTAAAACCGATGCCGTCTTTGGGATCGGCATCTTCGACCTTCACTTTGTCGGCATACAGATAGATCTGGTCACCCAACTCGATCTCGATCGCCGCGGTCTGATCGTCGGCCATTGAGATTTTGGGTTTAAATGCCTCTTCGGGCTGTAAAAACCCTACCCCGTACAGGGCAAAAGGAAGAAGGAACAACCATAGGAAACGCATAGTAAAACCTTATTCTGAATATCTTCCAAATTGTACCGCATAAAGCTGTAGCAAAGCCTTGAGAGCAACATTGTTAATATTTTTCAGCTTTCTCATAGCATCGGGTGTTACACTAGCGCAACTTTAATAACCGGGAAATGAATATGTCCAACCGTCTGGCCCACGAAGACTCCCCCTATCTGCAGCAACACAAAGACAACCCGTTTGACTGGTATCCGTGGTGCGACGAAGCGTTTGAACGCGCGCGCAGCGAAAACAAGCCGATTTTCATCAGTATCGGTTACAGCAGCTGCCACTGGTGTCACGTCATGGAGCGCGAAGTATTCGAAAACGATGCGATAGCCGAATTTGTCAACCGCCACTTCATCTGCATCAAGGTCGACCGTGAAGAGCGCCCCGACATCGACAAACACTACCAGGAGCTGCATATGCTCCTCAACCGCCGCAGCGGCGGATGGCCGCTTTCGGTTTTCTGTACCCCGCAGAACAAACCGTTCTACGCCGCGACCTATATCCCCCCGCACAATCGGGACCGGATGATGGGGTTTAGCGAGCTTTCCGAAATCATCGCGGCCAAAGTGGCCGAAAACGACGAAAAACTGTTTTCGAACGCCGACGAAATCGCTTCGTTCATGCGTCCGGACACGACGCCCGTCCAAGCCACGACCCTCACCGAAAAAATCGCCGAACTTTACGTCAAACAGGCCCGTCACAATTTCGACGAGACCAACGGCGGATTTTCCGCCGCACCGAAATTCCCCCATGTTTCAACCCTGCGAACGCTGATGCGTCTTGAACGCCTCACCCCCGATCCCCACATCAGGCATATGGTACAACATTCACTCGAACAAATGGCGCTGGGAGGAATGTACGACCTTGTCGACGGCGGATTCTGCCGCTACAGTACCGACGCGTCGTGGTTCGTCCCCCATTTCGAAAAAATGACCTACGACAACGCTTTGTTGTGCAGCCTCTACAGCGAAGCCGCAGAGGTTTACGACGAACCCCGTTTTGCGAACGTCGCCCGCGAAATCGCCGATTTCATGATGAACTTCATGTCCGAACAAGATCTTTTCTACAGCGCCAGCGATGCCGACAGCGACGGAGAAGAGGGAAAATACTTCGTTTATTCCTACGACGAGATCTTCTCCGCGCTTGAAGCGTGCGGCGTTGTCGATCCAGACCGGGCCGCACGGGAGATCGGCGCGCTCCCCGAGGGAAATTTCGAGGGGAACTGCATCGTCCGCCTGGGTTTCGCCGATCGTCCCGAATGGTTTGACAAGGTGCGCGATCGCCTCGCTCTTTTGCGGAAGGGACGAAACTATCCGTTTGTCGACCGCAAAGTGATCACGGCATGGAACGCGATGATGATCAATGCCCTCTTCGTCCTCGGAAAAAAAGACGAGCGTTACCTCTTGCAGGCGAAACGAAGCCTCGCCATGCTTCTCTCATCCATGTGCGAAGGGGATATCCTCAAACACTCCGCACTTATCGGGAAAAGGGCCAAAATCGACGGTTTCCTCGAAGACTACGCCTACCTTTGCGCCGCGTTGCTCGAAGGGTACCGCACAACCTTACACGAACCCTACCTCATCGATGCCCAACGCTATGCCAACAAAGCACTGGAACTTTTTTACCGGGAAGGTAAATGGTATTTCAGCCGCGGCGCGTTCACGACCGAAGCGGAACTCGACGACGGTACCTATCCGAGTTCCATGGCGGTGATGGTCGAGGCACTGATGGACCTGGGGACGCTGATCGATCCGAAATACCGTCATTTCGCGTTCAAAAGCCTCGAATTCGCCTCCCTCAAACTGATGAAAACGCCGATCTATTTTCCGGCGCTTACCCTTCAGGCCGTACGCTGGCTCCATCCTGAGCGGCTGATAAAAGCCCCTTCGCAAAAACTCGCCGCCATCGAACAATCTCCGGCATATCCGTTCGTACTGTACCGAAACGATGAAACGCTCGAAGCCTATCTCGTATGCGGGGAAAACGCGTGCTATGCGACGACCGACGATGCGGCTTCCCTTGACGGGATCATCCGCTCGACGTTATAATAGCCAAAACACAGGAGCGAGGATGGGAGCAAAACACTCTATGGCCACCGCAGAGATTGCCGCCGCCGATAAAATCGAGGACATCGTCCACGAAGACCGCCGCAAATCGCTAAATCCGAAGCCGGTCAAAGAAAAACGGCGCAAAGGGGACAAAGAGGAAAGGCTTCCCGTCTGGGTTAAAAAATCGGTCCTCGAATACGAACAGGAACTCAAAAAGCTTCAGATCGAGCTTCTCAAACTCCAAAACCATGTCAAGGAAAAAGGTCTCAAACTCCTCGTCATCTTCGAAGGTCGCGACGCAGCCGGAAAAGGGGGAACGATCAAACGGATCACCGAGCATCTCAATCCCCGCGGAGCACGGATCGTAGCCCTTGAGAAACCTTCCGACGTCGAAAAAACCCAATGGTATTTTCAGCGTTACGTCGCGCATCTCCCCAGTGCGGGAGAGATGGTATTTTTCGACCGCAGCTGGTACAACCGCGCAGGGGTCGAACCGGTCATGGGGTTTTGCAGCAAAGCCGAGCACAAAGAGTTTCTCGATCACGTCGCCGAATTCGAGCGGATGCTCGTCAACTCGGGGATCATCCTCTTCAAATTCTATTTCTCGGTTTCGAAAGAAGAGCAGGCCCGCCGGTTTAAAGAACGAAAAACCGATCCGCTCAAGCAGTTCAAACTTTCCCCCGTTGATGCCGCTTCGCAGGAGTTGTGGGACAAATACACCGAGGCCAAATACCAGATGCTCAGAGCCTCCCACACCGGGATCGCCCCCTGGGTGATCGTCCGTTCGGACAACAAGAAAAAAGCGCGGTTGAACTGTATCAGACATATTCTCTCAAGCATCGAATACCCTACCAAAAATCCGCCCGATCTGAGCGTATCGAAAAAAATCGTCGTGTGGGGAGCCGAAGAGATCAACCGCCTCGAAACCGTACTCTCGAAAAAAGAAAAGTAAAAAGAGGTTCCTGCCCGTGGGAGGGGAAGGAAAGATTAGTTCAAAAAGGAGAGAATTTCGTTTTCGATATTCTCTTTGTCGATTACCGTCGCCTGGGTGACCGGTTTGGTGAATAACCCCTGGATCATGGCAGGGATAGGGGTAGAAGCGGTTTTGGAGATCGCTTCGAGGGCGTCGATATCCCGCGCTCCCGTCTCTCCGGTAAGGGCGTTGGCGATCGTCGGAGAGAACTTGGTCCACTCGGCGGTCGAATACACGATCGTTTTGATCGGTTTGGTGGCACAGCAGTCGTACGCTTTGAAACAGGTAGCCGTATGCGGGTCCATCAGGTATCCCCCGTCAAACGCCTCCTTGATGTACCCCTTGCCTTCGGCACCGTTGCAGTAATCGGCGGCGAAAAGCGACTGGAGCTTCATCGTCTCGTCATCGTTCAGGGCATAGAAACGCTCGCTCTCAAGTCCCTTCATCAGTTCTTTGGTCCGCTCTGGTCCGAAAAGATCGAACAAAATCCGCTCGACGTTGCTCGAAATCAGGATGTCCATCGCCGGAGAAGTGGTCGGAACCACCTTCTCGCCGCGCAGATCGTAACGCCCGGTGTTGATGAGGCGGGTCAAGACGTTATTTTCGTTCGAAGCGATGATGATTTTCTCGACCGGAAGCCCCATTTTGTACGCGTAGTATCCCCCCAGCGCATTCCCGAAATTCCCGCTCGGAACATCAAGGTAGACTTTTTCGCCCATGACGATGACGTTCTGGCGCACCAGTTCGAGGTAACTGTGGATATGATAGATAATCTGGAAAATGATCCGCCCGAAGTTGACCGAATTGGCAGCCGAGAGGGAGATGTTTTTGGCTTTGAGGGTCTCTTTGAACGTTTGCGAGCCCAATAGCCGTTTCAGCGCGCTCTGAGCATCGTCGAAATCCCCCTTGATCCCGATGACTTTGAGGTTAGGGGCATCTTCGGTCACCATTTGCAACCGTTGTACGTCCGACGTACCGCCGTCGGGATAAAGACACGCGACGCGGACGTTGGGGCGGTTTTTAAACGTCTCGAGCGCCGCGGGGCCCGTGTCACCGCTCGTGGCGGCAAGAATCAGGTACTCTTCGCCCCGTTTTTGCGCGATGGAGCTCAGAACGACGCCGAACGGCTGCAGCGCCATATCCTTGAATGCGCGGGTCGGGCCGTGATAGAGTTCGCTGACGTAGAGGTCGTCGCGTACCTTGACCACAGGAACGGGATTGGCGGGATCGTCGAACTTGTCATAGAGGGCCAGTGCCTCATCGATGACCGAAGCGTCGATATCGATCGCCAGAGTCTGCAGCAGATCTTTCGCCAGCTCTTTATAGGACGATGTACGATGTTTGTTCAAAAATGCTTCGCCCAGATCGGGGAGCTCTTTGGGTACGTACAATCCGCCGAACGAGGCGATAGGGCTCAAAATCGCTTCGGAGAAAGTGATTTCCAGGGGGTGGTTTCCGTCATTTCCGCGTGTTTCAATAAATTTCATCGTGCCACTTTTAAAATTTTTCGGTGATTATAACAAAGAGGCTCTCACGGATGGCTTAGGGCGCAGCGTAATCGTTTCATTCTTCGACTGGATCGCAAAATGCATCGCAACAAGGGTTTACACAGTCTCCGTCCGCTAAAATATCAAAAAAATATCAAAGGAACGCGATGCCCTCGATCAGCATTATCAACCGGCTACGTCTGTTGCTGTCGGTTCCGATGTTCCTGATCGTGCTGGCCTCCCTGGCCTACGGATATTATCTGTTCAACCAGATGAATACGCTGCAGACTCTGCACAAACGGGTCGATCAGATCAAGTACGTCGCGGTGCTGATCCATGAACTGCAATCCGAACGCTCCCTGAGCACGGCGGCCCTGACCCGCAACAGCGCCGATACGGAGCCGGCGCTGCTGCTCCAGCGCGACAAAGTGAATCTCGCGCTTCGTAACCTCAGGGGAATATCCGACAGTGAAACGACCGCTTTCAAATCCTCGTGCGCCACGTTCGATACCCTCGAGCGCCATCGCCGCGATGTCGACAAGGGATCCGTTCGCCCGATCGATTCATTCGATTATTATACCCGCCTCATCAGCCAGATGCGTTCGGATTACCTCGCCATCGTCCTCACCGTCAGCGACGTATCCTTGCGGAACGACTTTCAGGCCTACACCAATCTTATGGCGATCAAAGAGACCCTGAGCCAGATGCAATCGCTGCTGAATACCTCTTTTTCCCAAAAACGGATGGGGCATGAGCTTTATGTACGTCTGATCCTCTCCAAGGGGGAACACGACACTGCGGCGGGACGCTTCGAAACGCTCGCTTCCAAGCGGTTCCGCACCATGTACCGCGAAACGTTCAAGGGGCCTGAAATCGACACCACCTACCGGATGATCGACCTCTCGATACGTTCCCGGGGGGAGTCCTCCGCCATGGTTCCCGCCGAATGGCTCCGCCTTAGCGCCGTTTCGCTCGATAAACTGCGCATTAGCGAAAAACATAATTTCGCGGTGATCGAAGACAAACTCCATACCCGCATCTTCGAAGCGCGCGAGTATCTCGTCATCGTCATCGCCCTCCTCTCTCTGACCATCGGACTGATCTTGTGGATGGGATACCGGATCGCCGACAATATCCGCAAAAACTTCAAGCTACTCGACGAATACAAAAACGCCGTAGACCGCAGCAGCATTGTTTCCAAAACCGATAAAAAGGGGCGGATCACCTACGCCAACGAAAAATTTTGCGCCATTTCGGGGTTCAGCCATGACGAACTGATCGGAAAGCCCCACAGCATGGTCCGGCATAAGGACATGCCCAAGCAGACCTTCAAGGATATGTGGGCAACCATCATCAAAGGGGACCCCTGGCACGGCGTCGTCAAAAACCGGACCAAAGAAGGGTCGTATTACTGGGTAGACGCAACGATCAATCCGATCCTCGACCACAAAGGGAACATTGAAGAGTTCATCGCGATCCGCAGCGATATCACCGAAACGATCCGGCTGCACGAAGAACTCGAACAGACCCAGCAGGAGATGATCTCCCGAATCGGGGAGATCGGCGAAACCCGCAGCCGTGAAACCGGCTACCACGTACGGCGGGTTGCCGAATATTCCCGTCTTCTCGCACAGAAATACGGTCTTGATGAAGAAGAAACGACTGTACTGGCCAACGCCAGCCCGATGCACGACATCGGCAAAGTGGGTATTCCCGATCATATCCTCAACAAACCCGGCCCGCTGACATCCGAGGAATGGGAGGTCATGCGCACCCACTGCCGCATCGGTTACGATCTCTTCCGCGATTCGTCCAAACCGCTCCTCAAAGCGGCCTCGATCATCGCCTTCGAACACCATGAAAAATACGACGGTTCGGGATACCCGAGGGGACTCAAAGGGGAAGAAATCCATATTTTCGGTCGGATTACCGCCGTTGCCGACGTTTTCGACGCTCTGGGAAGCGACCGATGCTACAAAAAAGCGTGGGAACTCGACGATATTCTCGCCTTGCTCAAAACCCAGCGCGGGACCCATTTCGATCCGACGCTGATCGATATCTTTTTCGACCATCTGGACGAATTCCTCGCGATCCGGGACGCCTACACCGAAAAAAGCCATTATTCGCCGGCGGAAGCAGAATCATAATTAAGTCATATTTTTATAAAAAGTATATATTATACAAATCAAAACGCTGCTCCTGACGGGCAGCCTGAAGATTTAATTTCAAGACGTGAGAGCATCCATGAAAAACGTAACCATCCTGGGCGGCGGAATTGCCGGAATCGAAGCCGCCATTTATTACCGTAAAGAAGGTTTCGAAGTCGAACTCATCAGCGACCGCAGCTATCTGTTCGTCTACCCCATTGCAATCTGGATCCCCGTCCACGTCAACCGCTTCGACGACGCCACCCTTTCACTGGACAGACTCGCCGCACGGCACGGATTCACACTGACGATCGACCGCGTTACCGCCATCAATGCCGCGACCCGTACCGTCACCCTTCAAGAAGGGGGAGAACGAACAATAGCGCACCTCGTCATCGCAATCGGGGCGGGCAAGATGAAACACGAAGGGATCGCCCACACCCTCTCGATCTGCGGCGAACCGGAGCAATCGCTTCAACTCAAAGAAAAGATCGACGCCCTGATCGCCCGCGGCAGCGGCAAGATCGCCTTCGGCTTCGGGGGCAACCCGAACGATCCCAGCGGAGTGCGCGGAGGGCCGGGATTCGAACTCTTTTTCAACCTTCATCACCGTCTCAAAAAACTCGGAATCCGCGAAAATTTCGAAATGACCTTTTTCGCACCGATGCCCTCTCCCGGCGCCCGCATGGGGAACAAAGCCCTGGGCATGATGGAAACGATGTTCAAGCGCAACCGCTTCGCAACCCGTTACGGCAAAAAAATCAAGCGCTTCGAGGCCGAGGGGATCGTTTTCGAAGACGACACGACCCTCACGAGCGATCTGACGATGTTCATCCCCGCCGGTGACGGTTCTGAGCTAATCAAAAGCTCCGACCTGCCGCAAAATGCGGCCGGATTTATCCGCATCGACGGCCACTGCGAAATCGAAGGGATTTCGGGATGGTACGCGATCGGGGATGCCGCGGCGCTCGAAGGGCCGGATTGGAAAGCCAAGCAGGGGCATATCGCCGAAATCATGGCGCGCAATGCCGCTCACAACAGCGCCGTCTCATTCGGCCTGAAAAACGAACCTAAAAAAACCTATCACGGACATCTGAATATTCTGTGTCTGATGGATATGGGCAACGGGGCGGGTTTTGTGTACCGTGACGACGCCAAAGCCCGACTTATTCCGATGCCGCTCGTCGGACACTGGCTCAAAATGGGATGGGGATGGTATTACAAACTCTCTAAAATGGGTTATATTCCAAGATTACCGGGGCTGTAAGCAGTAAAAAGGAGCCCCATAAAATAAGTATTTCCGCTCCATTTTATTGTTACGATTTGAAGGATATGCGAAAAACCTATTTACGGGATGTGAAACTTTATACGATATGGCATCAAAATGGCATCAAAAAACAGTTTGAAATTTTTTTTTCTACGAACGTGCCATTACCAAAAAAAAGTGGCATTTAGAAGGAAAGATTACTTACCTAAATAAGGCTACACCAAATAGAGCATCTTTTATTAAGGATCTAAGAAATTGGTAGTATCATTTTGTATTACTAATCAAAGGAAGATGATGAAAAAGAAAATAATATATTTACTTCTTAGCTTATTTATTGCTACAAATTCAATGGCTGATGTAGATTTAAAGTTTTATAAATCCTTGACTGCTACACAAAAAGAAGAATTAACTGACTACATCGCTGGTGTAGGAAAAGGTATATTTTGGGCGCAGATAATTGTTAATCAGAAATATGGAACAAAACTTTATTGTGTACCTTCAAATTTAGCTCTAAATGGAGATAATTACATACAAATTTTAAATGACGAAATTTCCAAATATAATTATGGAGATGATGCACCAATCGAACTGATTTTAGTTTTTGGGCTACAACACACTTTTCCTTGTGACATTAAAAAGAAATAATATTTACTTCAAAGCGATACAAAAATCTTAGGGGTATCTCTTCCCCCCCGCCATAATATGGCATAATCCCCCTATGCCATCTACCTAATTTGCCCCTCTTGTTTTCTATTTGTATAATTGACTGCTTGTATATCTTCTGCTCAACATACAAACAAATCAACACTTGAAGCTGAATCACTAGATTACTGACTATAGCTCACCTTGGGTGTTTTCTTATTATCTGTCTTAAATCAATTATCCCACGACCGAAGGGAGTGAGAGCATATAGCTATAGTGATAACGCGAGATGCTCAAGCGGTTTTGCTTGGGTGTTCGCTTGAGTAATACTCTATTTTTTATATTTGATTACTCATTTGGATTCTTCTGTTTAGCAAGTTTCTTCGGATCAATTTCAATCATAGATTCCCCCGCTTTCAACTTAACTGCGGTTGCACTTCCAAGAAGGGCAGACGCTAGTTGATCTGCAGGATGCAGAACAGGTTCATTTTTTGTTTTTTCAATCTCAAAAAGATTATTCGCTAAACTCTTCAAAAGTTCAGGAGGCATTTCATTACCTTTCTTATCATTCCACTCAAGACTTGTTTCAACCAACCAACTAGCTCGTTCCATATCTAATTCGAACTGTTTCATTTGAAATTCTGCCGACGAATGTTGCTCAAACCATTTATTTGCCCATTTAATATAGAATAGGATTGAGCCGACTGTACCCAACATATAAAAAATCTGTTTGATACTTAGTATTAGTGTAATTTGGGTGTCTTTAAATAAATCAATTTGATACATTGTAATAGCATTAGAAAAAGACATGCCTACAAAGTACCCTATTAATAATGCCATCAAAAAGTGAATAGGTAATCTTAAAGCTTTTGTACCTTTTGTAAGAGTAAACTCTTTTTGTCTCTCTTTAATCTCTTTTAAAATGTCTCTTCTGATTTCACGTCTAGCATGTGTATTATCACGGTCATCCAATTGTACTTTTCTATCTTCTAGTCGCGTCTTCTCTTCTTCAAGAGAGCTTTTTATAGTAGCGATAATAGCTTCATCTTCAGCAACTTTTTTAGCATAATCATTTTCGAGTTCTTGAGTTTTATTCCTAAATTCGGCAGTTAACTCTTCCCGATACTGATGCGTTTTACTAATAAGTTCTTCACTTAGACTTTCCAATCTATTTAATGTAGCATTGTGGAGAGCCTCTAGTTGCACCTGTTCTTTTGAAAGCTTTCCTACTGATTGTCCGGCCACAAAAGAATTGAATTCCTTCGATATCGTTGTTATCACCTCTACTATTTTGTTCTTGTCAAGTGTTGTATACTGATTTGTTGTAATTTTGATTTCATCGTGAAATGGGGACTTCTCTTTGTGTTGGCTATTAAAATACAGTACTCCTCCCCTATGGTAGCTAATTTGAAGCCCTTCTATGGCAGTTGAAAGATTATCTATGATGTCTACATTGTTTTTTTCCAAAGATTGCAATAACGAATTACTTTTATCGCGAATATCTATATCAACTGTATCAACCCCTATTATGGTTACCCTCATTTCAGCAATGTTATATTCATTAGCTAAGGCTCGAAAGCATTTAATAATTGCTTTATCGTTTTGTCGAGGTATTTGCATCAGTTGATCTGCCATAATATTCCTTATCTTGACTTGCTCAGTATTTTATCCAAATACATATACTTTGCTTGTTTTAAAATGTTGATATAAACAACCAAATATTCTTACTTCGCATCTTTGAAACCGCATAGATTATCGTGCGTCATCGAATGTCCCCCCATGGGATCACCTGTGTCTGTGTATAAGAACGTGTACCTATACACACAACCCTATACACAATCTTTCAGTTGGCTAAGTGAAACTGAAGTGTGCTTAAGTTTCGCTAAAGGGCTATATTGTTATCTTTCAGTCTTAGAGGCTCGTATTTAAGGGCTTTGTAAATGTTTTCTGAGGATTAGAAGGATGGTGCGGTCGAGAGGACTTGAACCTCCACGACATTGCTGCCACTAGAACCTGAATCTAGCGTGTCTACCAATTTCACCACGACCGCAAAGTATTTTGTGTGAAAAGAGACCGAAATTATAACGCAGGAAGCTTAAAGTTCGGGCCGATCACAAAGTGATCTGGGTCCCGACTCCGTCGGACGTGAAAAGCTCAAGCAAAATCGCGTGTTCGATCCGTCCGTCGATAATGTGCGCTTTTTTGACGCCGCCGTCCACCGCTTCAAGGCACGCATCCACCTTGGGAACCATCCCGCCTTGAATCGTCCCGTCGTTTTTGAGCGCTTCGACTTCGGCTTCGCTCAGGGTGGAGAAAAGCTCTTTATCTTTGTTCAGAACGCCCGGGGTATCCGTCATAAAAATCACTTTGCACGCGCCGATGGCGGCCGCAATCGCCGATGCGGCGAGATCGGCGTTGATATTGTAACCCGGATGCCCAAGCGCTTCGTCCGCACCGATAGGGGCAATGACGGGGATGAAGTTTTCACGCAGAAGGTTGTGGATCACGTCGGCTTTTACCTCGTTCACCCGCCCCGTCAGACCGAATTTGGCTTCGTCTTTGGGTTTGGCTTTGAGGAAATGGGCGTCTTTGCCGCTGATACCGATCGCCTTGGCGCCGTGGGAATTGAGCAGCGACGTGATTTCCTTGTTGATCTCCCCGCTGAGCACCATTTCCACGATCCGCATCACTTCGGGGGTGCTGACCCGTTCGCCGTCGATAAACTCGGTCGGTATTTTGAGGTCTGCGAGCAACTGGCTGATACGGCTTCCCCCGCCGTGGACGATGACAACTTTGACCCCCACCAGGTGCAACAATACGATATCCTGCGCGAATTTGGCTTTAAGTTCTTCGGAGCTCTGCGCCGATCCGCCGTATTTGATGACGACGATCTCGTCGCGAAACTCTTTGATGAACGGCATCGCGTCCATCAGGGTTTTGACGGTATCAATCTTTTTTTGCATTGACGTATTCCTTTACCTGTTCGATAAACGCCTCATCTACATCCAAGGAGAGTTCCAAGACGGTGAGGTTGAGATTAAAAGACGCCATTTTAACGAAGTCTTTCTGAGTTACGAGCAGGCTCGTCGCCCCCGTCCGCTTGACGATCGCTTCGAGTTCGCCGGGGGTGAAGGGATGGTGATCTTCGAAATAAACCTTTTCGACCACCTCGGGGAGATAGGGGTCAAGCCGCTCCGGACGGGCGATCGCCGTCACCAGTACCATCTTGCGAGTCGGATTCTGCACACTTACCCGACGGGTGAACGTCTCCCCCTCTTCGGCGATAAGCGCCTCTTTGCCTTTCCAGAGTTTTTCACGGTAGGCTCCGCTGGGGAGACAGAACGGGTTAGGGGTTTTCACGCGGATGAGTACGTCGAGCTTATCGATGGCGTGTTTCCCGTAGCCGTCGTCTAGCAATACCACATCGCATCCGATCGCTTTGGCTTCGGCGATGGCCCGTTCGCGGATTTCGCTGACGATGACGACGCCGTGGGGCAAAGATTTGGCATACAGCATCGCTTCATCCCCGCTTTGGGCGATGTCGCACAAAATGTCCCGATCCTTGACAACCACCATCCCCCGGCTCGATCTCCCGTATCCGCGCAACACGACGGCAGGTTTGGCAAAGCGGCGGGCAAGTTCGATTACCAGGGGTGTTTTACCGCTCCCGCCAACGACCAGGTTCCCGACGCTGACGACCGGGATACCCTGTTTTTTCGGAACGCTGCGTCGGTAGCGGATATAAGCGCACAGACAATACAGGGCGCTTAAAGGGAGCAACAGAATCGAAAAGAGTTTCTGGAGCAGCGAGGGGCGATACAGATACCCCTCGCCCCATCGGATCAGAAAGCGTTTCACACCCGGGTCGACGCTACGTCCAGAATCGCTTCGCAGATCTCGTCGACCTCATCGTCGCTCAAAGCGGCGTAGTTTGGAATCGATAAAACCTGCTGGTAACTGCGCAGCGCAACGGGAAAATCGTTAACGCGAAGCGAATACTTCGCCTTGTAATAGCTCAACAGGTGCAGCGGGATGTAGTGCAGGCCGCATTCGATTCCGCGCGCGGAGAGTTCGCGGGCGAACGAATCGCGGTTTTTGTCGACCTTGATGATGTAGAGCGAATAGGGGTGCTCGTCGTTCGCGATCGGCAGCTTGATATGCGGCGCCCCTTCAAGACGCTCGTTGTAGACTGCCGCGATCTCGCGCTGGCGTTCGATGATGTCGTCTTGTTTTTCGAGCTGTACAAGGATCGTCGCCGCATCCAGCGGACTCATCATGTACTGGCTCCCGATATCGGTCACGTCGTAGATGTACCCCAGCGATTCGTCTTCGGTCACCATGGCGTGGTTGCGCAGCAGCCGGGCCCGTTCGATGATCTCTTCGTCGTCACTCACCAGCATGCCCCCGTTGCAAACGTTCCGGCGCAGGTGGGGACTGAAATCAAAACAGGTAATGTCCGCACCGGTTGAACCGATTTTCTGGCCTTTATACGTTGCTCCAAGCGCGTCGGAAGCATCTTCGACGATTTTGACGTCGTATTGTTTGGCGATCTCGTAGAGACGGTCGAGATCGACGCTCTGCCCGCCCACATGCGAGACGATCACTGCTTTGAGCTTTTTGCTTTTGTTTTCGGACAGATAGTGTTCGAGTTTACCCAGATCGATGTTGAAGGTATCGGGATCGATATCGATGAAAATCGGCTCGGCATCGAAATGGCGTACCACTTCGGGTACCGAAGGGTAGGCATTGATCGAACATAGCACCTTGTCGCCCCGTTTGAGGTCGATCGCCAGCATCGCCAGATGCAGTGCCGCGGTTCCGTGCGACGTTGCCAGCGCATACGAAGCGCCGATATACGATTCGAAAGCGCTTTCGAGATCTTTGATGATGTCCGGCGCTTCGCCGTCAAGCACTTCGTCGATTTTTTCTCGCTCATCTCCTCCGACTTCGACACGATAAAACGGGATATTCATCTGCTTTTCCTTTTATAGGGTTATATCTCTGGGATAATTGAAATCGATGTTGACCGTCCGCGACGTCAGTTTGGCGATGACCGGCATACGGCGCTTGAACTGATTTTTATAAATCTTTCCGATAATCATATCGACCAAATCGGGTTTTTCTCCATCACGGATCATCTCTTCACGTGTGTGACGCTCTTCGACGTAACGTTTCAACACACGGTCGAGGTCGCTGTAGGGGTAGCCTATCTCGGCTTCGTCGCTCTGCCCCGCCCATAAATCGGCACTGGGGGGCTTGGAAAGGATGGCATCCGGAACCCCCAGATGGCGGGCGAGTTCAAAAACCTCGGTTTTGTACAGATCGCCGATCGGGTTGAGGGCGCTGGCCAGATCGCCGTATAAGGTCCCGTAACCGAGCATCAATTCGCTTTTGTTGCTGGTTCCCAGCACCAGCGCCCCTTCCCGCGCGGAGATATCAAACAGCGTTACCATACGAAGCCGTGCGGAGAGGTTGCCGATCCGAAGCGCCGACATCCCCTCCTCTCCATACGCCCGCAACATCGGCTCGATACTGCGGGTTTCGCTGCGGAGGCCAAAAACGCGGCACAGTTCATCGGCATCGTCAAGGCTGCTTTGGGACGAATGGTGCGAAGGCATTTTGACGCACAGCAGGTCGTCTCCGAACGCACGGTGCGCCAGCACCGCGACAACCGCCGAATCGATCCCCCCGCTTAAACCGACGACCGTTTTGGACAGACCGGTCTTGCGGACCTCTTCTTCCAGGAACCGTGTCAGATACTCACTGATCAGTGCGTATTTACCCACCTGCCAACCTTACCGTAAAATTAACATTTTGCATTATAACGTAAATTCGCACGGTCACCGTCAACATCGTTTCGACGAAATTTTCTCCAGCTCCTTTTCCTCGAATCCCGCGCGCCGTCTCGCCTCGCAGTTGATCTCGATTTTACGGGGAAAACTCCCCGGATAATGGCGTTCGATAATCTCGAAATACGATGAAGCGGGGATTCGGGCTTTGCGGCAGGAGTGTGCAAACCATTTGTCGCCTTTTCGGACATGGTCGACCTCTTCGTCGAGAATGACGTGAAGCGCCGCGATGATTTTCGCTATCATCGGCTCCTTTTTGTACGGCTCGAGTTTCCGGAGGATCTGCGGCGTCGCGTCCAGGCCGTTGGCCTCGAGGTAACGGGGGACAACCGCCATCCGTTCACTGAGGCTGAGCGTCCGCATCGATGCTTCGAACAGCGCGTCGTGTACGGGGTATTCCCCATACCCGCTTCCCAGCTCATGGAGCAGGTTTTCGATCATTTCGAAATGGCGCACTTCATCCTCGGCCACTTCGAGCCAGTCGCGTTCGAATTCTTCCCCCTCCTCCCGAAACCGGTACACCGCATCCAGCGCAAGATCGATCGCACTGTATTCGATATGGGCAATCGCGTGCAGCAGCAGCGTCTGCCCATGAGCTGTTTTGAGGTTGTTACGGCGGGGGACCTCTTTGGGATCGGCAATCGTGCAGAATCCCGCATACGAAGGACGGTCGAAAACCCTGCACTCCGCGGATGCGTCGCGTTCGACTTTCCCATCCCGATAGGCCGCATAAAAGGTTTTGAACGCCGCAATCTTTTCGGCCGGTGCGGCAATGCCCAGCAATGTTTCCAACGTACCGTAAATTTCCATGGGACCAATTATGCTAGAATTTGACTAAAAAAGAGCACTGTATGGAAATTCTTAAACGTCCGATGGGCGATTATCAAACCAATTGTTATATTGTCAGAATCGACGGCAAAGAGATCATCATCGATCCGGGGATGGGGGCCACCGAATGGGTGATGGCAAATGTTACGAACCCCGTCGCCATCCTCAATACCCACGGCCACTTCGACCATGTCTGGAGCAACAGCGAACTCCGGCAAAAGCTTGGAATCCCGCTCTATACCCCCAAAGGCGACGTCATGCTTCTCTCGGGCAGTACGTGGATGCCGGATCTTCCCCCCTCGGTTCCCGACGTCGAAGTCGACGGCGACCAGACTTTCGATATTTCGGGTATCCTGGTGACGTTTCACCATTTCCCGGGACACTGTCCGGGATGTTCGATGATCGAGATCGGCAACGTCATTTTCAGCGGGGATTTTCTGTTCGAAGGTTCAATCGGACGGTGGGACTTCCCCTATTCCGACCCTGAAGCGATGCGCGAAAGCCTCCGAAAATTTGCGCTCTGGAGCGACGACAAACCGCTCTATCCGGGTCATGGGAGAGCGACCAGCGTCCGCGCGGAACAGCGTAATATCGATTACTGGCTCAGAGTAGTCTAGAATTATTCGACGTTTTTCATCAGATCGAGGCGCAAGACATGGCGCTCGGTGATGACCGTTTTGAACTCCCCCTCGAAAACTTTGATCTCATGAACGAATCCCTTGACGGTGACGTTGCGCTTACGCCCCTCTTTTTGATGTTCGGTCGCTTCGAACGTTACGACGTCGCCCGATCGGACGGGGGCGAGGAAAAGACAGTTGCACGACGCCAAAACGACGTTGGGCTCGTTTACGGCAGCCATCGCCGCAAAATCGGCGGCGCTGAAAATAAAGCCGCCGTGTACCAATCCGAGTTCGTCGGCCCGCATAACGTCGCTGGTCTCGAGTGCCACCTGCGCGTAACCGCTTTCTAGACGTACAATGTAACCGCTGAATGAGGTATTGATCCGTTCATGCGTGTTCAACGCGGCCTGGGGGTTTGTAACCGACTGGACCAGTTCCGCCGGTGTTTCTGCTGCTTCTTTCGCCAAAATTATCCTTTTTTAATCCGTACGTATCCTCGTTTGGGCGCGGGATACCCTTCGACTGTTTTGCTATTATCGGCCGGATCAAGAAAATCTTCAAGACTCTGCGACTCGATCCAGTCGGTTTTGCGCTGCTCGTCCGGGGTTGTTACCACCGTTCCCAATACCTCGAATTTTTTAAATCCGGCGCGGATGCACCAGTTTTCCAGCGCTTTGAGGGTAGGGACGAAATAGACGTTGGAGATTTTAGAATAACTCTCCGACGGGCACAGGGCCACCGGATCGTCCCCGTCGATGATAAAAGTGTCCAGGTAGACTTCTCCCCCCTCTGCAAGCCCCTGGCGCAACGCCTTGAGCATCGCGACGGGATCGCTGCGGTGATAGAGCACGCCCAGGCAGAATATGACATCGAATTTCTCTTCGTAGTACGGCAGATGCTCGACCCCGAGCAATTCGTAGACGATCTTTGTCTGTGCAAACCGGTTGATCAGGTCAAACTGCGTCTTGAAAAGTGCGGAGGGATCGAACCCGACCATTTTCGCCGGGGCGTCTTCGAGAAAACGGAACATGTAATAACCGTTGTTGCAGCCGATATCGGCCACTTTTTTGCCGTGAAGATCGAAATGCGGGCGAAGAAAATTGTATTTCATGTCCGAACGCCATTCGGTGTCGATCAGGAGTCCGAACAGATCAAACGGCCCTTTGCGCCAGGGCATCATCATCCGCGCGACTTTTTCGAGCTCCGCGGCGTCGATCTCTCCGCCGTTGCGAAGGGTCACGGTGTTTTCGGGCGAGATTTCGGCCCTGAAATCGGGAAGCGCGTTGAGTGCTTCGCGCAAAGGGGCGATATTTTTCCACTCCATCCATTTCATCCGCTCCGCACGTATCGCGTTTAAATCCATTCTCTCTCCTCTCCCGACCTGTGAGCTTTTTCATCTCCAAAGCCCCGAAATTTTAGCCATATTAGGCTAAAATGACCCTATGCGTATCGAAAAAAAAGCTACCCTCGTTTCTACCACCGTCGCCTTTTTGCTGGTCACGTTCAAACTGACCGTCGGCATTATCAGCGGCTCGGTCGCCGTTTTGGCCTCTGCGATCGACTCTCTGCTCGATATGGTCGTTTCGACATTCAACTATTATGCCCTCCATAACGCCGAAAAACAGCCGGATGAATATTTCAATTTCGGACGTCGCAAACTCGAACCCCTGGCCGCAGTCGTGGAAGGGACCGTCATCAGCCTCTCGGCCCTGTTCATCCTCTACGAAGCGATCTCCAAGCTCGTTCAGGGAAGCCCCATCGAGCATCTGGACCTCTCGATCGGGGTCATGGTCGTCTCCATCGTCGTCACGGCCGCGTTGGTGATCTTTTTGCACTTCGTTGCCAAAAAAACGGGCAACATGGTGATCGAGGCCGATGCCCTCCATTACAAGACCGACCTCTTCAGCAACGCGGCGGTTCTGATCTCTCTGGCCCTCATACACTTTACCGATTACACCTTTATTGATCCCCTGCTCGGCATCGGAATCGCCGTTTACATGATCTATTCGGCGTTCCCTCTCATCCGGGAAGGGATATTGATGCTGCTGGATGCGGCGCTCGACGCCGACAGTGTCGAAAAGATCCATACCCTTTTAAGAAATCAGCACGACATCAGCGGCTACCATGATCTGCGCACCCGCCGTTCGGGATCGGAAATCTACATGAGCGTCCATATCGTATTCAGTATCAGCACGTCGCTCTACGATGCCCATAAGGTAGGAGACCGTGTCGAACTCGCACTCAAGAAACTTTTCCCCGACGCCAACGTACATGCACTGATTCATCTTGATCCCTACGACGATTCTGAAGGGGAATATATAGACTGAGGCTCTGAGGAAAGCGTTATTTTCCATAATATAGAATGATGAAAATAATAACAAAAGGAAATGCAAAATGAAATTTTTTCCCTTCGCTATCGCGCTTGCCGCTTCTTCGTTTCTCTGTGCCGCCGGTTTAAACGACGATCAACGGATCGCAAAAGGTGCCGCGGCCTCTTCGGCTCTACTCCAGAAACTGGGCGGAGAAGTCAAAAAAAACATGGAAGCCTCCGGTCCGGTCAAAACGCTCGAATTTTGTTCGATGAACGCCCTCCCCATGACCGAGCAGGTAGGTAAAGAGCACGGAACGAAGATCCAGCGCCTCAGCCTCAAAAACCGCAATCCGCTCAACGCCGCGACCGGCGAGGACAAAGCGTTGCTCGAGCAATGGGAAACGATGCTCAAAAACGGCCAAAGCCTTCCAAGCCATGAACTGAAAAAACTTTCGTCCTCTCAAAGTGTCTATTACAAACCGATTCTCATCAACAATGAAGCGTGTCTGAAATGCCACGGCGACATCGCTTCGGGATCCCCTCTGGGAAAAGCGATTGCGACAACCTATCCCGAAGATAAAGCGCTGGGGTATAAAATGGGGGATTTAAGGGGAATGGTAAAGGTTGAGATTTCCGAATAAGCGGAGCCTCTGCCCCGCCGTATCGGCGTTTAACGCGCGTATTCCACGACGCGGCTTTCGCGGATGACATTGACTTTGATTTCGCCGGGAAACTGCACCTTCTGGGCGATCTCTTCGGCGATCTCGCGGGCGATCAGCGCACTTTCGTCGTCATTGACGCTTTGGGCGTTGACGATCACGCGCACTTCGCGCCCCGCATTGATAGCATAGGCCTGCTTGACCCCCTCTTTGCGGGTCGCGATCTCTTCGATTTCGCTCACGCGCCGCAGAAAACTCTCCAGCACTTCGCGCCGCGCGCCCGGACGGGCTGCGGAAAGGGTATCGGCCGCACACACGGCGGCGCACTCGATGCTTTTGATCTCCTCGAAGCCGTGATGCGCGTAAATCGCGTTGATCACGACGGGATCTTCATTGTATTTTCGGCAGAGTTCGACGCCGATGTCGACGTGATTTCCCCCGCTCTCCTGGGTCAGTGCCTTGCCGATGTCGTGCAGCAGTCCGGCACGTCGGGCGAGTTTGACGTCGCCTCCCATCTCTGAGGCCATGATACCCGCCAGATGGGCGACTTCCAGGGTATGTGCCAATGCGTTCTGGCCGTAGCTTGAACGGTATTTGAGCCGTCCGACGAGTTTGACCAGCTCGTGGTGAATCCCGCTTAGCCCCAGTTCGAAGACGATGTCTTCCCCTTCGCGCAGCATCGCTTCTTCAAACTCTTCGCACACCTTTTGGTACACCTCTTCGATCCGGGCAGGCTGTATACGTCCGTCCTGAATCAGCAACTCGACCGTCCGTACCGCGACCGCGCGGCGATAGAGGTTGAACGAGCTGACAATGATCGCGTTGGGGGTCTCGTCGATAATGATATCGACCCCGGTCACCATTTCGAGGGTCTTGATATTGCGTCCCTCTTTGCCGATAATGCGCCCTTTGAGCTCATCGTCATCGAGATGGATCACGCTGATGAGCCGCTCGGCCGCAAATTCGCCCGCAAAACGGGACGTCGCCTGCGCGAGAATGTAATCGGCTTTGCGTTTGATCTGTTCTTTGGACTGCTCTTCGAGCAGCCGCATTTCACGCGCAAGGGCGAGACGTTCTTTGTCCCGCACCTGTTCGATAAGAATCGCCTTGGCCTCCTGCGCGGAGAGTCCCGCGCGTTGTTCCACGATCACCTGCATCTGGTCAATTTTGCGGCGATAGTCTTCTTTTAATTTCTCCAAAGACCGCTCGTTGCGTTCGAGATTCAAACGGCGGTTTTCGATTGCCGAGCGCTGCGATGAAAGCTTCTCTTCTTCGCTTTTGCGGAAACGTTCGAACGTTTTCTCCTGATCGAGAATCTTTTGTTCGCGCTCTGCGAACTCTTTTTTAACCTGTTCGTACGTTTCGTCGTACCGCTTCTGAGCCTCTTTTTCGATCTCGCGCGAACGGATCGAAGCGCGTTCGAGGACGATCTGCGCTTCGTTTTCGATCGCTTTGGCCTTTGCCTTGGCCTGTTCGAGATACAAATCAAAATGGGCGGCGGAAATCTTTTTCGAAATTAAAAAGCCGACTACACCGCTGGCGACGGCAATGCCGCCTCCGGCGAGTAGTTCGTTCAACATGGGTTTTCCTCATACTATAGGCCCCGCGCGGGGTAATCAACAAATCAGACCGCACATCATAATCGTCACATAAAAATCTGTTTGTCAAACATTCGCAGGACTGGATAAAAATCGTAAACGGTCTGGCTTTAAGGGTCGGGAAAAATCGATCATACATCCCTTTGCCAAAACCGATCCGGCCCAGCGAGGCGTCTACCCCTATAGCGGGGACGATAGCTACATCTATTAAATCTGTTTTTCGATAACTGTCCCGAGGCTCGTAAATCCCGAAAGCTTTACGTTCCAACGGTAATCTCAATGGTACCATCTTGAAACTGACGCCATCCATAAACGGGAGATATACTTTTCCTCTGCGGCGTGCGGCGGCAACCGTCTTACGGATGTCGGCCTCAAACTCCATGGGCCAGTAGGCCAGGACGCTTCGGGGGGCAAGCTCAGAGAGCACCCGATCAAGCGTCCTCCGTACCCTCGCGTCGCGCATCGTTTTGGTCGCGGGACTGGCACTTTTAAGCCGTTTGCTGCAAACGCTTCGGAACTCGCTTTTGGTCACTTTTTACCTTTGCTTCGTTATAATCAGCCTAATTTTATCCAATTCCAAAAGGGACCGAGATGCGTTTTTCACTCTTTTTTACCTCTTTGATCTCTATAACCCTCCTGTTTCAGGGATGCGGCGACGATTCGGCCGAAGACGCGATGGTCTCGACCGCCACGTTCAACCTGATGGACACGCAGGGAAAAGCCTATACCGTCGAAAAACGGGGAACCAATTTCACCCTCAGCACCGGAAAAGACAAAGTCGTCCTTTTCGATATTTTTGCCACCTGGTGCCCCCCCTGCCAGGCCGAAGTGAAACATCTGGGCAATCTCCAGAAAAAATACGGTGAGGATCTGATCATCATGGGGATCACGATCGAAGACGACAAAAGCAACGCCGAACTCGAAGCGTTCCGCGAAAAGTACAAAGGGGGAGACTACCTCATCAGCAACAAAGCCGATAACAAAGAACTTGCCCGCGCCATCGCATCGACCATCGGGGTCGGCCAGCAGTTTCCGATACCGCTCATGGTGCTCTACAAAAACGGCGAATACGTGACCCACTACGCCGGCGCGACCCATGAAGAGATCATCGACCATGACATCGCCGAAGCACTGGAGCGTTAAGAATGTTCGGATTTATCAAAAAAGGACTTCAGAAAACGGTCGACGCGATCGCGGCGGTACTCCCCGAAAAAAAAGCGGCCGTTTCCAAAGATGAGCTTGAAAGCATCCTCCTCGAAGCCGATGTCGAATACGATCTCGTCGAAATCATTCTCCGCGAACTTTACCAGGAAAACGTCACGCGCGAGCAACTCGAGTCGAAACTCCTCGCGACCCTGGCATTCGCCCAGAACACCCTCCCCGACAACCCCGACAAACCGACCGTCACCCTCATAATCGGCGTCAACGGGGCCGGGAAAACGACGACGATCGCCAAACTGGCCCAACGCCACCTCAACAACGGCGAACGGGTCATCCTGGGTGCGGGAGACACCTTCCGCGCCGCCGCGATCGAACAGCTCACCCGCTGGGCCGACAAACTCGAAATCCCCATCGTCTCTTCGCGCCAGGGGCATGATCCCAGCGCCGTGGCGTACGATACGATCGAATCGGCCAAAGCGCGGGGGTTTGAGCAGGTCATCATCGATACCGCCGGACGCCTCCACACCCAGACGAATCTGGGGAACGAACTCAAAAAAATCGTCCGCATCTGCGACAAGGCCCATCCCGGATCGCCCCACCGCAAAATCCTCATTCTCGACGGGACACAGGGGAGTTCCGCGATCGCCCAGGCCAAAGCGTTCAACGAGATGGTGGGTGTTGATGGGATCATCATCACCAAGCTCGACGGAACGGCGAAGGGGGGATCGGTTTTCAGTATCGCGTACGCCCTCAAACTCCCGATCCTCTACATCGGCGTCGGGGAGAGTGCGGAACATCTCATCCCGTTTGACAAATACGAATTCGTCGACGGTATCCTCGACGCGATTTTCGGCGAGAAAGCCGCCTGATCATGGCCAAAAAGAAAACGACCCTCTTCGAATGCCAGCACTGCGGCTTCACCACCCCCAAATGGATGGGCAAATGCACCAACTGCGGCGGCTGGGACAGTTTTATCGAGCTGAACGAACAGCAGCAGGAGATCATCAAACTCACCTCATCATCTCCCGCAGCCGGAGCCAAGGCCAAAGAGATCACGAGTATCGTCGAAGAGACGACCGAGCGTTACAGCAGCGATGACAGCGAACTCGACATGGTTCTCGGCGGCGGAATCGTCCCGGGGTCACTTGTCCTGATCGGAGGGAGTCCCGGGGTGGGAAAATCGACCCTGCTCCTCAAAATCGGCTCCAACCTAGCACGCCAGAACCGTAACGTCCTCTACGTCACGGGCGAGGAGAGCGAAGGACAGGTCAAACTGCGGGCCAACCGCCTCGGGGCCAACGTCGACCACCTCTACCTCCTCAGCGAAATCCGCCTCGAACAGGTTCTGGGCGAACTGCACGAACGCGCGTACGAATGCATCATCGTCGACTCGATCCAGACCCTTTATTCCGAGACGATCCCCTCCGCACCCGGATCGGTGACGCAGGTACGCCAGATCACGTTTGACCTGATGCGCATTGCCAAAGAGCGCAAAATCGCCATCTTCATCATCGGGCACATCACCAAAGAGGGTTCGATCGCCGGCCCGAGGGTACTGGAGCACATGGTGGACGTGGTCTTGTATTTCGAAGGGGACAGCGGTCACGAACTGCGGATCCTGCGCGGGTTCAAAAACCGTTTCGGCCCCACCAGCGAAATCGGCGTATTCGAAATGCGCGGCGAAGGGCTCGTTTCGGCCAAAGACCTCTCCTCGCGTTTTTTCAACCGCTCCAAATCCCAAAGCGGCTCGGCACTGACCGTCATTATGGAGGGTTCCCGCCCCATCGTGCTGGAAGTGCAGGCGCTGGTGAGCGACACCCACGCACCCAATCCCAAACGTCAGGCGACGGGGTTCGAAACCAACCGTCTCAACATGCTCCTGGCCCTGCTGGAGCGCAAACTCGAACTGCCGCTCAACAGTTACGACGTCTTCGTCAACATCACGGGCGGCATCAAAATCACCGAAACGTCCGCCGATCTCGCGATTCTCGCCGCCATCATCAGCAGCTTCCGCAACCGCTCCATCTCCAAAGAGACCGTTTTTATCGGCGAAGTCTCGCTCGTCGGGGATATCCGCGAAGTGTACCAACTCGACCAGCGGCTCAAAGAAGCGGCTTCCCAACAGATCACCAAAGCGCTCATCCCCAAAAAACCGCTCGAAAAAAGCAGCGTCAAATGCTACGAAATCGACGAAGTGAGTAAACTGCTGGAGTGGTTTTAAAGGTAGATTCGAGTATAATTTCCAACCCATAACCTGAGGAGAATCAACATGCCTATGTGTTCCATTTTTGCCGATCATAAATCCGAAGAGCGCTATTCCAAGCTCTCGCTCGCCTATACGACCGACGAAGAACGCCAACTGATCGAAGAGACGATCGAGGCGTGTACTCCCTTGTGCTCAATCCAGCCGACCATTTACGGCGGTGCCGTCACCGGCGGAAAACGGATGATCACGATCGAATACCATGACGACTGCGACCGCGAAGGGGGCAACGTGTTCGAAGCGATCATCAAAAAACTGGGAATAGAGGAATGTCATTGACCATCAACCCCTCGGATCTGAGTGTCCAGCGTCTTAAAGAGTTCGCCGAAGGGAACGAAACCTTCCAGAAAACCTACTTCCGCAAGAATGAAGCGCAACTGCTCAAACTTGCAAAAGAAGGTCAAAACCCCAAGACCCTTTTCATCGGATGTTCGGATTCACGGGTCATTCCCGACCTGATCGTCCAGTCCAATCCCGGCGATTTATTCGTTATCCGAAACGTCGGAAACTTCGTCGCTCCCTACAAACCCGACGAGGATTTTCACTCGACCGCGGCGGGAATCGAATACGCCGTGAACGTCCTGGGAGTCTCCGAGATCATCATCTGCGGACATTCTCACTGCGGGGCGATCGAATCGCTGTACAAAACGACGTGCGATACGTCGATGGTCCATACGGCCAAATGGCTGACTCTGGGAGAAAAAGCCAAATCGATGGCATTGATCGCACTGGGAGACAACGCCCCTAAGGACAATCTCCTGCGGACAACCGAGCAACTCTCGATCATCACCCAGATCGAAAACCTTCTCACCTACCCTTACGTCAAAAAACTGGTGGACTCGGATAAACTGTTCATCCACGGGTGGTACTACGATATCGAAACCGGAACGATCGATTACTACGATCCCGATTCCTACCAGTTCCGACCGCTCAGCGATCTCGCCGAATAATCCGTTCTTTTTCCGTCCCTTTGCGGGACGCTCTTTTTACCAATCCAGAAACAAAAACAGCGCCGAGAGAAAATAGTTCGCGACGAAAATCGCCACCGCCGAATAGACGACCGCATAGATCGTCGACTCTCCGACCCCTCTGGCTCCGCCTGTTGTATGGTAGCCGATGTAGCTGCCGATGGCACTGACGATGTAGCCGAAAACGGCGGCTTTGATGACGCCGGTCATGATGTCGTCGAATTCTCCCAGCCGCATCAGCGTATCCTGGTAAACGACCGGATTGATCCCCAAAACTCCCGTCGAAATCAGATAACCGGCACCTATGGCGATGAAATCGAACCAGACGACCAGCAGGGGAAGCGAAATGATCGTCGCTACGATGCGCGGAGAGATCAGGTACTCTTTGGAATCGACCCCCAGGATGTCGATTGCGTCGATCTGTTCGCTCACCCGCATCGTCCCCAGTTCCGCCGCCATCGCGCTGATGGAGCGCGAAATCAGCATCAAGGCCGCGAACACGGGCCCCAGTTCGCGCGTAATCGAAAAATAGACGGTATAGCCGATAAAATTTTCGGCGCCGAACTGGTGGAACCCGTTGTAAAGCTGTATCGCCAGCACCATTCCGGTAAAAACGGCGGTCAGCGTAATAACCCCCATACACCCCATCCCGATAACTTCGATCTGGGTCAGAAAAATTTTGGGGCGGCGCAGTACGTACGGAAAGAGTGCAAAAAGTCTGACCTGGAACAGAATAAACGCCCCGAATCTCTCAATCGTGTCGAAAAAACGGACGAACGGACGGCCGACGTAACCCAATAGCCTCTCTATCATTGCACTATTCCTTGTTTTAATCGGGTAAGTTTACTCCAAGAAAGCCTAAAATTCAAAAGTTTCTCGCTACAATATCCATTATCTTACCAAACAACCGGAGCAACGGATGGCTGAAAAAGAAGAAGAACAGACCGCAGAAGGCGGAGAAAAGAAAAAATCGAACCTGCTGCTGATCATTATCATCATCGTACTGGTGCTCGTACTGGCGATCGGCGGGGCCATTGCATTTTTGATGATGGGTAACGATGATGCGGCGGGCGAAGCGGCTCACGGAGCCAAAAAAGAAGCCGCGGCCGCGCCGCATGCCGACGAAGCCGAAAACGAAGCGGGCCCTTCGGATTCTTCCCTGACCGAAGTGGGACTGATGTACCCGCTTGACGTTTTCACGGTCAATCTCCTTTCCGAAAGCGGACGCCGTTATCTGAAAGTCGAGATCAACCTTGAAATCGAGGGGGAAGAACTTAGCCCTGAACTCGATACGAAAAAACCGATTTTCCGCGATATCATTATCCGGATTCTCTCTTCCAAATCGCTCGAAGAAATTTCGACGATCAAAGGAAAAGAGAAACTCAAAGAACAGATCGTCGACGAGATCAACATGCGTCTTAAAGACGGTAAAGTCAAAAACGTCTACTTCACCGATTTCGTGGTGCAATGATCGGAATCGACCTGGTCAAAACGCAGAGGATGGAACGGCTACTGGGCCGTTTCGGCGAACGGGGGCTTTCCCGTTTCCTCTCCCCCGATGAAATTCTCCTCGTCAAAAACCACCGTAACGCCGCCGGGTTCTGGGCCGCCAAGGAAGCATGCGCCAAAGCGCTCGGATGCGGCATCGGGGCCGAGTGCGGATTTCACGATATCATCCTCTCCAAAAACCCCAAAGGTGCACCGCTGATCGATCTGTCCGAACGGGTCAAAACGGCGTTCGCTATCGAAAATCTCAGCGTCTCGATCACCCATGACGGCGACTACGCGATCGCCGTCGTCGCCCTTGAACGGCACAGGGCTTAACCCTTCTCTTATCGCCTCTGGGTTATGATTTTAGCATCATTACGAGGAATCCCATGAACGCCATTACCGTCACCAAAAACGCCGCCCGATCCTTACGCAATTTCTTTTGCTGGGTTTACAGCAACGAACTGATCGCCCCGGACGATATTGCCGATGGAGAGATCGTCGATATCCTTGCACCCGATGGGACATTTCTCGCGCGGGGGTATCTCAACCGCAAAAGCACGATTTCGGTACGGGTCCTCGCGTTTGAGCGCCGAGAGATCGACGCTTCGTTTTTCGAAGAACGGATCCGGTCGGCCTACGTCAAACGCAAGGCCATAGCCGGATGCGCCGACGCTTACCGCGTCGTCCACTCCGAAGCCGATTTTTTCCCGGGTCTCATCGTCGACAGCTACAACGGCTATCTTGCGATTCAGATCAACACCCTGGGAATGGAACGGCTGCGCGCCCCGATCATCGATGCCCTCCGAAAGGTCCTCAATCCCATCGGCATCATTGACAAATCCGATGCCAAAGTACGCGCCAAAGAGGGACTCGAGACCCGTAACGGCGTCATTTCCGGTACGGTTCCCGAAACCGTTACGATCACTGAAAACGGGATCAAATTCAGCGTCAACCTTCACGAAGGGCAAAAAACGGGCTTCTACCTCGACCAGCGCCGTAACCGTCGTATCAGTGCGGAATATGTCGGCGAGGGGATGCGTGTTTTGGATGTTTTCTGCAATGCCGGAGGTTTCGGTCTCTACGCCCTGCGCAACGGTGCCGACGTCCGGTTTGTCGATCTCTCCGAACATGCCCTGACGCAAGTCCGGCACAACCTCGAACTCAACGGTTTTCCAGAGTGCGACATCATCCGCCAGGACGCTTTCGATTTCCTGACCCTCGAAAAAACAACGCCGAACCGCTATGACGCGGTTTTCCTCGACCCTCCCCCGTTTGCCAAAACGAAAAAAGAGGCCGAGGGGGCAATCAAGGGGTTCAAATTTCTTTTTTCGGCGGGCCTGTCGTTGACCAAACCGGGGGGGATCGTCGCACTCTACTCCTGCTCGCACCATATCGGAGAAGACGCCCTCCTCGAGATCGCCCGCGAAGCTTCCGCCAAGGCGGGGGTCCCGTTGGAGGTTCTGGAGCTTCAGCGCGCAGACAATGATCATCCCTACATTCTCAATATCCCGAATTCCGCCTATCTCAGCGGAATCATCGTTCGTAAAACCGTATTATAGGAGTCATGATGGAACAACTCGTAACCGTACAAAAATACGCCGCAATGCACCGCCTGAGCATCCATACCGTCATCAAAAAGACGATGAACGGTGAGCTCAAAAGCGTCGAAAAAGAAGAAGACGGCAAAAAAACGACCTACATTCTCCTCTCATCCCAGCCCCATGCCCCGGTTCAAGTGTCCGAGTCTCCCGCACCCTCCGATCCTGTCGACGAAGAAATCGATTATAAAAAAGCGTACGAAGACCTTCACACCGAATACCTGATTCTCAAAACGCGCTACGAAAAACTTCTTGCCGCTTCCTCTCACTCCGGGCACTAAGTCTCAGGAGGGGGTGCGTTCATTCCTCTGCATCGTATCGATGTAGCCGCATACGTCCGTATTGTCGTTACAGGGAGGGTTCGAAGCGCTTTTTTCGAAATCGGCCAGATTGGCCGAAACGAAATTCCAGTTGACCCGTTTCCACCACCCTTCCAGATAGTCGGGACGCGCATTGCGGTAGTCGATGTAATAGGCGTGTTCCCATACGTCGCAGGTCAGAAGCGGTGTTTCTCCCTGTCGTAGGGGGGTATCGGCGTTGGAGGTCGTCCGCAGCTCGAGCCGCCCCTCCTTGGTCACCACCAGCCAGGTCCATCCCGATCCGAACAGCCCTATCGCCGCATTCACAAAAGCCTCTTTGAAACGCTCGGCCGATCCGAAATCGCGTTCGATCAACGCGCTCAGACGTGCCGAGGGTTCGGTCACGGAACCGCTCAGCCCTTTCCAGTAAAAATCGTGGTTGTATACCTGTGCGGCATTGTTGAATACAGGACCTGTGGCATTTTGAATAATCTGTTCGAGATTCATCGATTCGTATTCGGTGCCGGCGATAAGGGCATTGAGCTTGTTGACGTACGCGGCATGGTGCTTACCGTAATGGTATGAAAGCGTTTCGGCGGAAATAGAAGGTTCGAGCGACGAAGGCTCGAAAGGGAGTTTCATCAATTCGTGAAGCATGGGAAACCTCCTGAAACGAAAGTATCATCCATCATCTTAGCCTACGAGGCTGAAAGAATCCCAACGCCGTTTCGATCCGAGGCAAGCTTCAGGCAAGGTTCAGCGGTACGGTCCGCTTCATCCCCCGCCGACAAAATCGAGCAGTTCAACCGCATCCCCTTCGTGCAAAACGGCGCTGTTCCACCCGTCTTGCTTCACGATCTGCATGTTCACCGCCGCAGCCATCACTTTGGCCTCGATGCCGAGCGAACGGATCAGTTCCAAAAGGGTCGTATTTTCGGAAAACTCACGGGTTTCGCCGTTTACTTTGATGTGCATACTCTCTCCTACATCGACATTTTTATGAGTTGGGCGATCTGGAAAAACTCCTTGGCGATCGCGAAATCGTACGCCGTTGCCCCGTCGTTGTTTTTAAGATGGGGATCGGCTTTGGCTTTAAGGAGAAAATCGACGATTTTCTCATTCCCGCTGAACGCCGCCTGGTGCAGGGGGGTGATGCCGTCTTTGTTGGCCAGATTCACGTCCGCGCCGCGCAGGACGACGAACGTCACGAGGTCGAGGTCTTTTTTCTTGACCGCCAGGATGAGCGGCGTGTTGCCGTTGTTATCCTGAAAATTGATATCGGCTCCGCATTCGAGCAGGTAGGCGGCCATTTTGGTGTCTGAGAGCTTGATCGCAACGTGCAGGGCACTCAGCCCCGCGGCATTGGCTTCGTCGACCTTGTGTCCCGCCCGGATATGGCGTTCCATCGACTGCCGGTCTCCATCGAACGCCGCATCGTGCAGCACACCCGCGCCGGCGGATGCCGCTAGCACGAAAAACGGGATCATCCACCGCATCATCGTTTCTTATTCCTTTACGAACCGTATCATTTTGAACCGTTCCCCCATCAGCGAAGGGGTAATGAGTATTTTGGCTTTTTCGAGCTCTTGTTTGTAGATCGCTTCGCCGGCGCGTTCCTTGAGGATCGCAAGCAGATCGAGAATCCCCATCTCCACGAGCGCCACAAGCTGCGTCGCGTACTGGGCGCAAACGACGCCTTCGTTTTCAAACGCCTCTTTTACGTGGGTGAAATTGACGTCGTAGGTGATGTCGCTTCGGCCGAACGCTTCATTCATGTCGAGCGCTTCGTCAAAGAGCGGGTAGACCTGGTGTTCACGATAGACGCGGATCGAAAAATCGCTTCGCGCCTGCAATTCGCCGTAATCGAAACTGACGAATTCGAAACGTTCCGCCGCCTTGCGCATCGCCTGAGCAAACGACTCGTATCCTCGCGCAATTTCGCCCCGATCCTGCTTATATTTTTCGGCCAGCTCCGTTATTTCAGGATCGTCGATGTCGAAGAGGACTTTCCCCTCTTCGACGCGGCCCGTTTTCCCTTTGTAAAACAATTCGCAGGGAAACGCGTCGAAAATCTCGTTCGCGACGAAAAAGGCGCACCGTTCGGAGACTTCCGTCAAATCGCCGTAGTGTTCGAGCTTCACCGCGTTGCCGAACGATTCGTCGAAATAATTTTGCTGCGCCGTTCGAAGCGCTTCGAACCGTTCGACGATTCCGAACCGAAGCGTCTGCAGAAGCTGCGGACGCAGCGTATGGATGAATTCGATGATATCGGCGAGGAGGTAGCCGTGATGGGCGCCGATTTCACAGATCAGCGCGTCGCTTCGCAAAAACCCCTCGTCGATGCGTCGGACGATGTGATTGGCGATCGTTCCCCCGAAGAACTTGGAGGTACTCACCGCCGTATAGAAATCCCCTTTTTTGCCGATCGGGCGGTACGAGGCGTAATACCCCTCTTCTCCATACAGCCACTCTTGCATATAGTCGCTAAAACGCACGAATAGCCTTAGAGGGACGCCATCGCTTTTTCAAGACGCGCGAACCCTTCGTCAATGTCCGCTTTGGTGATCGTCAGCGGCGGCAGGAAACGGAGGGTATTGCGTCCGGCTTTGAGGACGAGTACCCCCGCCTCACGCGCGGCGTTGATGATTTTGGAAAGGGTGTCCCCGTCGGCCACTCTAAGCCCCCGCATCATGCCAAGTCCCACGTGTTCGAGGAAAATGGCCGGATGAGCGGCGGCAAAGCGGGCCAGCGACTCTTCGAAATAGATCAGCATATGATCAAGTTCCCCGCTTTGCTTGAGTTCGGAGAGGATGTCGAGCACCTCGTTCGCCGCTGCGGTGGAGAGATAATTGCCGCCGAACGTCGAGCCGTGGTCGCCGGGGGCGAAAATATCTTTTTTGCTCGTCATCACCACGCCGATCGGTACGCCCCCGCCCAGCCCTTTGGCCAGTGTGATCACGTCGGGTTCGATTCCGTAGAGGTTCGACGCCAGAAACTCGCCCGTGCGGTAAATACCCGTCTGCACTTCGTCGACCATCAGCAGTATATCGCGCGATTTGAGCAGCGCGGCCAGTGCCTGGACTTTCTGGCGATCCTGCGGTTGCACGCCCCCTTCCCCCTGCACCAGTTCGATCATGACCGCGACGGTATGATCGTCCAGCAACGATTCGATCTCATCGATGTTTTTGGCATACACGAAACCGTCGGGAAACGGCCCGAAATAGTTGTGCATCGATTCCTGACCCGTCGCTTTGAGCGCCGTGATCGTCCGGCCGTGGAACGAATGCTGCAGCGTGATGATTTTGTACCGTTTGGGCTGACCGTTTTCCTCACCGTATTTGCGGGCAATTTTGATCGCCCCCTCGTTCGCCTCGGCACCGCTGTTTCCGAAAAAACATTTCATGTCGTATCCGCTTTGCTCGACGATCCGGCGGGCACATTCGGCCTGCGGTTCGATCAGGTAAAGGTTCGAGACATGGATGATCCGCGACGCCTGCTCGCAGATCGCTTTGGTAAGGCGGTCATTGCCGTGGCCGACGCTGCATACCGCGATCCCCGCGGCAAAATCGACGTATTCTTTCCCTTCACTGTCGACGAGGAGGGCATTCATCCCTTTCACAAAACTGACGTTCTGGCGCCCATAGGTGGGCAATACATAATTTTCAAAATTTTTTGTCATAACGTTTCAACCTTTAGTGTGTGTTCTTGATAGACGGCGCATTCCCCCTCGTAGCTCAACCACGCGGGCGTCAGGACGTTCACATCGGGTGTCCCCGAATAAATCAGGACGCAATCTTTCCGAAGCCGCCCGTCCCACGCGACTTCCATTTCGACGCTCCCCGAGGGGGAGGAGAGACGAACCCGCCTCCCCTCTTCGAACCCCGCATCGGGATGGAAAAAAGCGGCCGATTCGCGGTAGAACTGCGAATTGAGCCCTTTGGGATGCTTGGGGGTGATGAGATGAAACCCTTCCCTTTCCTCGAGCCTCGCCTCAACCTCGTCGGGAAAAACGAATTCCCCCTCTTCAAACCCCTCCGAATACGGGATATCGGGGATGGAGGAGCGGTATGTCACCCCTTCGCGTTCGATTGCCTGATCGCGGAAATGCTCCAGATACTCCTCTTCCCCCAGAAGGGGAAAGCCGAATGTATCGCACAGCCTTCGGGCCACTTCATACTCGCCGATCCCGATATCGCTTTGGTGGATTTTGCGCATCTCCTGCAGCGTGTAGTCTCCGTACGAACTGCGGAAATCGTTTTTTTCGAGAAAATTCTTTGCCGGAATCACCAGATCCGAAGCGCGGGAAGTTTCGTTTTCGTACAACCCGAAATAGACACGGAACCCCGCCTGTGAAAACGATTGGCGTACCCGGTTGGAGTCGGGCATCTGGGCAAGGGGGTTCGCCCCCTGAACGAAAACGCAATTATACTTCGAAAAATCGACGGTAGGCTTCGAAACCTTTTTGGCAATGCTCCGAAACGGGGAATCGATCCCTACCGATGAATCCCCCAGAAAGCTGACGCCGCACCCCTCTTTGCCGAACAGCCCCATCACCGCCCCAAACGCGTCGATGGCACGAAGCACCTCGGCGCCGTTTCGGTATTTCTGCACCCCTGCACCGACGAGAATCGCCGTTCTTTTTCCCTGAATGAGTGAGAGCATATCGCCGATCTGCCCCAGGGATACATCAATCGCATCGAGGGTCGCCTTGATACGGATGCTTTGGGTAAGTTCGTAAAACTCCTCGACGTCGCCCGCATGTTCTTCCAGCCATTCCCGGTCGTGAGAACCTTCGATGATCGCGAAACGGCTCAGCAGCAGTGCCAGGTGCAAATCGCCCCGCGGCTTGATTTTTATGTGCAGATCGGCTTTCCGGGCCAGTTCCGTCTCGACCGGATCGATCACGATCAGCGTCTTGGCGTTCAAAAACGGCAAAAGATGCGAATGGGTCGCATGAGGATTGCGTCCCCACACGACCACCGCTTCGGCATGTGCGATCATCTGGGGGGAAAGGACGTAGTTGCGTCCGCGTCCCGTTTCGATACCGGCGGCACCGGCACCGTCGCACAGCGATCCGGAGGTACCGACCGCGTCGTAGTGGGCAAAAAAATGTTCGACGCTGCGCTGCATCAGAGCCACATTGCCGCTTCCTCGGTAATAGAGCACTTCGCGCGGTTTGCTCTCCTCAAGCCGTTTTTCCAACGCCCTAAGTGCTTCGTCCATGCTCACTTCCCGGCCGTGAAGGCGGGGGGCGGGAATTCGGGGATACTCGCCGTAATGGTTGAGATTCGGGCACAGGTATCCGCGGGTGATCGGATGGGTCTTATCCCCTTTGGGCATCCCGTTTTCATCAATAACGATTCGACAGGCGTCGTAACAATCCAGAGGACAGGCGGTCGTTTTCATCTTTCAGGGTTCCCGGCATGGCGCGCCGCGACGGCACGCTGCGTTCTTCTTTCACAGGGATTTGAGCGTATTTTACACTGCCCCCCCTTGCATTAAGTAAAAAAAAACGATGAATTTCGATATGATTAAGGGATTAAAAACAAATGGGGAAATAATGTCTCTTTTAGAACATGTCGATGCCGCAACCAACCTGGCAAAAAACAACGAAGTCCAACTGCTCGTTTTTAAAATCGACGATGCGCCCGAATCGCCCTATTATGCGATCAATGTATTCAAAACGCGTGAAGTCGTCGAAGCCAAACGCCATTACCTCACGCAGATCCCCGGGGCCCATCCGCTGCTGGAAGGGACGATCGTTCTGCGCGAGCTTCAGATTCCGATTCTAAACCTGCCCAAATGGCTGGACGTCGAACTGAGCGAAGAAAAACGCAAAGCATCCAATCTCCTGATCTGCGACTTCAACGGCATTATCATCGGCATCCGGATCATGTACGCCTACCGCGTCGTCAAAAAGAACTGGAACGAAATGCACGCCCCGGACAGCTACCGGATGGGAGAAGACGGTCTTGTCATCAATGACACCCGCCTCGACGACGGCAGCCTGTGCCTCGTACTCGATTACGAAAAGCTTCTCGCCGATGTCATCCCCCAGGCGATGGTCAACGTCGACCAGGCCGCGGCAAGCATCAAAAACCTCCCGCTTCCCGAAAAACTCAAACACGGCACGGTTCTCATCGCCGAAGATTCCAAAACGGCGCAGCGGCATCTCCGCCAGATTTTCGAACACGCCCACGTCGGCTATCAGATCTTCAACAACGGAAAAGACCTGGTCAACTACATTGCCAAACACCCCGACCCTTCATCCATTCCGGCGATCATTACCGATATCGAAATGCCCGAAATGTCAGGGTTCACGGTCATCCAAAGACTCAAGGGCAACCCTTCGACCAAGGCGATCCCCATCATCGTCAACAGCTCCATGACGGGTGAAAACAACAAACGCGAAGCGGCAAGTCTCGGAGCCGACGGCTTTATCGACAAAACCAAAAGCGAAAACATTCTCAGCCTCATCATCGAAAAAATGGGACCGTCGAAAAACAATCTTCTCCCCCGCTAAGGGCGGGCCCCTCTTCCTCGCTTTTCAAATGCATTGCTATTGTATTGCCCGGTTTTAAGTACGGAGAGATCCGCAGGCGTCAAGCCGGCTACACTGCCGATGGAAATATTGTACGGAAAGAAAACAGTGGATGATCGGGGAGAGGAACTCCCCCCTTATGTGAAACAGTGAGGCGGATTATTTGAAAAGAGCGATCATGACACCCGCGGCAACCGCCGAACCGATAACACCGGCTACGTTCGGTCCCATCGCGTGCATGAGAAGCATATTCGTAGGATCTTCTTTCATACCCTCTTTGTGTGAAACACGTGCCGCCATCGGTACGGCGGAAACACCGGCCGAACCGATCAGCGGATTGATTTTCTCTTTGCTGAAAAGGTTCATGAATTTCGCCATCAGAACCCCTGCGGCCGTCCCTGCGGAGAAGGCCAACAAACCGAGCATCAAAATCGCCAGCGTATCGACAACCAGGAACTGATCGGAGGCCAGTTTGGACCCGACGCCCAGCCCGAGGAAAATCGTAACGATGTTGATCAGGGCGTTTTGCATCGTGTCGCTCAGACGATCGACCACTCCGGTCTCTTTAAAGAAATTACCGAGCGCAAACGCACCGACCAGCGGAGCGGCATCCGGAAGAATCAACACGACCAGCATCAACACGATAATCGGGAAAATCAGCTTTTCCAGACGCGTCACGTGACGCAATGTTTTCATTTTGATTTTACGCTCTTCGGGAGTCGTCAACGCACGCATAATCGGAGGCTGGATGATCGGTACCAGGGCCATGTACGAATACGATGCGACCGCGATTGCCCCGAGCAGTTCCGGTGCCAAAGCCGAAGCGATAAAGATCGACGTCGGGCCGTCGGCTCCGCCGATGATACTGATCGCCGCCGATTGCTGCAGCGTGAAATCGAAAACCGTCGTGTACTGGCTCAGCGCGTATGCACCGACCAGTGTTCCGAAAATACCGAACTGTGCCGCACCGCCCAGAAGCGAAAGCTTCGGATTCGCGAGCAAAGGCCCGAAATCGGTCATCGCACCGACTCCCATGAAGATCAGGAGCGGAAACAGACCGCTGGAGATCCCCATGCTGTAGATGATTCCCAAAAATCCTTCCGGCCCTGCAATGTTCGCGATCGGAATATTGGCCAAAAGGCCTCCGAACGCGATCGGCAGCAGCAGTAAAGGCTCGAAACCTTTGGCAATTGCCAGGTAAAAGAGGATAAACGTCACAAAGAACATGATCGTACGGCCCCATGTCTGGTGGAAATCGCTCATCGGTTCTCCGTGCGCAGTCAAAACACCCTCTTTGGGATTGAGCAGGGCATTGATGCCGGTCGTCTGATAAAAGCTATCGAGCATCTCGCCTGCCGACATCGGCTGATACGTCTCTTCACGGTGGGTACTGACCGCCGCATGAGCCGTCGCGTTGTTTTCTACCGCTGCCGCCGCAGGGGCGGCATTTGATGCCATGCCTGCGGTCGCGAACGTCCAAACGGCGATCAAAGAAAATAGAAGTTTTTTCATCCGTCACTTATCCTATGATGGCGAGCGCTTGGCCCTCGACCACTTTGTCGTTCGGGCGGACAAGGATGCTTTGAACCACACCGTTGCACGGAGCGACGATGTCGACTTCCATTTTCATAGATTCGAGGATCATGATTTTGTCCCCTTCGTTGACAGCCGTACCGGCTTCCGCGATAATTTTCCACACCGCACCCGGCAGCATGGCGCGCACTTCGGCACCTTCCTGGACCGGCAGCTCGTCGCGCGCTTCGGCTGCGGTAGCCACGTGAGGGACAACCTGTACGTCGACGTTGCCCGCAGCGATTTGAACGTTGTATTTTTGACCGTCTACGACAACAGTATAGTTTCCGGTAGCGTTTGACATTTTTTTGGTTCCTTCTGATTTGATTGGTGTTGGCACATGCCCCGCAGGCACTACGGCTTCGGGAATGTTTTTACGGACGTTGACCTCTGCGTTTCCTTTAAGGAACGAGATCCCCTTTTCATCGCATGACGCAGCAATAAAAATATTTTCGTCATTGACGGCGATCCCTTCGTCTTCCAGACGTTTCGTCCAGAACGCGATCGATTTCGTCTCGTCTTTGTCGGCCAGATCGATGGCGTTTTCAGTCGTCGGCTCGAGTCCGAGCTGTTCTGATGCGATCTTGACGATCTCGGCATCCGGAGCAACCGGAGTTTTTCCGAAATACCCAAGAACCATCCGTCCGTATCCCGGAGCGATTTTTTTCCAAGGTCCCATCAGCGCGTTGTTCAGCGCCTGCTGGAAATAGAACTGGGAGACCGGCGTAACCGAAGTGCCGTATCCCCCTTTTTCGACCACTTCGCGCATCGCGCGGATCACTTCGGGGTAGCGGTTCAGGATATTGTTGTCGCGCATCATCTGCGTATTGGCCGTAAGCGCGCCTCCGGGCATCGGAGAGAACGGGATCAGAGGCGATACCTGCGTCGCTTCGGGCGGCATGAAATAGTCTTTGAGGCAGTCGGTGAGGACATCCTCGTATTTGAGGATTTTCTCGAGTTCAAGCCCGCCGAGATCGAAGTTCTTCCCTTTGACCGCATGCAGCATCGTCAGGATATCGGGCTGCGACGTACCGCCGCTGACCGGAGCCGCGGCAAGATCGATACCGTCTACGCCCGCTTCGAGCGCCGCCATGTAGCACGCGACGCTGACCCCTGCCGTTTCATGCGTGTGCAGACGCAGATGGGTCCCTTCCGGAACGAGACGGCGTGCCATCTGGATCGTCTCATACACTTTTTGCGGGCTGGAAGTACCGCTGGCATCTTTGAAACAGATCGAATCGTACGGGATTCCCGAATCGAGGATCGCGCGCAGGGTTTTCTCGTAAAACGCGCCGTCGTGGGCACCGACGCACCCCGGAGGAAGATCCATCATCGTAACGACGACTTCGTGCTTCAAACCGTGATGAACGATCCGTTCTGCGGAGTATTTGAGGTTCTCGACGTCGTTTAGGGCATCGAAATTGCGAATCGTGGTCGTTCCGTGTTTTTTGAACATTTTGGCGTGGAGGTCGACCATCTCACGGCTTCCCGTATCGAGCATCACCGTATTGACGCCGCGTGCGAGGGTCTGGAGATTGGCATCGGGTCCGACGATGGCGCGAAAACGGTCCATCATGTCAAACGCGTTTTCGTTCAGGTAAAAGAAAAGACTTTGAAAGCGTGCGCCGCCACCGAATTCGAAATGGCGGATTCCCGCTTCTTTCGCCGCTTCGACTGCGGGGAAGAAATCTTCCATGAGAACGCGTCCGCCGAAAACCGACTGGAATCCGTCGCGGAACGTCGTATCCATGATATCAATGTATTTTTTGGCCATTTAGATTCCTAGTTCTGGGTAATTTGATGATGGTGGATCGCGGCGGCTATCGCTGCCACTTTTGCCTTGTCATCACTGCGTTTAGCCTGTGCTCTGGGAGTCGGTTCAGGCGCTTTTGGGGCTTCTGGGAAATATTTGTTGATCATTTTGGACATCAGTACCGTCATGTAGTTCATGATAATCAAGAACAAAAAAACGGTACCCATGCCCAACAACATGATTTTGACGCTTTCGAAAAACACGCGCTTTCCTTTTGTTTGTAATCAAATCGTAACGCGCAGATTTTATCCAAACGATGTTTAAATATTATTTACCGGAATGCGCTTGTGCCGACCGAGTGGAAAAAATGTTACTCTTCGCTATTTTTAAAATTTGATTGGCTACAATCGCGTCATCAAATACACAAAGAGGTGCTCTCATGGATTTAACCAAAATCGGCTACGGCGAAAACCCGGACAAAGTCAAAGCGATCATCGAAATCGCCTGCGGATCGAACATCAAATACGAAGTGGAAAAAGAGAGCGGCGCACTGGTACTGGATCGTGTAATGCACTCGGCGATGTACTATCCGGCAAACTACGGTTTCGTCAACAAAACCCTCTCCCAGGACGGCGATCCGGCGGATATCCTGATCCTGACCGAATACCCTATGGTTGAAGGATGCGTCACCAACTGCCGTCTCGTAGGCGTTCTGATTATGGAAGACGAAAGTGGTATTGACGAAAAACTCCTCGCAGTCCCGACGTCCAAAATCGATCCGACGTTCGAAGAGATCCAGGACATTAATGATATCCCCAAACACACGCTGGCAAAAATCAAAAATTTCTTCGAAACCTACAAAATGCTCGAACCGGGCAAATGGGTCAAAGTCAAAGGGTTTGAAAACAAAGCCGCCGCAACCAAAATCCTTCAAGACGCCATCAACAACTACAAAGAGTAAAGCGTATGATCGATTTTGGCTCCCAGGAAATTTTTGCGTACGCCATTTTCGGGCTGATCCTGAATTTTTTGTTCTCGATCGCCTTTGGCCTCTACCTGAGCAAAAACATCGGAGTCGAAGAGATGATTCTCTCCAAAGGGAACCGGATACAGCCGTGGTGGCTTTCGCTCTCGCTGGCCGTTCCCTACGCCAAAATGGCCATCACCCTCTACCGGGTCGCCATTTTGCAGTTTTACTTTCTCGACCGAGGACTCACCCACAAAGAGTTCTGGATCTATCTGACCAGCAACGATTAAACTCTCTTTTTTAACTACTTATTCTTCTTCTTTAATACACAACGATTTGATCGACGTTTCGTAAAGCCCTTTTTTGAGTTTTTCCGCCGCCGTCTGGGCCCGCTGGAGCTTTGCGTCCCATTCGGGATTGCGGAATGCGGGATCGCGAACGGCCAGACCTTCGCGCAACAGCATCTCGCTGTAGCTTTCAGGGCCGTTCGCGTAGAGGACGCATCCTCCCTGAATCAGCTGGAAATGGTACGACTGACGCGGATGCAGGTGGATAAGCGCGTGTTTTCGGTGTGAAGGATGGGCGCGCCAGTAACGTTCGATCTCTTGTTTGCATGCCTCGGGCTGCGGCGCCTGCGAGACCATTTTTTCCAGTCCGATAATACCGAACGGTTCGCACGAAAAAGGGATGTTTCGATAAAGCATCCGTATTTTTTCGTTCGATTCGATCCGGTCAAGCAGCGCGACGCTGATATCGGCATGCAAAACCGTCGCCGCCAGATGAAAGAGGCTAAAGAGGATAATTTTTGTTTCTTTTTTACTCATCGCAGTGTTTTTGAACTCTTTTTTTGTCTCGTTTAGAAATATTTTTGGGTCTAAACTTAAATCAACAGCCACATTTACAGCATAATAAAACATGTTATAACAGCATTTTCAGCCAAACTTAACGAACGGTTTCCCGCCATACGGTAGCTTACACCAGATTTCTATTAGTTTTTCTTAACTGATTTATTTAAAAATATTACGCAATGGTTACGGCTTTGCTTATACCTTAAAATTTCACATCCAATTTAGGAGGTGCAGATTTTGAGATTTCTTGCCCTGATTGCCTTGCTGGCTGTGTCACTTTTGAGTGACGACGTCATCAACAAAATGACTCCGAAACAACTCTATGTTTTGCAAACGGTACGGGATGTCGCCAAAAGTATTCCCGACAAAAACGGCAGAACGTACGAGAACACGCTCAGCGCCATTTGTCTGACCGAAAGCAGTGCCGGAAAGAATATCATCGGAGATTTCCGAAAGAAAAAATCGATCACGAAAGCATCGCTCGGACCGATGCAGATCCGTATCGCCACCGCCCGCCATGTATCGCAGAACGTTAAAAAGCTACGCTGGCTCAACGATCTGAGCGATGCACAACTGGCAGGATGGCTCCTTGGCGATATCAAACTTTCGGCCAAAATCGCAACCCATTACCTGGTTTTGCTCCAGAACAACCGCAAAGACCATTTCTATGCGATCAGCGGATACAACGGGGGACTTTCCAACCGTCCCTACTACAACCGCGTCATGAAAAACATGGACCTGGTCAACCGTCTCCTCTCGTCGGGCAAAATCTCCTGATCCGTCCGGAGAGGCCCCCGCTTTTCCCCGATTATTAGGTTATAATGCTCCCAGCACTCGCCGGGAGGTCTGCATGAATGATGAAAAGCTCAAAATCGTACTGGCGCTTTTAAGCGGTATTATTTTCAGTCTCGTCTTCATTCTGCTCGCTTTCGTTCTTCCACTGAAAGAAGACCCCAATCCCAAAACGCTCGATACGCAGCTCAAAAAAATTTCCGAAGGGATCCGAGCCGGAAAACCGCCGCCGCCGCCGAATCAGTAATCCTTTTCTTTGTAACCAGCACCTTTTTTTGGGTTATTTTTAACATCGTTGGTGATACAATTTCGTTCTTAATATTACAAAACGGTTACAAAGGTGTTCCGCATGATTAATCTTTCTACGATTAAGGGCAAACTCATCGCCCTGTTGGTGCTGAGTTTCATCAGTTATATCACGGTCGCATATATGGCATATTCAAACAACAATGATGCCGGTAAAACGATGGAAAGAATGCTTCTGATCGGGGACATGCGCGCGCATGCCAACGGTTCGATGATGGAGCTTCGCGGCTATCAGCTGCTTTACACGGACGATAGACTTAAAGCTTACCGCGAGCGCAATGCCAAATTTGAAAAAGCGACGAAAGACCTGATCGCGATTACACGTTCAAAAGAAAACAAAGAGCGTTTGAACACCATCTTGAAACATCATAAAGAGTGGCAAGCGCTGAACGAGCCCCGCATCCAGATCATCAGCGAAAATGAAAATGACATCCACAGCCTTGAATTCGCTTCGACCGAAGAGGGTAAAAAGCTTCAGGCGATCACCAAACAATCGGCCGAGCTGTACGAACAACTGGTCAAACAGCAGCGGGAATTGATCGATGAAATGTCAAAACGCAACATCGAAACCCTTAATTCCAACGCTGTCTTCATGGAGGTGATCATTTTCATCAGCGCCGCGGTGATGATGGGAGTTTTCTTTTTTATCATTCGTACGATAACCGCATCGATCGGCCGCTTGGAAGAGACAATCGAAGCCGTTGCGCAAAACCGCGACTTTACCCGCAACGTCAAGATCGAAGGGAACGACGAACTGAGCCTGATGAGTGCGAAAATCAACGAACTCGTCAACCTGCTGCGCGATTCGTTCCAGGGGATCCGTTCGACGTCGAGCGAAAACCTCTCCGTATCGGCGGAACTCTCCGCGACGACCCTCTCGATAGGAAAAGCGGCCGAGGAAGAGGCCAAAATCGTCACCCAGACGACCGCCGAATCGGATCAGATGAAAGAGGCGATGAAAGCTTCGGCCCTCGAAGCCCAATCCGTACGGGACAAAGCGCTCAACGCCCGTGAAAACCTCCTCGAAGCCCAGTCGGCACTCCACAACACGATCGAGCAGCTCTCGCTCACGGTCCAGATGGAAGGGGAGATCAACGAGCGGCTCAATTCTCTCTCCAACGAAGCGTCCCAGGTCAAACAGGTCCTCACAGTGATCGCCGACATCGCCGACCAGACGAACCTCCTCGCCCTCAATGCCGCGATCGAAGCGGCGCGCGCCGGTGAACACGGCCGGGGCTTCGCCGTCGTCGCCGACGAGGTGCGCAAGCTGGCCGAACGGACCCAGAAAAGTCTGATCGAAACCAATGCGACGGTCAACGTCATCGTCCAGTCTATCAACGACATCACCGATCAGATGAACCACAACACCCAGCGGATCGAAAAACTCGCCGGCGCATCGGCCGAAGTGAGCGATCACACCGAAATCGCCGTCAGCGCGCTGGCCGATACCGTTCAGGCGATCGAGAGACTCTCGGCCGATTCGCAGACCAATGCCGACACGACCGACCGGATTATCCAGAAAATCGAGAACATCAACAAACTTTCGACCTCCAACGCGCGAAGCGTCGAAGAGATCGCCGCGGCCGCCGAGCACCTGCACCAGATGACCGAACGCCTCACCGACCAGATTTCGGTTTTCCGTACCTGACGTCAGGTACGGGCGAATTCGTCCATCATCCGGATGATCTCCTCGGGAGCGAGGATGTATCCGGCAGCCCCTTTTTCAATTGCCCGCGCGGGCATTCCGAAAACGGGGGAACTCTTTTCATCCTGACATACCGTCACTCCCCCCCTTGAAGCGATACGTACCATCCCCTCAACTCCGTCATCCCCGATCCCCGTCAGCAGAATCGCCAGTATCGATTGACCCGGCCATAAAGCCGCGGCGCTGAAAAACATGTCGTCGACGCTGGGGATGAAGTCGTGGCGTTCACCCCGATCTCCTTCGAGATGGCGAACGGCCAAACGCCCTTCCCCCCCGTCCGCGGCAAACGTCAGATGGCTTCCGCCCTGCGCGACGACGATCATCCCGCCTTCGAGAAGAAGGCGGTCGGACGATTCGACGACACGGTTCGAGGTGCAGTTCTGGAGTCTTGAAGCAAACGAGCTGCTCAGTCCGGAGGGAAAATGCTGAACGATGCAGATGGGATAGGGGTAATCACCCATCACGCCGCTGATCAGCTTTTCAATCACACCCGGACCGCCTGTGGAAGCGCCGATGAGAACGATCTTGGAAGGGGTCGGACGGTACATCAAAACATCTCAGGAACGCACGGTGTAGTATTTCACACCGTCGGTGTAATGTTCGTTCAATTCGCTCGGGGTGGCATGGATATCGGCATGACCGAAGAAAAAAAGACTCTTTGGCCCTTTGGCCAATGCGCACAGCGCCCTGATGGCGGCGTGAACGGTCGGAGGATCGAAATAGATCAGCATGTTACGCGAGAGAAGGTAATCGAATGTCCCCAGTCGCTTCATCTGCGGATCGAAAACGTTCATCGCCTCGAAACGGACATGCGAACGGATCGAATCCCTGATCCGGTATTTCTCCCCTTCGGGATCGAAATAGCGATCGATCAACGTATCGGAGAGGCGGTGCAGCGACCTCTTGCTGTACAGACCGTTTCGCGCCCGTTCGATCGCTTCGGTATTGATATCGATCGAGACGATCTCGATACGGCTCATGTCGGCTCCCGCTTCGCTCAGCGCAATGGCGATCGTGTAGGGTTCTTCCCCCGTCGATCCCGGAGCGCACAATATCCGCGCGCCGAAACGGGACGAGGCCGCATGGCGTGCGATATACTCGATCTGCCCCATCTCCCGGAAAAAATAGGTCTCGTTGACGGTCAGAAAATTAACCAGCGCTTCCATCACCGGTTCCTCCCGACGCAACGCATTCAAAAGGGAGGCGTACGAAGCATAGCCGCGATCTCTGGCGAAATGGGCCAGCTTGGTCGCGGTAATCGATTTTTTTTGCTCGAAAGTGATCCCCGTTTTTGCCGTAAAGTAGGAAAAAACCTCATCGGGGTTGCTGAAATCTTCGATCACTTCCGCAACCGGCGGTTCGGATTTCGTTTTTTGGGTTCGAAACCATTTCAGCACGGCATCGTCTTTTGGCAGATTTCGGCATCGACAAGCCGGACGAGATTACGTCCTTCGCGTTTGGCCTCGAACAAAGCGCAATCAACGTGGGCGATGTTTTCGTGAACGCTGAGGGTACGGTCCATTTCCCCCACTCCGATACTGATCGTCACCGTCCCGTACGTTTCGAACGGGTGTTCCGCCACCGCCGAACGGAGGTTTTCGGCAACCGATACCGCCTGCTCCAACCCCGTATGCGGCAGGATGACGATAAATTCTTCGCCGCCCCACCGGCCGACGATATCGATGGAACGGACATTCTTCCGGAAGATGCCCGCAAGCTCGCAAAGAACCGTGTCTCCCGCCTGGTGGCCGTAGGTGTCGTTGATCGTTTTGAAGTAGTCGATGTCGATAAGCATGACCGAGGTGCGGTATTCCGGATAACGCGAAAGGACCGTTTTCTCTTCGATCAGTCGCTGATCGGTCTTTTGACGGTTGTAAAGCCCCGTCAGTTTGTCGGTGATCGACATCTCACGCAGTTTTGTATTCAGACGCCGAAGATCGTAATAGCGCCATCCGAACATCAGCGATCCGAGTATGATGAACCCGAGTGTTTTATAGATGATCTCACGATCGATCCAGGGGACCTCTTCGACCGTCGACATCCAGCGGTTGTAGATCCCCTGCATCGTCCCCTCGTCGAGATTCCGAACCGATTTTTCGAAAATCGAATGCAAGATCGGCTGGTCGCTGCGCGTGGCAACCCGCAATTCGTCTTTTTCGTACAGGCGCGACGAAACTTTGAGAGTGCCGGCGTACTCTTTTTGGACGTAGGAGGTGGCGACTGCCAGGTTGTCGATGTATCCAAACAGCTCCCCCCGCTCGACCATCTCCAGCCCCTCGGTGATCGAGGCGACCTCTACGATCGACACCTCTTTATACTGTTCTCGAAGGCGCCCGAGGGTTGCGTACCCTTTGACCACGCCGATTTTTTTCCCTTTGAGGTCGTTCAGGTTTTCGCTGAAAGGCTTTTCGACCGTGGTCACCAGCACGAGCGGAAAAGTCAGGTAAGGTTCGGTGAAATCGAGGTAGGCCAGCCTTTGGGGCGTCTCCCCCGAAAGGGAAAGGATATCGCACCGACGGGATTTTACGTATTGCAGCGATTGTTCCCACGAAGCGGTTCGAACCAGTTCGATCGGCGTTCCGAGCTTTTTTTCAAAATGGTCCATCACCTCCGCGGCCATACCGATGTGCCTCCCCTCGCGGATCGCTTCGAGCGGATACCATTCGGGATCGACGCACATGAGAATCTTTTTCTTATTCAGCAGATACTCTTTTTCCTCAGGGCTCAGTTCGAGCCCCTTGTCCGAAGCGGCCATGATGTCGTTGAACATAAACCGCCCGAGTTTCTGGTCCGAGCGCAGCAGTCCCGCCTGCGAAAGCTGCTTGAAGGCGCGCACGGTGAGTTCGGGATTGACTTCGCCGACTTTGTAAAAATCGGTCAACATTAGGTCTTTGGTGACTTTCGCTTCATACAGCAGCGCTTCGCGGGACTTGTTGGTGGCGTATTTGCGCAGGAGGATATCGACGATCTCGTCCGAATGGGCCAGCGCATAGTGCCAGCCGCGGTTCGTCGCCTGGATGAAACGCCGGGTCCGTTCGGTATGCTTCAGAGCTTCGGCGGGGGAGGTGAAGAGGTTGACCGCACTCATCACGAAACCGTAATCGGCGGGGTCGATCGTTTCGTATTCGATCCCCGCCTTATCGAGATAATAGAGTTCGTTGGAGCGGAAAACGCTCATCACGTCGACTTTACCGTTGACGAAATCATCAACGTGGAACGTATGATCGACGAAACGGGCATTTTTCTCGGTAACCCCGAAATGCCCCAGCATCAGCCCCAGCGTACTGTATTTGAACTCGTCCTTCGTCCCCATGATCGTTTTGCCCACCATTTGCGAAGGCTTCGAAATCCCTTTTCGGGCGACAAAAATAAGCGGCGAGTGCTGGTAGTACGTCCCCAGCAAGACAATCGGTTTCAGACGCCCGGCATCGATGACGATGCTGGTGTTGTACAACCCGTACGTCGCTTTGCGGCTGAGGACGTCGGCAACGGTATCGACCCCTTCACGGTATTCGCGCAGCTCGACGTCCAGACCCGCGTCCCGGTAAAACCCTTTCTCTTTGGCCGCGATAAACCCGGCGTATTCGAACTGAAACTTCCACGACATCTGCACCGAAACTTTTTCGAGAGGCACCTGCGCAAACAGGGGTGCCGCCATAATCAAAACGAAAAAAAATAATCTCACCTAATCCCTTATTATAGTCGTCTGCGTCTATTATCAACACTTTTTTCGATTATACGATAAATGTTGCTTAAATCAGAGAAAAAAACGCCTAAAAATTAATTTTTTTCACTATGGCGGTTTTCTATACCGCTCTTAATCCCCCGGGTGATACAACTATCCGAAGATACCTTACGCAAGGAGACGCTATGAAACGGATTATCGCCATCTACAACGAGCATAAAAACAGCATCCAGTTTTACCTGCGCCATACCCTCGCCCATTTTTCGCCCCGATCCACCGAGGCTAAAGATCTCCGACGGCTGTTCGAAACCGAAAAATCGGCGGAAGTGGTCTATGCCGTCAACACCGCATTTATCCAGTCCACTCCAAGCTACGGCCGGAACTACGTCGATACCGAGCGCGAAGGGGCCGACAAATCGTTTTATTTCCAATGGGTCAGTTTCGACAAGGAATCGATCCACATCAGCAATCCCTATCTCCATCCGATGAACGGACGGCCGACCCTTACGGCGGTCAAACTCGAAGAAGGGCGCTACGTCGTCGCCGATTTCGATATGCTCCGACTCCTCGAATCGCTCCGGCTGATCGAACACAACAGCGCCTTCGAGAAGATCAATAAAGCGGTAATGGGGAGCGGCGGGATTTTGCTGGGGAGTGTCGCGGTGTTCTTGATTTTTTACGGCGCGATGATTTTTGTGCGGATGCTCTTTGCACCCCACTCCTCAGAGGAGGTGATGCACGAGATATTCACCTCGATCATCTCGATCACGATCGGACTGGCGATCTATGACCTGGCAAAAACGCTCATCGAAAACGAGGTGCTGTTCAAAAAAATCGATTACGGCAGCAACCTTCAGAGCAAAGTGTTGAGTAAATTCCTCACCTCCATCATTATCGCCCTCTCGATCGAATCGCTGATGGCCGTCTTTAAAATCGTTCTGGACGATTACAGTAAGATCATCAACGCTTTTTATCTCATTACGGGGGTCACCATGCTGATCGTGGGAACGGGGATCTACAACCGCTTCTCCGAACGCAAGCAGAACGAAAACGGTTAAAACCGCTTCTATGGTATCATTAAGACCATGATACAGCTCAAAACCGACGGCCGCGTCAGTATTATCCTCCCCAATACCAACAAGGCGCTTGCCGAAGCGCTCAAAAGCGCTACCCCCGAACAGCTCTCCACCCTCAAAGAGGGGAAAGACGTCAGGTCTCTGCTCGCTTCGGTCTTTCAGGATAAAACCGCCTCGGCCAAATCAGACCAGATGCTCCTCGATATTCTCAAAAACGCTCCGGCGTTCAAACAGATGGGGAACTTTTCGGACAATCTCGGCATTTTGATCAAGGAACTCAAAAATTTTCCGGAACTCTCTCCCAAAACCGAGTCCCTCGCACCGTTTTTCAAACAAGCCGCCGCCATCAGCGGCCCGACGCTCCAAACGCAGCTGAAAGAAAGCGGCGTCTTTATGGAATCGAAAATCGCCCGGGCACTCGACACCCTTCCTACCCTGAAAAAAACCCTTGAAGCGCTGGAAACCCTCCTCGTGCAGAGCAATCGCCCGCAGATGAAAGAACAGGCGCGTATTCTTGCCGAACTGTTCAAAAGCCCGGTCTTACCGCAAGAGATCCCCGACTCCAAAAGCAGTCCCGAACCGAAATTTTCGCCCGCCCCCAAAGCGGCGGCGGCCTTCTCCGAAACGCTCAAAGGGTTCGTCGAGGGGCTGCGCGCTTCGTTGGCCAAAAACGACCTCCTCTACACCAAAGAGACCGCCGTACTGATCGATAAAATCGTCTCCGCCGCCGCGTCGCTGGAACCTCTTGCAACCCCTCCTTCCCCGCAGGCCGCGCAGGAGCTCAAAACCGCTCTCGGCGAGCTCTACGCGCTGCTGCTGCGCAGTACCGACCCTGCGTCCGATACACTGCTTGATTCGATCGAAGCGCTTCTGAGGTCGGTACAGTCCCCCTCCGCGACCGAGGGGGCGATCCGAAACGGTATCGAACGGCTGGCCGAAACGTTCAAAGCGCTCCTCGCGTCCGCCGATTCTTCCCTCTCCGAAGCGTTGCCCGCCCTGCTCTCGCAAATCGCCGAATTTGCCGATCCCGAAGCGCTGAACATCGACGGGCTTCTGGATAAGTCACTCAGCGGCGATCTCAAAGCCCGGCTCCTCACCCTCTCCGAGGAGCTGCGGACCTCTCCCGATCCAAAAGCGCCCGAACTGCGCGAGCACGTCGACAAACTCCTCACCCAGATCGATTACCATCAGCTCCTCTCGGGGCTGGGCAGTTCGACGTCGATCTATTTTCCTTTCGCCTGGGAACTGCTCGAAGAGGGTTCGCTGGGGTTTAAAAAAACCGAAGGGAAAAAATTCTATTGCGAGATCAACCTTCGCCTCAAAGAGTACGGAGAACTGAACCTGATGATGGCCCTCTACGACGACACCCAGATCGAAATCCAGGCACATGCGGAAAATCCCGAGTTCAAAACGCTGCTTGCCGACAACGTATCGGAACTCAGAAGCCTCCTGATCGATGCGGGGCTAACCCCCAGACGGATACGGATCACCGAGATGAAAGAGCCCCTCCTTGCGGCGGGATACGAGGATAACGGGACCGGGCACGATCACGGATTCGAGGTGACCGTATGAAAAAAGCGGTAGCATTGCGCTACGACCGCGAAAAAGAGAACGCGCCGCGCGTCGTCGCCTCGGGCAAAGGGAGCAGTGCCGAGAACATCATCAAAGTCGCCGAACTGCACAACCTGCCGATTCGCCGCGACGAAGACCTCGTCGAACTGCTCAGCAAGGTCGAAATCGACCGCGAAATCCCCGAAAAACTCTACGTCGCGGTTGCCGAAGTATTCCGATTCATCTATGCGCTTACCAACAAACCCAAATAATGCTACACTTGCGCCATGAAAACGACACACGAACGATTTTGGGAAACCAAACGGCTGGATGAACTGAACTTTGATGAATGGGAAGCACTCTGCGACGGGTGCGGACTGTGCTGCCTGCACCGCCTCCAGGGCGAAGAAGAGGACGATCCGATCCTCACGACGCGGGTCGTCTGCCGATGCTACGATCTAGCGCGCGGATGCTGCGGCGACTACGCGAACCGCTTCGAGCGGGTCGAAGGGTGTACGCAGCTGACCGTAGAGCGGGCCGCCGAATTCGACTGGCTCCCCGAAACGTGTGCCTACCGTCTCCGTCATCACGGATTGCCGCTTCCCTCCTGGCACCCTCTCATCAGCGGTTCGCCCCAAGGGGCGAAACAACACGGCGTTCCGGCGCTCGGGGCCGTCCTCGAAACCGACGACATCGATCTCGAAGAGTACATTATCGACTGATCATTCCGCCCCGAAACGGACGAAGATTTCCCGGATTTCCGCTTCGCTTCCGACGAACAGATCGACCAATACGGGATCGAAATGTTCCCCTTTTTCACGGATGATCAGCGCCATCGCTTCCTCGAAACTCCACGCTTTTTTATAGGGACGGACCGAAGTGAGCGCATCGAATACGTCGGCGATCGCAACAATCCGGCCATAAAGGGGTATCTCTTCGCCTTTGAGACCGTAGGGGTATCCCGTGCCGTTGTATTTTTCATGATGGGAGCGGGCGATCACCGCCCCGGCGGCGAGATAGGGGTTCTGGGCATCGGCGAGAATCTCGTAGCCGACGTCGCTGTGGGCTTTCATCCGCTCAAATTCCCCTTCATCAAGTTTGCCGGGTTTGAGGAGCACCGCATCCTCGATCCCCACTTTCCCTATGTCGTGCAGCGGGGCGGCGTAAAAGATAAGTTCCTGTTCCTCTTCGTCCAGTCCGCAGAGACGCGCGAGCATTTTCGAGTAATGGGCCACGCGGGCGATGTGCGACCCGGTTTCGGGATCTTTGTATTCGGCGGTTCGGGAGAGGATCCGGAGCGCTTCGTGCTCGCGTTCTTTGAGCGCTTCGCGCGAACGCTCCTCGATGCGGAGAATGTGGATGTTTTTGACGCGGAGTTTGACTTCGGTCTGCGAATAGGGCTTGATCAGAAAATCGTTGACCCCTTTGGCAAACGCCTGTTCGCGGACCGATTCTTCCTCGTTTCCGGTGATCATGATGCTCTTGATTTTGGGCTGGAGTTCTTTGGCCTGTTCGAGGAGTCCGATCCCGTCCAGGCCGGGCATGTTGAAATCGGTCAGCAGCAGATCGGCTTCGTTCCCCCGCAGATATTCCAGCGCGTCGAAAGGGTTGTCGAAGGTACGGGGATCGTATCCCTCCTGCCGCACGATCACTTCGAGCAGCATCAGGTTGACCGACTCGTCATCGACAATGACGATTTTCATTCCGCTGTTCACCCGTTCCCCTTTGGCGGATCGGCCCGCATGATAAGCGGCCGGCCTTTTTATATCGGGATATTATAGCGCCGATCGGCGCCGATCGGGCTTTTACGTATTATTTAAACGTCAAAATGCCGACAAACTCTAAGCGCGGAACCGCCCGAGGTTGTTGTTGAGCGTTTCGGCAATGCCGTGGAGATGCTCGGCCGTGGTCGCGATCTCCTCGACGCTGCGGGTATTCCCCCGGGCGAGTTCGGTAATCGCCGAGAGCCTTTGGGCGATTCCCTGCACCTCTTTCGTACTTGCATCGGCTTCCTCGACCAGTTTGGCAATCGCCCGGGTCGTGTGCGAGACTACCTCGGCCGTCTGGGTGATCTTCTCGCCCACCGTCTGGGACTTTTCCCCCACCTGCTCGATTTTTTTGGCGTTTTGCCCCATCTGTACCGATGCTTCCTCGATGGAGGAGACGATCATGCTCACCGTCGCGTCGGTCTGCGTCAGGCTTCCCTGCGTCCGCTCCGCCAGTTTGCGCACCTCGTCGGCGACGACCGCGAACCCGCGCCCGTGTTCGCCGGCCCGCGCCGCCTCGATCGCGGCGTTGAGGGCGAGGAGGTTCGTCTGGTCGGCGATCTCTCCGATCACCGAGAGGACCTCGCGGATCTGGCGGGCGTTGGCGGTCAGTTCATGGAGCTTGCGGGCAAACTCGGCCTCGACTTCCACGCTGTCGCGGATCATATCGATCATCGCGGAGAGTTCGTGCCGCGACTCCCCGAGCATCCGGCTCGCACCTTCGACTTCGGCGGAGGTCGCTTCGTTCTCTTGTTTGGAACGGACCAGATGGGCGATCACCTGCTCGGCACTTTGATGGATCGCATCGATCTGTACCGACTCGTCCTCCATCCGCCGGCCGATCGCCAGCGAAGTCTGCGACAGCTCCGTCGCGACGGAGGCATTCTCCTCGGCGGCGCGCTTGGCGCTTTGTACCGTGGTCTGCGCCGCGGCGATAAACGCATTGATCGAATGGGCCGTGCGGGCTGGTTCGTCACTGCCTTTGATGTCGAGCCGTTTGGTCAGATCGCCGTCCCCTCCGGCCAGTTCGCTCGCCATCGCCTCCATCGTCGAAAGTTTCCCTCCCACGGAGCGCTGGATAGTAAGCAGCCCCGCCACGATCAGGGCGATCAGCACCGCGACCGCCGAGCCTTTTTGGAGCGCGAGTTCGCGAAACTCCGCATCCACGTCATCGATGTAGACGCCGCTTCCCGCGATCCATCCCCACGGCTCGTACAAACGGACGAACGTCAGTTTCGGCTGGGGCTCTTCGCTGCCGGGTTTGGGCCAAAGGTACGACACGTACCCATCTTTATCGTTTTTGGCCGTCTCGGCGAATTCGACGAACAGCGCTTTCCCCTCGGGGTCCTTGATCCCCGAAAGGTCGGTATTGTCCAGCTTCGGCTTGATCGGGTGCATCACCCCCCGAACCTCGGTGTCGAGGATGAAAAAATACTCTTCTCCGCGGTAGCGGAGGTTTTTGACGTGTTCTTTCGCCGCGGCCTGCGCCTCTTCGAGGCTCATCCGCCCCGCTTTGGCCTCGCCGTCATAATAGGCGAACAACGAACTGACGGTATCGATTTGCGTCGTCAGCATCGTTTTTTTCGCGTTCATCAGTTCCTCTTTCGTCGAAAGCAGCGACTGTATCGCCACAACGATAAAAGCGAGGGAGACGAACCACGAAACCAGCGTCAGTTTGGTTTTGATCGTTAAACGGTCCATAAAATCAACCTCTTTCCTGTCAGAAATCTCAAAAACCCTCCGGCAGACCGGAGGGCTGTCATAAGGGGGAATTATACGACCGTACCGTAGCGCAAACGTAGCAAAACCTCCCGAAACGGACCGAAACGACCCTTTTTTATCACCATAATCTCTCATTTTGGTTATCATGATCGTCATATATTTTTTCGAAAGGGAGTGCGATGGACGGGAACCGTTTCCTCGTGGAGCATCTGATTGCTAACGGCTCGCTCAGCTCCCCCCGCCTCATCGACGCTTTTTTGCGCTGCGACCGGGTCCGTTTCGTCCCCGAAACGCTTTGTAACAGCGCCTATGGCGATTATCCCCTCCAGATCGGCGAAGGGCAGACCATTTCACAGCCCACGACGGTGGCGATCATGCTCGAACTGCTCGATCCGCGCCCCGGGGACAGAGTCCTCGACATCGGATCGGGATCGGGATGGACGACGGCGCTGATCGCCTGTGCGGTGGGGGAAACGGGATTCGTCGAAGGGGTCGAGCGGCTGGAGCGGCTTGTGGCGTACGGACGCCGGAACCTCCTCAGATCGGGGGTGAAAAACGCCTCGATCGAACCCGCCAAACCCGCCGTACTCGGTAAACCCGGAGAACTCTACGACCGCATTCTCGTCTCGGCCTGCGCCCCGAAAATGCCGCGTGAACTCCTTGAGCAGCTCAAAATAGGCGGAAAACTGGTTATGCCCGTCCGCGACAGCGTCTGGCGGATCACGAAACTCGAACAGGGAAAAGTGGATGCGTACGAAGTGCCGGGATTCCGGTTTGTTCCGCTGGTGGTCGTCTGAATAAAATTAGGGGGATTGTATTCTCTTGAGGAAAAAGGGGTGGAGCGGGAAACGAGACTCGAACTCGCGACATTCAGCTTGGAAGGCTGACGCTCTAGCCAACTGAGCTACTCCCGCATCACGGGTGAAAGTATAACCCGCGTTGGCTTAAGCGACGATTTATCAGTGGACGGGAATGTACGAATACCCCTCATTTTGCCATTTGACCAGCCCGATCATCGCCGAGGGGATCGGCGTCACGAACGGGTAGAGATCCTGCGTCAGGATCCCTTTGCGGTGCATGCCGCTCTGGCATACCTCGAGCGTAATCGCGTACTTTTTGCGCATCGCCTCGAGCTTCGCCAGGATCGTTTCCTGATCCGCGGCGAGTTTTTCATCCACCCCGTACTGGGTGTTTTCGAGATTTTTGACGAAATATTTATACGCTTCGCCATGGATGATGACGGCGATTTCGACCCGTTCCCCCCGCGCGGCAAAATAATCGGCGGTCGAGGGAACGCCACCGAAAAACCGCGTCATCAGCGTCGACGTCTCCCCCGTCGTAAGATCGACCACGAACTTTTTGGTTCCGCCGTACGCGAGTGAAACCGCGCACACAAGGATCAACAGCGCTTTACGCATATTCGGCTCCCGCATTTACAATATGATTCGATTGTATCATGCCAGACAAGTGTAAAAATAACGTAAAAACCGTCCGAAGCGGTATAATAAAGCCATGAATGCACCGCCGCGCCTGTTTCTTGCCGTCCCCGCCCTCGTCGAAAATTACGCGGGGGTTTGCGACCGTTTTTCGGGGATACTGGAGGGGCGCTGGCGCGACGAAGCGGGGCTGCACGCCACGATCGCTTTTCTGGGAGACCGCTTCTCCCCTGCCCGCGTGATCGACGCGGTGGAGGGGATCGATCGTTCGTTCGAAGTGTCGAGACTGGAGAATTGGGAGTATTTCTCCCGCGCACGCGTTTTCGTCGCGACGACGCACAACCCTTCGCTTCAGGGGCTGTATGAGCGCCTCGCGCCGCTGCTGGAGCTCCCCCCTGCCCGTCTCTCCCCCCACGTCACCCTCATGCGCGTCAAGCGCTTTTCCGATCCCGATGCCTTCGCGCAGACCTGCGCGCGGTTTCCCCCCTCCGGAGGGCTACTGGGCGAAATCGTCCTTTACGAAAGCCGCCTCTGCCCCGAGGGGGCCCTCTACGTCCCCCTGCACCGATGGGAGAGTTAGGATATAATTGCACGCAAAAAAGCGCTACGATGACCATCCAAAGAGTCCCCTTCGGCCACACCGACCCGTCGAAAAAAAATGCCGTGTTCCTCGCCATCTACGTCGACGAAATCTCCCCGTGGAAATACTTTAACGACGACATCCGCCATCTCAAATGCCCCGCGTTCATCATGATCGACCGCTGGGACGGGCGGATGGGCTTCCCCGGCGGAACGGTCAACGAGGGCGAAAGCCTCATCGAAGCGCTCGTGCGGGAGATCAAAGAAGAGATCGGCATCACGGTCAAACCCGACCAGGTCCACCCCATCGTCAGCCACGAAACCCGTCTGATCACCCACCTCTACGGCCTGAGGGTCCTCGAAGCCGAGTTTTTGCACATCTACTACCATATCCTGAACAACTTTTCGCGTTCGATCCTACTGCACGCCTACGAAGAGGGGGACGAATCGCACTTTATGTCCGAGATCACCGGGATCAAGATCGTCCCCGTCGTCCGCCACGAGGGCAAGGGAATCGACAAATTTGTCAATAACGCCTTTGCGGGGGCGACGCGCGAAGACCTCGACGTCCTCCTGCGCGAAGTGCTGAGAATCGAGATTTAACCCTACCGCACCCGTCTGCCGACGATGTCCCCGAAAAAGAGGACGTCTTCGAGAACCGCTTTTTCGCACAGCCCGTCACTGCCCAGGTTGATCAGCAGCTCCCCTTTTTCGCTCGCGAAGATACGGTCGTTGAGTACCACTTTTAAAAACTCCCCGCCCGAGGTTTCGAGCTTGGCCCTGATCCGCGCAAGCTCCTCTTTTTCGGGGAACACGACGTCGATGCGGCCGTCTTTTTTGTTCCCCCCCACCGCCTGCAGCGAACGGTTCTGCCGCGACTGCAGGTAATGTTTGAAGTTGAAAAAGAGGCTCAGGATGTCTTCGGAGGCGTAATAGTCGTTTCGGACCCGGTCCCACTCGTCCCGCTCGATCGTCTCGCGCCATATCGTTTTGGTTTCGTGGTCGAAGGTGTAGATTTTGATCGATTTTTTCGAATCGGTGCGCCGCGTTTTGGCGTATTTGTGGGGGATGAGCCTGCCGTCTTTGAGGACGCCGTGGCTTTCGTAGATTTCGACGCGGTTGTTGGAGAGGATTTTGGCGATCCCGCTCGTGCGCGCTTCGATGCGGATCGTGTAGGTTCCGTCCTCCCGCGTCTCGAAACGCGCATCAGCCACCCCCAGCGTGTCGAACACGCCGTACGACACCTCATACGTTGCGCTTAGCACTTTGGCGCAGGCCAGCTGGGCACACACGAGCAAAACGAGGATCGGTAGTTTCACGGCGTTTCCTTTTTCACCGTAGAGTATCCCCAAATCGCGCGGGGTTTGTCAAGCGCTCTCGCTCTCCAGCAGCCGCCCCAGCGCGGCGATCTCCTCGGCGGAGAGTTCGAAACTGAAAATCTCCAGATCCTCGCGCAGGTGCTCGGGCGAGGTCGAGCCGATCAGCGGAACGATGCCGCAATGGTTCAAAAAGCGATAGAGGATCTGCGCCTCGGTTTTGTCGTATTTCTGCGTCAGGGCGAAAAACTCGCGGCTCTCGAGCAGGTGGGGATTGGCGGTGAGGCTCCAGAAACTCTGGTAGATGATCCCCCGCTCGCGGCACCATGCGCGCAGTTCGCGGTCGTAACCGCTCTGGGCGTAAAAACGGTTCTGCACCACCGCGGGTTTGACGTCGGCGTCCGAGTAGAGCCGGACCAGGAGCTGCGGATCGTAGCAGTTGCTGATCCCCAGCTGGCGGGTTCCGCCCGCGCGGTAGAGCTTTTCCATCGCCCGCCACGCCCGCAGCAGCATCGGATAGGGGTGCAGCGGCGAATGGAGCACCAGCGAATCGACGTAGGAGCTGCCCAGGTTGGCCTGTGACACGGCAAACGACTGCGACACCTGCTCTTCGATCGGTGCGGCGGGATCGTAGGGGATGCGCGCGGGATCATGCCCCGAGAGGGGGGTGAATTTGGTCTGGACGAAAAGCTCGGAGCGCTCCACCCCCTGCGCCCCCAGCCGGGCGATCGCCTCGCCCACCCCCGCTTCGTGGTAGTGTTTGGGCTGGCACGCGGTATCGATCCCCCGAAATCCCGCCCTCAGCGCCATTTCGGTCAGATCGGCGGTGCGCGACTCTTTCCACGCCGTCCCGTAAATCAGTGCGGGCATGCGGACGTTTTCGTTGGTAATCACATAAGGGGTCATGGCCTCTCCTCGCTCGGAATGAGAGAGTATAATCCGCGCTTCCTCAAACTCCTCTTTGTGCAAAGGAGACCGCCGCGCCGATCAGCGTGTTATAATATTGCAAAAAGGAGGACGCTCATGGAAACGTTCTGGATTTTGTTCGCCGCTGCGGGCGTTTTGTTCGTCGTCCTCAAATTTGCGCTGCGCAAGGCCGAAGAAGAGGACGAATAACCTCATCACCCCCAGTGTCCCAGGTACAGCCACGCCACTGCCGCCAGCAGAGCCGTGTGGACGATCACCATCCCCGCAAACATCCCCTTGAATTTCTGCGTTTTGTGACGAAACAGACGGCTCCCGATCACCGCCCCCGCACTCCCGCCGAACGCCGCGAGGCGGAGGAGCGTTTTTTCGCTTATGCGGCGACGTTTCGAGCGGGCAAGATATTTGTCGATGCCGAAGGCGGCGAATGTAGTGAGATTCATCACAATAATGATTATGAGGAACAAATAAACAAATATCATTGTATTGCCCTGATTGTTTATCACTCAGGTAACAAAGACAATCCCAACTCTTTTAAAAATGCGTTATGCCGTGCAGTCGCTTCGACGATCTGCTTTTCCAGACTCACCAGTTCGTCATTGACCGCTTTTAGATCGATCTCTTCTTCCGCCACGCTCGTGCTGATGTAGCGTGAGATATTGAGATTAAAACCGTTTTCTTCGATCTCGTCCATCGATACTTTTCGAGAATAGCGCGCTTCTTCTTTTCGGTATTGATAAGTGTCGATAATCTTTTTAATATGTTCAGGCAAAAGACGATTTTGGCGCTTCCCTTTTTCAAAATGTTCCGCCGCGTTGATAAACAGCACATCATCGCTTTTTTTGCACCGTTTGAGGACGAGGATACACACAGGGATACCCGTGGAGAAAAAGAGGTTTGAAGGCAGTCCGATGATCGTGTCGATATGACCATCTCGGAGGAGCTTGGTGCGGATGCGCTCTTCGGCACCGCCACGGAAAAGGACACCGTGCGGGAGGATGATCGCCATTGTCCCCTCTTTACCCAAAAAATGAAATCCGTGCAGCAAAAAGGCGAAATCCGCCGCCGATTTGGGGGCAAGCCCATAATTGGCGAATCGGAAATCTTTTGCCGTCTCATCGGTCGGTTCCCATCGGTAGCTAAAAGGGGGATTGGCAACGATAGCGTCAAAGGTGACCTTTTTCGCGGGGTTTTGCTCTCGGAGAATATCCCAGTCATTGGCGAGCGAATCACCGTGATAAATCTCGAATTCGGTATCTTTGACCCCGTGCAGGAGCATATTCATCCGCGCAAGGTTGTAGGTGGTGATGTTTTTTTCCTGTCCGTAAATCTTGCCGATACCGTTTTTGCCCAGCTGATTGCGGACGTTCAGGAGGAGTGATCCCGAACCGCACGCGAAGTCGAAGACGCGGTCGAGTTTTTTCTTTTTCCCCGTGCTGGGGTCTTGACTATCGAGGGTGACGATCTCGGAGAGAATCGAGGATATCTGCTGCGGGGTGTAGAACTCTCCCGCCTTTTTACCGCTTCCGGCTGCAAACTGGCCGATCAGATACTCATACGCATCCCCCAGCACATCACTGTTGGTGCTAAAATTTGCAATCCCTTCGGCGACTTTGGAGATGATCGTACAGAGCTTTTTATTACGCTCCGTATAGCTTTTGCCCAGTTTATCGGAAGAGAGATTGATCTCGGAAAACAGTCCCGCGAAGTTGCTCTCGAACGAATCGTTTTCGATGTGTTTGAAACCGTTTTGGAGAGTATGGAGCAGTTCGTCGTTTTGGGTACGCGCGAGTTCGGTGATGTTGCTCCAGAGGTATTCAGGCTTGATCGTGTAATGCACTTTACGCTGCATCAGTTTTTCAAACTCTTCGATGTCCTCAGGGTTGGCTGCGTACCATGTATTGAGGTTTCCCGTGTAGTCGCTCCCCAGCTCTTTTGCGGCGGCCGCTTCGTAGTTGTCCGAGAGATAGCGCAAAAAGAGTAGTGAGAGCATATAGTCGCGGAAATCGTCGGCATTCATCGCACCGCGCAGTTCGTCGGCGATTGCCCACAGGGTTGCACCGAGTTGTTTTAATTCTTGTTCGCTCATAAAATACCTTTATATATTAAACTGATATGTTGTAATAAGTCTGCTCAAAATGTCATTGAAATAAGCTTGTTCAGTAGCATTCATCATTTCTGTTTGATCATAATAGATACTCTTATGAGAGTGTGTGTTGATTATCTGCATCATCTGTTCAATATTTTGGATACCTGCTCTCTGTAATGCATAGCTTGGTCTTCCAGACCCTACAAATGACGCAATACTCTCTATTAACTGTCTTAACAAGGCAAAGTGATAGGTATAAAGTTGTCCTCGGCTGGCTTCATTCAGTACTTGTAACAGATGCAAATGATAAAGAAAAACATCTCTATTTAGCTCAACAAGTTCCAACTCTGCACCGGTCTTTTTTAATATTCTTAGAGCAGTCAAGTTTTTATATCGATCACTCTTTTCGCCTTTAGTAAGACGGTTGGCTAGAATCGAATACAACCCAATATGGTGTGTAGTAATAATAATGCGTTTTTTAAGATAGTGAGTTTCGATTTGCTGAAATATTGAATCAGCTGTTATAAAAATATTGTGTTCATCGAGACTCGAAACCGGATCGTCAATAAATATATGTGCATTTTGTTCATCAGCCCAACCGTCTACTTCTAACAATGCAAGAAAGAAACACCAGACAAAGATTCTCTCTTCTCCACGAGATATTTTTATAGGTGTTTCTTCTTCACCATCTATAAAGAAAGTTACGGATTCGATACCTCGTTCAACATCTGTATAAGGATTAAATCGAAAACGATAGGTAGGTGAATACAAAGCAAGCTTTGCCATTACAGCATCAGGATTTTCATATAAAAAACTATGAAAATCATTTAAACTACTATGTAAGATATTTAAATGTTTATTTGCACCGTGATGTTCTTCATCATTATCCCAAACAAATAAATCTTCACTGAAGGCGTTATAGTAAACCCCCGCATGTTTGCCAGTATCCGGATTTTTTGTTAAATCTTTATAGGCGACAGACAACCGTGTTTTACCTGTGGCATTAAAAGCAAAAACAAGAACAATGTTCTCCGGTATTTCTTTGATTTGAGTCGCAATAGCTTCTAAACTCATATTTCCACCTCGTCATTTGATGGAAAAAGCTGCTGCATCAGAGCTTTTTTATGTGCTTTGAGTGCTTCAATTTTTGTATTTTGAGCGCTAATCAGATCATCGAGAGAAGTGAGACAGTCGGCAATTTTTTGTTGTTCATTTGGTTTTGGAATTTTTATCTCAATATTTTGATATTCTGAAATCCAATATCTTTTATGTTCTTCTGCTTGAAATCTGATATTTTGCATTAATTCAAAAATTACTTTTATATTTGCAAAATAACCTTTTGATTTTAAAATTTTCATTGCTGATGACTTAGCTTTGAAGGGAAAATCTACAAATTGTGTTGCTGTTGTAAAGTCATCAAATATTATTACTGGTAATGGATTATCAAAAACTCCATTAAGTTCATTTGTGTACCCCAAAATAAATGTTTTTCCAGCTGTTAATACAGGTATTTCAAAATTATTATTGTAATTTGTATCACTTACTAAATAATTTGTAGGTTGTTCATAATCCAATAAATCACTTAACTTTTTCTCTTCCCACTCCGGTGCATCCCGAAACTCAGGAAAACGGAGGCGTGGGACGCTCTCGCCCTCACGGGGGAATAACTGCTGTATCAGCGCTTTTTTTTGTTTTTTGAGGGCTTCGGCTTTGGCGCTTTGGTCGGCGATCAGATCATCGAGGGACATGAGACAGTCGGCGATTTTTTGCTGTTCTTTTTTATCTTTTGGAAAAGAAATTTCAAATTCATTTATTTGTTTGGCACTAATATGTGGAATACCACTACTGGTATTAATTCGATCTACATACTGATGAAATTTGATTGAATTAATATGTTGATATATAAATTCAATAGTTGCTTTGCACTCTGCTCTCAACCGAGCAACACGTTGAATTAGAAGCGATCCAGAATCGTTAGCGGTAACTAAAGCAGAGTTTTTGCCAACCTTTGAGCCATCCATTCCTATAACTAAATCATTAGTTTGTAGAATAAACTTCTCAAGCTTTTGAGCATTCCCCAAGAAGAAGCGATCTATCTCTCGGCTATGCCTAATATAGCCCTCTGTTATATTTATCCCTCTCATTAAGGGAATCCCACTCTCATCTTCAGAAATTTCTTCACTTTTAAAAGGATAACCAGATAGCAAATCTACTTTCTTACCTATTGGCAATTGTTCCCACTCCGGTGCATCCCGAAACTCCGGAAACCGCAAGCGCGGTATATTTTTACTCTTCATACGCACCCAATCCTGAAATCTCATGCCCTTGCGCCATCTTACGCAATAACGGGATCAAATCGTGCATTAGGGAGAGCTCGCGCTTGGTGCGCTCTTTCCACCCCAGACCCAGCGGTGCCATTAGATCGCTCAAACTTTCACCGTCAAAGATCAGCCGTGCGATGATGTTATCCGTAAACTCTTTAAGCGCGGCGGTCTCTAATCCGTGCTTGTGGGCGATGTCGAAAAGCTCGCGGTTTTGTTTGCGCGATTTAAAATCCTCGAATCCACGGCGCACCTCCTCTTCGCTCAGACCCTCTCCCACGATGAGGGTGTCAATATACTCGGCGATCTCTTCACGCTCGTCGATGAATTTCGCATCCGAGGCGATGAGCCCGACGAGCTGCTCACGGCTCATCTTTTGCTTGCCGGTATTTTGGGTGAAGCGCGCGATGAGTCCCATGATATAGTCATAGTCCACCAGCGCCGAGGCGAAAAGGACAAACTCGAAATCGAGTTCTTCGATCGGGCTATCCTCTCCCTTGCCCTGTCGCTCTTTGAGACGCTTCGCCGTCTCCAGATAGGCGCTCTTGAACCCGCGCAGGGTGTCGGGATCGATGATCGTATCGATGCTTTGAATATGCTCAACGCTTAGATCGGTGTACTGCTCCAGCTGGGTTTTGAGGCGCTGCACCTCTTTGAACAGATTGATAAAACTGCTGCGCGCTTCGTCACCCTGCAAATTGCTCACGTCGGACGGTGTTGCACTGAGCCCTTGGGAACTCATAAAACTCTCCAGCTTCTCCATCGCTCCTTGGAGTTTGGTGATCACTTCGGGAGCGGATTCGACGAGCCAAATCTCGCGAGGTGATTTTGCCGATTTGCCCGAAAAGAGGGCGATTGCCTGCTCCACCTCGTTTTGCTGGGCGCGGAAATCGAGGATATTGCCGTAGGGTTTTGTATCGTTGAGGATGCGGTTGGTGCGTGAAAACGCCTGAATGAGCCCGTGGTATTTGAGATTTTTATCGACATAAAGGGTGTTGAGATACTGCGAATCAAATCCGGTCAATAGCATATCGACGACGATGACGATATCGATCTTCTCCGCATGGCGGCGCGGGAGGTCGCGGTCGGGGTATTTGTGATTTTTGATCCGCTGCTGGATGTCTTGGTAGTAAGCATCGAAATTGTTCAGCGTGTGGGCGGTGCCGTACTGGGCGTTATAGTCGGCGATGATCGCCACAAGTGCCGCTTTTTTCGCATCGGGTTCGACGCTGTTGTCTTCGCGTTCGGTCTCTAAATCCTCTTGGAGCTGTTTGATGTCTTTGTTCCCCTCGGCAGGAGGGGAAAAGAGCGCGGCGATATTGAGAGGGGTGAAGTTCTCGTCACTGGCTGCGCGCGCCTCCTGAATCTCACGGAAAAGGGTGTGGTACTCGACGGCTTCGTTGATCGAGGCGGTGGCGAGGATCGCGTTGAACTTGCGGGATTGGTCGCGGCATCGTGTTTGTCGAGGATCGCGTCGATAATGGCGCGTTTGGCGTAGAGGCTGCCGCTGGGTGCCTTGGCAGCCCCTTCGGCTTTGAAATAGTCGATATGAAAACGCAGGACATTGTTGTCGTCGATAGCGTTGGTGATCGTGTAGGCGTGAAGCTCGTTCTCAAAGATGTCCGACGTGGTCTTAAAGCTCCCCTCTTCCCCGTTGTATTGTTTGTAGGTCGAATTGGGCTCAAAAATCGGTGTCCCCGTAAATCCGAAGAGCTGGGCTTTCGGGAAAAACTCTTTGATCGCTTTGTGGTTTTCGCCGAACTGTGAGCGGTGGCACTCATCAAAGATCAATACGACCCGCTTGTCGCGGAGGGGTTCGAGCCGTTTTTTGTAGTCGTTTTTGTTGGTGCCATCGAGAGCGATGCCCAGTTTTTGGATCGTGGTGACGATCACCTTGTCGGCGTAGTCGGTCGAAAGGAGCCGTTTGACGAGCATATCGGTGTCGGTGTTTTGCTCGACGCAGTTTTCCTGAAATTTGTTGAACTCCTCGCGGGTCTGACGGTCGAGGTCTTTTCGGTCGACGACGAAGAGACATTTTTCGATGTCGGGGTTGTCTTTGAGCAGGGTCGAAGCTTTGAACGACGTGAGGGTCTTACCGCTCCCCGTCGTGTGCCAGATGTAGCCGTTGCCCCGGTTTTGGTGGATGCTCTCAACGATCGCCTCAACCGCATAAATCTGATACGGGCGCATCATCAAAAGCTTTTGTTCGCTCGCAACCAGCACCATGTAACGGCTGATCATCTCGCCAAGGATACATTTACTCAAAAATTTATCGGCGAAATGGTCTAAATGGGTAATTTTGACGTTCTCTTTATCGGCGTACTGATAGACGGGTAAAAAGCGCTCATCCGCGTCAAAGTTGAAATGGCGCTCGTTGTTGTTGGCAAAGTAGTATGTCTGGTTGTAGTTGCTGACGATAAAAACCTGCATGAAACACAGCAGCGTGTTCGTGTAGCCGTTGCCCGGATCGTTTTTATAATCGACGATCTGCTGCATTGCACGGCGCGGGCTCACATCGAGGGTTTTAAGCTCGATTTGAACGACGGGGAGCCCGTTGATCAGCAAAATCACATCGTAACGGTGATGGGAATTGTTGGTGTTGATACGGAGCTGATTGATGACTTCAAACTCGTTTTTGCACCAGTCTTTAAGATTGACGAGAGAGTAGTTTAACGGCGTACCGTCGTCACGTTCGAAACTGTTGATCTCGCGTAGGCGTTTGGAAGCACCGAACACATCTGAGGTGACAATGTTGTCTTTGAGACGGGCGAATTCGGCATCGCTGAGATTGACCCGATTGAGCAGCTGGAATTTTTCGCGGAAATTTTGTTCCAGCGCGTTACGGTCGCGGATATCGGGACGGTAGGTATATTTGAGATCGGTAAGCTTGTTGATAAGAGTTTGTTCTATCTGGTTTTCTTTCGTCATTCATCCGCCCATCATTTAGCTTATGCTGATAGTTAAAAAATTAACCTATTTACGCACTAAATTTTAATGTAAGAAGGATACCATTTTTCTCTGCGGAATAACTGAAAATGGGCAATATTACGGCAAGACATACTATAAAAAATAAACGGAAAATATAAAGTAGTGGTGGGTCTTGTAGGACTTGAACCTACGACCAACCCGTTATGAGACAATCGTACATACTTCTATTACATTTTATAACTGGCTATGAATCCCTATATTAAGGAAGTGTAATTCTATCTTAACCTATCAAATCCTATACTTTTAGATCAAAAGTGAACACCCAAGTGAACACCCAAACATCACAAAGGATCATGATATGGCCATCGACAAAAAAGACTACCCGATAAAAATAGAAGACAACTTATGGGCAGACAACAACCATGTCGTCTTTTTTTACAACTTCATGTTCGAGAAAAAGCGATATCGAGGGCTGATTGATCTTAGAGATAAAACATCATGGGGAAAAAAAGATCGGGTTACGTATGCCAAGGGCGAACTGGTAAGAATCAAAAATACAAAACGCGACGTCACGATAAATACCAACATCACCCTGGCCGCGTATATGGAAGAGTATTGGAAATCTCAGCCGGATACCAAATATACGGCAACGCGGAAAAGTCACTACGAAAGACACGTTAAACCCCATATCGGACAAAAAAAGTTAATCGAACTTCGCCAGATCCACATTGAGCAAGTCCTCAAAAAACAAGAAGAGCCTACTTATTCCCCTGGCCGCCGAAAAACAATAGTGTTATCCGAACGCACACGCCTCCAAACGCTGGAGGTACTACGGCCAGCCTTTAAGAAAGCAGTTGCGAATCGTATCATCCCATACAATCCATGCGATGGTATCGCGCTAAAGCTCCCATCTACAAAAAAAATTGTGGTCAATGCGGCCGCAACGTTGAACAAAATTTATGCTGCGATCGAAGAGGAATTCAAAGGCGATCCGTATTATCACGCACTGTTTCTATTGGCAATACAGGGACGACGAAGGGGGGAAATTATCACACTCCGCTGGGAAGATATATCTTTCGATAATAATTATTACGTGCTTCGGAAAACAAAGAATAACGAGGAACAAAAAATCTTTCTCTCCGAGCGGATCAAAGAACTGCTAAATCAGTTCCGAGAAAAGGAAGGGTGGGTGTTCCAGTCGCGCCGAACCGAAACCCATCTCAAAGACATCCGCCGCGTCGTAAATCGTATTAAAAAACGCCTTGGTGATCCAAAGTTCGGAGTACATTATCTTCGCAACGTCATGGTTTCGGCGATGGCCGAACAAGGACTTGAAAGTATGCATCTCTCTGGGGCATTGGGGCATAACAATCCAAACACAATCAAAAAGTATTTAACGATGAACTATTTGCGGAGTTCGGAGAAAGCAAGTGAAGTAATTGATGTTATCATCGAAGATGCGAAGAAAGCAAAGAAATAAGCGTTTTATTTCTTTGCTTTCAAATAAAAAGCCCCTGCAAGTGTTGCAAGAGCACCCACCAACGCAATCAAAGCTTCTATGCTTTTACCTTCTTGAATAAACCCTACAGCACTTACTAGGATGTATGCGCTTAGACCCGTAGGAGTAGCCCATCCTAAAAATGCCATAATCGAATTCACAATTGTTTCTGTTTTTGAAACCCATTGATTATGTGCAAGTGTTTTTTCTGCCATTGCGGTAAATCTATCTGGCAAAGAGGGATCGATATTTTTATATTGCTGCATGTGATCTGGGTGAGGAACCGGACCGGAAAACTGTTCTAATGTTTTGATCTCTTGAAGGCTTGCCATCTGAGCGGATTCAATGATTTGACGCAGTTCATCTTGCGTAAGTGTAACCATTCCGTCCTCTTTGGCCATAACGTGATTATTTTCTGGCATCTGTCTTCTTTGAAGTGCTAAAAGTAGATGACAATTCTTGCCCCACTTTTTCCCAAGCACCTCGTACACTCACTGGAGGTTTTTTCTCAAATACACTAAATGAATTTGAAGCATCCATCGATTTTGCAATTCCTGAAAAATAGCTTTTCAACGCAGTTTTGCTAATTACAGTCATCTGTTGCCTCCCTAAAAACATCTCTTGATGTATTTCTAAACTTATCGCTCATTCTATCGTATTTGAGATAAAAAAACCGAAAAATAATCAGGCCGACTCGCCACGGCACACGCTGTGCCGCTCGATCCAGGCCTCAATCTGTAGCCGGTCGTACCGTACGTACCCACCCAGCTTCACGTACGGCAGCCCGAGCCGCCGCCACTTCGCTTGCCATTTCAAGCCGAAACCGTATTCCTCCAGAAGCTCATCAGGGGTTAAGAAGCGTTTTTGTGATGGGCTCATGCTACACCTTCCGTCAAACGTTCCTGATTCACTCGACGACAGGCGTCGACGAAACCGACCCTATCCTCGCGCCGCTGCTCATGGGCGAGCTGATAGGCGATCTCAATGACGATCGCCTGGATCTCCTCCTGTCCACGTCCTGGGATCTCGACGTAGTATCCCTCCAGCTTGACCCAGCCGTTGTCGAAAGCATCTCGCCCTCGTTCCCTGCAAGCCCGACGATCGAACCAGTGCGCCGGGATGGAGAGAAATTCTCCCGCGAGAGCCTTGATCGCGGGTTGCTCATCCTCCCAGGCGGTGAACCAGTTCTCAAGCTTGTTCGACTCTGGGGACGTAAATGAAGAGAGCTCCCGAAGGAGATGCTTCTCGAAGGCTTCAGCGTTGTCGATCCCACCACTGTTAAGCCGAAAATTCAGATAATCCTCGATCGTCGAGGTCGTGAAGCCGTGGATATCGCCTATCTCGGCGATATTCAGCGTTTTTTTTCGATTTATACGCCCCCCCACTTCCCCTTGGGGGGTAAGGGGGGTATTTTTTTCTTTTTTAAATTCTTCTTTTTTAAATTCTTCTTTTATAGCGGTACCCTGGGGGCCGGCACTCTCAGGGCCGGCACTGTGGGTGCCCACGGTGGAAGTAGAACCGTCGGCACTCTCGGTACCCACGGTCGATAGAACAGCATCGAGCGCCTGCTTGGCGAATCCTTCGGGATCGAACATCCAAATCGCCTCGCCAAATCTACCTCTTGCGCCCCTCCCCTGATCGCGGTATAGGTAACCAAGCGAAATAAGCTCGTTAAGCGCTTTCACAACCGTTTTTCGACGATTTACCCCAACCCCGCCGGCTTGAAAATAAAACCACTCTTGTCGGAAAACCCAATCGTCGGGCAGCGAAAAAATGAGGAGTCCGAGGCCCCGGGCCTCAATGCTCAGGCGGTTGTCCTTCGCGAACGAGTTAGGAAGGGTTGTATAATCTGACGGTTTTTTGTAAAAATTTTTCATCTCACACCCCCTCAGTCAAGATCGAACGCCATTTGAGCGTTTCCGTTTAACGTTTTTTCACAGATTACGGGCACTTCATGCCGCCCGATCACCTCTCGGATATCGATCCCCAGGCGCTCGGCCAGGTATTCGAGCTCGCCGATGTCGGCGCCGTCTTTGAAGCGCTCGGACAGGCCGTAGATAGCCTGCTCGCGAGTAATCCCCGCGAATTCCGCTTCGGTTTCAGCGTTACCTATGGTAACGGTTTCAACATATTCGTTGTCGAGGTGGCCGAGCCACTCCGCCGAATTCGGATCTGTGAGAACGGTCCTAACGTTATTTAACAGACGCGATTTAAGCCAACGGAGTGCTGCCCGGACGGGCAGGCTTTGAAAGCGACAGACGCCGCGAAGAGCGGGCTTGTCGAGGGTTGCGAGGGTGATCCTAACGGCAGAGCTGTAAGCTTCATGAAAGCGATTGGCCGACAGGCCGATCCGAAGCGCGAAGGCTTCAATTGAGTCGCGCAGCAGCTCGGCGACGACATCCGCGTTATCGCGGAGCTCTTTAGCTGAAGGAAAGCGAGCGACGATTAGGTCGTCGATCGCACTTTGAAGGGTTTTTTGGGTAGAATACAACCCGCGAGGGCTTGTTAACATGGGTTCCTCCTATCACCCCCTCCCCTTCCACAGTTCGGGGGTGTTGATTTGAGCAATAAAAGTATTATAGCACAAAAGTGCTACAAATAGTATAAAAGTGCATAAATGAATGATATAGGTAGTAGTTTTTCAGCAAGGTTACAAGAAGCGAGAAATAGATCCAAACTTTCGCAAGTTGAGTTTGCAAAATCTATTGGTATTGCCCATCGTACATTAGTTACCTATGAGGCCGGAGAGCGCTTCCCAAACGTCGAAACGTTATTTAAAATCAATGAAATCACTGGGGTTGATTTAAATTGGCTTATTGTTGGAGAAAAAACAATCACTCTCGATTCTATCTTCTTACCTTATTTTCATGTTTTAAAAAGTGTGTGCCCAGAATCAGAGCTCGCGGAAGTAGAAACCGAAATCCTTGAAGAAATGATCAAATCGATCAACACAAAAATTGCAAAGTACCTTGTGTCCAGCTTGTTGAAAGAGGTACAAAACCTCCCGACTTTCGAGAAAGCTAAAAATTTTATAATCATCAATGATCTTGGGGCGACTATACGTATTTGGAGTATCGTTGAAAAAGCTGCCCGTGATACTTCAGATAGCAGCCCGAAAGAAAAACTCATCACCGCCGCTAAAAAAGGATTTTCTCTCACAAAATGGCTAATTACACAAGGCGAAAGAGATTTCATCGCCAAATTCGTTGAAAGTTGGCCAGATGAATCTTGTACTTTTATCCTGGAGCACAGTGACACTTTTATTGAAGCCCTAAAACAACTAACGCCAAAAGCAAGCGAAACGATTTCGACTAATGAAAAAATACTTGCATTTGTACGAAGAGGATTTTCCAAAACGGACAATTAAGTTCGTGCTCGATCTCTCGATTCTTCAATCCATTTCAAGACGTCATCAAGCTCATACCGAACGCTCCCCCGCTTTCCCTCAGCCTTGATATATTTTGGGCCTCTGCCCCGTTCTCTCCATGTACGTAAAGTATGCACGCTCACATTGATCATCTCAGCCACTTCTGTATCTTTTAAAAATGTCATCTTGTACCTTTTTGTATAAATTTTGGATTTATGATCACTATTCAAAAAATGTCAACTATAAAGTAAAATACATCTATGTTCCTAACGAGATTAAAAACACGATTCACCAATTGTTTTTTCCCCAATAAGCAACAAATCAAGCGATTTGAAGCTATTATGAACCTGGCCTACAAGATCAATGACCATGATCCACGTGGCCTTGAAGATTACATCAAACTTCTTGCTCGTCAATATCAATCAAAAATAATGCTTAAAGTTACAACACGCCAACGTCTTGACAATTTTTTTGATTTTAACGATCTGTTCTTTGATCAATTCATTCCGATTAATACCTTCAATGAACGTTTGTTTGATCTTAAAAAGCCCTTGCCCTCTTCAACACCTCTCCGCCTCGGCTCAGACATTATTTTTACACAGCCATGGAATGATGATTCTATGAGCCGTATCTTTACCGGCATTCAACTTGGTCAATGGCAACAAGACTCAAATCACATAGTGGAATATTGGTATCCGGTTCACATCGGATGGACTAATCAAGGCAACCATTCAATCACAAACGGTATCATCAAATGCCATGGAGAAATCAAAGAATATGCTGCGTTCGATATATCCGAAATATACAAATACGTTGATACTGATGGGGTATATTTTTACCGTATTGACAACAAGAAAAAAATTGCGAAAGTACCTAACGTTGAAATCGCGGCCATCTTTGAAATTGGTCGAATAATTTCAAAGAGTTGCCAACAATAATAACTATCTCGATCTCTCCTCTTCCCTTTCGTGTTCCATGCCTTCTGAATCCGATCGATCGTCACGATCATGGCGATCTTCCCCGCTTGCGCTGATCTCGGATGTTTTTTCGAGCTCTTTATCATTTTGAGATGTTTCCTGTCCTTTTGATTCATCTTTCGATCCGCGAAGCTCATCAACTTTTTCATCGAAGGTTTTCTCTTTATATTCCTCGGTTTTGCTTTCCGTTTTGCCGGTATCGTCGGTTTTTGCCGCTGTTTCCATACCGTCTTTGGTTTTCTCATCGGTCGATGATTTAACCGCCTTTTGATCGTTATCTAACCCTTTCTCGCCGATTTGCTGTGTCGATTCCTTATCGAGCTTTTCAGATTTAACGAGGGTCATCTTTGCTTCACTGTTTTCTCTGATCGCTTCTTTTTCGGTTCTAAGCGAGTCAACCTTTTCGGAAAAACTCTTGTCGCCGTCTTTTGAAGATTCTTTTGCCTCTTTCAAAGCCTCAACTCTTTCCTCAAAGGACTTGTGTTGGTCGTCATGATGATTTTTGTGCTCATATTTTTCGGAACGATGCGGGTCTTTAAAATCGTTCTCTTTGTATTCTTCGTGAAGTTTATTATCAGCTCGCTCTTTAACAGCGTCCATGACTTTTTCACTCATTGATCCAATCGCCTTTACTGTTCCCGTAACGGTCGCTTTGGCAATTCCATACGCGACCCTAACTCCTGCACGAGCGGCAAACATTGCAGCAGCTCCGGCGACGGCCATTCCCGCTGCGACGACCTGGCGAGTAAACTTGTCAAGTGCTGCCATCTCCCAATTGTTTTTTCCGTAAAAACCGGCTGTCGAAGTCCCCTTTAGCATACTGTAATAGATCCCTTTGGCATCTCGCGAGATCTGTTTGAATGATAAATTAGTTTGACGATCTATGAATCGATCAAACTCTTTTGCAAAACCTTCACCATCTTTGAATTTTGTTTCGGCCAGTTTATTGCGATCCACATTCGATTTCCCGCTGACCATTGCACGACTGAACTCTTCACGCGATACTGCCAGTTTATAGGTATCTCCCTGCTTTTCAACAAGCCCCTGTCTCTCAAGCTGTTCCATCCGTTTTTCGATCATGGAGATGGAAGTACGAAACTCTTTCGAATAGTATTTCCCTTCGATCGCCCGAACAATCGCTTCTTTGGGATTAAGTTCCCCTTTTTCAAGTAGTTTTGCCTCCGATTGACGGAGTTTTTCGGCATTGATCTGAGTTTTAATAACGGCCTGTTGGCGGCGAATGTTTGTGTAAAGCTGCGCTTTATGTCAAGCGCGGAGTTAAAATAGGCAGCTGAGAAGGCTGTTGGATTGTAGTTTTTACGACCTAAAGCTTAAAGAAGCGGATTAGATTCGCTAAAGTCCTGATTTCCTTTTCGGAAAGGGGGACTAT